>Ga0209541_10000005_pt1 | contig 401945 bp, 387 predicted proteins | sample RifCSPlowO2_01_FD_184027 | JGI IMG/M metagenome (GOLD analysis project Ga0209541, IMG submission 184027) | Groundwater microbial communities from Rifle, Colorado - Rifle CSP2_plank lowO2_0.1 (SPAdes) (version 2) | ecosystem: Environmental > Aquatic > Deep subsurface > Groundwater | place...
CTATCCGTAAAAATCGATTTCTCCCGCTTCCAGAGTATTGCCGGCGGATGTCTCCGTGTCTGAGAAGAAGGCAAAAGTTGCGCCAATCACAACGGCTGCCGCGGTAAGAAGAGTCGCAAAAGAAAGCAATATTCGAGGAGTTTTGAAAAATAAAAATATAGTCTTCATTTACAGCTTCCTGCCTCCGGGCCATTTTGGCCCTAAGCTTGGGATGAAAAACTACCAATTTAGAGCGATTTTATCGCACTAATTGCTTCTTAGATTAAAAGCTAATATGCTGTTTATGTCAACTGATACAAAAGTATGATTAGTGTATAAAATATGAACAATATACTAATTAAGGGCGTCAGATCTTGACACTTCTTATACTAATTGCTTAAAATAGAGTGCAATATGCGACGGACATTTTTGATGCTTCTTGTTCCCGCTTTTTTTCTGCTTCTTTTTGTATTCTTGGCAAAAACAATAAGCGCGCAAGTTTTGGCGCCTCCCCAGCCTCCTCCGGCCCCGGAGGCACCAAAAAGAGTAATAGTAACTTTTAAAAAAGAAGTTCCCCAAAATATCCAGGATACTGTCATTTCCCGGATAACAGCTACAAGGATCAAAAAACTTTCTTTTGTAAATTCTCAAGTTCTTTCGGCATCACAAACAAAAATCGACGCCTTTAGTCGAGACCCAAATGTCTTGCGGGTTGAGGAGGATGCGGTAGCATACGCTCTTTATTGTATCTTTTGGGGAGGCAGATGGTGGGGAGATTGTCCTCCCTCGCCCACGCCTACATCGACACCCACGCCTACAAATACTCCCATCTCTACCCCTACTCCTACCAATACTCCCATTCCTACCAACACCCCGACCCCAACTCTAACCCCAACACCCACTCCGGAGGGTGGGTCACAAGAAGCGCTTCAGCCTATCCCTTGGGGCGTAAACCGGGTGGATGCCGATAATGTTTGGGCTTTGACTACGGCAAATAACATAAAAGTGGCAATAATTGACACCGGAATTGATCTTGATCATCCGGATTTGGAGGCTAATATAAAGGGGGGAAGAAATACGATTAGAACATCAAGATCAGCAGACGATGACAACGGGCACGGAACTCATGTAGCAGGGACTGTTGCGGGAGTTAACAACTCGATCGGAGTGGTAGGGGTTGGGCATCAAATTGATTTGTATGCAGTTAAAGCTCTCGACAGAAGAGGTTCAGGCTATGTCTCGGACATAATAGAAGGGATTCAATGGTCAATAGATAACAATATGAACGTAATAAATATGAGTCTTGGGACAAGTTCAAATGTTACGGCATTTCATGATGCTGTGATCGCGGCGCGGAATGCGGGGATTGTGGTTGTTTCGGCCGCCGGGAATTCCGGGCCGGGAAATAATACCGTTATTTATCCGGCAAAATATCCCGAGTCAATCGCAATTTCGGCAACCACCTCTTCCGATGGATTTGCAAGCTTTTCAAGCAGCGGCCCTGAGGTTGATCTTGCCGCGCCGGGAAATTCTATCTATTCGACATATAGAAACGGAGGATACACAACGATGTCCGGGACTTCAATGGCGACACCGCATGTGGCAGGGGCAGCGGCAATGGTCCTTTCTACTCATCCCGGTTTTACGCCGTCTCAAGTTCAGTCTCATCTTCAAAATAACGCCGAATGGCTTTCGGGTCTCTCCTCAAACCAACAAGGTTCAGGCCTTGTAGACGTAGAAAAAGCAGTGTCGTCCCCATAAGGAGTATTGACAGCTTGTCATATTTATGCTACAAATAACCATATGTTAGTGAGAACGACCCTTAGAATAGAAAAAAATCTAAAAAAAGAGGCGGATCAATTGGCGCTTGAACAAGATACAACCTTGCAGAATATTTTTAATAAGGCTCTTAAAACTTATCTTGCAAAGGATGCAAAGAAACAAGCCCGGAAGATAGTTGTTAAAACTCACAATCTGGGTGTAAACTTAGATAATCTGACCCGCGATGATTTTTATTCTGACCCCAAGATTGAGTCATAAAATTCATGCTCATAGATTCAAACATTTTAATTTACGCAATAAATATAGCTTCATCAAAACATAAGACGGCTCAAAAATTTATCGAGAATACCAAAGAAAATTTTGCAATTGCAGATCAAAATATATTTGAGACTTTGAGAATAATCACTCATCCTCGATTTCCAAAACCAATGGAGCCAAAAGCGGCGGTAAATGTTATTTCTCAACTAGTTGCGAGTTTTCAGATCATTATTCCTAACCACAAAACTCAGTTTTTGGCCTTTCAGCTTATAGATAAATTTGAAATTAGCGGCATCAGGGTTTTTGATGCTTATCTTGTAGCAACTGCGTTGAGTAACAGTATAGATACGATAGCCACGGACAATATAAGGGATTTTAAAAAATTTGCAGGGATTAAAATTGTCAACCCTTTTGCCGCAAAGGTTACCTTATAACCAATAAGTTTATCCGTCTTTGCTGACGTAGAAAAAGCAGTCCTCACGCCGTGATTTACTTAGAGGAGTTTTACTTTTCTGCGGCCTATTTTTATTTTTCCTTCATCTTGAAGCTTATTTAACACCTCAGTCACTCGTGAACGAGTACCCCAAAAAAGATCTGCGAGTTCTTCTTGCGATAGAGCAATTTCATTATCCGGAAAGTATTGCGATACATACTGAAGAATATGCCATGTCCTCTCATAAAGATTCTTCGAGAGTAATTCCTCAAGAAAAATGTCAAAATGCCTTATTCTATCAGCAAAAACTTTAATGAAGCGGAGAGCGGTATTGGGGTGTTTGCGAATCAGGTCTTCGAAGTCTTTTTTTGAAAGAACCAAAGCGTGGGTTTCTTCAATTGCCATGACATTTGCCGGACTTGGTTTTGAATCCACAATTCCCATTTCGCCAACAAGTTCTGGCGCGCCAAGTATGTCAATGTTTATGATTTCTCCTTCGCTTGTGGTTCTAAAAATACTTACGGCGCCCTTATATACAAAAAAAGCTTGATTTTCGTCCCTATCCTCTTCAACGAATATTTCCATCGGGGGAATCAGGGTTTGCCGCACTTTTTTCGCAAAATCTAGAATTTCCTTCTCTTCTGTTGCATCTTTAAATATTGAAAAAGTCTTAAGTATCTTGACTTTTTCTGCTTCTGAAATGTCAGGAAGACTGTGAGAGATCATATATTTTTTCTTTAATTTATTCATGGTGGTATTTTAGCAAAAAAAAGACACCCTTGTTCGTTAGAAATCCAGCAAAGCTGGATCCACCAAATGGTGGCAAGGGTGTCTACTAACTTGACTGTGGATTGCGATATTGGCAAGAGGTAGACGCGTATTAACGTCTTTTTCCTTCGGTTTCCCTCAGGATCTTGCTACCGCGGGATAGTTGGGCTGGCAGGGACGGGCACCGCTGGACCAACACTCGCACCACCAACGTTGATGATGCACGTTGTGCCGGCATCCTTGCACTTGTCGATCAGGTCTTGAAGCGCAAGCCAGTATCCCGCACCGGACCCGTAGAGCGCTTCCGCGTTCTTGAGTCTCTGCGCATTTATTTCCGCAGCACCCTGTGTACTCTCATCCGCCCTGACCAGTCCGCGTTGCACGTCGTCAACGACAATGCGCACCGTAGTGCAGGTGAACGTTCCCTCGCCGGGCTTGTCAGGATTGCTCCAAGTGGAGTTTCCCGAACCACAGAACAAATCCTCGGGGTATCCAAGGGTTGCCCGTATCTCGTCGGCGAAAGCGGCAGAAATGTTGTCCGCAAGAGCCTTGAACTCCCCCGGGTCGCGTTGACTCCAGATGGTATCTTTCGCCTTTATGGCGGACAACTTGACTGCTCTCTCCAAAGCAGGGCCGAAGTTCTCGCCTAGCATGTCGTTCCAGCCAGGAGTGGAGTTGTTTGCGTCTCCGGACACGTCCTTGCTGCTTGCGCAGCGGTATTTGAAGCAGACGTTATAGAAGTTGCGCATGGCAGTTTCGGACTGGTTGAGGGTCCAATAAGCCGTCACCGCCAACTCAATCTGCACTCCCGATTTGGTGGTCGCCGTAATCAGCTGAGTGCGGTCGCCTACAACGTTTCCGTTGGCATCCGTCACTGTCCCGTCGCTGACGATGTAGTTCCGCGAGTTGCACGGAATAAAGGAGACGTCCTCGTTGTCGCCCTTGTCGACCTTCTGACCCTGGTACTCAATCCGGTGCAGTTTGGAGTCGCGGCCTTTCGCGCCGTCTCCGACTACGAAGGCACAACTTGCGGTTGTAGTCGACGTATCAGTGCAGGCGAGGAGAAGCAGAGCAACTGCAAGTACAGCCACTACCACTATCGCTGACCTAAGCATTGTATTCCTCCTTCGACTATTCGTGCTTAGTTCTGCACGGCAGGAACAGACCTGGCGATTTCCAGAGGCGCCTCCTGAGCGGCTTCTCGGGCAAGTTCGAGCACGTGCTCGATCTGCGCCTGGTTTACCCTCTGGGTAGCCGCATCGATTACCTCCTTGCCCGTGATCATCGCCTGCTCGAGCTCGAGCCTCTTCTGCTGACCGAGTTCGATAGCCTGAACGATTCCGTCGGCCTGCGCCGCCAGAGACTCGCTCCATGCCACTACGGTGCGGGGGTCCAGAGCCGGCGTCGCCAGCGCGTTTGCTATCATCGGCACGGTGGCCTTTGCAGCATTTGCGAACAAGGTCAGCACCTGGTTGTAGGTATCCTCGACGGCCGCGTTGAACTGTAGCGCCTGTTCGGCGTCACCCAACGTGAGCCAGATAAGGATAGTTCCTTTCATGGTCGGGATCGTGATGTCGACGGTCTGGTCAATCCGGGCTGACAGACCCACTTGGACTACTCGCATGTTGCGAGTCTGCGGGGCCATAGCCCATGCAACCCAGAGCCGTCCCTTGAACGCGATGATCCTGTTCTCAAGAAGCGTGACGAGCTCCGAAATCCGAGCCTGCTCTTCGCCGCCGCGGTCTCCCATGTTGGAATCGCCGACAACGATGCTGTCAGCCTGCTCGGCAGCCAAGTCGCGGATGATCTCCATGACGCCGATCTTGTAGATCAGCTTGTTGATCTCCTGCTCATTGAGCTTATAGAACTCGTCGTAGTAGGCTACATTCCTGAGCAGCTGCTCCTGTTTGCCATCGAGTTTTTCGATGACCCAGTCGCACTGCTCCTCGAGTCCGCGGATATCGTCGAGGAACTCCTCGAGGAATGTCCTGCCGAGACGGAAGATGCCCAGGAAGCGGCCCTTAGCCTTCTTGTACTTCTCGAGTGCTTTGGGGTCGCTGGGGTCGTACCTGCGGCCAATACCGCGCATACGCCGGGAAAGATCCCTCATGGCGTCACTCAGCTCCGGAATGTCGATAGGGTGGCGCTCGCTAAGCATCCGGTCGTTTAACCGGTTGATTGACTCGAGCGCATCGTTTCCGAAGACCGCCAACACTTGAGTGTTGGACAACATCTTCGGTAGGACATCCGTAGCTTCTGCCTGTGCCCTGACGAGAGTGTCGCCTTCCAGTAATTGCCGGCAAACGAGCAGTTCTCGCTTCTGAGGGCTAACAGACAGAGCAGAAAGCTCTGTTACTTGCGAAGTCGGTCGGGGCTCCGCCGGAATGGTGGCCGCAAACTGCGGGGACACTACGATGGTGGGTTGGGTCGGCTGTTGAGTCATGTCGGTACTCCTTTAGCTTGTGGTCAGCGATATCGCTGGGCCTGCAGAATGTTGGTGTTAACCCTGAAGTCAAAAAGATCTTCGGCACTGCCGCGCCTGATCGACTCCAGGACGTACTCGGAGAAGTCGGTGATTGACTCCTTTCCCCTCTGTAGCTCTTCGCCCCAATTGGTGTAGTAGCGCGGATTGTCCTGGACATCGGCATACTTAGCCAGGACTTGAGCGACCTCATTCAAGCGGTCTCTAAAGAAAAGGGAATCCCTCTTCTTATCCTTACTACTTGAGGAGAAGTATCTCTCGATATCCACACACAGCTGGTAGAGCGCATCTTTGAGCTCCGAGTCTTTGATCTGCCAGCGTTCTCTTACGATTTTCGCGAGCAGTTCCTTGACTTGGTCGGGTGCTCTGAAGCGCGTTTTTTCCGTGCTAGACTCTGTTTCCTGGCTGGCGACAACCGCAAGAACTGCGATGACGACGAGCACAATGACGACAGCAATGCCTAGCCATACGAACCACGACAGACCTCCTTTCTCAGGTGAATCGAGCGGCGGAGGGTTTAATTGGGGATTCTCCCTCTGCCAGATGTGCATGTTCTGCACGAACGTGCCCAGTGTCGTCACCGGATCGTTAGAGACGCTTCTTGCGCGCCTCATTTGATCGGCAGCAACTCCTGCAGGTAGAGTTGGCGCATATCCTACCACATTGTTGCCTACCGCAAGTCCGATGATTCGCCGGTTTCCCAGCTCTTCGGACAGGCGACTTGCAATTGTGGTGATATCCGCTCCAAGACTTGATTCTGCCGCAGCCGGTAGCATAACCAAGACGATGTTGTCGTCTTTGTTGAGCCTTTCCTGCAATTTGCCGGCTGTGTCTTTGTCAGTCCCTTCGGTGCCGGGAGCCACGTAGACGGGCGCATTCTTTAAAGCCTGCGCTGCGTCTGTGATGTAGTCGGCAAAGACTACGTGGGGCGCTAAAAGAGCCAGAACTGCTAAAGCAACGGCTTTAGCTATGTGCTTCATCCCGTCCTCTCCTTTCTCTTCGGCTTTTGCCGAAAGCTAGGGTCTTTTGTTCGAAGAAATCTTCGATCAAGGACCTAAGTTCATACTTAATGCGATTCTGCTTCTCCTTAATTTGCTATCCATTTTTAATCTTTCTCCTTGTTTTTTATTTGCCTAAGGCAATCCGATCCCGATTTCTGTCAGGACGAGAGTGCCGTAGGCAAGATTCGCTCTAGCTTTTGAGCGAAGTTCAAGAAGATTCCACAGTCAAATTGTCAAAGAGCAACTTTAAGCGATTTAAACTTAAGCAATTTTAGTTTTGGCGCTTAAAGACAAATATATTGTATTTAAAATCAGCAAGCTTTTCAGTTCTTTTGAGAACTATTGAACGTGCTGACAGTAACAGTGGATTATATCCAAAACAGGATAAAGAATCAAATATTATAGGGTAATACTTTTACTTTCCGGGGGATTTCTGTAAGTTGACCTATTGTTTGGGTTCTGTTAAAATTAGGGCGGTTTTGAGTTTAAAGAGGTGGTCTTGGAACCACCTTTTTTATACTTAATACATAATACTTAGTACTTAATACTAAAAATATGGCAGTTGTACAAAGATCGGAATTTGCGTTAGCTTTAAATCAAATAGCCTCGGAACGAGGCGTCGATCCTTCTATTGTGCTTGAAACAATGAAGGGCGCAATTTTGGCTGCCTATAGAAAGGATAATGTTGTCCCGGACGAAGACCTCGAAAAATATTCGGTTGAATTGAATGAAAACACGGGCGAGACAAAGATTTTAAAAGAAGGAAAGGATGTTACGCCCCCCGGATTTGGAAGAATTGCAGCCCAAACCGCAAAACAAGTATTGCTTCAGAAAATTCGCGAGCGTGAGAAGGATGCAATAATCGATGAGTATTCAAAGAGAATTGGGACGGTTGTAAATGGAATGATCCTGCGATTTATAGGCCCTGCGATTGTTGTTGATATTGGAAAAGCAGAGGCCGTTATTTCGCCGGCTGATAAAATCCTAAACGAACAATACTTTCTTAATAAAAAGATGTCGGTATATATTAAGGAAATAGATGAGGAGAGGCGGGAGATCATGGTATCAAGATCCGATCCGAGGCTAATTGAAGGGTTACTCCGACGCGAGGTGCCGGAGGTCAATTCTGGCGCAGTTACCATCAAAAAAGTTGTTCGCGAGCCGGGAAATCGAGCAAAAATTGCAGTTTATTCGGAGCAGTCAGGTATTGATCCGGTTGGGTCATGCGTTGGGCAAAAAGGTGTTCGTATTCAGGCAGTAATCGATGCTTTGGACGGCCTAGAGAAGATTGATGTGATTCAGTGGAATCCTGATCCTCTGAAGTTTATAACCAACGCGCTTTCTCCTGCAAAAAATCTTACAGTTGAAATTGATGAAGAAACAAAAACCGCAAGAGTGCGCGCGCCTCGTGAAGAATTGCCGCTAATCATTGGCCGAGAGGGACAGAATGTTCGTTTGGCATCGAAATTGAGTGAATATAATATTGAAGTTGAAGGAGACGAATCTATGACAATACAGGATTCGGGGCAAGCTGAGGAGCCCACTGAGGACAAAAAGACAAAAAACGAAACTCCTAAGACTAGAAAATCCAAGAAGACAAAAACAAAAGAAGATGATTCCGAACAGGGGAAAAGTGAATAACATGAAAGGTTCGGATTCTAAAAAAATAATATGGATAAAAAAAACAAAAATCAAACCCTTCAATCGGACTCAGGGCAAGCAAATGAATTTGCCCCGGTCGTTTCTGTATTAGGTCACGTTGATCACGGCAAAACGAGCCTATTGGATAAAATTCGTGAAACTCAGATTGCAGCAAAAGAGCATGGCGGAATTACGCAAAAGATAGGCGCCTCACAAATCGAAATAAAACACGAGGGCAAACTTCGCAAAATCACTTTTATCGACACTCCTGGCCATGAGGCCTTCTCAAACATGCGCTCGCAAGGTGTAAATGCCGCGGACATAGCGCTTCTTGTGATCGCGGCAGACGATGGGATAAAACCCCAGACAAAAGAGTCAATAGAGAAAATAATTGAGGCAAAGCTCCCTTACATTGTAGTTTTCACAAAAATTGATCTTGAGACCGCAAATATTGAACGGGTTAAGCAAGGGATCGTGAAGGAAGGAATTTTGCTTGAAGGCCTGGGTGGAAATGTTCCATATATTGGGGTATCTGCAAAAACCGGCGAGAAAATTGGCGATCTGCTGGATTTAATAGTACTGGTTTATGATCTTTCAGGAATAAAAAAAGATGAAAATGCGGATTTTGAAAGCGTTGCTGTTGACGCAAAGCTTGATAAAAAAAGAGGGGTCGTCGCTACAATTGTCGTAAAATCCGGAACTTTAAGAATCGCCGATAAAATATTTGCACATGGGCGTGAAATCGGAAAAGTCAGAGCGATTATTGACACATTTGGTAAAAACGTCAAAGAAGCCGCTCCAGGTGACGCGGTCGAGCTTCTTGGCTTATCGGAGGTTCTGCCATCGGGTACAGTTATTTCAAACAAGCAAATTGAGCCTCAAGTTCGGGAAGAAACCCTTAAGCCGGTTGCTAAAACCCCGGTAGATATTCGCGAGTTTTTAAAATCCCGTGATCAGGATTTTGTGCCGATCGTTTTAAAGACGGAAACAAGCGCAGAGATGGAAGCGATCAAAAATTCCCTTCCCTCAACCCCGATTGGATCGGGGTCAAAAATTAAGGTGATTTATGAAGGTCAGGGAGACGTAGCGGTTTCAGACGTGTTGCTAGCCAAAGATTTTTCCGCATTAATTATCGGATTTAACGTAGGTATAAATTCCGACGCAAAGTTTTTGGCAGAGAGCGAACATGTTTTTAACAAGTCCTATCGAGTTATCTATGAACTGCTTGACGAGCTTTCGCAATTAATTGTTGCAGTAGGTACAAAGGAACAGGAAAAAGAATTAGGTAGAGGAACAATTCTTGCCTCGTTTTTAGGAACAACTGGTCCAATTTTAGGTACAAAAGTAACTTTTGGGAGGCTTGCTGTCGGAGATAAAATAAGGATAGCTCGTGGTGAAAAAGTGCTAGGAGAGGCTTCGATAATATCAATAAAAAAAGGGAAAGAAGACATAAAATTGGCCTCAAAGAATGACGAATGCGGCATAATGATAAGGCCTGAAGTTGACTTTGCAAAAGACGATGCTATAATAGCCTATAGCAAGACGTAGGAAGTTAGGACTAAAGGAATTAGTGATTAAGATTTTGACTGATTACTTTAGTCTTTTATTCTTTTAATCTTAAGAGATATGGGTAGTTCATTAATTACAAACCAAAAAGAGAAAATTCGGGAGCTTATTGATTCTTCCGAAAGTATCGGTATTATAGTTTCGGAAAATCAAAATATTGATACGGTGGCCGCAGCGCTCGGTCTGTATCTTTCTCTCTCATCAAACGGCAAGAATGTTCAAATTGTTTCAAAAAAAGAACCGACAGTCGAGGTTTCAAGCCTGGTTGGGGTTGACAAAATTTCAAAGACTTTTGCCGGTAACATAAAGATCTTAACAATCTCGGTTCCATATCGGGAGGGCGAGATAGAAAAAGTCTCATACAATATTGAAGACACAAGACTTAACGTTAATTTGTTCGCCGAAACTTCAGGAATCACATTCAATGAAAGCGAAATTCAATATATAAGAAAAGGCTCGGCTCCTTCTCTTGTGATAACTTTAGGAGTAATAGATGAATCTGAGCTTCTGGGACTTTTGGATCTTAAAAGTGTTAAAAGTATTCATATTGATCGAAATCCCTTGAATGCAATGCAGGGAGACGTTGTAATTATTGATCCTTCCTTTTCTTCATTATCTGAAATTGTAACAGAGCTTATAACTGAGCTTAATCTTGGCCATGATATTGATTCGTTCCAGAATTTAATGGATGGTATAACCTACGCGACCCGCAATTTCACTCTTCCCGCGACAAGTCCGTTTGCATTTGAAATGGCAGGATTTTTACTTCAGAACGGAGCAAGGAGAAAAGAAAAAGGCGAAAGACGTGAGGAGCGCGAAAGAAACTTCCCCCAAGAATCGCATTTCCTTCAGACAAGAGGTGCCGGCAGATCTGATTTTAGACAAAATCGTCCGCAGGCAGGAAGACCTCAAACTGCCCAAGATCCATTCGCGAGCACTAAAAATATTGAGCAAGTTGAGAGTGTTGAAGGTACTGGAACCGGCGAAATTCCGGAAGATTGGTTTCTTCCTAAAGTCTTCAAAGGCTCCCGAAAAGGCAACTAACCCAAGATAATAGTTATAAGAAAATAGAAATTAGTAATAGAAAATGCCTGCCTGCCGGCAGGCAGGGAGAATAGAAAATAGTTAAACAAAAAAAACAAATTTCCAATTTCTAATTTCCATTACTATTTTCCAATATCTAACAACCAATTTCTGATTGAATTTTGGATTTGATTTTGGTAAAATACAAACTCAGCGTCTAGTAAGGAGCGTCTAGGGTCTAGTTTAAATAAAAACTGAACGCTAAACGCTAGCTACTAAACGCTTCGAAATATGGCTTTGAATGCTGATGAAAAGAAAAAAATAATTTCCGAGTTTGCAACAGTTAAGGGCGATACAGGAAGTCCCGAGGTTCAAATTGCACTTTTGACTCAGCAAGTTCAAAAACTTACAGAACATTTGAAGCTCCATCAAAAAGATACTCATTCAAGGCGCGGACTCCTTAACATGCTGTCAAAAAGAAGAAGATTATTTAACTTCTTAATCAGAATGGATAAAGATCGGGGAGAAGGAATTGCAAAGAAAGTAGGAATGGCCGCGTAGATAGATCATAGATCATAGATTTTAGATCTTAGATCATAGTAAATACAAAAACTAAATCTAAAAAGAGCCACAAAAGTCCCGAAAAAAATTAATGAAAAGATCGTCAAAAACGCTTCAAATTAACGGAACAACCTTAACACTTGAAACCGGCGTACTTGCACAACAAGCAACGGCTTCGGTTTTGGGCAGGATGGGAGATACAATGGTGGTTGCAACCGTTGTAATGGGTCGTGAAGATTCAACTTTAGGATATTTTCCTCTCAGTGTTGAGTATGTAGAAAGGCTTTATGCTGGAGGAAGAATAAAGGGGAGCCGTTGGGTAAAGCGTGAAGGAAGGCCGTCTGATGAAGCAATTCTAACGGCACGAATGATTGACCGTTCAATTCGCCCGCTTTTCCCAAAAGAACTTAAAAAGGATGTTCAGGTAGTTATAACCGTATTGTCTGTGGATCAGGAGAATAAACCCGATATATTGGCAGTAAACACTACCGTGGCAGCGCTGGCGATATCAAAAATTCCGTGGGGGGGACCGATCGGAGCAACAAGGATAGGATTAGTATCAAAAGGTGAACAGCAGGAATTCATTGTGAATCCGACAGCATCAGAGGAGGAGCTATTGGAGCTCGATCTTATTGTTTCGTCCCGGCGCGACCGAACAGTTATGCTTGAGGCAGGAGCAAAACAAATAAGAGAGGATTTGGTTGAGCAGGGTATTAAAATGGCAGGAGAGTGGAACAATAAAATTGTTGACTTAATTGAACAATGGGCTGAAGAGGTTGGGGAGAAAAAGATAGAACTTCCAAAAGATGAGAAAGCGGAGGAAGCAAGACTTCTAATTGAGAAGTCTTACAAAGACCGTATGCAAAAAATTATTTCGGAGGGTATAACTCGCGAAGTTGCCGGGGTTTTTGATGAAATTATTGACGAAATTGAGGAGCTTGAAAAAGAAACTATTGAGCCCCGCGAAAAAATTGCCGAAGCCGTAGATTACGTATTCAAAAAGGCTGTTCGAGACATGATTCTTTCCGAAGGAAAAAGACCGGACGGAAGGAAACTTGATGAGATTCGCCCGGTAACAGCCGCAGTTGGCGTTTTGCCAAGAACACACGGTTCGGCAATTTTTTCAAGGGGCGAAACTCAATCTTTAACAGTTGCGACACTGGGTCCCTCTTCTTTGGAGCAGCTTATTGAAGGGCCGGAAGGGGAAGAAACTAAGCGATATATGCACCATTACTCCTTTCCCCCATACTCGGTTGGCGAGGTGGGAAGGCTTGGATCGCCTAACAGACGTGAGGTTGGGCACGGAGCGCTTGCCGAACGCGCGCTTGAACCTGTTATACCGCCTGTCTCGACATTTCCATATGCAATCCGTGTGGTATCTGAAATTATGTCTTCAAATGGTTCAACATCTCAGGCTGCAGTTTGCGGCTCCACATTATCCCTGATGGACGCAGGTGTTCCTTTAGTTGCGCCGGTTGCAGGTATCGCGGTAGGACTAATGACCTCTGGTGAGAAATATGCTTTACTCACTGACATTATTGGTCTTGAGGATTTTTCAGGAGACATGGACTTTAAAGTTGCGGGGACAGAGAAAGGAATCACGGCAATACAGCTTGATGTAAAAATTGAAGGATTAACAGAACAAATGATCTCAGAAACTTTAGTGGTGGCGCGTAAGGCAAGACTTGAAGTTCTTGATAAGATGCTTTCCGTTATTCCTGAGTCAAGAAAAGATGTTTCAAAATTTGCTCCAAAGATTAAGACCATTCAAATTAATCCTGAAAAAATAGGGGATGTCATAGGATCAGGGGGCAAGACTATTCGAAACATCTCGACTCAAACTGGCGCAACTGTAGATGTTGAGGAGGATGGGACCGTGTCTATTTCCTCATTGGATGAGGAGGCGGTTGAGAAGGCTGCTCATTGGGTGGACCTAATCACGCGGGAACTTCAAAAAGGAGAGGTTTTTGAAGGAACGGTTAAAAGAATTGTTAATTTTGGGGCATTTGTTGAAATAGTTCCGGGCAAAGAAGGGTTGGTACATGTGTCAGAAATGGCACCTGAGTACGTTAAAGATCCGCATGATGTTGTTGAGATAGGTCAAAAAGTTAAGGTAAACGTAAAAGAAATTGATGACGTAGGGAGGATTAATCTTTCAATGTTGTTCGGCGAAAGACCGGCAAGACCTGAAGGCAGTCCTGAGGGGTCGGACCGAGCCTTTGGCGAGGGAGACCGGCTGCGAGAGGAGCGAGACAGCGGTGGGAGCCGAACATTTCGACCTCGTGAAGAAAGATTCGAACGAGGCGAAAGACCGCCAAGAAGGAGCTTCGGAGGTCCGAGATCCTTCGATAGGACTCCCTTCGAAACTCAGGGCAGGCAGGGCAAGCGAGAAGGCGCAAGACCATTCAGACCAGGCGGAAGACCATTTAGACGCGGTTCAAGACCTAGCGGTCCCGCGCCGTTTGATTCCCTCCGTCCAGGAGGGACCCGTACCCGAAGATAACCTGCCTGCCGGCAGGCAGGGTCTTGTCCGCCCTAAAATTTTAGTGTTATACTTTTTGTATGGACCCTTCATCACCCCGCCTTGACGGGGCTCCTGTCTTCGATGATATTCAGGGCAAGCCCGTGGATAGTTCGTCTGTTGATCAAAACAGTAAATCTTCAGGCGGGGATTTTAGCGTCGATGATCAATTGAAAAAGCTTGAAGATTCAATTAATGCCGCATCCATGCCGCAAGATCTTCATGATAAGGCAACTGCAATGCTTAACCGCTTAAAACTCATAAAAAATGATACCGGTTTCTTCATGGAATATGATTCGATCGGGCGCTATATTGAGTGGATCGTTAATCTACCATGGAACAAGAATTCGCAAGATATTTTGGATTTGGCCCATGCGCGCTCGACTTTAGATTCAACTCACTACGGACTCGGTGAAGTAAAAGAAAAAATAGAGGAATATTTATCAATCATGATTTTAAAAAACAAGCGAGGTTTAAATACCGCAGAGCAATTTGCTCGCGCGCCAATAATTTCATTAGTTGGTTTGGTGGGCGTTGGAAAAACAACCATTGCCTACTCAATTGCCGATGCTATTGGTCGCAAAATCGAGCGTATTCCTTTTGGAGGTATGGGTTCACCGGCGCAGCTTCGGGGAAAAACAAGGCTATTTCCGGATGCCGAGCCTGGACTTGTGGTAAAAGCATTAAGGCGGGCCGGAACAAATAATCCGGTACTTCTTTTTGATGAAATCGACCGAGTATCGTCTGAGGCCCGCGCAGACATAATGGGAGTACTGGTTGAGCTTTTGGATCCTGTTCAGAACAAGGCTTTTGTTGATCATTTTATTGATTATCCAGTTGATTTATCGAACGTTTTATTCATTGTTACTTCGAATAATACCAAGGACATTTCAACTGCCGTAATTGACAGACTTGAAATTATTCAGATGCCCTCATATACGGATCAGGAAAAAATTACTATTGCCAAAAATTATATGTTCCCAAAAATTCTAAAAGAATCGGGCATGACAGAAAAAGATCTCGTAATTGATGATAATGTTTGGGAGACAATTGTGAGGCCTTTAGGTTATGATCCGGGAATAAGAGGACTTGAAAGAAATTTGCAGGGATTAGTCAGAAAAGTTGTATATTATATGTTGCTGGGCAAATTGCCTTTTAGTCAAACCTTTCATCTAACGGCGCAAAATGTCAAAGAGTTCGTGTCGCAATGGTAAAGTTTAGCTTTTGGCGCTTGGCGTTTAGCTAATAGCTAACAGCCAATGGCTAATGGCAAAATATTATGGATAGTTTATCTTTTATTTCTTTGGGGGGGGTTGGGGATGTTACAAAAAATATGTCCGTCTATCAATTCGGAAATGAAATACTTCTCGTTGATTGCGGGATAGGGTTTGTTGACGAATCAATGCCCGGAGTTGATTTGGTTATCCCAAATGTTTCGTATCTGAAAGGCACGAACCCTTCGACAAGCTCAGGGCAAGCTAAAAAAATTGTTGGAATGATTCTTACGCACGGGCATGAGGATCATATTGGAGCCTTGCCCTTTATTTTACCGCTCCTTCCTAGCTTTCCAATTTATGCCTCAACATTAACTGCCGCACTTGCCAATGAGAAACTCGCAGAATTTGGGGAGAAGAATACTGTCCAGACCGTTCGTTTTGACGATACGGTAAAACTTGGATCATTTTCTGTTTCTTTTGCCCGTGTTACGCATTCAATAATTGACGCTGCGAATTTATTAATTAGGACTCCCGTTGGGAATTTTTATCATGGGAGCGATTACAAATTCGACTTTACGCCGGTTGACGGCCGCGCGAGCGAAATTAGAAAAATTGCAAAATGGGGAGAGGAAGGGATTTTGTGTACTCTCTCAGACTGCTTAGGAGCAGAGCGACCCGGACATTCAAAATCGGAACTTTCTATAAGTGAGAGTTTTGATGATGAGGTTAGGAAGACTCGCGGGAAAGTGTTTATAACAACCTACTCGTCCAATATCTCAAGAATGAATCAGGCAATTGAGATTGCAAGAAAGTACGGAAGAAAAGTTTGTTTTATGGGAAGGTCATTTTTGAAGTCTCGTGATGTTGGGAGAAAATTAAAATATTTGGATTTACCCATGAAGTCAGAAATAAGACCTCAGGATGTAAGACGAGTTCCCCCCAATCAAGTCCTACTGCTTGTAGCAGGTAGCCAAGCTCAGATTGAATCGGCACTCGTCCGAATCGCGGAAGATCAAGACAAGGATATTAGAATTCAAAAAGGGGATGCGGTTATTTTTTCTGCAGATCCTATCCCTGGCAATGAAGCAAGCATCCACAGCCTAATTGATACAATTTCAAAAAAAGAAGCAAAGGTCGTATACTCTGAGATTACCGACGAATTTCATGTTTCAGGGCATGGTTCCCAGAATGATTTAAAACTACTACTTTCGTTAACTAATCCAAAATTCGTTCTGCCAATTGGAGGAACTTATCGCCAGATGATTGCCTATCGGGAATTGGCTCGAGAGATGGGATACGCAGACGACAGGATACTTTTTGCGGATAACTCTCGAGAGGTTATTTTTTCCCAAAGTGGAGCAAGATTTGGAAAGCAAATAATTCTTCCCCATGTCTTTGTTGATCAAATATCTGGCGAAACTGTCGAGAAATATGTTGTTATGGATAGGCAAAAAATAGCAGAGGAGGGAGTAATAATCGTAATTGTTGAGATTGATTCCCAGACAGGGCAGCTAATGGGGAATCCGGACGCAATTATGCGAGGAATGACCTTCCCCGCTAAGGAAGTATTCTTGAAAAAACTTTCAGACAGTTTAAATAAAGCTTTTTCAGGAAGGCGCGAGCCGGTTACAAACTGGCTGTTTTACAGAAGAACTCTCCAGCAGCGTGCCGAAGAACTTTTATTCCAAGACCGCCGCGAGCCCCTGGTCGTCCCCGTAGTATTGGAAATCTAGCGAAATACTAGTTTGGGTCAAAGGGTATGGTTGGGGCAGCTTGTATGGTAAGAGGGTGTGGTGTTCGGTAAATTTGACCTAAGACTCAAACCATGCCCATACCGGCAGCCCAACCTTAACCCCAATGCCCCAAGTTTGTTGTATAATCTTAGTATGGCAAGACGGCATTATAAGAGAAGGCATATTTTCAAATTAAGGCTTAGAAAAACCACAATTTATACTCTTTTTTCGATTCTCTCGATTGCCGCGAGCGCAGTTTTATTTGCTTCCTATACGCAAAGTAACGAAATACTTTCTGACATAAACCTTTATTTAACTTCATATTTTGGATGGCTTTCATTCCTTATTCCCGTGAACATAATTTTATTCGGTCTGCTCCTGACTCGGATAAGGTCCTCATTCACCCGGGCAAATGTTTTTTTTGGATTTGTACTTTTGTCTATTGCGCTATCAGGGTTCTTTCAATCAGGTTTTGCCGGGCAACAAATTTTTGAGGTGGCAGTTTCTATTTTCGGAACCGCGCTTTCTATCATATTCTTTATTGCGGCTATTTTAGTTGGGCTGGTTGTATTTTTGAATCTTTCTCTTTCTCAGGTTTTTGAGGTGGTCACGTCCTCAATTAAAGGTACATTTCTTGTAGGCAAGAAGCTTGCACCTTTGTTTAAGTCTAAAAAACAGCCTGGCGTATCTGATATGCAGCAGATCACAATTAAAGGGCTCAAAGAGCCTATTCGAGAAGAACTTCCCAAGCAGCTGCCAAAACCTCTCGGGAAGAAAGAAATGGCGGACGAATTGGTTTTAAACAAGCCTCTTGAAATGGGAGTGTGGGAATATCCGCCCTTGTCACTTCTTTCGGTGCATGCGGGAAGGCGCGATACGGGAGACGTGAAGCAAATTGCAGGAAAAATTGAAGAGACGCTTCAGTCCTTTGGGATAAAAGGCCGTGTTTCCGAGGTTAATATAGGGCCTTCTGTTACCCAATATGCCTTAGAGATTGCTCAAGGTACAAGGCTTTCAAAGATTACGGCACTTGCAAATGACTTGGCACTCCGAACAGAAGCACCAACCGGTCAAATAAGAATTGAGGCCCCAATTCCCGGACGAAATCTAGTAGGAATAGAAATTCCAAATAGATCTCTTGAGATCGTCTCCCTTAAGAATATGCTAGCATCAGATCCGATGGAAAAGACAAAATCAAAGCTTTCGGTGCCGTTAGGTCTTGATGTCTCGGGCAATACTATTGTTGCCGATATTGCGAGAATGCCGCATGTTTTAATAGCAGGAACAACAGGTTCCGGAAAGTCAGTTTTAATAAATGCAGTAATCTCGACAGTTTTGTTTCGAGCATCGCCTTCAGAAGTTAAGCTTATACTTATAGATCCAAAAAGGGTAGAATTGACGGCATATTCCGGAATTCCTCACCTTTTAACCCCCGTTGTTGTTGAAGTAGAAAAAGCAGTTTCGGCTCTGAAATGGGCGATGAAAGAGATGGATCGTCGATATGTTCAGTTTCAAGACTCGGGAGTTAAAAACATTGATTCATATAATGAACTTGCGGGATTTCAGGCACTCCCTTATATCGTAATCTTAATTGACGAGCTTGCCGATTTGATGTCTCTTGCCCCGGTTGAAGTTGAGGATACGGTTGCCCGCTTAGCGCAAATGGCACGTGCCACCGGTATTCATCTGGTTTTGTCAACCCAGCGGCCTTCAGTCGATGTTTTAACAGGTTTAATTAAGGCTAATATTCCATGCAGAATTTCATTTAATGTGTCATCCATGGTTGACAGCAAAGTTATTATTGATCAGTCGGGTGCCGAGAAACTCTTAGGTCGCGGAGATATGCTTTACGTTCCGCCTGATCAAGCAAAACCAACTAGAATTCAAGGGACTTTTGTGTCAGAGCAGGATGTAAAGCGCGTTGTAAACTTTATTAAATCACGCGGAATTCCGGTCCAGTACACGAGAGATGTAGTAGAACAGCAAGTTAATCTAAAGCGAGGATTTGGCAGGACTAGTGACGGAGGCCGAGATGATCTTTTTGAACAAGCGGTAAGAATTGTTTGCGCACATGACAGGGCCTCTTCATCACTTCTTCAGAGAAGATTATCTATTGGTTTTAATAGGGCGGCGCGAATTCTTGAGCAACTTGAAGAAGCAGGAGTTGTTGGTCCGGGAGAAGGTTCAAAACCAAGAGACGTTTTGATTCGTGATCCCGAGCAATTCCTTGCCCAACAATAACAAATAGCTAAAATAGCTACATGGCTGCATGGTTTCAAAACCATTCTAACCATTTTAACCATGTAACCATGTGTCTTTTATGAGGAAGGTTAGCGATATATTAAGACAAAAAAGAGAAGAAAAGGAGTTGGATCTTGATACTGTTTCTAGCGATACAAAAATAAAGAAAGAGTTTCTTGCCGCAATCGAAGAAGGTAATTTTCAAAAGCTTCCCTCGGGAAGTTATGCGTTGGGTTTTGTTAAAAACTACGCGAAATATCTGGGTATTTATGATTCGTCAATTGCGCCTTTGTTTCGAAGAGAGTATAAATCATCGCGTAATATTCCAATAGTGCCTGAATTTAGAAAAACTCAACATAAATTTGGCAAAAATTTTTTTTTAAATTCCCGCAGTTTTCTGATCATAGCCGTAATTTTTGTAATACTGGGATACATATTTTTCCAATATAACTCCATAATTTATTCTCCGCGGCTTTCGGTCACAAAACCTCAGGCAGGACAAGAAATTACGGGAAATGTTGTTGAGGTTGAGGGTAAAACTAACCCGTACGCAACTGTCTTAATTGATGGAGACGAGGCCTATGTAACACTTTCTGGGGATTTTAAAAAATCAATTTTTGTTTTCTCAGGCAACAAGAAAATAGAAATTGTCGCAAAAAACCGATTCGGAAAAGAGTCCCGCAAGGAGATCAACATCAAGGTTAAATAAGTTATAAGTTTTAAGTTGTAAGATGTAAGTAATTTCTTAAATCATAAATCTTACATCTTAGATACTAACTTCATTCTTGCTTTTAAGCTTATTTCGTGATAATTTAGTAGCATGGTTGATCCTGTCCAGGCAGTACTACTTGTTGTTATTGTCCTTTTGACCCTCCTCCTTCTTGTTTTAGGTGTTCAAATCTTTTTTATTTTAAAAGAGCTAAGAAGAACCCTTTCTCACGCGACCCGTGTTCTTGAAAATACGGAAAGCATCACAGAATCGGTCTCAGAACCCATGTCCTTCTTTTCAGGCCTTCTTTTAAGCGCGAAATCTTTGAAGACAATTTCAAAGATTTTGAGGCGGGCAAAAGATGGGGAATAAACATGACAAACACGGCTTTTACCCCGAGCGGGGTCGGGGGGGCAATGCTTTTTTATGGGGGCTTATAATTGGCGCTCTTCTTACTACTCTTTTAACCACAAAACGCGGAAGACTAATCCTTAGAGAATTAACCAATTTAGGATTAGAACTATTTGAGGATTTTGCTGAGGAGAGAACGCGGGCAAGCAATACAAAAGGAAATTCCGAACCGGACATAGAGGAGAGCCTTGAGGAGGAATCGGAGGACCTTGCTTCGGAAATTACGGAGGTTGAAACCCCGCCGGAAACACAAACAGAGACAAGATCAAATGGCCAGCCAAAGGCTGGTCCGCCTCTGGCGGACAATGGCCACAAAAAAAGATTGTTCCGCGGAATCAAGCGCAAATAGTTAAAATAGCTGAATAGCTACATGGCTTTTAACTATTTAACCATCCTAGCCATTTTAGCCATTTATCTTTGTCTTTGGTATAATACCCTCTATCCATGAAAAAGGTCGTTGTGATTGGTGGTGGAACCGGGACATATACTGTCCTTTTATCACTTCGTCACAAGCCGTACGAGATCACCGCGCTTCTTACGATGGTAGACGACGGTGGATCGAATAAAGTCCTAAGAGACGAGTTCGGTTTGCTTCCGACTTCTGGTGTAAGACTTGCAATGGTTGCACTTTCTTCAAGACCTTCTCTTTTGCGAGAGCTTTTTTTATATCGATATCACAAGGGACAGGGGATAAGTGGAATGACATTCGGGAATCTTTTTTTGGCAGCAGTAGCTGATATTGCAGGATCACAAGAAAAAGCAATCGAACAGACGTCTGAAATTTTAAAAGTAAAGGGTAAAATTCTTCCAATTTCTCATGAAGATGTCCGCCTTGTCGCTCAATACGAAAATGGACTTGAGGTTGTAGGAGAACATCAAATAGATGAACCCGAGCACGACGGAAAACTTAGGATAAAAAAGCTTTTTACTCGTCCTGCTGCAACTATAACTGAGAAGGCACGGGAAGAAATACTTAATGCCGATGCTATTATCTTGGGCCCGGGAGATTTTTACACAAATACAATTGCAAACCTAGTAGTTAGTGGTGTTGTTGATGCGTTACTTGGGTCGAAAGCTCAGATTATTTTTATCATGAATTTGATGACTAAATATGGTGAGGCTTACAATTACCGCGCATCAACGTATTTTGAGGATCTTGTGCAGTATATGCCCGTTGAGCGAATCAACACTGTTTTATTAAATAATGATATGAAATTTCCTCCTGGAGCACTTGGGAAATATGAAGATGAACATTCAATTCCCGTGATGGACGATTTGGACGGACTATATCCGAATATGAAAGTCGTGCGGGCGCCTATTCTTTCAAGAAAAGAAGCAGATCCGCAAAAAGGAGACGTACTGAAAAGAAGCATGATTCGCCATGATTACAAAAAACTCGCAAAAGTTTTAGGCGAACTCATCGGCGAATGAACAAGAAAACGAAGGCAGCAGAGATTACCGGCAAATAAATTTGAAACAGGAAATCGGCTTAGAAAATAGTTATTAGAAAACAGAAATTAGTAATGGAAAGTAGAAAATAGAAAACAGTTTTAAGGAGCCAATTTCCAATATCTAATTTCCATACCATTTTCCAATTTCTCATAACCAATTTCTTCAATGGATACTAAGATTAAAGCGCTAAGGATTACTCGTGAATTAAAAAAACTTTTTCCTACCACAAAGACTGCATTAGAATATAAAACAGCTTTTCAATTATTGGTTGCGGTTGTTTTATCAGCGCAGACGACTGATAAAAAAGTAAACGAGGTAACTTCACGCTTGTTCGCTAAGTTTAAGACAGCGCAGGACTTTTCGAAACTCTCTCAATCAGAACTCGAACCGTATATAAAAAGCATTGGCCTATATCGCGGGAAGGCAAAAAATATAATTGCGGGGGCAAAAGTTATTTCGGAGAAATACGACGGTGAAATTCCTCGTTCGATGAAAGAAATGACAGCGCTTCCTGGGGTGGGACGCAAAACCGCAAATGTTGTTTTGGGAATGGTTCATGGTGTGGTCGAAGGAATTGCGGTTGATACACATGTTCGTCGCCTTGCTCAGTTGTTCGGCCTCTCGAAAAGTTCGAATCCCGACATTATAGAACGCGATCTTATGTCGATTCTCCCAAAAAAAGAATGGCGGGAATTCACATTTCGCATGATCGACTATGGCCGCAAATATTGCCCCGCCTCCTGCAAACATATAAACTGCCCACTTCGAAAATATATTACTCGTTACTCGACTCGAGAGCGAGAGTAGGTGGGAAGCTAATCCACCCTCCAGGTGTACTAGCTTGACACCCTTTCTTTTTTCCTGCAAACTCTATATATGGCAACCAATAGGCGCTTGGTGTTTAGCAACGGATACATCTATCATATCTTTAATCGCGGCATAGATAGACGCAGCGTCTTCACGGGATTTCGGGAATACTTAAGAGCACAAGAGTTAATAGAGTTTTATAAACATCTCGAAACCCCCGTAAGATATTCAAAATTTCTGCAACTGTCGAAAAGTCTCAGAGATGATGTGTTAAGAGAGATTAATAAGAGCGAGACACAGGTTGATATTTTAGCCTATTGTCTTATGCCAAATCATTTTCATTTTATGCTCCAGCAAAAGGTAGACAAAGGGGTCTCTACTTTTATTGCAAACTTTACGAACGCTTATACAAGGTATTTTAATACTAAGCATGAGAGGATAGGCCCCATGTTTGAAGGAATATTTAAAGCTGTGTTAGTTGAAAGCGATGAACAATTAATTCATCTCTCTCGGTATATACACCTCAACCCGGTTGTATCAAGTATTATTAACGAATCAGACCTCAACAATTATAAGTGGTCTTCGTATCATGAATATATCGCCCCCTCAAAAAACAGCACCGTTTCTAAGAGGGATCTGGTTATGTCAATGTTTGAATCTGCAAAACATTACGAGAAATTTGTTCTTGATCAAATTGAATATGGTAAGAAACTCGAGATAATCAAGCATTTAACATTAGAATAGTCGCGTTTAAATAAATGAGGTAAAGAGTATGTGGCAAGCTAATCCACCCTCCAGGTGTCAGCATATCAGCATTTGCCTATAGAATGATCGACTACGGCCGAGTCTACTGTCCTGCAACTTGTCGCCACAACGATTGCCCTCTCAGAAAGTTTATAAATAAAAAATAATTCGAACCTGTTCGTGCTTGCGAATACGTTTGCCGAAGGGCTATAATGGTTGAGCGTATGAAAGCAGGACAAATCGTTGATGAATACATAAAATTTTTCGAAGAACGTGGGCATGTTAGAATTTCAAATTCGCCTCTGGTTCCTGAGAATGATCCAACTACGTTATTTACGTCTTCCGGCATGCAGCCGCTCGTTCCATATCTTTTGGGAGAACCGCACCCTCAAGGAAAAAGGTTAGTTAATGTTCAGAATTCATTTCGCGCGCAAGACATAGATGAAATAGGCGATAATCGGCATACAACATTTTTCAGAATGTTGGGGAATTGGTCGCTCGGCGATTATTTTAAAAAAGAAGAAATCCCATGGCTCTTTGAATTTTTAACCAAAAAGTTAAATATAAATCCTGCAAAACTATACGTGACTGTGTTCGATGGATTCGAAAAAATAAAACGCGATATTGAATCAGAAAAAATATGGCGGACATTGTTCGAATCCGTGAATTTAAATCCTGACGAACGTACTTTCTTTTATGGAGCTGATAAGAATTGGTGGTCTCGCGCCGGCGAACCAAAAGATATGCCGGTTGGCGAGCCGGGAGGTCCGGACACAGAAGTATTTTATCAATTTGATGTTTCGCACGATGAAAAATTCGGAAAAACTTGTCATCCAAACTGTCAATGCGGGAGATTTTTGGAGATTGCGAATTCTGTTTTTATGCAATACAAAAAAACCAAAAATGGGTTCGAAGAATTGCCGCAAAAAAATGTTGACTTTGGAGGAGGCCTTGAGAGACTTATTGCAGCAACTGAAAACCAGCAGGATATTTTCCAAACTTCTTTATTCGCGCCAATTATTACGACCATCGAAAACACAACCGCCAAGAATTATGCTTTGAATCAAAAGGAAATGAGAGTAGTCGCCGACCACATGATCGCATCGGTATTTATAATAGCAAACAATGTTCGACCCTCTAATAAAGAACAGGGGTACATATTGCGAAGACTCCTGCGGAGAAGTTTTGATAATTTTGATTTGTTGAACGGCGAGGATATCAATTCGGTCCTTGAAAAAATTATTGATCAATACAAAGATACGGATGACTATCTGGTCGAGAAATTCGCGTTAATTAAAAACGTTATTCTTGAAGAAGGACAAACTTACAAAAGAACATTATCGGAAGCAAAAAAATTTATCCGCAAGAAATACCCTTCGACAGGCTCAGAGCGAGCTGGATCAATGGACGAGATAAAAGGAACGACCGAAATCTCAGCTGAGGATGCGTTTTCATTATATACGTCGCATGGTCTTTCGCCCACTCAAATAGAAAGCTTAGGTTTTACTTTCGATCGTCAAAAATTTGCTGGTTTGATGGGAAAACATCAAAAAATTTCTCGCGCCGGGGCAAAAACAAAGTTTGCCGGAGGCCTTGCTGACCATTCGGAGGCAACAATTAAAGGTCATACTGCTACACACCTTATGCATCAAGCTCTTCGAGACGTATTGGGGAATCAAGTTCATCAAACAGGTTCGAATATCACAAGCGAACGCGTTCGTTTCGATTTTAATTTTGAAAGGAAGTTGACAGAAGAGGAACGTCGTAAGGTAGAAGAAATAGTTCGGCAAAGAATAAAAGAAAATCTTCCGGTTCATTTTGAGATAATGCCCTTGTCGAAGGCAAAAGAAATTGGGGCGATCGGATTATTTGATGAAAAGTATCAGGAGAAGGTGAAGGTATATTTTGTGGGGGGTCCCGAACCTGGTTTGGATAAGGCCTATTCGGTGGAGTTCTGTGGAGGTCCTCACGTGCGTTTTACAGGCGAGATCAAAAGTTTTAAAATAATAAAGGAGGAGAGTCTTGGTAAAAACAACAGACGAATATACGCAGAAGTCGAATAAATCAAAATGGTTACAATAGCTAGAATAGTCAAAATAGTTCAAAACATGTAGCCATTTAGCTATTTTAGCTATTTTAATTTTATGCAGTTGCCTTTTATAAAGACTATAGATAAGCAGAAAAATTTTTTTCTTTCACTCCTAATTAAACCGGACAAGGTAGGTGCAATTCTTTTTGAAGAAATCAATTCAAAGCTATTCATTTTATCCACAAATGAAATCGATGCAGGAGAAGATACAAGTAAACTCTCGGAGGAAGAATTATTGTCGGCAGCAGATAAAGTTATTAGTTTTGTAGAAGGAAAATTACCCGAGGGCGCAGAAGTTGAAAAAACCATATTTTCCGTTCCGTACTATTGGGTTAGTGAAGCCTCCGGCCCAGAGGGCCTCCGGCCCGGCGGGGGAAAGATACTCCAAGAATACCTGGATAAACTTAAAAAAATATGTAAAGATTTGGGTCTTGTCCCTATCGGCTACATAGTTTCAATAGAGGCAATTGTAGCTTTCCTTCAGAAAACAGAAGGCGCTCCGGTCTCGGGAATATTTATTGAAGTAACTCAGAATAAAGTATTGCTGTATGTTGTCAGAGCCGGAAAGGTAATTGAGGAAAAGCAAAGTGACATAGAAGAAAGCATTATTAAGACCTCCGAAAAGTTATTGCAAGAGGTGCAATCAGTTGATGTTTTGCCTTCAAAAATAATTCTTCTTGACTATAAAGACGGCTCGTCGGTCCAGCAGGAATTTTTATCACATCAATGGGCACGCGAAATTCCTTTTCTTCATCTGCCCCAAGTAATGATGCTTGAGCGCGGATTTGAGAATGAAGCGATTATAAATGGTGTCGCCACACAAATGGAACTTGAAGTTTTGCATGATGTTACGGCGGGGAAAGCGGAAGCCTTGAAGGAAGATTTAGAATATGTAGAAGCCAAGGATTTTGGATTTATTAAAGAAGGTGAAGATAAAGAGGACAAAGGAGAGAAGAGACATGAGGGAGAATCGGAGGATTTGAAAAAAGTATCAAAAAAATCGGGGAAAAAAGAGGAGGAAGAGCCAAATATTTCCTACTTTAAAGAAGGGGAAGACCTTCCGGCAGAAATCCCGAAAGATGAACAAGATTTACCATCGAAAATTAAAATACCCGTTTCTCTTGATTTGATATTTTCTCCGATTCGAAATTTTAGAATTCCTAAAGGATTGCCTGGACCGCTGAAATATAAGTTAATAATTGTGCTTTTTGGAGTTTTACTTTCAGCCTTTTTTGCTTCATTTATCTATTATAACCTTGTTTTAAGAGCAGAGATTAAAATTATGTCAGACAAAAAAAGCATTGATAAGAATCAAAACGTACTTTTCTCTCGCGATTCGACAGAAGGTACAAATATAAACATCGAAGTTGCGCAAGAAACAATAACCGGCTCGGAACAGAAGAATTCAACAGGGAAAAAAGAAACAGGGGACCGCGCTAAAGGAGAAATAACGCTTTATAATAAAACAGAGCAGAAAAAGACTTTCTCTAAAGAGACAATTATTATCGGCCCTAATGATTTAGAATTTGAGCTTACCGAAGAAGTTAACATTGCCTCAACAAGTCCTTTCTCAACCTCTCTGTCAAGCGCAAAGGGCAAAGTTATAGCAAGTACCTTTGGGAAAGAATATAACCTCCCGTCAAACACAAACTTCACAATTAAAGGGTTTTCCTCAGCTCAGTTTATTGGTAAAAACACTGATAGTATCTCTGGCGGAACAAAAAAAGAAACAACGGTTGTTTCTTCAGAGGATCTTGAGGAATTACTTTCGGAAGTAAATGAGAAACTTGAGCGCGAAGCAATTCAAAAAGCGCAAAGTTCGCTTTCTTCCGAGCAAGAAATTCTTTCAAAGGCATTATCGAGCGAGGTTTTAGAAAGAAAGTACACAAAAAAAGAGGGTGAAGAGGCAGGTTCCGTTGGGATCTCTGCAAAAATTAAATACTCTATTGGCAGGTATAAGAAGAGCGACATAGAGAACGTTGTTGAATCTTTATCACGGCCGGACATACCAGGAACGTATGCTTTAGTCGGGAGCGATTCAAAAGTAGAGATAACAAGCATAAAAATAGGTAAAGACAATAGTGCCCAGGCTCTTCTTAAGGTAAATGCAGTTTATACGCCGCAGATTGAAGGCGAAAAACTGGCAGAGTCGTTAAAAGGAAAAACTCAAGATGCGGCAGAGAAGCAAATAAAGAGCATAGCAGGCGTAACAGAAGTTGTTATAACATTTAAAAATAATCTTCCATTTATGCCGCTTGTCTTGCCTAACCAGGGGAAAAATATTTTAATAGAAGAAGAGTATTGAATAGTCTAACGGGATAAATGGTTGCTTACTATATCAAAAAGAATAATTCTCAAAGGTCCTTCACGGCTTTACAGCCGGGAAGGCACTGGCAACTCCATGGTTTTCGCAAAGTTATAAAACTTGCAGGAATAGGATTTGTTCTTATTGGAGCTTCATTTTTTTTATATTTTTTCTTTCCGATCCTCTCCTACCAATTTTTCTTGGCAAATGCTTCTCACTCCAAACAAATCGAAGTTCCAATCCCCAAATATTTAGTAGTTAATAAAAATAGCGATTTGGGAAGCCTTGTAGTATCCGGTATTACGTCTCTAACTTCCGATTTTACCGACGCAAGAAATTGGTATCCTAGTCTTCCTCCTGATAACGAAAGCCAAAAGATTAAGGTTGATTCATATCTTATTTCAATTCCCCGATTGAAAATCAAAGACGCAGAGGTTTCAACTCAAGACTATGATCTTGAAAAACACCTTGTCCAATACCTTGGCACGTCAATACCCGGAGAAAAAGGAACTGCCGTAATTTTTGGTCACTCAACGCTGCCGCAACTTTTTAATCCTAAAAACTATAAAACGATTTTCGCAACCGCCCATAAGCTAGAAATCGGAGACGAAGTGTTTATAAATGTACAGGGTGTTAATTATAAATATAAAATTTTTTCGATTGTTATAACCGATCCCGAGGATACAAACATTCTTTCCCAGTCATTTGACAATTCCTATATAACTCTTGTCACCTGCACGCCTCCCGGCACTACTTGGAAGAGATTAGTGATTAGAGCTTCGCTTGATTCGATCATCTCAAACACCGCGGCAAGCCAAATAAATTAACGGGGAAAAGATATGGAAGAAGTCTCTTTTGGTCTTACTGACCAGGATCTGAAAAATCAAAAACTAAAATCAATATCTTCGACGATCAAAAATTTCCTGACATTGATTGGCCCAACAGTCATTCGCTGGGTCAATATTATAATTTACTACGTTATTAAATTCATAAGAGCGGTTGTGGTAAACGTAATCCGAATGATACTAGGCAAAGAAGTCTAATAAGTTTGTAAAGTTTATAAAGTTTTTAAGGTTTATAAAGTTATACTTTAAGAACTTTACGAACCTTATGAACCTTAAGAACTAATTATGGATGAAAAGAATTTGGCGCTGGAGGCAATAAGAAAAAAATTGCTTGGCAAAAAGCTCTCATATAAAGAGATATATGCCGTTATGGATGAGATTGCAAAAGATAGGCTTGGGGATGTTTTGACAACTTATTTTGTTGCTTCAGGCTATTCGGAAGGCTTTTCTGATGAGGAGTTGTACTATCTCACCCGCGCAATGGTTGAGACTGGCGAGACGCTTCACTTCCGCGGATTGGTTGCTGACAAGCATTCGATAGGCGGAGTTCCTGGGACCCGAGTCACATTGATAATCGTTCCAATTATTGCTTCCGCCGGATTTAAAATACCCAAAAGTTCATCACGGGCTATTACCACTCCTGCGGGAACCGCAGACGCAATGGAAGTTCTTGCGCCCGTTGCTTTCACAAAAGAAAAAATTTACAAAATTGTAAAAAAAACAAACGCATGTATTGTCTGGGGAGGAAGTTTTAAAATTGCCCCCGCAGATGATGAAATTATAAAAATAGAGGAGCCGATTTTGTTTGAGAGCTATGACAAAATAGTTGTTTCCGTTATGGCAAAAAAAGTGGCATTTGGCGCAACCCATGTCGTAATAGATTTGCCATATGGTAAATCGGTAAAAATACATAGAGTTGAAGATGCGAAGATTTTAAAAAGAAAATTTCAATTCTTAGGAAAGAAATTTGACATGAAGATAGATTCATTTATTCATAGAGTTGATGGCCCGGCTGGAGATGGAATAGGGCCCTTGCTTGAGGCACGCGATTCATTAAAAGTGCTTGAGCAAACAAAGGATAGGCCAATTGAACTTGAGAAGCAGGCACTTTCTTTGGCCGCAAAACTTCTTGAACTGGTGCTTTTAAACTCCCCTTCAAAAATTAAGTTGGGCTATAAAAAGAACTACAAAAACACAAGGGAATGGGCAAAGGATATTTTGGTAGACGGACGCGCCCACACGAAACTTTTAGAAATTATAGAAGCACAAGGGGGAAATTCTAAAATCAAGTCTTCTGATCTTGCCCCCGGAAAATATTGTTCTACACTTGAAGCGGGATTCAACGGAAAGGTCAGTGAGGTAATAAGCAAGAATATAACAACTATTGCAAGAATCCTTGGCGCACCAGAAGATAAACGCGCAGGAATAGTTCTTCACAAAAAAGTAGGTCAAGAAGTTAAAAAGGGAGATGAGCTTGCCTGCCTTTATAGTGATAGCAAATACAAACTTCGTGAAGCTCAAGACACCCTAGACCTCTTCCCTATATTTGAAATCAAATAAAGAACTCACCCCCGCTTTCTCCACCCCTGTTCACTTCGCTTGCAGGCGGGCTCCCTCACTTCATTCAGTCCGCCCCTCGGGGGTGGACTGATTGTGGTAAAATACGTTTTAGTTACGTGAGAAAACTATTTATAGCTTTTATTCTCCTCGGCCTTTTAGCAGCAGGAACGTTTGCCTATTGGACAATCGGCAACCGGCCGGCAAACCTTTCCGATAAATCAACTAAGATATTCGTAATTCAAAAAGGAGAGTCAATTCGGGAAGTAGGAAGTTCTCTTAAGAGAGAAGGCTTAATAAAAGATCCGGTGGTTTTCTTTTTATATATAAAGCTCTACGGACAAGATCGTAAAATTCAGGCAGGAGACTATAGACTTTCTTCCTCAATGACCTTAGCCGCGGTTATTGACGAATTAGGCCACGGAAAACTGGACCGTTGGATAACAATTCCCGAAGGGTATAGAGCTGAAGAAATTGCCGACGTACTTGAGAAGAACATCCCTTCTTATGACGAGAGCTGGAGAGAAGAACTTAACAAAAATGAAGGTTATCTTTTCCCGGATACTTATCTTATTCCTCGCGATGCGGATATTGATATGGTTATCTCGACCATGAAGAACAATTTCAACCACAAGATTCAGGAGGCGGGCTTGACGCTTACCGATCAGAATCTTTCAAGAACCATAATCCTTGCCTCTCTAATTGAGCGCGAGGCCAAAATAAATGAAGAAAAGCCTTTAATCGCGGGCGTAATTAGTAATCGACTAAAAAGGGGGATGGCACTTGATATAGACGCAACAATCCAGTATGTCAAAGGTTCCCCCGATAAGTGGTGGCCGCAGATAACATCTTCTGATTACAAAAGTGCCGATTCTTTATATAACACCTATCTATACTCTGGTCTTCCACCGGGTCCAATCGCAAACCCAGGAATTGAAGCAATAAAAGCGGCGCAAAACCCACAATCTCATTCATACTACTTCTATATTCATTCGGGAGGTAAAATTTATCCTGCTAAAACTATCGAAGAACACCAGAAGAACATTCAAAAGTACCTCTAACTTAGCTATTAGCTTTTGGCTGTTGGCTTTTAGTTTGGGGCTTGACAAACCCTTGGGGTAGGTATATAAATGATAAAACCTTGTTAATGCGAGGAGGTATTTTTTTACCTTTCCTCTTTTTTTGCGTAAAACAAGCATCTTCTAGAATTTATTTCTGATGGCGGACAAAAAATCTGGGGTTGACCGACAATATTGGGGAAAGATTGAAAAAGCGCTGCCCAAGCTCGAGCTTTTATCGATTCAAAAGAACTCTTACGATTGGTTTATTCGTGAAGGAATTCGTGAAGTAATTGACGAAATTTCGCCAATTGAAGACTTTACCGGGAAAAATTGGGAACTTTCACTTGGCGATTACAAACTCTCAGAACCTAAAATCACAGAAGCCCAAGCCATATCAAAAGGCTTAACATACTTTTCTCCTCTGACGGTTGAAGCAACGTTAATCAATAAAAAAACAGGAAAGAAAGTTTCTCAGAATGTTTTCTTGGGGGAAATCCCAAAAATGACAGATCGCGGAACATTTATCATTAATGGAATAGATCGCGTTATAGTAAGTCAAATTGTTCGCTCTCCGGGAGTATTCTTCACAGCAACTGAAGATCCGATAACGGGGAAAACTCTATATACGGGAGAAATGAGGCCGGTTCATGGATCTTGGCTTGAATTTTCAACAACAAGAACAGACATGATAGTTGTCCGAATTGATAGGCGAAAAAAGTTTTTAGCTTCAGTTTTCTTGAAAGCATTGGGTATCCCAAGCAATGAAGAAATTTATGAAAGATTTAAAGGGCTCCGACCCGGAGAGTCTCCCGACTCAGAAAGAGAAGGCTCCGCCCCGGAGGGAGTAGAGATGTCGGAAACTTACATAAAAAACACTATCGAAAAAGACGATACTCGAGGCGAAGCGGACGCTTTAATTGAGATATTTAAGAAGATGAATCCGGGAGAGCCTGTTGTTATAGATACAATTAGACAAAACTTCCGCGATTCCTTTTTTGACAGAAGAAGATATGACCTATCACGTGTCGGAAGGTACAAGGTAAACAAAAAACTTTCCCAAATTCCAAGTTTTGTCCCACAAGAAAGCTATACATTAACGGTTAATGATGTTTTGGGGATTACATCCTATCTTATTGGTTTGTCCCAAGGCAATGGGAAAATTGACGATATAGATCATTTGGCAAACAGGCGCATCCGGTCGGTTGGAGAACTTGTCCAAACAACAGCTTTTCGCGTGGGGGCGCTTAGGCTCGAGCGAATTATTAAAGAAAAAATGAGCCTTGCCTCAACCGAAGAGCAATATTTACCCTCCCACTTTATTAATGCCCATCCGATAATTGCGGCAATTAATGAATTTTTCAGAACTTCACAGCTCTCGGCAATTCTTGACCAGACAAATCCATTATCCGAGATCGACAACATAAGACGTTTAACAGTTATGGGTACGGGAGGAATATCAAGGGAACGCGCCTCTTTCTCAATTCGTGATATAAACTCTTCCCAGTACTCAAGAATTTGCCCGGTCAGATCCCCCGAGGGCCCCAATATTGGTTTGGTTACATATCTTGCCCTTTATGCAAGAGTAAACGATTACGGGTTTCTTGAAGCGCCGTATAAAAAGGTTATAAAAGAAAAAAAGGGCAGAAAAGAGATTTCAAAAATTACTTCCGAAATAGTTTATATGGACGCAGGAGAAGAGGCAGATCATTATGTAACGCATGCCGATATTAGAATTGACCCTCGCGGCTATATTTTAGATGATCTTGTTCCGGCAAGATATAATGGAGAGTATCTTGAGGTAGAAAAAGAGAAAATCGAATTTATTGACGTTATCCCAAGGCAGGTTGTGGGAACCTCTGCCGCACTTATTCCATTTATAGATCATGACGAAGCAAATCGCGCACTAATGGGTACTCATATGCAGTGCCAGGCAGTGCCTCTTGTCCGAAGCGAGAGCCCGATCATTGGAACAGGCATGGAGGCAACCGTATCGCAAGCTATGTCAAGAGTGATAAGGGCTCCATTTGATGGACAAGTAGCTTATATTGATGCAAATCGCGTTATATTAAAAGGGAGAGGTCGTGGTCAGGAAGAAACTTTTACGATAAATAAATTTAAGAGAACTTCAAACAATACTTTATTCAATCAAAAACCTGTTGTAGTTTCCGGTCAGCGCGTTAAGAAAGGAGATATTTTAATAGACGGACCGGCTTCTAAAAATGGGGAATTGGCTTTGGGAAAAAACTTGGTTATTGCCTATGCGTCTTTTGACGGGCTTGGGTACGAGGATGCCATTGTAATCTCAGACAGACTTGTTCGTGATGATTCTCTTACCTCCGTTCATATAGAAAAATACGAAGCAACGGTTGTTGACACGAAACTTGGGCCTGAGGAGACTACGCGGGATATCCCAAATGTTGCGGAGGAGGACCTTGCAAACCTTGATGAGGACGGCATTGTTGTAGTTGGGTCAGAAGTCAAGCCGGGAGACATCTTGGTTGGAAAAATTGCCCCAAAGGGCGAGACGGAATTAACTGCGGAGGAAAGACTACTCCGTGCAATCTTTGGGGAAAAAGCAAGGGAAGTCCGCGACACTTCTCTTCGAATGCCGCACGGCGAGCATGGAATCGTTACAAATGTTCAAATTCTTGATCGCGCCCGCGGAGATGAACTTGAGCCCGGAACAATACGAAAAATCCAAATTGAAGTTGCACAAATCAGACATGTTGTAGTAGGAGATAAACTTGCCGGTCGTCATGGGAATAAGGGGGTTATTTCAAAAATAGTTCCTGAGGCCGATATGCCATATCTTGAAGATGGGGTGCCGGTTGATATTATTATTTCCCCAATATCAGTTTTGGGTCGTATGAATCTTGGTCAGCTTCTTGAGGCACATCTTGGCCTTGCGGCAAAAAAACTAAATATGGAAATTGCGCTTCCGGTTTTTGAGAAGATGAGCGAAGAACAATACCTAGATCTTTTGAAAAAAGCAAAGCTCCCGGTTAATGGAAAGATGAAGCTTTATGATGCAAGGACGGGGGAGCCATATGAGAATGATGTAGTCGTTGGAATTGGATATATTATGAAACTTATCCACATGGTTGAGGATAAAGCTCACGCACGGTCAACCGGCCCGTACTCTCTTGTCACTCAACAGCCGCTCGGAGGGAAAGCTCAGATGGGAGGACAGCGTCTTGGAGAAATGGAAGTATGGGCACTTGAAGCACACCGGGCAGCATATTCACTTCAGGAAATGTTGACAATAAAAAGCGATGATGTTTCGGGACGAGCTCGCGCTTTTGAAGCAATTATTAAGTCTGTTGATATTCCAACTCCAAAAGTTCCGGAATCGTTTAAAGTTTTAATTAGGGAATTACAGTCACTGTCTCTTAATATAATACCTGAACAGGCAGTGATAGTAGAAGAAAAAGAAGATGAGATGACAGAACGTCAGGAAGAAATAAGAGAGGAGGCAAAAGAGCTTCAAAAGGAGCTCTCAGGCATTGAGGTAACCTCGGAATCTGAGGCCGTTCGATCATTAGGAGAAGAAGAGATTCCGCAGGGGTAAAAAATCGGGGCCCCCATTTTGCTTGCCAAAATGGGGAAAAACATTATGGACGATAAAAATCTTAGGAGGGACAAAAAATTTGATGCAATAAATATTGCAGACTTTAAAGGTCTTAGAATCTTAGTTGCAGAACCTGAGAATATAAGACAGTATTCGTATGGCGAGGTCACGAAACCTGAGACGATTAACTATAGAACATATAGACCTGAGAAGGACGGACTTTTTGATGAAAGAATCTTTGGTCCCACTCGAGACTTTGAATGTTATTGTGGAAAATACAAAAGAATTAGATACAAAGGAATAATTTGTGATAGATGTGGCGTTGAGGTTACATACTCGAGGGTAAGGCGTGAGCGAATGGGGCATATATCCCTTGCCTCACCGGTTGTCCACATCTGGTTTTCAAAAGGAAGTCCGTCAAAGCTTTCTACCCTCCTTGATATCCCTCAAAAAGATTTAGAATCGGTAATATATTTTGCCTCTTATTTAGTCATTAAAATGGACGAAGACAAGAGGAAGGAAGCACAAAAAGCTATATCTAAAATTAAAGAAGAACGAATAAAAAGCTTAAAAGATCAGGCGGCTTCGGAATTAAAAACCCTAGAGAAAGAAGAGCGCGAGCGCGTGAAGGATGTAAAAAAGAGTCTTTCGAAGGAGCAGAAAGAGCTTGTTCTTGAGGAAACAGATATCGCATACAAGCAGAAAAAGAATCTTCTTGAAAAAAGAGTCGAAACCGAGGTGGCAAGAACAGAAGAGATATTTGTGAGGGTAAGTGAAATTATCAAGGGGCTTAAGATTTGGAATGTTCTCTCAGAAGAAGAGTATGTGAGACTTATTGAATATGATATTCCCCTATTCTTTGAAGTAGAAACAGGGGCCTCGGCTGTGCTCCATGCGATTGAATCAATAGACTTTTCAAAACTTATCGGAGAGTTACGGGAAGAGGTAGCAAAATCCACAAGCCAAAAGCAATTGAAACTCATGAAGAGACAGCATCTAATTGAGTCTATGAATGCGGCAGGTTTTAAGCCAACCGCTTTAGTTCTTGAAGTTCTTCCGGTTCTACCGCCTGATCTTCGCCCCATGGTCCAGCTAAACGGCGGCAGATTTGCAACATCGGACCTTAATGATTTGTATCGCCGCGTTATCAACAGGAATAATAGGCTTAAGCATCTCATATCTTTGGGCGCGCCCGAAATAATACTTCGAAATGAAAAAAGAATGTTGCAGGAGTCTGTTGATTACCTTATAGATACCTCCATCAGAACGTCTCAGACCCAGAAACAATTTAAGTCTCTTTCAGATATTCTTCGTGGCAAACAGGGAAGATTTAGAAAGAATCTTCTTGGAAAGAGAGTTGATTATTCGGGACGTTCTGTCATCATTGTTGGTCCCGAGCTCACACTTAATCAATGTGGTCTTCCAAAAGAAATGGCGCTTGAATTGTTTAAGCCGTTTGTAATTCGTGAAGTTATCTCGCGCGGTTTAACAACGCCCAATGTAAAAGCAGCAAAAAGATTTATAGAAAGAAGAAGTCCTGAGATTTTCGATATTTTAGAGGAAATTACAAAGAATCATCCCGTGCTTTTAAACCGTGCCCCAACTCTTCATAAACTTGGCATGCAGGCATTTTATCCGGTTCTTGTTGAAGGATCTGCCATAAAGATTCATCCCTGTGTCTGCGCCGGGTACAATGCCGATTTTGACGGAGACCAGATGGCAATTCACGTACCGCTCTCATCTCGCGCACAAGAGGAAGCAATTAACCTCATGATGCCGGCTCACAACCTTTTAAAACCTGCGGACGGCGCACCTATCACTCTTCCGAATAAGGAAATGGCGCTTGGAGCATTCTATCTGACAAGCGTTGACGAGAGACTTAGGCCGCAAGATGGCAATCTTCATATTTTTTCTGATGAAAAGGAAGCTTATCTTGCTTTTTCGCTTAAGAAAATTTCACTTCGCGGGCCCATAAGAGTAAAGATAAATGGCGAGGTTATTGAAACTACAATAGGAAGAATAATTTTTAATGAGAAATTGCCGCAAGAAATGAAATTCATAAATTATGAAGTAAAAGCCTCAACGATTAAAAATCTCGTAACGCAAGCAATGGTGAATCTTACATCTTCTGAAGTCGCAAATCTTATTGATAATCTTAAAGAGATCGGTTTTTATGCTGCAACAATTTCTGGAATATCTATTTCTACTTTTGATTTAAAGAGGCTTCTTAACAAAGAAGAATTAATTGCCGAGGCGGAAGAAAAAATTAAAGAGATAGATGAGGAGTACCAAAACGGTCTTATTACAAATCTTGAGCAGCGAAGGCTTTCTAATAACGTTTGGCTTGACATTACAGATAAAATGGCAAATCTTACCTGGGAGTTGTTTGATAAGAACGATATTGTTAGAATCATTGCGGAATCGGGTGGTGCGAGAGCAGGTAAAGATCAGATCAAGCAGCTTGCAGCAATGCGTGGATTGATTTATGATCCCTTGGGACGAATCGTTGAGCTTCCGATAAAATCTAATTTCCGAGAAGGACTTTCGATCTTTGAATATGTTAATTCTGCCCGCGGTTCAAGAAAGGGACTGACAGATTCGGCACTGAAAACCGCAGACGCCGGATATTTAACCCGCCGCTTGGTAGACGTTGCGCATGATGTAATAATTCGGAAAGATAATTGTCAGGTTGATGAAGGGATTGTTGTTCAGAGACGAGATGACGAGTCATACATGACAAGTATGCTGCTCGGCCGCGTGGCTTTGCGTGATGTGACAAGCAAAAAAGACAAGAAGACAATAGCCAAAAAAGGTTCTGAGATTGACTATGAGGTACTCCATAAAATAATTAAAGACGATAGTATAGGCGAAATATCCGTTCGTTCTCCTCTTTATTGTAAACTGCGTTATGGCGTTTGCGCCACATGCTACGGTTGGGATCTGTCATCTTATAAACGAGCAGATAAAGGAACTCCGGTTGGTGTTATTGCCGCACAAAGCATTGGAGAACCTGGGACTCAGCTTACAATGAGAGTAAAACATTTTGGAGGAGTTGTTATGTCCGACGTAACACAAGGGTTGCCTCGCGTTGAGGAATTATTTGAAGTAAGGCGGCCAAAGATCTTGGCGCCAATTGCTGAGATCTCAGGGAAAGTTCAGGTAAACAAGGTGGAAGATGGATATGTAATTAGAATTCGAAATTCCCGTGCAAAAATCGTTGACGAGAGAGAATATTTTGCACCTTTGACCGCAACACTTCTTGTGTCAGATGGAGAAACTATTGCACAAGGAACACAGTTATGCGAAGGATATCTTGATCCAAGAGATGTTCTTAAGATTTCGGGACTCAGATCGGCTCAGCAGTACCTAATTTCGCAGATCCAAGGCGTCTATGAGTCTCAAGGAATTTCCATTCACTACAAACATTTTGAGACCATAGTACGTAAAATGTCAGATAAAGTTATGATCGAGACTCCGGGAGACACATCCTTAATGCCTGGAGATCTGGCTTCAAAACTTCGCTTTGAAGAGGAGAATGCGAATGTCATTTCTGAGGGAGGGGAACCCGCATCTGCTCGAGAAATAGTCCTTGGAATTACAAAGGCTTCCCTCGTTACAGATTCCTGGCTGTCTGCTGCTTCATTCCAGGAAACAACCCAGGTATTAACCGAAGCCGCTCTTGAAGGCCGCGTGGATAATTTAGTTGGGCTTAAGGAGAATGTTATAGTTGGACGTCTTATTCCTGTCCGCGAAGAGTTTATTGAAGGAGACGTCGTTGAGCAAAAGCAGGAATCGAAGCCAATTTCTAATTCCTAATTACTAATTAACCTAATCAATCCCCAATTTAAAAAATTCCCAATTGTTTAGAAATTAGGAATTAGGTCAATTAGACAATTTGCAAACTATACTGCACAACGGAGGAATTAAGGATAGATAGCTAGTAATTTAGGGAAAAATGAGGTAAAATACGTCAATTATGCCAACACTTAATCAGTTAGTAAGAAAAGGTAGATCACGAAAGTCAAAAAAAGTTAAAGCAACGGGGTTGCGTACTATCTTTAATGCCAAAATAAGGCGCTATACTCAAGTTCCTTCTCCTCAAAAAAGAGGAGTAGTAACTTTGGTTCGTACAATGACGCCTAAAAAGCCGAATTCGGCTCTCCGAAAAGTTGCAAGAATCAAACTATCAAATAGAGAGGAAGTTACTGCCTATATTCAAGGCATTGGACACAATTTAGCAGAACACGGGATAGTTCTGGTTCGCGGCGGCCGTGTTAAGGACTTGCCGGGAGTAAAATACCATTTGGTTCGCGGCAAGTTTGATCTTGCAGGAGTTGAAGGCCGTAGAAGTTCAAGAAGCCGTTACGGCACAAAGCGCCCTGGCGCAGCCGCAGCATAGAAAATATGGCAAGGGGAGGAGCAAATTTTAAAAGGAGAGTACCACAAACTGACCCAATTTATGGGAACGTTTTAGTGGCAAAATTCATAAATCGCTTAATGCGCAGTGGTAAGAAGTCAGTTGCTCAAAGAGTTGTTTATGATGCATTCGAGCTACTTAAAAAAGAGGGTGACCCCGTAAATATTTTTGAACAGGCAATTGATACTGTAGGTCCAAAGCAAGAAGTTAAAGCAAGAAGGATTGGGGGGGCAGCATATCAGGTTCCGCAAGAAGTTCGCGGTCCAAGAAGGGTAGCTTTAGCAATCCGCTGGATTCTTGAAGCAGCAGCAAAAAGACCAACAGCAGAACACAAATCATTCGCATCAAAGCTTGCAGCAGAACTTAAGGATGCCTCTCAAAATCTCGGAGAAGCAGTAAGGAAAAGGGACATCGCCCACCGCATGGCCGACGCAAATAAGGCTTTTGCTCACTTCCGCTGGTAAACTCCGGGATTAAATTTCGATTATTTGTTTGGGGGATTTCGTGAGCCTTTCGAGTTTGTTCGATAATAAATAATCGTCTTCTATTCGGACGCCGCCAAAACCGGGGGTATAAATTCCGGGTTCGATTGTAAAGATCATATCTCGAACAAGTTTGCCTTTCGATTTTGGTGAAATTCTAGGCTCCTCGTGAACTTCAAGTCCGACTCCATGCCCAAGTCCGTGAGGAATCTGTTCGAAACCGTTCGAGACAATGTAAGCGTTCGCAATTTTGGCCACCTCGAGAGCTTTTATAGGGGACCTTTGGTGGTATGATCGATCATACCATTTTTTATTGATGCATTCGATTACTTTACGTTGGGCTGTTTGAACACTTTCGTACATTTTGCGAGCCTTAGTCGATGCCCTTTTCGTGAGTAGAGTTCTTGTCATGTCAGAACAATAGCCATTTACTTTTGCTCCAAAATCTAAAAGGACGAACTGATCTTTATTCGTTAGTTTTTTATTCGAAGTCTTGTGATGGGGAATCGCAGAGTTTGGGCCAAATGCGACGATTGGATCAAACGCTAATTCGCCTCCATCCTCTTTTATAAACTTCTCGATTTTCCATGCAATTTCTTTTTCGGTTACCCCTGTTTTTATAAGTTTTCGAACTACTTTGAACGTTTTATCCGTTAATCGACAAGCTGCTTTAATATTTTTTATTTCTTCAGGATCTTTCACGGCTCTTAAGTTTTCTACAATTTGCTCGACCAAAACGAATTTCTTCCCGGTTTTATTTCTAAACTTTTTAAGCTCTGCTACGGTGAAGTTGTGTTCGATACCGACTTTTTTTGCCCTCGAAGCCTTAACCTTTTTGAATAGTTCGGTATGCAAAAATACACGAACACCTTTCGGCAATTTAGTTCGAACTCCCTCAATATATCTTCCGTCAGTAAATAGCATTATGTTCGTTTCGGCTACAAACAAATATGCCTCCCGTTCTCGCCTTGAAAAAATCGAATAGCCGGTTAAATAGGCAATATTTACAGCACCCGAAATAAGCAGTCCATAAATCTTATTCGGATTTAAACTTTTCTGAAGAACTTTCAAACGCTTTTCAAACATAGGCACGATTATAGCATTTTACCCTGAACGAGAGTAGGTTTTGAAAATGTAGCCCAAACTGGTCCCATTGGATCTTGGGGAAGTATAACATCTGCTTCTTCGATGTTAACGAACCCAAATCGTGCATAGGTTCTTCCAGGCCATGTTGATCTTGCCGCGCCTACAATATCATGGCTTATATTATAAGTTTGGAAAAATTGTTTGTAATTGTCAGAAGGTTGTTCCCATATATCTACTATGGAGGTAACGTGTTTTCTCATTTCTTCTAAATACATTAACGCAAATCCTACAAATTCTGCTGCAAACATATCCGGGTGACGTTGTCGGTCATTAAGTCTTCGAGTAATTAATACAAACTCTGCAACCCCTTCATCTACGGCTGCTCCCATTACAAAAGTTTCATCACCATGATCGGTAATTGAAATGGAACTGTCATCAAAGAGATACTCCATTCTTCTCCCAGATTCTGCAGTGAACTCGCCTGATTTCTTTCCTCCCAATGATAGCTCGAGCAATTGAGCAAATGGAATTCCTTTTTCACCAGCAACAAAGGGGTAAGTAACCATTTCAACAGCCATAGGCGGATTATAGCTGTTCGATAGGACTTAGGGCAAGCATAGGATTGCAGGAGGAGTGTTTTTTTGGTAAAATAGCTTGATCTGTTGGAAAGGCAGCAGATTTTTTTTGACCAAAATTATGGCCTTACAAGATAGAAATGTACCGTTAGATAAGATTCGCAATATTGGAATTATTGCGCATATTGATGCCGGGAAGACAACCACAACAGAGAGAATTCTTTATTACACCGGTAAAACCTATAAAATCGGCGAGGTTCATGAGGGCGCTGCGGTTATGGACTGGATGGACCAGGAGCGCGAGCGTGGAATCACTATTGTATCCGCTGCCACAACCACATTTTGGAAAGATGTCAGGATAAACATCATTGACACGCCCGGCCACGTTGATTTTACCGCCGAGGTTGAAAGGTCACTTCGAGTTCTTGACGGAGCGGTTACTGTCCTTGACGCTGAGGAAGGAGTTCAATCTCAATCTGAGACTGTTTGGAGACAGGCGGATAAGTATAAGGTTCCAAGAATTTGCTTCATCAATAAAATGGATAAGCTTGGTGCGGACTTTGAGAAAACAGTCCAATCAATTATTGATAAATTGGGTGCGAATCCTGTTGTTATAGGATTTCCAATTGGACGCGAACAAGACTTCAAAGGAATTTATCATTTACTTGAACAAAAGTCATATATTTGGTCAGGCGAGGAGCTTGGCGCAAAGTTTGAAGTAAAAGATGAGATCCCGGCCGGGATGGAAGAAACAATTAAGAAATATCGAGAGCAATTGGTTGAAAAAATTGCTGAGACAGATGATAAATTACTCGAAAAATATCTTAACGGACAAGAAATCTCAAATGACGAATTGAAAGCAGCTCTTCGAGCCGCTGTTATTACGTATAAAGTTGTTCCTATTTTTGCCGGGTCTTCACTCAGAAATAAAGGAGTTCAGCCACTCCTTGATGCTGCTGTTGATTATCTTCCATCACCTCTTGATTTAAAAGAAGTGAAAGGCGTAAATCCAAAAACAAATGCTGAGGAAATTCGTCAGTTAACACCAGAGGAATCATTTACAGGGTTTGCCTTTAAAGTTCAAATTGATCCTCACGTTGGGAAACTGACATATGTTCGAATTTATTCAGGGAAAATGGCCTCCGGTTCTTACGCATACAATTCTAGCAAGGAGATAAAAGAGCGTGTCGGCCGACTTTTACTCATGCACGCAAACAATCGCGAGGAAGTTAAAGAGGCGTTTGCCGGAGAGATAGTTGCCATTGTTGGACTAAAAGACACTTCAACCGGAGACACGATTTGTGACGAATCAAAACCAATTCTGCTTGAAAAGATAATCTTTCCAGAACCGGTTATATCGCTTGCTATTGAACCAAAAACAAAGAGCGATCAAGAAAAACTTGGACTTGCCTTGAAAAAACTTATGGATGAGGATCCAACATTTTCTGTAAAAACGGATCATGAGACCGGACAAACCATTATTTCCGGTGTAGGAGAGCTCCAGCTTGAAGTGAAAGTTGAGACAATGAAGCGGGAATTCGGAGTTCAGGCAAATGTAGGAGCACCGCAGGTTGCCTACAAAGAAACTATCGAACAAGAAGGACAAGGTGAAGGAAAATACATTCGTCAAACTGGAGGCCGCGGTCAATACGGTCACTGTTTCTTAAGAGCCGAACCTCTAGGTCGAGGTGAGGGAATTGAGTTTGTCAACGCAATCAAAGGAGGAGCAATCCCCCAAGAATTTATTCCATCGGTTGAAAAGGGAACGCGGGAGGCTATGGACAATGGAGTTTTACTCGGATACCCGGTCACAGATATCAAGGTAACTCTTTATGACGGAACGTTTCATGAAGTCGACTCTTCAGACATAGCATTTAAGATCGCAGGTTCCATGGCATTTCAGGCTGCCGCCAAAAAAGCAAAATTAAAATTACTTGAGCCTATTATGAAAGTTGAGGTTACAACCCCGGAAGAATTTATGGGAACTGTAATTGGAGATCTCTCGTCAAAAAGAGCACAAATCGTTGGATCAAGCGAGCGTGGAAATGTTCGAATAATCTTAGCAAATGTTCCACTAGCCGAGCTTTCTGGATACGCAACAACCCTTCGCTCATTAACCCAGGGTCGGGCAATCCCCTATGTTGAACCAAGCCACTACGAAGAAGTTCCTCAAAATATAGTCCAGGCAATGCTCGCCAAAAGTACATTTACCGGCCGCATCACCGCCCAATAATTTTCTTTGTACTTTTGCGCCGCCAAAAGTACCAAAATCTCTCGCCATGTCTCGTCTCATGCTTTAAATGTTTGAGTTTGTGTCGGCACCCACCGCTGTCTTCGGGCTTCGCCCTTGCAGCCGGGCTCCCTCACTTTGTTCAGTCCGCCCCCTGACGCACTCACTCAACTTCTCATCCACTCAGCGTTCGAAATGGCGAAATTTAAGAAGCGCCGAATCACCGCCCAGTAAAATTTCCCAAAGTGTGGTAAAATAAGGGCATGACAAAGATAGTTACTGATCCAAAAATCATGCTTGGGAAACCAACTATCGAAGGTACGCGAATTACTGTTGAACAAGTATTGAGACTTCTATCTCAAAAATTAACTGTGGATGAAATTATAGATGATTTTCCTCAACTTAAAGAAGCTGATATTCGAACAGCTGTAGATTATGCTGCCAAAATGGTCGCTAAGCCACAGATATAAATCCTCGAATGAAGTTTATAGCGGATGAAAACCTCGGAATACGAGTCCCAAAGTATTTAAAAAGTTTAGGTTTCGATATTGTTGCCGTTAAAGAAATTGCACAGGGTAGACTTGATGCTGATATTCTAGATATAGCGAATAAAGAGCAGAGGATTCTTATTACGCTTGACAAAGATTTCGGCGAGCTAGTTTTTAAACAAAAATTAATTCATTCAGGTGTAATCCTGCTTCGATTAAAAGATGAATCAGTTGAAAACAAAGAGAAAGTATTACTCAGGGAATTAAAATCGAAAAAGAAATTCGAAAATAAATTTACAGTAATTTCAGACCCTAAGAAGGGCCGCATAACCTCCCAATAAAACAGCTACGTTCCAAAAGGGACGGTTGCGACATATTTCCATTCGCTAGGGGCACCAGTAGTTTGAGTTATTAGAAACTTGTCTATGACAAATGAGGTAGAAGGAATCATTAAGGTGGAAGCTGCTTTTCCGCGAGTAAGCATATCATGATCTCCATATAACAAACTCATATGGGGCATGAATACGTTGTTCTCCATATCAAATAATTTTTTAGCGTCAATATTTAACTGCATCAGTTTGGCAGTTGAATTTATTCTTACAAAAACTGATTGAAAGTATGTTGTACTGAAAGAAACCGGTCCGAGACTTAGTTCCAGTTTGCTTAAACCTGTAGCTAGTTTTTTAACCTTTTGTTCCAGTTCCGATAGATCTGCTTCTATTTCTCCCAATAAAGTCATATGAGGGTCAAACTGGGGTCCTTGATACCTTTTAGATAATTGATCAATCGTGGCTTTTATTTGATAATAAATCGGATCAGGCGGAATAGTCCAAATACTATATTTCATATGATAATTATAATAAACAACAATAAAATTTCGCAACTAAACAGACGGCATTGACATTCAGAAAACTTTTGTTCTAAACTGGTTGTATGATAAGCATGAGGAGGAATCAGGAGCTTTTTTGGCTGCTTGAGATTCTTCTATTAACACCGGTAGCTTTGTTTTGGATGGGAGTGGTTTCCCTGATGCTTGGCTCAGGCGATCTTTTCAACGCGGTAGTTGGACAACCGTACTCAATGCTTAAGGCCGCTCTCGTAACGCTTATATGTCCGGCGGCCGCAGCTTGGTTTGCAATTGAATATTTGCGAGAAAATAAGCGAGAAAAAGGCTCGGCGCACGATATTGCAACAGCAATTATTGGTGTAAGTCTTGCAACAATTGGTTTTGTTCTTGTCTACCTTTTTGTCGAAAATAGACCCCGCTAGCCCTTCGCACAAATCCTAAGCACTAAATCCTAAATTCTAAATAATATATCAATATATATTTAGAAAATAGTTATTGGAAAATGGAAATTAGTAATGGAAATATGGAAAATAGAAAATAGTTAAAATAAAAATACCAATTTCTTATTGACAGAATTTTGGTATTCGAATAAAGGATTTGTGTTAAAATCAGAGCGTTATGAAGGTTTATGCTGATTTTGAGATTCGAAACGAACTTTGGTACAAGATTGGAGGAAAAGTACGATATCTTATCGATGTTGAAAGTAAAGAAGACATTAAGAAGGCATTCGAGTTATTAAAAAAGGAGAAAATCAAAAAATTCTTTTTTTTGGGCTTAGGTTCAAATTTGATATTTAAAGATGAGTATTTTGCCGGGGCAGTAATTCGTTTTTTGCCAAGCTCAAATCCGATTCGCCTGATTCGTCCACATATTATAGAAGCTGATGCAGGGGTAGTATTGGATGATGTCATAAATTTTGCATTTGACCATAACCTTGTTGGCCTTGAGTGGGCAGGAGGATTGCCCGGGCAGGTAGGCGCTGCCATTCGCGGAAATGTTGGGGCTTTTGGTAGTGAAATAAAAGATAGCGTAAAGGAAGCGGAGGTTTTTGAGATCATAAATAATAAACCAAGATTTAAGGTCTTGCGACGATTTGAATTGCAATTCTCATACAGAAATTCGATTGTCAAAAAAAAGAAGCTTGGGGTGATAAACGCACAATTTAGGTTGACTTCGGCAGATCAGGGGGTCGTAAACCGTGCGCGGCAAACCTACCTTAACAATATTGAATATCGAAAAATTCGCCATCCCCTCGAGTACCCAAACTGCGGCAGTATATTTAAAAATATAAGCGATCCTGCCCATATTCAAAAAATTCTTGAGGTCTATCCTGATCTTGAAGAGAAAATCATAAGAGAATGGCATGGCAAAGTAGCCATGGGTTACTTAATAAAGAGACTTGATCTCTCAGGATATCGTGTCGGAGATGCGCTTGTGTCTCCAAAGCACTGCAATTTTATCGTGAATCTTGGCAGCGCAAAAGCATCAGATGTTCTATCAATTATTAAATTAATCCAAAATAAGTTTGCGGAGACATTCGATTTTGTTCCAGAGGTAGAGGTTGAAATCATCCAATAGACTACTCTTTTCCGATTGTGACCACTGTATCGGCGCTGTTTGACTCCGAAAGATCAGCGGATGTTGTGCCAATAGTATAATTTGAGGAGAGGTCCTTTTTTATCAGATCTAAAAATTTCGAGCTCGCGCTTTTTATCTGAATTGTAGTTTTTGCGTAATCAAAATTATCTGCGTTTCCAACTTGAACAACGTTATATCCAAGTCCTTCAAGTAGATCCGATGCCTTTTTACCTACGCCCGCTGCCCCGCTTCCATTTAATACTTGTATCGAGAGCTTGCTTCTGTCAAGACCGGTACTTTTATCAATTGGATTGACTGTGGGTTTTGGAGTAGGCGTGTTTGTGGGTTTTTTGGTTGGAGATGTTTGCGGTTCCTCTGTTGGAGCCGGTTCTTCGGTTGGAATTGCTTCAATTGTTGGTGCCGGGGTAGGGGTGGGTTCGGTCTTACTTGCTCCCCCAAAAAACCTAGTTACTCCAAAAATTACAAGCCCTAAAACAACAATTAAAATAATGATAGTAGCGTACCTTTTAAGATTGGTGTTCGATCTTGGGCGATTAATGCGACTCTCAAATTCACGTGGCGCTTGGAAAACTTCTTCCTTTTGCTCCTCTTCCATTGCCAATATAATAGCACTAAATTTCGATTTTGCAAGTGTTAACTTGCTAAATTCGCTCGGGGTCCTACCACTTCGCAGTTTCCGCACGTTGAAAGTGACGCTCAGCTTCCTCAAGTGGTTATACAATCTTTATCCCCAGTCTTCGCTAAGTGAACGCAAGCATATAAAGTCCTCTAATTCAAAAGTTTATTCTAAGCTTGCGTTCAATTCACTTTCAAGTGGAAAACCGCTCCGTGGTGCCCCCCCATTAATTACTGGCTCGGACCTGGACTAATTGGAAGAAGTTGCCGTCCGGATCAACAAATGTCGCAATAAGACCATATCCCTCAATATGGTAAATGTCTTGTTGAACCTTGACCTTTGCTCTTTTTAACCTTTTTGCCTCTTTTTCAATGTCGTCAACTTCAAAATTTATAATCATTCGTTCAGGATTTTTATTTTTACCCTTAACTTTCGAATGATCGTTTATATAAAAGCCTGACCCTCCTTTTAATGCAAATTCGTAGCCTTTTTCTCCTTCTTCCCCATATTCAAATTCCATGGTTTGTTCGAGTCCTACAACCTCTCTATAGAACTTTGCCAGTTTAGTAGCGTTAGCGCTTCCTAATAATACACTCTCTATTCCTTTTATCATTATTTATCACCACCTTGCTTGTAAGTGATAGTTTAAGTATGTAGAATAATACTACTCACTTATGAATAAAACAATACTCATTTTAATAACTGTTTTTGTAGTTGGGGGGATAGGTGCTTTCTTACTTTTGAATTCGAATCGAACATCAAATGAGTTGAAAAGCCAAAACAAATCTTTAGAGACCTCAAGAAAAATTGAGGGATACCAGGGGAATGTTTTGGCAGGCAATGTTTCGCCCTTTTTAGAATTTAATAAAGCTGACTACGAAAGGGCAAAATCACAAGGCAAGATTATTCTGCTAGATTTTTATGCTAATTGGTGCCCTGTCTGCCGGGCTGAGGAACCCGCGATACATTCAGGTTTCGATGAATTAAATGATCCAAACATTGTTGGTTTTCGAGTTAGCTTTAATGATTCGGATACCGATTCAGATGAAAAAGCTTTGGCACAAGAATTCAATATTCCTTATCAACATACAAAAGTAATACTTAAAAATGGCGTCGAAGTATCCCGTTCAAATGAACAGTGGACAAAAGAAGACCTAATTGGAGCTGTCAATAAAGAACTCGAGTAGTATGAAAATTTTTTAGAAAATAGTTATTAGAGAATGGAAATTAGTAATGGAAATTTGAAAATAGAAAATAGATAAAAACACCAATTTCTAATATCTAATTTCTATTACCATTTTCTTACTTCTTACAACCATTTTCTATTTTTAACTTATGATTGTTCTGCTTCTTTTTGCGTTTCTCTCGGGTTTAGTAACAATTGCGGCTCCTTGCATTTGGCCGCTTTTACCAATTATCCTTTCATCCTCGATTCTTGGCAGCGATCATAGAAGACCCCTTGGAATAACAATTGGGATTTTAATTAGTTTCGGAATTCTGACACTCACAATCTCTTACCTTGTAAGCGTATTTCGCTTTGATCCAAGTATATTAAGATACATTGCCGTCGCAGTTCTTCTGTTTTTGGGCGTTGCAATGGTTGTCCCCCTATTGACTCGAATTGTTGAAGGATGGGTCTCGCGATTCGCTGGAAGATTCGGCCAAGCTTCCGGCCAACAAAACCCTGATTTTCTACACGGCCTTATTACCGGTCTCTCATTAGGCGTTGTTTGGACACCATGTGCTGGGCCAATTTTGGCGGCAATCGCAACGCTTGCGGCAACGAGAGCTGTTAATTCTGAAATAGTTTTAGTGACAATTGTTTATCTTGTAGGTGTAGGAATTCCTCTGTTTATTTTCGCCTGGGGAGGACAAAGAATAGTGAGCAAAACTCGAGTATTTAATAAATATACCGGCATTGTTCAGAAATTCTTTGGAATTATTATAATCCTAACAGCACTTTTAATCGCAACGAATTACGATAAGGTTCTTCAAGCAAAATTACTTGATGTGTTTCCAGCTTATGCAAAGTTTGTGGTGGATCTTGAAAGCAATGATGTAGTGAAAAAACAATTAGATCTAATTCGAAAGGATAAAAAAGACGACGATATGGTCGGTAAACCTTTTAGTCCAATGCCGGTCAAAAAACAAAATGATTTATTTAACGCAAATTTTCAGGCTCCGGAGCTTGCGGGTATTTCGAATTGGTTAAATTCGAACAAGCCCTTAACCCTTTCAGAACTTCGCGGAAAAGTAGTTTTGATAGATTTCTGGACGTACACATGCATTAATTGCATCCGAACTTTGCCGCATGTTACCTCTTGGTATGAGAAATATAAAGACAAGGGGTTTGTGGTTATAGGAGTGCATACTCCAGAGTTTGAATTTGAGAAGAAGACAGAAAACGTTGAGGCCGCAATCAAACAATACGGTATAAATTACCCTGTTCCTCAAGACAATGATTATAAAACGTGGGATGCTTTTAATAATCGATATTGGCCGGCAAAGTACTTAATAGATAAGGACGGGATTGTTCGATATGTCCATTTTGGGGAAGGGAAATATGAAGAGACGGAAAAAGCAATTAGACTGCTCCTTGAAGAAGCGGGTTCGCAGATTAAGGAAGATATGTCAGGCCTTCCGGATGAAACGCCACGTGCTCGCAATTCGCCTGAAACTTATCTTGGTTCGCAGCGAATGAAATTTTACTTTCCAAATGGCAGACTCGATAACGGAACATATAAAGATCTTGTAACCCATTCGAATATTCCGACAAATTCATTCACTTTAGGCGGAGATTGGGAGATTATGGATGAATATTCGACTAGTGGTCAGAATGCGGTATTAGAATATCGATTTTCCGCAAGCAAAGTATTTTTGGTAATGAGACCAGTAGGTGGAGACGTTGAGGCTGTAAAGGTTTTTCTCGACGGAAAACTCGTCGATGGTTTAGGTTCAGGGTCGGACCCTGAGCGTGGGGTTGTAAAGATTGATTCGGATAGACTTTACAATCTAATTGATCTTGCCGGAAATCGTGGCGAGTATTTACTTAGGCTCGAATTTTCCCCCAATATCGAAATCTTCGCTTTCACTTTCGGCTGATTTGATACTTGACCCATTCGACTCCCGTTTTAACCTCTCGACTTCTCTCGGTGCAGTCAAGTTAGTATTTTACTACTTGACGATTAGGTAAAAATTTTGTATGATCTATTCCGCACCTGAAATTCAGAGGGTGTTTTTATTTGCAAAATTCGATAATATGGCTGGAAAATTTGAAAGAACAAAACCACACATTAATATTGGAACTATTGGTCACGTAGACCATGGTAAAACCACACTGACCTCTGCTATTACTATGGCTTTAGCCAAAAAAGGCATGGCCGAAGCCAAGAAATATGAAGATATTGATAATGCCCCTGAGGAAAAAGCCCGCGGAGTCACCATTAACATTTCCCACCAAGAATACGAAACAGAAAAAAGACACTACGCTCATATTGATGCTCCTGGGCACGCAGATTACATCAAAAACATGATTACGGGAGCAGCTCAGATGGACGGAGCAATTCTTGTAGTCTCAGCTGCAGACGGTCCAATGCCTCAAACAAGAGAACACATTCTTCTTGCTCGCCAGGTTGGAGTTCCGGCAATTGTGGTTTTTCTTAATAAGGTTGATATGGTTTCAGATCCTGAGCTTATTGATCTTGTTGAAATGGAAGTTCGCGAACTCTTGACTAAGTACCAATACCCGGGAGCTGATGTGCCTATTATTAAAGGTTCGGCTCTTAAGGCTACTCAAGGTGACGCTGAGGCTGAGGCACAAATCATGGAGCTTATGAACAAGGTTGACGAATATATCCCAACCCCAACTCGCGATATCGACAAACCGTTCTTAATGCCGGTTGAGGATGTTTTTTCAATTAAAGGCCGTGGAATAGTTGTAACAGGCCGTGTTGAACGAGGACAGACAAAAGTCAATGACACAATAGAGATTGTTGGAATTAAAACAACAAAATCAACGGTTATCACAGGGATTGAGATGTTTAGAAAAAGCCTTGATGAGGCTCAAGCCGGGGATAACGCCGGACTTCTCCTTCGCGGAATTGAAAAGAAAGACGTTGAAAGAGGACAAGTTATTGCAAAACCAGGTTCAATTACCCCACACACAGAATTTGAAGCAGAGGTTTATGTTTTGACAAAAGAAGAAGGTGGACGCCACACACCGTTCTTCACAGGATACCGCCCGCAATTTTATATTCGAACCACAGACGTAACCGGCGAAATTAAACTTCAGGAGGGCGTTGAAATGGTCATGCCAGGAGACAATACCAAGATGAACGCAACATTGATTGTTCCAATCGCACTTGAAGAAGGAATGAGATTTGCAATTCGCGAGGGTGGTAAGACAGTAGGCGCAGGCGTAATTACTAAGGTTACTAAATAACCTTGATTGCACTTTTTACAATTCGGTTCGAACATTAATTGCAAAGCCTACTGTTGAAGTAGGTTTTTTGTTTATTATGGCAACGAAAGGAAGGATCAGAGTACGTTTAAAGTCATATGATTCAAGAATAATTGACTCAACATGTCAGCAAATCCTTGATACAGCTATTCGCACAGGCGCAAAAGTTGCCGGTCCCATCCCTTTGCCAACCAAGCGAATGGTACTTGCGGTAAATAAATCCCCCTTTATAGATAAAGATGCTCGTGAGCACTTTGAGCTCAAAACCCACAAGAGGTTAATTGATATCCTAAATCCCACCGATAATACCATCGAATCATTGATCCATTTAGATCTCCCTGCAGGCGTCGATGTCGAAATCAAGATGTAGCCTCGGGAAGTGTTGCATTTGGGTTCAAAACATTATATAATCTTTACTTGCATGTCCAAACTATTGATAAACTCACTAGTTACATGATTTCCGAGTCAATCCCTGGGACGTGAAGGAACGGCTCGAATGAGCCGTTTTTTAGTGCTCGAAGGGTCTTTAATAAATTATGCAATCTTTAATTGGCAAGAAAATTGATCAAACACAAGGGTTTTTAGAGGATGGGACGCGCGTTCCGCTCTCAATTATTTCCGTGGCAGGAAATGTCGTGATACAGGTCAAGACAGGCGACCACGAGGGATATAATTCAATTCAACTTGGATTTGGAACTTGGAAGCGCCCAACCAAACCAATGGCAGGACACATTAAAAAAGCGGGGTTAAAAAAAATGCCTCGCTTTTTTCGTGAAATAAGGGCAGACGAAGCGCCAGCCTCGCCGAGTCTAGGCGGGCCGAATCTTGCACCAGGTTCGGCGATTTTAGTTTCAGAAGTTTTCGAGCCCGGCGACATAGTTGATGTTACTGGAATTTCAAAGGGCAAAGGTTTTGCAGGAGTTGTTAAGCTTCATGGATTTCATGGAGGTCCCAAAACTCACGGGCAATCTGACAGGCATAGGGCCCCGGGAGCAATCGGTTCAGGAACAACTCCGGGTAGAGTTTACAAAGGCAAAAGAATGGCAGGGAGAATGGGAAATGAGCGCGTGACTATCAAGAACCTTGAGGTTTTAGATGTGAAGGATGATACGATTTTCGTTCGAGGCCTAATTCCTGGAGTAAAAGGTTCGATCGTTACCATTACAAAAGTAGGGAAGAATAAGAAATTTAAGCCACTATGGGGCGGACTGAGCCCTGGCTCCGGCGAGGGCGAAGTAGCCGTGCGAGGAGAGCGAGACAGCGGTGGAACTGAAGAGTCGGATGTTCAGACGGCAGTAGATAATGTTTCCGAAGCTGAAAAAGCTGTCAAGACACCAGAGGAAGTAGAAACAGCGCAAGACACAGTTGCTTCGGTTGCAAATTCGAGTGAAGGAAAACCTGCAGCCACTGACGGCACTGAGGAATCCGCTGAAAACACTGAAAAAAGTTCGCCAGGAAAGCAAGAGGAAGGAGAAGGTAATGCCAGTTAAAAAAATCCCCGCTTCGCCAAGGCTTCGCGGGGCAAGCAAAACTACAGCTCAAAGGCCGACTTCGATTAGATCGAGGTTAAAAACTGCGAAGGGGGCTTCGAAAGATTCAAAGTTTAGTGTTCCTGTGGTCGATCTGACCGGGAAGAGAAAAGGGAGCGTTGAGCTTCCGAAGGAGATTTTTGGGGCAAATGTAAATGAAAAATTAATGGCGCAGGCTGTTCGTGTCTATCTTGTTAATCAAAGACAGGGGACTGCTTCGACAAAAACACGAGGAGAAGTCACCGGTTCGACCAGAAAAATTTATAGACAAAAGGGGACGGGACGAGCTCGCCATGGGTCTATCACTGCGCCAATATTTCGTGGCGGAGGAATTGTCTTTGGTCCAAGAGTCCGAGGTTTCTCTTTGAAATTATCAAAGCAGATGAAGAAAAAAGCTTTATCAAGCGCTTTAGCTCAAAAACTTCTTGATCAAAAAGTTTCTGTAGTTGATTTAGAAGGCGTTAGTGGTAAAACCCGCGAGCTTGCCCAACTTTTCAAAAACCTTAAACTTTTAGATAAAGAAAAGAAGGACAACCAAGTTCTGTTTGTTTCAGCTTCGAAAGGAGAAGCAAAAAGGGCAGCCAGAAATATCCGTGGCATAACCGTTAGCAACGTAGAGTCAATAAATACATATGAAGTTTTGGCTAATAAATACCTTATTTTAGCTCGCGATGCAGTTCCAAATCTTGTAAATCATTTTATAAAAAATAATTTATGAATGTAACCGATTATATTATCAAACCAATAGTAAGCGAAAAATCTTTTAATGAGGCTAAAAACAGCAATAAATATACGTTTTTAGTGAGGCGGGACGCAACAAAAACAGATATTAAAAATGCTATCGAAAAGTTATTTAATGTTAAAGTTTTGCGCATTTATACGGCGATTACTAAAGGGAAGAAAACCAGCTTTACGAGAAAAGGAAAACATACAATCGACCAATCTTATAAAAAAGCAAGAGTTAAACTTATGAAGGATCAAAAAATAGATATATTCGAAGAGCAGACAGACGACAAAAAAAAGAAAGGGAAGAAATAAGTTATGGTAAGAAAGTTAAAAAAAATACTTAAAAAACAGTCAGGGAGGGATTCTCAGGGCCATGTGGCTGTTCGTCATCAAGGCGGCCGCCATAAGAGGTTTATGCGCGTAGTGGATTTTAAGCGAGACAAGTTTAACGTGCCCGGGACCGTGACTTCGATTGAATATGATCCCAACAGATCAGCTGATCTTGCCTTTGTTCAATACCAAGATGGAGAAAAAAGATATATTTTGGCACCGCTTGGGCTTTCTATGGGAGACAAAATTGTTTCGGGAGAAAGCGTTGATATAAGGGTAGGAAATGCTATGCCTTTAGGAAAAATTCCAATCGGGCAGCCAATTCATAATATTGAATTGACGCATGGCAGAGGAGGTCAAATTGCAAGATCTGCGGGGGATCAGGCATTTGTGATGGCACACGAAGACAGCTATGCTCATGTGAAGATGCCGTCAGGCGAAATAAGAAAAATTTTGATGAGTAATTTTGCAACCATAGGACAACTTGGGAAAATTGAGTGGAAAGATAGGGTTCTTGGAAAAGCAGGAGTCTCTCGCCACATGGGTATTCGTCCAACGGTTCGCGGAGTTGCCATGAATCCAAGATCCCACCCTCACGGAGGAGGAGAAGGACGCTCCGGGATCGGTTTGAAATACCCAAAAACATATGCAGGCAGAAAAGCGGTTGGAAAGACTCGATTGAAGAAGAAGTACTCAAATAAGTTTATTTTAAAAAGGAGAAAGTAAAATTATTGATTATTTATTATAGATTATAGATTATTGTTCGAACAAATAATAAATAATAAACAATAAATAATATATAAAAAATATGAGTAGATCACTTAAGAAGGGTCCGTTTATCGATCCAAAATTGATGAAGAAAGTTCAGGTTCAAAAAGCTGCAGGAGGTACAATTGAGCCAATAAAAACGTGGGCACGGGCCTGCCAGATTCCTCCGGAATTTGTTGGACATACTTTCTTGGTTCACAATGGGAAGAATTTTATAACCGTTAAGGTTGTCGAGAATATGGTTGGACATCGTTTAGGTGAATTTTCGCCGACTCGCATTTTCCGTGGACACGGAAGAGTCGTAGCACGAGAAATAAGCAAAACATAGGGCAAATGGTTAAAATGGCTGCATGGCTACATAGCTTTAAAACCATGCAACCATGTAACTATTTAACTATTTAAATTTAATATGGAATATATAGCAATAGCAAAAAATATAAAAATGTCGCCTCGTAAAGTGAGGCTGATCGTAGATTCGGTCAAGAAGCAAAACCTAAACAAGAGTCTATCAACGCTATCTCTTATGTCAAAAAGAGCCGCAATGCCAGTAAAAAAAGCGATCGATTCGGCAATTGCAAACGCGGTTAATAATTTCAAAGTAAATCGCGAAGCACTTTCTATCCGAGACATAATTGTAACAGAAGGAATGAGATTAAAAAGATATCATTTTGCCGCTCGCGGTCGCACTCGACCGTATAAAAGACGAACAAGCCACATCCGAGTGATTCTAACGGATAACAGTTCGGTAATAACTAAAAAACCTGCAACCACTGAAAACACTGAAAAATTAACTGAAGGCACTGTAAAAAACAGTGATAAAACAGCGGTTGCAAGGGAGGGAAGCAAATAGTATGGGGCATAAAGTTAATCCGATTGCATTAAGATTAGGAATTCATCAAGGCTTTAAAAGCGTCGGATTTTATAGCAAGAAAAGCTATTCATCAACAGTGCTTCAGGATATAAAAATCCGAAAAGCGCTATTTGAAAAGCTCCGGCCGGCCGGTGTCGGCGATGTTGTTATTGAGAGGTCGCTCTCAAGTATTAAAATTACGATTTACGTAACAAGGCCGGGTATTGTAATTGGAAGAGGCGGAACTGGCCTTGAAGAATTGAAGAAACACATTGTTCAAATGCTTGGAATAACAAAAATTGATAAAAATGCCAAAAAATTAGAGCTTAAAGTAGAACCAATAAAAGACGCCAATCTCAATGCATACTTGGTTGCTTCAAATATTTGTGAGCAGTTGGTCAAAAGAATGCCTCATAAGAGGGTAATGAAACAGGCGGTTGAGAAGGTTATGCAACAGGGCGCCAAAGGAGTACGAATTGTTTTGTCGGGAAGAATTGGAGGAGCAGAAATCGGAAGACGCGAGCGGCTTCAGGCAGGAAAAGTTTCTCTCTCAACAATAAGAGAGGATATAGATTATGCACAGGTTCCGGCTCTAACCAAGTCCGGTTATGTAGGAGTAAAAGTATGGATCAACCGGTAACAGCTAGCTGTTGGCTGTTGGTAGTTAGCTAATAGCCAAACGCTAAAAGCTAACAGCTGAAATTATGTTAACGCCTAAAAGAACAAAATACAGAAAACAATTTAAGCCAAAAATACAGGGGCAAATAGCTTTTTCCGGCAACCGCCTCTCCTTTGGAGAGTTTGGTCTAAGAGCTAGCTCTTCAGGTAATGTGACAAGCCGCCAGATAGAAGCGGCTCGAAAGGCTATTACTCACTTTACGAAAAGAGGAGGAAGAATCTGGATTAGAATTTTCCCTGATAGGCCAGTTACAAAAAAGCCGCCCGAAACCCGTATGGGCGGAGGGAAAGGGGATATTTATGAATATGTTGCGCCTGTGAAGATAGGGAGAGTGCTTTTTGAAATGGGAGGAATACCTGAGGTTGTTGCTCGCGAAGCACTAAGACTTGCTTCACATAAATTGCCGGTTGCGAGCGTATTTATAAAAAGAAGCAATTAAAATATGAAAAAGAACGAACTTGTTGATTTAAAAGGGAAAACAACTGATGAGCTTAGGAGACTTCTTTTAGAGAAAAGAGAGGAACTCGGAAAGCTTAAAATTGATCTTTCGCGCGCAAAGAGTAAAGATGTAAACCAAGTAAGAAACGAAAGAAAAGACATAGCAAGAATACTAACAATATTATCTATTAAGGAAGGAGAGCAGTCGCGGTCCCGCCAAATGCGGGATGAGGCTATGTAATTATGGCTAAAAAGACTTTTATCGGAAAAGTAGTATCTAACAAGATGCAGAAGACTGTGATTGTTCAAATTGAGCGATTGGTTCGACACCCAGTTTACAAGAAAATCCTTAAAAGAACAACAAAAATTAAGGCTGACACTAATAATTTTGAAGTCGGCACTGGTCAGTCTGTGAAGATAGAGCAAGCAAGGCCAATGTCTCGTGATAAACATTTTAAGGTGGTAGAGGTGCTAAATGAGGAGAAAAAATAGCCCTTGGCTATTGGCTGTTGGCAGTTAGCTAATAGCCAAACGCTAAAAGCTAATAGCTAAATAATATGGTTCAGCATAGATCAATGTTAAATGTAGCAGATAACACCGGGGTCAAACAATTGATGGTGATCCAAATATATGGTGGTTCAAAAAGAAAGCATGCAAAGTTAGGCGGACTATTGGGCTGTGTTGTAAAAAAAGTATTGCCAAATACCACGTATAAAAAGGGGGATAAAGTGAAAGTAGTGCTTGTTAGAACTAAAAAAGAGTTTAAGCGCAGAGATGGGACATATATTAGATTCTCTGAGAATGCGGCTGTAATTGTTGAAAATGAACAAAGCAAAGCCCCAATCGGTACTAGAATTTTTGGACCGATTGCTTATGAAATAAGGGATCTGGGATATGCCAAGATTGCCTCCTTAGCCAACCATGTTGTCTAAGGCGGATTTCAGTGGATTTTCGCGGATCTATAACTGATTAACACTGATGATTATGAAAATAAGAAAAGGAGATACAATCAAGGTTCTAATCGGAAAAGATAAGGGAAAGACAGGTCAAGTTGAGCGCATCTTTCCTAAAACTCGAGGCGTGCTTATCCTTTCGGTTAATGAGTATAAAAGGCATGTTAAAAGTAGAGCGAGGAATCCTGCCTCGCGGCAAGGCGGGCAAAAATCGGAAATTATTACAATCACTAAACCTTTGCCTATATCAAATGTTGCTCTAATCTGTCCCAAGTGTAAAAAGCCGACTCGTATAGGTTTTCAAATAGAAAAAGGGAAAAAAATTCGAATATGCAAAAAATGCAGTAAAGCAATCGACTAAAAAATACGGGGTGAAAAAGATGAAAGTACAAGCTTCAGTTAAAAAAAGATGTATAAAATGCAAAATTATTAGAAGGCACGGCAAGCTTTATGTGATCTGTGATAATCCAAAACATAAGCAGCGCCAAGGCTAAGCTAGGAACTAGCAACTAGCAACTAGTGACTAGGAGTATATGAGTAAATTTAAAGAACAATTTAAAAAAGAGATTACTAAAAAGTTAACGGAGCGGTTAAATGTTAAGAATCCCATGGGCGTTCCGCGACTTGTAAAAATTGTCGTGAATGAAAGCACGAAGGACTTTTTGGCAGATAAGAAAAATCTTGAGAAGGCGGCCGAAGACTTGGTATTGATTACGGGTCAGAAGCCAAAAGTGGCGCGCGCACGCGTATCTGTAGCAACGTTTAAACTTAGAAAGGGCGACGAAATAGGCCTGGTCGTGACCTTGCGAGGAGCGCGAATGTATGATTTTTTTGAGAAAATTGTTAAAATAGTCCTTCCGCGCGTAAGGGACTTTTCAGGAATAGCGCCAAATGCTTTTGATGGACGCGGAAATTTAAGCATTGGCTTTACGGAAAATACGGTTTTTCCCGAGATAGATTCTGGGAAAGTAGATCGTGTACGAAGTCTTCAAGTTACAATTATAACTAATGCGGGCGATAATGAGCGCGCAAGGGTATTGCTTGAAGAAATGGGAATGCGATTCAAAAAATAATATGGCAAAGAAGTCAAATATACAAAAAAATTTATACAAGAAGCCAAAATACAGCACTCGAAAGAAAAATATCTGCAGGATCTGTGGAAGATCACGCGGGTATTTGAGATTTTTTGGCATGTGCAGAATTTGTTTTAGGGAACATGCCCTGAAAGGAGAACTTCCAGGAGTCAAAAAGGCGTCTTGGTAAATAGCTATTGGCCGTTAGCTATTAGCTAATAGCCAAAAGCCAAAAGCAAATAGGCAAATATGTATACAATTGGAGATTTTTTAATAAAACTTAAAAACGCAAGCAGAGCCTATAAGAAGACGGTAGAATATCCATATTCAAACGCTGTTTTTTCAATTGCTAAAATTCTTGAGAAAGAAGGATTTGTCAACAAAGTTTCCGCAAAGGATGAGGACAGCAGGAGACTTCTCAAAATTGACCTTAAATATAAAAAAAATGTACCTGCAATCTCAGAGATAAAATTAATTTCAAAACCTTCAGTTCATCACTATGTGGGCAAGAATAAAATGGCAAGGGTAGAAAGAAATGCGGTAGGTATAGTTACAACAAATAAAGGAGTCATGACAATCCGCGATGCGCAAAAACAGGGCGTTGGGGGAGAACTAATATGTCAAATTTTTTAAGGTATGTCTAATATAGGGAAAAAACCAGTAAAAATAACAGAAGGAGTTACCGTCTCAACGGAGGACGATAAAATTGTCGTTTCAGGTCCAAAAGGCACGCTTGAAACAAAAATTCCTCACGGAATTCAAGCGACAATAAAAGATCACGAGGTTGTTTTCAAAAAAGAAGAGGAGAGTCATGAACTTGAAAAATTTTGGGGGCTCTCCCGCGCTTTGCTTGCAAACATGGTGCATGGTGTAGTCTCAGGGTTTGAGAAGAAGCTTGAGCTCTCGGGAGTTGGATATAGAGCGTCCACAGAAGGAGAAGAATTGACACTTAATGTTGGATATGTAAATCCCGTAAGGATTAAGGCGCCGCAAGGAATTAAGTTTTCGGTTGATGAGAATATTATTACAGTCTCAGGAATAGATAAACAATTAGTAGGAGACATTGCGAATAAAATAAGATCAGTTCGTCCGCCCGAGCCATATAAAGGAAAAGGTATTAAATATGTAGGAGAGTATATAAGAAGAAAAGCGGGGAAAGCGGCAAAGACAGTTGGAGCAGCAAAATGAGAAAAGAAGAAAAAATCAAAAAAATGAGAAAATTGAGAAGGATAAAAAGAGTTCGAAGGAAAATATTGGCAAACAAAAGACTGCCAAGACTTACAGTTTTTCGTTCGAATAAATACATTTATGCCCAGATTATAGATGACAAGTCTGGTAAGTCAATCGTCTTTGCAAGTGAAAAAGAAATAGATACTGATAAAGCAAAAAAAACTGAAAAAGCTGCGATTCTCGGCCGGATTCTTGCTCAAAAAGCAAAAAAGAAAAAAATAGATAAAGTCATATTTGATAAAGGAAGTTACAAGTATCATGGAAGGATAAAAGCGCTCGCTGAGGGTGCTAGAGAAGGAGGTCTCGTATTTTAGATGTAAGATCTAAGATTTAAGATGTAAGTTATGGAAGATCAAATATTGAATCAAAATCAGGAAAAGCTTGAGGAAAAAGTTGTTCAGGTAAACCGGGTCTCAAAGAAGACTAAGGGCGGAAATAAAATGAGATTTACCGCTTTGGTAGTTGTTGGCAATAGAAATGGAAGAGTAGGGGTAGGTCTTGGAAAGTCTGCTGATGTTTCATCGGCGATTATAAAAGCAGTAACATACGCGAAAAAAAGAATGATTGATGTTCCCATCACAGACGGTACTATACCTTACTCAATAAGGATTAAAAAAGGTGCAGCCGAGGTGCTTCTTAAACCTGCACCGGCAGGTACAGGAATTATTGCAGGAGGCGCTGTCAGATCTGTTGTTGAGGCGGCTGGAATTAAAAATGTTTCGTCAAAAATATTGGGGTCTGACAATAAAGCAAGCAATGTTTATGCAACTTTTGAAGCCCTCCAAAAGTTAGCAGCAAAATAATCGGGGCCCCCATTTTGCATCGCCAAAATAGGGAAAACAAAAAATATGGAATTATCAAATTTACCAAAAACAACTAAAAAGAGCTTGCGGCGTGTTGGCCGAGGGGGAGGTTCTGGCCGGGGCAAGACGGCAGGACGTGGAACAAAAGGTCAAAAAGCGAGAGGAAATATACCTCTTGCTTTTGAAGGTGGGGCCCTACCCTTAGTTAAAAGATTACCGTTCTTGCGAGGGAAGGGAAGGAATAAAGTATTTAGACCGTGCCCAGTGGCAATAAACATTTCAAATCTAAATAAATTGCCGAAAAAGACATCTGTTGATGTAGATACTCTAATTAAATATGGCATAGTGGAGGATGTAGCTCGCAAGTATGGTGTTAAAATCATTTCAAACGGAGATCTTGCCATCCCTCTTTTAGTAAAGCTTCCGGTATCAAAAGGAGCCAGAAAAAAAATTGAAAAAGCAGGAGGGACAGTTGAATGAACACGATTGTTAAAATTTTTCGAAACAGCATAAGAGATCGCGAAACAAGACGAAAAATTCTGATTGTACTTTTTATTTTTCTAATTTTTAGATTTTTTGCTCACGTACCGGTTGCCGGTGTAAACATTGCACAGCTCAAAGCTCTTTTTGCTCAGAATCAATTGTTAGGCTTGCTTGATATTTTTTCGGGCGGGACCTTATCAAATTTCTCAATCTTAGCACTTGGTCTTGGACCTTATATTTACGCCTCAATAGTTCTTCAGCTTCTGACAATTGTCTATCCTAAACTTGAGGAGCTTCAGAAAGAAGGAGAATATGGCAGGCAAAAAATAAACCAGTATACAAGATATTTAACAATTCCCCTCGCCGTTATTCAATCATTTGGCATGTACGCGTTGCTTAGAAATCAGCAAATAATCACAAATCTTTCCCCTCTTGATATTTTATCTTTTATTTTGACAATGACCGCGGGTACGATATTTGCGATGTGGCTAGGGGAATTAATATCCGAGCAAGGGATTGGAAACGGTATCTCGCTTTTGATTCTTGCCGGCATTGTTGGGAGGATACCGGTCTTAACTGCCCAAATGATCTCAACTCTTAATCAGCAAGACATATTAAATCTTGGAATATTTGCGATCCTTGGCGTATCGGTAGTTGCCGCGGTTGTTTTTGTTAATGAATCAGTAAGGCGTATACCTATTTATTACGCTAAACGTGTTCGTGGGTCAAGGATGTATGGAGGGCAGTCAACTCACTTGCCCTTGAGAATTAATCAGGCAGGTGTTATACCAATAATCTTTGCGGTTTCAATAGTTCTTCTCCCATCCCTTGCCGCAAATTACTTAGTTGGAAGCGCAAGTAAAAACATTGCTTCGATTGGAACATTTCTCGCCACCTCATTCAATCCTAACGGAATACCCTATAATGCCGTTTATTTTGCCCTTGTTGTGGGTTTTACATACTTCTATACGGCAGTAATCTTCAATCCGCAAAAAATTTCTGAGGAAATTCAGAAGAACGGAGGCTTTGTTCCGGGTATAAGACCCGGTAAGCCCACGTCATCTTTCCTTAATTACGTAACAACAAGAATTACTCTTCCCGGCGCAATTTTCTTGGGCATTATTGCGATTCTTCCAAGCATAGTTCTTGCAATGACCGGCATAACTGCGGTTCTTGTTGGTGGAACAAGTATTCTAATAGTTGTGTCTGTGGTTATTGAGACGGTTAAAATTCTTGAGGCGCAGCAGGTCCAGAGAAGTTATGAAAGGTTTACTCAATAGTATAGAGTATTGCGTATTGAGTATCGAGTATCGAACAAACTGAATACTGTATGTAGAATACTGATTTATGAAGATAGTTCTTATAGGAATACAAGGTTCGGGAAAATCTACTCAAGGAAATTTGTTGTCCAAAAAAATTGGAGTTCCTTATCTTTCCACTGGACATATATTTCGAGAATTAGCAAAGGAACATACCCCATTGGGCCGCTACGTAAAGGAAACAGTGAATTCGGGATATCTTATTCCGGATGATAAGACTCTTGAGATAGTAGGCCAATATTTGGCGCGACCAGAATACCAAAAAGGATACATTCTAGACGGATTTCCAAGAACAAAAGTCCAGGCCGAATTTTTCAAGAACGGAATCGATTATGTTATCCATATAAATGTTTCCGATGAAGAAGCGTTGAAACGACTCGCTCTTCGTAATGACGAACGAGAAGACGAAACAGAACAGGCTCTAAAAAGGAGAATTGAGCTTTTCCATAAGTTTACAGAACCGGTACTCGAATTTTATCGCGAAAAAGGCATATTGCATGAAGTTGACGGTGAACGGCCCATAGAAGAAATCCACCTAAACATTTGTAAAATCCTCAAGATATAACGGGGTCCCCAAAAGCAGCGCCTTTTGGGGTGTAGATATGGACACAAAAAAAATTAAGACAATGCGACGTGCTGGTGGTATATTGGGAGAAGTGCTTGAAACTCTTATTCAATACGTAAAACCGGGCATTTCAGAACTAGAAATAGATACGCTAGCGGAAAAACTAATTCGCGATAACGGCGCCGAACCCGGATTTAAAAAAGTCCCTTCTTACAAGCACACAATTTGTATATCAACAAATGATGTTGTTGTTCACGGAATTCCTACGAAAAAAGTGCTAAAAGAAGGAGATGTTGTCGGTATTGATTGCGGGGTTTTTCTTAATGGGTATCATACGGATATGGCAGAAACGCTTCGCGTTTCAACTCAAAACTCAAAACTCAAAACTCAAAACTATGAAAAAATTGATAAGTTTCTGGCTGTGGGGAAGAGGGCGTTGTTTGCAGGAATTAATCAGGCAAAACTTGGGAATCGCGTAGGTCATATTTCCAAAGCTATTCAAGATGTTGTGGAAGGGAACGGATATTCAGTGGTCCGCACTTTAGTAGGCCACGGCGTGGGCAAGAGTCTTCATGAGAAGCCTGAGATACCGGGCTATTTATCCGGGGCAATTGATCAAACTCAAGCGCTTTCATCCGGCCAGACGCTTGCAATCGAGGCAATATACAATATGGGAGGCCACGAAGTAGTCTATGATAGAAACGATGGCTGGACAATTTCAACTGCTGACAATAGCATCTCAGGCTTGTTCGAGAGGACAATTTTAATAACAGAAAATGGCCCAGAACTATTAACTCGTCTCAAGGGAGACATGCTTGCTTTGTGAGGCCAATTTTGTTAAAATAACTGGAGCATTTTATGGTGCATGCGGGTGCAATTGAGTTCTCGGGAGTTGTAAAAGAGGTATTGCCGAACACATTATTTAGGGTCGAGATCGAGGGAGCCACCGGCCCGGAGGGCCTCGGGTCCGGAGGGGAAAAAGTAGTTTTGTGTCATCTGTCGGGAAAAATGAGAATACATTTTATAAAAATCCTGCCGGGCGACAAAGTAAGAGTTGAAATGACCCCTTACGATCCGGACCGAGGAAGGATTACCTACCGAGAGAAATAATCCCAGCAAAAAGCCATATTGCGACAGAAATCGGGGCCCCCATTTTGCTTCGCCAAAATGGGGAAAAACATTATGAGGGTTGTTGGAGTAAATATACCGGAAGAAAAGAGAATTGATATAGCTTTAACCTATGTATATGGCATAGGAAGGTCAAACGTGAAAAAAATACTTGAGAAAGCAACTATTGAACCATCAAAAAGACTTAAAGATCTTTCCGAGGAAGAACTTTCAAGAATCCAAAAAGTTGTCGAGACTTATAAGATTGAAGGAGATCTTCGAGCAGAATTGGCATCTAACATAAAAAGACTCAAGGAGATAGGTACATATAGAGGGTTAAGACACTCAAGAAACCTTCCCGTTAGGGGTCAGCGGACCCGCTCAAATGCCAGAACAAAACGCGGAAAGCGCGTAACAATAGGTGCGATTAAGAAAGAAGCGGCAGCCCGTATGGGGCTAATCGTACCTGAAACATCAGGTAAGGAGGAAAAGAAATAAAAAAAGGGGTAAAGAAAATTATGGCTAAAAAAGCGACAGCTGCGTTAAAAAAAGCAAAACAGAAAACAATTTCAATTGAGACAGGAAGGATTTATGTTTCAACAACTTTTAACAATACCATTGTTACCGTCACAAACGAGAAGGGCGATACTGTGGCTTGGTCTTCCTCTGGCAACATGGGATTTAAAGGAACGCGCAAAAGCACGCCATTTGCGGCAACCTCAGCAGTAGAAGAGGCAATTAAGAAAGTGAGAGATACGGGGATTCGTGCAGTTGAGGTTTTCATAAAAGGGCCGGGAGTTGGGCGAGACGCAGCGCTCCGCGCAATCAGAAACTCCGGGCTTTCAATTGCAATGATAGCGGATATAACACCAATTCCGCACAATGGTCCAAGAATGAAAAAGAAAAGGAGAGTCTAATGAGATATACGGGTCCAAAACACAAATTGGCAAGACGAGAAGGAGTAAATATTTTAGAAAAAACTTCTCGGTCTCTTGATAGAAGAATTAATATTCCGCCGGGTATTCATGGGAAAAGAAGGGCAAGAAAGCTCTCGGAATATGGAACGCAACTTCGCGAAAAACAGAAGCTTAAAAGGATTTACGGATTATCAGAGAAGCAATTTAGAAGATATGTGATCTTAGCTCAAAAGAAAAAAGCAAACACAGAAGATGCCCTGGTAGAACACCTTGAAACGAGACTTGACAATATTATCTATAGGCTTGGTTTTGGGAAAACTCGTGCCCAGGCAAGGCAAATGGTAGCGCACAGACATGTTTTCGTGAACGGAAAAAAAATCAATATTCCATCCTATGCAGCCCGTCCCGGAGATTTGATTACGCTTACAGGGAAATTTATTAAGGATGAAATAAAAGTGAGGATAGAGAACTTAACTCTCCCTTCCTATCTTGAAAGAGAGAACTTTAAGGGTAAGGTCTTGAGAGAACCAATTAGCGCCGATGTTGCAAACCCTATAAATTACCAGCTCGTTATTGAATTCTACTCAAGGTAGTGGTAAAATATTTTTTTTATGAATTTATCTTTCAAAACAATTGAGGAGACAGCGGAAAAGGGATATTCAAAATTTGTGATCGAGCCTCTTGAGCCGGGTTTTGGTCAAACCCTGGGCGTGGCACTACGTCGCGTTCTTTTGACATCTATTGAAGGCGCGGCTGTTACATCTGTTAAAATTGACGGAGTCAGACATTTATTCACCTCTCTGCCCGGTCTAAAAGAGGACATAATTGAACTTGTTCTTAATATCAAAACTCTTCGCGTAAAACTTGCCGAGGGAAAAGACGAGGGCAAGATGACCTTGTCTGCGCAAGGTCCCGGAGAAATTAAAGCTTCTCAAATTGAAACTAGCGATGGGGTTGAAATTGTTGACCCCAATCATTACCTTGGAGCACTCGCGGACAAGAAATCAAAAATTAATATGGAAATGACCGTTGAGCGGGGAGCAGGATATTCACTTGCTGAGGATAGAAGAATTTCAACAATAGGGACGATTCCCATAGATGCAATATTCTCCCCAGTTTTAAGAGTAAATTATAAAGTCGAACAGACTCGTGTTGGCCGCCAAACAAATTTTGATAAGCTAATTCTTGAAATCTGGACAGATGGAACAATTGGACCAAAAGATGTACTCAACCAGGCAAGCTCAATTCTAGTTTCCTACTTTCACCAAATTTATGAACCAAACGAGCAGGTATCTTCGGACAAAGCTACCGGCTTAACACCTCAAGTCCCGGAAGAACTTCTCACCATGACAATTGATGAGCTTGATCTTCCTACCAGAATTTATAATTCGCTCAGAAATGCAGGAATTGAAACAATCGGCGACATGCTTAGCACACCTAAAAAGGATCTTATGGGATATCGCAATCTTGGCGCAAAATCTATTTCTATTATTGAGGAAAGTTTGCGAGCGCGAGGAATTTCGCTCAGTTTATAAAATCGCGCAACTTTACCCCGTTAGAAGTTTGAGAAAAAGAATTTTTTCTTAAAATTCTTTTTCTGAAGCGGGATATTTTTTACACTTCTAACGGGGTTTAATATTATGAGGAAAAGGATTTTTGGTAAGAAACTAAAGAGGAACATTAATCAAAGAAAGGCTTTATTCAGAAGTCTTATGGGGTCTTTAGTGTTATACGGGAAGATTCGAACAACAGAGGCAAAAGCAAAGTCCATAAAAGGAGAGCTTGAAAAGCTGGTGACGGCAGCAAAAAACAAAGAAGAGAACGCCAGAAGCCTTTTACTTTCAAGACTTGCCAATGAGCGAGTTGTCGAAAAAATAATCTCAGAGATAGCTCCAAAGTTTGCTTCGCGTCCTGGGGGATATACAAGGATAGTAAAAATGGGCCCAAGAGTAAAAGACGGCGCAAGAATGGTTTTAATGAGTTGGGTTGAAGAAGTTGCGCCGACTTCATTCAAAGAGCCGAAACGAAAGGTATTAAAAGTATCAGGGGTATCAAAGGGGAATGTAAAAATAGCAGGAAAAAGTTCGGAGGAAACTAAAAGGAGCGGGGGTAAGAAATAATGTTAATGACTAGACCAACCCCTCGACAAAGCTCGGGGCAAGCAAAAGCTAATATGAAAATGACATTACCAACAAGATTAAGCGAGATAAAAAGAGATTGGCATATCGTGGATATCAGAGGGAAAATTCTGGGAAGAATGGCAACAGAAATTGCTAGACTTCTTATGGGCAAAGGAAAACCTTATTTTGCAAAGAATTTAGATTGTGGAGATTTCGTTGTGGTAATTAATGCAAGCAAAGTTAGTGTTACAGGCAAAAAAGAAACAGATAAGGTTTATACCAGATATTCTGGATATCCAAGCGGTCTTAAACGAATAAGGCTCGAGGAGATGAGAGAAAAAAAACCAGAGGAGATAATCCGTCACGCGGTATCAGGCATGCTCCCAAAAAACAAATTAAGGGCATCGATGCTAAGAAGACTTTATGTATTTTCGGGAGAACAACATCCATATGAAAACAAGTTCTAAAAATTTTATTTTTGCCAAAGGTGGAAGAAAAGAAGCAGTTGCCCGCATACGGCTTTATAATATGGGCAAAGCATCAATTGATGGAGTCGAACTCAAAAAAGGAGACATATTTGTAAATAGTAAACCGATTCAAGAATATTTTAGATTTAGCGCTTATGCTCCAATCTATAATAAATTTATACTTGATACCGGTATAAGCGGAAAGTACCCTTTTAGTATAAAAGTTGAGGGTGGGGGATTGGCAGGGCAATTAGACGCGGTAATTCTTGGAATGGCGAGAGCTCTTGACAAATTAGATCGCGAGCAATATCACAAAGTTCTTAGAAACCACGGATATCTGACTCGCGACGCTCGGGAGCGTGAGCGCCGAAAAGTCGGAATGGGCGGCAAAGCTCGTCGCAAAAAACAATCGCCTAAACGTTAGCCTTACGCAAAAGTTTTGTTATTACCTCGAAGGAGAAGCCTTTTCTTTGTAAAAATCCTCCCATTTTCTTTTTAAATTGGTCTGGCGGAAGTTTGCCCAGGGTTTTTTTCTTTTTGTCGAACAAAATTCGGGCTGTTTCAAAATCGTCTTGTGCTTCTTTTAACAATGATTCGATTATATCTCCGTTTAACCCTTTTAGGCGAAGTTCATTTTTGAGAATAAATTTACTTCTTCCTTTGTGTTTTTGGCGGGATTCAATCCACTGGCGGGCGAACTCTTCATCGTTTAAAAACTTTAAATCAATAAGTTTTTTTAAAACTGAATTTATTGTATCTTCGATAAAGTTTTTCCGAAGTAAATAATCATAAACTTCTTTAACACTGCGATCTCGATACGAGAGGTATTTTAACGAATAATTAAAGGCCCGTTCGACGGGCTCAGGGTAAACCTGCGAGCGATTTTCTTCAGAGTTATTTTTAGGCGGCAAGTTCTTCTTCCTCATTCTCTTCAACACCTACCGCAATAAGAGGTTTTTGGGTTTTTGATTTTTCCATTACTTCTGCGGTTATTTTCTTTTGAATTTCAGGATTCTCGCGAATATAAGCTACGGCCGCAAGTTTTCCTTGACCAAGCATTAGATCTCCGAAACGTAAGAATGCACCTGTTTTTGAAATTACCCCTGTCTCAATCCCAACGTCTAAAATATTTCCTTCCTTTGAAATTCCTTCATGTGCCAAGACATCAAACTCGGCAACTCGGAATGGCGGGGCCACCTTATTTTTAACAATCTTGACACGGACGCGGCTGCCAATTGGTTTGTCTCCGTCCTTTAGGACCTCAATTTTTCTAGTATCAAGACGTACAGATGCATAGAATTTTAAAGCCATGCCTCCGGTTGTCGTCTCAGGATTACCAAACATTATTCCAATTTTTTGTCTAAGTTGGTTTGTAAATATGACAATTGTTTTACTTTTTGATATTGCTGCGGTAAGTTTTCGTAAGGCTTGTGACATAAGACGGGCCTGCATTCCCATCATGGCATCTCCCATTTCTCCTTCAATTTCGGCGCGTGGGACAAGAGCTGCAACAGAATCGATAACGATAACATCTAGCCCACCGCTTCTAATAAGCTGCTCTGTTATCTCAAGAGCTTGTTCCCCCGTGTCCGGTTGAGAAATTAATAGATCGTCAAGTTTCACTCCAATAGTTTGGGCCCAAAGAGGATCCAGTGCGTGTTCTGCGTCTATGAATGCTGCTACTCCGCCTCTTTTTTGTGCCTCTGCAATAACCGAGAGCGCCAAAGTGGTCTTGCCAGATGCCTCAGGTCCATAAATCTCAACAATTCTTCCGCGCGGAAGGCCTCCAACACCAAGCGCTAAATCTAATGCCAATGAGCCGGTTGAAATTACATCAACTACCATACGTTCTGCAGCGTCTCCAAATTTCATGATCGAACCCTTGCCGTATTGTCTCTGGATTTGTTCCATTGCCATTGAGATTGCGGTGAGCTTTTCCGATTGAGGAGATTTTGAAGGGCCGTTTCCAACTTGAGTTTTGGAGTGTCTCGCCATAAGTGAGCCCATTTTAGGAAACTTTATTATAAATTGCAATAGATCAAAACCTATGTAACAATGTTATTATGGCTAAGGATCCTGTTGAAAAATTTATTTCTGAGAATGTTCATTATTCAAAGAATAAGGATGATCTTTTAGATGTTCACATAGGAAATCCTCTTCGTCGAATTACGGAACTACTCGAAGAAATCAAAAGACAAAAAGCTTTCTCGTTTACTCTCAAGGGAAGTCTTGGTATTGCGGGGGTAATTCTCACTCTTTCGATTCTTGGGATTCTTGGGGCGGGGAATTTGCTTTGCGCCAAAGGTGTCCAGAAACAAATCGGGGTAGTCAAAGTATTAAACATAAAAGAAAAAGAGCCTCCGGCAATTCCCTTATTTTCCGACGTGATAGATCTTTTTTTCGCAAGGCCAAAGCACAATAGCGTTGTTCTTGTTAAATCGGACGATACGGTTATCACGCTTCCATATTCAAGGAGTGTCAGCCTCAATCAATATGCCAGCCTTCCTGTAATTGCAACGGGAGATTATGACTCCTGCGGGCAGACGCTGACAATAAAAGACCCCACCGCAATCGAGATTTATACTTCACGATAATGGCTTGGATTAGAATCTTTAGGACAAGAAAGGAAGCGCTCTGGGCACAAAAAATTTTAGAGAAAGGCGGATTCAAAACTACTATCTCAGAAGATAAGCTTTTTGGAATTCCCATTCAGCGATTCGGTGTTCCGGCTCGATTTAGATTGTTAATCGAACGAGCGGATTTAGAAAAAGCTGCCGAATTCCTCGCCAAAAAAATCAAAAAGAAATAGATTTGTCGAGTTGCTAAGACGAACCTTGAACTTTTTATACCACTTCGCGAGTCGATAAACAAATACTGGGATAGAAGTAAATATGACTACGCCGTTTTTAGCCAAATAATCCTAGAATCTAGCAACGAATTTCAGTATAATGGAATGTACCGATATTAAGGAATATATCGAATAAATGCGCCATGTGTCGCAATAAATTGCCCACCATGATAAATCACTATGTCAATAATTCGAAAAGAAAAAATTACAAAACCTCGGATACTGTTTTTAGACTTCGACCCAAAGGTTGTTAAAGCGATTGCAGAAAAGGGCTACTTCACGATTCAAGGTGATTCTGGCCTAAGTGGGAAACCGACGAAAATCCCACAACACCCCAGTGAAGTGGAATTGATTTTTTGGGATTGCTCTAAATTGACCGTACGACCTTCTGGTATGGGCTTCTCACCCGATTATGACGCTATTCAAAAAATCCAGCCATATTTTACATACGTAAGAAGTAAAAATGGGACAACTACTGTGTTGTTATCACGCGACACAATCGTCCCGAAGCATATTTCTGGTGCTACTGGTTACACTTTTGGTCTTACCCCACGCTCTACAACGAATATAATTCCGCCCACTTATGAGGAAGAAGGTATAGAACACTTAAAACCGCTTTTAGAACGCTTCGTACAAGACGAGAACATAAAGTTTTCAATCGGTTGGCTAGACAACAAAGTTGGGTACACTGATTTTTATACAGACGAGGACAATAATCGGTTTGTTGGGTTTTCTGACCCTGACTTGCTTATTTTCCCTTACGTAAATAGCCAGGTCGACTTTATTTTGTGCGCTCTGCAAGACTGTTTCCCTTATATGACAAACGAGGATATATTTCCTGACATTCACAACGTAGTGTGGCTAAATTCAGACGAATTTATTTATCCAGAAGTGAAAACGCTTGAAGGCGAAATTGTCGACATACAGATAAAAGCACAAGAACAAATAGGTAATGTCGAGAAGAAAATTCAGATTGTTCGTGACAAAACATCATTTTTGAACCAGGCGTTAATAGCCGACGACAGCGACGCATTTAACGAGGAAGGTAAGCTTAAACCACAGGTTGTAAAAATGTTTAAAGTATTAGGTTTTAAAGTAACTGACCTGGACGAAGAAAATAAAAAGTTAGGTCAGGCTCTAAAAGAAGATATACAAATATCAGATAGCGGATATTTCGCCTTAGTAGAGGTAAAAGGTACAGAACGAGGGGCGAAGGCTTCTTGGATTCGAGTCGACCTGAACGCGCACATCACAGAATATGCAAGAATAAAAAAAGTAGAAACTGTAAACCTCTGTTCTATGTTGGTTTTTAACCACGAACGACGAATAAACCCGCTAGACAGGACGCCGCCGTTTGCTTCCGACCCAAATCTGATTACCTACTGTACGGATAGTAACATCACGCTTATACCGATTTACGAGCTATACAAACTCTGTGTAGCGGTATTAACTGATAAAGTTAGTGTGGAAGACGCCCGAACTAAGCTAAAAAATCCAGGTTTATATAAATTTACAGAGAAATAATATGACTAATCAGAACGATACAAAGCAAAACACACCAGCAAAAGCTAACCCTGTTAAGCAAGTGGTAGAAGTAATGAGAAAAATTGACACAAAGTCGCCAGACGCCGCCCAAGAAAGGACAAAAAGACTAGCTTCGGTTGTGGGTCCACAACCGTTTTGTGGTACTAATTTTGAAATCCACAACTGCCCACAACTTAGCCTCGGCTGTCCACAAACTTGTGGAGTCCACAAGTTGTGGGATTAAGATACCCACAAACAGACTTTTGTTGAAAGAATGTTTTCCAAATGCTAAGATTGATTCATGTTTGATGATGATCCTAAAACCCCTACTAGAGACTTCTTTACTTCATTCACAAATTCAAAAGCAATAGGCGTAATAGTTGTTATTGGATTGATAGTTTTTTTTAACAGTTTATCAAATCCATTTATCCTTGATGATAATGTTCAGATTCTTAATAATGCATCTATAAATAGCTTAAGCAATATCCCTTTATATTTTTTAAGAGGTGAAATATTTTCGGATATTCCTTCAGTAAATATATTACAAATGCACTATAAGCCACTTTTTTATTCTGCTTATTCACTGATATATTTTTTTTCAGGTGACAATCCTGCGCTATTCCATTTAGTTCAATTAACGATATACATAGCAAATTCAATTTTGATTTTCTTTATTTTCTCACGCTTTCTGAACAAAGCGTTGTCACTTATTCTATCACTTATACTGTTGGTTCACCCCATTAATAGTGAAGTTGCAATTTATATTGCTGACTTGCAAGATGTAATTTTTGTATTGTTTGGCTTATTAGCTTTTTATATCACCATAAAAATTAAACATCCTATTACCTATAGATATATATTTTTATTATCATTTTTGTTACTTAGTTCACTTCTGTCAAAAGAGACAGGAATCCTCTTTTTAATTATTTGTCTATTCTATAGTTGGTTATTTAGTCGAAAAAGCCTCAAGCTAGTCACTGTCGGTGTTTCGATTTCATTAATTTCCTACATATCCCTCAGGTATTTAGCTTCATTGTCACCCTTATCGACTATAATACTACCCTCTGTTATTCAGTCAGCTCCTATTTTTAATGTTCTTTTAACTGTCCCTAAAATACTTCTTTATTATCTATCCAATTTCTTATACCCAGTTAATTTAGCAGTAGGACAAGAGTGGATAGTCAGACAGATTAGTTTTCAAGACTTTTATTTCCCAATTCTTCTTGATACGCTAGCCATCTTCGCTTTTGTTATCTGTGGAACCTTTCTCTATAGAAATAAAAGAAACTTACTTAAACAATTCATATTTTTTTCCTTATGGTTTTGGCTAGGCATGATAATTCATCTACAAATAATACAACTAGATTTTACTGTCGCAGATAGATGGTTTTATTTTCCGATAATAGGTCTTGCGGGAGCTATGGGAACAGTGATAACAAGTTTTAAGTATGAAGGTAACAAGCGAAACTTAAAGAGCATCTTGGTCGCTATATTTATCTTTTTAATACTAATACTTTCAATATTAACTATTATAAGAAATTCACAGTGGCAAACTCCGTTAAAACTTTATGCACACGATGCAAAGTATGCGGAGAGCCCAGAGATTTACACTTATTACGGAGGACTTCTTATTCATGAGGGAAGGCACGATGAGGCCAAACTATATTTAGAAAAATCCATATCTCTAGATCCTTATCTTGGAAGCAACATAAATAACTTAGCTAAGCTTTATGTGTATAAAAAGGATTTTGCAAAAGCAAAAGAATTATATAGGCGTAATATAAGATCTAATAAAAGAAAATTAAGCCATAAGGACATTTCTTATATTGGATTAGCTCAAATTGAACTATTTATTGATAAGGATGCGCAAGAGGCAAAAAAATTTTCTCTACTCGCAACAAAAGAAAATAATTTTAATCTAAATGCTTTATTATATTTAGCGTTATCTGAATATCAACTTGGGGAGAGAGAAAAATCACTTCAAACAGCTCAAAAACTTTATACATCTGACCCCAGTCAGAAAAATCAGAGACTGTATTTACTAATTAAAGAAAATAAACTTTTATCAATAAGTGATCCTGCTTATGGACAAATATTTTTCGATTCAGAACGCTAATATTAACGTAGCGCATCATAACAATTCTAGGATAAGCCAAACCTGTGCGAATTATATAGTTGAATCGATAATTTACCAGTTAATTAGTTATGTGTATTTTTCTAATTAATATTTGTCAGAATTCAAATATCTTTAAATCATTGATTTTTTAAATATGCTTCTTCCGGACTTCCCAGACTGTTATGATCTATTTTACTCCAGTTGACTTATTGATTTTAAGGTGATATGTTTATTTAATTAGAATGAATAGCTTAATTAAAAAGCTAGGTATATTACTAACAACTTTCACGTTTCTTCTTTTTGGATTTTTTATTACCGCTCATGCAAATCAAGCACTTGCACACACACTCTCGGGGAATGTTTCAGAAGCATCTGGTACAGATATAGTTGGAGCTGTTGTTGATGTAATTGATACAACTACTAGTAATAATATAGGAAGTGACACTACAGACAGTTCCGGAAATTATAGCGTAGAAGTAAATAGCGGGACATATGATATAGAAGTTACACCACCGGGAGGAAGTGGATTTGGCTCCGCAATTGCCCCGAGCAGAACTATTTCGGGTGATACTGTTGTAAATTTTATTTTAGTTCCTGCTGGGCCTGTTATTCTTAGCGGTCATGTATACGATCGATCTGGAAATGCTGTTCCTAATCAAACGGTAAGATTAGGGGATTCAGCTGGTAATACAACAAGTACGACTACAAACAGCAATGGCGAATATTCTTTGCAAGTGTCGCCAGGTACTTTCCGTCTTGATGTAACTGGAGACAATAACCCTGTAACCCTAGAGATTCCAAGAAGGTACGAGATTACAAAGAATGGTTATTCTCTTACTCAGAGTACGACTTTAGATATTACAATTCCTGCAAAACAAGTAATTACTCATGTCCAAGATGCATCAGGAAACTCTATAAGTGGAATAGAGATTACCGTTGTACCTCCAACTGGTGTATCAGGAGGAGGTTATTCTATTGGTGGAGGTATTACAAATGCATTTGGCTCTTCCAGATATGTTAGTCCTGGATTAGTCACGAATCAGAACGGAGACGTAACATTTTGGCTTCTCCCGAATGAAGGGGGCGGCAATACCTATACCTTTACAGCAACGCCACCAAGCGGAAGCATTTATTCACCTTTCAATTTAAATAATGTAGTTGTGGTATCGGATCAGACAGAAATAGTTTCACTGCAATTTATTCATGATGCGCCGGTTACGACAGCAAACTTGGCAACCCAAAATGCAGACGGAACATACTCTGATCCGACAACAGTCACGCTTTCCGCAACGGCAGCGGAAGGATTTACCATTGCCAATACTTATTACACGATTGATGGCGGTGCTCAACAGACTTATTCATCCCCTTTTCAAGTTTCAGGTGATGGACAGCACGCAATCACATTTTGGTCTATAGATAATGTTGGAGTTTTTGAAAATCCAAATGAACAAATCTTCACGATTAACGCAGTAGATCAGCTTACCTCCCTCTCCCCTGCCAACATCTGGATAGGTCTTAAGAACAGTGATGATGTTGGAACAAGATTTGATTTGAAAGCCGAAGTGTATAAAAATAGTACTGAACTTGTTAGTTCTGGACAGTTGGACAATGTCTGGGGAGGGAGCAGCGGTTTTAATAATGCCAACCTACAAACCATTCCATTTAACACTTTTTCACCTGTAGATTTTCCAGAAGGATCAACTTTAAGCATTAAGCTATACGTTAGAAATGCTTGTCAAGGGCCTACGCATAATTCAGGAACTGCTCGTCTATGGTATGATGATGCGGCGGCTAATAGTAGATTCGATGCAACAATAGAAGGAAGCAATAGCAATTACTATCTTAGAAACAATTTTGTTCTTTCAACAGCAGTCGGTATCGGTCCAAAACAAAAGATTGATGTTCAGGCAGGATCTAAGTGCAGTCCTTTCAAGACCTTTGGAACATGGAGTATCACTCCGTAATTATCCTCTTGCAAAATAAGTTTTCACATAATATATTAAAAACGGACTCAGCTTTTCGTAGATCATCTTTTTTTGTGGCGCACTTGTTCAGCAAGGAGATGATCTGAGCTGAGTCCAACAGGTGCGCCATCTTAGATTTAGGAATACATTAAAAAAATTTTCGCGTTTTCTTTCACTTCTTTTTGTTCTCAAGTTTCCGCCGTTTTCAAAAAGGGCTTTGAAACAATCCGCGCGACCCCCCACGCGCGGAAGATTTTTGAGCTTCCTGCAACAGACTCTCTCTGTGTCGGGATGTGGGGAATTGAACCCCATCCACACGCACCCCATGCGCGCATTCTACCGTTAAACTACACCCCGTTCGACTCGCTTCGCTCGCTCAGGGCGAGTCCGTCGATATGTTCGTATTATATCGAATCCAGTATCGAATTTGTACAATTGCTATACTATGCATGTGGAAGGTTTGATTTTTTTTGCCCAAAATTATAACCCCGTTATTGTCGGGGCTCATCTGTTTGGGGTGGTTTTGGGTTTTGGCGCGGCTTTAATAGGCGACATTTTATTTTTTAAATTCTTAAAAGACTCTAAAATCGAAGAAAAAGAGGTGGATGTCTTAAAAACAATGTCAAAAATTGTCTGGACAGGACTTTTTATAATTGTTATTTCGGGCGTTTTTTTGTTTTTGTCAGACGTCGAACGTTATTCTCAATCTTCAAAATTTCTTGTAAAGATGATTGTCGTTGGGATAATTATTCTTAATGGTGGAGTGCTCAATTTGGCTGTCGCGCCGAAACTTACGTCTATCAATTTTAGTGAACCTAGGGGTTCGGGAATTCGGAGCCTTGCGTTTGCCTGCGGCGCGATTTCAGTAACCTCCTGGTGGACGGCATTTATTTTGGGCTTAATGCACATGTCTCCTGCCCCGTTTCATGTTTTACTTTCAATCTATCTATTTATCCTTGCCGGCGCAATACTTATAAGCCAAATTTTAGAGCGGCTTATTTCTACTCATAAAATCAACCCTCCGGTTGTATAATAGACCTATGGATTTGACTAAGAAAAAGTGTAAGCCCTGTGAGGGCGGGCTTTCAATCAACGACTTTATCCTGGCCTCAAAAATCGAGCAACTTGATTAATGTCGAAGCGTTCTAAAGAGTCCAAGCAAAGAGTCAAAAATTTTTCTTTTCTCACTCTCGCCAAGACTTGAACATCTATTGTTATTACTTACCAAATCTAGAATATCTGTCCCCATTTCTTCTATCTGTTCGACTGGAACAATGGGGGGGTGATGTTTTTCAATTATTGTTATGATGTCCTGATCGATTTCTCTTCCAAAATTCAAAATTTTTTCAGAGCTTAAAATTGGTGTTCCAACTGCTAAGGCATAAGCAATCTCCGTACCCGTGCTATGACCGACATAGCCATTGGTAGCAACAACATACATAAACCTTGCTCTTTTTATCGCCTCAAGAAAAAGACGTTCAAGCCGTTTTTTCTCGACAAGACCCCCCCCACCCCCTAAAAAAACAAAATTTACATCCAGATAAATGGGTTCTGAATCTGGAAGAGGATAAACAGCAAATCCACTATCTGAAAATAAAGCCGAAACGCGTTGCGTCTCCCTAAAATGATCTTCCCGTCGATAACTTGAGGCAATAACTATGTCTTTGTCTCTGATGAAAGGGGGAATCTCGACGCTCATCCCGATTATTATAACACGATTTTTTACCAGTGGGTTCGGAGGTGGTTCCCTTCGACTTACTTCGTGGATCGGTAAACTCGCCGCTCGTTCGCTCAGGGCAAGCTTACCAGTTTTCCCTGAGGTGATGCATTGCGTATTCGAGGGAGCCATTGACTTTTTTGCCGCGATTGAAAATATTCTCCGGGTCAAATATTTTTTTGGTTTCTTCAAAAAGTTTGACGATTTTTTCTCCGTACATTTGTTTAAGATAGGGAGTTCTGATTAATCCGTCGTTATGTTCTCCCGTTGTCGAACCCCTGTATTCTGTAACTATTTTATACACTTTATTTGAAATCTCAGGAATTGCGGTTCTAACTCTTGGATTTTTAATATCAACCAATGGAATTATGTGAAAATTGCCGTTTCCAACGTGTCCTGCAACCGTATAAATAAACTCAGGATATTGTTTGAGGATGTCCGTAACCCGCGGCAAAACCTCCGAAATATATTCCGGCTTTATTACAAAATCATCTATAAAAGGAGCTGTGTGCTTATCTCGTATTTTTTTACGAAGCAAATTAAAACTTTCACGGCGGACCAGCCAATATTTTTTTTCCTGCCCTTCCTCGGCAGTTTGGGTGGTAGGGTGAAGCGGCTTTAATTTCTCGCGTAGCGCTTGAAGTTTGTCTTCAACCTCGCGTCTTTCATTGCTAGTAAAATCAACCTGAAGAACGAGTTTAGGTAGTTTTCTCCCGGTGAATAATTCGAAGAATGCCGGCAAAAAAGCAAGTCCTGCCTCAATCATTCCAAAAAGCCCAAGCTGTTTTGCGAATTCGGGGAAATACTTGAGCGCCAATTTTAATGTATTGTCATCATATGACTCAAAACTTTCAGGATTAAGTTCGAGAACCGCGTTAATTATTTGCCCAAGATGAGACATGTCATGAAGGTAAATGATTAACATTCCACGGTGTTCGTGAACCGGAACAAGTTCAAGATCCCCCTCAAGCATTAGCCCTAATGTTCCTTGTGCGCCAACCCAAAGTTGAGTTAAGTCGAATGCTTTTTGTTCGCGATCATATACGTTCCAAAGAAAATATCCCGCCGAATTTTTTGACACATCCGGTTTTGCGTTCATAATCTCATCATAGTTATCATTTATTAGCTTATACATTTTTTGGTAAATTTCTCCTTCAAAATCGTTTTGCGACATTTTTTCTTTTAGTTCTTGTTCGCCAAGTTTTTTAAATTCATAAGTTTTCCCGTCTGATAGAACCACTTTTACGCGCCTTACATAATTTTCCGTTTTTCCATATTGGAGCGATTTTTCCCCTCCGGAATTATTATTAAATATTCCTCCCATTGCACAGATTCCTTTCGATGCCGGATAAGAAGGGAAAATTAAATTGCGTTTTAATGTTTCTGTCTCGAAATCTCGATAAAAAACGCCCGGCTCTGTTGTCGAAATATTTCCATTTAGAACAGGTGTATGGTTAAAGTATTTACCAAAAGCTACAATAATCGATTCTGAAAGCGCTCCGCCGCTCATGTCAGTCCCCGCGGCACGCCCTGTGAGTGAAAGGCCGGGATTTTCTTTTTTATGTTTATTAACAAAATTAACTAGAGACTCAACGTCTTCTTGATCGCGAGGAAAAACCACAACCTGGGGTTTCACTTCGAACAATGAAGCATCATGACTATATTCTGTAAGTGTCGTTTCGTCAGTTGAAATATCACCTTTTAAAGATTGTTTAAGCTCCTTTATAAGATCATTGTTCATACAGAAAAAGGAAAGTGGTTATTTGAGATTAGAGAATAGTAATAGAAATTGGAAATTGGAGAATAGCTATTTTTCTATTCCCTATTATCTATTTTCCATTACTAATTTTCATTTTCCAATAACTATTTTCTAGATATAGCTTTTTTAACTGCTGCAATTACGGCGTCTTTGTCCATTTTGTATTTTTTAATTAATTCGGCAGGTTTTCCCGATTCTCCAAAAGTATTTTGAAGACCAACGAATTCCATCGGGACAGATTTGTTTCGAACAAGAACTTCTGCAATTGCACCTCCCAAGCCTCCTGTGATTTGATGGTCTTCTACTGAAACTGCGGTTCCTGCCTTTTGGGTGAGTTCGAGTATTGATTTTTCATCAATTGGTTTTATTGTTGAAACATTAGCAACAATCACTTCGATTCCTTGGATTGCGAGTTCTTTTGCGGCGAGGAGCGCCTGGTACAAGAGCCAGCCCATGCTAAAGATTACTACCTGAGGTTTATTCGAAGTCCAAAAGACTTGAATTCTCCCGGGCTCAAAAGGAGTTTTTTCGGTGGTCATCACAGGGCTTTTGTCTCGAGTAAATCTTAGATAAACAGGCCCCTTTATTTTTCCTGCTTCAACAGTTGCTTTTTTGGCTTCAATTGCGTCACAGGGTACGAAAATCTTGATATTTGGCCATGCTCGGACTGACGCAATATCTTCTGTTGCTTGGTGAGTTGCACCATCAGGGCCTGTCATAATCCCCGAATGATGCCCTGCGATTTTAACATTTGAATCGTTATATATAATAGTTGTACGAATTGTTTCCCAATTCTTTCCGGGAGAAAAAGTTGCGTAAGATGAAATAAAGGCGGTTTTTCCTGAAATTCCAAGGCCGGCAGCGATAGCGGCCATGTTTTGTTCGGCAACTCCCACTTCAAAAAAGCGGTCTGGGAATTTTTTAGCAAAGTCTTCAGATTTGGTCGACTCTGTTAAATCAGCACAAAGAACTACAACATTTGGATCTTGTTCGCCCAATTCTACAAGACCCGCGCCGTAGCCGGATCTCGTTGCATCCATCTCAACATCCTTATCAAAAAGTTTAGGGTTCAGTTTTAAATCAGGATTTAACATAATAAGAACTCAAAACTTAAAACTCAAAACTCAAATCTACAACTTTAAATCTTAAAACTTTTTAGATTTGAGATGTAGTTTTGACATTTGACATTTGAGATTTGACATGAATTATTGGTGTTCGCTTATAATCTTACCTTCAAGAGTCCTTAATTCTTTCAGTGCCTTTTTAGCTTCCTCCTCATTTGGCGGCTTTCCATGCCACTCAAATTTATTTTCCATAAAATCAACACCTTTTCCCGGAATTGTATGGGCAATTATCACAGATGGTTTTTGGTGAACAGCTTGCGCCTGATTTACTGCCTCGGTAAAGGCTCGGATATTATGTCCATCGACATCCTGCACGAACCAATTAAATGCTTCATATTTTGAACGTAAAAATTCAAGCGGCATTACGTTTTCCGTATATCCGTCTATTTGAATATTATTCCGGTCAATTATTACTGTTAAATTGTCAAGTTTATTTTTGGCTGCAAACATGGCTGCTTCCCAAGTATTTCCTTCTTGGTGTTCGCCATCTGACGCAATGCAGTAGACATGATAGTCTTTCTTGTCCAAACGTCCTGCAAGGGCCATTCCGATTGATTGAGATATTCCTTCACCAAGTGGGCCGGAAGTTGTTTCTACGCCCGGGAGGGCGGATCTATGAGGATGCCCTTGTAAACGCGAATTAATTTTTCGCAGAGTTTTAAGTTCGGCGGCAGGGAAATATCCTGCCATTGCCATGGCAACGTAGCGAATAGGACAGATGTGTCCGTTTGATAAGACCAGACGGTCACGGTCTGTCCAGAAAGGGTTCTTTGGATCGTGATTTAAAATATGAAAGTAAAAGGCGATAAAAATATCCGCCATTCCCAAAGGCCCTGCAGAGTGTCCTGATCCTGCCTCAAGTAAAGTTTCGATCACAAGTTCCCGCGCGCGAGTTGCTTTAAGCTCGAGATCTTTTAATTTTTCGTCATGTATTTCTTCTAACATGCTATTTTCTTAGTACTATTATTAAATCAGATACATTGGAAGGAAGTCTACCCGTAGTAAGATTATCCCGAGTTTTCTTGAAGAACTCAAAACTATTGTTGGTTTCCAAATATTTTAGGGGTTCAATCTCTAATTTTTTTGCTCTCTCGATAGTTTTATAGTCGCCAATTGCGCCTGCATGTTCGGTATTGTCCCATCCGTCTGAAGCGAACGAACAAATTGTAATATCGCGGCCGACATGCTCAAGTGCTCCTAAAACTAGTTCTTGGTTTCGCCCGCCGCGACCCTCCCTCTGGGCCAGAGACTCTCTGGGCCGGAGACTCTTTTTTGCTACGTGAACGGTTGTTTCTCCCCCGCAAAGCAAGATCGAATTAAGATGAGTCTCAGAAATCAATTTTTTGCCTGCATCTCGTGCCTCTGATTCAAATCGATCGGAGAAAATCTCTGCATGGTAGCCTAGGTCTTTGGCCCCTTTTTGCATTGCAGAAAGTGCCGTATCGTTACTTAAAACGATTATATTACGAACATTCTCAAAATATTTTTTATCATGAGGATTTTCAATAAAAGCGTCACGCGTCAAATTTAATTCTTGTTCGAGGTTATATTTTTTAATGATCCCAATTGCATCTTCAATTGTTGTTGGATCGTAGGCTGTTGGGCCTGAGGCAATGGTTGATAGATCATTTCCGGGAACATCTGAATAAATCAAAGCTGCCACTTTTGCGGGGTACAAAATTTGAGCTAATCCTCCGCCTTTAACGTCCGATAAGTGCTTTCTGACTATATTCATTTCGGTAATATTTGCTCCGGATTTCAAAAGCGCTTTGCCGACCTCTATTTTTTGTTCGAGTGATATTGTATGCGGATGAACAAACATGGCAGACCCGCCGCCGCAAATAACAACCAAAACAAGATCTTTTTCGGAAAGATTCGAAAGCCTTTCGAGAACCTTTTGGGTGAATTTAAAATTCGTTTCGGACGGAAGAGGATGAGTTCCCTTAGTAAATTCAAGTTTTTCAAGGCGAGGCCTTGCATGAGCTTGCCTTTCAGGGATGCTAGTATCGATCACGTAACCCTCCGTTAATTTGTCGGAAATTAGATTTTCGAGTATCTTAGCATTCTCGGCCGAACCTTTTCCAAAGCCCAAGATAAAGACTCGTTCGAAATCATCCAGATCGAATTCCTGATCGCCGATCGTCAAAATATTCCCGTGTCTGTGAACGCTTGTTCTGAAAACCTCCTCCGGCTGAATCGAAGCAAGTGCAGCCTCAACAAGCTCTAAAATAATTTTTCTTTCAGGCGTCTTTGCAATCTCGGAGAAATTCTTAATAAACATAGGCAGTTACAGTTTATCGAGATTGAGTTTTGTTGTCCAATTTGAATGTGATATAATACTTTTGGTTGAGCCAATGGAAATGTGGATTCAAACGATTCGAATTCTTCGAATAGCCTAATTTTAGGCAGGTCTTCTTTTGGCCACAACACATTGTCATCCCCGACTTGATTGGGGAACCAGAAATAAAATAAAACTAGATTCCCGCTTTCGCGGGAATGACAAATCAACTATGGACGATAAAGCTAAATATAGAAAAAAGCTTGAGGAGGTCTCAAGGATTTCTCTTGAAGAAGCAAAGAGGCAAATTTTAGAAGAAGCAAGAGACGAGGCAAAAGAGGATATTGCCAAAATAATCCGTGAGGCAGAAGAGGAGGCAAAGGCCACAGCTAATATCAAATCCCGGGAAATTCTTGCAGATGCGCTTCGCCACGGAGCATTAGATATCATTCCCGAATATACTGTTTCAGTTATAAAAATTCCCGATGAAGACATCAAGGGAAGAATTATTGGTAAGGAAGGTCGCAATATCCGCGCTTTTGAGACCGCAACCGGCGTTGATGTAGGACTTGATGAGGAAGGGATGATTCGTTTATCTTCCTTTGATTCGGTCCGCCGCGAAATAGCAAGACGTGCCCTCGAACTACTAATTAAAGATACTCGAATTCAACCAATTCGCATAGAAGAAGTCGTCGAACAACAAAAAAAGGAAGTCTCAAGAATTCTCTTTGAAGAAGGTCAAAAAATTGCAGAAGAAATTGGGGTATTAAATATTCATCCTGATCTTCTGTCAATGTTAGGACGCTTTAAGTTCAGAACTTCTTTTGGGCAAAATTTGGTAGTCCATTCTCTTGAAGTAGCAAAAATTGCAAGTCACCTGGCAGTAGAAATTGGTGCGAATGTTGAAATTGCAAAACTCGGGGCACTTTTTCATGATATAGGTAAAGTTGTATCGGACAAAGAAGGAAGTCACGTGCAATTAGGAGTCGAATTATTACAAAAATACAAAATGCCTCGGGAGGTAATCAATGCGGTGGCAGAGCATCATGAAGATAAGCCATTCTCGTCAATCGAGTCAGTTCTTGTATATATTGCGGATGCGGCGTCCGGCGGCCGCCCCGGCGCGCGTCATGAAGACGTTGAGGGATACGTTAAGAGAATCCGCGACATGGAGGAGATTGCAAAAGGGTTCAACGGAGTAACAGATGCATTTGCTTTTGAAGCAGGGAGAGAACTACGTGTAGTCATGGATCCCGGGAAAATGGATGACATTGAAACTACAATTGCCGCCAAAAGAATAAAAGAAGAAATCGATAAAAAACTGATTGTCCCGGGCGTTGTTCGAGTAACAGCGATCCGCGAATTTCGAGTTTCCGAACCAAAAGAGTAACAATGTTCAGGTAATGCCACTTGCTTAGTCGCTCGTGTCTTCAAAAAAGTACACTTCGCGCCTTTGGATTACTAAATCAGTCTATTGACAAATGCCTTTTTAAGAGTTATTGTTATATCAATATAAACTCATTATGACTCACCCGCCTATTCTTACTTCAAGCCTTTTCATCCCGATTTAATCGGGATTCGGTACCATTCGTACACGGCTTGAAGAGCGAATTATGGCGGGCATAAGAAATTGTAAGACTCACTTCGCTCGTCAACAATTTCTAATGAGGGGTGGTGATAAATAAATGGCAAAATCTGTAACTAAAAAAGAGCTGATTGAGCTCGTAGCAAAAAAAGCAAACCTCACAAATAAGGCATCAAAAGAAGCAACTAAAGTCTTTCTTAATGGTATTCGAGACTCGTTAAAACGTGGAGAGAAGGTGGTTTTGACAGGATTTGGTACATTTTCGCTCCGAGCGAGAAAGCAAAGAAAAGGAAGAAATCCAAAGACAGGCGAAACAATTACTATCCCGGCAAGAAATGCCCCCGGATTTACACCCGGAAAAAGTCTCAAGAAAGCTGTAAGATAGCCCACGTGAAGGCAATATTTATAGTAGGTCCAACAGCCGTTGGTAAAACGGATCTAGCATTCGGTATTTCTAAGGTTATTCCATCCATTTTAATTTCTGCCGATTCTGTACAGGCTTACCGGGGCGCTGACATAATTTCGGGAAAAGATAAATCGGTTAAGACATATCTTCTTGATGTGGCACCCGCAACTCAGCCTTTTTCGGTCCGGGATTTTGTTGAAAATGTTCGACACATTGTTAAAAAAGCAAGGCTAGAAGGCAGAATCCCTATAGTTGTTGGGGGTACTGGTTTTTATATTGATGCGCTTTTTAGGAAAATCGATACTCTTTCTATTCCGCCTAATCAGGTTCTTCGAGAAAAACTTGAAAAATTGACTGTCAAAAAACTTCAGGAAAAATTAAAAAAACTATCCCTTGATCGCTTTCTTAAAATGAATAAGTCCGATGTTAGTAATAAAAGAAGGTTAATTCGTGCAATTGAGATAGCCCAGTCTAAGAAGCGAAACATAAAGAGCGATGAGTCAATTTTTAACCCCTCTGAAGTATTAATTATTGGGCTTAAAGCCTCGATGGACAATTTGAGAAAGCGAATTGCTGATCGCGTAGAGAAGAGGCTCGCGATAGGAGCAGTTGATGAAGCTAAAGAGTTATTTAAAGAGTACGAACATTTATCTCCCCAGCTAAAAACGGCCAACGGATATAGGCAATTATTTGAATATCTAAAAGGAAAATTGACGTATAATGTGGCAAAAGAAGCATGGATAAATTCTGAAGTAAAAACTGCCAGGAATCAAATGACATGGCTTAAGAAGAACAAAAATATTAAATGGTTCGATATTGGCAAGAGAGATCTTGAGAGTAGAATTTCAAAGCTTATTGAAGAAGAGTTTGTGCTAGGAAGAGAGTAAGCCAGATTCTGTTTTCTCGCCTCGATTCGAGTCGAAGCGGGTCGATTGCCATCTATCTCTGTTTCGATAAAGTGTCGAATCAGCCCCGATTTTACGGGATGCCCTAAACCTTGATGCTCCTGTAATGTAAGTAATAACGCATCAATTCGTAGGTTGCAGCGGGTAGGATTTCCCGTTTCACTTCTGCTCGTCTCTGTTGATCTCAAATCCTGTTGATTCAGAATCTGTTTCGAACCCCGTTTAGCAGAGTAAGGATCCGAAAACTAGCCATTTCTGATCGGAACTTACGTTCCATCCCCGACATTACGCCTGTCTGGACTTTCCTAGAGGTACCGTCTGGTACCCCTCGACAATCCTTCTTCCTAGCATAGTTAATTATACAACAATGGGGGATCCGATGCAAACTATAAGCTCAATTGGTCTCACATTAATTCCCGAACAATGTAGTGGGTTATGTAGAGAATTACGAAACCTATTATAAAAGAAGCAGAAAATGATAATGTAGGATTTTCAGGGAAAAGATAAATATCCATTAGTCCCCACGCTCCTCTCCAAAAAGATACAACAGCAATCCCAATCCCAATAGCCATTATTAGCTTATGGTGAATTTTATATTTTATTTTATAGCGATGTGGAGACTTGGGCATATTTTAAGCATAGCAAAATTAGTTGGCGGAACACAACATTTTATATTCGCAGTTTTTGCAGATAATGCTCCTTGAGCACTTAAAGTCGCTTGATTCGATTTGTTCAATTTTCTTAAGAATTAGTTCACGAATTTCATCTATTCTTTCTTGCGTCATATCTTCCGATTTCTTTTTTCCCTCCTCTAGATATAAAAGAGAAACTCTTATATCTTCCGGTTTTCTTTTTAAAATCTTCTCTTCAACTTCTGTTGCGGCTAGAGCATAGACTCCTAGCTGTAAAGTATAGTTAAACTGCGACATTCCAGCAGACTTTCCTGTTTTGTAGTCGACAATCTCGATCTTTCCATTTGAAAGCTTATTTATCCTATCAATTTTCCCGACAATTTTAACTGGATTTTTATGTTCGCGTTTAAGAAAAAAAGCAAAAGGCAATTCAAGAGAAACCGGTAAATTTTTGGGGTCAAACATTTTTTTATAATAATCCTTGACTATCTTCTCGCCAAGCGCAAACATCTTCCTCTCATAAGACTTATCGGAATATCCTTCCGAAATCCATTTTGCCTGCAGTAAATTCAAAAAATCTGATAACGTTTGTTTCTTTCCATGTCGAAGAGCCTCGTAAAAATAATAGAAAGCGTCATGGATCGAACTTCCAAAAGAAAGAGGAGCGGTTTGAGGTGTTGGTAAATTCAATAAATGTCTTGCCCTGAAATGCAAAGGACAAATGTCAAAACTTTGTAATTGAGAATAGGAGATTCGTTCGATAGCTATTTGGGCCAAAGGCTCATCAGCCTCTGGCTGAAGCTTTTGAGGAGATTCTTGATAATCCCTTATTGTTTCGACTAATGATAATTGTTTTTCTTTTTTTTCACTTTCAATTTTCCTTATTAGATCTGGGAGCGCTTCAAAAACGAAAGGAGAAATTTTCCTCTCTCTTTTTCCGTCCGCATAAAATCTTGAGGCAGTGAAAAACAATAAGTCGCGAGTTCTGGTCATGCCTACATAAAAAAGTCGCCTTTCTTCCTGAAGATGATGATCCCCGAGAGGCACTATCTCTTTAATTAGTTGTTCGTTCAAAGGAATTTTTTCTCTTCTTTCTCTTGTCGGAAAGCGATCAACAACAAGATTCACCATAAAAACAACCGAAAACTCAAGGCCCTTACTTCCATGCACTGTTAAAATATTGACAGCGTTCACTTCCTTAAAATCTATGTCTGAGACAAGAGGACTATCGCCTATCTCCATTTGAAGGTCAAGCCAATCAACTATAGAATATACGTTTGCTTCAGGGTTTAGAGTTTCAAAAGTTTTGATTCTGTCAAAAAACTTTGCAATATTATTTGCTTCTTTTTCGTCTTTTTCAGTTTTTATGTCTAGAAACGAATTTAAAAGCCCTGAATCAAGTAAGAAATAATAAAGAATTTGTCCAGGCGAATCTTTCTTAACTCTTTCTAAATGTCTTAAAATCATTTTTACTATTTTTTGGGCCTTTGCTTTTGTCTGATTCGGCAAGTCTGTTTCGTTCGCATGCTCGAGTGTTTCAAATAAAGTCCAATTTTTCTTTCGATTCCACGCTAAGAATTGATTAATTTCGCGCGATGTAAAGCTAAATATATCCATGTTTAAAACACGATATAGCGAAACTGAATCGTCAAGATTATATAAAACTTTAAAATAAGCAATTAGATTTTTGATCTCCTCCCGCTGGAAAAGATACCCCAGGCCTAGGAATTGGTAGGGAATTTTATTTCTTTGTAAGGAGACCATTATGGGTTGGGCGTGATTGTTTGCGCGGACAAGAATTGCGATATCTGAATACTTGTAATTTGACCCCGATTTAATCGGGGTTGAATTTCTCATAATCGATTTAATTTTTTGGGCGATTTTTTCTGCTTCTTCATCAACTCTGTCTGTTAAAATAATTTCAATAGGTTTCCCCCGAATTTTTCTTTCGGATACTAATTTTTTGTTTATGTTCTCAACAACCTCCAAACGATTTGGATTATTATTTTGAATCATAGCATAAGCGCGATCTAGAATTTCTTGAGTAGATCGATAATTTTTAATCAAGGTTATAATTTTTGCTTTTGGGAAGTTATTCCTGAATTGTATTACGTTTGATAAAGCCGCTCCTCGCCAGCGATAGATCGCCTGGTCATCATCCGCAACAACGGTAATATTTTGCTGTGCTCCGGAAAGGAGCATCGCTAGCTCATTCTGCGCATAGTTAGTATCCTGAAATTCATCAACCAGAATATACTTGAATTGATTTTGATATCGCTTAAGAATATTTTTTCTGATTCGAAGTAAAAACAGTGCTTGAGAAATTAAATCTGCAAAATCCAACATCCCTTCTTTTAATTTAAGCTGCGAATATTGTTTATAAGCATTTGCTAATTCGAGGGTTTTCTCGACCTCAAGAATCTCCTCATCTTCTTTTGACTTTTTCCGCCCGAGGCGGATCAGCCTTTGGCTAAGGCTTTGGGCGAAGCTAACATATTCATCGGGTGTTATGTCTTCATCCGCAAGCCTTGAGAAGTGTGTTAGTAATGCTTCTAAAAACTTGTTCGGACTTCCAAGCGGGCGAAAATATTCAAGATCAAGTTTAAATAGGTGTTTTTTGAGGAACAAGATACTTTCTGATTCTGTAATTAACTTAAAATTTGGGTTTAATCCTATTGAAATTCCTTCTTGGCGAAGTATATTGTCGCAGAAAGTGTGGAATGTTGAGATCCACATTTGGGTGTATCCATAGGGCATTATCCGGTCAACCCTGTCCTCCATCTCCTTTGCAGCCTTATCAGTAAACGTTAAGGCAAGAATTTCGTCCGGTTTTGCCAATTTTTGCTTGATTAGATATTTGATTCGCTCGGTAATCACGGTGGTCTTGCCAGTTCCTGCTCCTGCAATAATTAAAAGAGGTCCGATTCTATGTTCAATTGCCTTCTTCTGTTCGGAGTTTAGTTTGAGAGCCATAAGGTGGGCTCTATTTTATCACTTTTCGCCGAGTTGTTTTTTGAGGAGGGCTAGTGTGTTTCTTTTTGCCTCCTCCACTGTTTGCCCTTCGGCTTTTGCAGCTTCTTCAAACGTTTTTTCTGTTATATTTTCAGGATGCCCCATGTCGTCATCGGGCATCTCACATCCGCAGTTATAACACATAGTCTTTTTCCCCAATTGGGTCTTGCCAATTAGGGGTCCCGATTTCACTTAGGTCTATCTATTCTACAATAATAGTGCCCGTTTGTGAAGGCTTGAGATGGTTATGGTAGCCGTATATTCCTGTTTGCTCGAATGTCACTTGAACTGAGGAGCTGGAAGGAAATTCCCCACGATTCAGAAATCTATATAAGTTGTGGGTGGGATGAGGATCTGAATTTACAGTAACAGTATCTCCGCTTTGATTAATCCAAATCACAGTCTCACCCCTTTTAATCGTTAGTGACTGCGGGGAGAATCCGTCTTTGTTCACTATAACTTCACTCCTTGAAATAGGTGGCGGTCCCGGCTCGGTTTTCTTAAGAGTTTTAGAAACAAAAAAAAGTAGAAGTCCAATTCCAATGATAACTATCAAAACAATTGGAACAATAGGTTTTCGCATGATATTGAACTGAGATCCTTCGCTTGCGCTCAGGATGATAGTGGGATATATCCCACTATCAATAAGTTAGCATAAAGTATTGTATAAAATCAAGAAATAATTTATATTATTTCCATGTCAAATCCCCCGCAAAGTTTTATTTCTCGCTTAATAAGAAAAGAACAGCTCACGCAAGATACATATTCTTTATACTTTGGAAGGCCGCAAGCTTTCGAATTTATTCCCGGACAATACATAAAGATGATATTAAATATCGATAATCCTGACGAGCGCGGTACATCGCGTTTCTTTACAATCGCTGCCTCACCAACAGAGCGCGATCATTTAATGATTGTAACAAGAATTCTTCAAAGTTCTTTCAAGAAAACACTTGGGAATTTGTCCATTGGCGCAGAGATTCAGATGAGGGGTCCGCATGGAGCATTCGTACTTGATGAAAAGGATATAAGAAAGAGGGTGTACTTAGCTGGAGGGATTGGAATAACACCTGCAAGATCAATGCTTGTGTATTTGCGAGATAAAAACCTTCCTATTCCTTTCACTTTAATGGCGTCTTTTAGCAATAAAGATGAGATTATTTTTCAAGATGAATTAACTTCACTTTCTAATGATGCTCGAAGAATAATATATGTAATAACTTCTGAGGAAGGGCGAATTGATGAGGAGAAAATTAAGAAAAATATTCCAGACATTTTAAATTCGCTTTTTAATATATCAGGGCCTCCCGGATTTGTCAGCGCAATGGAGCAATTAGTCAAAAGTATTGGGGTTGCGGAAGAAAATATCAAAACTGAAGACTTCCCCGGTTACTGACAAAATGTCTAGGAAATTAAATATCTTGCCTTAGAGTGGTATAATATACCTCCATGATTCTCTATCTTGCTTTGGGATTTTTGTTAGGCACTATTATTGCCGCCTCGGTAGTCTTCTTACTCCTTAAAAGTAAGAATTCCAAAATTTCAGAAGAAATCGAAGACAAAATAAAAAGTAGTTTACCGGATTTATTCAAACCGATAACCGAGCAAGTTATAATGCTGGCGGAAGAGAAACTAAAGGCACAAAAGGACGATATAAAAACGGATTTAAATAATAAAAAAGATGCCATAGAAAAAATGGTTAAGCAAATAGGTGAAGATATGGCAAAAAATAACAAGAGATTGGAAGACAGTGATAAAGACAGAATAGGCTCATTTAGCGTATTAACTCAAGAGTTGAAAAATCAAAAAATACTTACCGAACAACTTAAAATTACTACCGAAGGCTTAAAGAACGTACTTTCAAACAATCAACTTCGAGGACAGTTTGGTGAGCAAATAGCTGAGGATTTACTGAAAATGAGTGGATTTGTAGGTGGTGTTGATTATGTTAAGAATCAGAATCAATCAACAAATACTCGTCCAGACTTTACTATTCTACTTCCTGATGGAGTAAAAATAAATGTTGACTCAAAATTTCCATATGCAAATCTTCAAAAGGTAGCTGAGTCGGAAGGCAAGGTTGCTAAAGCTCAGCATATGAAAGCATTCGAAACAGATGTCAAAAATAAAATAAGAGATATAACGTCTAAAGATTACATAAATCCAGAAGAAAACACAGTAGATTTTGTAATACTTTTTGTTCCTAATGAAATGATATTTTCATACATTTACGATAAAATGAATAATATTTGGACAGAAGGCATGAGGCGAAAGGTTATTTTCGCTGGACCGTTTAGCTTCACAGCAATATTAAGGCTAGTTAGACAATCTTACAGTAATTTTAAGTATCAAAAGGAACTCCATAATATTATTATGAATATTAAAGTTTTCGAAAACGAATTCAAGAAATATAATGAAGAATTCGAAAAAATAGGAGATAGAATTACTTCTTTAACAAAACAATACGATGAAGTCAATAATACTAGAACTAAGCAACTAAATCGGTCAATTGATAAAATCAACTTAGAGTCAGCAGTTGAAGAACTTGCTCCACTTGAAGAACAGATAAAGAATTAATTTATTTATTTCTCTCGAGGGATTTGTAAAGGACTATTGCCAGACTGACTATTACATTGAGGCTGACATTTACGCCAAACAGGGGGAGTTCGACAATTTGATCTGAGATTTCAAGAGTCTCTTTTGAGACGCCGCGGGTCTCATTTCCAACTACTAGCGCGATAGGGAATTCGTAATCTGCCTCCGTATATGGAATACTTTTCGAAGATTGCTCAATCGCAATCACTTTTAGATTTAAGATGTAAGATTTAAGATGTAAGATGGCGGATTTGGTGTCAACGACATGCTCCCAGTCGACCCATTCGGTTGTGTTAATCGAAGCCTTCTTGATTCGGGAATTTGGCGGGGTTTCAGTGTATCCGCAAAGCAAAAGTTTTTTTGCAGCAACTGCATCAGCCAATCGAAAAATTGCACCGACATTATATGTATCCAAGACGTTATCAAGAACTATATAAATATCGTTTTTTTTGATTTTACCTTTTTCTTTTTCAGAGGATGAGCTCCGCCTCAATTTATATGCGTTTAACTTCATTGTTCACTTGGGGCAGGGGTAGATGGCACAGCTTGTTTCACAAGTTGGGCTTTAGTCCACACCGCAAAATCACACTTTGGATAGTTGCCGCATCCGTAAAATGTTCGGCCGCGGCGCGTCCTTTTCAGTACCATCTTACCTTGGTCGCGAGGGCATAAGTAACCCGATTCCTCAGCAAAAGATTCACGGAATTTGCAGTTCGGAAAATTAGAGCATGCCTTAAACTTACCGAATCTACCGATTCTAATAACAACGTCACCGCCGTCGAGCGGACATTTTTCGCCTGTTTTTTCAAGCTCAATCTTAATTTTTTTCTCCTCTTGCGCATCTTTTAAGTGCTTCTCGAATGGTCCGTAAAATTCTTTTATAACCGGAACCCAGTCCGTTTTACCGTCTGCTACCTCATCAAGTTTGTCTTCCATAGACGCTGTAAAAGGAATATCATCTATTGTTGAGAAGTTTTTAACCAAAAAATCATTCACCAGAGTCCCTATCTCAGTTGGCTTAAAGCGATTTTCTTCTTTTTCAACATAAAATCTTGCTTCTATTGTTGAAATAATCGGCGCATAAGTTGAGGGACGTCCGATTCCGTGTTCCTCAAGCGCACTAATCAAAGATGCTTCACTATATCTTGGAGGCGGATTGGTATTGTGAGAGGTGATATTAATTTTGCGAAGATCCAATTTTTCATCTTTTTGAAGTTCCGGTATCAACTGCTCTTCATCCTCGTAAAACCAGATTTTAAGAAATCCATCGAATTTTATCACGCGACCATTTGCTACAAAATCATAAGCTTTGCTATCTTTCACCTGGGCCTCGACTCGGGTAGAAAGGAATACTGCATCTGCCATTTGAGTTGATAGAGCTCTTTTATATATAAGACTGTAAAGCTTTGCAAAATCTCTTCCGAGTTTTGCAGTGACCGTCTCTTCATCTTCGAATAAATTAGTGGGGCGTATTGCTTCGTGTGCTTCTTGAGCAAGCTTTGATTTCGTATGGTAAATTCGGGGTGTTTGAGGTAGGTATTTTCCCCCAAAATTTTTCTCAATATAATTTCTTGCAGCGGATATAAATTCATTCGAAAGATTGTAGGAATCGGTTCTGTGATAGCTTATAAAGCCTTCTTCATATAATCTCTGTGCTAAGCCCATGGTTCGTTTACTTGTGTAACCGAAACGGCGAGAAGCCTCAATCTGAAGAAGCGATGTGGTAAAGGGAGGATAAGGCGCACGTTTTGTTTCTTTTTGAATTACGTCTGTAACAACAAAATCTTTATTTGCAAGATCGTTCTGGATTGATTCGGCATCCGTGTTCGACAATCGGGTTTCGGCATATTTGTATTCCCCATCATAAAGAGGTAGGGTAGTTGTTTTTTCAATCGGCTCATCGTTTATCTTAACCAACTCAAAAGTTATCGGCTGGTTTTCTCCCCTCCAGGCCGGAGGCCCTCCAGGGCCGGAGGCCTGTTTATTAACGACGACAAAAACTCTATAAAATTCTGTGCTTTTGAATTTTTCAATTTCGCGCTCACGCTCAACAATTAATCGAAGCGCTATAGACTGAACGCGACCGGCTGACAATCCCTTTTTGATTTTCATCCAAAGAATTGGCGAAAGCTTGTATCCTACAACTCGATCTAAAACACGTCTTCCGGTTTGCGCGGCAACAAGATTCATGTCTATCTCCTTTGGATGTTCCAAGGCTTCGTTAATTGCGGTAGGCGTGATTTCATGGAAGACAATTCGATCGAACTTAGTTTTCTTATTTTCCTCCGATAAAACCGTTTTGAGATGATATGAGATTGCTTCTCCTTCGCGGTCCGGATCTGTTGCCAAAATTATTCGATCGACATCTTTTACTTCCTCAATTAAACCCTCAACAATTTTCCTCTTATCTTTTGGGATTACATACGAGGGTGTGAAGTCATGATCAATATCCACCCCCAAAGCCCCCTTTGGCAAATCTCGAATATGCCCCATCGATGCCTCTATTTTGTACTTTTCTCCAAGAAACCTCGATAATGTTTTCGCCTTAGTGGGAGACTCGACAAGTATTAAAGATTTCATATTTTTCAGTTCTCTGTTCTCAGTTTTCGGTTTTCGGATCCCGGTTTACCGGTCGTCAGTTTATCAGTTAAATTAGTATAACAAAGAGAAGTCATGTATTGTAAAGGGCAGAAACCAGTTTTGCAAGGGGTCAGTCGAAGTAGAGGTCGGGAAGGGCGGTGATTTTGTGCCAGTCGACTGGTTTGTAATTTAGGAGGGCATAGGCGCCGATCATGGCGGCATTGTCTGTAGCGTAAGTTTTTGCAGGAGCGGAAATCTTAGCCGTTGGCAGTTGGCTTTTGGCTGTTAGCTCGAACTGTTGGCGGAGGGTTTGGTTTGCGGATACGCCGCCACCAAGAAGAATATTGTTAATTTTGTACAATTTTGCTGCTCGAATAGTTTTTTTGATCAACACAGCAAAAATTGCCTCTTGTAAAGCATGGCAAACCTCATTAATTAACCTTTCGGTTAAATGTTTTTTAACAATAAATCTTGATATTTCAGTCTTTAGTCCTGAAAACGAAAAATCAAAATCCTCGGTATTAATTAATGGACTATGAAATTTGGCTGTTGGTTGTTGGTTGTTAGCTCGGCGCTCGATTTCGGGACCGGCCGGATAAGATAGGCCAAGAATTCGGCCGACTTTGTCGAGTGCTTCTCCTGCCGCGTCGTCTCGAGTCCCGCCAAGCCATTTGAATTTAGATGCTGATTCGAACAACAACAAATCAGTATGGCCTCCGGAGACAATAAGGCCGATGAAGGGGAACATTTTTCCAGTATTCAGTATTGAGTATTCAGTATTGAGTATAAAATTAGCAAAGAGGTGTGCGAGGAGATGATGAACGGGAATTATTGGCTTGTCGAATGCAAAAGATAGGGTTTTTGCTGTTTCGACTCCAACGAGAAGTGAACCTATTAAACCGGGGCCACTGGTGACGGCAATGGCGTCGATAGACTTTTTAAGTATTTCATTTGCTCGTTCGAACTGTTTCGAATTGTTCAATTGTTTGATTGCTTCATTGTTGATCCCTTCGGAATTAAGAAGTGCGCGGACAATAACCGGAATTATTGCTTTGATTTGTTCGCGGGCTGCGAATTCCGGAATTATTCCGCCAGTTTTGGCATGGAGACTTGAAGAGGTGGCGGTAACATTTGATAAAACCCTTACGAATTGTTCGTTGTCTTTTTTTTCAACTACAGCCGCCCCCGTTTCATCACAGCTAGTCTCAAGACTTAGTATTATCATAAATTGTTTCGCCTGCCCCGTATAAGCGTCCTCGCGACGCGAGGACGAAGACCTCGGGAGTAAGTAAGCTTTGTGCGGGGTCACAAGAGGTCTCAATAGCCAAAACTCTCATTGAAATAAAGAAATTGGTTGTAAGAAATTGGAAAATGGTTATGGAAACTAGATATTGGAAATTGGTTTGTTTTAAAAAACTATTTTCTATTTTCCTATAACTATTTTCTATCTTCTCTTTGCTATATTCCCTTGAAAGTAATCTTGATGCCTTTTTTAATTCCCAATTTCTTAACCTGTCCGGCGTTTAATTCCAAAACTCGATTTACGGGTACGTCAGGAATGTAAATAGTTAAATTTGGAGTCTGGGCGCCTGGCGAGGCATTTTCGACGATATAAACGACCATATCGTCATCAATAAATATAATATCTATGGGAAACTTCATGTCTCTCATCCAAAAGCCGTATGTCCCCTTTTTTTCAAAAATAAATAACATTCCCTGGTCTTCCGGTAAATTATTCCTTCCCGAGAGCCCCTTCGTTCTATCTTTGTCAGATTTTGCAAGAATCAGGCTTATCTTTTTGTTATTGACTTGCGCCTCGGCGCCCCCTTTAAACGGAATTAAAGATGGCAGATTTCCTCCGGCTTTAAAAACTGCAAGGAGAATAACTGCAATTATAAGTGCCACATAAACTATAATTAATTTCTTCATATTTTTTCTTCCAGTCTTGTTGTAGAGTAATTTTTAATCCTTGAAATTACTTCAACAAGGTTGCCGCCGACCATCTTAGCGTATCTTTTTTTAAGATTCGAAAGCGCATCGGTTTTTGTGACTGCAATTATATCAGGTTGGAGCGTTTTTACAAGTTCTTCATAGTCTTGATCGCGTCTAAAGTAGGGAAGAAGAATAACATAATCAACCATAATAAATCTTGATAGCACAAAAGCTCTGTCTTCCTGTGTGTTGACCGGTCTATTTTTGCCTTTAATTTCCCTTGTCTTTAAATCACTCTCCAAGAGCGCAATTAAAATATCTCCCTCTTTTTTTGCTGCTTCAAGAAACTCAACATGGCCTTTATGGATTAAATCAAATATTCCACCAACCAACACAATCCTTTGTCCCTGGTGTTTTATTTTTTTTATTGTCCTCGCTGCTTGTTCGACCGTAATTATTTTCCCCATATTCTTAAAGTCCTAAATTCTAATATCTAAATCATAGTTAATAAGAAATTGGTTGTTGGAAATAAGAAAATGGTAATAGAAATTAGATATTAGAAATTGGTTTTTATTTATTTTTATTTAACTATTGTCTATTTTCTACTTTCCATTACTAATTTCCATTTTCCTATAACTATTTTCTAATATATTAATTATTCTTTGGTTCCTCGCAAGAAAATCGCCTGCCATGGTCTGTATGAAGAAACGAAAACATCGTTAATGACTACTTGTCCGTCTTTTGTGACGGTTCTTGAGAATACGGATTTTCCTCCCGGTGCCGCAAAATCCACTTGTTTCTCAACCCCTTTTGGCAAATTGGGATCGTCTTGATAAAGAGGGGGCGGAGCAGGTACAACATTTGTTACAACCGGTTGCGTTACCACGACTTTTCTTCCATCAGACTTCCCATAGATAGTAAATGTGAGACTCATATTAATAGGGTCAATTAATCCCTGAATTAGTACGTGATTTCCGGTGTCATTTTTAAATTTGAAGTCAACGCTTGGAGCATACACCGTTGCGTCAAATCCGGGCAGAGAGTCTTGTTCGTAGTATCCTACCCGGTACGCATGTGCACGTCTTTCCGTAATTGGCAGGCCCGAGTTTAAAATTGCCCGAAATAAAGTTGTGGAAACCTGGCAAACTCCGCCTCCGTCTCCAAGCACGGTTCTCCCGTTCTGGATAACATATGCCTCCTTATACCCCGTGAATTTTGAGACATCGCCAAGAGCTTTATTAAATGAGAATTCTTCACCCGGAGCAATAAGTACTCCATTGATTCGTGATGTTGCTAAGTTTATGTTATAAAATCTATTTGCAATTGACCCCACAAAAATAGATTTACCGGCACCAATATCCTCAACTATCCCTAAATTATTTGCCTCCTCTGTTGTCACATCAGGTTTTAAGATTTTAATTGGGACTTCAATCGCTATGGTTTTTATGTCTCTTTCTCTTATAATTTCTTTGATCCTTTTTCTTAGCTCTTTCTTCACAGCATCAATGTCAATAGTTTTTCCTTCACTTGATTCCTGGAATGCTACGACCCTGTTATTCTCCACTTTAAATTGAGCATCTTGGGGATCCACGTGAATTACTTTTCGGATTGGTTCAAGTTCCGCGGTAAGTTTTTCCTCATCAAGTGTATAAGTTGAGGAGAGAAAAGTGCCATTAATATAGGAAGAAAGCGTTATGTAGGTATCGCTGAAAAGATTTTTTGTTTTTCCAAGGCTAAGCGCCTGTTCTGTTATTAGGTTGATGTCATATCCGATGTCAAGTTTTTTGGCCGAGACTGTCGCGACATATGAATCTTGAGAAAAAATAAAAGTGTTCTCCCCAATTTTCTGATTCTTCGCAAGAAAGATTTTCTCAATGTCGGCGCGGGATTTTTCTCCGATATAAACATTATCGATAAAGATGCCCGGAATGACCCTGTTTTTAAAGGTATGTTGAAAATAAAAAAGAATAAGAGAAGAAAGCACCATGCTCGCCAAAATAAATCCTATCAAAAACCAATAAGACGATTTTGCGACATGGTAAATCGTTTGTTTTTTACGGGGTGAAAGTCTTAGCATTGTTGGCTTTTTGAAATCAACATATTATACTATATGAGAGTTTATGGATGACAGTCAAAACCCGCAATCCCAGGTTTTAGAACCCACTCCCGAATTGGATAGTCAAAATACGGGGTCAGGTATAAAAAAGATAATCAGCTTAATAATTGGGCTCGTTTTAATTGTCGCTCTCGTAATTGTAGCTATCATTTTTATACTCCCTCGTTTTAAAGGCGGCGAGCCACGCGAAGCAGAACTTGTTTACTGGGGTGTCTGGGAGGATTCTCAGGCATTCCGAGAGATAGCGGATGAGTTTATGAAAGCACATCCCAATATTAAAATAAAATATGAAAAACAAGATATTAAAGGTTTGGGAAAGTATGTTGACCGACTTTCAACAAGAATAGCAAATGGAACTGGCCCTGATATTTTTCGCTTTCACAACAGTTGGGCGACTCAAGTTAGGTCTCTTCTCTTACCATTCCCAAGTGACGTAGTAAATTCTCTTGAAATGGATAAGTTTTATAAGGTTATTCAAGAGGATCTTAAAATTAGCGGTGCATATTATGGCGTTCCTATTCAATTTGACACTCTTGCCCTCTTTGTAAATGTTCAAAGTTTTGCTGCGGCGGGCATTAACGAATATCCGTCAACATGGGATGATCTTCTAGATGCCGCTCGCAAACTTACCGTCAAAGACGCTTCCGGCAGACTAGTTTCTTCAGGAGTTGCTCTTGGTACATACGATAATATTGCCCATGCATCTGATATTATTTCTTTGCTTCTAATTCAGAATGGAGCAAACCTTAAGGATCTTAACGGCGAATCAAAACTGAATGCATTTGACACATTGGATTTCTATACATCTTTTGCTCGGGGAGACGCAAAAGTTTGGGATGACACACTTGAGAATTCAAAGCTTGCCTTCGCAAAAGGAAAGTTGGCTATGTATTTTGGATATTCATGGGACATATTAGACATCAAGGCATTAAATCCAAACCTTGAGTTTGCGGTTGTGCCGGTTCCTCATCTTCCATCACGTAATGCTACGATAGCAAGCTATTGGGTGGAGGGGGTGTCAAATAAAACGGAATTCGCAAGGGAAGCATTTGAATTTATAAAATTCTTGGCAAGTCGGCAGACCATGGAGAAACTTTACAGTAAAGAATCAAAAGTTAGATTATTTGGGGAGCTTTATCCAAGAACCGATATGGCAGATCTTCTAAAAGCAAATACGTTAATTTATCCCTTCGTGGAACAAGGTAAAATTGCGACCTCAACCATTTTTTCTTCCGATACCTATGATGATGCTATGGTTGATTCGCTAAATTCTTATTTTGGCAATGCTATAAGGTCTATGATTAACCAAAACGCTTCCCCTCAAAGCGCCGTTGAGACGTTGGCAAGCGGCGTGGCTCAGGTTTTGGGCAGATATGAAGAACAACAGTAGAATTTATCGTTCAATAATTAAAACGCTTTTATATTCGGATGTTTTTGATTATCCGTTGCGAAAAAGAGAGCTTTGGAAGTTTCTAAATATTCGCGGCCGAGTTAATAAAGATTTGTTCAATAAAAATCTTGATGAAATGGTGCAATCAAGGCAGATTAAAATGAAAGACGGATATTATTTTTTAACGGGTAGAGGAAATGTAATATTTACAAGGCTAGAAAGAACAAGAATAAGTAGAGACAAGATGGAAATAGCAAACAAAGCCGCAAGAATCCTGTCCTATATACCTACAATAAAATTAATTGGCATCTCGGGCAGTCTTTCTCTAAAAAACGCTTCGCTACAAGATGATATAGATTTTTTTATTATTGCAAAGCCTGATACTCTCTGGATCACAAGATTTTTAGTAAATGTTCTATTGATTATAACTTCCCATAAGAGATCAATTCGAGATTCGCAAGGAATGAACTTGATTTGTCCAAACCTATTTCTTTCAGAATCCGAACTTTCAATGTCCATAGTGCGCCGCAATTTATTTTCTGCCCGAGAAATCGCCCAGCTATATGTTTTGTTTGAGCGGGACAGAACATATAAAAAATTTCTATCAGCTAATTTTTGGATAAAGAACTTTTTGCCAAATATTAAGATCCCAAAGAAAAAATATATTCATAAAAATGACAGAAGCATTTTGGGCTTTCTGGATAAGATTTTTTATGCTCTTCAGTTTTTGTATATGAGTAATAGAATAACGGCTGAGGAGATAAGGCGGAACGCAGCGTATTTTCATCCTAAAAATAAAGGAGAAATTATTCTTAAGATCTATAAGCTGAGATATGAAAAGTATTTGAAAAATATACTCCAGGATATTGACAATAAATCACCTTTCCTGTATATATAAGCTGGTAAATTAAATTACAAATTCCCCAAGAAACTGCGTCTTGGGGTTACTTGTAAAAAGGGTCAAAAAATTATGGATGCAAAAAGTGTTTACGTGACACGCGACGGTCTTCACGAGTTGAAAACTGAACTCGAAGAATTGAACCGGGTTAAACGCCCTGAGGTTCTTGAGAGAGTATCTCAGGCAAGATCCATGGGAGATTTGGCGGAGAATTCGGAGTACACGGCGGCCCGGGAAGAACTATCTCTTATCGATGGCAGAATTGAAGAGCTAAGCGAGATAATTAAACGTGCAAGCTTAATTGAAGGAAGCCATAAAGGAGGCAAAAAAGCAATGGTTCAGCTAGGATCGGTAGTTACTCTCTCGGTAAATGGAAAGAAGGAAGAATTCAATTTGGTTGGCGAATGGGAGGCGGATCCTAAGGCCAAAAAAATCTCCCATGAATCTCCTCTTGGCAAGGCATTGATAGGTAAGTCAATCGGTGAAAAAGTTGAAGTAGAAGCCCCAGCAGGAAAAGTAGTCTATACAGTCGTCTCCATTCATTAATCTTTGTTAAAATCTTAACAAAACCCCCAAAAAATCTAAAATCTTCTTAAAAATTGACACGCTCTTTAGGGCTGCTACAATATATAAATGATCGATTACAGCATCGAGCTTGCCCATGTCTACGCAGATGAATCAATAAGGGATGAACAGATTAGGTCGCTTGTGGAAGGGGCAAGAATAATAAAGGAATTAAGCACAAGCTCTAAAAGCTTTTCAGTTTCTATTTTAATAGATGATTATAGCGTTCCCACTTTTACAGTTGATACGAATAGATTAATTGATTTGGCAAAAAGTCATGGCATCTTAATTGACTTCATTGTAAAAGAAGCAAGGTTGAGCGCGGTAGCAGACCTTTTTTTGAAAGAAATAAACCCTGGTGTATTGAGCACAGAAGAATTTCCCAAAGCAGGAAAACACAGCCTTGTTCTAACAAACAAAGGAGAGAAAATCGGCATCAGGGATTATTTCAGTGGTCATCAAAAAAACACATGCGCATCTCTTATTGCCGTATGGCAGCTTGCAAGACTTGGAGTTTATGAATTGGAAAAGGAGACCTTCATTAAACGTTCTGAAAAGCCTTTCTCGGCAGCAAGAACAATAACTGTATTACCTGAAAAGTACAGAGAAAGCGAAAATAAAGCAACTATTATCCTAAAGAACAGTAATTTTGCTCATTTAGTTGACAAAATTGAACATGTTTTCTTTTAAGGAAACGTTGCTTTTGCCAATGCTGCTATGCTACCATGACAATAGAAATGGAATCTATGGCTGGAGAGGGCGGAATGACAAATATATCAGTTGTTTCAGGTGCATCAATTTCGCCAAATGAAAGAACAAAATTTATGGATGGAGTTATGGAGGTCGAACATAATTCTTGGCCACCAGAACTCGTGGGGCCAAGATGGAAATATGAGTCTAGACTAGAAATATTTCCAGATGGGTTTTTTTCCGCAGTGGAAGATGGTAAAACGAGGGGTTTTACTATCTCAGAGATTATGAATTACGACCCTGATTCCAAAAAAAGCTGGAATGAATTAACTGACAATGGTACTTTTAAGACTACCCATAATCCCGAAGGCGATTCCTTATACGTTTCAACGGTTGTAGTTGCAAAAGATGCACAGGGTAAAGGAATAGGGGGGGAACTTGTTGATGTTCAAAAAGAACTTGTAAAAAGGTTGCGTCTCAAGCGTCTATTTTTAGGTGCAAGAGCGCCAGGGTACGATAAATATTGCAGAGAAAACGGAGAAGTAACTGTAGAGGATTATATAAAATTGAAAAATGAAAAAGATGAGCCTTTTGATCCTGAAATTAGATTTTATTCAAGACAAGGTTTACGACCAACAAAAGCGATTCCGGATTTTGAACCCGACGATGCGAGCAGAAATTACGGCGTTGTAATGGTTTGGGATAATGCTTCGATGTAAACTCCCTAGCACTCATCTTCCGGTGTAATTTTCCTCAAATTAAGCTATAATTACCTCATGTTTTGGGCGGATAAAATACTTGAAGATCAAAAGGGAAAGCAATTAATTAATGACTCATGGACTCCGTCTGGAATAGTGCATATGGGCTCCTTAAAAGGCCCTGTAATTCACGATACTTTGTTTCGAATCCTCAAGGAAAAAGGCACAGATGTAAAGTTCATGTATGGATTCGATGATTTTGATCCTATCGATGGATTACCGGCAGATCTTGCTGAATTCCACAGTAAATATCTCGGCGTTCCAATATCAATTGCTCCTTCGCCAGATGGCAATGGATCTTTTGGGGATTATTTTGGAAACAAAATGAAAAAGTTGCTTGATAAACTTGGCATTGAAGCTGAGATGTATAAAACAAGCGAGCTTTACAGTGGGGGGAAATTCAATGATGCAATAATTTATGTTCTTGACCACGCCCAGGAAATAAGAGATGTCTACGGGAAAATCTATAAAAAAGAAATTGGGAAAGACTGGCATCCTCTTCAGGTCATTTGCCCAAATTGTGGGAAATTAGGAACAACTCGCGTCACTTCTTGGGATGGAAAAGAAGTATCTTTTTCATGCGAGGAAGATCTAGTCGAATGGGCAAAAGGTTGTAGAATAAAAGGCAAACTTGATCCATTGAATGGAAATAGCAAGATGCTATGGAAAGTTGAATGGGCTGCAAAATGGTGGACCTTTGGTGTAACTATTGAGGGCGCGGGTAAAGATCATGCGTCAGCAGGCGGTTCATATGATGTAGCATTGCAGCTTGCTTCTGATGTGTTTAAAATTAAAAGACCATTACAGTTTGGCTATGAGTTTTTCCTAGTAGGCGGAAAGAAAATGTCCTCATCAAAAGGAATTGGATTGACAGGGGAAGAATTACTAGAAGTTTTAACACCTCAGGTCGCGCGTTTTTTGATGATTAAAACAAGGCCGGAACAAGCAGTCGAATTTGATCCAAGAAGTCCTGACATAATTCCAAGACTTTACGATGACTACCAAATAGCTGCTAACAGTAAGGATGACTTTCATAGAGCATTTATGTTGTCGCAAACAGGGGGAGCTGAGAAAGTTCCCGAATTAAGATTCTGGTCATTGTCTCAATGGATCCAGTTCCCAGACATGGAGAGTGAGATTAAGAGTGAAGGATTGGAAAATTGGTCCTCTTATGCCAAAACCTGGGTAGAAAAGTATGCACCAGGCGACATTAAATTTTCTATCCAGGAGAGCATTCCAGAGCAAGCCAGGAGTTTAACACAAAAACAAAAGGAGTTTTTAGGTAAAAAGTTGTTGCCGGAAATTGACAACGCAAAAGATCCAGAGGTATATCAAAGAAATATCTATGAATGGGCAAAGGAGTATGGTTTATCATCAGCTGAAGCATTTGAAGCAATATATAAATCACTAATAGGAAAAGATCATGGTCCCAAAGCTGCTTGGTTAATATTTAAGTATAAGGATATAGCTAAAAAGAGATTCCAGGAAATTGCTTCTTGATGAAAAAGCTTTGCTTTGTAACCAGCAATAAGGACAAGGTAGATGAAGCGAGAGAAATCCTTGGAATACCAATTGAAATAGTTGATATAGATATTGATGAGATCCAGAGCATGGATCTTAGGAAAATCGTAAAGCATAAGGCTCTTGCGGCATATAAAAGAGTTAAAAGACCCGTGATTGTTGATGATGTAAGTTTTGAGGTTCGCGCATGGAATGGTTTTCCCGGTCCGTTTATTAAGTATATTTGTCAGGTGAGCAATAATACATGCGACCTTATGCTTAGAATGCTATCGGCAGAAAAAGATAGAACCGTCAAAGTTATCGCAGGAATCGGTTATCATGATGGCAAGAGAGTACATGTAATTGAAGGATCATTTATTGGGACAATAGTCGAACGAAGAGGAGATAGGGGATGGGGGTTTGATCCGTATGTTATTCCACGAGGTTATACAAAGACATTTGGTGAACTTTCGGAAAGTGTAAAAAATAAGATCTCACATAGAGCACGGGCATTGCGGAAGTTCAAAAAATTACTTAATAGCCAAAAGAAATAAAACGAGATATAATTTAGTGATTAGGATTAAAGGATTAAAGTGATTAGTAATTATAAGGAGTTACTCTTTTGGCAAAGGGCTCATCAGGTCATATTGTTAGTGATAAAATTATGTAAAAATCTACCTAAGGATGGGATTTCGGTAATTTTAATTAATCAAGTAATAAGAGCAGCGGGTTCAGTGGGGGCAAATATTGCTGAAGGCTTCGGAAGATATAAGGGGAAAGAGTATAAACGTTTTATTCAAATCGCTTTAGGATCGGCGAACGAGACAGAATACTGGCTACTAGTAATTTCCGAAAGAAAATTAAACAACAAGCAATAACTAATCATTTTAGTCTTTTAGTCTTTTAATCTTAAACAATTATGCTTGATATTAAGTTTATTCGGGAGAATCCGGATAAAGTTCGTGAAGGGGCAAAAAATAAAAATATCAATGTTCCGATTGATGAAATACTTCGTCTAGACCAAGAACATCGCGAATTGTCTCGGATACTCCAAGAATTGTATACCCAAAGAAACCGCGCCGCAAAAGAAAGAGATATTGAAGGCGGTCGGGAGGTTAAAGCAGAGGTTGATTCTAGCGAAGATAAACTTGGGAAAATCAAAGAAAGATTGGATGAACTTCTTTATGCCGTACCAAATTTGCCGGCCCTTGATGTAAAAATAGGAAAAGACGAATCGGAAAATGAGATTATTCGAAAAGTTGGTTCGCCGAAAAAGTTTTCATTCAAAGTTCGTGACCATGTTGAGTTGGGAGAATTGCTTGAAATTATCGACCTTGAACGAGCAGCAAAAGTTTCCGGTACCCGATTCGCATATTTAAAAAATGAAGGAGTTCTTCTTGAATTCGCACTCGCCCAATTTGCCTTAGACAGCTTAATAAAGGAAGGATTTATTCCGATAATTCCGCCCGTGCTTATTAAGACGGAAACAATGAAAAAGGTCGGTTATATGGAACACGGTGGGGATGAGGACATGTTTCATATCGAAAAAGATGGTTTGACCCTCGTGGGAACTGCCGAGCATTCAATCGTCGCAATGCATCAAGACGAAACATTTTTGGAACGTGATCTACCTGTAAGATATGTCGGGTTTTCATCTGCCTTCAGGCGTGAAGCGGGATCTTACGGCAAAGACACTCGGGGAATTCTTCGCGTCCACCAATTTGATAAAGTAGAAATGGTTTCATATACGACTCCTGAAAAGAGCGATAGTGAACAAGACTATCTTTTGAATATTGAAGAGAAGTTTTTTCAGGCGCTCAAGATCCCTTATCAAGTTGTCAAAATGTGTACAGCCGATTTAGGATTTGTTCAGGCCAAAAAATATGATATTGAAGCATGGATTCCGTCTCAAGAGAAATATCGAGAGATGACCTCCGCATCGCATCTTACAGATTTTCAAGCAAGACGGTTGAATATTAAATTCCTGCCTGCCGGCAGGCAAGGCCAAAAAGGTTTGGAAAAAGAATTCATACACACTCTCAACGCCACAGGTTTTGCAATTGGCCGAACTTTAATTGCAATTCTTGAAAATTATCAAGAAAAGGATGGTTCAGTTGTTGTACCAGAAATTTTGCGAAATTACGTAAATATAGATAAGATTTCACCAAAGAAATTAAAATAGTTAAAATGGTTGGAATAGTTGAATGGTTTTGATAGCCATGTAACCATGTAGCTATTTTAGCCATTGGCTCTTTTGATTTTTGTTGATTTATCAGTCTAAACCTTAATTTTCGAAGCAGGCAATTTTCTTGACAAAATTTTTTATTTTTTTCACGATTAAATTGGAGCATAATAAGTTCTAGTTTGAGATACTGTTTGGTCCGCCAGACCTTACTTTAGGGCTTTTCAGTATTATTCATACACGCCCTAAAGAGCGGTCTTCGGCGGACGTAAGAAACTGTAAACTCACTTTACAGTTCGTTAACAGTTTCTAACGGAGGTGATATTTTCATGGCAAGAAAAAAAGCAAAGAGAAGGAAGAGGAGATAAAATAAATTCCAAAGAATGATCATCTTTTGGATAAAAGAGTCCCGCACCAGAATTGGTGCGGGATTTTTATACTCCTCCATTCGTATTTTAGCCTCATTTATGGTAAAATTGAAAGTCAACCGAATTTTAGGATAGTAATCTTGTTGACTTTCATCCCGAACTTGATTCGGGATCTCATATTCTAATTATGCTTGGTGTTTTGTCTAAGTTTTTTGACTCAAACGAGCGAGAGATTAAAAAATTTTTACCCATTGTTGATGAGATCAATGCTCTTTCGGAGAAAACTAAAAAACTTCGCGATTCTGATTTTCCAAAAAAAACAGAAGAACTAAAAAAAAGAATAGAAAAAGGCGAAAGTATTTTCATGGTTTTACCTGAAGCTTTCGCTCTTGTACGTGAAGCTTCTCTAAGAACCACGGGTTTACGGCCATATGATGTTCAACTAATCGCGGCCACTGTTCTTTCTCAAGGCAAAGTCGCAGAGCAAAAAACAGGAGAAGGAAAAACTCTTTCGGCAGTCCCCGCCCTATACTTGAACGCCCTTACAGGCAATACGGTTCATCTTGTTACCGTAAATGACTATCTTGCTCGTCGTGACGCAGGATGGATGGGGGCAATTTTTGACTTTTTAGGAATGAACGTTTCCTCAATAATTTCCGATGCTTCTTTTATTTACGATACCAAATACACAGATGAATCGGCACAGGACTTCAGGCTCCTTCATCTCAGGCCTATATCTCGAAAAGAAGCATATCAAGCCAATATAGTTTACGGAATCAATTCTGAATTTGGATTCGATTATCTTCGCGACAACATGGTCTTTAATAGCGAACAATTGGCTCAAACAGGACACACATATGCAATTATTGATGAGGTAGACTCGGTTTTAATCGATGAAGCAAGAACGCCCCATATAATCTCAATGCCGGACGCTACGCCTTCCCAAAAATATTATGAATATGCAAAAATTGTCGATAAACTCAACAAGGAAATAGACTATAAAGTAGATGAGAAGACAAGAACTGCACACTTAACAGATCACGGGATTGAAAAGGTTGAAAAGCTTTACGGCGTCAAAGATATATATGAAAAGGATTTTGATACGGTTTATCATATAGAAGCCGCTCTTAAGGCAAATACCCTGTTTCATAAAGACCGCGATTACATTGTCCGCGACAACCAAGTTATTCTAGTTGATGAGTTTACCGGAAGACTTCTTGAAGGAAGGCGTTTGTCAGAAGGTCTCCATCAGGCAATTGAGGCAAAGGAAGGCGTCGCGATCCAGCAAGAGTCAAAAACTCTTGCAACTGTTTCTCTTCAAAACTACTTCAGAATGTATGAAAAGATTGCGGGAATGACGGGAACAGCCGTAACTGAGGCTGAGGAGTTTCAAAAGATCTACAAACTTGATGTAGTTTCGATCCCTACTCATAAAGAGATGATTCGCGAAGATCTTGGCGATCAGATCTATAAGACTACGCGCGCAAAAGTGGCTGCAGTAGTTAGGGAGATTGAGGAAGCACATAAAAAAGGACAGCCGGTGTTAGTTGGCACTACATCAATTGATAAGAACGAAATAATTTCAGAATATCTAAAAAGAAAAGGGATCCTGCACGAGGTTTTAAATGCTAAAAATCACATTCGGGAGGCAATGATTATTCAGAATGCGGGTAAAAAAGGCGCGGTTACAGTTGCGACAAATATGGCTGGTCGAGGGGTAGATATTATTTTAGGAGGCCAGCCTCCATCACAATTTGATATTGCCCACAAGGGAAAAAGCGGTCAGAAAAAACTTCGTGAAGATATGGAGAGATGGCAGAAGGAGCATGATGAGGTGGTCTCGCTTGGCGGGCTTTATTTAATTGGTACCGAAAAACACGAATCAAGAAGAATTGATAATCAGCTAAGGGGAAGATCTGGCCGCCAAGGAGATCCCGGAAAATCTATGTTCATTGTTTCTTTGGAGGATGATCTTATGAGAGTCTTTGGGGGAGAGCAGATTTCAAACCTAATGACTCGGTTTAATTTTCCGGAGGATCAACCACTCGCCCATGGTTTAGTTTCGCGTGTTATAGAACAAGCGCAAGTCAAGGTAGAAGGGTTTAATTTTGAAGCAAGAAAACACCTTCTTGATTATGACGATGTTTTAAACAAGCAAAGAGAAATTATCTATAAAATGAGACAAGGAGTAGTAGGGAATGAAGCCGCCGGCCCAGAGGCCTCTGGCCAGAGGGATGATATAGTTGAAATAGTTTTAGGGAAAGTCGCGAGCGTAATTGCAAATAATGTTCAATTTAATCTTTCAACAGAAACCCAAGAAGACGGGCGCAAAACCATAATTTCGGAATTCGCAAGCATTGTCCCCTTTGATGAACATTCGCAAGAACATCTCTATAAACAAATTCAGCAATATCAAACCGCAGAACAAATTTCGGACTTTTTAATCGGAATAGCAAAGCAAATTTCTAAGAAATGGGAAGAGCAATTTGGCCGCGATCATTTGGCTCACGCATATAAAATCGTATTTCTATCAACAATCGATAATCTCTGGATGGACCATTTAACCTCGATGGAAGATCTTAGAACAGGAATCGGGCTACGGGGCTACGGACAGAGAGATCCTCTTATCGAATACAAAAACGAGGCATTTACCATGTTTGAGCGTTTAATTTCGCAAATTGACGACGGTATAGCTCACCGCGCTTTTCGAATTAACATCGGAGAAATTCCTCCTCCGGCAGTCAGAGTAAATATACAAGCAAACGTTCCGGAGTCAGAAGTGGGAGAAAAAGCTGAGAAGGTTAGCCGAGCTCCGCAAATCGCGAATCGAACAGAAATAGCTTCGAATAATAATTTGAATGGTACTACAGGTGTCGAAAAAAAGAAAATCGGCCGCAACGACCCCTGCCCTTGCGGTTCGGGAAAGAAGTGGAAAAAGTGCCACTATCCCAACCTCCCATAATTATATTAAAATCCTAAGAAACTTTTAAAATTTATGACTTTATGTTAAAATTACAACACTTCGACTCGTTTCACTCGCTCAGTGCGAGTAGTTCGTTTCGGATAATTATACAATGGTTACAGTGCCTGAAGCTACTAAAAAGATTGTCGAACGTTCAAGATATCTTTCAGAGGCTATCTCGAAAGGTCTTATAAACTATTCGTCTCTTGCACGCTATATAAAGCCTGAACTTGAGGAAATGCTTTTAAAAAAAGTAAGCATCGCATCTATAATTATGGCTTTAAACCGCCTCGAATCTGATTTTCAACCAAAGTTTACGCAAAGCAATATTTTTAAAACTCCTCCGGAAATCACAGTTCGCTCAAATCTGATCTTAGCAGGGCTGTCGAATATTGATGTTCAAGGGCTATCGATACTTATCTCGCGTGACACTAATTCTCGTTCGCTTTTTTTAAAAAATCAGGGGATACACGAGGCCTCGTTTATTATGAGTCAAGATTTATTCGAGAAATACAAAAATACTATAGAAAGCAAGAATCCTTTGGTGTTTCAGGATAAAGTTTCGACCATTACAATTTACCTACCCAAGGAAGCGCAGGAAACCTCTGGAATCTATTATTTTTTTCTAAAATCCCTTGCCTGGGAGGGTATAAACATACTCGAATTAGTTTCAACACCACAAGAACTTACCATTGTTGTTTCCGACCATGATGTCGAGAGAGCGTTTGGTATTATTAAGTCCCTGTTCGCTTCCTAATCTTTCGAATCATAATTGACTTTGTACAAATAAGCAGTTCCGATTTGCTTCTCAAGTCTTATTTTCCCAACCTTTTCCATATTTTTTACTCCCTCGCGAAAGTTCCGGGGGCTTTCGAGAAGCTGAATGAGAGTTTGTTGCTCGCTTAAGTTAACCATTATATATTCGGCTTCTTTTGGGAAATCAAGCCACCAGCAGAGCTTTCTTCCGCAGGGATTATTCTCAATTTCATGTTCGCGAGGATATATTAGATAGATTTGGTTTCTGTGAGAAATGTGGGGGACTATGTTTTGCGTCGAGGCAATACTCGCATCTTTCGGGATAGACGTGATTAGCTTTCCCGTGTCTTTCATCCATTGTTCGCTCTTATAATATATTGGCTTTGACAATTTATTTAGAGCAAAGTGGAATTTGTATTGCAGGAGGAGAGCTACGGATACCATTACAATAGCAATAATCTCGGGCTTTCCCGCGAAGCGGGATCCCGCCCTGCGGGAAAATTTTCGCTTCAAAATATTAATTGCGTCCAGAGTCCCCAATAGTAAAAATGGTGCAAGGATTGCCCTGTGATGCATAAATGGGCTCCACATTCGTGCAAAGGCTTCGCCCGTTACAAAATATTGCGAAAGATCAAGCGTAACCGCAAGAATTGCTCCGGGCGAGAGAAGAGGAAGAGCGGAGAACCAGGAAAATGAATAAAGCCACACCTGTTGTTTTTCTTGGCTATTGAAGAAATTGCTGATTAGATTTGCTGGCTGTAAGTCGATTTGAGGTGTATATTCGAACCCAATCGGCGAGAAATATCGAGTTAGAGTGATAGCGATAAGCGTTGCTAAAAAACCTCCAAAGATGAATCCTAGCGCAGCTTTACGATATTGTTTTTGAAACAAATAAATAAGTCCCAGAGAAGCAAGGGCGATGCCCATGTTTTCCTGTGTTAGAAGTAGTAAAATTATTGATCCGGATAACAGTTTCCAGTTTTTTGTTTCCAAAAAATAAGCGATCCAAGGAATTAAACCCACCCCTATTGCAACGGGATGAAAATCAAAAAATACCAAAAATTGTATTCCGTAGAAAAGGCTATAGACAAAGCTTAAACATAGGGCTACTAATGAAAAATAGCCTCTATTTCGCACCAAAAGAAATATGGGAAGCGCAGAAAGACTTACCCAAAACGCCTGAAAAAGCAATAAGATTCTTACATCATCCCAAATCCAAAAAAGGGGCGAAAGAAGCGGGAGAGTTAACGCAAGATGATCACCTAAGATAAACCTATTTTTAATTGTGTTGTATGGAGCCTGAAATTGAGAATATTGCCAGATGGATTGATCGTAAAGACCAAGATCAAAGGCGCCCGATTGGAAATTGTTATGTCGCACAATAGAAAGTGTCGAATAGAGCATAGTCAAAGTAACAATCCATACAAACAGAAGCTTTACGGAAGATCGTTCGATTAATGGAATAAATCCCTTAAGATTCATTAACTTGATACTAAAATTCTAATCCAAATTTCTTCTTTTTGCTATTATTAAAGTATGGATTCTTCAGGACACTATAGAAAGCTTGCGGATAAGTGGATCAAGCGGCACCGTGATTTTCAGGAACAGTTGTGGGCTTCGCACGGAGATGCAATAAATGACTTTATAAACAGCACAAAAAATTTTGCCATTGGGTCAATCTCGGGGCTAATGCTTTTATCAAGTCCAGCCGCAAATTTAATTGGGCCAGTCAGTGCGCTGACGGTCGAAGAACAAAAATTACCCGTAGATAAAAGCGCTTTTTTGGCCTCAGATGTTCTTTCTGTTTTGCCAAAGGAGGTTCGTCCATTAACGCCGGAAGAAGAAAATTCCATTTCTCAGATTTTTACTCGGGATTTTGGGTTTAAAGTCGCACATGAACTTTCAGGTATTCGATTGAATCGATCATATGGTTATATAGGGGCCGAGCAGCATCTGGCGCGATATCCCGGTGACACAATGACTACTCATTTCGAGGATAGTTCGGATAGTTCAAAATTCTATTCGTCCGGAATGGCACCGGGACTGGGTGCCTGGGGTTATTTTGCAAATTCTCGTTCGGAATTAACCCAAAAAGACATAGATCGTGAGAAATATTATATTGCCGTTCAAACATTTCTTGCTCCGGGATTCGCGGAGCACACGGGAAAATACATTACTTTTTTTAAATTTCGGAAAATGCTTGTAGTGAATCCTCATACCGGGCGTGCTATAGTAGTGGTGATAGGTGATGCCGGACCCGCTGAATGGACTGGAAAGAGTTTGGGCGGGTCGCCCGAGGTTATGAAGTATCTTGAGCGTGTTGACGGTAGCGGGAGAGGGCCGGTTCTGTATTTTTTTATAGACGATCCAGAAGACAAGGTTCCACTGGGACCAATCGAAATTAAATAGTTAAAATGGTTAAAATAGTTAGAATAGTTCAAAACCATGTAGCCATTTAACTATTTAGCTATTGATTACTCTATGATTAAACACTTTTATTCATATCATGTTGAGATTGACTCGCTAATTATTGAAATCGAGTCCCTTCCAATCGAGGAACACGAAAAGAGACATCTAGTTGAACTTGCAGAATCTCAAGTTCACAATGCCATTTTGGATTCGATTCTTTCAGAATTAATTACGGAAGATAAGAGATTATTTCTTAAGCATTTAAATTCTAAAAATCATGAAATAATTTGGAAATTTTTAAGATCAAAAGTAAAAGATATTGAAGAAAAAATTGAAGGCGTCGCGCTTTCCGTTAAAAAAGAATTATATAGAGACATAAGAGAAATTAAGGGACAATCTTAAAATGGCATACAAAAAAATAGATAAACCCAGATTGCTTGAAGGGGAGACTGTCGAAGCCCGATGGGATCCAAAGAAAATAATAATAGGAGTTGTAATCCTTGCAGCATTGGGCCTTTTGGGAGCAATAATGTTGACCGGAATCGGAAGACAAGGTTCGGTAAGTGGTCGAGAGACTTTGGGTACAACAAACGAAGCGCCATCCCTCCCATCATCTGAGAATATTGAAAGGATTATCCGTGAAACCCGTGAAACAATGTCCAATATAACTGCCGATAATCTTACCTCCTCACAGGCGGCAATCCAGAAGATGATTTCAGATCTTGAAATTCTTCAAGGGAAAAAAGATGTAAAAGACGTAATTTGCGAGTTAATCTGTAAGAAATAAATTCAAATTCCTAAATTCTAAAAAATATATCAATATATTATTAGAAAATAGTTACAGGAAAATGGAAATTAGTAATAGAAAGTAGAAAATAGAAAGTAGTTAAATAAAAATAAATAAAAACCAATTTCTAATATCTAATTTCTATTACCATTTTCTTATTTCCAACAACCAATTTCTTATTGACAGAATTTTGATATTCGAATTTAGGATTTAAAATAGTATGCTGAAGAAACTTAAAAAACTTCTATCGTTGCTGGGGCCGGGATTCATTACCGGCGCATCGGATGATGACCCATCGGGAATTGCAACATATGCCCAAACTGGCGCACAATTCGGATATTCCCAGCTTTGGACCGCACCTTTCTCTTTTCCCTTCATGACGGCAATTCAAGAGATGTGTGGAAGAATAGGGCTCGTAACAGGAAAGGGGCTTTCGGGCGTTATCAAAAAATATTATTCAAGGCCCGTTCTCTACATTGCTGTTTTAATTCTTTTTACCGCGAACACTGTGAATATAGGGGCAAATCTTGGGGCAATGGCAAGCGCGGCTGGTTTATTATTCGACATACCTTTTATTTTCTGGCTTGTGGGAATGACCGTTTTAACTTTAATTCTTGAAGTTTTTGTATCATATAAACTTTATTCAAAATACCTAAAGTATCTTGCGTTCTCACTTTTTGCATATGTGCTGGTGGTGTTTGTAGTAAGACAGAATTGGGAGCAAATAATAGCTTCAACAATTGTCCCAAGTTTCGCTCTAAGTGGTAGTTATCTACTTAATATTGTTGCAATTTTGGGAACTACAATTTCTCCATATCTTTTTTTCTGGCAAGAGACAGAGGAGGTTGAGGAGGAAGTCGAAAAAGGTAAGATCATGGGGATTGGGCGAGGTATACCAAAAGTATTAAAAAGAGACATTAGAATCATGAGAATAGACACGGTTATCGGAATGTTTTTCTCGAATCTTGTAATGTTCTTTATTATCGCGACTGTCGCATCAACCCTTTATGCTTCAGGGATCCATAATATAAACACGGCCGATCAAGTGGCCGAAGCACTCAGACCATTAGCAGGAGATTTTGCCTATCTGCTTTTTGCGGCAGGAATAATTGGGACCGGTCTTCTTTCTGTTCCAATCCTGGCAGGTTCGGCGTCATATGCGCTAGCCGAAGCTCTTGGGTGGCGCGAAGGATTGTATCGAAAGTTAAAACAGGCTCATGGATTTTATGGTGCAATAACTATTGCAACGCTGATTGGCTTACTTGTGAATTTTTTGCATATACCGCCATTTCAAATGCTTTATTACACAGCCGTACTCAACGGGATCGCCGCTCCGCCGCTTATTATTCTTATTTTATTAATCTCAAACAACAAAAAAATCATGGGCGGACGCACCAATTCGACACTTTCGAATGCATTGGGAATAACAATAACTGCAGTTATGTCTTTCGCCGCATTAGCCCTCCTCTTTGATCTCATTTTTTGATAGACTCCGTTAGAGACTTGAGAAAAATAATTTTTATAAATTATTTTTCTACTTAGTAGTTGCGCTATGCGTCTCTAACGGGGTAAAATTAGCTTTGCTATGAATGATTTCATTAAACGGGCAAAAATTTTGCTTGAAAAAATGGATGTTAAACAAAATAAGGTTCGCATTCAGGAAATTGAGACTGAATCCACATCGCCGGATTTTTGGAAGGATACTAAGTTAGCCACTCAAAAAATGAAGGAGATGGCGGCTCTTCAAAAAGAAGTCGAGAGCGCTGAGAAGCTTTCGAAATATATAGAATCGAACAACACGACAGGTTTAAGTTCATTACTTTCTGATATGGAGGTCTATTTTTATCTGTCAGGTCCATATGATAAGAATAATGCTATTCTGTCAATTCATGCAGGACAGGGAGGCGCAGATGCTATGGACTTCTCAGAGATGCTTAAGCGAATGTATGTTCGTTATTTTGAAAAAAAGGATTGGAAGTATGACATTTTAGATGAAACGCCGGGCGAAGAAGCAGGAATTAAAAGTGTTTCTTTATCAATCGAAGGGCAGTTTGCTTATGGATATTTGAAAGGCGAGCAAGGGGTCCATCGTTTGGTTCGTCTATCTCCGTTTAGCGCGAGCAAACTAAGGCACACTTCCTTTGCGCTTGTGGAAGTTTTGCCTCAGGTTGAAACCTTCGAATTTGAAATAAAAGAGGATGATCTTGAGTGGGAGTTTTATCGAGCATCAGCGCATGGTGGTCAAAATGTCCAAAAAGTCTCATCAGCTGTTCGCTTAAAACATACACCAACAGGAATTACAGTTTCATGTCAGACCGAAAGATATCAAGCGCAAAATAGAGAGAATGCATTGAAACTTTTAAAAGCAAAATTATGGGCGCGCGAGCAGGAGGAACGTTCGGAGGAAGAAAAAAAACTAAAAGGCGAATATAAACCTGCTTCTTGGGGAAATCAGATCCGTTCCTATGTTTTACACCCTTATCAAATGGTAAAAGACCTGCGGACACAAACGGAAACCAGCAACACACAGGGAGTATTAGACGGCGATATTGACATATTTATAGACGCAGAACTTAAGGCCGATTAAGTATGGAGAAAATAGTTAGGTCCGGAGTATCGGTAATAATTATAAAAAACGGCAAAGTACTGCTCGCCAAAAGATTGAGTCGTCACGGATATAGAACGTGGGGATTTCCTGGCGGTCACTTGGAGCATCTTGAGAGCTTTGAGGATTGTGCTATTCGTGAGGTTTTTGAAGAAACATCGCTTAAGGTAAAAAATATAAGATTCGGGTCGATTACAAATGACATTTTTGAAAGTGGTAAACACTACATAACGATTTTTATGGTGTGTGGCTGGAAGTCTGGTGAGGCGCGTTCGATGGAACCTGAAAAGGCGGGTGAATGGGATTGGTTCGAGTGGGAAAATTTGCCAAAACCTCTGTTTTTACCAATCGTTAATTTACTCAAGCAAAACTTCCACCCCCTAGAGCAATAGTTTCCTCATTCATAGACTCTTAACGATTGATTATTGACAACCTAATAGATTTATAAGTAATATTATTCCGTTCATCTGAATGACCGGTATTTTACTATATGATATGATGCAGGTTTCAAAGAATTATTTGTCTAAGAATTTAGAAAATAAATTGTTCGAACTGTTTTTTGATTCTTTAGCTCATATTTCGAATCGTTCTGACATTGAAAAATTCCTATTCAGTTTAATTAGTCCATTCGAGAAAACGATGTTGGCAAAAAGATTAGGAATTGCCATCCTTTTAACAAAAGGATATCGACAAGAAGAGATAAGGAAGATTTTGAGAGTCTCTAATGAAACAGTTTCGCGAGTAAGTATGGCTTTAAATTATAGAGGCGAAGGATACAAAATAGTTATAAAGAGAGCGTTGGACAAAGAGCGATTCAATGAAATCTTCGGAACGATTTTGAAAGAAACATTATCCGCATTTTCATATTCTAATTATCGAAAATGGCCAGGATTGGAACCTCATAAGGGTGACAAGAAAACTCCTCTTGGCTAGCTCACTTATTATTGCCTTGCCAAAATTGTTGAAATGTGGTTTACTAGTGGTTATGGAAAAGGATCAGCCCCGATCTGATCGGGGTGAATTGGTTCATAATTTTAGTGGATCAGACGCAAAAATGACTGCTTCCAAAAGCACACCTTCTAAAGTCCCGATAATTTTGTTTTTAATCCTTGCGGTTTTAGGTATAGGAACGGGTTTTTTACTTTCCCAAACTCAGAATGCCTCCTTGGTTGGCGGGCCTTCTTCACCGCTGTCAAAAGTCGCAGGTCCGCAAAAAGGTCAGACTTTTGGATCAAAAGATGAAAAAACTTTCAAAGACAGTGCGGAAGGAACTCTTCGTGAAGGAGGCATAGATGGCGAGGGCGCATACCATCTTGAAAGACCGGGCGGAGAATCTCAAAATGTATATCTTACGTCATCGGTGCTCGATTTGTCCCAGTTTATAAGTAAAAAAGTGAAAGTCTGGGGGGAGACACATGCAGCCGAGAAGGCTGGTTGGCTGATGGACGTAGGCCGACTCCAGGTTTTATAGCTAAATAGTTAGAATAGCTAAATGGCTACATGGTTTTATTTTTATGTTCAGCTATTTAACCATTCAACTATTTTAGCTATTTTTATTCGATGATTGAATTTAAAGATGTTACAAAAAAATTCGCCAGCGAGCCTGTCCTTGACAAAATAAATTTCCTTATTGATAAAGGCAGCTTCGTATATCTTGTGGGGCCTACAGGATCCGGTAAAACGACAATTTTCAGGCTTATTATAAGAGATATTTTGCCCTCAGAAGGTACTATAGCCCTTGGGGACTGGGACTTATTAACTCTTCCTCGTTCAAAAGTTCCACATCTTCGTCGCCGCGTTGGAGTTGTTTTTCAAGACCTCAGATTATTGATGGACAGAACTGTTTCGGAGAACGTAATGCTGCCGCTTGAGTTCTCGGGGATGAGTGAGACTGAGGCACGCGAGAAAGCGGAAAAAGTACTTTCAGAAGTTGGACTTGCGGGAAAATTTGACCAATTCCCTTTGCAGCTGTCAGGAGGAGAGAGACAAAGAGTGGCTATTGCCCGGGCGCTCGTTTTTGAACCGGAGATAATACTTGCGGATGAACCAACCGGAAACCTTGATATTGAAACTTCTTTTCAGATTCTTGATTTACTTCAGACCATAAATAAAAAAGGAACCACCGTGTTTATGGCAACACATAATGAAAAGCTCATCTCAGGCCATGATCGAGTAATTGTTCTTGAGAAAGGACGCATTGTAGAAGATAGGTCCTCAGAAAAGTCAAAGAAAAAATCCTCCTCAAAAGAAGACTCGCAAGAAAAAGTAGAGACGTCCAAAGAGACTGAGAAAAAATCCCACCCTGCGGAAGATAAAATAAAACTTGAAATACTAGCAAAAAATGATTAGTACTGTTTCAAAATATGTTAGAAGGTCGCCGTATCAGGCACTTTCTGCAGCTCTTATCATGAGCCTGACTTTCTTTGCGATTACTATCTTTTCTATTCTTACAATTCTTTCAATTCGTTTTATCTCCTATTTTGAAACACGACCTCAGCTCACCGTCTTTTTTAAAGATTCGGCAAGTCGGGATGAGATCCGAGGGCTTGAAAATAAACTTTCAGATACCGGTAGAACTTCTTCCATTACGTATGTTTCAAAAGAAGAGGCCCTTGCCATATACAAAGAGCAAAATAAAAAAGATCCGATTCTACTTGACTTGGTTACCGCAGATATTCTCCCGGCCTCAATAGAGGTTCAGGCAACACAAGCAGAATACCTTGCAGACCTTGCGGGAATCGTGCGTGGTTCCCCATTAGTTGAAGAAGTTGTCTTTCAGAAAGATATTGTCGACACGCTGATCTCTTGGACAAATGCCGCAAGAAGACTTGGAATAGCCATTATTGCTATTCTTGTCACTGTTTCAGTGTTAGTCATAATTACAATAATTGGAATAAAGATTACCGTAAGGCGTGAAGAGATAGAGACAATGAAGCTTTTGGGCGCGACAAATTGGTTTATTAGGGCACCATTTCTTTTGGAAGGGGCATTTTACGGATTTGTAGGTTCTCTTGCCGGTGGGGGTCTGGCAATAGCCTTATTTTATTACTTCTCGCCGTCTTTTGAAGCGTTCCTGCGAGGAGTTGCCATTTTTCCGATCTCGCCGGTCATGATGCTTGAGCTTCTTGCAATTGAGACGATTGTTGCCTGCCTCTTAGGAATGTTCGCAAGTTACATGGCAGTACTACGATACTTAAAATAAATACTCAATGGCTAAATGGTTACATGGTTACATAGTTAGATCATCTTTCGCAATTCTCGTTCTGTTTCTTTCTTTATTCTTAGGCAGGATTGTTTTTGCACAAACGGTAACGCCATCCCCAACGCTTTCACCTACGCCAACTCCGGAATCGAATTCTTCGTCAAATGTCTGTACTGGCGTTCAGGAATGTGCCGATCAAAAATTAGATTGCTCAAAGTGTATAGAATATTTAACAAACAAGAAGAATGAGGCTTCGGGCAAAGCAAAAACTCTCTCGTCGGAAATCGCCGTAACAAATAACCAAATTAAATTAACTGAGGCAAGAATAAGAGCAACCGAACAGAAAATAAAAGAGCTTCAGAAAGACATAGGCATTGCAAAAGGAAAGATAGAGGAGCTTGAAAGCACGATAGATAGGGCAACAAGACTCTTGATTGAAAGAATTGCCGCCGTATATCAGGTGGGAAGAATTGAGCCTTGGCAAATATTCTTGACCGCAAGGAATATTGATGATGTTTTTTCAAGACTTAAGTATCTTCGTTTAGTTCAAATTTATGATAAGAGACAAGTTTATGCAGCGGAACAGGCAAAAACTGACTATGCAAACCAAAAAGAAATTTTTGAGGACAAAGAAGGCGAGGCAAAAAGCCTAAGTGCAAAACTCGAAGGTTATAATCAACAACTTGAAACAGAAAAAGCCGGAAAGCAAGAATTGCTGAATATAACCCGGAATGATGAGGCAAGATATCAAAGATTCTTAGCCCAAGCAAGAGCTGAGCGAGCAATAATCCAGGGTGGGGGGACGGAGGTATTTTTGCGGAATGTTAATGTAGGCGATTCGGTCGGAACAATAATTTCAGGTAGATCCGGTTGTTCCACGGGTACACATGTTCACTTCAGTGTTTATCAAGGAACTTCTCCGCGCGATCCAAGCGATTTCCTCTCATCAAAGGGGGTTTCCTACTCGTATCCCGAGTCGCAGTATGGATATTATGGCACTGTAAATCCGCATGGAAGTTATCCATGGCCTCTTGACGACCCAATTCAAGTTAATCAGGGATATGGTTCGCATGGGTTTGCTCAGCAGTTTTATCCAAGTGGGTTTCATGACGGGATTGATATGGAGGGCGGAAGTCTTAATGTTAAGGCAGTCCGCGCTGGCAAGCTTTATGAAGGAAGTTACGGCGGCTGTAGTTATGGTCCCCTGACTTACGCAAAAGTTGAGCACGATGATGGATTGATAACTTGGTATCTTCACATAACTCCCCACTAGAAATAGTATCTAGATATTAGATACTAGATATTAGATAATAGGTGCGAAATGATGAGACGATTCTTGTTGGTTTTATTCTTGATTTCGGTGACCTTTTTTATTTTACCCAGCGAAATATATGCTTCTATTACAATTAACGAATTCAGTTCTAGTACGTCTAGCGATGACTGGGTAGAAATATATTTTGAGAGCGAAGACACTGCATTATATCAGCTAGTAGATGCTTCGGATAATACAAAAAACTTATCAGATGGAAGTTGTTCTGGTAATTTTTGTACAGTTGATTGGTCGAACAGATTAAATAATAATGGCGACACAATAAAACTTCGGCTGATATCCTCTAGTTCAGTCGTGGATGAAATAACTTACGGGAATGATTCACTATCGGCTCCATCTGATGGGCAAACGGTCGGTCGACTTCCGGATGGAACAGGTTCGTTTGTGATGTTGTCTTCTTCATCGAAAGGGAGTTCGAATAATTCTTCGAATGCTGTAGTCTCGCCGACGGCGACGCCAACTAATACACCCACGCCTACGGATTCGCCGGATCCAACAAACACGCCTACACCTACAAAAACTCCCACCCCAAAAAAGACGCCAACCCCGACTAAAAGACCAACCCCAACCCCTACAAAACTACAAGAGAAAGAGGCGGGGACGGATGATTTATTTGTTGCTGGCGAGACCAAAATTGCGCTTGATAAGTCTCCTACGCCTTCTGGAGTCACTGAGATTTTGGGAGAAAGCACATCAAAACAGCCCCTTATTTTTATCGGCCTTGGGGCAATAGTTCTTGCAGTGTGCGGAATTCTTGCATATTTCCAGTTTGGAAACAAAATCCTTGTATGGAAGAAACAGAATTTATAACTCGCTCGGCGAGAGAAACAGAAGATTTAGGTTCAAAACTTGCTCATAACTTTCGAATCGGTAATATTATTGTGTTGACGGGCGAACTAGGGGCAGGAAAAACTACCTTTGTTCAGGGGGTAGGCAAAGCATTTAATATTAAAAGCCGAATCATTTCGCCTACATTTATTTTGGTTAGAAGACACAAAGTGAAACTCAAAACTCAAAACTCAAAACTCAAAACTACAACTCCCCTCGATGAAACTCGGGGCAAGCAAAACTTAAAAACTCTCTATCATATTGATTTATATCGGCTGGAGGATTCGGAGGAAATTAAAAATTTGGGGCTCGAGGAGATTTTTGAAGATCCGAACGCCATTTTTTTCGTCGAGTGGGGAGAAAAACACGAGGAGTTGAAAGCCTCTTGGGAAATAAACTTCGAGATCCTTGAGAAAGACAAGAGACGTATAACGCTCAAACATGAATAAAAATTTATTAAAAGCGCTCGAAACTGTTAAGAAAGGAGGAATCATTATTTTTCCAACGGATACGGCATTCGGGATTGGATGTCGAGTTGATGATGAAAAAACCGTTGAACGATTATTTCAAATTCGAAAACGACCAAAAGAAAAGGCTGTTCCTGTTCTTGCAAGTTCAATCAATATGGTTGAAGACTATGTCGAATATATCAAACCTGATGTTCGAAAGCTTATGGGGAAATATTGGCCGGGCGCTTTAACTTTGGTCTTGCCAGCGAAAGTAGAAAGAGTGTCGAATTTGATTCGCGGTGGTGGGAAAACAATAGGGATTCGGATTCCGGATCATGATTCAATTCTTAGGGTTATTAGGGCGGTTGGGGTGCCGATTTTGGGGCCATCCGCGAACCTTGCGGGAGAGAAAACGCCTTTTAAAATGTCTGATTTAGATCCGAATTTGGTACGATTGGTTGATTTTGTTTTGCACGGCCGTTGTAAAATTAAGAAGCCCTCCACAGTTCTTGACGTTTCGAAAAAGCCATGGAAGGTGATTCGGCAGGGAGCCGTCCGTCTAACAAAGTAACAAATTGACCAATTAACAAATTAACCGTGAATAAATTATATATTGATACAAGAGATAATAACCGGATTGTCGTTCGGTTAAATAAAAATGGAGAGGTATTCCAAGAAATATCGGTAGCAAGCAAAAATAAAGCTCAGATAACACTTCCTTTGATCGAGGAAGTTTTAAACAAGGCGAAACTTACGATTAGCGATATTGACAAAATTGATGTGGAAACAGGGCCGGGGTCTTTTACCGGGCTGCGGGTAGGAATCTCGATTGCCAACGCACTGTCCTTCACAGGATTAGTCCGAATCAACGGCAAAAAACTCGGCGAGGTTGAAATACCCCAATACTAAAAGTTTGGGTTTTGGTTTGTGTTTGGGCTGCTAGTATAGTCATGGTTTGGGTCTTGGGTTAAATTACCAAAAACCAAACCCTCTTACCATACGAGCTGCTCCACCCATACCCTTAAACTATAACTTTTGATATGATAAAACTATGTTCGGATTTCTAAAACATCTATTAATTCCTCATGAGAAAAATAATCACAGAGCAAAGCTCCTTCATAATTCAAGCCTCGCTACAATTCTTTCGCTGTTTCTTATCTTAAATTTTGCTTGGTACTTAATCAGCGCATTAAGGCCGGATGTTTTAGGTGTTTCCTACTCAATTTCGGAGAGCGAACTGCTTGAATTAGTAAATAAGGAGAGAGGCCAAAATGGGCGTGCCCCGCTGACATTAAACCCTCAGTTGTCGGATGCCGCAAGAAGAAAAGCAGCAGATATGCTTGAGAAAAATTATTGGGCCCATTTTTCTCCGGACGGATCAACTTCTCCCTGGGGATTCATACGTGCGGCAGGATACAATTATGTTCATGCCGGAGAGAATTTGGCACGCGGCTTTACGGATTCGTCAGCAGTAGTCACTGCCTGGATGGCCTCCCAATCTCACCGCGACAACATCTTGGCAGACAAATATCGCGATGTTGGATTTGCTATAGTGCCGGGGACATTAAACGGGGAAGAAACGGTCTTGATTGTGGAGATGTTTGGATCATCCGTGTCGCCATTTATAGCTACTGTTTCATCAAATGAAGAAGTAAAGCAAGTATCCACCGAATCCGCTCCTCTATCTTCTTCCCCATCGGGCACTGCCATTGAAAACCCCACAAAACTTCTCGCAGCGCCCAAGATAGACTCAAGAATTACATCAAGAGCTATCTCAACAGTTGGCTTGACATTCCTGGCTTTTGCGTTTATTACGGATCTTGTTATTGTTGAAAGAAAAAAGATTCCAAGAATTGTAGGTCATAATCTTGATCATATAATATTAATAGTTGGGTTTCTATTATTTGTTATATTACAGAGAAGTGGAAGCATTTTATGATTTTGGAAAGAATCCCACACCAATTATACTATTTACTCGAGCTTTTAGCCTTAACTTTAGGTTTTTTCTTAGTTTTTTTACTTTCTACAAACTTTATACTTCAATTATTGACAATTGGCATAATGTTGTCTTTGTACACACTTATTGGAATAGTGCACCATAAGATTCATCACACTCTCAAACTTAAAGTTGTGGTAGAATATATACTTGTAAGTGCAGTCCTATTTGCTGCATTTTTGTTTCTAAACATAAGCAAATTCTAATAAGTTAGTTTGTCATCCTGAGCCTACAGGCGAAGGATCTTTGTATTAAAAGCGCTCTAGGGCAAGATTCTTCACTACGTTCAGAATGACATTATAATGAAAATATGAAGGGAGTGATACTTGCAGGAGGACTTGCTACACGCTTAAGACCACTTACTTGGGTTACTAACAAACATCTTCTGCCCGTATACAACAAGCCGATGATCTATTATCCGCTTGAGGCGATGGCCCGCGCAGAAGTAAAAGAGGTTCTGCTCACAAGTTCGTCAGATCATTCGGGAGATTTTGAAACACTTCTTAAAAGCGGTGAAGAATTCGGACTCCAATTATTTTATGCAGTCCAGGAAAATCCCAAAGGTGGAATTGCGGAGGCTATAATGCTTGCTGAGGAGTTTGCCCAAGGTGAGAGAATCGTTGTAATCCTTGGGGATAATATTTTTAACTTTGACCTTAGAAGCGCAAGAGAAAAGTTCGAGAAAAGAGGCGAAGGGGCAATGGTATTTGGAGTTCGCATGCCAACAGAGTCAAAGCAATATGGAGTAATTGAAATTGATTCTAGTGGAAAGGTTATTTCAATAGAAGAGAAACCTGAAAAGCCAAAATCTGACATTGCGCAAACTGGAATATATATGTATGACGAGACTGTTTTTGACAAGATTAAAAACCTCTCTCCCTCTGCACGTGGAGAGATTGAAGTTACGGATCTAAATAACATTTTTGTTAAAGAGGGAACAGCCATATGTGAATTAATAGACTGGTGGATTGACGCAGGAACATCTCATGATGAGCTGCTTAGGGCAAATAACCTGGTTTACGAGAAGGTAAAGGCAGGCGAGCTATGATCGAATGTGAGTTTGAAAATGGCAACAAAGCAAATCTTCGACATGTTACAGTAAAGGCACTGACAATTAATGATAGACACGAAGTTCTTCTAACCAAGAGGGCTCCACATTTGTTGAGAGGCGGAAAATACGATATTCCCGGAGGCTTTATGGATCGTGATGAAGATACAAGGGAATGTGCGCTAAGAGAGTTGTTTGAAGAAACAGGTATTAAAGGGGAGGTCGAATTTCTTTTGAGGATAAATGACAATCCAGAAAGACCAAAAGAAGATAGGCAAAATGTGGATTTTATATATGTTGTGAAAGCAGTGGAGGGAGAGCTAAGGCTTGATCATGAGGGTATAGAGGTCGGGTGGTTTTCCGAAAAGGATTTACCCTCAGAAGATAAATTTGCTTTTGATCATCGTGATTCCATCCTCAAATACTTTCAATATTTGAAAGCGCCGTTTGAACTCCCTATAATTGGATAGGTATGAGATTGTTAGTCACCGGTGGAGCTGGATTTATCGGTTCGAATTTTATTCTTTATTGGTTAAAAAACCATCCAGAAGATGAAATTGTAAACTTTGATAAGCTAACTTATGCAGGAAACCTTGAGAACTTAAAAAGTATCGAGGGCACTCCGAATTATAAGTTTGTAAAAGGTGATATTGCAAATGCGGATGATGTCGCGGCAGTAATTCTCGGGATTGATATTGTTGTTCATTTTGCCGCAGAAAGTCATGTTGACCGTTCAATTCATGATTCTGCCCCATTCATCATGACAAACGTCGCCGGGACTCAAATTCTCCTTGACGCTGCGCTTAAAAATAATGTTAAAAGGTTCCACCATGTCAGTACGGATGAGGTTTTTGGATCACTAGAATTGAACGATCCGAACAAATTTAATGAACGAACAAATTATAACCCCAGAAGTCCTTATTCGGCAAGTAAAGCCGGTTCGGATCATTTGGTTAGTGCTTATTATTATACATACAATCTTCCGATTACAATTACAAACTGCTCAAACAATTTCGGTCCGTATCAGTTCCCTGAAAAAATTATTCCTCTTGCAATCACTAATCTTCTTGAAGGAAAAAAAGTTCCAATATACGGAGATGGTTTGTATGTTCGCGATTGGCTTTATGTGGAGGATCATGTAAAGGCAATCGAAGCGGTTCTTGACAAAGGAAAAATCGGCGAAACTTATCTTATAGGTGGCATGACAGAAGATATTCCTAACATTGAAGTTGCCAAAAAAATTGTTCGCATTTTAGGAAAATCGGAAGGTGATATTGAATTTGTTAAGGATCGTCCCGGACATGACAGGCGTTATGCTATTGATTGGTCAAAAATTAAAAACGAGTTAGGCTGGAAGCCACTCCATGATTTTGACACGTGGCTTAAGAAAACAGTAGAGTGGTATAAAGAGAATGAAGATTGGTGGAGAGAGGTAAAGAGCGGTGAATATCAGAAGTACTATGAAAAACAGTACAATAATAAATAGCTATATAGCTTAAATGGTTAAAATAGTTTTAAAACTATTTAGCTATTCAACTATTTAGCTATTTTTATATTATGAAGATAGCATTGACTGGGGCGAGTGGACTTATTGGCTCGCGTTTTTTTGACTTACTCAAAAGTAAATATGAAATTATACCCCTCTCTTCCTCGTATGGCGTGGATATAACCGATAAGACTAAGCTAGAGAGATTTTTATCTAACAAAAATCCGGCACTTATTGCTCACATGGCAGCAAAGACAGGCGTTGATAGCTGTGAGCAAGATCGGGAAACCGATATCAAAAAGCTAAAAAAAGCTCGAGTCTATATAGAAGATAAAAAATTAGACGTTTTAGCAATAGATCCAACCGAATGGAAGAATGAAGTTTCCGCCTTTGCAATCAACGTAGTTGGAACCAAAAACCTCTCGGATTATGCTCAAAAAAATGAAATTCCACTAATTTACATCTCTACAGATTTTGTTTTTGACGGAGAAAAAAACGGCGAGTATACGGAAGAAGACGAGACGAATCCTATTAATTGGTATGGACAAACTAAACTTTGGGGAGAGAAGGTTCTGCCCCAAGAACATTTAATAACGAGAACGTCTTACCCTTATGGATATAAATCACAGATAAAGAAAGATTTTATATGGAGCCTTGTGGATCTTATTCAAAGTCAAGATATTGCAAGACTTGTTTCAGACCAGATTATTACACCGACTTTTATTGACAACATAGTTTACGCACTTGATTTTTTGATAGAGAAAAAAGCGCGAGGTTTATTAAATGTCGTGGGCAATAACTTTCTCTCGCCATACGAAATAGGCATTGCGATTTCTCGTGAATTTGGCATTCCCGAGATAAAAATTGAGACTGTAACGCGAGAAAAACTATATAAAGGTCGAGCGCACCGACCCTTTAAAGTAATGCTTAAAAATGATAAACTTAGGGATCTCGGTTTTGAAATGACCGATTTTTTTGAAACTCTAAAGTTAATTAAGAAAGGAATATAGGCTTGTAGGCCCTCTCCTAAAATCCTCTCCCTTGAGGGAAAGGAAAGAAGAAGAAAGGCGGAATGCATATTATGAAAATCGCTTTTGTTGGTCACGGATATGTCGGACTTGTCACGGCCGCTGTTTTTGCCGATTTTGGAAATGAAGTTTTTGTCATCGGGCATACAAAAAAGAAGGTTGAAGACTTAAAACGGGGAATAATTCCTTTTTATGAGCCGGGACTTTCAGAATTAGTTAAAAAAAACATAGAGGCAAAAAGATTGAATTTTACACTTGATTACACGCCTTCTGTGCCAGAGTCTGATGCCGTATTCATAGCTGTTGGGACTCCTGCAACTCTGACAGGGGACGCAGATTTATCAACGGTTCTTGAGGTTGCGCAAGAGATAGGAAAAAATCTTGAAGGCTATACTGTGGTTGCAACAAAGAGTACGGTTCCAACGGGGACAAATAAAAAAGTTCAGAAGATTCTTGAGGAGGCAAAGCCTCGCGGAGCAGAAGTTGACTACGCATCAGTTCCTGAGTTTTTACGCGAGGGAAGCGCGATTTCGGACACCATGAACCCAGATAGAGTTGTCATAGGGACTGAGTCTGCCCGCGCTCAAGAAGTTTTAATTAAATTACATGAACCAATTGGCGCGCCAATTCTTTTAACCAATTTCGAAACGGCAGAACTTATAAAATATGCCTCTAACTCTTTTTTGGCGCTAAAGATTTCCTATGCCAATGCTATAGCAAAACTCTCAGAACTCGTGGGAGCAGATGCTTTAAAAGTTCTCGAGGGATTAGGTATGGATAAAAGAATTGGTAACATGTTTTTAGCTCCAGGACCGGGGTACGGAGGAAGTTGTTTCCCAAAAGATGTAAAAGCACTTATATCAATTGCAAAGGATAATGATTATGCCTTTTCATTACTCGAAGAGGTGGAAAACATAAATCATCAGGCAAGGCGCGACATCGTTCGAAAAGCTCGAAAAATTTTAGGGGATGTTAGGGGCAAAAAGATTGGGATTTTTGGACTTGCTTTTAAGCCGAACACTGATGATATGAGATATGCTCCAAGCATAGATATAATCACAATGCTTACGAATGATGGAGCAAAGATAACCGCGTTTGACCCAAAAGCCCACAATAACGCAAAAGACGTTCTATCTAATATAGCTTATGCAGATGATATGTATTCTGTTTCAGACGATGCGGATCTATTAATCTTGTTAACCGAGTGGAATGAATTTCGCGAGATAAATTTTAATGAAATAAAGAAGCGTATGAAAGCACTTAACATTATTGATGGCCGCAATATTTATGACCCTGAGCAACTTCGCGCGCTTGGTTTCAATTATGTGGGAGTTGGTAGATGAAAAAGGCATTTATTACAGGGATTACTGGCTTTGCGGGAAGTTTTTTGGCCGAACACCTTGTTGGGGAAGGGGAGTATGAAATTTCAGGTACTTACTTGACAGATGGGAGCCTTAAAAATGTATCAAACATTCAGTCCAAGGTTAAATTAAATAAAGTAGATCTTCAGGACGCAAGCGCTGTCAAAGCAATAATCACAGAAGTAAAACCAGATTTAATATTTCATCTGGCTGCTCTAACGGCTCCCGGAGAAAGTTTTGAAAATCCGGGCGAATTCATCACTAATAATATTTTAGCTCAGGTTAACGTGTTTGAGGCAGTAAGAAGTTCCAAGCTTAAATCAAAAATTCTTATTGTTTCTTCCGCAGAGGTGTATGGAAATGTTAGTCCGCAAGATCTCCCGGTTGATGAGGAGACACGCCTTTTGCCTGTCAACCCATACGCAGTATCAAAAGTTGCCTGCGATTTTTTGGGCCTGCAATATTTCCTGGCATATAAAATACCGATAATTCGTGTTCGGCCATTTAATCACATTGGACCAAGGCAATCTCCGTCTTTTGTTGTTGCTTCTTTTGCCAAGAAAATCGCTGAGATTGAGACAGAAAAGATCGAACCGGTTTTAAAGGTTGGAAATCTCTTGGCAAAACGCGATTTAACCGATGTTCGTGATACTGTTCGTTCTTATCAACTATTGATTGAGAAAGGAGAGCCAGGCGAGGTTTACAATATAGGATCGGGTCGATCTTATGAAATTAAATACCTGTTAGATACGCTTTTATCATTCTCGAGTAAAAAAATAAATGTGGAATCTGATCCGGCGCTTATGCGGCCGGTTGATGTTCCGGAACTTGTTTGCGACAACTCAAAGATCAGAAAGCAAACAGGTTGGGAGCCAAAAATTCCAATAGAACAGACAATTCGTGAGACTCTAGACTATTGGAGAAGCATAGTTTAAAATAATTGCATGGCAAAAAAGGCTTTAATTACGGGAATTACTGGGCAAGATGGTTCATATCTTGCAGAATTTCTGCTTAAAAAGGGGTATAAAGTTTATGGTTTAACTCGTCGTACGAGTACGGTAAATTTTGAAAGAATAAAGCATATTGAGGATCAAATAGAACTTATCCAAGGTGACCTTTTAGATCAAGGCTCATTGCACGATGCTTTATATACCACACAACCTGAGGAGGTATATAATCTTGGCGCGCAGTCTTTTGTTAAGACTTCCTGGAATCAACCAGTCTTAACAGGCGAGGTAACTGCAATAGGTGTTACTAGAATGCTTGAGGCAATACGGGCGGTTAATCTTAAGATTAAATTTTATCAAGCTTCATCCTCTGAAATGTTTGGAAAAGTTACCGAAACCCCACAAAAGGAAACAACCCGTTTCCATCCAAGAAGCCCTTATGGCGTTGCAAAAGTCTACGGGCATTATATAACCGTAAATTACAGAGAAAGTTATGGTATCTTTGCTTGTTCCGGTATTTGTTTCAATCATGAATCTCCCCGCCGCGGACTTGAATTTGTTACGAGGAAAATTAGTCACGGAGTTGCTCGTATTAGTCTTGGTAAGCAAAAGAAAATTGAACTAGGAGATTTAAAACCAAAACGAGATTGGGGATTTGCAGGCGATTATGTTGAAGCAATGTGGCATATGCTGCAGCAAGACGAGCCCGATGACTATGTGATCGCAACCGGTGAGAATCACAGTGTCGAAGAGTTTGTAAAACTTGCTTTTGATGTGATTGGAATTAAAAATTGGCAGGATCATGTTGAGCCAAATAAAGAAGCACATATGAGACCGGCAGAAGTAGATTATCTTGTTGGTGATTATTCAAAGGCAAAAAAGGTATTAGGATGGGAGCCAAAAACGAGCTTCAAAGAACTTGTTCGAATGATGGTTGAGGCAGATATTGAGATGGAGAAAAAGAACCATTCATAATTTTCCCCAATTTAAACTACTAGTTGCTCAAATGCTTCAAAAGACGATAGAATAGTTATAAAGCTTTATGAAGGCTGTTGTTATAATTCCCACTTACAACGAGAGGGGCAATATAGAAAGAATTGTTCCTATTACCGAAGAGGTATTTAAGAAAATAAAGAATTACGAGATGGCAATTCTTGTTGCAGATGACAACTCGCCTGATGGAACCGCAGAGTTAGTCAAAGATCTCTCCAAAAAATACAACAATATAGAATTATCGCAGGGTGAACGGCAAGGTTTAGGAGCCGCTTACGTAAGAGGAATGACCCATGCAATAGAAAAAATGGGAGCAGATGTTGTATTTGAAATGGACGCAGATCTTCAACATGACCCTGAAAAAATCCCTGAATTTCTTGCAAAGATAGATGAGGGATATGATATGGCTATCGGAACAAGATATAGTGGTGGAGGATCTATCCCGGGAGCCTGGCCTATACATCGTAAAATTTTTTCTATATTTGGAAACCTGCTTATTAGGATAATTATGATGCGATTTTGGCTCCATGACTGGACCGGCGGATTCCGTGCCCTAAAAAAGGAGGTTTTTCTCAAAGAGAAGGAAGAACTGACAGAATTTAAAGGATATACATTTCAGGTTTCATTTTTGCATAAGGCAATCCGAGATGGTTTTAAAATCGCCGAAGTGCCTTTTCATTTTGGCGAGAGAAACATTGGTGACTCCAAAATAGCACCCATGTCATACATAGCTAATCTTTTACGGTATGTAATAACCGCAAGAATTAAGGAACTTATTTTTGGGAAATTTGGGAAGTTTTTGGTGGTTGGAGGATTTGGTTTTGTAATTAACGCGCTTGTTCTTAGAGCATTAGTTGAATGGTTCAACTGGGCCCCGGCACCAGCAAATTTAGTTGGAGCAGCCTGCGCAATCTTTTCAAATTTCAATTTTAATAACCTCTGGACATTTGGGGAAAGAAGAGCAAATACAGTTGCTTCATATTCCTCAAAGTTAATACAATTTTATGCAACTTCGGCTTTTGGGGTAATCTTTATTCAGACAGGGACGATATTTCTAGGAGATACCTTTATTGGTCGGCAATACTACTTTATTTATTTCCTAATTGGGACAGGATTTTTGCTGATATGGAATTTTACAATGTACTCCGTAGTTATATGGAGAAAATCCCGGCGGTAGTTTCCGTTCGGGATCCCGTACGAATGAAATTCGTCGGGAAAAAAATCTTATAATATGACCTCTAAAAAAGTTACTCTTGTAATTCTTGTCGCCGTAATTTTATTGGCAGCATTTTTAAGACTTTATAGAATTGCCGACTATCTAAATTTTTTAGGAGATGAAGGTCGCGATGTTATGGTGGTTAGAAACATCTTGCATGGAGATTTGACTTTCCTTGGCCCTCGTTCCTCAGCCGGAGATTTTTATCTTGGCCCTATCTATTATTACCTAATGGCACCGTTTTTGTTTTTGTCAAACTATCATCCGGTTGGTCCCGCCATTATGGTGGCATTATTTAGTATAGCGACGGTTTATTTAATCTATCGAATTGGGAAAGAATTTTTTAGTCAAAAAGCAGGATTAATCGCGGCGCTTCTTTATTCTATATCCCCTCTTGTAATTATTCAATCTCGATCCTCTTGGAATCCTAATATTATGCCGTTTTTTTCGATTGCATCCCTTTATGCCGCCCATAAGGGAATGGAAAAGAAGAACTCTTACCTTTTAGGGCTTTCAGGAATCCTGTTGGGAATTGCCATGCAGTCGCACTACTTGACCATCTTTTTGGGCGGCATATTATTCGTTTATATTTTACTCGTCGAAATTTTGACTTCGGAAAAATCTAACAAGCTGTTCGAACTTTTTAAAAAATACATAGCTGTTTTCGCAGGATTTATTCTAGGCTTTTCTCCGTTCTTATTGTTTGAGATAAAACATGGATTTCCAAATACAAAAACCATCGCGAATTTTATTTTGTCGTCGGGAGACGTTAGCGCCGGGGGGAATTTTGGCGAGATCATTAGAGATGTTTTCTTCAGAACTTTCGGGAGGCTCGTTACAGCTTATCCGCCACCTGAAACAGTTTCGATTATCGAACAACCTCCGATTGCAATTTGGTATTACTTAACGCTTATTTTGGCATTTTCTTCCCTTGCGCTGATTTTTTACCAATTAATTCGAAAGCTTCGCGAAAAAGCTGAGTTTCGCGGTGTACTTTTGATTCTTTTATGGTTTGGTCTTGGAGTGCTGTTTTTTGGACTTTATAAAAAACCGATCTACGATTATTTGTTTACATTTATGTTCCCGGCACCATTTTTATTGACAGGTAATTTATTAGCATTCTTTAAAGAGAAAAACAAGCTTCTTATGATTATTTCGATCGCTTCGATAATTTCTTTAGTTGCGGTTAACCTTGTTTATAGTCCACTGCGAAAGTTTCCGAATTACCAATACGAACAAGTGAAAACAATCTCGGAGTTCATTCTTGAAAAAGCAGGTGATAAGCCATTCAATTTCGCTTTGATAACAGGCGGCAACTCGGATCATGCTTATCGATATATATTCGAAATCCGCGACAAAAAACCGGTGACAATACAAATTCCAGAGGTGGATCCTGAAAGGAAAACCGTGACGGATCAGCTTCTTATTGTATGCGAGGAGATTCCATGTAATCCATTAGGACATCCGCTTTGGGAAGTTTCAGGCTTTGGTCGGGGAGAAATCGCCGGTGAATGGCAAGTCTCCGTCCTCAAAGTATATAAGTTAGTGCATTATGACGGTAAGTAATCTTCCACTTTCACCCTCTCCCCCTGTGGGAGAGGGGCGGAGTGAGGGGAAATTAATCCAGAAGAGCTTCGCGAAAAAACTTCGTTCAAATCAGACAAAGGTCGAAAAGATATTATGGACTAAATTGAGAAATAGGCAAGTCTATCGGATTAAATTTAGAAGACAACAGCCAATTGGACCATACATTGTTGATTTTGTAACTTTCGAAGAAAAAATAATAATCGAACTCGATGGAGGTTATCATAATAAAGAATCCAATAGGAGGAATGACTATGAACGAACGAAATGGCTAGAGCAACAAGGATATACAGTATTGAGGTTCTGGAATAAAGATATTATAAAAGATCCTGGAGGAGTCTTCTATGCGATTCATAAAGCAATTAAACACCCTCACTCTAGCTCTCTCCCATCGATGGAGAGAGAAAATGAGGTTTAGCTATAAATATGACAAAAACCCGATTCGGTACCGAAAGAACTTTCAAATACTAAATCGGGTTTTGTTAAAACTTGCAAAGGATTAAGCCGCTCCAATTCTGAACATTGCCGTTCCACAAACCGGACACTTTCCTTTTAATGCTGGTTTTCCATTCTTCATGGTAACTCTCTGAGCGTTTGGATCGTCTCTTTTTGCTCGACATTTTACACAATACATGCTCGCCATGTTATTCTATCACCTCCCTCTGGGCCAGAGGCCCTCCGGGTCGGAAACCAGGAGCGGCCGGCGGCCTCGTTAAAATACTAATCCAAAAAGATTAATAACTTTTAATTTCAATATAAGGAAGAGAATAATATTTAGCGCGGCAATAATGCTTATGACCAGAAATGTTTTTCGTGCATCTTGGAGAACATATGCATAGGTTTTTGCATAGGTTTTGGGTTCGATCGCGTGATTAGCTTGCGCAGGATACTCGATTGATAAAGAGGGAAGAATTTCTGTAATATTCGAAAGATTGTTTCGGCGAGTTGCCGCTATTATTTTTTGGCTTCTCGTTTTGCGCTTTTTGGACATGCAAGAAAAGTACCACATTCGCACGTAGCGTGTCAAGAGGGAATCGAGGCTAACCCTATTAGATAAGCTATCTAACGGGGTAAATCTTTTTAAAGGTGCTATTGACAATCCTCGTGAAACCCCGATAAAATGGTCATTACATTATGTCAACGAGCCCCGAATTTTTCATTTTTATTGTATTTTTCCTGTGGTTCTTAATACTCACTTTTTTGTTTATCAGATTTTATTTTTACTATATGAAACTAATCAGGAAAGGGAAAAAAGAATCAGTCTTGGAACTTCTCGATGATGTAATTCGCGCGGAAGAAAACAACAGAAAGTCTCTTGACCAACTTAGGCTTTCTCATGATAAACTTGAGAAGAGCTCTCTTTCCCATATACAAAAAGTGGGCTTGATCCGTTTTAATCCTTTTAAAGATACGGGCGGCGATCAAAGCTTTATCTTAGCGCTTGTGGATGCCGAGAATACTGGAGTTGTAATCTCAAGTTTACATACCAGAACAGGGACTCGGTGGTACGCTAAAGGAATTGTGCGTGGAAAAGGCGTTGAGCACGAATTGTCTCGTGAAGAAGAAAAGGCCCTTGCGGGCGCAAAGTTCTTATCAAGTAATGAATGACAATAGCTGAATAGTTAAATAGCTAAATAGTTTAAAACTATTCGAACCATTTTAGCCATTTTAACTATTTAAAACATATGGACAACAAAAAAAGGAATTTAATCATAGCAGTAGTAATATACATAGTAACCACACTTGTTTCATATATATTATTTTCAAACCTTGCTGTTCCTGGCGGGATCCTTGTCCCAACACCCCCTCCTGAAAAGGGAAAAGATGAACGGGTAGCATTCGATGAATCTCTTCCAAAAACTGAGGAATGCCCCCTTAACGGCGTAAAATATTCAAAACAACAAAGACAGTGGTGGGAAAAACACAGGCCTCTGGGAATTATGATCGAAAACCATCAGGAAGCTCGTCCACAATCTGGACTTTCATATGCGGACGTCGTTTATGAGGCGGTCGCAGAAGGCGGAATTACCCGCGTTCTTGCAGTTTATTACTGCCAAGACGCAGGAATTGTAGGGCCTGTCAGGTCTGCACGAACATACTTTTTGGATTTCATATCTGAATACGGAGATTATCCCCTGTATACACATGTAGGAGGCGCAAACACCCCCGGCCCGGCTGACGCATTGTCACAAATCAAAGATTACGGATGGAATTTGTATAATGACCTTAATGAATTTTCGATCAGCTACCCCACTTTTAAACGTGATTATGACAGGCTTGGGCGGGCTGTTGCTACCGAGCACACAATGTATTCTTCAACGGACAAACTTTGGACTTACGCGAAAGAAAAAAGGAAATTGACAAATAAAGATAACGACGGAAACTCTTGGGACGAAAATTTTACTAAATACTCATTTAAGAATGATGCAAAAGAATCTGAAAGGCCGGCCTCTCAGTCCGCAAGTTTTGACTTTTGGGAGAGCTATAATGACTATTCAGTAGTTTGGGCCTATGATAAGGCGACAAACTCATATGTGAGAATAAATGGAGGAGCACCGCATAAAGACTTAGATAACGGTAAACAGCTTTCGGCAAAAAATGTCGTAATACTTTTTATGAATGAACGCCGCGCAAATGATGGATACGAGGGGAATCTTCACATGCTTTACGGAACAAAAGGTACGGGACGAGCCACTATTTTTATGGACGGTCAAGAGATTAAAGGCACTTGGTCAAAAAAGGATCGGGAATCAAGACTTGTTCTTCGCGATAATCGCGGTCAGGAAATAGAATTCAATAGGGGCCCCATTTGGTTTGAGATTTTGGCAATCGGAAATTCGGTTATTGTCAAATAGCCCGAAGAGGTATATAATTGAACAAGAGATATACTCTATATGCTTCTCTCGGACTTAATTACAAGCAAAACCCGCGTTAAGATCCTTTCTTTGTTTCTTGATAATCCCAATGATATGCTTCACGTTCGTGAAGTAGTAAGACGAGTAGAGGAAGAGATAAATGCGGTAAGAAGAGAGCTGATACATCTTGAAGAAAATGGCATATTCAAGCGAGAACCTAGAGTGAACAGAGTTTATTATTACCTGGACAAAAATTATCCTCACTACTTTGACCTACTTGCGATACAGGCAAAAAGCAAAGGTTTAGGAGCCGATATAATCAAGAACAAAGTTAAGCTCGGAAAGATTAGATTTGCTATGCTTTCTGGAAAATTCGCAAGAGGAATTCGTGATAACCCTGAAGAGGTAGATCTTCTGGTTGTTGGGACAGTTGTGATACCTGAACTTTCATTGTTAATCAAAGAGGAAGAGGCAAGAAGAAAACATGAAATTAATTACACTGTTATGACTGAAGAGGAATTTAATTTTAGGAAAAAGAGGCGTGATCCGTTTATAACCTCTGTAATCTACGGCTCCCGTGTTATGCTTATAGGGGATGAGGAACAACTCTTAGCTTAAGCCCTTTTATGAAGCCTAGGATCTTTCTTCTTATTTTATTTGTTTTATCTTCTATTTTATTATTCATCGACGCCCCTTTTCCAATAAGAATTTTTAATCTAAATTTTGACCCCACGAGATTAAATATTAATCTTGCCCCAATAAATCTGAACAGAGACCTTAATTACAAACTTGGTTTAGATCTTCAGGGAGGGACAAGGCTAATTTACCAGGTTGATATGGAAGAGGTACCCGAAAACGAGCAAAATACTGCTTTTGAATCCGCAAGGGCCGTAATTGAGAGACGAATTAATTTTTTTGGTGTCACCGAGCCCTCAATCCAGGCTCTAAAAGCTGCCTCTGATTATAGAATTATAGTTGAGCTTCCCGGGACAACGGATGTCGATCAGGCGCTTAGCCTCATTGGAAAGACAGCACAGCTTTCTTTTTGGGAAGAAGGAAGTGAAAAGTTAGCGACAGAAGAAGCCTCACTATACCCTTTGGGTCTTGCCGATGTTTATAAAAGTAAACCTGCAAAGACTAAATTATCAGGCAAGGATTTAAAGGCGGCGAGAGTAGTTTATGGGTCAGTAGATGGAACGCCACAAGTACAGTTAAATTTTACGGCAGAGGGAGCAAAAATTTTTGCTGAAATAACAACCAGGAATATAGGAAAACCTGTAGCAATTGTTCTTGATGAGATCACGATTTCTGCTCCGATTGTACAGCAACAAATTCTCACCGGGGACGCAGTGATCTCCGGAAGCTTTACTCAAGAGCAAGCTAAAAACTTAGCAATTCAGCTCAATGCGGGAGCACTGCCGGCGCCCCTTAAATTGATCGGACAGTCGACAGTCGGTCCTTCTTTAGGCATAGAATCGCTCAGGAAAAGCTTAGCAGGAGGGCTTATTGGACTTATATCTTTAATTGTTTTTATGATTGTTCTTTATAGGAGAGAGGGTGTTCTTGCATCAATTGCTCTTGTTGTCTACTCAATAATTGTTCTTTTCATCTTTAAGATTATTCCGGTAACCCTGACACTTGCCGGAATTGCAGGATTCATACTCTCAATTGGAATGGCTGTTGATGCGAATATTTTAATTTTCGAACGAATGCGCGAGGAGCTACGAAACAATAAACCTAGAAATATAGCCATTAAGCTTGGCTTTAATAGGGCATGGCCTTCAATTCGAGACTCCAATATCTCAAGTCTTATTACAACATTTATCCTTTTCTACTTTGGATCAGGCTTAATCCGTGGATTTGCTCTTGCCTTGGCAATCGGAATATTAGTATCAATGTTCTCGGCCATAACTGTAACACGAAATCTGCTTAGATTTACTGAAGGGGCGGACTGAGCGGAGCCGGTCACCGTCTGGAGACCGGCGAAGCGAAGACAAGTGTGGGTCCAAAAAATTATGAATATTGTCAAAAATAAAAAGTGGTTTTTTCTAATATCGGCAATTGTAATAATTCCCGGGATAATTTCACTTATTTTATTTGGATTAAAATTCTCAATCGATTTCACGGGCGGCTCCAAGTTGGAATTTCAAATCTCAAATTTCAAATCTCAAATTTCCAATAGGAATATTTCTGATACTTTCGAATCGAATAAGGCGAAAGTCCACAAAATTGAAAAAATTTCAGAGGATACTTTTAGAGTCCAAACGGATCCAATAGAGCAAAGTAAGAAGAATGACATAGTTCGTGATTTTGGAAAGTATGGAAAAGTAACTGAAAAAAGTTTTGAAACTGTTGGGCCAACAATTGGTCGGGAAACGGAGACGAATGCGATAAAAGCTGTGATTATTGCTTCAATCGCCATAACTTTGTATATAGCTTTTGCTTTCCGAAAAGTCTCAAACCCCTCCGGGCCAGAGGCCCTCCGGGCCGGCGGCCTTGTTTCTTCCTGGAAATATGGCGTGTGCGCAATTGCCGCATTGCTTCATGACGTATTAATAGTAGTTGGAATTTTTTCGATTTTAGGAAAATTATTTAGTGTCGAAGTAGATTCACTATTTATAACCGCCCTCCTCACGGTAATGGGTTTTTCAGTTCACGATACAATCGTAGTTTTCGATAGAATTCGCGAAAATCTCAGAAAGAATTTCGATCTCAAATTTGATGAGGTTGTCAACAACTCTTTGCTCGAAACTTTAAATCGGTCACTTAATACTTCATTGACTGTTGTTATAGTTTTATTCGCGCTTCTTTTATTCGGCGGCGAATCAGTCCGCTGGTTTATTGTCGCGCTTCTCGTCGGAATAATTTCCGGAACCTACTCCTCCATATTTAATGCCTCACAGCTTCTAGTCGCCTGGTACGAAAGGGACAAAAAAAGACGTAAGACTTAAGAAGAGAGGGCTTCGCGGACTATGTTTGAGACTAGGGTTCCGTCGGCTTTACCTTTGACTTTTGGCATTAATGCTCCCATAACTTTCCCCATATCCTGTATTCCCGACGCACCGATCGAAGAAATTGCTTCTTCGACAAGCTTTCGAACCTCGTCTTCTGACATTTGTTCGGGCAGATAACTTTTTAGAATTTCAAGCTCTTTTTGTTCTTTTTCAGCAAGCTCATTTCGACCACCTTGTTTATATAACTCTATGGCTTCATTTCGTTTCTTAATCTCGCGACCTATTACTTCGATAACGTCTTCATCAGTTGCCCCATATCCTGCCCCGCCCTTCTGAATTTCATGATATTGAATGGCAGACTTGAGCAATCGAATAGTCGAAAGCCTCAATTCGTCTTTTGCCACCATCGCCTGCTTCAAATCCTCCTGAATTTTATCTTTTAACATAAATTTATTTTAATTCATGGACTCTTTTAAGTAAATATTCAGGGGTGTTGCGGGATAAATCTTCGTCTGCTTCTTCGAAGAGCTTTTGAAGGATTTCGCCGACCTTTGGTCCCGGTTCCATCCCTAGTTCGCGCATTACATCGTTTCCGTCAATTGCAAGATCATTGATCGAGAAGGGTGGATGTAATTCTTTGGCGACTCTCTCTTTAAACTTTTTAAGTCTCCATGATTCGGCTACTTGTGTGCCGCCGCCCAACCTATCACCAATGCGCAGGTCCATCATGTCAGCAACATTATCAACCCCAACTCTTCGAATAAATCTTCGGACGGCTGAGTCCGTAATCTTCTCATCCACCGTAAACATATGCCACCTAATCAAGGTAACAATTTTGTCTCTCTGTTTCTTTGAGAGTCTTAAGCGGTCGCAAATTTCATATGCAATTTGAGCACCCTTGACTTCATGGTTGTAAAAAATTACATGACCCTGTTCGTCTTCACTTCTAACATAGGGTTTTCCTACATCATGTAAAAGTGTTGCGAGACGAACAATTGGGTCGCGCGAGGGACAATGCTTCAGAGACTCTATGTTGTGAGTGAATACGTCGCTTACATGGTGTCTTCCCGGGCGGACTTGGGATATGCCCTTGCCCTTGCCTAATTCGGGGATTATTTGATCCAGCAGGCCGGATTTGTCCAGTAGTGCTATACCTTCAAAGGCGCGATCGGCCGAAAGAATTTTGAGAAGCTCATCTCTAATTCTCTCACCGGATATTTTTCCTATATTTTGCGCATTTTTTTGAATTGCATTCCATGTTTCTTTTTCAATTTCAAACTCAAGTTGTGTAGCAAATCGGATCGCGCGCAAAAGTCTTAGGGCATCTTCATTAAATCTATCATTTGGAATACCAACTGTCCTAATAAGTTTTTTCTCGATATCTAAAAGTCCCTTGAAAGGGTCAACGTATGTGGCTGTTAGCTGTTGGCTGTTAGCTGTTGGCTCAAGAGCGGCAGCTATTGCGTTCATTGTAAAGTCGCGGCGAGAAAGGTCTTCTTCAATTGTATTCCCCCACTCAACCTTCTCAGGACGTCTTAAATCACGGTATTTACCTTCGGTTCTAAAAGTTGTTATCTCAACAACTCCCTCATGTTCTTGTTCGGGAACTTTTGGAAGTGGTATGCCAACCGTTCCAAACATGTTGTCATAAAAAGAGTGGGAGAAAACATTTTGGATTTGCTCCGGCGTTGCATCTGTTGCAAAATCCCAGTCATCGATAGGTTTTCCCATTAAGAAATCCCGTACGCAGCCGCCTACAAAATACGCTTGAAAACCGGCCTTTTTTAGTTTTTTATAAATCGATAAAACAGGAGGAGGAACTACTTTTTCCATGATATTGTGAGTATATCATGAAATAAAACAGGAGAAACTACCTTAGATGGTAAACTTGCCCTTCTCGCATCCTTTTGCTTCTTTTTCCTTGAAGATATTTTTCTCCAATTACGAATGTAGCATGGTCATCGTTCGCAAATAAGCGAACTCTTTGCCTCGTGCTTTCTGAAATTGCCACCGCCGAATCAAACAATTCTTGCGCACGCTCTTCAGGAAATGCAATTGGTTCTAGGCGTTGATCTATTTCTATTGTTGCCATATGCCAAAAAAAAATCCCCACAAGTATTGCGAGGAATCACTACTTTCTGCCGCAAGTATGACCCCCGCACTTTAGCGGAAGATCGATTTCTTAAAAAGGCAAAAAGTATACATAACTATATAAAAGCATAGCAGAGTTAAAAGTTCTTGTCAAGAGAGGACAATCAGGATACAATATGTGGTATGGTTCACGTAGCTCGAAATCTTGCGAAAGACTGTAATGATTTAATCGGTAAAGAAGTATTGCTTAGGGGATGGGTCGAGAGGACTCGTACTCACGGGAAGGTTGCTTTTTTTGATCTTCGCGATAGGAGCGGAATAATTCAGATAACTGCGCACGGAGAGCTTGCGCCAAAAGTTGCCGAACTTTCATCTCAGGATGTTGTTGAGGTCAAGGGCGTAGCTCGCGCGCGCGATGAAAAATATATAAACCCAGAGCTTGAAACAGGCAAGGTTGAAGTTCATCTTGAAAGACAAAATGTCATCTCAAAGGCCGCTGAAATGCCTTTTGACATGGGGGGCAAAGAATTAAACCTCGAGCTCCCAACGCTTTTAGACTTTAGATCCTTGACGCTAAGGCATTCAAAAATCGCTCCAATTTTTAAAATCCAAGAAGCAATTGTCGAAGGATTTAGAAAGGCTTCGAAAGAATTAGGATGCACAGAAGTCTTTACCCCTACTATTTCATATTCGTCAACTGAGGGAGGAGCAGATGTATTCCGCGTTGATTATTATGGTCATAAAGCCTTTCTAATTCAAAGCCCCCAGCTCTATAAGCAAATACTTATGCCAGTATTTGAGCGTGTGTCGTTAATCTCACACGCTTACCGAGCAGAACCTTCAGTTACAACCCGTCATCTTTCAGAATCAATACAGTTAGATTGCGAATTGGGCTTTATGGAATTCGAAGAACTGTTGGACTCCCTGGAATTTGTAGGAACAGAAACTATAAACCACGCTGCAAAAGCACATCCTGACATATTAAAAAATTATGGAGTGGAAAAACCCGCGATTCCTAAAAAAATCCCCCGCCTTAAAATGCGCGAAGCTCAGGAAATTATTTTCGAAATAACAAATCGAGATGTTCGGAATGAACTTGATCTGGGGCCGGAAGACGAGAAAGACATATGTAAATGGGCACTTAAGGAACATAATTCCGATTTTGTCACAATTACACATTTTCCACTCGCAAAAAGAGCGTTTTATACTCACCCGGACCCTGATAACCCGGAGTTTTCTCTTAGTTACGATTTATTATTCAGAGGAGTAGAGATATTAAGCGGAAGTAAGCGGGTAGATAATTATGAAAAACTTTCGGAAATTATAAAAGAGCGAGGTATGAATCCGGCGGATTTTGAGATGTACCTGCAAGCATTCAAGTATGGTATCCCGCCTCATGGAGGTTTTTCTTTTGGCCTTGAAAGAATGACCATGAAGCTTTTGAATCTGTCAAACATTAGGGAGGCGAGTCTTTTTCCTCGAGATATGGAGAGGATTGACCAGAGATTTTCCGTCAAAGAAAAATAGGCTTCATGAAAATTTTCTTTCGGCCAAAACACATAATAGGTTTGCTTCTTATTCTCAATTTTTTAATATTTTCAGTGGTTGTTTTTTTACTGCTCGAAATCAAAAGAAACGAGGTTTTCAATATCAAAATAGATACAACGCAGCCTGCATTGCCTGAATTATCAGAGGGTATCAAGAAAATTGATGTTTCTTCTCGTGCATATATTATCTACGATCCCGGCAGTAGATCTATCATCTCGGGGAAAAATGAAAAGCTCCGTTTTTCCCCTGCCTCAAGTACAAAAATAATGACAGCAATAATAGCTCTTGAGGAATATAAATTGGAAGATGTCGTGACGGCAGTCGGCCTTGAGGATATTGATGGGTCAAAGATGGAGCTTATAGAAGGAGAAAAGATAACCGTAGAAAATTTGCTGTATGGACTCATGTTGCCTTCGGGTAATGACGCAGCGCACATTCTTGCTTCTCACTATAAAGGCGGCGAATTTTCCTTTGTTGCTCGGATGAATGAAAAAGCAAAAGAGCTTAGTTTATTAAATACAAGATTTGTTGATCCATCCGGCTATTCTGACGATAATTATACAACCGCCTATGATCTGGCAAGGCTTGCATCTTATGCCTTAAATCTTCGAAAATTTGCGAATATAGTTTCAACTAAAGATAAGACGGTTGCAGATGTCACTGGTCAAATTACCCATAATCTTTCAAATCTAAATGAGCTTTTAGGTGCGGACGGAGTAAATGGTGTAAAAACAGGATTTTCAGAAGAGGCTTTGGGAGTTTTAGTGTCCTCGGTTGAGCGCGACGGAAGGACTTATATAATAGTTGTTTTGGGAAGTGACGATAGATTTTTTGATACAAAGAACATTATAGAGCGAGCAGTTGAGAAAATAACCTTAATTTCTTATTGACCCCGTTCGATAATTTCATATCTAATGGGGCTAAGGTATTGCCTGGACATAAGCGGTAAATCCTTTTCCTTTAAATATAACAATCGGTAAAAAATATTGCTGGCTCTCGTCTCCAATATAATATCCAAGCGATACATCCGTAATATCAATCAACTTCTCACCTTTATTATCCGCAAACACTAGAGCATTCCCCTGCTTTAGATCTTCAAAAGCGACTTCTGCTGTTTTTATGGGGTAGGTTGAAGAATTTGCTTCATCGGGAGTAAAATGAGAAAAAGACGCATTTACTATTGGCAAACTACTGTCGCCTTTTATCAAAAAATGCATAATAGATTCTGTAAGTCCGGGATAATAAATTTTATGATCGTCAAGATTTTTTTGAAATAAGTCAAGCCGCGCGAAATTTGCCTCATTAAGACTTTGGGCTTTTGTGAGCGCACCATTCTCTAATTTGAAATAGGTTAAGGTAGAAATATCTTTGTCTAAATCTTCTATTTCCAAATCAAGATTTGTGAGGAGCCTTGTAACTACCTCGTATGCCCCCTCTTTTCTTGCTACTTCCCCGGTTAATGGCTGTAGTGGTTCGCTCAAGAAATTTGAGAGAATTTTAAAATTACCTGTTAATATATTCATTCTAATCGCTTGTCCGGAGGAATTACTCCATTGATACTCCTCTTCCGATAGTCTAGCTTCATTTTCGGTAAATCCAAGCAATTTCAGTTTGTCTCTTGCGGATTTTAATGCCACCAGACTTGGTTCCTTCTTCTTTACCCTATAAACCTTCATTTGGCAATGGTACTCTTTATCAAAGAAGATGCAAGCGTCAGTAAATATTGGGAGCTTGCCGGTTAGAGTATTGATTCTGTACTCGAAATTTTGCGGATTCTGAGCAGGGAATGTTACCTGCGGAAGTTTTCCAAACTTTTGCTCTGGAGGAGGCGGAGGGGTGGGGAAAAAGATGTTTTTAACTATCTGTCCACCTGTGAAAAAAATAAACAGAATAGCGATCACTGCAAATGAAGCTGCGAGGAGTTTTAAGCCAATGCGAAATTCCCTTGCGACTTGGGCAAGATGAGCCATTAATTGAGTATAAGAAAGTTTGTGTGATAAAATCAAGCGTATGGTTCGATATAGCTCACCACAAGTGAGTCATGTTCGCGTTCGATTTCCACCTAGTCCAACAGGAATACCGCATCTTGGCAATACAAGAACCGCACTTTTTAATTTTTTGTTTGCAAGACACAATAATGGAAAATTCATCCTAAGAATTGAGGATACCGATAGATCTAGACTTGTTAAGGGAGCCGAGGATAAAATAAAGGAAATTCTCAATTGGCTAGACTTGTCTTGGGATGAATTTTATAGGCAATCCGAAAGACTTCCGCTTTACAAGGAGAAAGCGAATGAACTTATAAAAAAAGGTGTAGCACGAAAAGATGAAGGTGCTGTGCGATTTATTATTCCAAAAGGCAAAAAAATTTCTTGGGAGGACGCAATAGGAAACAAAAAAATTTCATTTAAATCCGACGATATCGAAGATTTTATAATTCTTAAATCTGACGGCTATCCTACTTATCATTTGGCAAGTGTTGTAGATGATTCTGACATGAAAATATCGCATGTAATTCGAGGCGATGAGTGGATTTCATCAACTCCAAAACATATCCTTCTTTACGAAGCATTAGGTTGGCAGCATCCAATTTTTGCCCACTTGCCCGTTATTTTGGGTCCTGACCACACAAAACTTTCAAAAAGACACGGAGCAGAATCAGTTCTTGACCTTCGGGATAAAGGATTTTTAAAGGAGGCAATTATCAATTTCATGGCGCTTCTTGGTTGGAATCCCGGGGGAGACCGCGAGATCATGGGTATTTCGGAAATGATAAAGCTGTTCGACCTTCAAGATATTAATACAGGAAGTCCTATCTTTGACATTAAAAAATTAGAATGGATGAACGGAGAATACATAAGAAAAACTCAAAACTCAAAACTCAAATCTCAAATTTTGGAGTTTGATCCGAAAATCGCACAAATAGAAAAATTCGAACAATATATCCCCCTCGCCAAGACCCGAATGAAAACACTCGCAGATTTCAGGGTTCTTGTCGAAAACCAAAAAGACGCGAGCCTAAATGAGAGGCAGAAGAAATTAGCACAGGAACTAGTTAATGCATATCGCAAGCTACCCGAATGGAAATCCGCATTAATTTCCACTGCAACTATTGGGGTACGCGACCAAATTGGAGCTTCAACGCAGGACGTATATGCTGTTTTAACCGGGAGGCCGCAAGGCCTGCCTTTTGAACAAAAGCTTGAGATTCAAGGCCAAGCAGGAACTATTTCCTGGCTTGAAGGGGTTCTTAAAAGATAATTATGAATTTATTGGCAAATCTTATCTCAGCACTGTCAAATCCTCTTGTGGTTTCAATCCCTTTGTCTTATTCGCTTGTTTTAAAAACAACAGGAGAAGTTTTATACGCAATTCAATGGACACTGATTTCGTTGTTTTTTGCAACATTGGTTGGGGCGTTCGTTTTTTATGGAGTTAAAAAGGGATTTTTTTCGGACATCGATGTATCAAAAAGAGAGGAGAGAACTCGATTATTTATTTTTTCTGCCATAATATCCATATTATATTTCGTAACAGTTTTGACAATTAACGGGCCTCGGGTTTTGCTTTTTGGCATTGCTTCACTGTTACTCGGAATAATTTTAGCGGATATAATTAATCATAGGATAAAAGCAAGCATTCATCTGGCTGTTTTTTCTTCCTTTTCCGTAGTTATGGGAATTTTATATGGGGGAATATTTTGGGTATTGTTGTTAGTTGTACCACTTGTTGCGTGGTCAAGGATAAAACTTAGGAAACATGAACCGCTTGAGACAATAGTTGGGGGCTTGGTAGGAATAATAATTGTTCTAATGCTATACTTCATAGTAGAATACTTCATCGGCCTTTATGCAAAATAATAATAAAATACATCATTCTTTTGGGTTCGCTTTTAGTGGAATTTATTACGCATTTCGTGACAACAGAAATCTAAAAATACACTTATTCTTAGCAATTTTAATAATCGCTGCAAGTTTTTTATTGGGTCTTTCAAATATAGAGAAAATAATCGCTCTCGTTATGATTGTACTTGTATTTTCCGCTGAAATGGTTAATACAGCGCTTGAGGAGATGACGGATTTGATCACAAACGAACATAGAGAAGAAGCAAAAAGAGCAAAAGATGTTGCCGCCGGGATGGTCTTGGTTACAGCAATTGGAGCAATAATAGTAGGAATCGTGATCTTCGCTCCATATATTATCGAATTACTCGAATAGTAATCGAAGAAAAAGTAACAGTTAATTCTACTTTCGCAAATTCCTCAAAACAAATCACCTTCAATAATTATATCTTAGGAATTTAATATACCCAAAAGTTCGATATGTAGCTCTTTTCTGAAAGAACCCAGTACGTTGTTCGAGTTCAATGTCCAGGGGGAGCCGTCTAATTCAGTTACTATTCCCCCTGCTTGTAGAATCAAGAAATTTGCCGCCGCTACATCCCAAACTTTACTAAAACCGTTGCCATAAGCGTCAATTCTACCAAGTGCAACGTATACGAAGGGGAGCGAAGTGCAAAAAGATGAAAGATAATAATTTTCCTTATGGAGAAGATAAGAGATCAATTTAATATGTTTCTCAATTACATTTGAATCCATTCCGGTGAGCGCTGATAGATCAACCTCGACCATAGTTCCTTTCGTCCTTTTTTCCGGTGAGATACGTTTGTCGTTTATGTTTATTTGCGAATTCCCTATGCTCCAAATATACCGTCCCATAGAATGATCAACTACACAAGAAGCCATTAGTTGTCCATTAGTTGCTAGGGCAATATTTGTAGAAAAGAATTTGATCCCATTTCTAAAATTTGCAGACCCACATATAGGATCTATTATCCAGGATCGTCCTTGATTAATATTGTCGACTTCATTAAAAGTTTCTTCGGCGATAATTTGGTCATTAGGAAACCGGGCTTTTAGCTCATTAGTTATGAGTCTCTCATTGTCTAAATCTGCTTCAGTTGCAATATCCAACGAATTCTTTTCATCTTTATATTTAACTTCTTTCGTGTTTTCAAATCGTTCATTGGTTAGGGATATGATTTTAGGAGAAATAAAGTGAAAAAATTCTTCTACTTTGTCCATTTATGAAATTATAGCACAGTAAGATTGTCTCGCCCTGATCACAATAACATTTGTATCGTCGTCTAGTCGACTAGTCAACGGAACGAATCTAGTCTAATAATCTGAATCATTAGACTAGGCACGATTTAATGATATGAATTATTCGGATAAATTCGTACTAATTAAATTCGCATGCATTCGCATGCTATTCCCATTCGATGGTGGCGGGAGGTTTGGTTGTAATGTCGTAAACAACACGCGATACTCCGGGGACTTCGTTTGTTATTCGAGATACCATCTTCTGCAGGGTACCGTATGGTACCCTGGTCCAATCAGCAGTCATTCTGTCTTTCGACGATACTATTCGAATCGCCATCACTTCGCCATAAACTCGTCCGTCGCCTTTTACTGAAGTGCTGGATGTTCCGGTAAGAATAGCAAACGAATGTAAAACTTTTTTGTACCATCCTGCCTTCTTCATCTCTTCCATAACTATTTCATCTGCTTTTCGAACTCTTTCTAATCGTTCTGAAGTTACTTCGCCAATAATCCGGATGGCGTATCCTGGCCCCGGATGAGGCTGTTCGAAAATGAATTCATTGGGTATTTTTAGTTCTTTCGCCAAAGATCGAACTTGATCTGTATACAATTCACGAATCGGTTCGATTAATTCTAGCTTTAGATCTTTTGGAAGTCCTCCTACGTTGTGATGCGATTTTATGTTAGCCGAATGCTTTGATCCTTTTGATTCAATTACATCCGAATAAATTGTTCCCTGGACCAAAAAGCCGACACTTTTATATCTTTTACATTCTTTTTCGAACAAATCTATGTAAAGTTTTCCAATGATCTTTCGTTTTTGTTCGGGATCTATTACGCCTTTTAGCGCTTTCAAAAATTCGGTTTGTTTATTTAAGATTATCGGCGTAATTCCCAAGTATCTTTTGAAAAAAGATTCTACTCTTTCGGTTGTTCCGGTTCTCATTAGGCCACTATGGACGTGAATAGGAATTAGTCTTTTACCAATCGCTTTTGCAACAAGGGTTGCCGCAACTGTTGAATCAAGACCTCCTGAAACCGCAGCGATTGCATGCTTTTCGCCAACTTTGTTTCGAATAGCACTGATTATCGAGGTCTTGTCTAATTTTTGTTTGGATAATTTTACTCTGCATATTAATTCGACAAAGTTGCGAAGAATCAATTGCCCATGTTCGGTATGTTCAACCTCAGGATGAAACTGGACCCCATAGATTTTCTTTGCGTCATTTTTCATTGCTGCGGATGAGATGGTTTCAGAATGCGCTACCAGTTCAAATCCGCGGGGCGGTTTGATAACCGTATCGCCGTGAGACATCCATATGCGTGAATGAGGGGAGACTCCGCGTAGTATAATACATTCGCGGTCAATAACGAGTGTCGCTGGGCCGTCTTCTCTTACGCGATCCTTGACTGTCTTTCCGCCTGAAAGAAGATGAGCAGTTAACTGCTGGCCGTAACAAATTCCTAAAATTGGGATTCCAAGATCGAATATCCTTCTATCAAGAGTAGGCGCGTTTTTTTCATAAACTGATGCCGGGCCGCCGGAGAGAATAATACCTCTTACTTTTTGTTTTTTAATTTCTGAAAGTACGTTTTCAGGGTGAATAAGCTCGGCAGGAGCACCAAGCTCTCTTATTCTCCTTGCAATTAGATGAGCAGTCTGAGATCCAAAATCAACAACAACAATCATACTAATGTAATGCGAATCTAAATATTGCTAATCTATGCGAATAATTATTAGCATAAATTCGCACTAATTAAATTCGTATACCATTCGTATTAAAGGTAGCTTTTTCCGGGATTTGTTACCAAAATATCGTGGGGGTGGCTTTCCTGAAGAGATGCCTGGGTTAGTCGAATGAATCTTGCCTTCTTGTGCATTTCTGAAATACTACGAGTTCCGCAGTAGTAAAAGCCTGATTTTATCCCGCCCAGCGCTATCTCAACTACTTCGCGAACCGTTCCTCTTATGGGCACAAGTCCCTCAACGCCTTCGGCAATTAATGTCCGATCAGTATAATTCTTGCCATGGAATTCATCTTCCGACTTTACTTTTGCGCCTTTCTTCATCGCGCTTTCAGATCCCATTCCTCGGTATTCCTTAAAAAGATATTTTCTTCCTCGGTTAAATATACTCTTAAACCTATGGGGAACCTCCTCAGTTTTAAGTCTTACTTTTTTCCCGGGAGATTCGCGAGTGGAAGCAAAAAAACTTCCCATCATAATACTACTCGCGCCGGATGCAAGCGCTTTAACCATGTCTCCCGAATGATTTATCCCGCCATCTGCGATAATTGGGATATTTGCTCTTTTTGCGGCACGGACAGTTTCTCTGATTGCCGTTATTTGCGGGACTCCCATACCGGAGATTATTCGAGTTGTGCATATTGCACCCGGACCCATACCTACCCTGAGTCCGTCTGCACCTTTGGCAATTAATACTCTCGCCGCTTCATACGTTGCGATATTTCCGGCTATAACTTGGCTACTAGAATAGGTTCTTTTAATGTATGCAAGCGCCTCGATTAGAAATTTCGTATGTCCGTGCGCTGAGTCTAAAACAATTACATCGGTTCCCGCCTCAACCAGTGATTTTACTCTTTCGCGAAAACCGGAAGATAAGATCGGAACGGCGCCAACCAGATGTTTTCTTCTTTTTACTTTTTTAATTTCTAGAACTTGCCTTTCAATGGTAAGATTCCTATGAATTATTCCAATTCCGCCCATCTTGGCAAGAGCTATTGCCAGAGACGATTCCGTAACGGTATCCATGGGTGCGGAAACCAACGGAATTTTAAGTTTTATGTTCCGGGTTAATTTGGTTGATAAATCAATTTCAGAACGATTAAAGTCTGAATATCCCGGAAGAAGTAAGACATCGCTGAAAGTAAGTCCAAGGGGAAAATTGGGTGGAAACTTTTGGGGCTCCATGATTTAATGTAGCAAAAGGGGTGAGTATTGTCAACCCCAGTGGATAGCTCCGCATTCAACCTGCCTAGGACACAAAGTACCCCTTCAGAAAGTAGATGAATAAAATAATATGAAACGTGGAGAAAATAATGACTATAGAAAGCTTAATCCATAAATTTTTAATTTTTGAGAGCGCAAAGAAAAATCCGTATGAAACGAGTGCGTATCTTGGAATAGAGCTCAAAGTTCCGGTTAAAGTAGGCAGAATTAAAACCGCAATTGAATATAGATTTAATGATAAATAATTAAAGTTTTCCGTTCGATTTTTTGTAATTTTATAAAGATCAAAGACAAGCACTCCAAAGACAACTAAAAATATTAATAACTCAAAAGAAGCAATGAAGTATTGGAAATTAACCTGTGCAGTTGTCAAAATCTTGAGATAACGAAAAATGACCTGCGGCAATAAAATCACTCCCTGACTTGTACGTTCGGCTCCAAACTTCTCCTGTACATGATAGAAGGCAAGGGGATCACCAAAGTTTCTCGCAAGATAGAAAGAGTAAATCAAGAGTCCATAAATTGGAGAGAGCGCAAAAAATAAATTTTTATAATTTTTTTTAATTTGCGATAAGACACTTTCAATCGAAAACGTGTTTAATTCGAGCGAGGACAAAATGAATGGAATAATCAAAAATACGCCCTGAATTTTTGTTAGAGAGGAGAGTATGGCAAAAATTGCCGCCGCAAGATATTTTTTCTTGAATATAAAGTATAAACAGGCGCAAGACAAGAATAAGAATAGGCTTTCAGGATAAACCGCCACATAAAAAAACGAGGAAGGAAAAGAAAGCAAAAATATAATGGGCCAGGCAGATTTCAAAATCTTTTTAAAGAAAATGATTCCCAATAGCAAGCCAGTCCATGAAATTGTGAGCCCTGATAAAAGAACGCTCGCGCTCGTTAATTTCGACAATATATTAATTAGTAATGGGTAAAATGGGAAGAATGCTTGTTGGAATTGTCCGTATCCGGACTTTGAAATCAAAATATAATGAGCGCCGTCAAACCCTGCAAGCGGGTAGAAAATAAAAGGGTAATAATCTTTGGGGTTTTCTTTTAGAGGGAAATTTAGTTGTTCAATCGGTATATTGTTAATATTTAGAACTACGAGTAAATGAAGGATAATAAAAATAACAACATAAAATAATATCTTTCTCACGCCAGGTTCAGTATATCAAATTTTTTTTATGATCCTTTTCACATCCTCCTTCTTTTCTTCTGTTACCTCAACCACTATTCCCCCAATGCCGCGGATTCCATATAAAACAATTGATCCGAGTGGCGCAAGTAATATTGCAGGAATCGCCAAAAGATCCTCCTCTCCCTCTATTTCGATGGTATAGTTCTTATTAGAAGTTGTGCTTTTTCGTAAAATCGAATTTAGTACCCTGACCGCACCTCTTTCTATTGTTGAAGGCTCGTTTTCGGTCTTTATGTCTGTCATTGGTAGTGATTCCAGAATAGTCCGATCCATAATTGGTTGTCTATTTGTTTTTAGATCTATGATCGAAATATTCGCCTGAAATCCTACCTTAATAAAATTTGAAACTACAATATCGCCTACAGCTATGACCATTCGATCGGCGGCTCGAATTTTCTTATAATCGGTGAGGCTTATTATAACTTTGCCAAAGGGCTTTCTTAGTTCAGGTTTTAGATTTTCTGGGACGTGAAGGGTGTTTGTAAAAAGTTTTAAATAAGCTTTCCCATTCCTGTCTATTTCCCCGTTTCTTATCCGTTTCGAAGAAATAAATCCGCCGTCATCAGCTTTTATCATCGGGACAACTACAATTTCGAGTTCAGCAAGTCCTCTTTTTTCCCGTCCTCGGTTTATTAATTTTGCATTTGCAACGCTTTCATCAATTGCCAAAACCATATTGATATTTGGATCTTTTAATGCGGGTCCGAATATATCATTCAAAGGATGAATTTCTGTTTTAGCGTCGTATTTTTTCGATATTAAATATTGTTTTAATTCTTGTACTCGGACTCCGTATGGTTCGATGATGTCTTTATGAAGACGATCTCCTAAAAATTTATCTGTGACAAGACCAATAGTAACGTGCTCGGAAACTTTTTCGGCAGCCTCTATAAAATGCTTGTGGCCTACATGTAATCTATCGAAGGTCCCGCCTAGGATTGCGTGTTTATATTTGAAGTTCATGGAGAGAGTATATCAAATCACCCCGTTAGATAAGAAGTTATCTAATGGGGTCGATGCTTAAAAAATTCAACTTGACGGAGTCTTTTTACAGCCTCATCACGGGTTTTATACGGCCCACCAAGGTTTCTTCTGGTCTTCTCCGATAAAATATAATATCCGTCCCTCTTCTTAACTATCACCGTGCCTGAATTATATCACAGCAAAGCTGCAAGGTACACCAATTAGATATAAAATTGATATGATTTGTTATCTTGCAAATCGTTAGTTATTGATAGTATATTAAGATTTCAATGTTGACAAAAAAAGATTTAAAAGAAGCCATAAGACCATTAGAAAAGAAAATCGACACTTTGACTGAGAAAGTAGACGATCTAGCACTTGAAACAAAAGCTATTCATGAAATTATAGAGACTCAGGGAGCGGAACTTGAGAAGAGAATCGAAAACCTCGAAGACCAAGTAGGAATCAATTAAACCCCCACAACAGACATCTTGCCTTTATCTCAACATTGTGAAGTTTCATTTGTGGCTGATTCTTACTTTTTCAGTTGGCCGTCCGCCACTTCTTCTTATAAATAAAACATGCGATTCTCTTCTGATAGGACTTTTTTAACTTCGAAGTTTCCTTTGTCAAGAACATGTGCATTTCTGTTCTGTCCTCGAAGTAATGAATATCTTTGAGGGGATCTGTAGATTACAGAAGTACGACCGGCGCATTCAATTCGATAAATTCTCTTAGTCCCATCGGGGTAGACATCAGTTAAGTAATAATCTGCCCCCCGGGAGGATAAAAGTTTCAAGCTCAAACCATTTCCTGCCCGGCTGAAAGTTTTTTCAATATTTGTCGGCATAGACTTGGCTGAGAGTCTCGGTCTAGAACCTTTCAGTCCTTATAGCACTGTCTCACGCTTCAGGCTAAATCCTCCTTCGTTAAAACTACGGCGGGACAGGTGAGACAAATGAGACAGTAAAAAAGAGTATTTGCATTTTGACTTAGTTGGTTTGGTTGCTTCTTTTTATTGTCTGGGATAATATTTATCTATGTCTGAAGAGTCATTATCTTTTGAATTTAGTTTAAATTCATTAATTCAAAAAATAAAAAAATATAAATACTTAGTTTTTGTACTGTTAATTTATTTCACATTGTATGTGACTAATCTTACAAAATTACCAATCTTTAATGATGAAGCTATTTATTTAGATTGGGGTTGGACGGCTGCTCATTGGCCTGGATATCTTTATCAATCGATGACGGATGGAAAACAACCTCTAATGATGTGGTTATTTGGAATTGCATCAAATTTTGCAAATGACCCATTACTCACTGGAAGGTTTGTTTCTGTACTGCTTGGGGGTTTTAGTTTAATTGGTTTGTATTTAACAGCAAAAGCTTTATTTAATGAAAGGGTTGCAATATTTAGTTCATTGCTTTTTTCTACTATTCCAATTTTTGTATTCTACAATAGGCAAGCACTGCTTGAAGCAGGATTAATATTTTCGATAATCTGGAGTTTTTATTATTTCTTAAAATTCATACAAAAGCCAGATTATAAAAACGCTTCCCTGCTAGGAATATTTTTTGGAGTAGGACTTTTTATAAAAACTACCATTTTAATTTTTGCTTTTCCAATGACTTTAATATTGCTGTGGCAAATAGTTATAAAGAAAAGATCAGAATTAACTACTCCAGCGATTATTTCTATTGGAGCATTTCTTGCAGTAGACACATTAATATTAATTAATCCTGTCTTCTGGGAGGCACTTTCATCAAATAGTAGATATTCATATACGTTTGGTGAAATATTACATTTTCCTATCAACTCCTGGGTTAATAATTCAATTGGATTTTTTGAAATAGGATTATTTTTTATTACTCCATTAGTTTTTATAATTTCTCTAACAGGGATTTTTCTTATTGCAAAATTAAAAGAGCGTGATAAAGCAATATTTATTTTTGTATTTTGTATAAGTTTATTAATGGAAATTATTTTAACTAGAAGTCAGTCTCAAAGATATCTTGTGCCATTTCTTCCGTTTCTTACTATATGCTCAGCTTATGTTCTGGATAAGTTTTGGAATATAAAAAAGTATGATCTAGCTTCAAAGATAATAGTAGTTTTTATCGTTTTAACTCCATTGATTTCTTCTCTGTATCTTATTGTTAATCCTTATCAATATATTAAAAAAATATCAGATTATACTAGTTATTCTGAAACTGGATATATTTATGGTCAAACATCAGGTTATGGAATAAATGAATTAGTCTCATATATTACAGAAGAAGCAGGTGAAGATTATGGATATGTATTTTTTGCTCTCACTGCTGGTAATCCAGAAAACGCAATAGATGTTTATTCCCAAATGACCAATAATCTTCTTACATTTAGAATGGATTCTGCATTGTTTCCTGGAATTGAACAATATAGCTGTATAACATCAAGCAAACCCGTATTTTATGTTGCCAGAAACAATCATAGATCTGGCATGCATCAATTTTTAGAACTTAAAAAGTCAATAAAGACAAAATCTGATAATTACAGTATTAATGTATATGGACTTAAAAAGTGTGAAGATAAAGGAATCGCAATTGAAAGTTTATACGGGCCTAGTATAAATGAATTAATAAGAAGAAAGAATTTGTAATAAAATTTATATTTATTTAAGTATAAATTTGACAAAATATTTAATAAGTAGTAAAGTCCTAGAAATGCTAGCTTACATAAAAAGAATAATCACATTTTCATTAATAGCTAGCTTCCTGTTGCTTACTGTAGGTTTATTAAAAACAGCTGAAGCACAAGTCCACAATAGACCATCTAGTAATATAGATTTAGCTCCAGCTCCAACATCACCTGGTGATAACTTTGAGTATTACTCTGATCCTACAACTATAACAATTTCAGCAACTGCAGATACAGGTTATACAGTAGATGCTATTTATTATAAATTAGATGGCGGCCCTCAACAAGAATATACTGCTCCAATTTCCGTAACAGGGACAGGAAATCATGGAATTGAGTATTGGGCTGTAGATAATTCGGGAATAGAAGAATATCCTCATAAATCAAAATCATTCATAATTAATGTTCAACCAGGAACAATAAATTATATTGAGCAGAATACTCAAACAGGCAATACGTTAAATGTTTCAGTTAATTTTGAGAATTTTGATGAGTATGAATCTCATTTTTATAGCAGCGATTGTTATAACGACAATGGTGTAGATTTTAGATTATATAATGCAGATACAGGTCAGATTGTAGTCTCCAGAACAGGGTATTCTCACTGTGGTAATTTAGGAGACGGTAATAATTGGTTAGATTTTCCACCAGTAGTATTACCAACTGGAAATTATTTTATTTATTATCATGGTAGCACAGGACAAAATTGGATAACAAATACTTATTCATATACCGCTTCAGTTCCTCATGATCAGCCTACGACAACTTCAAGCTTGTCTCCATCACCATCTTCTCCAGGAAATGGACTTAGTATCTATACAGACCCAGTAACAGTAACGTTAAATGCAACTGCGGATTCAGGTTATTCAATTGATACCACTTACTACACAGTTGATGGTGGGGCAACTCAAACATATTCTGGCCCATTTGATGTTACTGGATCAAAGTCGCATAGCATAGAATATTGGTCTGTAGATAATACAGGGCTTGCGGAAACTACGCATAAATTTAACTCTTTTATGATTGAGCCATATTCAGCAGAAATTTCTTCAATTACGCAAAATAGCACAACTATAGATTTAAGTTTAACTTTTACTAATTTTAGTAACTATACTGCACCTTTGTATAGTCAGGATTGTTATAACGATAATGGTGCTTCATTTAAACTGTATAACGCAGATACTGGAGCTGTAGTTTCATCTCAAAGTGGTTACTCTCATTGTGGAGGAGCTAGTGATGGAAGCAATAATTGGCTCGGATTTCCTCCATTGCAATTATCGACAGGTAATTATTTTGTATATTATCACGGAGGAAATGGTGATAACTGGATAACTAATAATTTCTCATATACTGAACCTGTTCCTGTTCATGAAGAGCCTGTATCGTCAGTAAATTTAAGTCCAAGCCCCGCTACACCAGGAGATGGACTAAGTATTTATTCAGACCCAGTAACCTTAACGATTAGCAGCATTGCTGATACAGGATATACAATTGATACGATTTATTACAAATTGGATGGAGGAGCACAGCAAGTTTATACATCACCTATAACTGTTATAGGAACAGGCTCACATGGAATAGAGTATTGGGCGGTTGATAATACAGGTCTCGAAGAATCCCCGCACAAATTTAAATCAATGATTGTTGATCCTAAAAATGCTGTTATAAATGATATTGTACAAGGAGGTGTTACAGTAACCGCTAATATAACATTTGATGACTTTGCTGAATATCAATATCCCTTTTACAGTCATGATTGTTACAATGATAATAATGCAGCATTTGAAATTTATAATGCTTTAACAGGCGAAAAGGTTTCTTATCAAACTGGATATAGTCATTGTCTAGGGTTAGTAGACCCATCATATGCAATCTTAATTTTTCCTCCTCTTCAGCTTCCCCACGGAACCTACTTCGTTCATTATCATGGAGGAGATGGAACTGAATGGGTATCTGATAATTTCGAATATATTCCTAATGAGTCACCTACAGCAAATGCAGGTTCTGATCAGACAGTTACAGAAGGAGATACAGTTCAGTTTGATGGTTCGGGGAGTACAGATCCCGATGGTGTAGTAGATATAGTAAGTTATGACTGGACATTTGGAGATGGGGAAACAGGAACAGGAATAAGTCCTACACATGTTTATGATGATGCTGGAGTTTATACTGCAACCCTTACAGTAGAAGATAGTCAGGGTGAAACTGATAGTGATACAGTAACAATAACAGTAAATGAAGCACAACCAATAGAAATTACATTAACCCCTACTGATGATACCTACATAAAGAATGGCCAAGATAATCGAAATGAAGGAGGAGATGTGTTCATGAGAGTTAGATCCAGTGGGAATAACAGAGCTCTGGTAAGTTTTGAGCAGACAGAAATTGAAAATGCTGTAGGCAGCGGGACTATTCTAGAAGCAAAAGTAGTACTTACAATTACTGATAATGGTAACAATTGGGGAACAGGCAGAACAGTAGATATTCATAGACTTACTTCAGGCTGGACTGAAGGAAACGGAACAGAAAATGATAGGGGCACAGGATCAGGAACTACTTGGAATTGTGCCACGGATAGTGATATAAGTAATCAGGGTAAAGATTGTTCTGGTGCTTCCGAGTGGGAAATGGGTAAACCAAACCAGCCCGAACTTCATCCATGGATAGAAACCCCAACAGATACAATAACAATTACAAGCGGTTTAACGGGAGAAATAGAATATGATGTTACGTCTGATGTTCAAGCATTTCTAAGTGGTAGCGAGAGCAATTTTGGATGGCTTATCAGAAAAACAGAAGAAGAACAAAACGGTAGAGTAGAATTCGGTACAAAAGAAAGCTCTTATACGCCTCAACTAGTTATCACCTATCAGCCGTAGATCTTGAGTTCTGCGACTTATTCCTGAATCCAGAGGGTAAGGTGAGATTTCTACACAATCGTGCTGTGCGTACCGGTTTCGAACCTTTCTATCATTATAACTGATTTTTCGCGCCTCGGCTGTCTGGCACGAAAGCCATTCGTATGAGCACGAAAACTACTGCCATGACTCTTATGGTTGTGACTTCTACCTCGAGGTTTAAACATATTTTATCTTTCCGGTCTCGGTGTTGCTTCTTTTACAGCGATTGAACGTCCATTAAGATCCGAACCGTTAAGTTTATCCATTGCTGCTTTTGCTTCTTCAGGTGTTGACATTTCAACAAACCCGAAACCTTTACCTACGCCTGTATTTCTATCCACTATTACCTTTGCTGAAAGCACTGTTCCAGCTTGTGCAAAATGGTCTTGAAGTTGTGCGTCTGTAGTTGCGTAATCAAGACTACCTATAAATAATTTATTTGTCATTGTTTGATCCTCCTTTCCTTTTAATTTAAATACTATACGAGTGCCTCTGCTTAAAATGAAGTTGTTTTATGTTGGGAAGAAGATACGAAGTGTAAACAATGAGTATCTTTTATCTTTTAAAAACCTAAATCAAAATGTAAGCCGATATACTCGCGTACAATCTGCGATTAAATACATTATAACACAAAACGACTCAATCAGCACTATTATGGGCTATTGTATGAGACTTCCGTGTTTATATATAAATTCCTGTACCGGCTCAGACAGAAAAAGATTGTTCAATTCCTTTGGTGAAAAAAAATCGAGAAGCTGGTTTTCTTTCCTTTCTATTTTATTCACGTTATCGTCTGTTAATCTTGCGTGATAACAAGATTTCGATACAAACTCAACGTTTTCAATTTTTATACCTATTTCCCTTTCTACTTTTCTTATCAGAGCGTGTTCATAAGACTCTCTTTCTTCTTTTACTCCTTCAATAAAACACCATGGGTAATCTTCTTTATCTGTATAGCCGTTATTTTTGCGCATTAGAAGTACTTTTCCTTTATATGTTAAAAGGATTGAGCTTCTCGGGTTTTTATTATCCATAACACATTATAGTCCTATTAAAGACCAAAAAGGTGAGAAGAATAGAGCGTTTTGGCTATTTTTATGGCTGCCGAGCAGGGTATACTTCGGCAGTGCTTCGTATTACCTTTTCCTACTCGTCGCTTTTTTTAGCTCCTCGCTCAGGAAGTTCGACTCTTGGCTACAGCAGTGAGCGAGCGGAGCGAGTCGAACTGCTGCCGCTTTACCGAAAACTTCGAACCTCATTGTAATTGCCCCTCGCTTCGCTCGGGGCTTTGCGCTCGGCCTTCGGCCTCGCTCTGTTTGTATTTTTTGTGCGCGCGTTAGGTCTCGGACTTTGTCCTCCAAAGGATGTTATTTTATTGTCCTTGTCCCAACCCTTCCCATACGCGGACAATATATCTTACTCTCTTTAAAAGGCATACGAAAGTCCCACCCTACCCAAAACATAAAGGGAAGCGGCGACCCCTTCCTTTGGGCGCAAGACCCGCCTTGGGGCGGGTTTGCCATTGTTTTGTCTTTGTCTAATATCGCTTTACAGTATCTTTCCTCGCTCGCTTCGCTCGTCTCAACTCTTAGTTGATTTAAAACGGTAGCGCCGTCGGAGGGGTGTCCGCTTTTTCGCCCCCGCCTTCTCTTATTTTATCCCTCTTGTTCCTGTTACTGGTTGCGATCCTATGGATTCGCCCCGCGTTTTCTTTTAAAACAAAGTAATTCTCGCGGGGCTCGTTTGGGAGAAAAATACTTTGTAAAGAAATAAGAATATCAAACCTTTAAACAGAAAGTATTTTTCTCCTTTTCAGGGCGTAATCCCGGAGCAAGCGGGGGCGGCGGACGCCGCCCAGGAAAGAACAAGAAGACCTAGATTCGGTTGTGGACCACAACCGTTTTGTGGTACTAATTTTGCCATCCACAACTTGTGGACTCCACAAAGTTGTGGGATTAAGACACCCACAAACAGACTTTTGTTGAAAGAGTGTTTTCCAAATGCTAACATTAATTCATGTTTGACAAAGATTCAGGCACTTCCCTTAAAGAGCTCTTTTTCCCTTTAACAAACAAGAAAGCAATTTGGATCATAATTATCATAGGTGCTTTTGTGTATTTTACGAGTCTTTTTAACGGTTTTGTTGGTGATGATGCATCACAGATTGTTAATAACCCTCTGGTTCACTCATATAAGAATATCCCAAATTTCTTTTCAGGAAGTACTTTTTATCTTGGAACTTCTGAACAATTATACGGACATTATTATAAACCTATACTGAGTTTGTATTATTCACTTGTGTATTCTATTTTTGGACCTAATTTTTCCGCATTTCATTTTTTCCAAATTATTTTTCATATTGTTAATGCTTCTTTATTATTTCTACTTTTCACTCGTTTTTTTGACAAATCAAAAGCTTTTTTTTTATCTATTGTTTTTTTGGTTCATCCGATTAATAGCGAGGCGGTCTTTTATATTTCTGCTGCGCAAGATACATTATTTTTTCTATTTGGAATAGTAGCATTATTATTAGCTACTAAAAAAATAATAAATACTCAAATATTGGTCCTAGTGACATTCTTTCTTCTTTTCTCGCTTCTTTCAAAAGAAACCGGATTTCTTTTTGTGGCAACTATAATTATATATCCCCTTATATTTAAACGTCATTATTTTTATCATTTGCTAACTGCTTCACTTATAGCATCCGCGATATACTTCTTTTTGCGGATAAATGCTATCAAATTTCTATCTATACCGGGAAATTCCCCAATAGCAAAGCTAGATTTATGGGAGCGCCTTATTAATGTGCCTGAAATTATCTTTTTCTACGTAAAGACTTTTTTCTTTCCTGTTAACCTTGCAATATCTTATAATTGGGTTCATAGGGAAATAAGTTTTAGTCACTTTTTCTTTCCACTATTAGTTGTCCTCCTTTTTATAAGCACGATAATATTTTTTGCATTTCTACTCTATAAACAACCCACTCGTAAATATTTCAAGGAATCTATATTTTTCTTAGTATGGTTTATTATTGGAATCTTATTACATATTCAATTTTTTCCTTTAGATGCAACAGTTGCAGATAGGTGGTTTTACTTTCCAATCGTCGGATTATTGGGAATGATAGGTCTTGTTTTAAGTGCATTCAAACTAAAACTTTCTAAAACCTGGATCATAATTGTTGTTGTCATAATTCTATTAATTTTATCTGTACGAACAATAGTAAGAAGCTATGATTGGAGAGATGTATGGACTTTATATAGTCGTGATATTACAGTATCAAAAGATAATTATGTTTTGGAAAGCGGAATTGCAGATTATCTTCTGAATCAGGGGAAATACAATGAAGCAAAAGTCCATGCAGAAAATTCAGTGAACATTTATCCTTTCTTTAATAACTATACTACTTTAGGCACCATTTACCACAGGTTAGGAGATTATAAAAAATCAAAGGAGGCTTATCTTAATGCCCTGAAGTATGGAGATTTTTATATAACTTACGAAAATCTTGCAGTGCTGGCTCTGGCTTATGGAGATCCAGAAGAAAACATAATTTTTGTTAAAGATGCACTTAGAAAATATCCTCAAAATGCAAAATTGTGGCTTTCCCTAGCTATTCTTGAGTATAAAAATAATCAAATTGAAGACGCTAAGACTACTATTTCTACGCTTTATAGATTTAACAAGAGTGCAATTGTAATCCATTACTACGATATAATCATTAATGGAGAGCCTCTAAACGAAGAGTTTAAGTAAGACCCGGAAAGATATAGTTGACAAAAATGTTTTTTATTTAGTAAAGTCAACATAAATGAATTGCTTAGTCAAAAAGCTAAGTCTGCTACTTGCAACTTTTACTGTTCTTCTTTTTGGATTTTTTATTACCGCTCATGCAAATCAAGCATTTGCACACACACTCTCGGGGAATGTTTCAGATTCTTCTGGTACAGATATAGTTGGGGCTGTTGTTGACGTAATTGATACAACTACAAACAATAATGTAGGAAACGATACTACAGATGGTTTCGGAAATTACAGTATAGAAGTAAGTAGTGGAACATATGATATAGAAGTTACGCCACCGGGAGGAAGTGGATTTGACTCCGCAATTGCCCCGAGCAGAACTATTTCGGGTGATACTGTCGTAAATTTTATTTTTGCTCCAGCTGGATCAGTTGCCTTATCTGGCCATATATATGATCCACTTGGTAATCCGCTTCAAGATGTAGAAGTGGAGCTACAGGGGACAAATGGTAATGTTGCAAATACCGATTCTTCAGGAGCTTACTCGGTTACTGTTGCATCTGGGACATATACCATTAAAATTAGTTCTCCTACCTATGATACTTTATCTAATGCTCCGTTGAATTACAGATTTACTGCCAACAATTATTCACTTACAGAAAATACGGCATTAGACATCACTCTTCCTGCTAAGAAGGTTACCGTACATGTACAAGACACTAATACTAATCCAATTGAGCAGGTGCGTGTAGAAACTAGCCAATTCGAGCAACAGACCTACACCTTTGGTGGTATTAATTTTACAGGTTTCAGTCATTACAATAGTGGTCCTACCCCTTTCACAAATTACTTCCGGTTCTACCTATTCCGGTGGAGACAAGGACTGTGGAGATTTCGCGACTCATGCAGAGGCGCAAGCCTTCTTTATTTCTCAGGGCGGTCCGGCAAACGACCCCCACAGACTTGACGCAGACCATGATGGAATCGCCTGCGAAACACTACCCTAAAAATGAAAATATAGGGTGAATTTTGCAGCTTGTGGCTTCATTTTGGAAAGAGTATAAGCAAATTATGGATTTCGAGTCTTACGATGAGGGTTATAGAAAAAATCTCGACACACTTTATGGAATGCTAGGATTTTGCAATATTGTGTTATTTGATTCTGTTGCTAAATTCATCCCCCAAAGTTTAGGCCTCATTGAACCGCCTGATTCACAGGAACATCAGCGCAATTGTCATAGTTATACTTTTGGGAAAAATACTTGGTTTGAAGTTAAAAATGTTCACGATGCTATAAAGACAGGAAAACTTATAGAGACAGAAAGCCCGGAGAAGGAAAATGTAATTCTCTATTACAAACGTGCATCTGCGAACCCAATAATTAAACACAGCGGAATTTATTTAGGGAAAGGAAAGGTCAGGTCAAAGTGGGCAAATGGGCCGGTTTTTATTCACGATGTTTTCAATGTTCCATATTCTTATGGAAACATAGTAATTTTTTTTGTGAGAACAGGTGAAGAAATCTAAAATTATTTATAATCTTTCAGTGTCATAAAGTAGCAAATGCGGTTCTGAAAAATACTAACTTTTGGGCGGGAGCGTGAATAATTCTAATCCTTAATGGCGATAAAATGTATTAAAGACTTTATCTTATTTTCTAAATTGTTCAAACTTTTCCCAATAAAAGAAAAAAATAGTAGAAGACATTGCGGCAAGATTAACCAAGGAAGCCTTATCCTTACTCTCCCAGGATTTCTTTAGGTCAGGAAGCTGGGAAAGCCTATCAGGTGCCCATTTTGTAGCGATAGTTAGTCCGGTATATGTTGTGTGTCCACCTTCAGCAATTTGTTCGTCATATAATTCTCTCATCATTGAACCCTTTTGCTTTAAATGTTTTTCAAAATCTTTATCTACCGCGTCCATCATGGTATATATGTTTGGAAGTTTATAATCTTCGGTATTTTGACCTTTATTCCTGATCATTTCTTCCGTTGGGAATCCTCGACCACCCAAACCCATTTTAGCCGCTAACAAAAAGGCCTCCTCTTCTTGACCAGCATTCAATAAAGCTGAAATTCTTAAATAGTAATATCCAAAAGCGGCAACATGCTCCCAATAAGATTTTATAATAGCATAGAACGTATACTCATTCTTTTCTTCCAAACTTGCAATCAGACCCTGAAAGAGAAATTTTCCCCGGATAAACATCAAGTACCCTGTGTGTAAAATAGGTTGCATTCTGTTTTCGTAAGGCCTGGGCATAGCAGAAAATCGTTTTTGTCTTTTGAATCTTTTTTGGTATGTCTTAATTTGCCCCCAGTTTTGTTTATTGGTTATTCTACTTTTCACAGGCCTAAATTATACCAGTTCTAATTCCTAATGGTGGTTAGGGAGTAGATTTGATCTAAGCTCAGGCCGTAGAAATTGTTTATAAGTATTTTGAAGGCTATTGGGATGTTCACAACATTAATGGAAAATGGAGATTATGGGAATCTAAAATTAAAGAAGTCAAAGAGCCAGATTATCTCTGGTTTTATGAGTAATAACTTTTTTTGAATATAGTATTTTGCGTCTGGACTTCAAAGAGTAGTTGCGGTACCTTCTACCCTAACTATGGATAGATACAGCGAATCTTTAAAGACCAAATACACCGGTGAAAACCCTATTATTGAGTACTGTTTGTATGCGCGAAAATCCACAGAGGATGATGAACGGCAAGCCATGTCGATTGACTCCCAAATTAAGGAAATGATGGAAATGGCCGCCAAAGAGGAATTGTATATAAAAGAAGTTCGCCAAGAAAAACATTCGGCTAAGACATCAGGTAAACGACCAGTTTACAATCAACTTCTCAGTGATATTAGAAATGGAATGTTTACAGGAATTCTTACATGGGCGCCGGATAGGTTAAGTAGGAACGCCGGAGATTTAGGGATGCTAGTCGATCTGATGGATCAGAAAAAGATAGTCCACATCAAAACATTTACCCAGGCCTTCTCAAACAGCCCAAGTGACAAGTTTTTGCTGATGATTCTCTGCTCTCAAGCAAAACTTGAGAATGATCAAAAAGGGGTTAATGTTAAGCGAGGAATTAGAGCAAAATGCAACATGGGATGGAGACCCGGAATGCCGCCAATTGGCTACTTTAACCGTGCAATGAATGGAATAAAGGATATTATTCCTGATCCTGAACGTGCACCCTTTATAACAGAGATGTTTGAGAGAGTTGCAAAGAACGGAGATAGCGGACGGACACTAAAGCGGTGGATGGATAGTGCCGGAATGACTACAAGATCCGGGAAAGAAGTCCATCTGAGCAATCTTTACCTAATGCTCAAAAATTCTTTCTATTATGGTGAGTTTGAATATCCGGTTGGAAGTGGCAATTGGTATAAAGGCGCTCATCAACCGTTAACTACCAGAGAGATTTTTGATCAAGTTCAAGAGAAGTTGTTTATCCCATTCAAAAAGGCAAAATGGGGAAGTAAAACATTTGCTTTTAAAGACTTGTTTAAATGTGCATCATGCGGATCACTGGTTATTGGTGAAGATAGATACAGAAAGAGGAAAACTAGAGAGCCTGTTTATCATGTTTATTATCACTGCACGAGACAAAAGAACTATGAATGCCCTGAGCCATATGTTTCTGAAGGTAAATTAATAAAAGAACTTTTAAGGTATATTCAATTTACAGGAACAGCCCATCCTCAAATGGTAAGGCCAACAGAGCAACTTGAAAAATACGTAGCAGAATACGAGAAGGTTAGGAAGGTAATATTGTTAAATCAAGACATCGACCCTGATTACAGACCTCTTGATATATACGAATACTCAAAATATGCATTAAGAAGTGGGACGGTTGACGAAAAAAGGGAGATAATTAAGGCTCTTGGAGGTCTCCTTTACATCCACCAGCAATTCGTTTGCTCCTCTCCTGTCAATTAGCTGCCGGACTACGATTCGAACGTAGATAGACGGATCCAGAATCCGTCGTCCTATTCATCCCGCCTCGGCGGGACAAGCCCGCCAAATTTACTTATTACAGGTGCTGTCGGACTAGGATTCGAACCTAGATAGACAGATCCAGAATCTGTCGTCCTACCATTAGACGATCCGACAGCACCGGCAACAAGCTTTTTAAAAGCGTTGCCTCCATGCCAGCTTTTTACTTTTACTTCACGAACTCTAGCACTTTTAAAGTCATTATACGCTTCCGAATATATTAATTTCCAAGGTCTACCCTTTTTTGTTGAGCGAACGTCTCCTTTATTGTGTTTTTGGATTCGTTCTTCCAATACAATTGATGTTATTCCAACATAATATTTATTCTTATCATTTTTAAGTATATATAGATTCACCATAATTTGGCGGGGCAAGTTAGACGATCCAGCAATGGCAGGGTATATTTTACCCCGCACCATTTTTTTCCGCAACTACTATGTCATATAGTGGTGCGGGGCAGGCTAAATTTTGGGATTAATGAGAGGCTTTCGGGGATTGGTTTGGGGATATTCTTTCTAGGATTAGGTTTTTGACGTCTTCAAAAAAAGGCAGAGAGGAAACAGATTCTTCATTGCCTAGCGCATCTAGAACTTTTTCAATATCCCTAACATAAACTGTAGTCGTTTCGTCAGATGTTCCCTTATGTTCGCGTACTATACTTCCAAGGCGAAATCCAAAATGCTTCTTAAAATCAATATCTATTTGGATAGCCAGAAGCCACCGTTGCTTGTTAAACGTTAGTCTTCCTTCTTTTTCGCTTAGTTTTGCAGCTAGCAATCCTAGTATAAATGGCGCAAATTGTTCCTTGCTCTCGGGAATAGAGGATGATTCCGGTTTTTTAAAAAAACCGAATTCATCTAGGTCAACATATACTTTATACTCTTTGGCACTAACCAGTTCATCCATCTTGTATCTTCCAAGTGTTCTTCTTAGCATTTCCATACCAGAAGCCTTGACTGATTGTGTTGCTATTATCAAATCATTTCTTCCAAAATATCCGGAAGGACGTCTTTGATAGTCGCCGAAGGAGAGACCCATGAAAAATGCCCTCTCATTTTCCGTAAGTTTATGTCGTCTATGTTCTTCGCGCCGCATATTACCCTCCTCCTCAAGAGTGGATTCGATTTGCGGTGAACCCCCATTCCCGGCTGTTATAAGAGGCTTGTCAACTGAAGTTAACTCGGAAGGTGTTTGGCGAAGTCCTGCCCTGATAAGTATGTCATTGATTTCGGCTTCGGGACGATCGAATATGCCGTGCAATTCTGCATCGGTAGGAGCGTGGCCAGTTTGGGAATAGTGGAATCTTGCCCATACCGCAACCACACTATCTCTAGCAGGGAGATGACTTACCCGTAGGGGCTTGTCATAGAGATTATTTCCGCCGTTTTGACCCTTTTCCGGATTTGCCATTCTCCGATATTATCTTATGATTACTCCTAAAGTCAAGAGTGCCGCAATAGTCAATTATGCTGCTGATACCTTGTAAAGATGTTTTGGGTGTGCTATTATCGTAAAACTTCGTGATTAGCTTGATAAGACAACGATTATTAGTTATTGCCCCACACCCCGACGATGAAGTAATTGGTTGTGGCGGTCTCATCCAAAAAATAAAAGAAAACGGAGGAAAAGTGTTCGTACTGTTCTTGACGGTTGGGGATACCAAAGACTTCTCGGAAAAAGGAAAATCAAGCGCGTCCTCCCGCAAAAAAGAAATTGAGCACGTTGCTAAATTCCTAAAATACGATAACTATCATATAGCATTTCCAGGGAATAAGTACCATTTAAAACTCGACAGTTTGGGACAACTTGCTCTAATGAACATGATTGAACGCGAGAGTAAAGTTTCGATTGAAAAAGTTAAACCAACAATAGTCGCTTTTCCTTCGCCTACATCATACAATCAAGATCATCACATGGCGGCATTGGCAGCACATGCAGCGCTTCGTCCGGCCCCAAACTCTTTAAAACACTTTGTTAATATAGTCCTTTCTTATGAGGAGGTTGGAGACCTCTGGAGTCTCTCGGCCAATTTTACGCCCAACCTTCTTATACCATTATCAATTGAAGAACTGGATAAAAAACTCACCGCAATCAAGCTTTATATTACGCAATATAGAAAAGAGCCAAGTACAAGATCTAAAGAGACGATTATGGCGCACAGTAAGCTTTTAGGCTCACTTTGCGGAAATCAATATGCGGAGGGGTTTAAAACTCAAAGGATTTTTTTACAATGAGACTAGCAGGATACCAGCCACAATACTTCCCAAGGTTACATTATTTCAACCGTATTTTAAACTCTGACGTATTTGAAATATCTGACTACGTTCAGTTTGTTCGAAAACACGCTTTTCCACAGCCTGACGGAACAATGAAGCGGGGAAAATCTTTTCAAGCTCATACGGTAATCAAGAATGACCAGGGACCTTTATTTCTTGCAATACCAACTCATGATGAGCTTCTGCCTATAAACAAAACCAAGATTGACTATTCTCAAAATTGGGCAAACAAACATTTGAAGAGTATAGAAGTAGGGTATAGGAAAGCTTTAAATTTCTCAAAACTCTTTCCCGAAATCGAAGAAATCCTTAACCAACAATACCTTAATTTGGGAGATTTAACTGTAGCAACAGTGTTTTGGGGGATTATAAGACTTTTAACTGATGAAAAAATTGCGATGTCGGACGTCTCACCGGAATTTATAGGTACACTACTTAAAAAAAATAAAAATCCGTTTCTTTTAAAAAAAATATTTCTTGCATCTGAAAGCCCACTTCCCCCTCCAAAAAAAGGCGAAGCAAATGATTGGATTATAGCTCTATGCAAACATGCGGGAGCAGATGAGTATTATTATGGGGGAACATCGCATTCTGCCTATATGGATATTGATAAATTAGAGAAAAGCAAAATTAAAGGTGTTGTGCAAAATTGGCAGGCGCCTTCCTATCGCCAACAGTACATGAAAGTAGGATTTCTCCCTAATTTATCCGTAATTGACCTTGTTATGAATGAAAATCTTGCAACAAGACAGGAGCTGATGATTTAGTATGCTTTTAAAATTTCCCTATAATATTTTAAGTCTGATTCTACTTATCGCTTTTGCGATACGTATTTATAATCTCAACTTTAATTCACCTTTTGTTGATGAGGCAGCCTATATTGTAATTGGTCAAAAAATACTTGCGGGACAAATTGAAAATGTGATAGGAGACATTTCCTGGGTCGGTGCCTTTCCGTTTTTTTATCCCTTAATCTCGGGAATAGTTTTTAACCTAGGTGGAATTATTGCGACAAGATTTTTTAATGTAATGCTCGGAACACTTTGCGTAATACTCATTTATACTTTCACAAAGCAGTTGAGATTTTTCAAAAAAGAGAAAAGCAACGAAATCGCAGGACTTATTGCTGCTTCTTTTATGGCAACTGCCGCAATCCCAATTGATGCCAGTAGGGTTGCAATTTACGATGGTTTGTCGTTTACGCTTTTTCTTGGGGGGCTAAACCTATACATAAGAGCATTAAACTCTAAGTCCGAAGTACATTACTTTTTAACGGCAATCGTGTTATTTCTTTCTTTTTTAGCCAAATATATCACTATGATTTTTTTCCCTTTTATTTTTCTTTCATCAAAGCTTAAAGTAAAAATTATCGCTTCTTTATGGTTTCCCCTCCTACTTTTGATGTATTTATATTTCTATAACACTAGAACTTATTTAATGACATATTTTTCAAGCCAGATAGGAGATGAAGCAACAACATATATCGAAGTTATTCAAACATTCGCAAAGTACCTATGGCCTACCTATGTTCTTTCTTTCCTTGGAGGCTTATTCTTATGGAAAACGAAAAAAAAACTTATTTTATCCTTAATTTTCATGTCGCTTGTGCCAATTGCGGTTCATGTCCTTTCAAAAAACAACAATTCCGCACATCAGCACAGCTTTCTTTCAATAATTTTTATTCTGCCTATTGTCGGAGCATTTTTCACTTTGTATATTAACAAATATAAGAAAGTTGGAGCGTTAGTGGCCATTATTCTGTTGATTTTTAATTTTATGTATTCGTGGCCGCAAGTTAAAGACTTAGAAAGCTTTTGGCCCAATTCCTACCGCGCAGTAAACCTAATCGGAGAGAAAACCAAAGCATCGGATATCATTCTTGCCGAAGGAAGCGACACAGTCGCATTGAGTCTTAAAAAAAAGATTCCTTACGAAAATATAGTTGGGCCATTCGCGTTTACCTATAAAGGGCAGGATGAGGCAGTTGCGTACACTCAAGCAATTAAAGACGGGTATTTTCGTTTCGTGGAGCTTGAAAACGTTTATTTTTCAACAGGGATAATTGAGGATATAGAGAAGGCGCTTCTTGGAAAGTATATAAAGATTTTTGATGATGGAAAGATCAGAATCTATGAAAGAAAATGATAAATAGAATCCTTATCATAGTTATTGCCCTAGAAGTTGTCTTGTTTTTAATCTTTCTTTTTAATTTTGCAACAGGGGCTCCCCGGTCTTCACAAAAAGAATTAACTCCTTCCCCCTCTCCGGCAATTTCTGAGATTGAGTTGACCGGTTGGTTTGCGGCATGGGACCAGAATCTTGCCGAGAGTTCACTTCCAAAAGTGATGCAGAAATTTCATACCTTCTCCCCGATGTTATATAGAGTAATGTCCGACGGAAGCCTTGGGAGGCACAATATTCGGAATAGGAATACAATGATTATGTTTGCTCGAAAGTATAATATACCACTCGCGCCAGTGATAACGGATGAAGGTGACTCAGGACGAATTAATAAACTACTTAATGATCCAAACACGCAGGAAAAATTCATTCAAGACTTGATCAACGAGGCGATAGGTGAAAATTTTATGGGATGGAGTATTGATATCGAACAGTTAAATTCCCAAGATAAGCAAGCATTTTCAAGGTTCGTTAAAAATATGTCGCTTGAGCTTCATAAGAACAATCTAAAACTTTTTATTATTGTATTTGCAAGAAAAGAAAAGGAAACTTATGATCCATCTATTGCCCATGACTATGGAACGATTGGAGAATATGCTGATCAGGTGCAACTAATGACTTACAATTTTAACAATGACTCAACTGATCCCGGAGGACAGGCCCCGCTCGAGTGGTATAGAGAGGTATTAACGTATGCAACAAAAACCATCCCGAAGGAAAAGATACTGGTTGGTCTTTCAACTCACGGGTACGATTGGGGGGCAGAGGTTGTAGGACTAACTTACCCAGAAGTCGTGGAGATTATCAAGCAAAAAAAACTAAATCCCACATATAACGTCACGCAATCCTCGCAGATGGTCTCGTACCAAGACACGGATGGACAAAGACATTCCTTATGGTTTGAAGACGCAAAAACAATATATGAAAAAATGAAAATCGCCATGTCAGAATTTGGCATTAATAAATTTGCGTTTTGGAGAATAAGCGCTGAGGATCCTAAAGTTTGGGATATTGTTCCAAATAACTAAATAACTATTTTCTTGCGGCCGGCACCCATCTTCCTGAAGAATGACCAAAAAGACCCTTTTTTATTGATGAAAGTAATATTAACGAGTTGAGAAATTGAAACAAAATAAAGAATGGCCCATAAAGTATAAGTCGATACTTTTTATCGTACAGGCCTACGATAATAGTGATAATATAATCAAAGATAAGCAATATTACAAAGACCTCCAAAGCATATAATGCTCCGCTTGGGAAAAGAAAAGATGTAATGGAATTCCCCGAAACGAAAATAAAATTTAACTTGGAAAGTACGAGGAGAATTAAAGCGATAGGGATTGTTAGAATAAAAATTGAATAGAAGAAAAACTCAAACGTGAATACCGTTAAAGATAACCAAAAAAAAGATGGCCATATTCCCTGTGCCCTTAATGTTTGGTAGAATCCAACATTCCAGCGTTTCACCTGATTCCAGTAATCCGCAAGTGTATTTGGATCTTCGTAAGTGGCACTGATGTTTGGTTCATATGAAATGGTACCTAAATTTTTCTTATGAACTTGAAAAGCAAGATTAAAATCCTCAATCCATACTCCGGGAGTATCAAGTCTCAGTTTCTTAAGAACCGATGTGCGAAAGAGTGCCGCAAATCCGGGAATTACAACATTTACATTTGTATATTTCCATGTTTGTCCGTACATAAAACTCATTTGTAAAATTCTGTAAAGTCTTGTTCTGTAGGCCGATATAAAGTCGGGAATACTAACTTGGGTTTTCTTTCTCCAATAAGGATTTGCATGGGCGGTCAACGCGGCTGTTTCGGGATGATAATACATATATTTTAACGCGCGATTAAGATAATTAGCATCCAATTTCGTATCGGCATCCACAAAAATAACATAATCATAGCTTCTAAGCACATTGAATTTTTTTAGAAGCGTTTTTAACGCTTTCGCCTTGCCGAGCCCTTTTTTATTGATAAGTAGATTACATCGAAGGCTTTTTGCAATTTGCGCTGTCCTATCTGTGGAGCCATCAGAGACAATGTATATCTGCATTGGCGGAACAACTCTTTTTGCAGACTTAATTGCGGTAGCAATTACATCTTCTTCATTATGCGCAGGCAGGCACACTGCGACCCTTTTATGCATCTCTCTAAATACACCTGCAGGGAGCTTTCTTCGTTTTACAAACAAGTTCGTAGTAAGATATCGAAGGATCCCAACCAAGATCCAAAAGATAATGTTAAAACTGAATGGGAAAGCGATCTTCATAGTTGAATGAGCATTATAGGGTGATTAAGAGTTTAAATCAAGAAAGAGCAGGGTCAATTGTTAGCTTGAGGCCTTCGTAGATGCCAACTGTTTGCTGCCATCCCAACGATTTAAGTTTTGAGAGATCCGGGCGGCGGCCTTGATGGTCATGACCCGGTCGAGGTATATGTTTTATTTTACTTTTCGAACCAGTCACAAACAACACAAGCTTTGCAAGTTCGTTTATCGATATTTCAATATCTCCTCCCGCATTGTAGATTTCTCCTTTTTTGCCGCGTTCGGCAATTAATAAAAGTGCATCGATAAGATCGTCCACATAGCAAAAAGTTCTGGTTTGCTTACCATTACCCTCAACAGGGAGAGGGCGATTGGATTTTGCGTTTCGCAAAAAGCGAGAGACAACGCGGGTTTCATTTTTTGAAGTTCCCGGCCCATATGTATTAAAGACACGAATAATCCGCGCGTCTAAATTAAATTTTCGAACATACATTATAATTAAACTTTCTGAAAATCGCTTCCCCTCCTCATATGGACTTCTTGCTCCGACAGGATCAACGTTTCCGGTATAGCTTTCCATTTGAGGAAATTCTTTTGGGTCGCCGTAAATCTCAGAAGAACTCGTAAAAATTAATTTTGCTTGATTTTTTCGCGCCAATTCAAGCACACTTAGAGTTCCGATAGAGCAGGTTCTAAGCATCTCCTCGCCTAGTTTTGTGAGGTTTGGGACGCCGGTTGGGCAAGCAAGATGGTAAATTATTTCGAATTTCGAATTTCGAAGTGCGAAGTGCGAAGTTGTGATGTCTTGTTTGATAAATTTAAAATTCGGATTATTCCTAAATTGTTTGAGATGAGTTCCGTCCGAGGTGATTAAATTGTCGATTACTAAGACCTTATCTCCATTCGAAATCAGCCGTCTGCAAAGGTTGGAACCTATGAATCCCGCGCCTCCTGTTACCACAACGTGGTTCATATGCGAAAAATGTGAGGGGCAGTGTGGTTTTTTAAGATATTTCTCGTATCAAGAATGGGTTTATTATATGAGACAAGAGAATCATAATCAATATTGCTGTGGGAAGTCGCAATTATAATAATGTCTATATCCTGAATAGTCGGTTCGGTAATATCTACAGATTGCTCATCATCAAGGCTTGGAATATAGGGGTCGTGATAAGAAACCTGAACATTGTTCTCTCTTAAAAGTTCCCGTATCTTAAGAGACGGAGATTCTCTTTTGTCCGCCACGTTCTCTTTATAAGATACTCCAATTACAAGCGCTGAATGATTTTGTTTTACTCCGTTAGTGCTTTTAAGGATATCAAGAGTTTTTTTAACAATCTTTTTTGGTTGCTCATCATTAACATTTCCAGCTGCTTCAACAATCCCAAGAGATATGCCTCTTTTTTTTGCATCTGCGAGTAGATAATATGGATCAACCGGGATGCAATGCCCACCTATCCCGGGCCCGGGGTAGTGAGCCATGAAACCAAAAGGTTTAGTCGATGAGGCAGTAATCACTTCCCAAAGATCGATGCCAAGGACATCTGTATAGTTAAGAAGTTCATTTGATAGGCTAATATTGACCAGCCTGAATGTGTTTTCAAGCATCTTTGACATTTCTGCCGCTTCAAGAGATGAAACGGGAACAATTTCTTTGATAAAACATTTATAAAAAGATGAGGTAAGCGAAAGTGCCTCATTGCTTAAGCCGGAAACCACTTTTGGTGTATTGAAAATCGTGTACTTTTTGTTTCCGGGATCAACTCGTTCCGGCGAAAAAGAAACAAAAAACTCATTTTCCTCTCTAAGGCCCGACGTCTTTAATATTGGCAACGCAAAATTTCTTGTCATACCGGGAGCAATAGTGCTCTCTATAATGACCAGCGTACCTTTTTTTAAATATTTTGCAGTATTTATTAAGGAATTCTCAAGCGGTTCAAGATCGGGACTTTTATCTTCATGAATTGGGGTAGGGACGCAAATACAAACAATATCGCATTCGGATAGCTTGTCTATTTCAGTGGTTGCCGTGTAATTTTTAATTTGTGCATCATTTATTTCTTTTGCTCGCGATTCCCTTCTTGTGAAGCCAATTGTTTTAAAACCTCGCGAGGCCGAACCCTGAGCCAGAGCACCTCCAACATAGCCGATCCCAATAATACCCACAATGGCACTTCTTTCTTCAATTTTCTTTGATAAAACCTTTAAATAACTCATTGCACGAAAAAAGGCAATCCCTCGCGGGATTGCCTCCGATTGCGGTCAGCAAGTTGTTCTAACTTGATTGTAGAAGTAAGCCCTTGGTGCTGTCAATATAGCAATAAGGGTCAAACTATGACAACTGCCTATTCGTGCTGCGGGCCATGCGCATGTAGTGAAGATAGTTGTAACCAAAAAACAAAATTAATAAAGTGACAATTCCCGAGGCAATATATGGAGCGCCAATATCAAAGCTTGCTATGATACCTCCAATTAGAGGGCCAAAGACTCGCGCCAACGATCCAAAGCTTTGTGCAACCCCAAGAACTATTCCCTGTTCGTTAGGATTTGACTCAAGTGAAATTAATGATTGCACGTTTACATGTAAGAGGCTAAAGCTAAACGATGAGAGCGGACCGATAATAAGCATAAATAAACCAATAGGAGCAAGGCCGGTAAATACTGTTGAGACGCCAAAAACTAAAAGCGCAATTCGAATTATTTGAGTTTCGTCCCACCGCTTAAGCATTAGCCTGATAAGATAAATCTGGGTTATAAATGAGCCTGCGCCAATTAGGCCAAAATAGTATCCGTTTTGAGCTTCATTCCAGCCAAACCTACTTTGCGCGAATATCGGAAAAATGCCGATGATCAAGGCAAGAGCTAAATTTACGAAAAAGAAGAGAAAAAGCAGAAACGCCATGTTTTTGGGCCTAAGGACTTCCCGCGTTACCCTCAAATTAAAGAACTCTATTTTAATATGTTTTTGGAGGACTCTGTTTGACTCCGGAAGCAATGTATAAATTAACACGGCATTAATCAAAGATAATACTCCGGGAATTATAAACGGAACATTTGGACCAAAAGCTTCCGAGATGACGCCGCCGATAAAAGGACCAAAAATGAACCCAAGACCAAAAGCCGCGCCCATTAAGGCCATTTTTTTTGTTCTTTCATGCGATTTTGAGGTATCAGCAACATAAGCTTGAGCAACGGAGATATTAGAAGACCCAACCCCTGCTATTATTCGAGCTATAAAAAGAAGAAGGAGAGATTGAAAAAAGAACACTAATATGTAAGATGCGGCATTAATTAAAGCTGTTATAATAAGGAGCGGCCTCCTTCCGTATTTATCCGATAGTCTTCCTATAATCGGGGAAAATAAGAACTGGAAAAAAGAGAAGACCGAGATTATTACGCCGACCAAGAAAACATCGCCGCCAATATTTTCAACCAAAATAGGAAGAATTGGGATCACAACCCCAAATCCTAAAAGATCAATAAATACAACCAAAAGTAAAGTTAGAAGTTTGCGGTCGGGCATGGACTTTCTATTTTAGCACACTCCGCAGATTTGACTATGTAGGTTGTTTTAGGTATAGTAGGGCTAAGACGAGGACTTGATCCCGAGGTCTACGTCCTCGCGTCGCAAGGGCGCTGGTACGGGATCTGCGGTCGTACCGCATATTGCGGTACTCCCTTGACATTTTAGCAATTGATTTGTTATACTGCTAACAAAATTTATGATAAATCTTTCAAATAAAAAAAACGAGCAGCTGGTGCCGGTAATACCAATAAGAGACGGGATTGTTTTTCCCCACACAGAATCCATTCTCACTTTTGGGAGGCCCAAGAGCTTGGCGGCTTTAGAATCGGCATTTGCAGGAGAAAGAGTTGTTTGTTTTGTTCTTCAGAAAAACCCCAAACAAAATGATCCCGCCCCGGAAGAACTCTATTCAATGGGTACGGTTTCACATATTGAAAGAATGATAAGGACCGATGGCGAGGTTAATGCCTTAGTACGTGGATTATCGAGAGCAAAAATTTTATCCTATGATGAACGGTCTGGGTATTTCCTTGCAAGAGTCTCGGAGATAGAGGAAAAAATTGATAGTTCTCCCGAAGTTCGCGCCTTATCAAATCACTTGATATCCGAATTTAAGAAAGCTTTAAGCCTTGGAAAACAGGCAGACTTTTTAGTATTTATGAACATAATGTCTGAGGTTTCTGCCGGAGAACTTGCAGATCAGATTGCCTCAACTTTAGATATAAAAGGTTCTGAACGCCAAGAAATCCTTGAAACCATCGACATAAAGAGAAGGCTTGAAAGGGTTTCTGAGTTCTTGTCTCGCGAGGTTAAGGTCTTGGAACTTGAGAGAAAAATAACCAGCAAGACTAACGAGCAGTTTGAAAAGACCGCAAGAGAAGCAATACTTCGCGAGAGAATAAAGACAATTGAGAAAGAGCTTGGGGAAGGCGAAGAGGGGGGAGAAGTAAAGGAGCTTCTTGAGAAAATCAAAGAAGCCAAAATGCCAAAAGACGTTGAAGAAAAGGCAAAAAAAGAGCTTAGAAAATTATCCCAGGCATCGCCTTACAATCCCGAATCAGGATACATAAGAAATTATCTTGAGACATTGGTTGCTCTTCCGTGGAGCATAAAATCCAGGAATAATGTTGACATAAAAGATGCCGAGAGAATTCTTGAGGAGGATCATTACGGCCTTAAAAAGGCAAAAGAGCGAATTGTTGAGTATTTGGCAGTTCATAAACTTGCAGGCAAGATGAAAGGGCCGATTTTGTGTTTTGTTGGGCCGCCCGGAGTTGGAAAAACATCAATAGGTAAGTCTATTGCACGGGCCTTAGGACGCAAATTCGTAAAAGTGTCCCTGGGAGGAATTCGCGACGAGGCAGAGATCCGTGGACATAGGAGAACCTATGTTGGCGCATTGCCCGGCCGCATAATCCAGGGAATCAAAGACGCAGGAACAAAAAACCCCGTATTTATGCTTGATGAAATAGATAAAGTTGGAGCAGATTATCGGGGAGACCCGTCTGCCGCGCTTCTTGAAGCGCTCGATCCTGAACAGAATGATTTTTTCTCTGACCATTACCTTGATGTCCCATTTGGTCTTTCGGACGTAATGTTTATAACGACCGCCAATATTCTTGACACAATTCCTCCGGCTCTTCGTGACCGACTTGAAGTAATTAACTTTGCCGGATATACAGAAGAAGAAAAGTTTAACATCGCTAGCCGCTTCTTGCTAAAAAAACAGCTCCAAGCTCATGGACTCGCGCCTGAAAATGTTGAGCTTCGCGATAATGCTATTCATTATATTATCGAAAGATACACAAGAGAAGCAGGGGTCCGAAATCTTGAGAGAGAACTTGCTTCGATATTCAGAAAAATTGCTAAGGCCGTTGCGGAAAACAAAAAAGAGAAAACGGTAATCACTGCAAAAAACGTCGGGCAATTCTTAGGGCCGGCTAAATTCTCTTCCCTAATTGCTGAAAAAAAGGATGAGGTCGGTATGGCGACCGGACTTTTCGTAACAGGAGCTGGAGGCGGAATTCTCTTTGTGGAAGTTGCCCTTATGCCAGGTAAAGGGAACTTAATCTTAACAGGACAGTTAGGAGACGTAATGAAAGAGTCTTGTCAGGCTGCTATGTCATATATAAGAGCAAGAGCAAAACAGCTCGGACTTCCGGAAAGATTCTACCAAAAAATCGATGTTCACATACACGTTCCAGAAGGCGGAATTCCAAAAGACGGTCCTTCAGCAGGAACAGCTATTACAACCGCGCTTGTCTCAGCCCTCGCTAAAGTCCCTGCGAATCATTTGGTTGGAATGACAGGAGAAGTAACGCTTCGCGGCCGCGTGCTTGAAATTGGGGGAGTCAAAGAAAAGTTAATTGCCGCTCACCGAGCGGGACTTCGGACCGTGATTTTGCCAAAAGACAACAGAAAGGATCTTGAGGATGTGCCAAAAGAGGTTTTAAAGGAGGTCCGTTTTGTCTTTGTAACTCACATGGACGAAGTCCTAAAAGTTGCATTAACTAGGAAAATTTCCGGACTTAAAAAAATAAAGGGCGAACAAATCCCAAGTCAAAACATCATACCTCCAATCCCTATAGCCGCCGATTAGTTCAGTATCCAGTATTGAGTATGAAGTATTAAGTATGATTTCTGTGCTTGCCCTGAGCACTTCGATATAACTCAGTGTGAAGATGTCGAAGGGCTTGCTCTGAGCATAGTCGAAGGGGTAAAATACGGTTATGAAGCAGCAAGACGGAACAGATAAATTCCTTGCAATTTATAACGAGATAGATCATTACATGCGTGGGTTTTTAAACGCGCAAGATTACGTAGATCATGGCGTACTACTTCGCCAGATGTCTGAGAAGAATCGGCTATTTTCAGACTATTATAAAGACCTAAAATTATTTGCAGAACTTCGAAATCTTCTTGTGCATAATCCATACCCGGACCGTGCAAACCCCATCATAATTCCACATGAATATATCACGCAGAAATATGAAGAGATTAAAAATGCAATTATGCGTCCTAAAAAAGCAATTGATATAGCTATAAGAAGAGAATTTATTTATACAACCTCACTTGATGCCAACGCAATTGATGTAATGGCTGAGATGGACGATAAAACCTATACGCACGTTCCCGTCATCGAAGAGGATAAATTAATTGGTGTTTTTTCTGAAAATACACTACTTGCTTATCTTGTAAGTCATCGCGACGCAATAATTTTAAAAGATACAAAAATAGAAGAGTTTAAGGATTTTATTGGGGTGGACAAACACAAGAGCGAATATTTTGAGTTTGTCCCTAGAGATACTTTACTTGCGGACGTTGAACTTTTGTTTCAACAAGGTTTAAAGGCGAGAAAGAGAATTGCAGTCGTTTACATTACGGAAAATGGGAGAAGAGATGAGAAGCTTCTTGGAATGGTTACGGCCTGGGATGTTGCAGGCAAAGTCTAAGCCTCTTTCGGCTTCTCGACTATCAGTGCGTATAGCTCATCTTTAAAGTCTGTAAATAAAGGAGACATAGCGGCGAGAACCCGTTCTCTATCCCCCATTCCCTCAAGGAGCTTACCGGAATCATATTTTCTTCTATACACGTTCATACCTACGAAAGACCAGTATCTTGCAACAAACTTTAGAATTGATGCGTCATTTGGTTTATTTTCTCTTGTTGTCCAAGGAAAAAATACGGCTCTCCCGCCTGGTTTTAGAGTATCTTTTATGTAATCGGCAAAATTGAGATGGCTTCCCGGATCATTAGATTTTCCAGTATCCCAATCTAAGGGAATATCGGAGAAAAGCCAGGGGTAGCCCTCAATACTGCTAATGAACGATATGGAATTTGGCGCAAACGGAGGTCTTAGAGCATCAGCTCTAAAATGATCCCTAAAACTTGCGGTTTGTCCGAAGAAGTTAGAAAAGTCCTTCACCGCTTGAGAAAAGAACTTTCCCGCATCTCTTAGTAATTTATGATGGTCTTCAACATCTAGACTCAAAGCTCGGAAATTTCGGAGATAAGGAAGACATCTTGGGGCAACCCATGTAGCAAGGTTTTGTATAAACAAATCCGCTTCCTTTTCGCCTCTCAATAGTTTAACTTCTTCTTCAAACGTTCGCCACTTAGTTATTTCTCTTATTTTTTCTCCCGGAAAGTCTTTATGATAACTTCTCTCCCTGGTTACAACTCTATTTTTGAATCTGTATAAAAATATGTTGGCCAGTTCTTGTTCGATGTTTTGCGCATCGGACTTGTCGTCTACGTTTGGAGGACTATATAAAGTATCTTGAATTGCTATATGCAGCGTGTTGCGTATCCGGGGTCGCGAAAATGTCTTTAGGAAATTTTTTTTAAACTTCGGATCCAGCTCTGCAATCCATGACGTTTGTCCTGCTTCCGAGCTCATTTCTTCCATAAACTCATCGACAATTTCAACAGAGTGAGTAAAGCAATTATCTCTATGAAGCTCTCTTAGTATCTGTGGCCACATTGGAAAAGCAGAGCAAAGATCTAGCGAGACAAAGTCTCCTTTAGTATTAAGATATGATCGAACAAAATCATTCTGACAGACCAATCTTGCAGTTCTTCCCCACGCGTAAGATATCCCTTCGGTTTTCTGTTGGACTAGAGTATGTCTAAGAAGACGTTCCTCAGGCTCTAAAATTTCGCCAGTATCATCATCCAAAAATGTCCAGTCCCTGCTTCTCCAGAATTGAGGTGGCATTCTTCTATATACTTGATTGAGATTTTCTTTACTCTGCGACATTATAAGATTGGTTTTTCGATAACAAGTGAGACAAGTTTGTCTTCGCCTTCTCTGAAAACGGGCGAACGGTGAACCAAATCGTACTCTCTACTGCTCATATCGCCTCTAAGCTCATCACGTTCAAAGTAAGTTTTCGATATTGCAATTCCTTTTTCTTTCCAGGCAGTTTCAACCGCCTCAAGACTCGCTCTGTTTTCACCTGTCTCAGCCTGCATTGACCAAGGAAAGAAGACTGCTCGTCCTCCCGGTTTGAGAGCACCGAATATCCGCTTGGCTATTTCAACATGCTCTCCGAGTTCAAAGTTGGTGCCGTAAAATGGCCACCCTTCTATGCTAGAAAAGAAAAAGACAGAATTATCAACAAATGGTAAATAACGCATATCTGCCTGGATGTAGTTATTACCAGTCCTACCGCCCCTGAAATATCTTGTATTCCTATATTTTTTAGGAAAACTTTTCTCGGCCTCTTGGGATATAGATTTTAAATCTTTTATATCCAAGCTCACAACACGAAACCCTCTAATATTGCCCACAAGCCTTTCGGTAAAATATTCCACCATGTCGTCAATCAATGCGTCGGCATTTCTCTCGCCCATTATCATTGTCATGTCTTTCTTGAAAGTTGTTTCTTCTTCAACAGAAACCATATATTGCCATGTGCCTTTGTCACTCGGATTATGTCCGGGCGGCTCTGTTTTTACTTCATAGCTTTTTGTGGAAAGTCTAAAACCATAAGCGAGCCTATTACGAATAGTTTCCTCGTCAAGTTCCCTAGAGGATTCCACACACATAAGGCCAAATAACGTGCTCTCCATAAGTTGCCGTGTGAGAGAATCTCTTGGCGTAAGTTCGTTTCTAAGTCTTTTAAGAGTTGAGGCGTCAAGGCCTTGAACTGATGAAAATTGATCTCTTTTATGTGCGCCTTGTAGGTCATCAATAAAAGCGCCCGAGACCCTGCGCATTTCAGTTCGGGTTCTTGTTTTATGTTGGCCCATCATAATTTGCCTGTAGATAGGATAGGAGCAGCATAGGTCTACGAGCAAAAAATCCCCCGTAGTTTCTTGAAGTGTAGTCATTAAGTAAGGCTCGGTAAGAAGCCTTGCGGTTTTACCCCATGCGTAAGCTTGTCCCTCCCCTTCTCGATACAAAGAGATATATCTTTCTCGCTCCGAAAGTTCTTGTGTAGCCATAAATTAGGCCTATATTATAGCACAAATCGCATCAGTTTTGCTCCTGTCTCCGCCGATTAAAAACCCTGAGCGATGTCGAAGGGCTTGCCCTGAGCACTTCGATATAACTCAGTGTGAAGATGTCGAAGGGCTTGCCCTGAGCACTTCGATATAACTCAGTGTGAAGATGTCGAAGGGCTTGCCCTGAGCGGAGTCGAAGGGGTAAAATATGCTGAATACATATGGGAGTAGAGAACGAGAGCAAAATTGTTTCGGGCGTTGGGGAAAGAAAATATCTGCCGGATGGGTGGTCGGTTATTTCGGAAATCCCAAATCCAATAATTGATTCTGGTGTCGTAACAGATGAAGTTGATGAACACGAAGGTAACCATTTGTTAGTGGCTGCAGAGCTTGGTGTGTCCATTATAGAGGGGTCTGTAATCCCCGAGGGTGATTCCCTTGGTCATGTGAAGACAGGCCATTTTAGCGCACCAGTTGCCATGGCAGCACATGCAGACGGAGGCCGAGGGACAGGGCATGATAGGTTGCTTGTTCGTCTCCATGGCGATAATGAAGACTCCGCTGCGGCCGTGGCAAAAGATATCATAAGAAGAAAGCCAAAACACAAGAAAGCATTAGCTATTCTTCTTCACAAGGAAAAAGTTGTAAATGGCTCTCGGGTACATAGCGAACTCGCAAAGGTCGACCAGGGAGAAACAGTAGAAACAACAGTTGTAGACCCAGACGGAAAGCAGCATAAGATAATCACCATGGGAATTCATGAAGGAGACAAAGTAGAAGTGTCAATCAAAGATCTTCTGCCCCTAGCCGCCTAACACATCCCGAGGTGTCAATAGAAAGACACCTCCGAGGTGGGCTGAGTGGAATTTAAAGTACCTTGGTAAAGAGCGATCTTTTATTGACGATGCTGCCGGCAACCATAAACATACCATCTCCCATGTAATGCATTGTTTTAGGATGCTTTGGCGAGCGGGCAACGTGCGCTTTTACAACCTCAAAGATAAAAAAATTATATTCGTCGATAAGTGAATCATCGTAGAGCTTACATTCAAAGTTCGCGTGACATTCACGGATTAGAGGTGCATCAACTTCCTGTGCCTTATCGGGAGTGAGCGAGAATTCCTTAAATTTATCTATTTCATCGCCTGATGAATTGCCTATCCTAATAACAGCATCGATCATGTTAAGCGTAGGCAAATTGATTACACACTCACGGCTTTTACGTATTATATCAAAACTATAATTACCGCCCGCGATTATGCAGCCAACAAGTGAAGGTACAAATTCCATTACCGTATGCCAGCCCATAGTCATAATGTTGGTTTTGTCCTTCCATTTGGATGAAACGAGGACAATAGGGCCAGGCTCTAGGTACCTGCGGATTTTACTTACCGGAAAATCACTTTTGCCTGAATATTTTCTCATATGCCACTTTTTTAATTCTTGTACCCCCGACCGGATTCGAACCGGTGATCTTCTGGATGAGAACCAGATATCCTAAACCGCTAGACGACGGGGGCTTGGCTTTATATTTTACCCTAAATTGAGCTTAAATCTCAACTTCGAAAAGCAGCAATTTTGGCCTATAGTTTTATTGACTTTGAGGGGGTTAAATGGTATAATACCTAGAAGTTGCGGATTAAAGTAATTTATCTGCTTAATTTTGAAATCGTTTTAGTTTAGACCAGTTAAAGATTCTAAAAACTATTGTTTTATTTTTAAGTTTAGATCTTTTCCCCTATTCAACATATATTTCATAAACTAGGCAGTTATATTTCTTTAATTACTTTTAAAGCGAAAGGAGGAAGTTCATGACAAATAAATTATTTATAGGTAGTCTCCCGTATTCTGTTTCTGATGCAGAGCTTCAGGAACATTTTTCTCAAGTTGGTACAGTTCTGTCAGCAAAGATTATTACAGATAGATATTCCGGTCAAAGCAAGGGATTTGGTTTTGTTGAAATGAGCACGCCGCAGGAAGCTCAGGAAGCCATAAACAAACTCAATAATTCTACGCTTTCTGGAAGAACGATCATAGTTAATGAAGCAAAACCTGAGGTAAGAAGAGAAGATAGGGGGTTTGGAAATAGGGACCATAGGACTCAAAGAGGCAACAATCGAAAGTTTCAGTCCAATAGAAGAAGCTGGTAATTAAACCTTTATGACATATATCGATCAACCATGTGAACGTTGTGGTAGCAAAAAGCGTATCTCCAAAACATGGACCGAGAAGCTCGAGACTATGAGAGGTGTTTCTATTCTTGAGATTTCACAAATCATATGTACAAACGAGGCATGCCAGGATTTATTCGATAGGAACAGAGCGGAAGAGTTGGTGAAAATAAACGAGCGAAAACTTGCAAAAGAAGAGCAAGATAAAATTCGGAGAGAAAATGTAGCACGGTCAATAAACGAAAGAAAAAAGGCAAAGAGTGCCTATTGAGAGCATGTGTCTCTTGCAATTATAAAAGGAATTTGTATATAATCTCCGCTATTATGGCAAATAGAGAAACTTCTCCTCTGCCGATCAATAGGGTGTTCAGCTGGTACAATGGAAGAGGTGTTTATTCAGGTTTTATAGATCAAACTGGCGGGAAAATAACAAGAATCGAATTTGAACAGACCGGCCAAAATAACGAATCTTTTATTGTCAGAACAATGAACCTTAGTACTACTATTGAGCGGAGAAGTCCTACTCCCGAAGAGGCCGAAGCATTTGTGAAGGCCGTCGAAAAAAGCGCACCTGGCTTACGAATTCTTCCAAGTCTTAGAGAAACAGTATCAAGATTAGCCACTTCCCAACAAAACGAGTCCCAAATATAATTTTAAAATCGTTCTGTGTTTTGTATAATGATTTATACCAATGAAATCTTTCATCCTTTCTATTGTAATCCCTTCTTATAACGAAATTACGAATCTTCGGAAAGGCACCCTAGATAAGGTAGAGCATTATTTTGAGCGAAAAAAATATAATTATGAGGTGGTTGTTGTGGATGATGGCTCTGATGATGGGAGCTTAGAGTTCGTGCAAGAATTTGTCAAGGAAAATCCAAAGTTTCGAATTGTAGAAAATAATCACACCGGGAAAGCTGGAGCTGTGACCGCAGGAGTGTTGGCGGCAAAAGGTGACTTTATTTTGTTTACGGATATGGATCAGGCAACTCCGATTGAGGAAGTGGAGAAACTTTTAGATGCCGCGCAAAGCGGTTTTGATATTGTCATAGGCTCGCGGAATTCAACCAGACGCGGCGCGCCGTTCACACGTCAATTGATGGCGAGAGGGATGATTATGCTTCGTTCACTTCTCGTAGGATTTCCTGAAATTCAGGACACCCAATGTGGGTTTAAATTGTTCTCAAAAAAAGCAGCGCGCGATGTTTTTGAAAAGATCCGCGAAATTCATCATGGATTTAAATCAATCCACGGATCATCCGTCACCGCCGGATTCGATATTGAGTTATTATATGTTGGAAAGAAGCTCGGTTATAGAGTAAAAGAAGTACCTGTTGACTGGCTATACGTTGAGACCCGGCGAGTCAGCCCAATTAAGGACTCTATCGAAGGATTGTTTGATTTAATACGAATCAAGAAGAATATTATTAAAGGAGTTTATAACTGAGAATGGTTGTTAGAAAATGGAAATTAGTAATGGAAACTGGAAAATAGAAAATAGTTAAACAATAAACAAAAACCAATTTCCAATTTCTAATATCCATAACCAATATCTCATTTCTTACAACCAATTTCTAACTAGAATGAATAAATTTATCTTTTACGGTTGGATAGCTGCTGCAATAGCATTATTGCTTTATTCCTTTACTCAAGTAGACCTTTCTTTAACGTTGTCCCAGATGTCAATCTGGCAAGGTATCCAAAAGTTTTTCCAGCAAATAGGGTACTTCAATAGACCACTATCAACTGTTTTGTACGTCGCGATTATTGGTTCGATGTTTTTTTTGTATGGCTTAACTCTCTTGGGAGTCAAGAAAAAGGAAATTTCGCAAAAACAACTTTTTCGAATAATAATTGCGATAAGTATTATTTTGTTCTTCTCATACAATGCATTTTCTTATGATCTTTTTAACTACATTTTTGATGCAAAAATAGTAACTCATTATGGACAGAGTCCGTACGAACATAAAGCACTTGATTATCCGGGAGATCCTATGCTTTCATTCATGCATTGGACCCATAGAACATATCCCTATGGCCCAGTATGGTTATTACTTACCGTACCTTTATCTTTTATAGGTTTTGGGTACTTTTTAGTAACGTTCTATTTATTTAAACTATTAATGGTAGGTAGCTTTATATGGTCGGTATATCTGATTAGAAGAATCGCCATAAAGCTAGGGTCGGATCCTAGCTTCAGCGCTGTTGCTTTTGCGCTTAATCCCCTGGTTTTGATCGAGTCTTTGGTTTCGGCACATATAGATATAGTTATGATCGCATTCGGGCTGTTTGGAATTTTAATGTTTCTTGAGAGAAAATTTATAGCTTCACTAATCGGAATTGTAGGTTCGATTTTTATTAAATTTGCAACGGCGTTATTAATTCCGGGAATTATTGCGAAAGTCTTATTTAAGGTCAAAAATGAAACATTTCTCTATATTTTAGTCCTCTCCATGCTTGGTGCGGTGATTCTTTCTACCTTTCGAACGAATTTTCAGCCTTGGTATTTATTGGTTGTACTTCCTTTTTCTGCTTTTGTTCAAAATAAATATTTTGTTATGATTCCTGTTTTTGTCGTGTCAGCAGCAGCGCTTTTTCAATACGTTCCGTTTCTTTATCTTGGCAATTGGAACGATCCAGTGCCTATAATTTTGAACCGGATGATGATTATTTCAGTGGTAATGTCAGCACTCTTAACCCTTTTTTGGAAACTCTCGAAAAGTAAGCTATAATCTTCTTATGGTGTTCATAAAACGATACCTAAATGAGATGCTGCTTTCATTAGGACTTCTGGGAGCATATTTAGCAACCCGTCTCTATAACATAATGTCTCTTCCCATGTTTACCGATGAGGCAATCTATACGCGATGGGCCCAAATTGCTCGATATGATGCTTCATGGCGGTTTATTTCGCTAACAGACGGAAAGCAACCTTCCTTTGTTTGGCTTGACATGATTATTATGCGGTTCGTGAACGATCCATTACTTGCAGGGAGATTGCTTTCAGTCTTAGCAGGTATTGTTGCTCTTGTCGGTATTTATTTTTTGGCCTCGGAAATATTCAAGAATAAACGAATCGGCTATATTGCAGCGGTTATTTATATTATTTATCCTTTTTCGCTCGTTTATGATAGGATGGCGCTTTACGAATCTTTGGTTTCAGCCGTAACCATTTGGGCATTGTACCTTGAAATTCTACTTATTCGCTTGCGAAGACTAGACGTTGCACTAATTCTTGGAATGGTTGCAGGCTTTGGGGTTTTAACTAAATCCTCCGCGTTTTTTGCGATCTATCTGCTTCCTTTTTCTATTCTCCTGTTTAATTTCAAGCAAAAGAATTGGAAACAAGAGCTGTTAAAATGGGCAGCTCTAGCAGGCTTGTCGGCTATCATGGCATATGGATTTTATTCGATATTAAGGCTATCGCCCTTCTTCCATATTATTGCCGAGAAAACAACAATTTTTGTTTATCCTTTACGCGACTGGCTTTCTCACCCGTTCGAATTTTTTGTAGGAAACCTTAACGGTATTACTGATTGGTTTATTGCCTATACAACAATTCCGACTTTTATTCTGATTTTAATTTCGTTTTTTCTTGGTGATAAAAAAGTTTTGCGCGAGAAGTTATTCCTTTTTTCTTGGTTTATAATTCCATTTGTTCTACTGGCACTTTTTGGACGAGTTCTATATCCGAGATTCATTCTTTTTATGATAATGCCGCTTCTCGTTTTGGTGGCTTTCTCTTTAAACTTTATTCTTGATTCGGTAAAGACGAAATTATTAAAAGCTGGTGTCTTTCTTGCCTTTGTGATATTTATGCTTCGCTCGGATTTTTTTATCCTCACAGACTTTGCGAATGCTTCCATTTCGCGTTCTGACACAGACCAATTCATGAACGAGTGGCCGGCAGGAGGAGGGATATCTGAGGTGATTTCAATACTTTCAACTTATGCAAAAACACAAAAGATATATGTTGCAAGCGGTGGAACATTCGGTTCACTGCCAACGTACGCAATGGAAATCTATCTTGATGAAAATAAAAATATTGAAAAAAGAGGCATCTTTCCGGTTCCCGAGGATATTCCAAAAGATCTTTTAGAGCGCGCAAAAACCATGCCCGTATATGTATTTATGTCAAACCAAAAAGAATTTGAGAATAACCTAAAAAGTTGGCCAATCAAATTGATTGTTGAGTACAAAAAAGGGGAGGGCGATGCCTACACGCGTCTTTATGAAGTTATTCCAAGCAATTAAAAAACCCTTCGAGTTCGGTTCGACTTCGCTCACCGCAAGCACTCAAGGCAAGCAAGGAATCTTTCTTCTTTTAATACTTCTAATAATCCTTGCCTTTTTTAATAAGTCGATAATTTCAGGTTTAATTCCATACCCCGGAGACCTTATTGTTGCAAATTACGAGCCATACAAATCATATTCGGCTGTTGTCCCACATAAAGCTCAGGGGCCGGATGTTGCGAAAGAGCTTATCCCTTGGAAACATTTCGTAATCGAGAGTTTAAAAAATGGACAGATTCCCTTTTGGAATCCCCATAATTTTTCAGGCAATCCTTTGGTGGCGAACTTTCAGAGCGGAGTGTTTTATCCGGCAAATCTTTTATTCTTTTTATTTAATTTCCAGAATGCCTGGACAATTTACATAATCTCATCTTCGATTTTGTCTTCGATTTTTATGTATCTATTTTTGCGAAGGCTCAAGTTGACTTCTCTAGCAAGTATTCTTGGATCTATCTCATACACATTCTCACTTTACATGACGGTTTGGGTCGAGTATGGAAATATCGGGCATACGCTTCTGTGGCTTCCTCTTGTTTTATTTTTTGTTGATCGAATTTTGGAGAAGGTGAGTTATCGCGATTTCCTTGGCTTGGTAGTCTCGATGCTTTTATCGATTTTGGCAGGGTATATACAAGGAGCATTTTACATAATCCTTTTTGCTTTAATTTATTTCTTTGGGAAGGCATATTCGAGTAAAAAAATATCAATAATCAAATCTATAATTTTTATATTAGGATTGGCTTTCCCCGTTATTTTATCCTTATTTCAACTTTTGCCCACCCTTGAACTGTTTAGTTACTCTACAAGAGGCAGCTATTCTATTGAGCAAATCGGTCGGCTTTTAAATCCGGTTTGGTACGCAATTACGGTTGTTGCGCCTGATTTTTTTGGCAATCCCGCAACGCGGAATTATTGGTTCGACGGGACTTACATTGAAAGGGTTTCTTATTTTGGTTTAATTCCTTTCGTTTTTGCAATTTTTGCAATTCTTTCCTTGTTTAAAAAAACGGAAGTTAAAATTTTTTCTATACTCTTTATTTCGACAATATTACTTGCTACAGATTTATTAATTACAAAATTTTTCTATCTTCTTCCTATTCCCGTAATAACAACAACCGTTCCGACAAGAATGCTTTCGCTTTTTGCATTCTCGGGAAGTGTTCTTGCCGCTTTTGGATTCGACCATTTTATAGGAGGCAAGAGTAAAAAATTGACCCTTTTAATAAGCGGAATAATTTTAATTTCTTTATCAGTGATATTTATAGTCATGCGGCAAAATACTGTTGCCCAGAGGAATCTTATTCTTCCGATCGGATCGATTCTCGCTTTTATGATCTTAACATTTGCTTATCTTCGAATTCGAATTCAGAAAAAATTGCCCATTTTTACCCAGCACCAAGTTGGTGCTGGGTTTACAGCGCTTATCCTTGTCATGGTATTTTTCGATTTATACTATTATTTCCAGAAGATAACGCCTTTCTCGCCAAAAGAATATATGTATCCTGAGACTCCGGTTGTTAAATTCCTTAAGGAAAATGCCGGAATGAACCGTTTCTGGGGTTATGGATCGGCGTATGTTGAAAGTAATTTCCAAACTTTTGACGAAACCTTTTCGCCGGAAGGCAACGACCCTCTTCATATAATAGAGTATACGGAGTTACTTTCCGCAAGCAAAACCGGGCGGATACCTGAAATTTTACCTCGCCCGGACGCAAATGTTGCGCCTGGGTTCGGCAAAGATGATCTTGCGAACAATCCATATCGGCAAAAAATTTTAAACATTTTGGGTGTCAAGTATATTCTGAACAAGGACGAAACGATAAACGGAGACTTTAATCCTGATTATGTGACATTTCCAGAAGATCGATACAGACTAGTATGGCAAAATGGGTTTTGGCAGGCGTATGAGAATTTAACAATAATGCCGAGGTATTTCATCACGAACAAATATGTTGTAGTCGAAAACAACAATCGCGCATTAAGAACATTGTTCGATCCCGAATTCAACGAGCAGGACACATTGATTTTGTACGAAGATCCCAAAATTAAGTCTTCCGAGTTAAATTCGAATGTTGCTTTGCTTGAATATTCAGCGAACAAAGTAGTCCTTAATACAAACTCGAATGGCGATGGGCTACTTTATCTTTCAGATAATTATTATCCGGGCTGGCGTGCATACACAGATGGTTCGGAAACAAAAATTTTTAAAGCAAATTATGCATTTAGAGCTGTTATTGTTCCTTCCGGCGAACACAGGGTAGTCTTTGAGTTTAAGCCTAAAAGCTTTTATTATGGATTATATGCCGCTTTCGCGGCAATTGCTCCATTGTTATACTGTTCGATTGTTATAAAAAAGAGGTATGGTTAACTTATTCGATTCTTATAAAAAATATTGGCCGGTACTGATTTTGGGTTTGTTAATAATTCCTTCGATTTGGTTTTTGCTTTTGCCGGGATTTTTTGAGAGTGACGATGGAGAGTGGATGGTCATTAGATTCTCGGCATTCTATCAAGCTTTTGCCGACGGGCAGTTCCCTGTTCGCTTTTTAGGCCGCCTAAATCACGGATACGGATATCCCGTCTCAAATTTTTTATATCCAGGCTTTATGTATTTTGCGGTACCAATTCATGTCTTGGGTCTGAATTTTGTTAATGCAATTAAGGCAATTCTAATTTTCTCAATGGCAGGAACGGCCGTTTTTGCTTATTTTTGGCTGTCGAGGATTTTTGATAAATTTTCGGCAGCCATCGGTTCGCTTGTTTTAACTTATACGCCCTATCATCTCTTCGATCTATACAAAAGAGGATCGGTTGGAGAATTGTTTGCTTTTGTTTGGGTTTCTTTTACGCTTCTCGCGATCGAACAAAAGAATATTTTCTTTATTTCAATTGGGGTGTTTCTGCTTGCAATCTCGCATAATACGATTTTTTTGCTCTTTGCACCTTTATTGTTCGCATATTCACTGATTCGAAAAACCTTAAATTTTAAAGATACGGCGATAAGTTTTGTGTTCGGAATTCTAATGTCATCATTTTTTACGATCCCCGCGCTTTACGAACTCCAGTTCACAAATTTTGCCGCGACAAAAATCTCCAATCTATCTGAATATTTTGTTGGTTTTAACTTGATAGGACTATCAAGCGTTTTTATCATGGCGCTGTCCTTACTCGTCTTTTTAAAATTCAAAAGGAAAGATTCTTTGTTCGTTTTATTTTTCTTTATATCCGTCGCAAGTATTCTACTGTCACAAAACGCGAGTGAGCCCATTTGGAATATCTTACCATCGCAACTTGTCCAATTTCCTTTTCGGCTTCTTTCCTATTTAATATTCGGCGCCGGATTTTTGGCTGCCTTTGCGGCGTTTTATTTAAAAAAACAAAAATTAATTACATCGGGCTTTATCTTGGCGCTGCTTGTTTTTTCTTCCTATAATTATATTGTTCCCGAAAAACGAGTGTTTAAAGATGATTCTTTTTATTTTACTAATGAAGCCACAACAACCGTTCAAGACGAGTATATGCCAAAGTGGGTGAAAGAAGAGCCGGTAGAAAGATACAAAGAAAAAGTTCAAATAGTTAGAGGTGGGGGGGAAATAAAAAATCTTATTTATAATGATTCGAAAAATATAACATTCGATGTAGAAACGGATGATAATTCGAATATTAGAATAAATACAATTTATTATCCGGGCTTTGGCGCGACTATCAATGGAAAAGAAAGTAGAATATCATATGATAATCCCAATGGCGTTATGGAGCTTGAGGTTGGTCCCGGTGAAAATAAAATCGAAGCAACATTCGGGGAAAGCCCGATTCGGTTGGTATCGGATCTCATTTCGCTTGTTTCTTTTGTGGGACTTTTAGGGTGGACCATTCGGCGCAGAAACAAAAATGATTGAACAACTCAAAAAAAATTGGCATCTTGTCCTTTACTTTTTTCTTGCGATATTTTCAATATCTCCATTGTTGTCGCCGGGATTTTTCCCAATGCATGACGATACGCAGGTTGCAAGGGTTTTTGAAATGGGAAAATCTTTGTCTCATGGAATGTTTCCTGTCCGGTGGGTGGAGGACTTAGGATATGGATATGGATATCCGATTTTTAATTTCTATTCTGTGCTTCCTTATTATATAGGGGGTATTATAACGTCTTTAGGCGTTACTGCTCTTGATTCTACAAAAATTATATTCACGATTGCATTGATTGGCTCCGGGGTTTCGATGTTTTTTCTAGCTAAAGAATTTTTTGGCAAGTTAGCCGGACTTGTTTCGGCTGTTATTTATCTATATTTTCCTTATCATGCGATCAACGTTTATGTCAGGGGAGACCTTGCGGAATTATCAGCCTATGCTTTTCTTCCTTTCGCTTTTCTTAGCCTGTTTAAAATCCACAAATCAGGTGCTTTCTTAAAAAAGTATGTTGTTTTAGGTTCTTTATCCATTGCCGCGGTAATTCTTTCGCACAACTTATCGGCGTTTATGCTTTTCATATTTATTGGAATTTTCATTTTGGCATCTCTGGCCTTTAATAAAGGCAGAAAAATTTTGTTATTGCCATATGCTTTGATTCTGATTTTTGCATTTCTATTCTCTGCATTTTATACGCTTCCCGCGATTTTTGAGATGAAATATACAAATATCGCATCAATTATTGGGGGAAGTTCTTACTTTGGCGACCACTTTGTCTGCATAAATCAACTTTGGGATAGCCCCTGGGGATTTGGAGGATCTGCCCCAACCTGCGTTGATGGAATGAGTTTTAAATTGGGAAAGCTGAATGTTTTACTTTTCGGTATCTCTCTTCTGTTGTTTATTATTAACTTCAAAAAACTTAAAGATAAATTATTGACGGTTTCATTTATATTCGCGGGCCTCGTGTTTTCTATTTTTATGACGTTATCGTATTCGTCAATTTTATGGGGGCTTCCTTTTATGGATTTTCTTCAGTTTCCATGGAGATTCCTTAGTTTTTCGGGATTATTTTTAGCCCTGATTTTAGGTTATCTTGTCTGGCAGGTTAAATCCAGCACCAATTTGGTGCTGGATAAAAATCTTCTTGGCGACAGAATCTTTTATATTACTGCATTTATAATTATTCTGTTGACTTTGTTTTATAACGTCCGGCTTTTTGAGCCTAAAACCATACATGATAGACAAAGTTCCTACTACACGAATGAAGCCTACCTTAAATGGACGGTTTCAAGAATTTCCGACGAATATCTGCCGAGAAACTTTACGACTCCTTCGTCCCAAGCAAGCTTAAGAGAAACACCATTCGATATTATTAAGGGAAGCGGGAATCTCGTGATTTTGCTTAATAAAACTTCGGAGAATAGGGCAAAAGTTAATCTATCGGAAGAAGGAACCGTAAGGGCAAACATTGCATACTTTCCTGCCTGGAAAGTGTACATTAATGGTCGTGAATCTTCTTACATAATAAAGGATAACGGTTTTTATATAAATTTACCAAAGGGGGAGCATACATTAACAACAAAATTTGTCCAAACTCCTGTTGAAAAAATTAGCAACCTGCTTTCGTTAATTGGTCTTTTAGGCATAATTATTGTTATAATTCCTTATGGTAAGAAAACGCGGTTGTCATCCTGAGCTTAAGCGAAGGATCTTGCTCTAAAGGCCTTTATAAAAGATTCTTCACATTCGTTCAGAATGACATTAAGATACTTATGGTAAGAAAGCTTCCTGAGCTGTCTGTCTTTTTCCCTTTTTGGAACGAGGAAGAGAATATAGAGGAGGTTATTTCTCGTGCTATTTCTGTTGCACCCAAAGTTGCCGACAAATGGGAGGTTATTATGGTTGACGACGGTTCGTCCGATAAAACTCTTGATAAGGCTAATGATTTGGCTTCAAAAAACCAAAACTTGCGTGTTGTTTCTCTCCATCCAAACAGAGGTTATGGGGCGGCTCTAAAAGCGGGTTTTGAAAATTCTCGCTATGATTGTATTGTATTCACGGACGGTGATCTCCAGTTTGATTTTTCGGAAGTTGATAAATTTGTTGAAGAAATAAAGAATGCCGACATAGTGATCGGATATAGGAAGAAAAGGCGAGACAGGAATCTTTTCAAGCGCCTGCTCCTTATGAATCTTTTAAAAATAGGAGACTTTACTTTATTTGGATTCACATTTCGGGATATAGATTGCGGCTTTAAGATGTTTCGCAAAAGCGCCATTGAGACGATTTCTCCGTTGCGCTCGGAAGGCGCAATAATCACAACAGAAATTCTTGCCAAAGCCATAAGAAAAAAACTTCGAATAAAAGAAGTTGGGGTAGAGCATTATATACGTCAGCATGGAGTTCAAACCGGCGCAAACATCCCGGTAATTGTTCGGGCTGTTCTTGAGAGTCTGACTCTTTGGATGGATATACGAAACAAGCGGTTCTGAAGCAAAGGAAAGTAGAGAATAGTTGGTAGAAAATAGAAATTAGTAATGGAAAATAGAGAATAGAAAATAGTATAAAATAGTACCAATTTCCACTTTCTAATTTCCGAACCATTTTCTAATTTCTAATAACCAATTTCTATATAAATATGGAAGACTTTGATTTAGATACTGTTGCTAGAAAATCCGTTAAAGGGATATTCGCCCTTACCTCCCGGACTTTTTTCATCCAGATTTTAGGCGTTATTGCATCTTTTGTCTTAACAATCTATCTTTCGCCCGAAAGTTTTGGAGTGTTTTTTGTTGTTTCATCCATTGTTGTTTTCCTTAACTATTTTCAGGACATAGGCTTGGCAGCAGCACTTATTCAGAAAAAAGATGAGGTCACGCAAGAGGAACTTCGCTCAACATTTACTCTGCAGCAAATCTTGGTCCTGGCAATAATTACTCCAGCTCTTTTATTCTCAGGGCAAATAGCATCTTTTTACAAACTTAATAATGATGGCTATGTTTTATTCCTGGCGCTTATTGTTTCCTTTTTCTTGGCATCCTTAAGAACAATTCCTACAGTAATAATGGAGAGAAAACTTGCCTTTGGTAAGCTTGTGATACCACAGATTGCAGAAAATGTAGCGTACAATTCTGCCCTAATAGTATTTTCCATTCTGGGTTTTGGCTTGACAACTTTTACAATCGCGGTTCTTTCAAGGGGGATTGTCGGCCTCATCCTAACCTATCTTGTGCAAAGCTGGCCAATCGGCATTTCGTTCAGGTTTTCTGCAATTAAGCAACTGATAAACTTCGGCCTTCCTTTTCAGGCAAACACCTTGCTTGCGCTGGTCAAGGACGATCTTCTTATAGTTTATGTTGGTAAAATCCTTCCTTTTAGTCAAGTAGGATATATCGGTTTTGCTCAAAAGTGGGCGTTTTTGCCCTTAAGACTTGTTATGGATAACGTAATAAAAGTAACCTTTCCTTCCTATAGCCGGCTCCAACATAATCCTGCGGCGCTAAAGCTCGCAATAGAAAAATCCTTATTTTTAATTTCTTTTTTCATATTTCCAACCGCGGTTTTTATTATCCAATATTCGGAATTTTTAATTGATCTTATTCCCAAGTACTCCAAGTGGGAGCCGGCTATTCTTTCTCTTTCATTCTTTGCTTTGAATACAATCTTCTCGTCTATCTCAACTCCTCTGACGAATTTTTTAAACGCAATCGGAAAAGTAAAAATTACTTTGTATTTCATGGTTTTTTGGACGGCTCTCACCTGGGTTTTAACGCCGCTATCAATATTCACATTCGGCTTTAACGGATTTGCCGCGTCTTCCTTTATAATCTCGGTAAGCTCTGTTTTAGTTTATCTTATTGCAAAAAGATATGTCAGTTTTTCCTTTACCAAGCCTGTTTTCCGCCAATTCGCGGCCAGCTTTATAATGCTTACTTTCATTTACTTAACCCGCCAAATGATAGATTCCTTTCCGACACTGTTTTTAAATATGTTTATTGCAGGAATTATCTACTTGGGGGTGCTCTATTTAATGGCGGGAAGCGAGCTTGTAAAAACATTGAGATTTATTATGATTAGTGTAAGGAGTAAGGGTTAGATCATAGATTATAGATATGGGTAAGTTGTCTGTTGTAATATCGGCTTATAATGAAGAGAAAAATATTAAGGATTGCATAGATTCGCTTCGCGATTTGGCGGATGAGATCATTGTGGTTGACAATTCGTCCACGGATAAAACCGCCGAAATTGCAAAAAAATTGGGTGCTAACATTTTTACACAAGAGAATGATCCTTCAAGAATTGATCTTCAGAAAAACTTTGGCTTCTCAAAAGCCACTTGTGACTGGATCCTCTCGCTCGACGCCGACGAAAGGGTTACCCCCGAACTAACAAGCGAAATCAAATCCAACATCCAACATCCAACATCCAACATCCAAGGATACGAGATTCCCAGAAAAAATATCATCTTTGGTAAATGGATAGAGCATACGGGCTGGTATCCGGACTATCAATTGAGACTTTTTAAGAAAGGCAAAGGAAAGTACGTATCCAAGAAAGTTCATGAACCAATCGTTGTCGAAGGAAAAATAGAAAGGCTTTTGTCTCCAATTCATCACGAGAATTATCAGTCCATAAACCAATTCTTAAACAGAATGGTAGCCTACACGGATTCTGAGGCCGAGGCGCTTCTTGCGGGAGGATACGAATTTAATTACATAGACGCAATTAGAATGCCTTTTCAAGAATTTTTAAGGCGTTTTTTTACTCATGAAGGATACAAAGACGGGCTTCACGGTTTGATACTCTCGCTTCTAATGGGGTTTTACCATTTTGTTATTTTCCTGAAGGTTTGGGAAAAGAATAAGTTTACTAAGCAAGATAAAATTCTTGACGATTTCAATAACGAAGCAAAAAAGATGAAACGGGAGATCTCTTTTTGGATCAAAGATGCGCAGAAGAATGAGACAAAAAATCCGGTTAAAAAAACTATTCTTCGGATATCTCAAAAAATATGACTAAAATTTTTGTAATAATTCTTAATTTCAACGGAGCACATAATACACTTGAATGTCTTAAGTCCCTTGAAAAACTTGATATTCCAAAAAACGTAGCTATCGAACCCCTTGTTGTTGATAACTCGTCAACCGATGATTCCGTAAGGGAAATAAAAAAAGAATTTCCTAAAATTACACTGGTTGGAAACCAAACAAACATTGGATTTACCGGCGGCAACAATGAGGGAATAAGATATTCATTAAAAAACGGAGCAGATTTTACAATACTCTTAAATAACGATACAATCGTCCATCCCGACCTAATTAAAAACCTCCTGAACTCATTCACCCGTGATACTCGTGATACCCTTGATACCCTTCTCATCGGCGGGGCAGTGCCAAAAATTTATTTTGAAAAAGGTTATGAATTTCACAAAGATAGCTATAAGGAATCTGAGCGTGGGAAAGTAATTTGGTATGCGGGAGGGCAGATGGACTGGGATAATTTAATCGGGGGAAATATAGGAGTGGATGAGGTTGATCGCGGTCAATTCAACACTAGAATGGAGACAGAATTGGCAACAGGATGTTGTTTTATGCTTAGAGCAGATCTGCTTCAAAAAGTAGGATTGTTCGACGATCGTTATTATCTTTATTACGAAGATGCGGACCTCTCGGAAAGAATAAAACGGGCCGGTTTTAAAATTATTTATGAACCAAAGGCAATTCTCTGGCACAAAGTCGCAGAATCGTCAGGTGGGTCAGGATCCGACCTTCAAGATTATTATATAACTCGAAATCGCCTCTTGTTTGGCATGACCTACGCGCCAATCAGAACAAAACTTGCGTTATTTCGAGAAAGTTTTAATTTACTTCGAAACGGCCGAAAGTGGCAAAAAAGAGGAGTTCTAGATTTTTACCTTCGGAAATTTGGTCGAGGCAGTTTCCCAATATAAGCCGCAAAAAAACCCCTTGCGGGGTCTTCCTGCCGAAAATCTATTGCTAGATTCTCTACCCTTAACACTTGCGTATTAAAGGTAAAAAGTATTATACATTGCATTACAACCTATTGTCAATAGGTCAAATCTATATCAAAGCACTACCAAAATTCCCATTGTGTTAGAATTGGCTATGGATAGGGCGAGGTTTGAAGAGATAGTAAATGAAGGAATAGAATCAATTCCTTCCGAATTTCTCGATAAATTAGATAACGTTGCGATTGTAATAGAGGACGAGCCCACCGAGCAACAAATAAGAAAACTAAAACTTCATCGCGGGATTACTCTTTTCGGCCTATATGAAGGAGTAGCGCAGGATAGACGCGGAAGTCACTATTCCGGAGTGCTGCCTGATAAGATAACAATTTTTCAAAACCCGATTCTGAGAGCATCAAGAGATGAAGAGGACATGAAGGAAATTGTTAAATTAACGGTTTGGCATGAAATCGCCCACCATTTCGGAATGGATGAGGCCCAAGTCCGCGCAGCCGAGGCCCGCCGCCGCCAAAAAGTAGTATAATACAGCACTATGTTAAGGGAAAGACTTAGGCTTGCCCGTGAGAGGTTTGCCATTTTCAAAGACAGACAAGCCGAGTATAAAAGATTTTATAGATATTTTCCGGAATACAAAATTAATGGTGTTTTGACTCCGCCGGGAGTCGAAATTCACCCCATGGAAAAAGGCGTGATCGCCGCTGACATAAGTCTTCCCGCGAAACGAAAAATTGCGGAGGGTAAACCTTTAAGCGATACAGAAAAACGAAAGATAAAGGAAGCGGCATGGTTGACTACAATAGACGGAAAGTATGAGGTTAAACAGACCCATGAAGGTCTTAGTATTACAGTTTCGGTTGAGACTCCTGGTACCCTTTCCTATCTGATGTCAAACGTTCCAGATATGGGCGCATTTATTGCTTGTAGATATCACCGGCAAATAAGGTATCCGGGTACCACAAATATTAGAAAAGCGGGGGAAAATCTGATTTATACATTCCCTCAGATACAAGATGTTCCGGAAGAGCTTTACAAATTGTATATATACACAAGACCGATAGATGATGCAAAACTTGATCCTCGATATGTGAGGCTGTATTTGCATTTATACCAACCTGATCAAAAATCCTCCCCCAACCCCTTAACTCTTTAAACCCCTGGCTGGCAGATTTAGGGAAAAGGGAGTATAATCCGTCTAGTATGGCGCCTGAGGCAAATATTTCATTTGAGAAAGAGCCTTCTTTAAATGAAAAGGAGTATAAGCGTAGCAGGGGAGCGACGAAGTTTTACGGGCTGGTGGATTTTTGGAATAAAATGCAGTCCGAATACCCTGATGCTTTGCTTTTAATAACAAGACCGCAAGACGGAAATTATTATGCGTCTTCTGTTTGCTGGGATTTCAATGAAGACAGAACAGAAGCAAGCGAAATAAAATTTTACTTCTCATTTCGAGAAGGTAAAGAAAAGCATTTTTTTACGCGCTATAATACTGCTTACGACTACGTTGGTTGCAAGGCAAAGATTCTTTCAGCAGATTCCTCGGAATTCAATTTGTTTTATCCCTTTAGACCACCTGCCGCCGATTCGGCTAGAGATACTGCTTTTCAGGAAAAACTTGAAGAAGACCAAAAAAAGTTCTCCGAAGCGCTTGAACGGGCAGTTTTAAACCCCAAAAGAACAAGTGATTTTTCCTCTGATAGACTTATTGCAACTTTCGACCCTGCAGAATATCTACTTAGACAAAGAATGTCAAGCGCTGCAAGGACAGATTACGGTCTTCCTGACTTCGCTAATTTGACCTACGGTCAGATAATGTATAGATTAGGAAGATTGACGGCCGAAAGGCTTGGCGCACTGTCTCTGATTGAAGCAATAGGAGACAACGAAAAAAGTACCGAACTTGTATATTCTTCTGAAAAATTTGGAGACCGTTTTGCTGCCGCCGTCCGATGGGAAATAGGCGAGTATAGAGAGGTTGCGGCGAAGGAAGTAATGGTTGCAATAGAAGTTGCAGATGGAACGGCAAAAGCTGTTAAGAGTGGAGATATTAAGGGTCAAGTTGCGAAAGTTACAATCAGAGGGTCAAAACAGCAGGTGTTTAATGTGCCTATTCCGATGGTAGGCGAGTTAGACCGAGGATTTCTAGAGACATTAGTAAAGTCAAGGCGAAAAATTCTCGAAGGGTTAATAGCTGCGAGTAAGAATCCATTTAATGCGCAAACCATTACTCCGCGAAGCATAGCATCCTCTATCAGAGTTTTAGATTCAAGAAGCAATAATACCATAACGAGAATTGGAAACAGAGGGCAAAGGACAAGCGATTATTCAAATCAGAGGCGGATTGATGAGGCCCGAATGGCAGTTCAAAGTGCAGTACTTGAAGAGGAGGATTGGGATACTCGAAATGACTTTGATGACACAATAGATCAGGAGCATGCGCACGGGGAGATCCATTATGATGAAGGTATTGCCACAGATGACGACGGTTGTGACGTGTATGCAGGAGAATAGTCCCTTTAACCCCTAAAACCCGCCTTATCTAGAGTTCTCTAATTGGCGGATTGAAGAGTTTACCCTGAAAAATTCGTATCCACCGAAGGATAGTTTTTTCACGGGAAAAGCAGTATAATATGGCGACAATTATGGAATTGCAAAATAATGTGCCCAAACTGGTCGTGGCAGGTGTTTTATTTGTTTTAGTTCTGATTTTATTTTTAACCTCTTTTGCAATCGTTCGGGCCGGAAGTGTAGGAGTTATAACAAGACTTGGAGCGGTGAATAGAGTAGTCAATCCCGGACTTAATTTAAAATTTCCGATAGTTGAAGGGATTACGATTATGGAAACGAGGACCCAGAAGGATCAGGTTGACGCACAGGCCGCTTCAAAGGATTTGCAGGAAGTAAAGTCAACAATTGCTCTCAATTATCACTTAAGAGCGGAAAAAGCGGTTGAGGTTTATCAGAATATCGGGCCGGAATATAAATTCAGAATTATTGACCCAGCAATTCAGGAAGCATTTAAAGCAACAACCGCCAAATTTACCGCGGCGGAATTGATTACAAAAAGAGAGGCCGTTAAAAAAGAAGCGTTTGAACATTTAAAGGACAGATTAAATAGGTTTAATGTAATCGTTGATGATTTCAATATTGTTAATTTCCAGTTTTCAGACGACTTCAATCACGCAATTGAGCAGAAACAGGTAGCTCAGCAAAATCTTGAAAGAGCCAAAATTGAGGCCGAAACTGCGATAACCCAAGCTCAGGGTCAAGCAGATGCCCAGTTGATTTTAAGAAATAACGGAAGTTTAACTCCCGAATATCTTCAATTCCTGGCAGTTCAAAAGTGGGACGGTAAACTCCCCAACGCAACAAGCGGAACCCCATTCATCCAAATCCCCACCCGCTAACCCTTTAATAAACACCCCAAAAAGCAGTATAATCCTAATCTATATGGCTAAGAATGATTTTTTTCTTCAGGGAATCGTTGCCGATACTTTCATTGACGCTGTTCGTTGGGTATTAAAAGTTCCCAAGCTTAAAAAAATAATTATAGGTACAGCTTTTGTGAACGAAGAAGGGGTTCGTAACTTGGAAAAAGACTTAACACCTCTTGCTAACAAAGTCTCAGTTTTTGCTGGAATAAGAAACGATATAACCTCAAAACAAGGACTAGCCAGACTTTTAAAAATAAAAACTTCAGTTTTTGTTGTGGATACTGGATCAAGAGGAATAATATTTCATCCTAAGTTATATCTAGCCAAAGGAGAAAACAATACGCGTCTTGTAATAGGGAGCGGAAATTTCACGCCAGGAGGTTTAAATAATAATATAGAGGGTGGCCTTATGCTTGATTTGGATATGAATGAACGAAGTGACAAAAAACTTGTTAGTAATATTGAGGCACAATTCAAGCAATTACTTGATCGATTCCCGGAGAATGTCTCTCTAATCCAAAAATCATCCGAACTTGATTTACTGTTAAAAACAGGTCGTCTTCTGGATGAAGCAGAAGCTCAGCCTCCCAGGCCGATATCTACGGGGAGGACAACGAAAACGGATACGGTTCCTCGAATAAAACTTGTAATTCCGTTTCTACCTCGGACTATAAGGCGTGCGAAATCCAAACCCGCAATACTTCGTCCAAAACCATCAAAAAATTTACCCTCATACCTAGTGTCTACTAATCTTGAGCATGTTTGGGATAGTAAGCCTCTCACGGAACGCGATCTGAACGTTCCTAGCAGCCGAAACACGCATGCTGCTGGATCGATAAGTCTAGATAAGGGAAGACTGGATGAGCATGTTGATCATCGGCATTACTTTCGTAAGGAGATATTTGCCGGGCTCAAGTGGGCAAAAAAATCTAGAAGTGTGGAGGAAGCCAAGGCAGAGTTTCAGTTAATGATAAAAGGAATATCTTATGGAGATTTTCAATTAAGGATTGCGCATAGTTTTAGTACAACAAGTGCTAGTTATAAACAACACAACGCCATGACCCGTCTAAGCTGGGGACTAGCCAAAGAGTATGTGGCTCAGCGTAATCTCATAGGAAGAACTCTTTCTTTGTATAGAGACGAATCAAATCTTGTTAGATTTGTTCTCGAAATTGATTAGTTTAAATCTGACGAGACACGTTGTCGGCGATTTCTAAGTTCGCTCCAAGCATTAAATAATTGCTGTTGACTAACTCTTGAAAGTCCCAGTCCCTTAAGAATTCTACCATCTTGCAATGACAGCACATTTTCTATAGGCATAGACCTGATACTATGGTCTAAATCGCCAACGCTCGTGGATACTTGATGTGGTAATGGTATTAGCAATCGTTCTATCTCAGAAGGAACGAGCTCAAGAACACCACCGCCATAATGACGTCCCTCAATTTCAGTACTGAGTGCTGTTAGCGAGTTAATAAAGCTTCCGACCAGCCTCTCTGGTTTTATACGACTTTTTATTCTATAGGCGGTATCAGTGGTAAAAGCACTTATTTTATTAAAAATGAGACGAGGGGTATCGTGCGCTCTTTTTAACATACCAATTTCTGTAGAGTAAACAGAGGGAACAGAGTACCAAAGATTACGAGTACGGCATTTGTATCTAGTATGAAGGTTTTGTTTTTTTCCATAACTAATATATGCTTTGGCAGCGGGATCGTTTTGGGCCGATTTATCCTTAAACCATACGAAGTTTGTAGGTTTGCCATTCTTGATATTCTCCTGATGTTGTTTCTCATTATATATTACACCTGGACAATGTTCGCTCCTGCCAAACATTGGATATATCCACTTCGATAATCTGAACTTAGCCACTACCTCGTCATTTATAAGAAAATAATTGTTGGCTCCTGTTACTATGCCAACATCCACGTCTGCAATATCTTTAAATCGAAATATTCTTGGATGTTCTGACAACTTATCTAATAAAGTGCGTGTCTCAAGATCTAGTAGTGCCCGTGTCCATTTCCCCTCAACAGTTTTACCGTTTATGGATTTGGGAGCAGAGAAAATACGATAAGGATCGAGATCTAAAAATTCGCGATTTCTTACTGGGTAAATTCCCAGACCCTCTGTGTCTTGATGCTCCTGTTTTTTTTCTGCAAGCAGTAATACAGCGCCTTGTAGCGTATCTTCAAACCAAAGTTCCTGTGGGTCTATGATAACTATTTTATGACATTCTTTACCTAAATATGTTCTGAGGGATTGAGCATAAGGTATGTGTATTATTTCAGAAGGTATGACCATTGCAAGTCTTCCACCTGGCTTAAGCAACGCTATAGATGCTAAGATAAAAGGAACCCATGCATTGGTGTGCTTTGTAAATGGAAGATTTAATAAGTTAAATATTTCCTCGGTGTTCTCTTGAAATCCTTCAGGTAAATATTGGTAACGTATAAAAGGAGGATTACCTAATACTGCATCAAATGGTAAGTCTCCGGAGATCATTTTTTTTATTGACCATGCTAGAAAATCAGTGGGGTACACTTCAGTATTAATTTTGAAACGCTCCGCCCTCTTTTTGGCTCTTAACGCCTCGTTTTTATCTATTTCAAAAGCTGTTGCAGCTATATTACTTGGTCCATTAATTCTTGAGAGTGCCTCAAAAAAAATACCATCTCCACAGCTTGGTTCTAGCACATTTTTAGGATTAATCTCGCATATCCATTTAGTCAAAAAGACAGCTAAATCCAATGGTGTATAATAACCACCTCTTAATTTTTGCTTGCTTTCGTTTGCTTTAAAATTCATTATTTCCTTATTAAACCAAAAAATTTTCCTCTAATTTCTAACGACTTGGGATAGATATTTTTATATTTCTTGCTTCTTGGTTCTAAAAATATCGTACCATTTTTTTGACAAATTTTTCTAGTATTAAACAAATTGATTTGGTAGTTTACCAATAACTTTTCCCTGTATTGTAAAATGAGTGCCTATCCTTGGTTGGTAGCTTTGATCATAAGATTCTGGTAAGAGTATTGCATAATTTTCTAGTTTTTTAAATCTTTTAATTGTTTCGTCTCGTTCTTCCTCATCGAAAACTACAACAATATCTCCGTTGTAAGCAGTATTTTGTGGGATTACTATTGCGAGGTCTCCATTATTAAATCCAGCCTTCGACATGCTTTCCCCTCTTATCTTTAAAAGTACTACATCCTTTCTTCCTTGCGTTAAGCCTGTTGGAATTTCTTTATATCCCTGGATATTTTCCTCGGTGTAGCCTCCATAGCCTGCTTTTACCTCTGCTACAATAGGAACTCTTATTTTCTTTTTTTTATCTTCGAAAGGGTTTAAAAGGATTTTTATTGCACGCCTTGAATTTGGATTACGTTTAATATATCCGAGATTGTTAAGTTTATCTAAATGCAGCGTTGCTCCTCTTGTAGATTTTGTGCCAATGGCGTCTTTAATTTCCCTCATAGAAGGAGAGTATCCATTAGATGTTTGATATTGAATGATAAAACGTAATGTATTCTGATCCTTTTTAGTCAAGTCTTTCATGGTATTTATATCCCACCTTGATAAAGTACCACTTTTCAGGTATCATGTCAAGTAGAAAAAGGTTGTGGTATTTTTATGCGCAGAGATCCAAGATATAGGTTTCTAATAAATGACAATCCTGTACGGTTAGAGGTGCATGATTTAGATAATGAAAAATATGGGCCATTTGAATGTCAGATTAATGAAATAAGGAAGCTTAGGTATTTAGTATCAACTCAGGAATCAAACCTTGTCGCATGGCTTTCTGAGAATTCGTCATATGACGCCTGTGCTTACTGTTTGTCACAGTATAATACAGGTTAGAATTCTTTAGTAAAACATTGGTGGTGATAAATTATGGCGCATCCGAAGACAACAAGTAGAAGAGTGGCGAAAAAAGCTTCTAAAATCTTAGGGAGCAAAAGATATAATAACCGGGCAGCTAGATCAACTGCCGGTAGTGCATTGAGTCAAAAACACGGAACAAAACACAGGAGGTGATCTGAATGATTGATTATAACTTAATAAAAATAGATCCTAAGATAAACGTGGTACTCGGAAGAGATACAAGAAAAAGAGTAGGCATTTTGAACAAAGGCAAAAATAATAAATTCATCGATTGTGCTTTTGAGGGTTTGGATATTGCTATTCAAGATGAGGGTGAAAATACCGTAGCTTTGAAAAATGTTATTAGATAATTTTTTCTTCGCACCTATTTATCCCACACTCTGTAAAATTCGTCTACAGTTGCTTAATTTTAGCCTCAATAGTCGTGGCTATTGGCATTGGGTGTCGCAGGCGATGCCATCATTATCAGCATCTCTTTGACCACACCCACGACGTTTAACTGATATTGAGCTTCATCACAAGATAAATTCGGACAAGTTTTTGCGCAGTTACAAACATAACCGCCGGTCGATGGTGGCGTGGTTGGTGAGAATGTCTGAGTTTGTGGAGTAGGTGTCGAGGTTGACTGGATATAAACTGGTTTTAAAGTTGGAGTGGGCTTGGTAGTTGCCGTTGGTATCTTTGTGGGTTCAGGTGTCGGCTCAGACAGAGTCGGAGATGGTGTATTCGTTGCAGGGATACTAGTAGCAGTTGGGATGGCTGTAGGGGTTGCAGATATCGAAGCGCCATTTGTGTCGGTCACGTTTAATGGTGCCGGTGGAGTGGTAAGTCCAAATAGTGCAAATGAAACAATTGCAAGGGTTCCAAAGAATATTCCGTTTCTTTTCCGCGTAGTGTTTACAAAACGTGAAACTAGATCCGGCTTAATTAGACTTATAGGCAAAAGAACGAGAGATATAAGGAAAATAAATGCAAATAGTCCAGACATTACCCCATTATATCCCAGAGTTTCCAAAAAGCAATATTGGGTTGCTTAATTTTAGCCTTAAACTAGGGGCGGGGGAGGCTTATCTTTTGTTTCCATGTTCTAAATTCCCAGGTCTTGGTATTGTTGGAGTTGGCCGTTGAGGCCGTTGTTTAATTGGCTTACAAAACCGATTGTTAACCAAACGGTAATAATTATTGAAATGATCGTCAATATTATTGCAACAATCCCAACGGTCTTGGCTTTTTCATTTTTCCCGGTAAGATATTTTATTCCAGGCCAAAGCCCCAGAGGAGGAAGCAGGATACTTATGGCGTATACTTTTATTTGTTTTTCAAGAGAAATCGGCAGTTGCGGTTCCTTAAGCATTTTTCCGCAATTAGGGCAAAAATTAAAATTTTCCGAAATAGCAAAGTTGCATGTAGGGCAAGTTTGATTCATAAGACAAGCTTCTCACATTGAGCGAATAAGGTCAAACCCCGCCCATTTGCAAAAAGTTTAGAATAGGTTAATATAAAATATATGGCGGAGAAAAGGACTCATAAAAAGCGCGAAAAGCGAAAACCAAAAAAACAGAAATAATTTTATTTCTCCCTTCGACTCCGCTCAGGGCAAGCAAGGACATCAGGGTTTTATTTTGCATTCGTAATAATCTATAATTCTGCAATATGACCACGGAAACTAACCCAAGAGGGGTAGAGGTGGAGAGGAGACCTTATAGCACAGTTACGGTTTTTTGTCCGAGTGATCCAATAATCGTGGACGGACGCTATTCTTATTTTGATATAGGAAATGATAGCAAAGGTGAAGGAAATATATATGTGGGCGGAGAGGTTAGAATGCAAGCTGCTGCTCGACTTTGCTCACAGACGAAGGTTGTTATTGTTGTTGGAGGTAGCAAGCCCAAGGTCGATGGCATGAGAGATTATCTACTCCAAGAAATGCAAGAGACGGGATTAAACGAACAGCCTAAAATAATCAGAGTAGAATCTGATCCCGACACATTGGGCAACCTGCGAGCGATTAAAAAGGCGAATTTTAATCTTGGTGGAAGGGCAGGTTTATTAACAAATTCCTATCATCTTGTAAGAATTATGAGAATGGTAGAAAACGTATTGCCAGGAAGACGTTTTCACTCTATTGTGGCAGAAAGTTTTATGGGCTGGAACGCCTTACAACATCCAGACGAATTTACTCTTCGTTTGCGCCGTGAGGTAGAGGGGTTATTAGATTGGGAGACAGGCGTGTATTTGAACCAGGCAAATACCAATGAGGCAGAGTGGAAGTGCGTTGTTAGTATATAATAGTGGGGTGAAGAAGCTTTCTGTCGTTATAGTTTTGGCGGTTGTCGCGATTGCCGGGTCTGTGATATTATCAGGTCGAAAGCCAGGTAGTGAAATTAAGCAAGTTATGAAAATTCAGAGCTCCGCGTTTAACAATAATGAAACAATTCCTGTCAAATACACCTGCGATGGGGAAAATATTAATCCGCCGCTTAGCTTTTCAGATATTCCGTCAGATGCAAAAAGCTTGGCGCTCGTTATGGATGATCCGGACGCACCGGCAGGAACATGGGTTCATTGGACGGTTTGGAATATTGATCCAAAAACAGAAGGCGTTGACGAGAATAGCAAATTTGAAGGGGCAGTTGAGGGGCATACAAGTTTTGGGAAGCCGGGATACGGAGGTCCGTGTCCGCCGGACCGGGAACATCGCTACTTTTTCAAACTTTACGCACTTGATACAGAGCTTTCTCTTGACAAATCAGCCACAAAAGGGGAGCTTGAGCGCGCAATGGGAGACCATATCCTCGCCCATACCCAACTCATCGGCCTCTACAATAGACAAAAATAGCGGTGTATAATTTTAGATATGAGGATTTATCAAAAATGGTGGGGTTTTATTTTCGTTTTTCTGATTTCCCTAATACCCCTAACCGCCCTAATGCATTCGGGATTACCCCTGACGCATGATGGGCAGGATCATGTTGCAAGAATCGCTAATTTCTACCAGAATCTTTCGGAGGGGAATCTTATTCCAAGGTGGGCTGCGAATCTTAACTGGGGATACGGTCATCCGATCTTGATGTTTCTCTACCCTTTGCCTTCTTACGCTGCTTCCTTATTTCATTTCTTAGGATTTTCACTTGTTGATTCGACAAAGCTTGTGTTCGCTCTTGCCTTTATCGCAAGCGGAGTTGCTATGTATTTATGGCTTCGAGAGTTTTTAGGTGAAATACCTGCAATGACTGGCGCGATTCTTTATAATTTTGCACCCTATAGATTTGTCGATCTTTATGTGAGGGGAGCAATCGGCGAACATGTAGCATTCATTTTTCCACCCCTGATCTGTTACTTTCTTTTGAAACTTTCACAGGCCCCACCCCCGAGGAGCAAAAACACTCACCTCGGGGGTGTTTTGAATCGATTTTACTTTGCAGGAACTTCTCTTTCTCTTGCCGGGCTAATCCTTTCTCATAACGCACTCCTTCTAATGTTTCTACCATTTGTTATTATTTACGCGATATATCTCGTTTTTAATTCAAAAAATAAAAGGCTATTAGCTATTAGCTATTTGCTATTAGCTAGTTTGGGTTTGGGAATGTCATTCTTCTTTCTGTACCCTGCATTTGCGGAGGGTAAGTATACACTAAGGGATATTGTTGCGAGCACCGAATATTTTTCTCGGTTTGTTCGTCTTGACCAATTGTTCTATGGTCCATGGAGTTATGGGATAAGCGGACAGTTTACCGTTCAGGTGGGAATTATGCAGTGGCTGTTGGCTCTTGGCTCTTTGCTATTGGCTCCAAGTTTATTTCGAAAAGACAGAAAATTACTTGCGTTTTATTTGATTGTTTTTATAATTTTCATAGCTTCGCTCTTCTTAATGCTGAAAGAATCAGATTTTATCTGGAGGACAATTACTACTCTTCAAAAATTCCAGTTTCCCTGGAGATTTTTGTCTGTTTCTGTTTTTACAGCAGCAATTTTGGGAGGATTGTTCGTTCATCTCTTTAAAAACGAGGATATTCGAAAAGCGATTTTGGTTGTGGTTTTAGTATCGACATTTGTCCTAACTCGCGATTATTGGAAGGCAAAAGATTATCTTCAAAAGCCCGAATCTTTTTATACGGGTATTTATAACAGCACAACAGATACTGGAGAAAGCTCGCCCATTTGGTCTGTTCGGTTCATGGAAAAGCGAGCCGGGGCGCATGCGGAGGTAATTAGAGGAGAGGCCACGATTCGGGAGGTCTTCCGAACTTCAACACGCCGTAGATATGAGATTGAATCAACATACAAAAGCCGAATCAGGGAAAATACATTGTATTTTCCCGGCTGGAGGGTATATATTGATGGAGAAAGGTATGACGGTGTTCAGTTTCAGGATCCTCTCCACAGGGGGCTCATGACTTTCTATGTGCCGGGAGGAAAACATATTATAGATGTAGAGTTTCATGAAACAAGGACAAGAACAGTCGCGAATTATATTTCATTAGCGTCATTCGTGCTGGTGATTGGAACCTTGTTTAAAACATATAAATTGTCCCAAAAATGAAACTAGCTTTGAAGTATTGGCCGATAATTTTTATTGTTGGGGTTTGGTTAGTTTTTGCCCACCCTTATTTTATTTTCGGCAAGGTTCCTTTTCCGTCAGGGTATCTTGTGAATTTTTTTGCGCCTTGGAACGCAGTGCCCGATTTTGCAGGACCCTACAAAAATGGCGCAACTCCTGATGTAATTACCCAAATCTACCCCTGGAAAAATCTTGTCATTGATTTTTGGAAACAAGGTTCAATCCCTTTGTGGAATCCCTATAGTTTCTCCGGAACTCCACTTCTTGCCAATTATCAGTCGGCCGCACTTTCGCCGCTAAATCTTTTGTATCTCATTCTTCCTTTTATTGACGCGTGGAGCATTGCGGTTTTGCTTCAATCTCTTTTGGCAGGACTGTTTACGTACTTATATATTCGAACATTAAAACTGAGCGAATTCGGAGCAATAGTCTCATCCATTGCCTTCATGTTCGCAGGATTCATAACAACATGGATGAGCTATCAGACGTTGGGATACGCTATTTTATTCCTGCCTTTATCACTTTTTGCCGTGGAAAAATTTTTCGAAACAAAAAAATGGCAATATGCCCTTTTATTATCAGCTACAATCCCTTTGTCCTTTTTCAGCGGCCACTTCCAAACCAGCCTCTACTTTCTATTGTTCATTTTTTTCTACACGACGTTCAAATTAGTAGTTACAAAAAATCTTAAATCTTACATCTTAAATCTTTCATCGATAATATTTGGGCTTTTGATATCGAGTCCCCAAATTCTTCCTTCGATCGAATTATATTTAAATTCTGTTCGGAGCGAAATATTTTCTGCAGTCGAAATAATTCCCTGGTCTTATCTACCAACGCTTATTGCGCCGGATTTTTATGGAAATCCCGTGACCCGCAATAATTGGCTCGGGCATTATGCGGAGTGGAATGGATATATCGGATTAATTCCTTTAATTCTCGGTTTCTACGCGCTGACACAGAAGAAATCTCGAGGAATAATTCTTTTCTTTTTTTCGGTAGCAATAATTTCGATCCTCCTTGCGTTCAGAGGTCCCTTGTTGGATCTTTTGATTAACCTCAAAGTTCCGGTACTTTCAACAAGCGCAGCATCAAGAATAATAGTTATCACAAGTTTTTGTTTTGCGGTGCTATCGGGGTTTGGGTTCGAAAAAATAATCGAAGATATTAAAAAAAGAAATTTTAAGCCTCTCGTAGTTTTGTTTTTGATTTTTGGAGCAATCTTTGTACTTCTTTGGGGAATAGTTTTATTAAAGTTATTTATTCCGGAAGACAAAGTTAGGATCTCCTTCTCAAACTTAAGACTTCCCACTTTGATCTTTGGATCGATGATAGCTATAGCCGTATCGGCGATTTTTGTTCGAAATAAAAAATTCATCAGCGCCTTACCAATCTTCTTAATTTTGATAGTAGCTTTTGATCTTCTAAGATTTGCAATAAAATGGCAGCCATTTGAGCCTCGTAAATTTGTTTATCCTGAGCTTCCTATTTCTAAGTTCTTGTCAACGATTAAACCCTATGACAGAATCTTTGGAAATTTTGGCGCGGAAGTTGCAAATACTTATAAAGCCTCATATATTGAAGGTTATGATCCCTTGTATATTTCCCGATATGGAGAATTTATTGCCACAGCATCTGATGGGAAGTTTCATAAAGCTCAGCGGTCCGGCGTTGTTTTTCCCAAAAGAGGAGACAATACGCAAAACATTCTGAATTTCCTGGGAGTAAAATACATAATTCATAAGATTGCCGACGGGAGATATGCTTGGGCATATCCGTTTTGGGAATATCCCGTTGATTACTTTACGCCCGTTTATAAAGATGCGTCATATGAGGTCTATCAGAACCAAAAAGTGTTTCCGCGTTCCTTTGTGGTAGGGAAGTATAGAGTTGAAAGCTCAAGCCAAAAGCTTTTGAGCATGATGTTTGATAATGATTCGAATTTAAAAGAAGAGGCGTTTCTTGAAGAGAATATTGATCAGGAAATTTCAAGTGAGGTCCGCGGAGAGACGGCTATCAAGAGTTATAAACCAAACGAGATAATAATTGAAGCCTCCTCAAGCGGCGCAGCGCTATTGGTTTTAAGCGACCCTTTTTATCCCGGGTGGAAAGCGTTTGTGGATGGTTCGCCGACTAATATCTATCGAACCAACTACGCATTTCGCGGGATTGTGGTTCCTGTCGGAAGACATCTGGTTAGGTTTACTTATGAGCCGGATAGTTTTAGAATAGGTACGGCATTAGGGCTGTTGGGGCTGTTAGGGATTGGGGGAATGATATTATATTTAAGGAAAAGATAAATTATGATTTCGGTTTTGATAATTACTAAAAATGATGGGGATGTAATCGGAGATTGTATAAAGTCTGTCAAGGATTTGGCGGATGAGATCATAGTTGTTGACGGAGGTTCGGAAGATAACACGGTTGAAATCTCGGAAAAACTAGGAGCAAAGGTTGTAAGAAATCCCTTTAAGAATTTTTCAGATCAAAGAAACTTAGCTTTGTCTTTGGCCAAAGGCGATTGGGTTTTTTACATTGATTCGGATGAAAGAGCGACACCAGCGTTTATTTCGGAAGTAAAGAATCGAATTAGGGCGGTTGGGCTCTTCGACTCCTTCGACAGAGCTCAGGACAAGTCCGCTCAGGATAAAGATATTGGGGGCTTCCGGATTAGGAGAAAGACCTTTTATTTAGGTAAAGATTGGGGATTTACTGATAAGGTTGAACGTGTATTTCGTAAAGATAAATTAAAAGGGTGGCATGGGGTAGTGCACGAAACGCCGGAATTCGAAGGTCGTTTAGAAACAATAAGCGAATCAATTCTTCATTACACTCATCGAAACTTGGAGCAAATGGTGGTAAAAACTAATGAATGGTCAGAGTTTGAGGCAGACCTTCGGTCAAAAGCGAATCACCCAAAAATGAATGTTTTTAGGTTTTTTAGAGTAATGATAACCGGATTTTTGCGTTCGTATATCTCAGAAAAAGGATACAAAAATGGCACTGCGGGGTTGATTGAGTCTATTTATCAAGCCTTCTCAATGTTCGTAACCTACGTAAAACTCTGGGAGCGGATTGAACGAAGTGAGGGAGCTCGCCTGCAAGCGAAGCGGACAGGCGTGGGTGCCGAAAAATAGCTACTTGCCGACCCAGGAGCGGATTTCTTTGAAGGTTAGTTTCTTTTCGGCGAATTTAAATAAATAGACAAGGTCAAGAACGCCTAAGGTATTTAATACTAAAATTGCGATAAACCAATTCCGCTGTTTTAAATTTGCTGCTCTCCATAATGCTATTCCCTTTGCAATTAAGGACCATATATAGAGTACAATCAATAAAATCGGTGAGCCTACAATATTTGGATCCACAATGCTACTCTACCACAGCTTTAAATAGGAATCAACCCCGTTTTAGAAAATTTGAGAAAGAGAATTACGCAAGCTCTTTCTAACGGGGTCAATAGCTGTTAAAATGGAAGTTAGTTGTTAGAGAATGGAAAATCAATTTCTATTACCAATTTCTAATTTCTTATAACCATTTTCTATGAAGATTGGAATATATGATCCGTACTTGGATGATGTTGGCGGTGGGGAAAAATACATGCTCAAAATGGCCGAATGTTTGTCGGAGGGGAATGATGTTACAGTCTTCTGGAATAACAAAAAGGATCTTGAGACGGCAAAAGTTAGATTTTCTGTCAATTTATCAAATGTGAAAATTGCCGCAAACCTTTTTTCGCCAAATGTTAGTTTCTTTAAAAGGTTGATGGGAACAAAAAACTATGATGCAATAATTGTTTTGTCTGACGGCAGCATTCCTTTTTCTCTTTCCAAAAAACTATTTATGCATATTCAACGCCCTATAAGAGGTGCGGGAAGAGGCTTAAAAAATAAACTTAAGCTGTCGCGCGTGAGTAAAGTTTTCTGTAACTCCTACTTTACAAAGAGCTTCATAGATAAACAGCTTGGAATTGACAGTTTAGTTATTTATCCTCCGGTTGATCTTCACCCCAAAAAAGTTAAAAAAGAGAACATAATACTTCACGTAGGAAGGTTTAGAGTGATGGATGTTACGGTTGGAGTGAAAGACTATAAAAAGCAGTATGTTATGATAGATGCTTTTAAAAAAATGGCAAAAAAAATACCAAACTGGAAATTCGTTCTTGCGGTAAGCGTTAAGGATGAGGATAAAAATGAATTCGAGGCGCTTGTCAAAAGCATAAGAAACTACCCGATCGAATTTTTAATAAACAAAACCAATGACGAGCTTTGGGAAGCGTATTCGATTGCGAAAATATACTGGCATGCATCAGGCTTTGGTGAGGACCTAGGGGAACATCCTGAATTTGCCGAGCATTTTGGAATTTCAACAGTTGAGGCAATGGGGGGCGGAGCGGTTCCCGTTGTATTTAATGCCGGTGGACAAAAGGAGATCGTTGAAGACAATATCAACGGGTTTTTATGGAATACATTGAATGAACTTGCGGAGAAAACTTTATTACTTGCAAGAGAAAATAAGATTTTTGAGAGTATGTCAGGTGAAGGAGTAAAACGCGCAAGAGATTTTGAGGGAAAAAGATTTTATGAGGAGATCAAAAAGATGATTGAAAGTTGACAACTGACAACTAACAACCCCGGCCTCGCTCCGCGAAGCGGGGCGGGCTGACAACTGACATGATTGAATTTATTAAAAAACTTTGGCCTCAAATCATCATAGTTTTAATTGTTGTCGTTTTCTTTTGGCAGTTTTTTTTGAAAGGTCTTTTGCCAATTCCATCTGACACTATTGTCGGGCTATACCATCCGTATCTTGATTATTATGCCAAAGTAAGTCCCCAAGGAGTCCCGTTCAAAAATTTCTTAATAACTGATCCTGTCCGCCAGATTATTCCCTGGAAAATGCTTGCAATTGATAATCTTTCAAACCTTACGCTTCCCTTGTGGAATCCATATGAAATGGCGGGAAAGCCCTTATTGGCAAATTTTCAATCGGGAATATTCTATCCTCTCAATTTATTATTACTTATAAAACCTTACTTTATTTCATGGACAATTTTTATAATAATTGCGCCGTTATTGAGCGGCATTTTTACATTTGCCTTTTTAAAAAATTTAAAACTTGATGTCCGGGCATGTCTTTTTGGTGCAATCACTTTTGCTTTTGGAGGTTTTTCGATAGCTTGGCTTGAATGGGGAAATATTGGCCACGTAGCATTATGGTTACCCTTAATTCTTCTTTCGATAGATAAAATAATGTCCCAGAAAATTTCAAATTTCAAATGGGGGTTGGTGTTTTTGTTTTCGTTAGTTTCTTCATTTTTCGCAGGACATCTCCAAATATTCTTTTATGTATTTATTGTTTCGATTGCCTACCTTGTTTTTCGCTGGTTAGAACACGGCAGGAAATTTCGAACTGCAGTTCTATTTACAATTTACTTTTTACTATTTGCTATCGCGACAGCGGTTCAGTGGATTCCCGCTCTTCAATTCATAAATCTTTCTGCTCGCTCGACTGATCAAAATCCCCTAACAGCTGAGGGGTGGTTTATTCCCTGGCAACACCTTGTCCAGTTTATTGCGCCTGACTTTTTTGGCAATCCAGCAACGCTTAATTATTGGGGAGTATGGAACTATGCCGAGTTTGTAGGGTATATTGGGATAGTAGGATTATTCCTGGCATTTTGTTCGATCTTCTTAAGAAGAGCAAGAGAGGTTGTATTTTTTACCGGGGCAATTATTGTTTCGCTTCTCTTTTCTCTTCCCACATTCTTAGCAAAACTTCCTTTTGATCTGTCAATTCCATTTTTATCATCAGCCCAACCAACAAGATTAATATTGCTTATTACATTTTCTCTTTCTGTTCTTTCAGCCTTTGGTTTCGATTACTTAATCATGGATAAAAAAATAAATCGGAAGGCGCTAATCGGACTTGGAATCATATTCATTACTTTATTTTTTGTGGCATGGGCGGTTGTTTTTTCAAAAATAGATTTAGGTATTACATCGGAAAATTTGGCAGTGGCAAAAAGAAATCTTATATTCCCAAGCGGCATCTTAGCAGGCGGTATGCTTCTTATTTTAGGAATAATTTTTGTTAAAGAAACGATGGCAAGAACGCTATTAATCTTTTTACTTCTTGCTCTCTCATTTTATGACCTTTATCGCTTTGGAGGAAAGTTCACATCATTCACGCCTCAAGAGTATTATTATCCGCAAACTTCGGCAATAGAGTTTTTACAAAAAGATAAAAGTATATTTAGAATTGCATCAAATGACTCAAGAATCTTCCCGCCAAATTTCTCAACCTACTATAAGATCCAATCTATTGAAGGATATGATCCATTATATCTTTTATCATATGCTGAGCTTATTGCAGCATCGGAACGGGAAGATCATAGCATTCACATGCCTTTTGGATTTAATAGAATCATAACTCCTCATAATTTGGATTCTAATATTATTGATCTTCTGAATGTAAAGTACGTACTGTCACTCTCAGATATTAATTCAAATAAATTTCAAAAGGTATTTCAAGAGGGTCAAACCAGGATTTATGAAAATGCGAATGCTTTCCCAAGAGTTTTTTTTGTTGAGCGCCTAATACGATCGGGCAATAAAACAACCACAATACAGGGTTTGTTTAAAGATAATCTTCATGAAACGGCTTATGTTGAAAGTGAGGAAATTAAGAATGTTCGTCTTACAAAAGGGGAGGCCAAAGTAACTGGTTATAATGAGAATAGAGTAGAGATTGAGACTGAAAATAGCGGAGAGGGATTTCTTGTGTTAAGCGATACATTTTACCCAAGCTGGAAAGCAGAAGTGGATGGTTCGAATACTAAAATATACAAAACTAACTATGCATTTCGAGGGGTATTTATTCCAAAAGGAAAACACAGAGTTGTTTTTTATGATACATTATTTTAATTATGACAATTGATATAGTAATTCCTAACTACAATGGTCTGGCACTTTTGAAAGAAAACTTGCCCAGGACGATAGAGGAAATTGAAAGATATAAAGGTTTAGTAATTGTCGTTGATGATGGTTCGGACCATAATGAATTTGAAGCCCTTGAGGCTTTTATAAAAAGTCTTTCGAATGGATCTATTATTTTACTTCGAAACAAGAAAAATCTAGGTTTTTCGTCAACTGTTAATAGAGGAGTAGCTCAATCGAAAGCAGATCTTGTTGCGTTGATTAATACAGATGTTAAGCCTGAGAAAAATTTTTTAGAAGCAGCAATAAAAGATTTAGAATCGGATGATAATTTATTCGGCGTAGGCTTCCTGGATAGGAGTATTGAAGACGGGAAAACTGTTCTTCGCGGCAGAGGTCTTGCAAACTGGGAAAAGGGATTTTTAGTCCATAAACGTGGAGAAGTTGATAAGACAGATACATTTTGGATATCTGGCGGAAGTAGCATAGTTAGACGAGATCTATTTGAGAAACTTTCAGGATTTGATACTCTTTATGGCCCTTTTTATTGGGAGGATATAGATCTTTCATATCGTGCCAAAAAATCAGGTTATAAAATTAAATTCGAACCCGACAGTATTGTTGTTCATAAGCATGCAGAAGGAGCTATTAAAAAACACTTCACGGATGCTCATATAAAAACAGTTGCATATCGGAACCAATTCATTTTTGTTTGGAAAAATATAACTGATTTAAAATTAATAGTTTCACATCTTTTTTGGCTTCCTTATCATTTATTAATGTCAATTTTAAAACTAGACGCTCCGTTTATCTCAGGTTTTATCTTTGCGCTCCTGCGATTTCCGATTATAATCTTGCGAAGGTTTAAACAGGGAAAACTTTACAAAATGTCCGATTCCGCACTTTTTCGCTAAATGAAGTTATCAATTATTATTCCCGTTTTTAATGAAGAGAAAACTATTGCGCAAGTTTTGGACAAAGTTTCGAATCTTAAAATTCCCAGCGTAGAAAAAGAAGTAATAGTTGTTGACGACTGTTCGACGGATAATACAGTTTCTAAGATTGGAGACTTACGACCTAAGAAAGACTTTAAGTTTATAAAGCACCCAAAAAATATGGGGAAGGGAGCTGCGGTTTGTACCGGTATCGAAAAAGCGACAGGAGATTACATAATAATTCAAGATGCGGACCTTGAGTATGATGTAAATGATATACCAATGCTAGTTTCCGAGCTCAAAGGAAATAAAGATGTAATATATGGTACAAGACTTGCTAGAATGCCTCATCTTGGCGATGAAGAGAGAAGGCTCCAGTTCCTGCTACATTATTTTGGAAATCGATTTTTAAGTCTTGTTACAAGTGTTCTATACGGGCAGTGGATTACCGATATGGAGACTTGCTACAAGCTTTTTCCAAGATCAGTGGTGAAGGGTATAGAGCTTCGATCCAAAAGATTTGATTTTGAGCCAGAGATTACTTCGAAATTATTAAAGAGGGGTTTTAAGATTCGCGAGATTCCTATAAAAACCAAACCAAGAGGATATGAGGAAGGAAAAAAACTAAATACAATTCGTGACGGAACAATCGCCCTCTGGACATTAATAAAGTATCGATTCACAGACTAATTACATGAGGTGAGAAACGAGAAGTTTGAAGCTAGATTATGAGGTGCGATGTGAGATTTAACGATCACACTTCCCACGTCAATATCCAGCTTCTCATGTCTAACCTCTCACATCAGTTTCGGTGGATTTATTTTATTCTTTAGAATGGTGCCGAGCATGTTTAGGCCTACCTTAACGGACCTCCTAAAGGAGCCGGTTATTTTTGATTCGCCGATTCTTGGGCCGTAATGAACAGGAATTTCAATAATCTTTCCGCCCGCAAGTTTTGACAATACGACCGTCTCAGGTAAAAAATGAGAGCCGCCAACACTTAGATGAGGGATAATTTTTTCGACTAAAGATTTCTTGAAGACGCGAAAAGTGCACCCGCAGTCGGATACATTATTTAATCCGTAAAGCAATTGCATAAATTTTGCTACCGATATATTCCCAACTCGTAAAAAAAATCCCATATTTGCTCCACTGCGAATATATCGCTTGTTTGTTCGCGTACCCGTCACAAGATCAAACTTATCGGTTAAGGATAGAAATCTTGGGAGGTCTTCTGCTGAAAATGTTGCATCAGGTTCACAAAGAACTATTAAGTCGCCCGTGGCCTCTTTCATTCCTCGTCTTAGCGCAAATCCATATCCTTGATTTTTTTCAAGAACAACAAGAGTTCCCGCTTTTTTTGCAATCTCAGGAGTTTTATCACGCGAATTGTTATCAACTACTACTATTTCATCCACAAATTTTATAGATTGAAAATCCTTTATCGCCGCTTCGATGTTCTTCCCTTCATTGTAGGCTGGGAATACTAAACTGACCCTTTTGCCTTTATACATAATAATTGATTACCTACCTGTATTATATTACAATCAAAAATATGGACAAAAGTAAAAGAATTCTTGTGACAGGAGCTGCGGGATTTATGGGGAGCCATCTTGTAGATGGTCTTATTGAACAAGGATGCTTAGAAGTTTACGGAGTCGATGATTTATCAGGAGGCTACGAATCAAATATCAATCCTAAAAGTAAATTCACCCAGCTTGATTTAAGAGAAAAAAATAAGACTCGTGATTATATTAACGAAGTTAAACCGAAAATAGTGTTTCATTTGGCAGCTGACGCAACTGAAGGTAGAAGCCAATTTACTCCAATATCGTGTACCGAAAGGAACTATTTTGCCTACCTATACGTTTTGGTGCCTGCAATTAAAAATGGGCTTGAAAAAATGATTTTAACATCCTCAATGAGTGTTTACGGTTCTCAGACGCCGCCCTTTGATGAGACTATGCCGACCGCGCCGGATGATATTTATGGGGTTTCAAAAGCCGCAATGGAAAAAGCAACGAAAATATTATCAGACGTGCATAAATTCAAATATGTAATAATGCGCCCTCATAACGTTTACGGACCGGGGCAAAATCTCTCCGATCCCTACAGAAATGTTGTTGGAATTTTTATAAATTGTCTTTTAAATAATAAAAATTTTTATATTTACGGAGACGGAGCTCAAAAAAGAGCCTTTTCTTATATTGATGATTTTACTCCATATATAATAAAAGCAGCAATTCTTCCGGAAGTAGAAGGCGAGATTTTCAATATTGGCCCAACAAAAGAGTACACTATTAACGAGCTTGCCGATATTGTTTTGAAAGAATTTTTCCCCGACGGCAACGTGCCCTCCCATCTTGCGCCAAAATATCTTCCTATGAGGCCACTCGAAGTTTTAAATGCTTGGTGTACAGCAGATAAAGCAAAAAAAATCCTGGGATATCAAACTAGTGTAGACCTTGCGGAGGGCATTAAGAAAATGGTTGCCTGGGCAAAGAAACTTGGGCCTCAAAAGTTTCGCTATCTTGATGATCTTGAAATAGTGACAGACGAAACGCCATCTACATGGGTAGAAAAATTAATGTAATTCCCATTTTTGTATTTCTCGTTGTCGCATTAATTATTTATTACCCAATACTACTTGGGGAAATTCCTTTTAATGGAAATCTTCTGGTTGGTTTATGGCCCCCATTGAATTTCTTGAAATGGACTGAATTCCCCGCGGGCATACCGTTTAAATTCATGGGCGTGGATGAAGTCCGCGAATTCTATCCCTTGCTTGATTTTACTTACAATTCTTTTCGATCAGGACAAATTCCGCTGTGGAATCCTTATAACTTTTCAGGATATTCACACATTGGAAATTGGGCAAGCGGCGTATTTTATCCGCTTCATCTTTCTATACTTATCTTAAATAAGCCTTTTGTCTTAATACTTTTAAAATTAAGTGCATCTGTCCTTGCAGGTTTTTTCACCTACCTTTACCTTAAAGCTCTTAAATTAAGCGAAATCTCCTCATATTTTGGAGCTTTTGCTTTTGCGCTTTCTGCTACCATGCAGATCTGGGATGCTGAAATTTGGCAGTCTGCCCATGCCTTTTTGTGGTTTCCGCTTGCGCTTTTTTCTATTGAAAAAATAATTCGGGAAGGCAAAATGCAGTTTGTGCTATTGCTCGGTTTTTCAATTGCGATGTCAATCATGGCAGGCTATATTCAACCGACAATTTATCTTCTTCTTATATCCCTTATTTATTTCATATTTCGAATTTTAATTGAGAAGAAAAAAGAACTTAAAATAGTTTTTAAGGTATTTTTTGGATTCGTGCTGGGGTTTGGAGTATCGGCGGTTCAATTGGTTCCGGCAATTGAAGCATATCTACTTTCACCTAGAAGCCAGGTCCAGCTACATGATCTAAATGTTTCATTTCTTCTTCCGCTAACCAATATAGTGACTTTGTTTGTTCCTGATTTTTTTGGAAATATTGTCACTCAAAATTGGTTTATTACTCGGCCCGGGCAGTACTACGAGAATATGATTTATGTCGGAATTATTCCCCTAGTTCTTGCGGGCCTCTCTTTTTGGATTAAAAAATACCGCAGTTTAGTAATCTTCTTTGCTGCCGCAACTTTAATTTCCTTGTCTCTCACATTTAATTTGCCAACATCAAGACTCGTTTATGATCTCTCGGTCCCATTCTTATCAAGTTCGATTCCTATAAGGGTAATTTTTGTAACAAGCTTTGCGATATCGGTTCTTTCAGCAATAGGCATCGAGTGGTGGCTCAATGAAAAAAATAAGAAGAAAACTTTTCTTGCTCTTATCCCAATAGTTTCGATCTTTGTGATTGTTGGTTCTTTTGTCGTTTATAGTATCTTAAATAATCTTAAAATTAGCGCATTGCCTGACAAATGGTACATTATTTCTGCAAGAAATTTAGTTATACCTTCATTCTTTACGGCATCATCGATGGCCATCCTAGTTGTGGGACAATTTTTATTAAAAAAGAGAAAGAATTTAGGATTTGTTCTGATTGCTTTTTTGGTTTTAAGCTCTTTCTTATTTATAAATAAATATATATCATTTTCCGATAATAAATTTCTTTATCCTACACACCCATTAATTGATTTTGTAAAAGATAATCAAGGTTTTTACCGTTATTGGGGTTATGGATCTGCAAATTTGCCCAATAATTTTGCTACGGTTTATAAAATCTATTCCCCGGAAGGATATGATCCTGTTAACATAGCGTACTATAACGAACTTTTATCTTCGGGAAGAAAAGGAAAATATGAAGGTGCGTTTTCAAGATCGGACGCATTGATTTATGCTGTCACAGAATTTCCATTTGAAGACGTTAATGACCCAAGATACAGAATTATGGACATGTTAGGAGTTAAATATATTGGGTTTGAAAAGGGAGAGATCTCAAAAATCGAAGAAAGAAGATTAGATCCATTACGTTTCAAAAAAGTGTGGGATAAAGATAATTTCATAGTTTTTGAGAACAGAAAGGTATTCCCAAGAGTGTATTTTGCCGATAGATTTGTTCTAAGGATAGACAAAAGGGTAGCGCTCGAAGAAATATATGATAAGAACATAGATTTAAGAACCACGGTAATTTCCTCAGAAGCGTTACCGGTTAAAGAAAATGAGATTCAGGCAAGCGCTCGAATAATTTCCTACGAGCCTAATAAGGTGATCGTAGAAGCGGAAACTGCCGAACCTAAAATTTTAATTCTCTCGGACAGTTTTTATCCGGGCTGGAAAGCAAATATCAATAATGTCGAAACAAAAATTTATAGAGTAAATTATGCACTTCGAGGTGTAGTCGTCCCCTCCGGCAGAAGTAGGATAATATTTTACTATCTTCCACCTTCATTTCATGCTGGTATACTTATAACGGGAGTAAGCTTATTAATTGCCGGATTTATTTATTTGCGAAAAAGAAATGTCAATTAGACTAGATACAATTCTCGCATTTGTTCTAATTGTGCCATTTATTCTTTCACACGGGATTTGGCCAAGGGCCACCCCCTATTGGTTTTTCGCTTTGATCTTCATTGGGCTTCTTTCTTTTGTTTTTTTTGATCTTAAAAAAGTCCCAAATAAAATTTATGAAAACTCAAAAAATATTATTTTGTGGGCGCTTATTGTTTCGATTATTTCCGGCGCATTCATATCGGAGATCGTCCTGAGGCATGAAAGTCTTCCAATATTTAGAATTCACGATATAGTTTTGCAGCAGGAAATTGCGATTCGATATTTTTTAGTCGGTAAGAATCCTTACGAAGAAGATTATTTTGGCACGCCGCTTGAGGAATGGAATTATTCGACAACCGAAAAAAATCCTGCGCTTTACCATTATGTTATGCAGCCCTTTTATACTTTATTTGCAGTACCTTTTTATGCGATAAGCGGAAGAACAATTGGATATTTTGACGGGCGAATTCCCCTGATGTTTTTATTTTTTGTAACACTTCTCTCCTCGCATTTGCTTGTAAAAGACGGAGAAAAGAAAAGGTCATTTTTGCTTCTTCTTGCATTTAATCCTGCGATGCTGCCTTACGCAATTGAGGGAAGGTCCGATTTTTTCATGTTAGGGTTTTTGTTTCCGGCGCTTTTCTTTTTATTTAAAAATCGGATCTTCACTTCATCAGCTTTTATGGCAGCAGCTTTCGCCGTCAAACAGTCCGCATGGCCACTATTCCCATTCTATTTTGCTTATTTATGGTTCAAGGAAAAAGACAAAACAAAAGTTTTTAAATCCATGGGGTTGTTCGCAGCAATTTTTGGAATAATTATTCTTCCTTTCTTTTTTTGGAATCCAAAAGCATTTATTGACAGTACCATTCTTTACCTCTCAGGCAACACAGAACACGCCTATCCGATCTCCGGCTACGGATTAGGAATGCTCTTAAATCAAATCGGATTTATAAAGAACATTAATGATCAATTCCCTTTCGCAGTCTTTCAGTTGTTGGTAGGAATTCCATTAGTGTTTTTCCTTATTAAGTATTTAAGAAAAAACCTTTCGGTTAAAACTTTAATCCTTGCTTATACCATTTTTCTATTTGTTTTTTGGTATTTCTCAAGGTACTTTAATAATAGCCATATAGCATATATTTCGATCTTAATTACTATGGCTTATTTCTGGCCCCCCGCAGTTTATGCTTCGGGTGGCAAGCCCGCACATGGAGCTCTTAGTAAAAAATAAATTATTTCCGATAATCCTATTGATTTTAATTTCGATAGTATTCCTTTTTCCATTGCTCTCTAATAATTTCTACATGTCTCATGATGGGGAAGCGCATGTTGCAAGATTCGCTGCTTATTATAAGGCCTTTCTTGATGGACAGTTTCCTCTACGATGGGCCGGCGATTTAAACTATGGCTATGGTTCGCCTGTTTTTATTTTTTATTATCCCCTCCCGGGTCTTCTTTCTATTCCGATTCATGCCCTAGGTTTAAGTTTTGAGGCAACGTTTAAATTAATAATAGGTATGTTTTTTGGACTGTCTTTTATAACCTTTTTCTTGTGGGCAAAAGAATTTGTTCGCAGGGAAGCAGCTTTTCTGGGGGCATTATTATATGGTCTTGCCCCTTATCATTTTTTAAACCTTTACGTTAGGGGAGATATTGGTGAACTTGTAGCATTGGGAATTGTTCCATTGGTTTTTCTTTTCATCAAAAAAAGTATCGAAGTTAAGTCGTCAGGTTTTATAATTCTGGCTGGTATTTCTTATGCTTTACTTATACTTTCTCATAACGCAGTTAGCTTAATGTTTTCGCCGGTTATTCTCCTTTACGCATTTATACTTTCACGTAATTTGAAAGATGTAATTTTTGGATTAACCCCTATCGTATTGGGTCTTATATTATCAGCCTTCTTTTGGGCCCCATCATTAATTGAGTCGCGGTACACAAATAGAGAACTTTTTATAGGTGACATGTTCAAAGATCACTTCCCAAGCATTCAGCAATTAACATATTCACCCTGGGGATTTGGCCCGGACGTAAATAAACCAGGAGGTCTCTCCCCTCAAATAGGAATCTTAAACCTTTCGCTTGCGATAGGATCAATCGCCCTACTTTTTAAAAAATTTAAAGAAAAGAAGATGGTTCTTTTTTGGACAGCTGTGTTAGTATTTTCGATATTTTTGACTCTAAACTTCTCGAGTTTAATATGGGAAAAAGCTCCCCTTTTTCGCTTCCTTCAGTTCCCTTGGAGAATGACAAGCTTATCAGGCTTTGCAAGTATAATATTGGCCATGTATTTCCTGAATGAAATTATCGACAAAAAAATAATTGTTATTTTAATTACAGCAATTTTTGTCTATTCTCTTTCTTTTTTAAAAACTCAGCCTATCAACGCAAAAGACGATTCCTTTTACTTATCTTATAAAGGGACCACAGATTATCATGGTGCGGCAAGTTCAATTTGGACTGCAGGCGACTTTTCCATAGCTGCGAAAGCTCCGTATGAAGTAATAGAGGGGGAGGGAGAGATAAGGGAGATAAAAAGAAAGTCTAATGTTCATGAATTTAATGTCATTGCCCCTAATGATTTAAAAATTGTAGATAATACAGTTTACTTTCCAGGATGGCAAGTTATGGTTGATGGTGATAGAGTCCCAATACAATTTCAGGACCCTAATTACAGGGGGCTTATCACTTTTAGCGTTCCAAGAAGTGCGCATAATATAAAAGTAAGCTTTGGTGAGTCGCCCACGAGAATTGCTAGCGATTTTCTAAACTTAACAGGTCTATTGATTATTATTACTACGTTTGCCTTCAGGAGTAGAACAGATAAAATATTAAGAAAGATATGAAAAGGCCATATTTTCTCCTGCTCCTCATTTTTCTTTTAGGAACATTTCTTCGATTCTTTGCCCTTGGAGATATTCCCGTATCGCTACATCGCGATGAAGCTTTCCTAGGATATAATGCTTATTCGATTCTAGAAACAGGAAGAGATATAAGCGGAAGTTTTCTGCCGGTACATCTTGAGTCGTTCTTTTTTAGCCCCGCGGGCTATTCATATTTGTCCATTCCATTTATTTATCTGTTCGGATTAAATCAATTTGCTGTTCGATTTGCGTCGGCACTTTTTGGATCTTTAACGATATTACTAGTTTTTTTGATAGCGATACATCTATTTGAAAAAGACAAAAATAAACAGATAATTGCGTTGTTGTCTTCTCTTCTTCTCGCAATTTCCCCTTGGCACGTTAACTTATCTCGGGTTGCAGTCGAAAGCACCATTGTAGTATTTTTTATATCTTTGGGAATTTTACTTTATCTTAAATATATTGAGAGAAAGAAGAATCTCATTTTATCCTTGTCATTCATTTCTTTTGCAGCCACTTTTCTTGTTTATCAAGCACCACGAGCATTCCTGCCGACTTTCCTTCCCTACATCGCATTAACATTCGGAGGTTTTAAAAAGTTGGTTCAGGAAAAATTCCAAGTTTTACTTTATGCGATTTTAATTATTCTACCAGTTCTATTTATTCTTTTCTCTCCGAGCCTCTCATGGCGAATACAATCTTTGAGTATTTTTAATCACCCCGAAACCAAACTCGTCATTCAAGAACAGTTGACAATAGACGCAATTCAGGGTTTACCGATCTCTTTATCAAGGATTTTTCATAATAAATTAATAGGGTTTTCGTCATTGTTTCTTGATAACTACTTTGCACATTTATCTTTCGACTTTCTTTTTTCTGATGGAGGATTTCCAGATAGATTCAGAATTCCAAAAGCTGGGCTACTTTATTTATTCGAACTACCACTTATGCTCTTTGCCTTGTTCGCTCTTTATAAAAGGGAATTAAAAATTGGAGTTTTTCTTTCGGGATGGATTCTCATCTCTTTTATTGGATCAGCCTTGACATTCGACGACATTCCGAATCTCCAAAGAACGCTTATCGCTGTTCCTGCATTCTCAATACTGTCAGGGTACGGAGCAATGAGGCTTTGGCAATCAGTATCGAATATCCAATATCGGGTATTCAGTATAAAGTTAGTGAGACTAGTAGCTATTGGTTATTTGCTATTTGCTAGTTATAACTTTGCTTATTATCTTATCCAGTATCACGTGCAGGGCAAAGTTTATAGACCTTGGTATAGACAGGATGGTTATCGAGAGTTAGTTAAAAAAGTAAACGAATTATTACCCAATTATGAAAAAGCAGTGATTACTAGCCGAGAAAGTGCCTCTACAGCCTTCTTCCTTTTTTACGCAATTTATGATCCGAAAAAGTTCCAAGAAGAAACCAAAAATGTGGACATGAGAAAATCCGATCATGTGAGTTTCGCAAAATATGAATTCTCAGAAGAAGAATGTCCATTAAGAATTGATAAGAAAATAAATAAACTCACAGGGCGAAAGGGAATTCTATATGTTAATAGTTCCTTATGTGAAAAGGAAATCCGAGGCGCCAAGTTATTGAATGCTGTAAAAAGAGTAGATAATTCGCAAGTCTTCTATATTATGCATGTAGACTAAATAATGTCTTATATTTTCAAGCTTTTATTAATACTCGTTTTTTTCATTTTCTCCTCAACTTATGTTTTTGCTCAAAGAAAAGAATCTTTCATAACAATCGTTAATCCGGTAAGGATATCTTCTTACACAAAAGACCCTGCCTTAAGTCTTAAAAAAGAATACGATGTTGTAGCAGAGCGTAATCTTTCCGCAACCTGGCTTTTAACTTACGATGCTATTTCGGATGTGTCTTTATTCGAAATTTTTTCTTCAATGGATGGCAAACAGGAGTTAGGAATATTTCTTGAGGTCACAGAAAACTTCTCGAACGCTTCCGGGATTTCTTATAACAAAACAAATTCCTGGCACTATGCTAATGCTCTTTTTCTTTCAGGACATAAGCAAGGTGATAGAAAAAAGTTAATTGATGAAGTTTTTTCAGAATTTAAAAATAAATTCGGCTATTACCCAAAATCTGTTGGGGGGTGGTGGGTGGATTCGTTTTCGCTTTCCTACATGAAGCAAAAATACGGCATTACCGGAGTTCTGGGATTGTCTGATCAGTTCGATTTAGATAATTATCAAGTTTGGGGAACACCATATTCAATTCCTTTTTATCCGAGTAAAATCCATGCCGGCATACCGGGTGATTCTCCCAACAAGCTCGATATCGTAACTTTCAGATGGGCCGCGCGCGATCCATTGAACGGCTATGTAAGCCCGAGCGAAAAACAAGCGAGCCCCGTTAGAGATCTTTCTAACGGGGCGAGCCTTTATAGTGTTCAAGATTATCCTCAAGTCGGAGCCTCGGATGAGTACTTCGAAAGATTAATCGAATTATACTCGGTCCAAAATAAATACAATGAATTTGGTCATTTAACAATTGGTCTTGAAGCCGACTACTCTCCGGATATCTACGAAGCAATATTTGCAAAACGCCTCGATTCAGTTAGGGAATTCGAATCTCAGGGAGTAAGAGTACTAACGATGGAGCAGTTTTCAAACTGGTATCGAAATGAATTTAAGGTAATGCCCCCTCATTTTATTGAGGCCGATGATCTTTTGGGGACACCGAAAAAGGCAATGTGGTATCAAAGCGCATTCTATAGAATAGGGTTGGTGTACGATTATAATTCGAGAAAGCTGCGAATAGTTGATTTAAGACCTTATCAAAATAATTTTCAGGAACCGTTTTATATTTCTCCAAATAAACAATTCAATCTATCAATAAATCTTCCTTATGTTATTGACTATATGAATGATAAAAATTCAGTTAGGGAAATTAACGTCGGCAATTTGGAGTCAATTTCTAGAGAGGGAAATTACATAAAACTTAAATTCGAAAAAGAGTCCATTATCTTTCGCGAAAACGAAATTCTAACAGAAGAAATCTCAGTTCCAAAGATCATGAATGATCGAAAGTTCAATGTTGCGCCTGAAGAATTAGTGCTTTCTGATTTTTCATTTAATATTCCCTTTTCTATTAAGTTTCGATTAGAGCAATATAAGATGCCAATTTCTTTAATTTTATTCTTTTCAGGTTTATTGTTCATCAGAACAGTTCAAAGAAAGAAAAAACTATTGCTCTATTGTTCAATTGTTCTATTGTTATTAATTAGTTGGTACTTTATTTTTCTATTAGGTTCGAAATATTATATTAGTCAAACCGAAGTAGACGGACTTAGTGTTTTAGAAAGACTTCCGAAAGGCCGAGTGCTTGCATATGATAAGGACTGCATTCGATGCAAATTCGAAACTCAATACAAACCTGCGGCTGCTCGCGGAATTAAAAGTTACGTTGGGCGCATGAGCGGCCAAGAAACTTTAATTGATTTCTCTTTTTCCATTGCAAAAACAAGCAAAGACGCAAGAAAAATCCTTGAGAATAAGAATATCGATTATGTTTATCTTGTGAAGTATGAAGACTATATTGAACACCTTCCCTATCTTCCTCAAGATCTAGGTCTATCTAAAATCTACTCAAACGCCAACACCGAAATCTGGAAAATCAACTGAGTTGAAATTGTATATAATAGCATTAAATGAAGAATTTATTGTTCGCTATCTTGATAGTAGTTATTGCTTCTTTTCTTCGTTTCTTTTCTATCTCTACTAATCCTCCTTCGTTAACCTGGGACGAAGCCTCATGGGGCTACAATGCCTATTCTATAGGCATTGGTGGTCGTGATGAATTCGGACGATTTCTGCCTTTAACGTATCTTGAGTCATTTGGGGATTTCAAACCGCCGGTTTATGCTTATTTATCAGTCCTGCCGGTAAAATTGTTAGGCCTGAACGAATTTTCAACCAGATTTGCTTCGGCATTTTTTGGAATCCTGACAGTTTTGCTAACCTATTTTCTTGTTCGAAAAATTTTTCCACGAGCAAGTCCACTTCTTGCGTTACTTTCAGCAGGGGTACTCACGATTTCTCCATGGCACATTCTTTTATCACGTGCCGCGTTTGAAGCAAACGTTGCTACATTCTTTATAGTGCTTGCCGTGTTACTGTTTATTTTAGGGGTACAATCCCGAGATGTCCAAGCTAGTACACCTCGGAGGTGGACGAAGTGGCTGCTGCCGTTATCGATTACATGCTTCGTTGTGTCGATGTATACGTTTAATACGGCGAGAATAGTCGCACCCCTGCTTCTTCTGGGCCTAGTGTTTATGAATCGTTCTCATATTCTTAAGAACATGAGAATACATTTTTTTACATCGGTAGTCATTGGAGCCATTATCTTTCTTCCTCTTCTAATGTTTCTTCTTACTCCGCAGGCAAAACTTCGTTTTCAGGAGGTAAATATCTTTTCAGACCCTACAGTTGTCGAACGGGCAAATCAGCAGATAGAGAACGATGGTAATGCATGGTGGTCTCGAATTATACATAATCGAAGATTTGGATACGCCGTAGAGTACTTAAAACATTACTTTGATAACCTTTCGCCGGAATTTCTTTTTATCAAAGGTGATGGAAATCCGAAGTTCTCAATTCAAGATGTTGGACAGATGTATATTTTTGAAATTCCGTTCTTTATTGCAGGAATCTTATTTTTATTTCGTAAAAGAGAGGGGAATTGGTGGATTATTCCATATTGGCTAATTATTGGAATAATTCCCGCCGGAACAGCCCGCGAGACGCCTCACGCCTTACGTATTGAAACAACATTACCGACATTCCAAATCCTGACAGCATACGGTCTTTTTTGCCTTTGGCAAAAAGTATCGAGTATTCAGTATCGAGTATTCAGTATGAATGTAGTAAGGCTGTTAGCTTTTGGCTTTTTGCTGTTAGCTTTATTTAATTTTTCATATTTCTTACATAATTATTTTAGGCATTATCCAAAAGAATTCTCGTCAGAATGGCAATATGGGTATCGTGAGGTCATAGAATTTACCGGTGCAAACGAATCAAAATTCTACAATGTTATATTTACCGAGGAACTTGGAAGACCATACATCTATGTCCTGTTTTATAAACAATATGATCCGAATAAGTTTCGACAGGAAGCAAAAATTGAACGTGAGGTTTTGGGCTTTGTTCATGTAAAGTCATTCGGCAAGTATAGGTTTGTAAAAAGTGTTTTAGATAATATAGACAAAAGCAAAAATAATCTCTATATCGATACGCGAGGAAATGTTCCCGATGGTGTAAAAATCTTGAAAACTTTTAATTTATTAAACGGCGAACCAAGCCTTGCAGCATATAGTTTATAAAGTTACAAGTTTATAAGGTTTATAAAGTATGACGATAAAAACATTCGAAGACATTGTTGCATGGCGGAAGTCGAAAGACTTATGTATAGAGATTTATAGAATTTTTAGATCATGTAAAGATTACTCTTTTCGAGATCAAATATTTAGAGCGGCAATTTCTGTTATGAACAATATTGCAGAAGGCTATGAAAGAAATGGCAATAAAGAATTTCGTAATTTTCTGTTCATAGCTAAAGGGTCCTGTGGAGAACTTCGTTCTATGCTACATATAGCTCTCGAACTAAAATATATAACTCGTGGGCAGTATGATAAATTACTTCAAGAATCGATAACTATATCAAAAATGTTGTCAGGATTAATTAAGGCGCTTTAACCTTATGAACTTTAAGAACTTTATAAACTTTACAAACATTAAGAACTTGCCTTTGATTGCGATAGTTATTATTGCTATCGTCTTACGCTTCTGGCAGCTTGGGAACGTTCCTCCTTCTCCTGATTGGGATGAAGTATCTCTAGGATATAACGCATATTCAATTATGACCACAGGGAAAGATGAATATGGTAAATTTTTGCCTGTTATTCTGCGTTCTTTTGATGACTATAAACCGGGATTATATGCATATTTAATTATTCCGTTTATTAGATTATTAGATTTAAATACTTTCGCCGTTCGTCTTCCATCTGCAATATTCGGTGTACTAGCAGTATTAGGAACATATTTTCTGGCTAAAGAACTCTTTAAGAGGTGGGAAGTTAGAGATGGGAAGCTAGATAATGCTTCTAACATCGCACTTCTCACTTCTTTATTGCTGGCTTTGTCGCCGTGGCATCTTCAGTTTTCGCGAATTGCGTTCGAGGCCCAAGTGGGTTTATCGCTTAATATCTTTTCAATCTTATTTTTCATTAAAGGTTTGAAAAAAGAGATGTATTTATTTCTGTCAGCAGTACTTGCTTCTGCAAGCATTTACATATATCAAAGCGAAAAAGTATATTTGCCAATTCTATTTTTTGTTCTTGCACTTATTTATTGGAGGGACTTGATCAAAGTGTCAAAAACAACACTCGTTTCTGCCGCTTTAGTTGGAGCAATTTTGTCTGTCCCGATGTTATTTGCTTTGTTTGGCGATCAAAATGCATTGATGCGAGCTCGCGGCGTGAGTGTTTTCTCCGATCAAACACAATTTCTTAAAAGAAACGCGGTTAAATACGCGGATGATATTGAGCGAGGAGATATTATTGGAATGATAGTTGACAATAGGAGAGTAGAATATGCAAAAGCAGTTATTGCTGGGTATATTTCTCATTTCAATCTAAACTGGCTGTTTATAACGGGAGATATTGAAAGGCATCACGCTCCCAATATGGGACTGTTATATTTATTCGAATTACCCTTTCTGTTTATAGGGATTTACCTTTTGGTCTTCGGCAAATTCGATAAAAAAACAAAACTTACAATTTTTGCGATTTTTTTGATTGCGCCAATCCCTGCATCAATTACGAGTGGTGTACCACATGCAGTCCGCACCATTAATTTTCTACCAACATTTCAGGTATTCGTCGCATTGGGGATTATAAGCGTGCTTCGGGCAGTATCGAGTATTCAGTATTCAGTATTCAGTATAAAAATTACAAAGCTATTTGCTGTTGGCTATTTGCTATTCGCTATTTTTAATTTTTTATATTTCTTTAATCAGTATTTTGTCCAACAAAATTATTACTATTCGGAATCTTGGCAGTACGGCTGGAAGCAGGCTATAGAATACATAAAACCTGTCACAGACAAGTATAGAAAAGTAGTTGTAACAAATGATCGGCCGCTTGACCAATCATATATGTTCGCGCTTTTCTATCTTAAATATGATCCTAGTAAATATCTTAGTGGAGGAGGGACTCGAACAGGAGGATTTAAAGAAGAACATAGATTCGATAAATTCGAATTTCGAACAATTGACTGGAATAAAAAGCCGCCAGGAAACCTTTATGTTGGCCGGCCGGAAGACTTTCCGCAAGACATAAAAACTCTTAAAAAAATAAACTATCTTGATGGTAAACCTGCGATAATAATTGTCGAAAAATGATCCGCCCTCCTCGCAAACGAGAGCGTTGCGGGCAGGGAGTTGAAAGATGCGAAGTCGAATAGCAAAGTATTTTAGAAAAATAGGGAGAGATAAAAGAGGATTGATAATCTTTATTGCTATTTTTGCTCTTTTTATCTTTTTGCGATTTTACCAAATAGAGGAGAGAAATCAATTTCATATCGATCAAGTAAATGATGCTTGGGTTGTAAAAAATTTTATAGTTGACGGAAAGGTCCCGCTCCTTGGAACCCCCGCAAGATTAAACAGCGGTATTTTTATGGGTCCGCTTTACTATTATTATCTTTCGGCATTTTATTTTTTTACCAACCTTGATCCCGTTGCCGGAGGAGTTTCCTCCGGCGTGGCCGGGATTATCACCCTGCTTGCGATTTTTTTTGTTGCAAGAGAACTATTCTCTACAAAATTTGCGCTTATTGCCATGGTAATTTATACCGCTTCTTATGCGGCGGTAACCGCAGATAGAATTCAGTGGACTGTTAATTTTCTGGTTCCTGTCTCAATACTTATGTTTTACGCTTTGTATAAAGCAATAACTGGTAGTGAAAAACATCTTTTGTTGTTAGGAATTGCACTCGGGTTATCCTTTCACGTGCATTTCACATCAGTTTTTTATCTTCTTATAATTCTCCTAACGTTACCATTTTTTCCAAGAACTCGAATATCGGCTAAATATCTTACTTATGGTATCTTGGCATTCTTAGTAGTTATGCTGCCTACAATTATTCATATGCTAATTAACAAAGGGGGAGGAGATCTAATCTCGTACCTTGGTATCTTTTATCATGGGATACATTTAAGACGAGTAATGCAGCTTATCTCCGATGCATTTATACAATTTGAGCAAATCCTTTTTTTCCCCCAGCTTAAAATTTTAGGATTTTTCTTATTGCCAATATTTGGATTATTTTATCTTAAAGAAAAATTAAATCGTAATAGAATTCTTTTTATCTATTTGGCAGCACTGTGGTTTTTGGTTCCATGGTTTATCTTATCTTTGTATAGCGGTGAGATAACTGATTACTATTTTCTCATAGGAAGACCAATTGTAATTTTAATTCTATCTTACTTTTTATATCGACTTATTACGAATCCTTTGCCAATGCTCAAAGTTATAGCAACGCTTATTATAGTGGTATATGCTTATATTAACGTTAATAAGTTTTTAACTTTTGAGCAGAGGAGTCTCTCATATTATAAAGAGGAAACAATGAGGAGAATTAAATCTGGCGAGAAAATAGAATTTTTTGAAGGTTCTCCCGAATCTTATCTATACTATATCTATAAAGAAAGACATGAAAATTAAACTTTCGAACCTAATCTTAGGGGTAGTTGTTCTAACTGCGATTTTTTTTAGGTTTTATAATCTTTCGAATGTTCCACCACAAGCAACAGTTGATGAAGTTTCAATTGGATACAATGCCTATTCAATTTTAAAAACAGGGGCAGATGAGTATGGAACCCATTTTCCGATACTTCTTCGCGCTTATGACGACTACCGTCCCGCCCTCTACGTATATTTAGTTATTCCTTTTATCGCGTTGTTTAACTTAAGCGTTATTGCCGTTCGACTTCCATCAGTGATACTTTCGACCCTTAGTGTTATTGCTGTTTATTGGCTGCTTAAAGAACTATTTCAGATGTGGGTAGTTAGAAATGGGAAGCTGGATAATGATGCGGGAAGTGTGAAGAAAAAATCTCACCCCTCACTTCAAGATCCAGCTTCCAGCGTCCCACTTCTCACCTCTCTTTTTCTGGCTATTTCTCCCTGGCACGTATATATTTCGCGGTTAGGTCATGAGGTTAATGCCTCATACGCATTTTTTATTTTTGGGCTTCTGTTCTTTTTCAGGTTTTTGAATCGTGAGCGATGGAATTTGTATTTATCAGCAGCATTTCTTGCTTTGTCATTTGATTCTTATCAAAGTACAAAAATAGTTATTCCTTTAATGCTATTGGTTTTGGCTATTTTGCACTTTAAAACACTGGTAGCGAATAAAAAAACTGTAATTATTTCGATAATCATCGGATTTATTATAGCTCTTCCAATTCTTGCGACATCATTTGATCAAAACGCGCTCATCCGTTTTAAAGGTACTAATTTATTGTCAACATCGGAAGAATATTTTATGAGGGAAAAGTTACGACTTGACACTGATAGGGTAGAAAGTGATTTATTAGGCCCTATTTTCGATAATAGTAAAGTAGCATCAGTAAGACTTATTGCTCATGCGTATCTTTCCCACCTTGATCCCGTCTGGCTTTTCATAAATGAGGGGGGAGAGCAGTTTAAAGCTCCAACAATTGGCCTTTTGTATTTATTCGAATTGCCATTAATTTTCCTGGGGTTTTTATTTGTCCGAAATATTGGACTTCCCACAAAGACATTAATTTTTCTGCTAGCATGGGGATTGATCGCAATTATTCCGGGAGGAATTTCAAACGGTTACGCCCACCCAATGAGAACGTTCAATTTCCTACCATTGCCTCAAATATTTGCCGCAATTGGATTTATTGTTTTTATAGATTATTTTAAGAAATACCGAACAGCAATTCTCGTAGGGTCAGGTATTGTTGCGGGTATTTTTGCGCTTTGGTTTTTCCATTCATACTATACCTTGGTACCTCGTGAGTTGTCGAGACACTTCCAGTATGGAGTTCTTGCGGCACTTGATGAGACGGCAAGGATTGAATCAAATTATGAGAAAGTTGTTGTTTCAAATCGAGATCGTTTGTTCGAAAGCTACATGTTCTATCTTTACTTACATAAGATTGATCCAGCCAAATATCAAGCCCAAGGCGGAACTGTTTCGGGTGGTTTTGCAGAAGAGCACAAGATAGGAAAGTATGAATTTGGTTCGCTCGAAGATAAAATTTACCCCAATACTCTTTATGTTCTCAATCCCGACGAGTTAAGATCCGGAATGACAAAAATAAAAGAGATCCCTTATCTTGACGGCAAAACCTCCCTGATCCTGGCCGAAACCCAGTGAGAATTGCGCATCAAACTCATGGTGGGATATAATTAGCGTATGACGAAGTTATCCATAGCGTTGGCGACTTTTAACGAAGAAGAAAATCTTGCGAGGACGCTTGAATCTGTTCGAGATATTGCTGATGAAATTGTGATTTACGATGGGCAGTCGACTGACAAAACGGTTGAGATAGCTAAAAGTTTTGGCGCAAGAGTAATAGTCGGCAAAAATTACCCCATTTTTCATGTTAATAAACAGAAGGCAATTGATGTATGCACAGGCGACTGGATTCTGCAGCTTGATGCCGACGAAGTAGTCCCTTCCGAACTCGCTAACGAAATCCGAGAAGCCATCAACCAAAAGCCAACAGCTAACAGCCAAGAGCCAATTAATGGCTATTGGATGCCAAGAAGAAATTTTTTCCTAGGGCGTTTCCTCATGAAGGGCGGGCAGTATCCTGACTACACTCTTCGACTCTACCGAAAAGGAAAAGGTCGCTTGCCGCAAAAAGATGTACACGAACAAGCAGAAGTTGAAGGCGCAGTCGGTTATTTAAAAAATGCCCTACTCCACTACCCTTATAAAGATTTTGCGACATACGTCAAAAAATGGGGAAGATACAACAATTTGATTTCTACTCAAATTGAGGAAGAGTTAAAGAACAAGAATACTATCTTAAAGCTTGGCTATGGATTTGGATATTTATTAGTCAAACCGGCGCACTGGCTTTTTACAACATATGGACGCCACAAGGGATTCATGGACTCATGGCAGGGCTTTACCTTTTCTTTTTTTTCGGCTCTACGATTTCCTGTTTCTTACATTAAGTATCTAAAACGTAAGACTTAGTTCGTAAAGTTTGTAAAGTTCTTAAAGTTCATAAAGTAAAATTAAACTTTAAAAACCTTATAAACCTTACAACTTTACAAACTATAAATATGAGAATATTAGTAACCGGGGGAGCCGGATATATTGGATCATTTATGGTTCGATTACTTATTGATCGAGGGTATGAAGTTTTGGTTTTCGACAATCTCGAACGTGGACATCGTGATGCTTTAGATTCGCGGGCAAAATTTGTTCAAGGCGATATTAAAGATCGAAACGCGCTCGAATCAATATTCGGTAATGAAAAATTTGACGCGATAATGCATTTCGCTGCTTATATTTCGGTCGAAGAATCCGAGAGAGAGAAAGATAAATATTATCAGAATAATGTGGTAGGTTCGCAAAACTTGTTCGAATCTGCAATCAACATTGGAAGAGTCAAAAATTTCATTTTTTCATCTTCAGCCGCGGTTTACGGTAATCCTCAAAAGATTCCAATTCCTGAGGACCATCCTAAAAGCCCCACAAGCGAATATGGGAAAAATAAACTGGCAATGGAAGGAATTCTTGAGTCAATACGGAGAGAGCATCCGGATGTAAGTTTTGCCGCGCTCCGTTACTTCAATGCAGCAGGCGCGGCTCTTGATGGATCAAACGGAGAAAACCATGATCCCGAGACTCACATTATTCCGCTTGCGATTCGCGCGGCAATTAAAAATTCTGAATTCAAACTTTACGGAACCGATTACAATACTCCCGACGGAACCTGCATTCGTGATTATATCCATGTCCTAGACCTGATAGAAGCCCATATTTTAGCGCTAGGAAAAGTTCAGAAAGATCCTGGTGGATATTACTACAATGTTGGAACTGGGGAAGGGCATTCGAATAGAGGAGTAATCGAAATGGTTGAAAAAGTTGCTAGCAAGAAAATTAAAATTCGTGAAGAAGCAAGAAGACCGGGGGATCCTGACCAATTGGTTGCAGATCCGACAAGAATTAAAACCGAACTGGGATTCGAACCAAAGCATTCAGATCTCGAAACAACAGTTAGGACGGCATGGGCGTGGCACAGCCGAAGTTCGTAAAGTTTGTAAAGTTCTTAAAGTTCATAAAGTAAAATTAAACTTTAAAAACCTTATAAACCTTATAACTTTATAAACTAAAATGTTTCGATATTATTTAATTTTATTCCTTACCTTTTTAATTTTATTATTTCCTCGAAACATATTTGCGGAATCGTCTTATGTTTTGCCGTATCCTTCGGCAATGCCGGGAAGTATTATTTATAAACTCAATTTAATACAAGAGGAACTTCTTCGGTTTTGGTATTTTGGGGATTTCGGGCAATTTAAATATAATCTTTCTCAGTCGGATAAGTATTTAGTCGAAGCCAAAACTTTGTTTGATTATAAACAATACCTTTTAGCATTTCAGGATCTTCAAAAATCGGACAAATATCTTAAAAAGATAGAGCCTGCAATTCTTTCAGCTAAAAAGAATGGTAAAAATACGACTGATAAAAAAAAGCTTTTAAAAGAAGCGGCAGAGAAACATATAGAAGAATTATTGAAGTTAAAACAAAACCTTCCCCAAACTTTTAAGTGGAGACCCGAGAAACAACAGGGTAGAACCCTCAATCTATCGGAGGCATTCGAAAATTCAATCAGGGTGAGACAGGAAGCACTATGAATATTGTAGTCTCTATTTTTATTCTGACCCTAGTTTTATTCTCGATTTTTACCTATTCCTTTGTCGACATTAATCTTTCTTACTTATCGAACTTATATACTGGTTTATATCTCAATCAACGGATATTATTGAGTATTATTTATTCGAGCCTTATCGTGGTTTTATTTAGTTGCTCTTATTTTTTACTTACCAATCTTAACCGTCTAAAACTAAATCTCAATAAATTAATTTTATTCATAGTTCTTGCTACAATTTTTGCTTACCCTGCGGCTTTAACATTCGACATCTTCAATTATATAACTACTGCCAAAGTCACGTTTCTTTATCAGGAGAATCCTTATGTTGTTTATCCAATCGAAATGTTGAATGATCCATACCTTGCGTTTACTCGCGCGGCAAACAAAACCGCGCTTTACGGGCCTTTTTGGATTCTACTAACTGTAATTCCATACTTTTTAGGCTTGGGGAGTTTCATCTTGACTCTGTTTTCATTTAAGGTGTTTATTGCACTATTCTACATTGGAACAATTTATCTTATGAGAAGAATCGATAAAACCGCCGCCTTCTTCCTTGCATTAAATCCCTTGGTTATAATTGAGTCTTTAATAAGTAGTCATAACGATATTGTAATGATACTCTTTGCGCTTTTGTCCCTTTATCTATTTTTTCAGAAGAATTATATGTCTTCGTTTTTGTCGATTCTTGGTTCGGTATTTATCAAGCCTGCGACACTGTTTCTTACACCCGTTTATTTAGGGCTATTAAAAGATAGGATTTTCGGAAAGAAAATAAACCAAGAAAAAGCATTTAAGTATTCGGCAATTCTAATGTTTATTATTTTTGTTCTGTCTCCCATTCGCGAGGAGCTTTATCCATGGTATGCGATATGGTTTATAACTTTTACTTCATTTCTTCGCAAAAATAAATTTTTGCAGAGTTTAGTCTTAGTCTTTTCTTTAGGGCTCATGCTTCGCTACATTCCGTACATGGCGACAGGCAATTATTTTGGCCTAACCCCAATAATTCGAAATATACTCATGATAACCCCTGTTCTTATATTTTTAATTTACACATGGTTAAAAAGATATTCCCTATTGCGATAGTAATTTTTATTGGGATTTTTGCGGTTTTGGATCTTGCAAACTTTGGGATTCCGCCAACTCATGATGGCGAATACCACGTGATGCGCTTCCAACAATTTTATAAAGTAATCTCCGGAGGTAATTTATATCCCCGGTGGGCTCCAGACTTCAACAATGGTTTTGGCATACCATTATTTAACTATGTCTATCCATGGCCGAATTATGTAGCTTCTATTTTTCATGCTTCAGGACTTGGATTCATTGACTCTTTTAAGCTCAATATGGCCGCTGCGACCTTGTTTGGCGCTATATTCATGTATCTTTGGGCCAAAAAATATTGGGGAGAATGGGGCGCAGTTGTGTCGTCAGTTTTTTATACATTTTCTCCTTATCACTTTTTAGACATTTATGTTAGAGGATCAGTTGGGGAAGTGTGGAGTTTGGGACTTGCGCCTGCGTTATTTTGGTCTTATTATTCTTACTACGAATCAAATCGAAAAATATTCCTTGTATTATCTTCAATTTTTCTCGCGCTTTTAATTTTAGCTCATAACATCTTGGCCCTAATATTTTTTAGTTTCTTCATACTTTATAGTTCATACTTAATACTTAATTCAAAGGAGAAGAAAGCATTAATTTTAAATACGTTTATAATTTGTCTTACTGGACTAGGACTTTCTTCTCCTTTTTGGCTGCCGGCACTTCTTGAGACACAATACGTTATTGGTCTTCAGACTTCTCAGCCATTGCAGCACTTCCCAGTTCTTTATAAATTAATCTACTCTTCATGGGGTTATGGATTTTCAGGGACAAATGAATCGGATCAAATGTCATTCCAGATTGGAATTGCCAATCTAATTGCAGTTGCTGGTTCGATGATAGTTTTATATGTTTCGAAAAAGAAGCGAACGTTATTATTTTTCAATTCCTTATTTCTAATTACTGTCTTTTTCATTACTCCCTTTTCTGTCTTGCTTTGGAAAAATATTCCAGGTATAGCTTATATTCAATTTCCATGGAGGCTTTTGAGTCTCGTTATTCTGATTGCTTCATTCTTGGCAGGAAGTTTAGTCCAGGACTCGTTATTTAAGAAAAGAGAGAAGGCTTGGATGATTATCACAGCAATTTTAATTATAATTTCGATCGGGTTTTCGATTAGGTATGCAAAGGCCCCTTTTTACCACAAGCGAGCAGATCAGCACTATTTAACTCGGGCGAATTTTACTGATGGGACAAATAGTCCTGGAAATGCATTTAATACAAAATGGCTTTTAGGAATTCCTGATAAGAAGAAAGAAAAAATAGAAGTAGTTGAGGGGTCCGGAAATATTAAAATAAGTGAAATAAAATCGATATCTTATTCGTTTACTGTTGATTCAAAAGTTGATTCGAAAATCTTAATAAACACTGCTTATTTTCCCGGCTGGACAGCAGAAGTTAATGGGGAAAGTGTTCCAGTCGAAAATCATAAAGGCCGAATTTTGCTTAAAATTCCCAAGGGGGCAAAGAATATTCGCGTATTCTTAGATAATACCCCAATCCAAAAACTCTCGTACACTTATTTCCTTATTTCAGTTCTTCTTCTAGTTTTAATTCATGCTAAAACTACTGCTATAATTAAGAAATGAAGATAGCTGTTCATGTTTCCCCTGTTTCGAAAGCTTCGACTTCCGCTCATAAGGTGAGGGGAGTGGGGGCATATATAAATATGTTAATTACGAACCTGCCAAAATTCGATAAAAAAAATGAATATGTATTTGTAGAAGATAAAAACTTCCCGCCAAATGTTGATTTAATCCATTATCCGTATTTCGATCCCTTCTTTATTACCTTAGCAAGCAAGTCTCTAACAAAAACGATTGTTACAGTTCATGATTTAACTCCCCTAGTTTTTCCGGAGCATTTCCCCCCCGGAATAAGAGGAAAGATAAAATGGTTAATCCAAAGATCCCGTCTTAAAAAAGCTGATTTAATAATTACTGATTCAAATTGTTCAAGGAAAGATGTCAGGGATATTGTAGGGATTCCCGAAGACAAAATTCGAACAGTGTATCTTGCTGCAGGTGAGCAATTCAGGCGCGTGGCAGGTGGCGCGTGGCAGGTGGCAACTCGCAAAAAATTCTCACTCCCGGAGAATTTTTTGCTCTATGTTGGGGATGCGACTTGGAATAAAAATCTCCCGAATCTTATTTCTGCACTAAAACAAACAAGACATAAACTGGTTCTGGTTGGAAAAGTATGGTCAAGTTCGGTTACTGAAATTTCGAATAACCCGTGGAACGATGACCTTCGAAAAGTTCTCAAGATTATAGAGGGGGACGATCAGTTTATTCAGTTAGGATTTGTTCCTGACGAAGACTTAGTCAAACTTTACAATATTGCTACTGCGCTTATTATGCCTTCAATTTATGAAGGATTTGGCTTGCCTGTTCTTGAGGCAATGACCTGCGGGTGTCCCGTGATTACGACACGAGGAGGAAGTCTGCCGGAAGTAGCAGGCGATGCAGCATTATATATCGATCCGGATAGTAAGGAAAGCATTATTGACGGTATTGAAAGACTATTTGCCGAACCAAAACTTCGCGGCGAGCTTTCAAAAAAAGGGCTCGAACAATCAAAGAAATTCTCACTAGATAGAGTCATGAAGGATCTAGTCGCCGCATATGAGAAAGCTTACGTCTAATTTAGTTTCAAAAATAGCTAAGGACCAATTTTTCTCAGCTACTTTCTGGATGTTTCTGGGCTTAGGTTTTATGAACGTCGGGAATTATCTTTACCATCTGCTCATGGGACGGATGCTTGGCGTATCGCTATATGGAGCCCTTGAAAGTATTATATCCGCTCTATATATTCTCTCTGTGCCCACCTTAACCTTAAACCTTGTGATTGTAAAATATGTCGCCTCATATAAAGGGAGAGGGGAAAATGAATCTATCTACGGTCTTTATAACTACATTCTTAGACTTCTTCTGATTTTTGGTTTATTAATTTCCGTTATCTTTGTAATAATTTCCCCCTTTATTCAAAAGTTTTTGCATTTGCCCTCAATAACACTGGCTCTTCTTCTTCCGTTGGGTTTTTTTATAAACCTGTTTTATTTCTTGAACAAAAGCCTGCTTCAGGGAATATCCTCCTTCTTTAAGCTAAGCATGCTTAATTTTATCGAGGCGCTTGTAAAATTATTGTCTGCAATACTCCTCGTTTATTTAGGATATAAAGTGGAAGGCGCGTATGGCGCCGTGATAGTAAGCATAGTTCTCGCGTCAGTTGTTTCCGCTTTTTATATAAAAGATATTGTTAAAATACATTTAACTAGTACCGTAAAATATCTTCACGGCCGTGACCTCCTAAAGTTTTCACTACCTACGTTTATTACATCCCTTTCTCTTATTTCCATATTTACTACAGACGTAATTTTGGTAAGACATTTTTTCCCCGGAGCAGATTCAGGATATTATTCTGCTCTTTCGGTTTTAGGAAAAATTGTATATTTTGCAGCCGCCCCCATAGTGTTGGTGCTTTTTCCTATGATCTCAGAACACCATGCTAGAGGAGAAAGCTACAGGAGGCTTTTGATACTGGGGACTTCCTTCACGCTTCTTATAGCCGGATTTATTACCCTTGTTTTCTTTTTTGCGCCCGAATTTATGGTTCTTTTGCTCTTTGGGACAAAATATTTAGTTATTGCCAACATGCTTGGAATGTTTGGAATATTTGTATCCCTGCTATCACTCTCAAGCCTATTTGCAAATTTCTATTTATCAATACATCGGACTGTCCCTTCATTTTTTGTTGGAGGCGCGGCCATTCTTCAAATAATTTTAATAACTTTCTTTCATAAGACTATCGCAGAAATTATTTGGATCTCAATAACAGTTACATTTTTACTTCTAATTTTGCTTTTGCTATACTATCCGCATGCAACGAGCAATAAATAAAAGCTTTGAGAATATAAAACTTCTTTCGGTTGTAATTCCCTCATATAAACAGCAAAGGACTATAGCGCGAGATATTAAAAGAATTTTTTCAACGCTATCAACAGTTCAGATACCATTTGAAATGATCGTTATAGTCGATGGATTTTTAGACAAAACATATGATCGCGCAAAAAAGCTTGAAAACGAGCGTGTTCATATTTTTGGCTACGAAAAAAACAAGGGAAAAGGATTCGCGATAAGATACGGATTTTCAAAAGCTCGCGGTGATGTTATTGGGTTTATAGATTCCGGGATGGATATTGATCCAACCGGAATTATAATGCTCTTAAATCACATGGAATGGTATAATGCCGATATTATAGTTGGAAGTAAACTCCATTCTGTTTCTCAGGTCAATTATCCAGTTGAACGTAAAATTCTTTCATGGGGCTACAGGACTATCACCCACCTTTTGTTTGGATTTAAAGTAAGAGATACTCAGGTTGGACTTAAGTTTTTCAGGAGAAAAGTTGTTGATTCTGTATTCCCAAGGCTTAGGGAAAAAAAGTTTGCATTTGATATTGAGGTTTTAGCAGTTGCCTATACTTTAGGATTCAGGAGGATTTTTGAAGCTCCTATTAAGCTCAAATTTACCGGAGTTTCGACAATTACATCTAAAAATTTCTGGGAAATAATTTATGCTATGCTACTTGATACTTTGCGTGTCTTTTGGAGACAGAAAATTACTCGTTATTATGCAAAGACAAGAAAGGCTCCTCGAATTTCATGGGCAAAATAACTTCTCGAATCCTTATTCTCAATTGGCGCGATATTAAAAATCCTGGAGCGGGAGGAGCAGAGATTTTAACACATGAGATGGCAAAATTTTGGGTATCTTGGGGGCATAGCGTCACACAAATCAGCGCTGGGTTTGACAAAGCTAAGAATCAAGAAGTAATAGATGGAATAAAAATAATCAGATTGGGTCGCTGGTGGAGCGTACATCTTCTGGCATTCTTTTATTATTTTAAAAATCTGCACGGTAAAGTTGACGTTATTATAGATGAAGTTCATGGGATACCATTCTTTGCAGCTCTGTATGAGCCTCGTAAAACCATTCTCTTTGCCTGCGAAGTGGCAGATAAACTTTTCTTCCAAGTTTTTTCCGCCCCTCTTGCCTACATTGGAATATTGATCGAGAGAATCTACTTTAATCTCTATAAAAAAATTCCGACCCTTGCCATATCGTCATCAACGATGGAAGATTTAATTTCTCGAGGTTTCAAAAAGAAAAATATTACAGTTCTCCCAATGGGATTAACAGTTCCTCACAGACTTCATAAACTTAGCAAAGAAAAAGTTCCAACAATTATATATTTAAGCAGAATTAATAAGCAGAAGGGAATTGAAGATGCAATCGAGGCTTTTAAAATAATTAACGAGGCGATTCCGGATAGTCGTTTGTGGGTTGTGGGGTCTGGTGTTCCCGAATATGTCGCAAAGATCAAGAATAAGGTCAAGGGTTATAAGCTTTCGCGGGCTGTTAAATTTTTTGGGTTTGTCTCCGAAAGCCAAAAATTCAAACTTTTATCACGAGCCCATTTAATGATTTTCCCATCAATTCATGAAGGGTGGGGTATAGTTATTGCAGAGGCCGGTGTTTGCGGAACGCCCTCGGCCGTCTACAATGCTCCTGGTGTTAGAGATGTTGTTGAAAATGGAAGCAGAGGAATTATGGTCGAGAAATATCATCCAGATCTCCTGGGAAAAGCTATGGTTCGATATTTAAAAAATGATAAGCTATATACGAGTTTACTTTCAAAAATAAAATCATTTGAAAAAGAGATAGGGTGGGAGAATACTGCGAAAGTAGCTTTTTCAGTAATAGCAAAATATGAGAATCGCAAAAGTTAAACTATTCCCCTTTGTGCTTTTATCTCTTATTGTTATTCTTGGATTTTTATTGCGAAGTCACAATCTTTACACTTGGCCGCGGGAAGGCGCGACATTTGACGAATATGCCTGGACTTGGCTTGGGATAAATCTTATCCAGCAACAAATGCCTATATCTTGGTCCTCTCAGCCTCAATATACAAATCGCGAACACTTAACCTATAGAGGAGCAGCATTTTTCCTAGTAAAGCCCTACCTTGAGCATCCACCAGTCTTTGGATTAGTAGCCGGATCTTTCGCGTTAATTAATGGCGCACAAGATATGTACGATGTTGACATCAGAACCATTCGGCCGCTTGCGATTATTTTAGGATTGACAAGCATCATCCTTGTATACCTGCTTGTAAACGAACTTTATGATAGAAAAACTGCCTTTATTGCCTCGCTTCTTTATGCGACAATCCCAACAATTGTTATAGGTTCACGTATTGTTCAAAATGAAAACTTTTTTATTCCAATGTGGCTGCTTGCCCTGCTTTTTACTTCGAAATATCTCAAAACAAAAAATTCGTTATACCGAAATACTGCAGCGGTTATTTGTGGATTATTAATTTTGTCAAAAATTCCTTGGATTGCAGCAACCGGTTCTATAGTTCTAATTTTTCTTTATCTTAAAAAATACAAGGATCTATTCAGATTTGTTTCGGTTGTTGTTTCCATTGGTCTGCTGTACCTAGTTTATGGAGTTTATTTTGATTCGAAGTTATTTTTAGATCTTTGGGCGCTCCAACTAAATCGATATGACATTTCGTTTGCAAGTATCTATGCAATATTTCAAAAACCATGGCTTGTTGACAGATTTTTACTTGACGGGTGGATCTACTTTGGCTGGTTTGCGCTCATCCTTTTATTAACAGATATTAAGAAACATTATTTCATAATTTTTGCCCTGCTTTCTTATTTCGTTATTTTCCTAACCGGCATTCCGGATGAAGCAGGACATGGATGGTACAAATACCCGTTCTATCCGTTTCTCATAATTTCTACCGCGTTCTTTATTCGTAATTATTTCATTAAGAACCCAATCCTGACATTCTTCTTTTTGGTACTCGTCGGAACAACTCTTTTTCAAAATACCTGGGCTGTGTCATTCGGGTTTTCCTATTTTGTTTTTCGCCTCATAATTCTGGGATGGGGATTAAGTTTGGTTCCACTATTTTTACCATCCAAGCCCCTAATAAGAATTTCGAAATTTGTATCCTACTCTTGGTTGGTAGCATTTATAATGCTCAATATTTGGTCTGTAATACTTTATAATGAACAGTAAATGATTTTCCTTTTGTCTATTCCTCTTGCCCTTGTAGCTTTCATTTTGGAATCTTATCCTCGTTTTATAAACCGAGAGTATGGAGTTGATATATGGACACACCTTCTCTATCTTAAGGAATATCATAAGCAAAAAAGAATTCCCGGAAGAATTGAAAATGGGTTTTTAGTTCCGGGAGATTATGATTATCCCCCTGTTTTTATTTGGATTCTATCAAAGTTTCCTTTCAAACTGGTTGAGAAATATGAATTTTTATTCTCACCGTTTTTTGATTTTATTCATTTGATTATAATCTTTGGGATAGTATACATTTTGACATCAAACATTTTCCTTGCCTTATTGACTCAACTCTTATACATCCTAACCCCAATTATTATTCTTGAAAATTCAAGCGCTACTCCCAGATCTCTTGGATACACATTATTTACTATTCTTATGATGTCCGTTATCTTTTATTATCAAAATCCTAACCCCGCATTTTTGGCTCTTGCAGTAATCTCAGGCTCGATAATTTTTTTGACACATCGGTTTACCGCCCAGGGGTTTCTGTTCTTCGCCGTTATTTTTGATTTTATTAAACAGAATATAGTTTTCTCCCTGGTTTTCCTCACAAGTTTTGCAGCAGCAGTTTTACTTTCAAAGGGTTTTTACATCAAAGTACTTCGCGGCCATATTGGTAACTTAAAATTCTGGGGGAGAAATATTGAATATAGGTTTGCTCATCAAGTGAAAGGGAATATAGGGCATCATGAAAATCGTGACTTTATTTTTCGTATATACAATAGATTTCTCCAATTTCCTCCATTTGTTTTAGAAATAACCAGTCCTTGGGTTTTATTCGTCCTATATGTTTTTATATTCGAGTTTCAGGGAAATCCGGTCTTTTCCCTTATGACTCTTTGGGTTGTAATATCTTACATTCTTGCACTTCTGACAATATGGGTTCCAAATCTTCGCTTTTTGGGAGAAGGGCAGAGATATTTAGAACTTTCAGCATTTCCTGCAGCATTTTTGACTTCGAACTTTTTAGTTTCGAAAATAAATTCTAACATTGGGTTACCCCTTGCCGTTCTCTATTCGATTATTGGAGTCTTAGCACTGGTTACCATAGTTGTTATTCAGCGAAAAGCAATAATAAATGAAAAACTGCGAACCTTAACCCCCGAGATGAAAAAAATGTTCGCCTACTTAAAATCCTTAAAAACTAAGCCTCGATTGCTTTGTATTCCGCATCAGATAACCACAAATACCATTTATCACACCGGCTGTCCGGTATATGTTAACGCAAGCTACACAACAATTGATAAAATTTCCGATGTCTATCCCTATATACGCAAACCACTTCGGGAAATCATGAAAGACCACAATCTTGATATGATTCTCCTAAATCAAGACTATGCCACCATTTCAGATCTTAAAATCGGGCATTATAAAAAAGTTCATGAAGTTGAAAATTTTGTTTTGCTTAAATTGTAAAAATAATCACGTTTATATATAATGTGGAACAATATATGCGAGACAATCAAAAACAAAAACTAACCGCATTGGTTACTGCTGTTGGGGGAAGATCGGTTGGGTACCAGATATTTGAGTGCCTAAAAAAGTTTCCAAAAAACTATAGAATTGTTGCGACTGACGCGGATCCTTTCGCCGCAGGACTATACGAGGCAGACCGCGGATGTTTGTTGCCTCCTTCCTCATCCAAAAAATATCTTCCTTCTCTAATTAAAATATGCAAGAAAGAAAAAGTAGATGTTGTTCTTCCGGGATCAATCCCGGAGATATTAGCAGTCGCAAAATACGAGAACGATTTACTCAAGGAAGGAGTAGTTCCTATTACCAATTCCCACTCTTTAGTTGAGGCGACATATGATAAACTCGACGTCTATAACCTACTAAAAAAAAATAATCTCTTGACTCCTGAAACACGAGAAATTAAATTACTCTCCGATGCCTCTTCCATACGCTTCCCTTTAATCGTTAAACCCCGCGGTGAAACAAGTGGATCAAGAAATGTACATATTGTCAAAGATAAAGCCGAGCTTTCGGAAGTTTTAAAAAAATTTAGGCGAGAAGGAATAAAAATGCTCGCGCAAGAATATGTTTCCGATGAGGATCATGAATATACTGTGGGAGTTTTGTGTGGCAAAGACGGAAGAATAATTGATACTATTGTCATGAAAAGACGTCTTATTGGATTTTCAAGAGGTGAGGAGAGAAAAATTGGCCCTAGGAATTATGTTTTGTCTACTGGTTATTCTCAAGGTTTTTTTGTTAACGAACCAAAAGTGAAAAAAACTTGCGAATTAGCGGCAAGGCGTTTAGGGGCGCGTGGCCCATTTAATATTCAATGTAGGAAAGGAAAAAAAGGTGTTTACATTTTTGAGGTTCACCCAAGATTTTCAGGTTCTGCCTCAATGAGGGCAGAGATGGGTTTTAATGAACCACACATTTTAATTCGCGACTTTCTAGGCATAGAAAGAGTCAAGAAGGTTCCACATAGATTAGGCTATGCAGTAATTCGAAAATTTGCCAACGCAGTTGTTCCTATCAAAAATTATAATCAAATAAAACAAACTTTATGAAGGCGCTTGTTTTTGGTGCAACAGGATTAATCGGATCTCATTTGGTTCAAAAGCTTCTTAAGGAAGGAGCGGATGTAACAGGAGTTTCAAGTGGGAATAACAAAAAAGATATTCATTCCAAAAAATATCATCATGTATCAGTTGATATTTCAAAAAAAGAAGAATTCTCAAGAATAAAAGGAGAGTTTGATGTAGTTTTCAATATGGCTGCCCATATAGCAACCGGTTATGCGACCGATGACGCATTAAAGTGCCTACTTGTTAATGCAATAGGAGCCCTAAATATTCTGGAGCTTATGGTGGAACGGGGAATAAAGAGATTAATACATAGTTCTTCCGTGACAGTTTATGGCAGACCAAGACGTAGAATAGCACATGAAGATAGTCCGCTTAATCCCATCATTGTTTATGGAGTCAGTAAATTAACCGCTGAAAATTATTGTACTATGTTTTCTTCGCTTCACGGCCTTGCGATAACTGTGCTCCGTTATGCCTCAGTTTATGGTCCGGGTCTTACTCAGCGGACAGCACTTCCGATTTTTATTGAACGCGCACAGAAGAATGAGGACATTTTCCTTTACGGAGACGGGACGCGCAGTCAAGACTATATTTATGTGGATGATGTTGTAGAAGCCAATATACTCGCAGCAAAAAAGGGGACCACGGGAGTTTTTAATATTGGAAGTGGAGAAAAGACGACGATGAGATATCTGGCAGAAACAATTATTGGTGTTTTCGGTTCCTCATCTCGCATCAAATACGATTCCAAAAAACCTCAAGAATTTAGCTTTGGCATTGATATTAAAAGAGCAGAGAAAGAATTGGGCTATAGAGCAAGATATGATTTACGTTCAGGACTTGAGCATTACAAAAAGTCTATCAAATGAAGATTGGAATAATTTCGGATATTCATGGGAACAGCCACGGATTGAAAATAGTTTTGTCTAAACTTTCGAAATGCGATAAGACTTTGTGTGCCGGCGACATTTCAGGATATTACCCCTTTGTAGATGAGTCTATATCTCTTTTAAAAGAGCATAAGGTCATTTCTGTTTTGGGGAATCATGACCAATACCTTTTGGAAGGGAAGGCTCCAGAAGGTGCAAATCCCGAAGTTAAAAAATCCGTTCGATTCATGAAAAAGATAGTTTCGCCTTCGAGCTTAAAGTATTTATTCAATCTCCCTATAAATCTTAAGTTCAAAATAAAAGGCAAAAAAATTTTGATGTGCCATGGGAGTCCGTGGGATTATCTGCGGGGCAGGATTTATCCTGACTTTTCGAATTTTAAAGAATTTGAACAAGTTCCGTTCGACGTTATAATTCTTGGCCAAACCCATTATCCTCTTGTTCGAAAAGTCGGCAAAAAAACCATTATAAACCCCGGTTCTTGCGGACAACCTCGCGACTACAACTTACTTTCATATGCCATTTGGGATACTAATTCGAATAAAGTAGAAATAAAAAGAGCTGCTTGGGATATCGGAAAATTTAAAAAAGAAGCGCTTGCACGCGGCACAGAACAGGAGTTTTTTGGAGTGTTTAGCAGAGAAAACAAAATATATGGCAAAGAATAGAAGTAAATACCTTAATTTGACGGACGAAACGAGCGTACCTCATGCCGCTATTGAAGGGACTATTGAAGATATACTATTAGTTGCAGAGAAGGAACTTGGAAAATCCACGAAAGATTTAACAGTTCTTGATATAGGCTCAGGCTTCGGTCTATATTCGCAGGAACTTGCCAAATTTGTTAAAAAAGTAGTAGGAGTTGAGCCATTTAAAGGCGCCTATGAAAAAGCCATAAGGATGAACAGGCGTTCGAACGTAAAATTCGTCAACAGCTTGATCGAAGATTATAAAGGAAAAGAAAAATTTGATCTTGCAATAAGTCTTACCACACTCGAGCACATGCCGCATCAAGAAAAATCTTTTAAGAATGTTTTTCGAATCATGAAGCCCGGGGCTATTCTTTACGTAACTGCCCCCAATAAATTGTGGCCTATTGAACCACATTATGAGCTGCCTTTTCTTAGCTGGTTGCCGCTTTCTTTGGCTAATCTTTATTTAAAAATTACAGGTAGGGGTGAATCTTATCAAGAAAGCTCCTATTCGCGAACCTACTTTGGTATGAGAAGACTATTCGACAATTTTAATTGTGATTATTATTTTCCTGTTCCCGCGCCAAACGCGATATATATAGGTTGCGGGAGACGAACCGGAATGAATACCTTACTTAAGCATGGCGGGATATGGCTCATCAAAAAGGCGCCTCTTTTTTGGTTATTGTCCAAAGGATTTATTATGGTTGTGAAGAAAAAGTAGTTACAATTTTACGAGAACTATGTCGCCGCTTTTATATACCACTTTGGCATTCTTTATTTTTAAATCTTTTAACTTCGCAAAACTTTCTCTTAAGAATAAATAATCGAGCTTGTATTTTTTGGCTAATTCAGAAACGGGCTTTTTTAAGACTGGATAAAAGTCACCCATAAATTTAACTGAGTAGCTATCAATTCCTACCAATATATCCGCCTTTGTATTATAAGCAACCATCGTTGTTATTTGGTGAGGAAGACACATAATTCTTGGAGTTCCCTTAAGCTTATTAATAAATTTAAAAGTATTTTTCATATCCCCTGTAAGACTTCTGTTTTTATCTTTTATAACTGCTTTATATTGAACAATTAGAATTATGAAAAAACAACCTACAAGCAATGTTAAAAGAATGATAATTGCGTAAATACGCAATGGTGAATTATAAAAATAAATGAAAATGTAAGCTGATAATATGGATGTTGGTAGTTGTGTCATTTCAAGATATCTATACCCCTCACCTATCGGTATCAAATACTTATTCATAAGAACAAGAATAGCCAAAATGTAAAAAAATATTCCCCAAATTGCCATTTTTTCCATCATGACCGGATTTGGTATTCTTACTATAAAAAATATAAAGGCAGAAAGTATCCAAATATTAGATACGAGAAGCGTAAGTGGAGCAAGTTTTGTGAGAAGTTTATAGATAACACCGACTAAATCTGGATTTTTATCAGGAGGTAAATGACCATACACTTGATGTGCGAATCGATTATCGCTATTTTTACTCCAAAAAATTATGTTTGTAATATGAACTTTTAAGACCCGCAAATAGTATCCACGGCTAAGTACAACTGCAAGTATCATAGATAAACCAAAGACATAAATGTATATTGGATTTCTTTCTAAAAAAGCAAAAAATATACTTATAAAAAGAAGAGACTGGGTAGCGAATCGATGAGTTAGAATAGTTAATGTAGAAAAAATAATTCCCAGAAATAAAAATTCGCTTTGTTTAAAAGATGAAGTTGAATACATAAGAAGCGAATAAAATGAAATAGAGAATAAAAGATAACCGATCGACCTTGGGACGAGGGAAGAGTTTTCAATCGCCACAATGGGAGTGAGGGTGTAAATGAGTTGAGAAATTAGCGCGATGTATAAATTGCCTGTTAATTGAATTGCTACAAAAAAAACAAATATGTTGAGAAGCGCGTCAAAGAATGGGGATATTAACCCCTGATATTTTTCAAGGTTTTTTGTGCCAAGAAGCGAAAGAAGTAGAATAAAGACAGGGGGGTAATCAAAATAGCCTTTAAATATAAAACCTTTTTTAATTGGTCTCGCGGGAATTCTAAAATGATTCTTTCTGATTATTCTTACTTCAAGAAGCCTTGTCCAAACATCGACCCCGAAATACTTATTAAAAAATCGGGGGTACGTTTGTAGCAAATAAGATATTAACGGGAAAATTAAACTTAATAAATATTGCACGGCTTTGTGAGATTATATTATAATCTCAAAACAATCGTAAAGTGGCATTTTATGAAAACTCAAAATCAGAGATTAATGACCTTCTTTCGGAAGATTGACAAGGCAGAAGCAAAAGGAGAACATAAGTTTTATTTTTCTTTTGCCAAAGATTATATTAAAGGGAAAAAAGTTCTTGATATAGGATCCTGGACAGGTCCATTTGAAATATTAATCTATGACTTAGCAAAAGAAATTACTGCTGTTGATATTGAAGAACGTGCATTAAAAGTTTTAAAGAGAAATTTACCAAAAGTCGCAACTGTCAAAGCGGTTTCACACAAGCTTCCCTTTCGCGATGGAACCTTCGATGTCGTTTGTTTTTTTGATGTTATCGAACATATTCCAGCAGGATACGAACTTGCAACCATGCAGGAAATAAATAGAGTATTAAAAAAGGGCGGTTATCTATTTTTGGCAACTCCACATTCTAATATATTAAGTAAAGTATTTGATCCTGCGTATTTTCTCGCCAGCCATAGGCATTACAGCGATAATTCGCTCTTGTCGATGTTGAAAGACTCCGGATTTAAGGTAGAAAAGATATTGCATCGAGGTTCTTTTTTTTCGTCTTTTTATGCCTTGTCCTTTTATTTTTTCAAACATGTGTTAAGAACAAAAATGCCAAATATTTCATATATTGAGAAAACTATGGAGAAAGATATAGCCGGTCCCGGATATATTCAAATTGCGCTTCGAGCCAAAAAGAGTTAGGCCTTTACAGCTTGGGACACTACTTTAATAACGTAATTTATCTCTTTATCAGCTAGTTTTGAATAGAGAGGAATAGAGATCTCGGATAATGCAATCCTTTCGGTGTGTGGAAACATACCTTCCTTATATCCGAATCGCTTTCTATAGTAAGAAAAAAGATGAATAGCTGGATAATTGATTACTGCCCCCACCCCATGCTTGTTAATGTACTCTAATATTTTGTCGCGCTTTTCAGGACTTACCCAAATTGGGAATATATGTCTTCCATGTTTTGAGTTTTTGTATTCACGAGGCATGTCAATTCCAATCTTTTTGAAGGCCTGTCTATATATTTTTGCAACCCCTTCTCTTGCTTTCCATTCTCTTTCTATTTTTTTAACTTGAGGAATAAGAAGAGCAGCCTGAATATTATCCATATTATATTTCCAGCCAAGGATGTCTACGTCATATGTCTTAAGTCCTGTCCGTACACGCTGCGCTAACTCGCTTGTTATGCCGTGGGATCTTAGTTTTTTTATTAATTTTGCGATTGTCTTATTATCACAAACAAAAGCTCCTCCTTCACCTGATGCTATACTTTTGGTTGCATAAAAACTGAAGCATGCAAAACTTGTTTTTTGTCCGGGTCGAAAGCCGTCTCTTTTTGCCTCAAGCGCATGAGCCGCATCCTCAATCACCACGAGTTTGTGTTTTTTTGCGATAGCAAATATCTTTTTCATGTCAACCATTTGTCCGTAAAGATGGACCGGCATTATGGCGCGAGTTTTGCGGGTTACAGCTTTTTCGATAAGATTGGCGTCAATATTCCCCGTGTCTTTTTCGACATCTACAAAAACTGGGATGCCGTCTGCCATAATAATGGAATTTGATGTTGCAACAAAAGACATTGGCGTGGTTATAACTTCATCTCCTGGTTTTACACCGGCGGCAATGCACGCGAGATGAAGCGCGGCTGTACAGCTAGTTAGTCCAACAGCGTATTTTGCATTAAGATAAGACGCTAAAGATTCTTCAAACTGATCTACATATGCACCCGTTGTCAAAAAGAGCGAACGAAGTACTTTCTCAACCAATTTAATTTCTTGATTTCCGACATTATGTTTAAAAAACTCAACATTCATATACTAGTGGTGTTCGGTGGTGCCATCAGGCAACACAATTGGAACTGACTTGAGCCATGTTTGCAAATTCCAAATATCCTTATTTTCTCGATACCAGGCAATTGTTTCAATGAGTCCTATTCTCATGTCTTTTTTCGGTTCCCAACCAAGTAGTTTTTTTATCTTACTATAATCGCAAGCAAAACCAGACACCTGTCCCGGTCTGTCTTTTACAATTTTAATTCGGGACTCTGGAATTTTCATATGCTTTGCGACTGACTTTGCTATTTGAAGAATTGATATTGCTTTTCCTGAACCAATATTAAATACCTCACCCTTAACCTTTTTAAGAGGAGCGCGTATTAAAAGATCAATAGCCGTTGCTACGTCTGAAACATGCATATAGTCTCTTTTTGACTTCCCCCCTCCATGCAGCGGTAATGGATCATTCGATAATGCGGAAGTTATAAAACGGGGTATTGCTTTTTCAAGATGCTGGCGGGGCCCATAAATATTAAATGGACGCAAGATTATTACTGGAATCCCATAAGTAATATAGTAAGAATATACTAAGCGATCTGCTCCTGCTTTTGCTGCCGCATATGGGCTATGAGGGTTTAGTGGATGTGATTCATCCATCTTTCGAGTAAGACCGTGACCATATACCTCACAAGTAGAGATATGAATAAATCTTTCAACCCTTTTTTTATGATGGTAAACTGCGTTTGCAACCGATTGAGTTCCCAAGACATCAGTCTCAAAAAATTTTCTATTGTCATGAATTGATCGTGTGACGTGAGTTTCGGCAGCAAAATGAATTACAACATCAGAATCCCGTACTAGATTGTCGACCAAAGCATTGTTGGTTACATCTCCGTACACAAAGTGAAAGCGTTTGTCGTTCATCATCTCGGGTAGAAAATTTCTTAGATTTCCTGCATATGTTAATGCATCGAGTACGGTGAAGTAGTAATTTTTATATTTTTTAAATAAGTACTCTAAAACATTGCTTCCTATGAATCCGGCGGCTCCTGTTATGAAGATTTTTTTCTTTGTTTTTTTCACTAAATTTATATATGGCATTATAACTAAGAAAAATATGCCCGTCAACATCAAAATATGTTAAAATAAGTAACCAAATTTAAAACTATGAAAATTCCGGTAGTAATATTCTGTGGTGGGACAGGAACACGAATGAAAGAAGAAACTGAATTCCGCCCAAAACCCATGGTTTCCCTTGGAGGAAGACCAATCATCTGGCACATAATGAAAATCTACTCACACCACGGATTCAATAAATTTATAATAGCTCTAGGGTATAAGGGTGATTACATTAAAGATTATTTTCTAAACCAGGAGTATTTTGATAACGACTTTAATTTACAAACAAAAACAGGAAAAAAAATTTTACATAAAAATAACAGAAGGAGAAAAGATGATTTTGATATTACCTTTGTCAATACAGGTCTTGAAACGCCAACTGGCGATAGATTAGTTAGAGTAAAAAAATACTTAAAATCGGATCTATTTATGGTTACTTATGGAGACGGTGTCAGCGATATTAATATTCGAGATTTGCTTCGTTTCCATAAAAAAAAGAAATTAATAGGGACTGTTACAGGTGTCCACCCTAAGTCTAAATGGGGGATTATTGTCTCGGACAAGAATGGGGTCGTCAAAAGATTCCAAGAAAAACCAAGATTTAATCAATATACAAATGGAGGATTTATGGTTTTTACAAAAAAAGTTTTTGAATATCTAAAGAAAGGTGATATGATTCACGATGCATTTCCGGGATTAGCAAAAAATGGTCAACTTGCAGTATATCTTCATGACGGGTACTGGTCAGCGATGGATACATATCAAGATGTTGAAGAAATGAATAAACAGTGGAAAAAGGATCCTGCCTGGAAAGTGTGGTGATAATATGAAAGTTTTGGTTACCGGTGATAGAGGATATATTGGATCGGTTCTGGTCAGGAAATTAGTTAAAGAAGGTCACAATGTAATTGGATTAGATACGGGTTTTTTTGAAAACAACCTTTTGCCCGGCGATTCCATACCCTCCTATAAAAAAATCACAAAGGATATTCGTCATGTAAGCCTTTCTGACCTGAGAGGAGTTGATGCAATTATTCACCTCAGTGCTTTATCTAATGATCCAATGGGAGAGATAGACCCAAAATTGACAGAAGAAATAAACCATAAGGCTTCAATTCGATTAGCAAAATTAGCAAAAAAAGCAGGAGTTAAAAAATTTATTTTTTCTTCCTCCGCGAGTGTTTACGGTATAGCTGAAAACGGAATAGTGGATGAAAAATCGAGAGTGAATCCATTGACGGCCTATGCTCGCTCAAAAATAAAAACCGAACAAGCTCTTAAAAAACTAGCTGCCTCAGATTTTTTTGTTGGCCTTCTGCGAAACTCGACAGTTTATGGTTTTTCTCCTCGTTTTAGAAATGATTTAGTCGTAAATAATTTAGTCACAACAGCACTTGCTTATGGCCAGATACGAATTATGAGCGATGGTACACCGTGGAGGCCCTTGATTGATGTTCGAGACCTTACTGACATTTTTATTGAATTCCTTAAGACAAAAGACATATCTTTGAATGGGGAAATTGTAAATATTGGATTTAATGAAAATAATTTTCAAGTGAGGGATCTTGTTGATGTGATAAAAAAAGAGCTACCCTTTTGCTCGGCCGTCTACACAGGGGAACATGGCGCTGATTCAAGAAGCTATAGAGTCAAGTTTGGTTTCTTTAAGAAACACTTTCCCAACGTCCGTCAAAAATGGCCTCTTTCAAAATCTGTTAAGGATATGATTTATGCTCTCAAAAAGAGTAAATTTTCAAAAAAAGATTTTGAGGAAGGGAGATATACTCGACTTGCAGTTTTACGCCGCTTGCAGAAGAATAACAGAATTGATAAGAATTTATTCCGCACAACATGAAGATTCACAAAACAAAAATTCGCGGTGTGTACGTTATTGAAGCTGAACCAAAAGTAGATGATCGCGGATACTTCATGAGAATATATGCTAAAGAGGTTCTTAAAAAAAATAAGATAGAATTTGATATAGTTCATATTAATAGATCATTCACAAAACAAAAAGGTACAATTCGAGGAATTCATTACCAAATAAAACCTCACGCGGAGAACAAAATAATCCAGTGCTTGCATGGTAAAGTTTTTGACGTTGCCATAGATTTACGTCGTAATTCCAAGACATTTGGTAAATGGTTAGGAGTGGAATTGTCGGAAAAAAATAAAAAAATGCTCCTTGTTCCAAGGGGATGCGGTCATGCATTCCAGACGCTTGAAAAAGATACGGTCGTTGAATATTTCGTTACTGAATATTATTCTCCAGAATATGAAAAAGGCATAAGATGGGACGATCCGTTTTTTAAGATTCAATGGCCAATAGATAAGCCGCTCTTATCAGAAAAGGATGCCTCATGGCCACTTTCTAAAAGATGAAATTCTTATTAATTGGGAAAAATGGTCAATTAGGTCACGAGCTAAACATAGAGTTGGGAAAGAAATATAAAGTATCGGCATTTTCAAGTAAGGAACTTAATATCGAAGACAAAGGTAAAATTTCTCAGTTTGTCAAAAGAATAAAACCAGACGTTGTTATAAATGCTTCCGCCTTTCATGTAGTTCGCGACTGTGAAGAGTTTCCTGATAAAGCTTTCATAATTAATTCCATAGCTATTAAAAATCTTGCTCAGATTTGCCAAGATAATGGCTCACGGTTAATACACTATAGCACTGATTACGTTTTTGATGGTAGAAAAGGCGAGCCATACTTAGAAGATGATGCTGCAAATCCATTACAATTGTATGGAATCTCAAAACTTGCGGGAGAATATTGCGCAAAAACGTATTGCAGTAAGTCATTAATTATTAGGACTGCCTATTTGTACGGAGGATTATCAGGTAGTAGATCAAAAGGTGGAAATTTTGTATTAACGATTTTAAAACAGGCAAAAGAGAATGATGAGCTTGAGGTAGCATCTGATCAAATCGTTTCTCCAACTTATGCAAAAGACCTGGCTATTGCCTCTTTAAGACTTATATTAAAAAAACCAAATTCTGGAATTTATCACTTGGTTAATGAAGGATATTGTTCACTTGCCGAATTTTCAATGGAAATAATTAGAGCATCAAATAAGAATACAAAAGTAATTCCTATCAGACGGAGTGAGGGAGATTTAAGACGTCCTATGTTCTCTGCGCTTAAAAATACCAGTGCAGCAAAACTTGGAGTTACACTTCCTTCCTGGAAAGATGCACTAAAAAGATATCTATTCACTTTATCCTAAATTTTATGTCGAAACCTAAGGTTACAGTACTTATACCAAATTATAATGGCAAGAAATGGCTGGAGGGGCTTCTTCCTACTCTAAAAAAGGTCAGCTATAAAAATATTGAAGTTTTGATTGTAAACAATGGTTCAACGGATGACAGTGCAAAATTCCTTAAAAAGAACTATCCGAAGTTTAAAGTCTTGGAAATTAAAAAGAACAGAGGATACTCAGGAGCAAACAATTTAGGAGTTAAAAGAGCTACAGGCGAATACATTCTTTTTTTGAATAATGATACTAAGGTCACTCCAAATTTTCTGGGGCCTCTTGTTGAAAAAATTGAAAATGATAAAACTATTGGAGCGGTTCAACCTCAAATAAGGAATATGGTTAGTAAAAATGCAATTGATTCTATCGGTTCTTTTTTTACCTTCACCGGATTTTTATATCACTACGGATATTTTCAAAATGCAACCGAAAAAAAATACAACAAAGAACTTTCAGTTTATTCAGTAAAAGGAGCTTGTTATCTTATGAAAAAGAAAGATTATCTTGATCTCGGAGGAATAGATGAAAGTTTTGTCACCTACGTTGAAGAATCGGATCTTTGTCATAGACTTCTTCTCTCCGGAAAAAATATAATTTATATACCAAAAAGTATTGTTTATCACTTTGGCGGAGGAGATATGTCTGTAATGACAAAAACTGAAGTGGTAATATTTAGATCTTTTAGAAATAGGTTTGTATCTTATATAAAAAATTTAAGCTTAAAAAAGTTACTATTTGTTTTACCGATTCATTTTATACTTTGTGAGATACTTATTTTTATGAGTCTTCTTCGGGGGAAATTCAAACAAGCCATTGCTTCTCAAATCGGAGTTATAGGATGGATTCCCAGTTTACCTTCGATTTTAAAAAAAAGAGAATACATACAATCTCGTATTAGAAAAATAAATGATAAAATGCTCTTTGCCTCTGTAGAACGTAATCCAAGTTTTAACTATTATTCACATTTTTTCTTTAATCCGGAAGGAAGATTTAATGAAAAAGAAGTTTAAGAAAATTATTTTCAACGAAAAAATTATACTTATCTTTTTCCTTATCCTTGTTTTTACAGCATACAAAGATCTCTTTAATTCTTACTTTGAAGCGGATGAATGGTTCCATTTTACACATTACTTTCCTTTAACAAAAGATCCTTGGGGTCCGTTACTTCCTTTAATAAAATCAGTTACAGATGCGGTAGTATTATCTGAGGGGCAACATGTTGTTCCAATAGGAGAGGAAATCTTTTTTCTAAACACTCGATTTTTTGGAGTCAATTTTACACCATATGCATTTATATCTATATTGCTTCACTCAATTAATAGTTTCTTGGTATTTCTTTTTATTCAGGAATTATTAAAAAATGGGAAACTTAAATCCAAAAATACCATTATTGCAATTGTGGGAGGAGTCTTTTTTGCATTGTCGGCGATACCTATGCATGCAGTTACATGGGCTGCATTTTATGGCCAAAATGTTCTTTCAATTACCTTTTTTATATTAAGCATTTTATTTTTGAAGAAAGCCCTAAGTACAAAGAAAAAAAAATATCTTTTTATTTCTTCCATATTTTTATTGCTTGATCTACTAACTAAAGAAATAGCAGTTGTTCTTATTTTGATAATTCCAATTATGATTTTTATGGAAAAAAGAGTTTTCCCAGTAAAATTTTTAATTAAAATCTATTCTATCCCGTTAGCATTTTTTATTCCTTTTCGTTTTGTGTTGCCAGCTTTGTATGTGTGGATAAATCAATGGATAGAGGTTAGCATGAAATTAACACATCAAGCAGAAGTTGCTACTGCAAGTAGCGGTTTTGATATCTCTCTTATTATCTACAGAACTATTTCATTTCCCTTAAGTATGCTTTCGCAAGTTTTTATCCCCGGGGCGACTATCCTTTCTGTCATGCAGACGATAAGCCCGTTTATTTATTACTTATATCCTGGCGAGCCAGCGTCGCGAGCCCAAAATCGTTTGTTTTTTGTATATGGGCCGGGACAAAATTTATTATTTTATCTGATTTCTCTTGGAATAGTTGTGCTCATTATTGTTATGGTACGTAAATACATGCAATCCAAGAAAAATTCTGAGGCCCAAACTGTTCTTTTAGGATTTTTACTCATAATAGCGAGTACGCTCCCTCTGGTTTTAAATGTTTTACGTATTCCGTCGTGGGGGACAGATCTTTTTGATTCAAGGCATTATTATATGCCTTCCATTGGAGCTGCGATAGTTTTTCCTTTTTTGCTCTTATTTATTTCTGAATTTATAGTCAGGATAATCAAAAAAATAACGCGAATTTCTCTGAATTCTTTGTGGGTTTTAGGTTTGCTGTTTCTTGCTTGGTTTATTAACAATAACAGCGTATTTCAAGCGAATATGCATACCATTGTTGATGTTACGGGAATCCCAAGGCGGCAGATTATTACACAATTAAAACAGCATCTTCCGGTGTTACCACAAAAAGCTGTTTTCTATGCCGAGACAGATGGGGGAGGCGCATACGGTACAATACTTCCTTTCCAAACGAGTTTCCCTCAGATATTGACAATTGTCTACTATGATAAGAATCCACTACCAGATAGTTTTTTTGATACATTTATTTTGGATGCAAAACCACAAGGTTATTTGTTTTCAGAAAACAGGGGATTTGGATTTTATAATACCAAAAAAACGCTATCAGAAGCTCTTCTTGCCAATACTTTTTCCGTTAATGACGTTTATGGTTTTTATTATGATTCAAAAAAAATTAAGTTTAACGATATTACCAAGTCCGTAAGAGAAGAAATGGAGAATTTTATGAAAAATTCAAAAAATGATACTGATTGGCTGGTTTTTGAAGACTCTTTTACGAAATTATCCTTCAGGTATCCGCAAGGAGCTAAAATAGAGGAGCAGATAAGCACTCAAGATCCTAAAATTTTAAAAATATATACACTGAGCAATCCTGGATTTACCGCTCAATTAAGCATTATTTCAGTATTGCCCACTTTTGATATGCAGGAAATAAAAACAGTTATAAATGAAGCGGGGACTGTAACCTTAAAGAAAATATATTTTGATACATATCACTTTAATGATGCAATTGAATTTAAGAGCGGTTGGCAAACACAATACTTTGTAAAATTTAATGATAAAGTTGTTAGGTTAGTTGTTTCAGGTACTTATCTAGAGGGTTCACCCATTGAGAGACTTTTTGGCTCAGTTGCGATAAGTGAATAAGTTCGATATGAGAAAAAATAAGAAGTTTGAAGATACTTACTTTGAAGGTTTTTATAAAAGCGAAGTGGGAGAATTTAGTGAAAAAAGGGATAGGGAGTTATCCAATTGGTTCAGAGGAGGTTTAAATTATGTGAACAAATTTGTTCCGATTAAAAATTCCAAAGGGAAAAGCATTATAGAATTTGGTTGCGCCTATGGTGCTGCCGCAATTGTTCTTGATGAATACGGGCTTAAAGTAACCGCAACTGATATTTCAAAGTTTGCCATAGAACGTGCTAAAAAAATTCATCCCTCAATCACATTTAAAACGCACGATATTCAAAAACCGCTTAAAGAAAAATTTGATTATGTTATGGCTTTTGATGTCTTAGAACATTTGGAATGGCCCGAACTTGCAATTAAAAATATATATAACACTTTAAAGCCTAAGGGATGGGCAATTATCTCAACGCAAAATGATTTTGACTATAAAATTCAGGACCCAACGCACATAAGTGTTAAAAATCACGAAGAATGGAGAGGATTATTTTTAGAGGCAGGTTTTTCTAATGTACGAATTAAAAGAGTAACTTTTTTCCCGCCATATTTATATAGGCTTAATTGGAGATTAAATCTTATATTGCCGTTTGCTTCTTCGACTACTTGGTTTCTTTCGACAGTATTTATCTTTGCGAAAAAGTGAGATTTATTGGTATAATGCTTAATCTTCAGCTTCTTTTAATGAGGAAAAGAATATTATTTGATCTTTTAATTGTCTTTCTTATTGGGCTTCTACCTCTTTTATGGTTTCCCGGTCAAACGATGTTGTTTGGGCACGACGCAGGTTTTCCCTTTGATCCAATAACCCATTTTCTTGACAGGTTTTCCGTATGGTCGCAACGTCTGGGAATTGGAACCGACCAGAGCTATGGACTTTTGGGTGCGTTACCTATACATGGATTACAAGCCTTTTTAGTCTGGATTGGTTTTTCATTGAAAGCTGATCAGCTTATAAATTTTATTTTCTGGTTCACGCTTCCCGGTTTTACCATGTATTTTTTTGCATACAAATTCTGGCCAGACAAAAAATATTTGCCTCTTATAGCCTCTTTGGTTTACATGATCAATTTTTATTTGCTACAGGCATGGTTTGTTGCTGAGCAAACTAAATTTAGCATCTACGCGGCACTCCCACTAGTCGCTTATTTTACTTTTTCTTATTTCACAAAAAAGATAAGTCTTTTAAAATCTGTTTTGGGGACAGGTATAACGCTTGGTATTTTGAATGGCGGTGGAAGTTTTCCTCTCTATGGAGGGCTTATAATCTTTTTGGTACTCTCAGCTTTGTACTTCAATTTTATTGAAAGGAGTTTTCAGACGCTCCGAAAAACAATACTCTATTTTTTTGGAGTAGGTATTTTGTACCTTTTGCTCAGTGCATATTGGTTTTTCCCCTACATCTACTATATTTTGGGTTTTTACTCTCGGGATTTAGCTCTTGCAGGGGGTGCGCAAGGGGCACTGGCTTGGTCAGAATATCTTTCAAAAGGATCTACATTTATAAACCTTTTTAGAGGTCAGGGAATACCAGAGTGGTATTTAAATGCATATCACTCATATGCGGGAAACTTTTTATTAAATCCGTTTTTAATAGTTGCAAGCTTCTTTTTTCCTCTTGCGGCTTACGGGTCTTTGTTGCTTGTAAAAATAAAAAGAGAAAAATTCTTTATTTATCTTTTTGTTTTAATTAGCTTAGTGACTTTAATTTTTGCCGCTGGTCCTAAGTCACAACTTGGTATTATCTATGAATTCTTTATTCTATATATTCCCGGATTCGCAATATTTAGAAGTAATTTTTACAAATTCGATTATGTTCAATGGTTTGTGTACGGTATTCTAATTGGTTTTACTCTTGATGTGATATTTTCGCGATTTGAGCAGTTTGCTAAAACAAAAAAAATATTTATTCCCCCCATTCATTTTGTTTTAATAGGTCTATTTACCGTGCTTTATGTACTATACCATTACCCAATCATAAGCGGATCTTTTTTTGATTATTCGAGTGAGCCAGGAAAAGAGCTTTCAACCCGCGTTAACGTACCACAATATGTTTTCGATTTTGGTAAATGGGTAAATCAACAAAATCCGACAAGGCGATATCTTATAGTTCCTGAGATAAGCGATACGGGATATATCGCATATCAATGGGGATATTGGAGCGCAGCCCCAATAAATAGTCTAATGGCTAAAAATTCTTATGTTCAGAATACTTTTTTGGTTCCTCAGAGTGAAAGATTTTTAATGAAACAAATGTATAGCGCTTTGCTTCATGAGGATATTAAAAGTTTTACTGACTTTACTGAAGTATTTGCAATTGATGGAGTCATAGTACATGAAGATTTTGATTGGCAGAACATTTCATGGGGGACAACTAATCCTGCGATCTATGGGAAGATTCTTGATAATAATCCTAAGTTTAAGCTTGAAAAAACATTTGGGAAATGGAAAGTGTATGACATCGCGGATACAGATAGATCGTATAGAATAACAATCACTCCAAAGCTTAATTTTTTACAGGGAGAATTAAAAAACATTGTTTCTTTCCCTGGGTTTGATCCAACAAGTCCTCTCTTTATGGCTGATCTTGAACCTAAAAAATTTTCATATTACGCGAATGAAGCAACAGATATATTTGTTGCTCCAGAATGTATACAGTGTAACTTAAAAGAAGAGTTTTTTGGATTCACTTATTACAATCCTAAAATTCTACCTGGTTCTGTTCTTTATCCTTTAATTTTATATCGAGAAGATAGGATTCGCGAACAAGCACGTGACTTTTCCTCACTAGTTAACCATTATCTAACTATCGCTGATAGAAGAATTGTGGAAGCAAAATGGATGATAGATTCAAAAGAAAAATTACAATTCTTGCAAAGAGCAGTAGATGGATACAATAAAGCAATCGTCGAACTCAAAGATTTGGTATCAAAGCGTTGGAGCGTTAGCGGTAAAGAAGAAAATAGATTAGCGCGAACTATTAACGGACACTTATTACAAGAGGTTACGCTTATTGATTCGATTTTTGATAATCCAATACTTAATATAGATCATAGAAAAGGTTTTTCGTTAGCTTACGATGAGTTATTGGAAATTAAAAAAATTACAGACCAAAAACAATGGGTTACGCAAGACATAATAGATAAAAGATATATTTTTGATCTTCCTAAAACGGGAAGCTACGATATATACGCTAAGAAGAATAGCTTTTCAAATCCCGTGGGAGATTCATCGGGCTCAAGAATATCAGTACAAGAAAACAATGTATCCCTTGCTCCGATTGCGGAGGTAAGTGATTGGTTATATTTTGGAAAAATGAACTTTACACAAAATCAAGTTCATCTGGCTTTTCAAGACTCAACACTATCTAATCTTATTTCCTCTGTAAAACCTGAGTTTCCTGATGGTACAGGAGGGATTATTAGAGACGGCAATAAGATTTCCATGAATCTTGAAAGTAGAAATAAATGCATGACTTATTCAGTTAACAATCTTGAGACCTTGGGAGCTGAATACATAGTTTCATTTAGTTATAGAAACTTAACTGATAAAAATGATTTAAGTTTCTATGTTAATGATCCAAAAGTGAAAATTCCAAGACTCAGGATACGGGAATCATTTATCCCTAATAGTCGTGCTTGGGCAACTCATAATGAATTAGTAAGGCCAGTAGGAGATAGAATAAAAATAAACCTATGTAATGGGTTCGTGTCTCTTAGTCAGGAGCAAGGTATTAAAGGAAGAGAAGACTTAAGATTTATTGATCCTGGTCAGAATATAATAGAAATTCAGGATGTTGCTCTCTATAAAATTTCATTTCCTGTGGTAGTCTTTTATCAAAAACAAAGAGCAACGCAAGAAAATGAATATGTTTCAGACTTTGAGAAGATAAGTCCAGTTGAATACAATATAAATGTTAAGCCAAGCAAAGATCCGGTTACTTTAGTTATGCGCGAAAGCTATGGAAAATTCTGGCGTTTCTGTGAGGAAGGTAAAGAATGTATACCATTCGATACTGATGCGCACTACCCCTCAGGAGGATTCACAAATGGGTGGTATGTAAAAGATGGTATACAAAAAAAAGTTAACTTATATTACTATCCTCAAAAGATATACATGTGGGGTGCGTATTTGACGGTAGCTACAATTTTCACTATTATTGTTGGAGTATGTTGGACAATCTTTCGGAAAAAATAAAAAAGTCATTTAGGACACCTACTAAGTTCTTTAGGGATTATTTGCCTCAAATTGTATTTTTGGTTTTTACCTATCAGTTCTTAGTGTTTCTTAATACTCTTCCTTACTTTAATATTATTGACAAGTATTATTACTACATAGCTGCGATACTATGGATTCTTGCTAATCTCCTCCTTAGGGAATACATAACCAATAAAAGAACACTCATTTTTGGAATTGCAATGTTTATTCTTGCCATTCCCTTTACAGTTATTGAGCTTGAATTTGCTTCCGACGTTTTGGGATTTGCGGCGTATGTTTTTATCCTAACTTATGTTATAAGACAACTAATAATTGAAAGAGTAAGTTTACACGAGGCTTAATGCAAAGGCGCAAATTTGAAAAGGGGTATTTCACTGGTTATTATACGAGGAATGTTGGCGAATTTAAAGAAGGGGATTTGGATCGTTCTATAAATTGGTTTTATGGTTGGATTTCCTATCTTGATAAATTTGTTGACCTTAAAAATGGCGTAGGCCGTAAGGTTTTGGAGATTGGCTGTTCGATAGGAGGCGCGAGTAATATTTTTTACGAACGCGGTTTTGAAGTTCATGCTTCGGATATTTCAAAATATGCAGTTAGTAAAGCAGAAAAACTTGCAAAGAAACTTAAAAAAAACATCTCATTTCACGTGTTTGACGTAGAAAAACGTATACCGTTGATGGGGACTTTTGATATAATTATAGCCTTTGAAGTAATTGAGCATTTGAAAAATCCAGAACATGCGATAATCAATATGAAAAATAAACTCAAAAAAAACGGTGTACTTATATGTTCGACACCAAATGCCCAAACTGATTTGTCAAACGACCCCACGCATATAAATGTTAAATCGCTTAACGAATGGAAAAAAATATTTAAAAAAAACGGATTTACCAAGTTATCTATTAGGCAAGTTTCTTTTCTCCCCTTTTTTTATAAACTCAGTAAACACTTACATTTAATATTCCCCATAGCAATAAAATCAACTTTTATTAATTCGCCCGTATTTATAATCGCAAAGAAATAATGTATAAAAGATGATTACCGTAACTAAAACATATCTTCCGCCTATCAAAGAATATATCAAATATGTTGAGGAGATATGGAAGAGCGGATTTATCACAAACCACAGTAAATACGTACTTAGTCTTGAAAAGAAACTTAAAAAATATTTAGAGGTTAAACATTTATTTTTCGTTTCCAATGGTACTACCGCTTTGCAGATTGCTATACGCGCTCTTGACCTGAAAGATGGAGAGATAATAACCACGCCTTTCTCTTATGTAGCGTCAACCTCGTCAATAGTTTGGGAGCATTGTAGGCCGATTTTTGTTGATATTGATCCAGGAACATTAACTATTGATGTAAAAAAAATTCAAAAAGCCATTACCTCAAAAACAAAGGCGATATTGGCTGTCCACGTATATGGAAATTCTTGCGATGTTGAGGCGATTGGAAAGATTGCAAAGAAAAACAAACTTAAAATCATATACGATGCCGCGCATGCATTTGGTGTTAAATATAAAAAAATTCCCTTGGTTAACTTTGGAGATATATCTATTCTAAGTTTCCACGCAACAAAGATCTTTCATACCGTTGAGGGAGGAGCTATAACCACTTCAGACGACCAGTTTGCTCATAAAATTTCTTACATGCGCAACTTTGGACATAACGGGGAGGAATCCTTTTTTGGATTAGGTATAAATGGGAAGAATACAGAATTCCATGCTGCTATGGGACTTGCCATACTCCCAAAAGTTAAGACCTTTATATCAAGGAGAAGAAAGCTCTCCAAACTTTACGATGAAGCACTTAAGAGGGCTAAATTAACCAGACCGGGGCTCTTTGAGAATTTAGAATATAATTATTCGTATTATCCAGTCATATTTGAATCAGAATCCGAGCTTTTGAGAGTAAAAAACAGTTTAAATAAGCACAATATTTTTCCGCGAAGATATTTTTATCCATCTCTAAATACATTAAATTACGTCAAAAAGTATAGCTGTCCAGTGTCGGAAGATATAGCAAGGAGAATTATGTGCCTTCCTTTATATGAGTCGTTATCTAAAGAGGAAGTGAATTTAATTGCGAAACTAATTATTGCGTCCCAGAAGGAAGTATCATAATATGGCATTTTTAACAAGACCTCAATTAAATAAATTTGGCTTCAAGCATTTAGGCAAGAATCTAAAAATCTCACCGAAGGCCTCTTTCCATAATACGAGCAATATTTCAATAGGGGATAATTCCAGAATTGATGATTTTTGCGTTTTATCAGCAGGGAGCGGAGGTATTTGGATCGGTAAAAACATTCATATCTCTGTATTTGCTTCTTTGATTGGCAAAGAGAAAATAACTGTTGGTGATTTTTCAACAATTTCATCAAGAGTTTCTATCTATTCAAGCAGCGATGATTATTCAGGGGAGTATATGACAAATCCTACAGTTGATCCAAAATTTACCAACGTGACTCACGGAGATGTTAATATTGGAAAGCATGTTATAGTTGGGTCGGGTAGCATAATTCTTCCAAACATAATACTTGAAGACGGAGTCTGCGTTGGGGCTCTTTCACTCATTAAGAATAACTGTAAAAGTTTTTGTATTTACGGTGGTATTCCGGCTAAATTTATAAAAAAAAGATCGAGAGAACTTCTTGAAAAAGAAATAAAATTTTTAAAAGACCAGGAATTATAAGTTGCAATGAAAAAAAAGCTGATTTCGGTAGTTGTTCCTGTTTATAGAAATGAAGGGACATTGTACAAGACCTACATAAGTCTTATCTCCGTATTAAGAGAATTATTAAGCAGATATGCTTATGAAATTATATTTATCAACGACGGCTCGGATGATAATTCTTTGAATGAGTTGCTGAAAATAAAGAAAGTTGACAGGAATGTTACAGTAATAGATTTTGTAAGGAATTTTGGGCAGCAGTCCGCAATACTTGCAGGTTTTCAGCATGCGAAGGGGAATCTTCTTATACATATCTCGGCCGATTTACAAGATCCGCCTGACCTTATTACAAAAATGATTGAAAAATGGAATAAGGGTTACAAAGTGGTTGCTTGTGCAAGAATAGATAGAGAAGATGATTTTATTTCTAAAATTACATCTAAAATATTTTATAGCCTAATTAAGGTAGCTGTTCCAAAAATGCCGGCGGGAGGTTTTGATTATTTTTTAGTAGATAATGAGGTATATAAAAGGGTATTGAGCTTTGATGAGCGAAATTCTTTCATTCAGGGAGATCTTCTTTGGTTAGGATACGAACCCTATTTCATAAAGTATAAACGGTTAAAAAGAGTAATAGGAAAATCTCAATGGAATTTCACAAAGAAAATTAAGTATTTTATTGACGGATTTATCAATACCTCTTATTTGCCAATAAGGATAATGTCTTTTATCGGCGTTATGACGTCATTTTTAGGATTTATATATGCATTAGTAGTTCTTTTTGCACGATTGTTTAACGATATCCCATTTCAAGGATATGCACCTATAATGATTGTATTACTAATTGCCTCAGGATTAATTATGATGATGCTTGGAGTCATAGGAGAATATTTATGGAGGATTTACGATGAAATTAGAAAAAGACCACAGTACCTCATTAAAAAGCTTTATTTGTGATTGAAATAGTCATTCTTTATACCGGAAATAAATGAAAAAAATCTTTAAAAAAATAAATTTATCTTCTGGTCATTTGAAAGATATTCTAATTGGTCTATTGCTGGTTTTGATCACAGTATTTACCTATCAATTTTTAATAACAGCTCCTAAAACAATTATTTTTGGAGATGCCGCACGATTTAACGGATATATTGCAATAGTAATGAAATACTCACTTATTCACTATGGTCAATTTGCATTATGGAATCAGTTTCTCTTATCGGGTATGTCATTAATAAGTCATCCAAGCGGTTACCATTTTTCTCCTATTGCTTGGTTAACTATTATTTTTTTTAATGATCCTGCATCAGCGGCTCGATTTATGGAACTTTTTTATATTTCATTTGCATCTGTAGCATTTTATTTTCTATTAAGAGTTCTAAAGCTTTCTCGGACTACGAGTTTTCTTATTAGCATTCCTTATGTGGCTAACCAATATGCATTTTTGTTTGGTGTAAATGGTTGGTTTGAAGAATTCATAGGAGTTATGCTTCTTCCTCTTACAGTTATGTTTGTATGGCTTGGAATAATGAAAAAAAATTACCTATACATGATTATCGGAGCTATTATTATGTCTTTGCATTTTTTTGACAACACATATTATGTTTTCCACTACAATTCAATAGTGCTCTTATGGATAATGCTTATGTTAGGTTTGCGGTTTTTGTGGGAAAATAGAAAAGAGAGAAATTTAAATTTTCTCAAACATTTTTTTTCATATTTATCTTTAAATGTTGTTTTTTGGGTTGGATTCATTGGGATTTCAGCAGTAAAACTAATTCCATTACTGGAATTCCGATCTCTTTCATCAAGAAGTCTTCTTTCTCTTTCTGAATCAGAAGTTGATATTCAGCCATTTTCTGTGCTCTGGGATCGTTTACGTAATTTTTTTATTACTCCTGGGCATACTACTTCTTTTACACAATGGGCAAATGACATAGGTATTTTCCTTGTTCTTATTTGCTTTATCTATTTTTTATTAAAGCGATCTCTATTGCATGGAATATTTTTAGGCTTGTTAATTATTGGCATATGGGGATATCTAGCTAATCAGGTCCCAATTGATTTTTACTCGTTAATATATAATTTTCTTCCAGGTTTCAATTCCAACAAGTATCCTTTTCGTTTCATGATTATCATACAATTTGCATTTATGGTTTGTGTTGCTCTAGGTCTTGACCTTTTAATAAGACAAAAAAGACATTTTATAATTAGATTTTTTGGATACATTTTTGGAATGATTCTCATTTTTTCCACTGTCACATTTATTCAGACCTCTTTTAAATCAGCAAGTCTTACAAATAGTATCAATTTACTAGAAAAAGTTAAAAATGAACCAATTAATATCATTAAAACTCAAGATTATAATAATCCACCCTATACAAGCATAAAAACAACCAATCTCTTAGCCATTTTACTTCACGTTTTTAACGTTTATAAACCAGAGGGAAGATTATACTCAAATTTTACTAGTGATTTCTATAATCTTTCTAATGCAGACTTGCTAGAAGGTAATATTTATTCATTATCCCCTTTCTATGCCAAAGTTGTACCAACCTATGAAGATTCGGTTATTCAAAAAGGTAGCACTCAAGATAGCTTAGAGGTAACAAAAAAAAGATTTAAAATATTCAGCGTTTTAAATACAAGATTTGTTATGCAACAAAGAGAATATTTTGAGTATGAGGGATGTAACAGATTGGACCTGCCGAAAATAAATCTTGAAAATACTATTGAAGATGAAGTAAAAAAACCAGAGGATGGTGTATGTGATTATCTTGAAACACGCCTTGCTCCAATGGCAACAACAGGAGAAGGGGGAATCTTTTACGATAGGAATGTATTGCCTAAAATAACTGTCATTTCAAATCCTATTCTTCTTATCTCTGACAATCGTTTTAATGACTTCTCTGGGTTTATTGCAAAACAACTAATGTTTCATCCCGATTTTGACGAGAAAAAAATAACAATTCTTTCTTTAAAAAAAGATCTTGAAGATTACACAATTGAAGAACTCAAAAATTTTCCGATTCTAATACTGGTTGGCCCCCGAATTAGAAATAAGGATACTTTTGAAACAATAAAGGGCGATTATCAAAATACTGGGAAAATTATAGAGTTAAAAAGTAAGTGGATTGAATACGAAAGCTTACATGCAAGGTCAGGATCCATTTGGACAAATAAACCAGCATGGAGTTATTCTGATAGGAATGGTGAAACTTTATCCGAGGTTTTTAAAAAACTTTCTTCTCAGAATGCGTCGCCCGGCACTGTTTCAATTCAAAAGTTTACCCCTGAAGATTTGATTTTTGAGATGGAATCTCAAAAAGATAATGCGGTTCTGCAATTCAGCGACTCATATTATCCTGGATGGAAGGCAGAACTTGGTGGTAAGCCAGTAACCGTCTATATGGCTGACGGGTTAGTGAAGGGGGTAATAATCCCTCAAAAAGGGAAGCATGTTATCCGAATGTACTATTCTCCGGATTCATTTAAAATAGGGGCAGGAATAAGCGCTACAACAATCGGACTTATTACAATTACAGGATTGTATTCAAAAAGAAAAACTTTAAAAAGAATGCTTAAAAAGTATAACCATTAAAATGTTAAATCTACTCTTAGGAGACTTTAGGTTTTTTTGGCCAGAAAATATAAAGTTTTTCGCACATGTTCCGTATGCTTGGGATTCGAGTCTTAATACAGGAATCGGGATTTCCTCCATAAATACGATTTGGATAACTAGCTTTTTAAATCTTACTTCCTTTTTTTCCTATCTTGGTATTCCTTGGTTTATCATAAATCTTGTCTTTTGGATAATACCAGCACTTCTCATCGCTTTTTTGGGAGCCTTTTTTCTCTTCAGAAACATTATCAGCAAGAACATTGTTTATTCGCTACTGTCAGGAATAATTTTTACAACCAATACTTATTTTTTGACTATTTTTTTAGGCGGGCAGCAGGGCGTCGCATTTGCCTATGCTCTTATGCCTCTCGTATTTCTAACATTTATAAATCTCCTGCGAAATACAAACCTAAGATCCTCCATCATTTTTAGCTTAGCTTTGTCCCTGCAGCTTTTATTCGATCCCCGATTTTTTCTTCTTACTTTAGGTTCGCTCTTCTTTTATTCTCTTCTTCAATCCGAATTCTTTAAAAAGCATCTACTGTATGTAGTTATTACCCCTTTACTAATTGTTTTTCTTCTTCATTCTTACTGGATTATTCCCCTTATATTGTTTAAACCCGCATTTCTGCCGCAGGGTTTTGATTCACTTTCAGGATTAAAATTTTTCAGTTTTGCTCTTTTTGAAAACACAATCTCCCTTCTTCATCCCAACTGGCCGGAAAATATTTTCGGAAAGACATACTTTATGCGGCCTGAATTCCTAATAATTCCGATTCTGGCTTTCGTAAGCCTATTTTTTATAGACTTAAAAAACAAGAAAGAGATTCTCCAAAGCCGAGTTATATTATTTTTTGCCCTTCTGGGATTAGCAGGTGTCTTTTTAGCAAAAGGTACAAATGAGCCATTCGGTCGGGTGTTCGAGTGGTTATTTGAGAACATTCCCGGGTTTAGTCTTTTTCGAGATCCGACAAAATTTTATTCTTTGATTGCGCTTTCTTATTCCATCCTTATACCTTATTCGCTATTTAATTTTTCGGTATTTCTAAAAAGGAAAATTTCACACAAGATATTAATTGGAGCCTTTTTAATTTTTTGGATATTTAGCTTAAGATTGATATTTATCTCCGATATTTTTCAAATTAGAAAAGTTCCCGAGAGTTATGTTCGACTTAAAGATTTTATAGTTGAACAAAATGAATTTTTTAGAACTCTTTGGATTCCGGAGTGGCAGCGCTATGGATATTTCTCGGATATTAATCCTGCCATTGGGAGGTATGAACTTCTAAAATCGGGAAGTGCTTCTGCCATGATTCAAGAGTTAAATATGGAGGAGTCACAAGAGCTTTTTTCTAATTTATCCGTACGGTATGTGATAGTGCCGCAAGACTCTGAAGGCGAAATATTTCTTTCTGATAGGAAATATGATGACCAAAAATATAAAGATGCGGTTAATGGGCTGGAAGAAATCCCCTGGCTTAAAAAAGTTGAAACGTTCGGCAAAATTGTAGTATTTGAAGCCCCTGACTTTAAGGATCGTTTTTGGAGCCCAAACGATAACTTGCAAATTGATTACAAATTTATAAATCCAACAAGATATAAGCTTAACATCAAAAATGCGGAAATAAATGAGAGAATAGTTTTTGCCGAAGGGTACGATCAAAACTGGATAGCGAAAAGTTCGAATTTAAACGTATCAAGTTCGGAGTTTAATAAAATGAACAGTTTCGTCTTACCAAAAACAGGGAATTATGTCTTGGAAATTTATTACGGACCGCAAAAGTGGGTTCACATTGGCCTCGTGATTAGCAGTATAACACTTGCATTAATCATTATGTCCCTTGCTCGAAGCAAATTAAAAAAATGAAACCACAAGATTTAATATTCTTGATTATACTTTTGGGACTTTTATTTAGGAGAAAACCTGAATGGTTTACATTGGTCGGACTTTTATGTTTAGTTTTAGCGATTCCGCTTTTTTCAGCATGGGTTTTCTTCACAGCTCAAAGGCTTACCTATTATGCCGCCGCATTTTTTCTGGCGGCGATCATCATTTATTTAATTCAAAACCGCAAGCACTAATTTGTTCCCAAGTCGCTTTATAGTTATAATTAAGAAATGAAGATCGGGATTGATGTGAGTCAGATTGCATACGGCAATACTGGAGTAGCGAATTATCTTTCGAATTTGGTAAGGGAAATGGTTAAAAATGACGAACATGAATTTGTTTTATTCTTTTCTTCCCTGCGAAGGCAATTTCCAATTTCCAATTTCCAATTTCCAATTAATGTTCGAATTGTCAAATTTCCAATCCCACCGACGCTTCTAGATACATTATGGAACAAGCTCCATATTTTGCCGGTAGAACTGTTTGTGGGAGATGTGGATTGGTTTATTACTTCCGATTGGACAGAGCCGCCGGCGCGAAAAGCGAAAAAGGTAACTATAATTTATGATCTTATTGTTTATAAACATCCGGAGGAGACTGATCAAAAAATTGTTTCAGTTCAGAAAAGAAAACTCTCTTGGGTAAAAAAAGAGTCCAATATCGTGTTTTGTATTTCTGAATCAAGCAAAAAAGACGCACTTGAGATTCTGGGGATAGACGAGAGCAGGATACGTGTTGTCTATCCAGGAATCTCAACAGTATAAAGTATAAAGAAGTAAGTATTAAGTATGACAAAAATCGTCACTTTTAAAGACCTTATAGCTTGGCAGGAAGGTATAAAGCTTGTCCTGTTAATTTATAAGATTACTAAACAATTTCCAAGGGAAGAATTATTCGCTCTTACTACACAAATGCGAAGATGCGCTATTTCAGTAACTAGTAATATTGCTGAGGGATTTTCAAGAAGAAACAAGAAGGAAAAAAATCAATTTTACTATATTGCGTTAGGATCCGTAACAGAGTTACATAATCAACTGATTATCTCGAAAGAACTTGAATATGTATCTAATGAAAACTTCTTGATAATTGAGAATTCAATAATTTTAGTTCACAAGCTACTCAATGGTTTAATAAAGGCTTCCCAGACTTATACTTAATACTTTATACTTAATTCTTAATACTAATTATGAAGATAGGAATTAATGGATACGAAGGAGTTATTCCAAGATTTGGATATGATTTGAATGGATTACCAAACAGGGTTGGAAGTTCAGAGGTTGCCTTTGAATGGTTAATCGAACTAAACAAGATTGATAAACAAAACGAGTATGTCATTTTTTTGCCTGTCGAACCTACATCCGACTTGCCTCGCGAACGGGAAGGATGGCGCTACGAAATATTGCCAAATAAGCCTCTTTGGACAATTTTTGCCTTAAGCCCTGCTATTCGCAAGCAAGAATTTGATGTTTTCTTCTCGCCAACCCACTATGGTCCGTTGTTCGCCCCTTGTCCTCAAGTAATTTCAATTCTAGACATTTCATATAAGCATTTCCCGAAGCTTTTTAAGAAGAAGGATCTGCTTCAACTCAACTTGTGGGGAGGATATTCTGTTCGTTCCGCTCGCAAAATCATCACCATTAGCCGGAGCTCAAAGGATGATATAATCAAGGAGTACCATGTCCCTGCGGCTCGCGTACACGTAGCTTATCTTGGTATTAAGGAGGCAAATAAATCTAAAATGTCAAAAAAAGAAATTCTTGAAAAATATTCAATCGAAAAGACATTTATTTTATTCGTCGGGACACTTCAACCTCGTAAGAATATTGTACGACTAGTCGAAGCATTTTCGGCCGTTATTCACCCCCGAGGTGAAAGCGTCCTCACCTCAGGGGTGGGAGAAGATTTAAAACTGGTGATTGTTGGGAGGCGGGGGTGGCAGTATGAGGAAATTCTCGAAGCGCCAAGAAGATACGGAGTTGAAGATCGGGTTCGATTTTTAGAAAATGTTACCGATGAAGAGCTTCCGGCATTTTATGAAAGCGCAGAACTTTTTGTATTGCCAAGCCTTTATGAAGGATTCGGTCTGCCAATTTTAGAGGCGATGAAATACGGATGTCCAGTTTTAACAAGTAATGTTTCTTCCCTTCCCGAGGCAGGAGGAGATGCCGCAATTTACTTTAATCCGGAAGATGTATCGGACATCGCGGAGAAAATTGAAAAAGTTTTGTCAGACAAAAAACTTCGCGATGACATGATTAAGAAAGGGCACGAACAGGTTAAAAAGTTTTCTTGGGAAAAGAGCGCAAGACAGGTTTTGCACACCTTGGAAGAAGCAGCAAAACCAGTAAGCTAGAAAATAGTTGTGAGAAAATGGAAAATGGTAATGGAAACTGGAAAATAGATAATAGTTAAAAATATACAAATTTCCAATATCTAATTTCCATAACCAATATCAAATTTCTATTAACCAATTTCTAAATAAATATATGTTTAATAAAATCATAAGAAGACTTAAGGCAATACTATTAGAGTGTGACAATATGGTATTAAAATGCGTTGGTCACATTCCGTTTCATCACGTAAGGCGGTTTTTCTATAGGATTCAGGGCATGAAAATCGGCAAAGGCTCAACCCTGCACATGGGTGCTGTTTTTTACGATGCATGTAAGATATCGATAGGTCAAGATTCGATTATTGGAGAAAACGCGGTTTTGGACGGTCGAGACAAATTAATAATTGGTGATCACGTAGATATTGCGAGTGAAGTAATGATCTACAATGCAGAACATGATATAAATGACGAAAATTTTAAAGCCGTAACATCTCCTGTTGAAATCGGCGACTACGTTTTTATAGGGCCCCGCGCCATAATTTTGCCGGGAGTAAAAATCGGTAAAGGAGCTGTGGTTGGGGCAGGAGCAGTAGTTACACGCGATGTTGGGGAGTTTGAAATTGTGGGCGGCGTTCCGGCAAAAGTAATTGGCGAGCGAAAACTCAAAAACCCCACGTATCGTCTGGGAAGGGCAGCATGGTTTCGATAATTATCGTCACGTATAATTCAGCGAAATACATCGAAAGGCTTCTTGAGAGTATCTTTAAATTTAATAAAGACAAAGCTTTTGAAGTTATTGTTGTGGATAATAATTCGACCGATGGAACATTAGAGATAATTCAAAATTCAAAAGTCAAAAGTCAAAATTTGAAGTCAAAAGTCAAAATTATAGAGAACAAGGAGAATTTTGGATTCGCGAAAGGGATTAATATCGGAGCAAAAGAAGCGCGAGGAGAGTACCTTCTGTTTATAAATCCCGACTGTGAGTGGAATAAGGGTTCGCTAGATAATTTAGTTTCTATATTCGAAGAAGATGTCAATGTTGGGGTGGCGGGGGGAAAGATTTTAAATAGAAACCTAAAAAGTGAGAAATCGGCAGGTAAATTTTTAAAAACATCGGAAGTTTTTCTTACAGCATTAGGTTTAGATGAGACGTTCGGAATAAGATTCTCGCCAGGAAGAAATCAGCAGGTAGATTTTGTGAGCGGTGGTTTTATGGCTGTTCGTCGCGACCTATTTGCAAGATTTAACGGATTCGATGAGAACTTATTCATGTATATTGAGGACATGGAGTTTTGTTACAGAGTTAAAAAAGAAGGACTTGAGGTTGTATTCGATCCCTCAATCGAAGTAATTCACGAAGGTTATGCCAGTTCAAGTCGCGGGTTTGCAATCAGGAACATTCATAAGGGATTAATCTATTTTCAAAAAAAACACGGCAATCCTTTTTCGTATAGTTTTGTGAAGTTTTTACTTTTTTCTAAATCTTTTGCTCTTGTAGTTTTAGGTAAAATCATAAATAATAAATACTTAACCGATACATACAAGAGGATGCTCAAAGTATAGTTAAAATGGTTGAATAGTTGAATGGTTAAAAACCATGTAGCCATTTAGCTATTTAGCTATTCAATTTTATGAAAAAAATTTTCTCGTGGATTTCCGACAATATTTTATTTGTTTTCACCTTATTTCTTTTGGCATTTATTCCATTATTCCCCAAAATACCAATTCTTGATGTCCGGAATACTTGGGTTTATGTAAGAGCAGAGGATTTCGTTGTGCTACTTGCGTTACTTTTATGGTTAGTTTTTTTGTTTAGAAAGAAAATAACTATTAAAACCCCATTAACGGTTCCCATATTAATATATTGGACGATCGGTGCAATTGCGACAATTCACGGAGTAGTGCTGCTTTTCCCAACTCTTGCCAACGTATTCCCTAATGTTTCATATCTTGCTTATGTCAGACATATAGAGTATATGAGTTTATTTTTTGTTGCCTATTCTGCCATGCGGGATAAGAGTTTCTTAAAATATGCAATTACCGTCTTAGCGGTAACTTTAGTCGCAGTATCTCTATATGGTATAGGACAGAAGTTTTTCGGATTACCGGCGTATCTTACAATGAATGAGGAATTTGCCAAAGGAATTCCGATTCAGCTATCTTCTCTTTCCCGCGTGCCATCAACATTTGCCGGGCATTATGATTTTGCAGCATATCTTGTTCTTGCTATTTCAATACTCGCTGGTTTATTTTTTGGATTTAAAAACTGGCTTGTAAAAATAGGGCTTGCGGCAGCTATAGTTATAGGCGGCATTGTTCTTTTCTGGACAGTTTCAAGAATATCTTTTGTCGTTCTTTTTATAGCTCTTTTCTTTGTTCTTTTATTTGTAAAGAGGAAGTTGATTTTTGTTTTTTTGCCCGCTGTTTTTGCTCTCGCCGTCCTCTCTGTTATATTTCAACCATCAATTTTTACAAGGTTTGGTAGCACTATCCGCGAAACGGACGTTTTGGTGGATGCTCAAACAGGGAATGCCATTGGAAACGTAAAATTTGTCCCATTTTCATATTTTAAAGATAAAAGAATAGGTCAAAGTTTTGTCAAAGACTTGGGTGAAGTTCAGCACGCAATGAAAGGTGGAAAGATTGACGAGATTCTTGAAGTTGAATCTACTCGTTCATCTACTTTCAAGAGGCCAACCGATCCAGTATTTACTAAACCCTTAAAGTTTCCCTCAGAAGTCCCGGTTGTAACTGCAAGCAATGTTTCAACAGGAGAGAATTTACCGCAAGGAACGGGCTACATAAATCTTTCATTATCACCGGTTGTTAAAAGATTGGGAAATTTTTTCTACGAACTTGATCCGGATGAGGAAGCATCTCTGTCTGCAGAAGTTGTAATTCTTCATGGTAATTTTATTGTCAAAAGGGCCTCGGCCTACGACCTTTCCTTTACCACACGGTTTCAGGGGGAGTGGCCCCGCACTCTTGCCATATTTGCCAAGAATGTATTTTTAGGAAGCGGATATGGATCAGTCAGTCTTGCCGTTGATAATAACTATCTTAGGATATTGGGCGAAACAGGCCTTTTAGGGCTTGCCTCCTTTTTTGGCATATTCTTAACAATAGGCATTTACATAAAGAAAGTCTTACCAGAGGTAAGAAATAGAGTTGTTAGAAGTTTTGTTTTAGGATATGTTGCGGGAGTTATTGGTCTTGCGTTTAATGCAACTCTAATTGATGTATTTGAGGCATCAAAAATCGCCTTTTCCCTGTGGCTTTTGACTGGCATAGTTCTTGGAACACTCGCTTTATATCAAAAAAAACCTGTGGATTTGTATAAAGAACTTAAGGAAGCGGCAATTTCAACATATGCGTTTATATTTTATTTGCTGCTTGCAACAATTGTAATATTCTCGCCAATGATTAGCAACTATTTCACAGGAGACGACTTTACCTGGTTTAGGTGGGCGGCCGACTGTGATTATTCATCCTGTAAATCAATTTTCGAGAGAATTTACAAATATTTTCTTGACTCTCAGGGATTTTTCTTCCGGCCCGGTACAAAAATATTCTTTTCGGCAATGTATCCTATATTTTGGCTTAATCAGGTTGTATACCATATAACTTCGCTTATCTTGCATTTCTTAGTTTCGGTCTTATTCTATTTATTGGCAAGAAAGATCCTCAAGAACAATATTCTTGCAGGTCTTTCGGCACTATTGTTCCTTTTTATGAGCGGGTATCAAGAAGCCGTTTTTTGGATCTCCTCAATCGGATATCTGTTCAACGCGGCTTTTGCGCTTCTCGCACTTCTGGCGTTTTCTGTTTGGGATGAGAAAAGGAATCCACTATATTATATTGCAACTATTGTTTTCATATCCCTGGGCTTCCTTTTCCACGAAGTAGGAATTGTGACTCCGCTTCTAATAATTGCCTATAAAGTCGCTCAGGAAGGATTTGGATCAATAGGAAAGATCATTAAAAAGTCGGGCCACATATTTTTATTCTCTCCGATTTTAGTTTATCTTTTGGTAAGACTTGCTTCAGGAAGCCACTGGTTTAGCGGAGATTACAGTTACAGTATTATAAAGTTACCGTTCAATGTTCTCGGTAATATAATCGGATATCTTCTATTAACGGCTCTAGGTCCTTCCTCGTTCCCGGTGTATTCGGCACTGCGAACGGGGCTTCGGGATAATCTTTTGCTTGCGGCAGTCTTAGTTCCCTTGATCTTGGGTGCTTCTTACTTTGCATACAAAATAATTCCTAAATATCTATCCGCAGATGAAAGAAAGGTGACCGTATTTGGTATGTTATTCTTTGTGATAGCTCTCCTTCCTTTTTTGGGGCTTGGGAATATTACCTCAAGATACAGCTATCTTCCAACACTAGGGCTGATTTTGATACTGGGTTTGGTAATCAGAAAGATATTCGAATATCTAACTTCCTATGGACGAGACATAGCTATTATGAGCGTTGGTGTTTTGATTGCCATTTTTTCACTCTTCCATATCATCCAGGTTCAGCAAATTCACGGTGATTGGCAGACTGCAGGACAGAAGGTACAGAAGTTCTTTGTTTCAATCGATGAGCTCTATTCCGATTCATGGTCAAAAAATGATCTAAGATTTAGGTTTGTAAATGTTTCGATCAAAACAGGGGAGGCGTGGATATTTCCCGTGGGCCTTTCTGATGCGCTTTGGTTTGCCTTCCAAAATGACAACTTAAAAGTATATGTTCATTCAAATCTTCCTGAGGCTTTGAGTCTTGCAGGAACCTCAGTTCAAGATCATGTATTCGAATTTAAAGACGATGGAAGCATAGAAGAAGTAATCCGTTTCAAAGACGGCCACCCCATCATTCCACAATAACGTTTTTTTGATACAATAAAGCTAATGAGGCGGATTAATTGGGGCGGACTGAGCGACGGGTCCAAACGAATACACCCGACGGGTGGTATTGTATTGACACCCTACGGATTCTATAGTAGTCTGAGATATGTCGGCAAAAAGAGATGTATTGGCTACTGGGGAAATTTATCATATCTTCAATAAGTCCGTAGGAAATGAAACAATATTCTCTTCATTAAGGCATTTGACTCAGATTGTTAACTCGGTTGATTTCTATCGATATCAACAGTCAATGAGATATTCCAAGTTTAAACAAATGACCATAAAGCTAAGAGATTCATATCTGTCTGGTGTGAAAGATCATTTTCCATTAGTCGAAATTTATGCATTTGCTTTTATGCCTAACCATTACCATTTATTGGTGGAGCAATTACGAGATGATGGAATAAAAATCTTCGCATCTAATGTCCAAAATAGTTTTGCCAAATATTTTAATACAAAACATGATCGAAACGGGAGTTTGTTTCAAAATCCCTTTAAGAGTAGGCGGATAGAGGATACTGAGGATTTTATGCATATATCGCGTTATATTCATCTAAATCCTGTAACGGCACATATTATTGAAGTTGGCGATCTTAAAAATTACCCCTATACGTCTTATCAGTTTTACTTCCAAGATAAAAGTGCGAGTTTCGTAAAAACTGAATTCCTTTTGAATATATTTGGTGGATCGAAGAAATATAGCGAATTTATTAATGATGGGGTTGGTTACCAGAGAAATCTTGCAAAGATAAAAAATCTAATTTTAGAGTAAATGCCGTGAGGTGCCAAGCTAATTCACCCGACGGGTGTACCACTAGTGTACCACTAATCATTTTATTGAGCTAGTAATTTGTTAAGCTTTCGTAGTTTATTTCTCACAACCCTTTTTGAATTGAAAGATAGAGCGAAGCGCGTTTCGGGCTTCATTCTAATACCGGCGAGGCTCTTTTCCGACCTTTCCAAATAATCAGAGCAAGCAAGCATCTGATCTGTGTACCATCTCCTGATCGGATCATAATTCAAAAGGTCTGAGAGCGTAGGAGCATTTTTACATCTGTCCAAATCAATTCCGTAACTCTCTATATCTTCAGAGGATATATTAATTATTCCTGCCCTCATGTCTTTTGTAATATCTCGTAGATTAAACATTGTTCGAACAGCCATGGTTATATCAGCAACTTCCTCTTTGTTATAATTTTCTCCAGCGAGTTTTAGACCTCCTTCTACGCAGGCGAAGTCTAGTTTATCGAAGTAATCATCTAGTTCCGCTTGTTTAGGAAGTCTTCCAGTCCGACTTCTTTCTTCGTCGAAGATTATGGTGTCTAAAATCGCTAATGTTTCCTCACTTAAATCAATGTTTAATCTTCTTGTCGCAAATGCAAAATCCAAAAGAAGGACGTCCTCTTTATCTCCAAAAATGTCAGTGGCGCTGCCTGTCAAAATCTTTCGAGCGAGCCCCTTTTTTTCTAAGAGAAAGTCTTCTTTTGAGGAATAACCGCGGGGCAACGGCTTATCTCCATCAGCAATATCATCAGCGTGTCTTAGCCAAAAATAAGAGGATTTAAGAGCGCGAGCTCTATCTCTACCTCGGATTCTATAAACCCAGAATGATAAAAACATTGGTCCGTATTGCATGGCACCTTCTATTCCTCTACTTGCAATTGCTGTTCTTGCGATTTCAAGATGCAGACGATTCGCTTGCCTGATTGTAGCATGCGGGTTTTCCACAAATTCAGAAAGATTTATTTTTTCTGGCGGAAGAATAGGCTCTCTTTCCATTTCTCGAGATTATAACAAAAAGTTTGATTGATGCTATAAAATAAACTAGAATTAAGCTTATGAGAAGGATTTCTTGGGTTTTGGTGGGGATTTTTGTGCTTGGATTTATTGTTAGGCTTTATAGGTTTGATAATCCGGTGGCGGATTGGCATGCTTTCAGGCAGAGCGACACAAATGCAGTATCGACAATTTTTGCTCGCGATAGTATAAACCTTTTATACCCCCGGTATTTTGATATCTCAAATATTCAATCTGGCACTGACAATCCAAGTGGGTACCGATTTGTAGAGTTCCCGATTTATAACGCAGTCCAGGCAGGTTTATTCGGCGTATTCGGAATATTAGCGCTCGAACAATGGGGCAGATTGATTTCTATTTTCGCAAGTCTTGCAGGAGCATGTTTTGTCTATCTTTTAGTGAAGAGATATGCAAGTGAACTTGCCGGATTTTTTGCCGGCCTTTTTTATCTTTTTCTGCCATTTTCGATATTTTTTGGACGGACAATTCTCCCTGATCCATCTATGGCAGCATCGATTCTTGGAGGAATTTATTTTTTCGATCGCTGGCTCGAAAAAAGTATTAAGTATAAAGTATTAAGTATAAAGTATTTGGTGCCATTCGGTTTATCAATTCTTTTTACAGCACTGGCGCTTTTGCTCAAGCCTTATGCTCTTTTCTTTACACTGCCAATGGCGTATTTAGCGTGGAAGGCGTTCGGGGTCGATTTTATAAAAAAATGGCAACTCTGGGTGTTCGCAATTTTATCTTTAGTGCCTTTTACTCTTTGGCGGTGGTGGATAGGACATTTCCCGGAAGGAATTCCAGCGTCAAGTTGGCTTTTCAATGGTGACGGAATTCGTTTCCGACCGGCATTTTTTAGGTGGCTTGGTTTTGAAAGAATAACGAAATTGATACTGGGGTATGTAGGAATTTTGTTCGTGGCAGGTGGCTTGTTTGCCTTGAGTAAACGGAGTGAGTCGAATGGGTGGCAGTTAGATAAGAATGCGGGATTTTTTCTTTCATTTGCTGTTGCATCGGCGCTTTATGTTTCGGTTATAGCAACGGGTAACGTAAGACACGACTATTATCAAATTGCCATAATTCCTACAATTAGTATCTTTGCCGGTCTTGGAGCAAGTAAATTATTCGAATTCACCTCCGAGAAGAGCAATCACGTTACTGCATCTGCCGTTCTCGGGGTTTTAATTTTGACATCCTTTTATTTTTCGTGGATGCTGGTTCGGGATTACTTCAATATTAATGATCGGGGAATGGTTGCGGCCGGAAAGAGAGCCGATGAGATTTTGCCAAAAGATGCAATCGTAATTGCGCCTTATGACGGAAGCACAACCCTGCTTAATATGAGCGCAAGGCGCGGCTGGCCCACATTTCAAGAACCAATTGAAAAATTGATCGAGCGGGGCGCAACGCATTTGGTAATTGCAAATCCCACCCCAAGTGATTTTAGCGGATTCGGGACAATGTATGAACACGTTTCGTCAAGCAAAGAGTATTTGATATTAAAACTAAAATGAAAAAAGTCTTATTTGTCACTTATGATTTTCCTTATCCCACGAATACCGGGGGAAAGAATCGTGCCTATCATATGCTTAAATATTCTGGAGTCGATATTAAGAAATATTTATTCTCTTTTGTAAGAGATAATGCATGGAGGGATTCGGTTGTAGAAATGGAAAAGATAGGCGTTGAAGTCGCGGGAATAACCAGCCGCAGAAAGGTAAGGGATATAAGAAATATATTGGGTTTATTCTCCGGTGATTCAATTTTTAAAACTCTTTACCTCACATCCTCGATTCTCACGGATTTACTGCGGATTATCGCTGATAAGAAAATCGACATTGTTCACTTTGAATCTTTTTATACAGCCTTTTATATATCGGATAAGATTAGAAATCTTGGAGCAAAGCAGGTATTCGGAACTGAGAATATTGAATACAAGATGTATGGCGAATACGCACAAAAAACGAATATCCTTATAAGACCTCTATATGAATTCCAGGTTGACAAAATTCGCAGCGAAGAAACAGCGCTGTTTAAAAAGGCCGATCTTTGCATTACGGTTTCTGATACCGATGCTCGTGAAGTAAGAAAGTATGTTGGCGAATGCGAAATAATACGAAACGGCGTTGATATTGATGATTATAAATTCAATCTTCCTAAAAAAAGAAGAGGAACGAAACTTCTATTTGTAGGAAATTTTACTTATTTTCCAAATATAGACGCAATTAATTATTTCTATGACTCCGTCTTTAAGAATTTAGGCAATGATATAACTTTAACAATTATTGGGAAGAAAGCAAGAGATTTGAAGTTCGCGGATGACAACAGGGTTATAATTAATGAGTTTGTTCCTAAGATTCAAGATGAGTATGAAAAAGCGGATGTAATGGTTGCTCCTATCAGACTCGGTGGGGGTACAAACTTTAAGATTCTTGAGGCTATGGCTGCCGGTGTTCCTGTTATTTCTCTTTCCCAAAGACTTGAAGGGCTTGACGTAAAAGACGGAGAGCACTTGGTGGTCGTAATCGAAGAATCGGAATTTAAAGAGAGGCTTGAAAAGATGTTAGATGATTTAAACTTAAGAAGAAGACTAGCAAGAAACGCTCGGAAACTGGTTGAGCGTGAGTATTCTTGGAAGGTAATCGGCAATAACCTAAACACAGTTTGGAATAACCTATAAGTAGGTAAGTTGTAAGATCTAAGATGTATGAAATTACTTAAATCTTACATCGTAAAACTTAAAAGCTAGTATGGTTGACCTATCTATCATTATTGTCTCCTTTAATACCCGGGATTTGACAATTGAATGTATTCGATCGATTGTTCGGACAGTTAAAAAGAATTCTTATGAAATAATCGTGGTTGATAATAATTCAGAGGACGATTCAGTCAGTGAAATCTTAAAACTTAAGCTCGCAAACTTAAAACTTATTCAAAATAAGGAAAATGTAGGTTTTTCACGAGCAAATAATATTGGCGTTAAAGAAGCAAGAGGCCGGTTTGTTCTGTTTTTGAACACGGATACGGTTGTTTATGAAAATACAATTGACGGGGTGGTTGAGTTTATGGATCATAATAAAGATGCGGGCGCTGCAACATGTTTTGTTCGCCTGCCAAGTGGCAGACTTGACGACGCTTCCCATAGAGGATTTCCAACACCATGGAGAGCATTGTCGCATTTTTCAAGTCTTTCGAAATTGTTTAAAAAATCAAAAATATTTGCAGGATACAGTTTGGGACATTTAGACTTAAACAAAACTCATGAGGTTGACGCTTTAGCTGGCGCATTTATGTTGGTCAGGAGAGAAGCAGGGGAACAGGTGAGATGGTGGGATGAGGATTTCTTTTGGTACGGTGAGGATATTGATTTTTGTTACAGGTTAAAAGAGCGGGGTTGGAAAATTTATTTTGTTCCAGAATTTGAAATCCTTCATTATAAAGGGGTATCCGGCGGACTTAAAAAAGATTCAAAAAGCTATTCAACCGCAACCCGCGAAATAAGAAAAAGAGCCCATGAAGCAAGATTTGCCGCTATGAGAATCTTTTATGATAAACACTACAAAGATAAATACCCAAGTATAATTAGGATGTTGGTGCTAACTGGAATTGCGTTAAAGAAGCGTATCTCTGGTTGGTAAAATGTATGATATACGATTTAAGAAATTACTTACATCTTAAAACTTACAACTTAAAACCATGAGGATTGGTATTGATGTTCGGCTTTGGAATGAAACAGGAGTAGGGCGTTACATTCGTAATCTTGTTTCGAATCTTATTCAGCTCGACAAAAAAAACGAATATATCTTGTTTGCTCGTACAGATGATGAAAAAGCAATTAAGTCAGTTGTCAGTGGTCAGTTGTCAGTTGTCAAAGCAGATTTTCCTTGGCATTCAGTTACCGAACAAGTCTTATTTCCCAAGCTTTTAAACAAGGAAAATCTGGACTTGATGCATTTCCCATATTTTTCGGTTCCAATTTTCTATCATAAGCCGTTTATCGTCACGATTCATGATTTAATCGTCAATAAATTTAACACGGGTCGAGCGTCAACATTGCCTTTATCCTTATATCTAGTAAAACGCATTGGATACTATGCGGTTTTATCAAACGCGGTTTATAGATCAAAAAAAATTATTGTTCCCTCAAATGCGGTCCGCGACGATCTTTTGAAAACTTATCTCAATATTGATCCTTCTAAAGTTGAGGTGACATACGAAGGCGGCATCGACCACCTGCTACGTGCTACCCGCCACACGCCACTCATCGAAGGAAGATATATTTTGCGTGTAGGAAATTTCTATCCACATAAAAATATTGAGGGATTGCTTTCAGCATTCAGAGATTTTCTCTACGATAGTTACGAAAATCATGATGTAAAGCTTATCTTGGTTGGAAAACGAGATTATTTTTTCAAAAGGATAGAAAAACAAATAGAAAAATTAAATATAGGGGCAAATACGATATTTTTTGAGAACGTTAAAGATTCTGATCTTTTTTCGCTTTATTCCAATGCGACAGCAACCATCGTTCCATCATTCTTAGAAGGCTTTTCATTGACGGCAGTTGAAGCAATGTCTCTTTCCTGTCCAGTCATTGTTTCAGACATTCCCGTCCATAGAGAAATTTGTTCAAACGCCGCTATCTATTGCAACCCTAGCGATGTAAGTGATATAAAACAGAAAATCTCCTTTGCGTGTTCATTAATCGAAGAATCCCGAAAAGAATTAATTGCCCAAGGCAAAACGCGCGCCAAACAATTCTCATGGAAAGAAATGGCGAAACAAACGCTAAGCATCTATAATTCGGCAGTTAAAGAAAAGGTTTCAAGCTAATCAACCCTCCGGGTTGTCTAGATCCACACCTCTTCTTCGAGAGACTTTATACACCCAAAAGTTGCTATCGCAAAAATTGGGTGTGTCTTATTTTTTATAGACTTGGGTGTGGGTGCCGATGTCAATAAAATAGGCAATGTTATTATGAATATGGTACACGACTCTTACGTCTTTAGTGACAGAAAATGCTCTAAATCCTGTTAGGTTTTTGCCAAGTGGGTGATCTGAAAGAAGTTGGTTCGAAGGGTCTTCTAAAAATAGGTCATATCTTTCCTCGAATTTGTTTACTAATTTTGGATTAGACTCAATTCTTTCCTTGTATGCTCTTTTAAAACTTTTCGTGAAGTAGGTCTTCATGAACGGAGCATTTTGAAGAATTCCTCTTTATTTTTTGGCTTATAGATATTTTTTCCTGCTTTGATATCGGCAAGCGCTTTTTTAAATCTTCTTTCTGCGGTGGGGGAGAGATCAGTTATTTCTTCAGGTTCCTCAATCCTTAAGGTTAACTGCTTTTTTGATAGCTTTGTTAAGATGACTCGAATTGCTTCCTGTAAGGACGAAAAACCCATATCAGAAGCAACAGTTTCTGCCATGCTTTTTAAACTTTGGCTCATTGGAACTTGAACTATTACTCTCTGCATAATAATACGATTGTATAGGTTTGGTATTGACTTGTCAAGATGTTATAATCTTCCCATGAAAGTGGCGTTGGTTTATGATAGAGTCAATAAGTGGGGTGGAGCGGAGCGTGTTATTATAGCTTTGCGCAAAATTTTTCCCGATTCGGTTTTGTTTACATCAGTTTACAAAGAAGACCGCGCTTCTTGGGCAAGAAAAATTCCAGTAAAAACGTCGTTCCTTCAAAAAATCCCGTTTGCATCTTCTCATCATGAAGTTTTTGCAACTCTTATGCCAGTTGCATTTGAATCGTTCGATTTTTCAGACTTCGATTTGGTTATATCGTTAACTTCTGAGGCTGCAAAAGGCATTATTACAAAACCTCAGACGAAACACATCTCGATTATTTTAACGCCCACAAGGTATCTTTGGAGCGGACACAAAGACTATTTTTCGAATCCAATTTTTCGAATTATAATTTGGCCGGTTGTTTCCTATCTTCGTTTTTGGGACAAAATTGCAGCACGAAGGCCAGACAAATTGATTGCAATATCGGAAACAGTTCAAAGTCGAATCAAAAAGTATTACGGATTAGAATCGGAAGTTATTTATCCGCCATTAATGATGCGCCCATTAAATTCGAAATCCGAAATTCGAAATCCGAAACAAATTCAAAATTCTAAATTCAAAATTCAAAACTATTTTTTAATCGTTTCGAGACTAGTTCCCTATAAACGAATCGACCTTGCTGTAAAAGCGGCAAATAAGGTTCGCGCGCCGTTAAAGATCATAGGAACTGGAAGCGAATTCGATCGTCTTAAAAAAATGGCGGGACCGACTGTTGATTTTTTAGGATATGTTTCTGATTCGGATCTTAAATATTACTACGCAAATTGCAAGACACTTGTGTTCCCCGGAGTTGAAGATTTTGGATTAACCATGGTTGAAGCGCAAACCTTCGACAAGCCTGTTATTGCGTTTCGGGGTGGTGGGGCAGAAGAGATTATAGTCGAGGGGAAAACCGGTGTATTTTTTGATAAACAAACCGTTCAATCATTAGCTTCGAAGTTGAAAAGCTTCCGGGCAAGCCGCTATAATGGGAAAGATTGCCGTAAAAATGCTAATAGATTCTCATTCGAAAGGTTCAAGGCTAAAATCTTGGGAATTTTATAGTGTTCAATTATGGTAAAGTTATTTTATACTAATTTAAATACTGCGAATTTATGCGAATATTCGCATCATTATCACTAATTAAATTCGCATTTCATTAGCATTTTATGAAGGCTGTAATTTTTGCAGGAGGAGTTGGGACAAGGCTTTGGCCCTTATCAAGAAAACACACTCCAAAACAATTCGAAAAAGTAATTGGCGAAAAATCAACATTGCAATTGGCATATGATCGCATTTCTCCAATTTTTAAACCTTCGGATATCTTTATCTCCTCGGGCGAGAGATATCGTGAAATCCTGCATGGCCAGCTTCCCAGTATTCCTCGCGAAAACTTTATTCTTGAGCCTGAAATGAGGGATGTAGGAGCGGCGGTTGGATTGGTTGCCGCAATTCTTGAGAAAGTAGCTGATTCAGAACCCTTTATAATTCTTTGGAGCGATCATCTTGTTAAAAATGAAGGGCTATTTCGCAAAATCCTAGTTACTTGCGGAAAAATCCTTGAGAACAAACCTAATAAAATAGTTTTTATTGGGCAGAAATCGCGCTTGGCCACTCAAAACTTAGGCTGGATTGAATTCGGCGAAAAGATAAAGGACATTGAGGGTTTATCAGTTTATGAATTTAAGAGCCTTCATTACCGTCCGGATTTAGCAACAGCTGAGGAGTTTCATGCAAGTGAGAAGCATGCTTGGAATCCGGGTTATTTTGGTACTACGCCATCATTTTTAATGTCTTTGTATCAAAAATATGCCCCCCAAATGTATGACGGTCTTGTTAAAATCGCTTCTTCATATGGAACTTCTTTGTTTTCAGACACCTTATCGAACGTCTTTCCTACATTTGAAAAAGTATCCTTTGACAATCTTATCCTTGAGAAATTAACGTCCTCCGACGGTTATGTTATTGGTGCAGACTTTGGTTGGAGTGATATTGGCGCTTGGGAGCAGCTCAAAGAGGCGCTATCGACATCGGAAGAGGAAAACGTTACAAAGGGAAAGGTTATGCTTGAGGATTCAAAAGATAGCCTTGTATTCAACTATACAGATCAAATGGTTGTGGGCATAGATCTTTCCGATTATCTTGTTATTAATACTGAAGATGTGGTTTTGGTTTGCCCTAAAGAATCTGTTCCTAAGATTAAAAAACTTGTTGAATCGCTGTCCGGAACAGAACACGAGAAACTAACGTAACAAGTTCGGTTATCGGTTACGGTTACGATGCCCGTTTCGTAGTTTGGTCACGTTTAACGTAGAACTTAACCGATACGGGCTTCGTTACCGACAAACGTTATACGATATTTTATGGTGTACGATTTTTTTAAGAGACTTCTTGATACAATCCTTTCAATTGTTCTTATAATTATTTTTTTGCCTGTAATAATAATTGCCGCCATCGCAATAAAACTTGACTCTCTAGGGCCAATATTTGCAGATACCCCGCAAAGAGTAGGTAGATACGGCAGATTGTTTAGAATGTATAAATTTAGATCCATGGTTCAGAACGCGCACGAAATTCTTTTAAACGATCCTGAATTCAAGAAGCTCCACGAGGAATATAAGAAAGGAGGATATAAATTAAAAGAAGATCCAAGAATCACAAACATAGGCAGGATAATTAGAAAATATTCAATAGATGAAATTCCGCAGTTTATAAACGTTTTGCGCGGCGAGATGAGCATTGTGGGTCCTCGAGCTTATTATCCTGATGAACTGCGCGACCAGCAAAAAGAATACCCCAGCACACGCGAGTCTGTAAAAATCGTGCTGTCGGTAAAGCCTGGGATAACAGGAGTTTGGCAGGTAACCGGCCGATCTGAAATTAATTTTGATAAAAGAATACAGCTTGATGCAAGCTATGCCTCAAAGAGGTCTATTCTCTATGATTTGTGGATAATCATCCAAACTCCATTTGCAATGCTTTCAGGCAAAGGCGCCATGTGATTTTTCTGCGCAAAATCACAACAATTAACATTTGACAACTGACAATTGACAGAATTGCTTTCGTCACATGTTAAATGCCACGTGTTACATGTTGGATTAGGTTTGCATTTATCCTAAAATTTTGTTTAAAATAAATAGTTGGCCCAAATTTTATAATATTTTTATGGATGAAGGATTTAAAAAAATTGAATTTGATTCAGTTTTGAAAAAAGACTCTACTTCAAGCGAAGCTCCCCTATCTACAAAATCTAAGACCCTCTTGAGGCCAAAAGTTCCTATAAAAATAAACTTTTCTAACTTTTTTAACATAAAAAGATTAGGGATCATAGGCGTGATCTTAATTATATTTGGGATCTTAATGTTCTATGTGTCGTTTCGTGCATTTGCCGTATACCAGAAGGCCGATAAGGTTTATGATCAGGCAAAAAAAGCATCGGATGCTGCAAAGAATCAGAATATAGTACTAGCCAAGGAAGAACTTGTTAAAACCCGTAAGGCAGCAGAGGGTTTGAAACAAGAACTCTCATCAATTGGTTTTGCAAAATATATTCCGCTTGCAGGGCTTTATGTTTCAGATGCGGAGCATATGGTGAATGCCGGAATTCACGGGATTGATGCGGCAATTATTACGGCGGACTCTCTTATTCCATATGCGGACGTCTTGGGGCTTAAAGGAAAGGGGACGTTTGCCGGAGGTTCAGCTGAGGATCGAATTAGGACTGCCGTCAGATCCCTTGGGAAGGTTGTTTCTAAAATTGACGATATTGAAGTTAAGGCCAAACTGGCAAAAGAGGAAATAGATCACGTCAATCCAGCGCGGTACCCGGTCCTTGGCCCGCTCAAAAAAATTCATAATCAAATTGCCTCTGCAAAGACTCTTGTTGACGAAGGGGTTGTTGCCGTTGAACAAGGGAAGCCTCTCATAAAAGTACTGCCGGAGCTTTTAGGCGATACAAAATCTAAAAAATACCTTATATTGTTTCAGAATGACGGAGAACTGCGTGCAACAGGCGGATTCTTAACATATTATTCCATCTTCAGAATTGAGGAAGGCGTAATTCATATTGATTCATCAAATGATATCTATAGGTTGGACGACTCTATTCGTTCGCATCCTCAAGCCCCCGAGCTAATTCGTAAATATTTCCCCAAAGTCACCAGATTTTATATAAGAGATAGCAACCTTTCGCCCGATTTTCAAAAATCAATGGAAACGTTTCGTGAATTTTATGAGGATTCTCGTAGTGCGACCGAGATTGACGGGATAATTGCAATTGATACAGACTTCTTGGTTCATGTAATAGGCATATTGGGCGAAGTACAAGTAGGCAATGCATTCTTTAAGGCGGAGAATGATCCGCGATGTAATTGTCCTCAGGTTGTTTATGAATTACAGTCTATTACAACAACTCCGGTCGGGTACATAAGAGAGGATAGGAAAGGAATAATAGCAAGCCTTCTATATGCCACAATGCAGAAAGCTCTGGGAGTATCTCCGGGAAAATATTGGGGGTCTCTAATCCAACAAGCAGTAATTGATGCAAACGAAAAACATATACTTTTTAGTGTAAATAATCCGGATGCGCAAAAAGGACTTGCGGCTTTGGGGTGGGCTGGGAACATAAAGGCATTTGACGGAGATTATCTACATATAAATGATATTAATTTTTCAGGCGCAAAAACCAACATGTTTATTAAGCAGAACTTAAGGATTGATTATAAAGTGGGAAGCGACGGTAGTATTGAAAAGACGATAACCATTGATTATAGAAATCCTGAAAAGCACTCGGACTGTAATCTTGAACGCGGAGGACTTTGTCTTAATGCCATTCACCGCGATGTCCAGAGGGTTTATGTTCCTCGCGGATCAACACTTGTTTCAAGCAAGGGTTCACAGGTTAAGGTTGAAACAAAAGAAGATCTTGGGAAGACCTATTTTGAAGGATTCTTCACTGTCAATCCTCTTGGAAAAGCAACAATCACTTATACTTATAAATTACCCTTTAAAATAGAAGGTAGCAATCTTCCTGTGCTTATTCAAAAACAGCCTGGGGTTGAAGTACTGCCTACAGAAGTTTATGTCAACGGCAAGAGAGTTGAGAAACTTGACTTAAGAGGAGATAAGATACTAAACTTGAAGGTGTAACCTTCAAGTCCCGGACCATGATCCGGGACTAAGACTAAAAATAAACGTTCTGGATCCCGCATCAAGTGCGGGATGACAAAATGCATTACTTGAAGGATCGCGGCTTTATACTCAAACGTGTCAATTTTGGCGAGTCGGATCGCTATATAACTATCTTCACCAAAAACCATGGCAAGATAGATGTAGTAGCAAAAGGTGTTCGTAAAATTACCTCACGGCGTGCTTCATCAGTCGAACCTCTTAACTTAATCGAATTTCAATCCGTCCGTTCTCACAAAAACTATGTTTTAACAGAGGTTAGACTTATCGATTCTTTTGAAGAGCTTAAGAAGGAGATCCAACATATCAAAAAAGTTTTTCTAATGTGCGAGCTTATCGATGCAGTGCTGCCCCGCGAACAGCGCCATCCTGACGTTTTTGATCTGATCGAGCGTGCTTCGCACAGGATGGTCGATAACAAGAAAAATATCCTTTACTTTCAGGCAAAACTTCTGACGCTTCTTGGATTCTGGAATCCAAATTATGCATTTAAAAACGAGGATCACCTTGCCCAATACACGGAGCAAATAATTGAACGAAAACTCAGGAGCCGACATATTTTCGAATCGTAGCCAATGGCAAAGGAAAATAATCGAGCGGAAAGTAAACACGTTAAGATAATAAGAGGCGGCGGCGGACCTTCGGGCGCCGTTTATGGGTTGGGTTTTATAGGCGCCCTCGTCTATTATATCCAGCATGCAGCAAGCTTCTGGGAAGGAGTGTTGGGTGTTATAAAAGCAATACTCTGGCCCGCTCTTCTAATCTATAATCTCCTCGAATTCTTCAAAATATAATTGGAAATTCCCCCAAAAAGCAGTATAATTTCGCCATGAAACTCAAGGAAGTTTTAACGCCTATTCCGGTGACAAAGGACGCGAGCGTTCATATTTTGAAGAATCCTGTTTTCGATTTCGAGGCAGCTATGACTTCAAGAGGATGGGCCGATGAGTTTGTGAGCGAACAATTTCCCCAAAATAGATTTAGCGCTTTAAGAATCGCTATAGCGCTTGGATATTATAATTATTCAATTGCGTCAAGAAATTTCCCTGAAAATTATGATTATGGTAACCAAGTTGAGCATCAAATAATGAAATTGGCCAAAACCGAAGCCCTCGCCCTAGGCATTCCTCACCTTCCGACAATAGGATTTGAGGTCGAGTCCCCGAGAAAACCCTACATATTAGGAAGCAAGAATGTAATTAATTTTGAAAAGTATGAAGAGCTTTTTAAAAATATGGGTTTTCCAAAAAACAGAGCTTCATCTATCTCTATGTGGGAATTCTCTCCTCCGCCGTCTTTTTCATCAGATGTTCAAGTCTATATTTTAAATCAGCTTATTGCCGGTGGGTTTATTCCAAGTCTTCATGATAGCTCTGCGCCTGAAGATATTAGAGCACATTTAGACGATAAACTTGTTTCATTACATATTAATATAGGACTGCCAAAGACTGCGATTAATCCTTCTTCTAATAAGCTGCGAAGCGATAAAAAATTCGAAATTTTTAATATGGTTTTTGCTCTTGCGTTTACATCCCCACTAAGATTCACGAGCAAATCCGGACAGCCGTTATGGACCAAAAAAAGTGCAGAATTTACGGAAAAAGGCTTTGGGCAAGGCGGGAGGTTTGAGATCAAGGATCTTGAGGCTAGAGACGCAAGTGTTTATAGGCTAATGAAGGAGATTCAGCTTTTGGGCGCATGCTTACTGGTAAGTACAGAATCAACAGATGAAGAGCTTGCGGAAATTTGGCATACGTTAAAAAGGAATATTCAAAAAGCCTTTAAGGCAAGAGGATATGTCAAATTTCCCGAAAACGATAAAGGCGAATATGCCAAAACAGCCCTAGACAGGGAGCTTGTTCGCTCTCTAAGAAGCATCATTACAGCCTCAGCGCACGAAGCAAAATCCCTCCTCTTCAGTCCCTCTCTGCAATTCCAGCCAAAAAGGGAATAGAGGCAGATGCTCCGAAATTTGATAGTGCTACTACAGAATAAAAACCTGCTTTGATATAATGATTTCATGGGAAATTTAGTCGATAAGGTTGTTGCTTTGGCAAAGAGACGGGGGTTTGTTTATCCTTCTTCCGAGATCTACGGAGGCTTAGCAAATACGTGGGATTTCGGTCCTATGGGTACGCTTCTTAAGAATAACATTAGAGATCTTTGGTGGAATAAATTCGTCTTGTCACGCGATGACATGGTGGGCCTTGATGCATCGATTTTTCTTTCGCCAAAAATTTGGGAAGCATCAGGCCATGTTGCAAGTTTTACAGATGCGCTTATTGATTGCCGGAGCTGTCACTATCGAACTCGCGCTGATCATTTGATCGAAGATAATGTTCCCGACATTAAAGTCGAAGGCTTGCCGGTTGAAGAATTGACGAAAATTGTTCGCGAAAAACAAATTAAATGTCCAAAGTGCGGCAAACACGACTGGACGCAGGTCCGTCGCTTCAATTTATTGTTCGAAACATCTGTCGGAATAATCGAAGAAGGGAAACAAAAAGTTTATTTGCGGGGTGAGATTGCGCAGGGTATTTTTATCAATTTTAAAAATGTGCTTGATACAACCCGCGTTCGTATACCATTCGGTATCGCTCAAGTTGGAAAAGCTTTTCGCAATGAGATCACATTAGGACAGTTTGTTCATAGGACTTTGGAGTTCGACTTAATGGAGTTTGAGTATTTCCTCAATTCAAAAGATTGGGAGGAGAAATTCGAGTACTTTAAAAATGAGATGTGGAATTGGACACAAGAATTGGGGATTCGAAAAGAAAATCTTCGCTGGCGCGAGCATGAAGAGCATGAGCGATCGCATTACTCCAAAAAAACCATGGACATTGAATATAAATATCCGTTTGGGTGGAAAGAAATGTTTGGGATTGCATACCGTACCGATTTTGATTTATCGAATCATGCCAGACACACGGGCAAAGACTTATCTTACACCGACCCCGACACAGGAGAAAAATTCGTTCCTCACGTTATAGAACCGACTTTTGGCTTATCTCGTTTGGTCGGGATCGTATTGTTCGATTCCTATTCTGAAGATGGTGATCGAATTGTACTTAAATTAAATCCAAAACTTGCACCATATAAGGCTGCAGTATTTCCGCTCCTTGCAAACAAACCGGAGCTGGTTTCGAAAGCTCGTTCGATATATGATTCGCTCCGATCGGATCTACTCATTGCCTGGGATGAAAGGGGAAATATCGGTAAAAGGTATTTTGCACAAGATGAGATTGGAACCCCGTTTTGCATCACAGTTGATTTCGAATCGCTTGAAAACGATACGGTTACGGTCAGGGATCGAGATTCTGCAACACAAGAAAGAATTAAAATAGAAAATCTAAAAAAATATCTCATCGAAAAGCTTGTTTGATATACTTTGTTCTATTGACAATTTTAAAAATTCTCTGCAAACTAGAAATTGATGCCGTTTCGTAGAGAGATTGACCCCCGCATTCCGGCACTCATAAAAGCAGATTTTCTCCTAAGGAATCATCGTGATCCCAAAATTACTTTTGCAATGAGTGATAAACTTGTGGTAAAAACAGAAGCGGAAAGGGAACAACTCGCTTCCGAACTTGAACTATCAGAAGATCCGAAGAAAAGAAGCAAGCAAATTTTAGGTTACAGATCCTACATTAGGAGTATAGATTATCCGTGGTGGCGGAATGGTAGTGCTGTGCAGTCTGAAGTTCCAAGTGTGGTTGTCCATCCAAGTGGGAATGGTCGAGAAGCTTCTCCTGGAGAAATCGTTGAGGTTCGAGAACTTACATAGCCTTCCGCTTGACTACAATTCTTGTTTCTGTATATAAATAAATATGGAATTTATTAAGAAAAATGCTTTGATTGTTGGTTTGATTGTAGTTGTTGTTTTGGGAATTGGCGGATTTTTTGTCTGGAATCAATTTCAAAGTCAAACTCTTACTCCAAAAGGTGAGGAACAGCAAAACGTAAAACAAATGTCACCGGAGGATATTGGCCTTGAGCTGACGTTGCGTTCAGATGGGAAAGCCGTTATTGTGAAGGCTACCAAAGTCGAAGGTATTAAAAGCTTCGAATACGAATTGACATATGATGCGCAAGTCACAGAGGACGGTGAATCGGCTACGGTTCCAAGGGGAGCGGTTGGGGAGTTAACAATTCGTGGAGGAATAGCCCAGGCTGAGGTTGATTTGGGAACCTGCTCTGCAAACGTATGTAAATACGATAAGGTTGTAAGCGATGTTAAGGTAGTAATCAAAGTCAATTTTGAAAACGGCGAAATAGGCGCCGTAGAAGATACTATCCTCCTTGAAGAAGAATAGCACTAGCCGCTCGTGTACGTTTTTCTCAGACCCGCTCGGTAAGTTTTTACTCTGTTAAAGTTATCCACCCCTCACTAAATGAAAATCGCATATTCATCTTTATTCTTACATTAGTATCTTTCCTGGGCGATTTTCAGTTGTCTTCGAAAAAGTACACTTCGTGTCTAATCGATTTGGATTACTTAATGTTACTACTTTGTATGAAAACAGCAAGATTTCCAGATATAGCGTAAAAAGGAGTATTTCCACACTATTTTGGTTCATTTACCTATTGACATACCGTGAAAAGTAGTTCAAAATGGTATAAAGTGGGAAAAAGTGGGACTGGCAGGTTCTTCGATCCCCGGAGGTAAAACACCATGTTAATAGGTCAGTATGAGGCAAAGATTGATAAAAAAGGAAGAACGGCAATTCCAAAGAAATTTAGAGAAATTCTCGGAAACAATATTATAGTTACACTTGGATATGAAAGCTCACTTATTGTCGTTTCAGAAACTCAATGGCAGGCTTTACTTGAAGGTACGGCCGGCCGCCCCTTTATTGAATACGAAACTCGCGAAACACAAAGGTTCCTACTTGGAGGCGCCGCTTCCGTGGAGCTGGATAGCAAGGGAAGGTTTGTATTACCTCCGTACCTTAGAGAATTTGCAAAGGTTGAAGACGAGATCGTATTCCTAGGGCTTTCACGTTACGTTGAGATTTGGGATAAAAAACGCTGGGGCGAATATCGGGGGAATCTTGAAAAGAATATAGAACGGATTTCGTCTCGATTAGTCAAAAAGGGGGAGAAAAATGAATAATTTTCCCCGATTAAATTGGGGTTTTCACACCCCTGCTCTTTTAAAAGAAGCGGTTTCCGCGCTAAATGTTCGGCCGAACGGTAAGTATATAGATGCGACAATTGGCGGCGGAGGACATTCGGCTGAGATCATTCGAAGAGGTGGAAAAGTGTTAGGTATTGACCAGGACGAAGATGCCATTGAGTATATCAAGAAGAATCAAGAATCTGGAATCGAGAATCAGGAATTGGTTTTAACACGAGGAAATTTCAAAGACATCGAAAGGATAGCTCGGGAAAGAGGATTCGTAAATGCGGACGGAGTTTTATTTGATCTGGGATTCTCGAGCTATCAGATGGAAAAGTCGGGGAAAGGATTCAGCTTTTTAAGAGATGAGCCGCTTGATATGAGGATGTCAATCGAAACAAAGCTAACAGCAAGAGATATAGTAAACAGTGCAAGTCGCGATGAACTTTATAATATTTTTAGTAAATTTGGTGAAGAAAAGAATGCTTACGCATTTTGCGATAGTATTGTTCGGGCGCGTTCAATAAAGCCGATCGAAACAAGTCGGGAACTTGCAGAAATAGTTGCAAGAGCAAGCGGAACACACCTTCGGGGTGTTACTCGATTGCATCCGGCAACTCGCGTGTTTCAAGCTTTGCGAATTGCGGTAAATAGCGAAATTGACAATTTGAAAGAGGGACTTGCGGGCGCTTTTGAAATTCTTGCTCCAAATGGAAGATTGATTGTAATCTCTTTCCATTCGCTTGAAGATAGGGTTGTAAAGCTCTTTTTTGCAAGATTAGCAAGAGAAGGTAGGGCAATTTTAGCAAACAAGAAGCCAATAGTTCCAAGCGAGGAAGAAATAAAGGCAAATAGAAGAGCAAGAAGCGCGAAATTGAGGATTTTAGAGAAGATAACTAACAGTTAACAAATTGACAAAAACAACAAATTAACCTATGAGTAAACATTTAAAGTTAACAATAATATTTTTGGCAGTTGTGGCTTTTATAACTCAAGTAGCTAGTATATACCTGTCTAATACTAAATCACTTGAGAGTATTGAAGCTACAAAACTTCGGACGCAAGTTGCAGAGCTCTCGGAGAACAATATAAAACTCCAATCAGAGGTGTTAACCCTTTCATCTTACAATACTATATCGTCTCGTGCGGGGGAATTGGGATACAAGGAGACCTCAGGCTTTGTCTCGCTTTATGATCCGGTTGAGGTTGCTCGTACAAGATGAGATGGTCTCCGGCCCCGAGGGCCTCTGGCCTGGTGGGGGAAAAATTACGATTTGCTCTTGTCCTTGTCTTCCTGTGCTTTTTTTACATCGCCGTAATTGCTAGGTTATTTTTATGGCAGATAGTCCGCGGATCTGGATTATCGGATCTAGGCCGCGCTCAAAGCTCTCAAGTTCTGACAATTCCGGCCATTCGAGGGGAAATAAAATCAAGAGATGATTTTCCTCTTGCTACCAACACTATTTCATATTTTCTTTATACCAACCCCAAAATTATAAAAGATAGACAAGATTATACTGAGAAACTAAGTACCATTTTGGCGGACGATCCGGCATCAGTCTCGGCAAAGCTTTCATCTGACCTATACTGGGTGAAGCTTGCTACCGGACTTGATCAAGATAAAAAGCGGGCGATCGAAAAACTTGCGCTTGCAGGGTTAGGTTTTCAGCAAGAATATACTCGATTTTATCCCGAGGCATCTATGGCGGCACATTTAATTGGGTTTTTAGGCAAAGATTCGCAAGGACAGGATAAAGGATACTTTGGAATTGAAGGACGTTATGACCAACAACTCTCAGGGCGTTCGGGAAAGCTTTATGCAATTCGTGACGCATTGGGCAATCAAATAGTAGGAGATACACGGGAGGATAAGAAAATTGACGGGAGAAGTTTAAAGTTAACGCTTGATAGGACTGTTCAATTTACGGCGGAAAAGAGGCTTCGCGAGGGAGTTCTACGATATAACGCAGAGGGTGGAAGCGTGGTTGTTATGGAGAGTGAGACAGGAGCTATTCTTGCCATATCGTCAATTCCTTCATTTGACCCTCAAAAATACTACGAATTTGACCCAGGCTCTTACACAAATCCCGTGTTGTCGAACGTCTATGAGCCGGGCTCAACATTTAAGGTGCTTATTATGGCTGCGGCAATTGATGAGAACAAGGTTAAACCCGAGACCCGCTGCAATATTTGTTCGGGACCGATTCAGGAGGGGGATTATAAAATAAGGACCTGGAACGATAAGTATTTTCCAAACTCTACGATGCGAGAGGTAATAATTCACTCTAATAATACGGGAATGGTTTTTGTGGGGAGAAAATTAGGACTCTCGAATATGATTAAGTATCTTAACAGGTTTGGGATTGGAAAAATAACAGGGATTGATCTTCAGGGAGAAACAACAGGGGTAATTCGCGATAAAGATTCATGGTATCCGATAGATTTGGCAACGGCCTCTTTTGGACAGGGAATTTCCATTACGCCGATTCAACTAGCAAATGCAGTCAATGCTATAGCAAATGGGGGGAATCTTATGACCCCATATGCTGTTTCACAAATAATTACGGAAGAAGGTAAAAAAATAGACATAAAACCAAAAATTAAAACAAAAGTTATTAAGGAATCAACGTCAAAGATAATAGCCGGCATGATGGTCTCGGCAGTTGAGGAAGGAGAGGCAAAATGGACAAAGATCAAAAATTATAAAATTGCTGGGAAAACCGGGACTGCCCAGATTCCGGTTGCGGGACACTATGACCCAAATCAAACAATAGCATCATTTGTAGGATTTTTCCCGGCAGACAACCCTAAAATCACAATGCTGGTTCTAGTGGACCGTCCCAAGACATCAATTTACGGCTCCGAAACCGCCGCACCTATCTTTTTTAACATTGCCCGCGATCTCATCAAGTACTATAATCTGCCATCACAATAATCTAGAAAATAGTTAATAGATAATAGAAAATAGTAATGGAGAATTGAAAATAGAAAATGGTAATTAAATTCCAATTTCCAATTTCTAATTTCCGAACCATTTTCTAATTTCTAATAACCAATTTCTAGCTAGTGGCATGTATTCGATGTATTTAATATAATACTATTCTCATGTATAAAAAGATATATTTCATGGGGATTAAGGGTGTGGGGATGGCAACTTTGGCGATTATTGCCAAAGAGGCTGGATTTATTGTGGAAGGAAGTGATGTCGAGGAAGAATTTATAACGGATAAAATACTGAAGGAGGCAGGGATAGATAGTCTAATTGGGTTTAAAAAGGAGAATGTGGAGAACTTTTTTGGGACAACTCGACCTGACGAGTGTCTTTTTATTGCCACAGCGGCTCACGATGGTTTTGAAAATCCGGAAGCAGTTTTTGCTCGGGAGAACGATTACAGGGTTATATCTCATGGGGAAGCGGTCGGATTATTTATGTCGGGAGAATTGTTCGGCCGAAATGACATCGAAGGTATTTCTATTTCAGGATCTCACGGTAAAACTACAATTGCAGGAATGACAGCAGCATGTCTTTCACGCTTGGGGTCCGACCCTAGTTTCACCGTTGGGACGAGCGAAATTTTTCAGATTGGCGCCGCGGGGCATTATGGCCGGGGTAAATATTTTATAGCAGAGGCTGATGAGTACCTCTCCGAACTAAAATTCGATCGAAATCCTAAATTTTTACATCAACATCCTAAGTATTTAATCATAAACAACATTGACTTTGACCATCCGGATTTTTTTAAGGATATTGAGGAGGTTCGGGAAGCATATAGGAAATTCGTATCGAATCTAGATTCGGATTCAACTCTTATTGTGAATGGCGATGACGGAAATATTAAAAGTATCACGAGCACCACGGGTATAAAGGGTATCACGGGTGATGGCAGTCGGATTAGGGTTTTTACTTATGGGGCTGATGAGGGGAATGAATTTGTAATAAAGAATTTTACCCAGCGCCATTATGGTGCTGGGTTTAACCAGGAGGTTTTTGGTTCGCACGTTTTTGGTTCGCACTTTGAAGTCTTTCGAAAAGATACTTCGCTTGGAATATTCGAATTATCAATTCCAGGATACCATAACGCCAAGAATTCGCTAGCCGTTATTGCGCTTCTTATTGAGCTTGGTTTTTCGATTCAAGATATTCAAAGAGTCCTTCCCGAATTTAGGGGCATTAAGAGGAGAATTGAGGGAATCGGCGAAACCCCCGATGGGGTTTTAATATTTGATGATTACGCTCATCACCCAGAAGAAATTCGAAAAACTCTCGAAGCAATAAAAGCTACATTTCCAAACAAAAAAATTACGGTTATTTTTCAAGCACATACTTACAACAGAACAAAGGCTCTTCTTTCTGAGTTTACCTCCTCTTTTGCGGGTGTTTCAGAACTAATAATTTTGCCGACTTTTACATCGGCTCGTGATCTCAGCGAACATGGGCTCGCGGAGGACCGAGAGTTCGTTGAAAAAGTTCGGACAGTCCAACCTAATGTGAAGTTGATTGAAACGCAAACGAGTGTGGTAGAATACATCAGGAAAAACGTTAAAGGATCGGATAAAATAGTAATTACAATGGGAGCAGGAGACGTTTATCACGTGGCGGAAAAACTAGTATGAAAAAATATATTATAAATGGTGGGAGTAAGCTCGCTGGGGAAGTCGCGGTTTCAGGAAGCAAGAATGTGGTTTTAAAAGCAATAATTGCCGCGTGTTTGACAAACGAACCCGTTGAGATCAAGAACGTTCCTCTAATTTCAGATGTTTTAGTAATGCTCGAGCTCGTTAAAGAAATTGGCGGGCATGTTAAGCTTTCGGGACACACGGTAAAAATTTCTGTCGAGAAAATAAGAAACATCAAAATTCCTCTTGAGATGGGGGCAAAAATTAGAACATCTTCTATGTTTTTAGCCCCGCTTTTAGCCCGAAAAAAGGAGGCATTAATTCCAAATCCCGGCGGTTGCAGAATTGGAGCCCGTCCCATAGATCGTCATATTGAAGGACTTGAAAAAATGGGGGCGGTTTCAAAATATAACAGTCGAGACGGATATTTCCATGTTAGAACCAACGGATTAAAGGGTACAATGTATCGTTTCAAAAAAAACACCCACACAGGAACAGAAACGCTTATAATGGCGGCAACTTTGGCTCACGGAAAAACCGTTCTTGAGAATGCTGCACAAGAGCCCGAGGTCGATGATCTTATTGGTCTTTTGAATTCAATGGGAGCAAAAATTAAGAGGACAGAACCTCGAACAATTGTAATAGATGGAGTTCAAAAGCTTCATAGGGCAACTTTTGAGATTCCCCCCGATAGAAATGAAGCTATAACTTTTGCAATCCTTTCGGCGCTAACAGGTGGTGCAATTTATATTAAAAACATAGACCTTTTAGATATTAAGAATTTTGTTTCGGAGTTTAAAGAAGCAGGGGGAAAATGGGAGAAAAAGGACTCAAAAGCAAGATTTTATTTGACCGGCTATGTTAAGCCAACGCACATATTGACCGCACCTCATCCGGGTTTTATGACCGATTGGCAGGGACCTTGGGCTATTTTTATGACTCAAGCGGAAGGTGACTCTACTATTCATGAGACAATTTACGAAAATAGATTTGGGTACGTTAATGAACTTGCGAAAATGGGAGCGGATTTGGAAATTTATCAACCTGAAGTTGTGAATCCAAAAGAATTTTACAATTTTAATTATCGCAAAAATGGTAAACATGGGTTAAAGATTCACGGCAAGACTCATCTCCACAATGCAGTATTAAATATCTCGGACCTACGAGCCGGCGCATCGCTGGTAATAGCAGCTTTAATTGCAAAAGGAGAAAGTATAGTCTTTGGAATTGAATATCTTGAACGAGGATATGAAGCTTTTGACAAGCGACTTCGATCACTTGGGGCAGACATAGATGTTATTGAAGAGTCTCTTGAGGAGAGATCTCGCTATGCGGGAGAAAGAGGAATAGTCTAATGCAAGCAGTACTACTGGCAGCAGGAGAATCAAGTAGATTCTTCCCACTGAACCTGAAACACAAATGTCTTGTAAAAATTGCCGGAGAATCATTGATTTCGCACACTGTCCGAGCTGTTAAGCGCGCTGGTATAACTGATATCACTATAGTAACCGGCAACAACCGTAACTTTCAAGATGTTTTGGGGAATGGCAAAAAGTTTGGCGTTAAAATTCGATATGTTATTCAAGAAAAGCCAACTGGAGCGGGCGATGCTCTTATAGTTGCATCAAAATTTCTAACGGGAGATTTTTTTTTAGTTAATTCAAATCATGTAGAGTTTGATGAGTTAAAGCACGCAATAGACTTAAATAGAGGCACAAATAAGGAACCGGTTCTTCTTGCAACGCCCGAGCCATCGCAAAGAAAATTCGGAGCGCTTAAAATAAATGGCGATAGGGTACTTGAAATTTCCGAGAAGCCCAAGAGTAGTCGTGGATTTTCAAATTTACGAATTGTTGGCGTTTATTTTCTTAACCAGGATTTCGTTAAAACTCTTAAAAAAATTCCATCAACACATTATTCCTTGGAGAACGCTCTAGATAAATACGCAAAAGAAAAGAGAGTTCTTCTTGCATTAACAAACCATAAAATATTATCTTTAAAGTATCCGTGGGATCTTCTTAATATCAAAAACTACATACTTTCAAAACAAAAAAGAAGTATTTCAAAGAAAGCGCGGATTGCAGGTAACGCACAAATTGATGGGAGTGTAGTTATAGAAGAGGGCGCACAGGTACTTGAAAACGCAGTTATAAAAGGACCATGCTACATAGGTAGAAACGTCTTCATAGGGTCTAATTCGCTTGTTAGAGATGGATCAGATATTGAAGAATCTGCCGTCATAGGTGCATATATGGAAGTGAGGGGATCGCTAATTTTGGAAGGAACAAAAACACATTCAGGATTTATAGGTGATTCTGTACTTGGGCAAAATTCCAAAATTGGAGCTCTATTTGGAACTGCAAATGTTCGCCTGGATAGAGCTAACGTCCGTTCCGTGGTTAATGGAGAAAAGATAGATACAGGTTTTGGGTCTCTTGGCGCGATAATTGGCGATAATGTGGTAATTGGAGAGCGGGTTTCCACCATGCCCGGAATAACTATTGGAAATAATGCAATTATTGGACCATCCACAACCGTTATGAGAAATGTTGATTCAGATACTACATTTTATACAAAATTTGCCGAGTTTGTAGAAGAAAAGAAAACCCTGCCTGCTCGCCTCGATAAAGCTATGGCGAAGCGGGCCGGCAGATACGGCCGCCCAAAGAGATCCTGAAACGAGCTTGAAATGATAATTAATTAAGAAAGATAATGGCGGATCTTGTTTTTAGACTAACATCAATATTCTTTTTCTCCTTCTTAATATTTAATGCTTTTTCCTGGGTCAAGCTTTGGGAAGATAAAGAATACAGAGCAAAGCGCATTTTAATATACATTAGAGAAACAAAAAGAGGGAGAAGTTTAATATTAGGATGGGAAAACCTTGTCAAGATATTAGTAATTTTTTTATATGGCTCGACAATTTACGTAAGCGGCCTTGACTTTTATTACCATCTATTAATATTTTTCCTCTACTTTTATTTTTTTCTAAAGATATTATATAAAATTTATAATCGTGAATTTTTATTGCCGAGAATTTCTTTTAATGTTATCCTAATAATACTTCTTACATTGGCTGTTTCGATCGTTTTATATCTTCTTCCCCCATTAGATCAATTCCTTTGGATGGTTATAATTGACAAACTATTGCCGTTTATTACAGCTTTCTTTATAAGTATTTTTTTAGTTTTCTTTGACTTTAAACAAGACACAATCATAAATCGAGCAATTGATAAATTTAATAAACACAAACATCTCCTGACGGTTGCCATAGTTGGAAGTTACGCTAAAGGCTCAACTAAAGAATTTATTACAAGAATATTATCGATTAAATTCAACGTGCTTGAAAATGATACGCCCTTTAATAGTGCTCTCGGAATAGCAAAAACAATTCTCTCAAAACTTGATACTCGCAAGCAGGTATTTATAGTTGAGATGGAAGACTACAAAAAGGGAGATGTATCCGAGATGTGCAATATAGCAAGTCCTAAAATAGCAGTTATTACGGGAATAAACGATGAAAAAACTTCTGTTTTCGGGAACCTTGATAATGTAATAGAATCAAAATATGAAGTAGTTGGCTCGCTGCCAAGAGACGGAATTGTTATTTTATGCGGAAATAATCCCAATACAATGTCTTTATATAGTCGAATTAAAAATAAAAAATTTATTTACTCTTTTGAAGAGGCGGGTTTAGCATCGGATATTTATGCGTCAAACATTAGGATTTCTCGCTTTTCGGTATCTTTTGATGTTCGCGTCTTTGGAAAAAAACATAAAGTATCAGACATTAAGCTCGTGGGATTACAAAACGTAGAAAATCTTCTCCCGGGATTTTTTTTAGGACTGTATTTAGGTATAGATTTTTCATTGATTAGAAAGGAGTTATTGCGCCTTCGTCCCTTGCCAAGAACAATGGATCCTGCGAAGAACTCCAAAGGCTCAATTTTGATAAACGACACATACAATACTCACATTAACTCTATAAGAGGGGCAATTGAATATATGAAATTATATAAGGGAAAGAAAATTTTGATCCTTCAGCCACTTACGGAGCTTGGCAAGAACGCGTACCAAGATCATTTGGAATTAGGAAAAGAGATTGGAAAAGTATGCGATTATCTTTTCCTGACAAATGATAATCATTACAAACCTTTAGTTATAGGGATACAGGAGGAAAAATCTCTTTGCCTTGTCCAAGTTTTGCCCCCGGCAAAAATTGCAAAATTTGTTGATAAAAATACCAAAGCGCCCGACATAGTTGTATTTGAGGGGAGGGAAGCTTATAATTCATTCTCGCTTATTGCGTCTAGATCCATTTTACGCTTATAATTAATTTTTATGGCATCCTTCGATCCGCTCAGGACGAGGATGCAAACAATAAATATGGCACAGGTTTTTGGATTTGCAATACTATCCTTGACAATAACGGGGATACTCCTTGTCCCTTTTATAGATTTATTATATAAAATTAAACTTCAAAAGCGTCACAACCATCATCGTGATGTTTTTAATCAGCGCGTCAGATTACTGGATAGACTTTCGGTCTGGAAAGTTGGAACTCCGTTTGGCGGAGGACTCTTGATTATTCTCGTTGTAACTTTTCTTTCTCTCTGGGCATATGGATTGCTTCGAGTGGATGTTAAGTTCTGGGAATTATTTGTCCTACTCTTTACATTTATAGGGTTTGGTTTCTTAGGTTTTTACGATGACCTTCGTAAAATATTCAATACTCATACTGGTGTTTTTGGACTGAAACTGGCTCATAAATTTGCAATCCAATGTATCTTGGGACTGATAATTGGGGCCGTGATGTATTTTCAACTCGGGTACTCATTTGTTTACGTACATTGGTTTGGAAACATAGTTCTTGGGGCTTTATATATAGTTTTTGCAGCCTTTGTCATTGTCTCGTTTGCAAATGCCGTAAACCTTTCAGATGGTTTGGATGGGCTTGCGACTGGCCTTCTTGTTATTTGTTTACTTGCATTTCTTGCCGTTTCAGGATCCATTATTGATCCATTCCTTTCTTTATTCATTGCAATTTTAATAGGGAGCGTTCTGGCCTTTCTATACTTCAATATTTATCGCGCGAGACTTTGGCTTGGAGATGTGGGAGCGCTTTCTCTCGGGGCGGTATTGGGCGCTGTGGGACTTTTGACCGGAAAACCATTGCCAGTCGCATTAATTGGAGGCGTATTTGTCCTTGAAGTGGGATCTACACTTCTTCAAATTTTGTCCCGCCGTTTTTTGGGTAAACGAATACTTCCTGCCACCCCAATCCACGTTTATTTTATTAAACGAGGGTGGGAGGAGCCTAAGGTTGTTATGAGAGCGTGGCTTCTTGGTATAGTTTTTGCGCTTCTTGGACTCTACATCGCTTTTCTTTGAATTTGGGGCAAAAATAGGATAGACTTCTTTTAGATGAAAAAATCCGGACTCCTTGTTTTCTTGACATCGGTAACGCTTTCTCTAATTGGCATATTTATCCTCTACGAAAGCTCTACATACACGGCATTATTGTCAATCGGAGACAAATATTATTTTGTTAAAAACCAGGCGATTTGGTTTATTTTAGGCGTTGTTTTGTGTCTTATTATTTCAAAAATTAATTATAAAAACTATTACAAACTAGCCCTGCCTCTTTTGCTTGGATCTTTATTTCTTTTAATTCTTGTTTTTTTCCCCGGTATTGGCCTTAAGCTTAAAGGGGCCCATCGTTGGTTGAATTTAGGATTTATTGTTCTCCAGCCGTCGGAAGTACTTAAAATTACCCTGACGGTTTACCTTGCTGCTTGGTTGTCGGAGAGAGAAAAAGGACGGCTGATGGCTTTTCTAATGCTTCTTCTGTTATCAATTCTTTTGGTAGTAATCGAACCGGACTTGGGAACGGCTTTTATAATTGCCGCGACTGCCACAATTGTATATTTTCTATCTGGAGCGCCAATTCGAGACATGATATTTATAGCTTTGTTACTTACCGGAAGCATATTTGCACTAATTAAGATTGCACCCTATAGACTTGAAAGACTGCTTGCTTTTCAAAATTTTGACTCAAAGAATCTTTCTTCCGCGCCATATCATATTAAGCAGATTTTAATTGCTCTTGGCTCAGGGGGATTAGCAGGTCTTGGTTTCGGAAATTCGATCCAAAAATATGCTTATTTACCTGAATCAACGACCGATTCAATTTTTTCAATATTTGCTGAGGAAGCCGGTTTTGTGGGGGCGAGCGCTCTGATCGGATGTTTTATTGTGCTCACAATTATAGGTTTTTACATTGCGCAAAATACTAAAGATACTTTTGGAAAATTACTCGGAGCAGGCATAGTCAGCTTTATAAGTATTCAGGCATTTGTTAATCTTGCATCCCAAGTAATTTTAGTTCCACTGGTAGGAGTTCCCTTACCTTTTGTTTCTTACGGCGGCTCGTCATTAATTATAAACTTTATCGCAATCGGAATACTTTTAAATATCGCAAGACACAAGACCTAGTTTATAAGGTTTATAAAGTTTTTAAAGTTTGTAAAGTTGAGTACTTTATGAACTTTACGAACCTTACGAACGTTACAAACTAAAAGATGAAAGTACTAATTACGGGGGGACATTTTTCCCCTGCATATAGCTTAATTAAAGAGCTTGGCGCGCGAAGACATGAAGTAATAATCGCCGGTCGTCGTTATCCCTTTGAGGGTGATAAAACCGAAAGTCTTGAGTACGCAATCGCCAAAGAGGAAAATCTTCCATTTTATGAAATAAAAACCGGTCGCTTTCAGAGAAAATTTACTGCCTATACTATTACATCCCTTCTCAAAGCTCCGATTGGGTTTCTCACATCGATTAAAATTTTATCCGAAGCAAAACCCAATATAGTTTTAACTTTTGGCGGATACATTGGCCTTCCAATATCTTTGGCGGCACAATTCTTGGGTATCCCGGTAGTTTTGCATGAACAAACGCAAAAAGCAGGACTCGCAAGCAGAATAGTAGGTAGGTTCTCAAGGAAGATATGCGTATCATTTAAAAGCTCGGCCAATTTTTTCCCCGCCCATAAAGTTGTAATGACCGGTAATCCTGTTAGAATTGAGATTTTTGAGTCCAAGGGTGAAATTTCAATTCCAGAGGGTAGGGTGATATACGTTACCGGAGGCAGTACCGGCTCTCATTTTATAAATTCCGTGATTTATGACATTCTTGAAGATTTACTCCGCGATTTCGCAATAATCCATCAAACCGGTGATAGTCTTAAGTTTCGTGACTTTGAAAAACTTTCGCATAAAAAACTAGCTCTACCGCAGAATCTTGCGAAAAGATATATCCTTAAGAAGTTTATTTATCCACGCGAGATAGGAGACGTATTGAGAAGAGCCGATCTTATTATTTCGCGGTCGGGAGCAAATATTATATTTGAGATTATGGCAACGCAGAAAATGAGCTTACTTATTCCACTTCCTCATGGACAAAATCTCGAGCAGCTTGAGAATGCAAAATTCCTGAAGAATCTTGGCGTAAGCGAGTACGTAGAAGAGAATGATGCAGTGCCAAAAAAAATTTTAGATATGGTTCGAAATATGTTTAAAGATCAAGAAAGATACAAAAATAATATGGAAAACGTACGCGAGTTTGTAATAAAAGACGCAGCCCAGCGAATAGCAGATGTAGTTGAAGGGGTTTATGGTGAAAAGAAAAGTTAGAAGGAATATTAAAAAGACAATTTTTGCTTTATTGATCGCAGCTTTAGCAATTTCGGCCGGCATATTGCTCTCTCTTTCAGTTAAAAATCTGTTTCCGCTTCTTAAGTTTTCAAGCGAACAAAAAGATGCTATTATAAAGCCGGTTTCAGAATTTGCAACCCGCGAAGATTTGTCCAAGATCTTATCCGACAAAAATATTATTACGGAATATTTAGTTGAAAGTTCCGCATCAAGTTTATTTATAGGTCAGGTTAAAGATGGACCTAAAGTTTATTTCGCAAAAACTCGCGATGCTAAATGGCAGGTTGTGTCTTTGGAATTGATTCTTAACAAACTTACGATAGAAAATAAAAAGCCCGTACTTATAGATCTTCGGTTTGAGCAGCCTATTGTAAAATTCTAGCACATATAATAGTATAAGAACAAGAGCAAATAGCTACATAGTTAGAATGGTTACATAGCTAAAACTATTTAACTATTCAGCTATTTTAACTATTGTTCTAAATTTTATGGCTGATTCACAAATCGTCGTAGGAGTAGACATAGGATCCTCAAAGGTTGCAGCCATCGTCGGTCAGTTGCAAGAAGACGGTATTAATATTTTGGGAGTTTCAGAAGTTCCGGCGAGAGGAATAAGGAAAGGGCAGATAGTTGACATAGAGGAAGCTTCTTCTTCAATTAATGCTTCGCTTGATCAAGCCGAACGCATGGCAGGATATTCTGTTGATCGCGTTTTTGTTTCATTGTCAGGAGTTTACATATTAAGTCAGAATTCAAAAGGAATTGTTGCAATTTCTCAGCCCTCTGGGGAGATAGGCCCTCAGGATGTTCAAAGAGTCCTTGAGGCGGCTGGCGCTATTTCAACGCCCTCTACAACTAGTATTCTTCACGTCCTTCCAAAAACATTTACTGTTGACGGAGAAACGGGCATTCGCGATCCTGTCGGCATGACAGGAGTGAGACTTGAGGTGGATACACACATAATTACTGCGAATTCCGTCTCGGTTAAAAATGTCCAAAGAGTTCTTGAACAGGAAGCCGGAGTAGGCGTCTCATCGGTTGTATTTTCAGGACTTGCTTCCTCATTGGCCGTTCTTACAGAAACCGAAAGGGAACTGGGAGCAATTCTAGTTGATATTGGCGCCGGAATTACAAATATTTGTATTTATGTTGAAGGGGCGCTATCTTATTCGTCTGTTATACCGATTGGTGCTCGCCACATCACAAATGATCTTGCTATTGGGCTTCGAATATCGCTTGAAAGCGCTGAAAAGATTAAACTCTATCTTTCAAGAAAGTACGGGAAGAAAAGCAAAGAAGCCACCGGCCCAGACGCCGCCCCAGAGGGTTCTGCCCGGAGGGAGGGTCTCCGGCCCAGTGGGGAAGAGGGATCAAGCGATGATATAGATCTTGCAGGGCTTCATTTGATTGAAGACTTAAAAAAAGTTTCTCAGAAAACACTTGTGGACGGAATAATAAAACCAAGACTTAATGAATTATTTACTATGGTTGGGATAGAACTCAAGAAAAGCGGCTTTGCCACGCAGACTCCGGCCGGAGTTGTAATTACGGGAGGCGGGGCAAGGACCGCCGGTGCCGAGGAATCGGCGAAAAGAATGTTGTCAATGCCTGTTCGAGTAGGAATACCTGCTAATGTTACGGGTTTAATTGATGACATTGAAAACCCGAGCTTTGCAACATCTGTTGGGCTTCTATTCTTTGCTAAAGGTTTTCAGGGTCAAGAAGAAGGTTCGTTTTTGGACGGAATTCTGCGTCCTCTCAATCTCAACTTCACCCGCGGCATATTCGGTTCCATCACAAAACTACTCAAGACTTTCCTCCCCAAATAACAATTGACAAGGGGATAAAGATACTTATAATATATCCGTAATTATGGTTTCAAGGTTTGAGATAGATATTCAAAAGGGGCAAGAAGAATCTTTCAGGGCACACGTTGCTTCCTTTGAAGGCGCATTAATTCAAAAAGATGAAGCAAAAATTGCCCAAGAAAAAGCACAAGAAGCTGCACATTATCAAAGTTTGGCTGACCGTATTCTACTGCGCGTACCTCCAGAACTTGTCGAGAGAGTAAGTAAAGGCTACAGGAAGCTCTTTGAAGACGCATTCAGTTCCGACTATACCGATTATGAGCTAAGGTTTCACCTTAATACACCAGAAGATATTGCTAAGGCAGGAAGGGTTCTTCATAATATATTTTCTCAGAGCGATCACAGGCGAAGAAAGCCACAATACTTAGCAATAGTAATTGAACGTTATGGTCTTCTTACAGGAGAACCAAAATCACAAAAAGAATCATTAGCTTCTGTGGGTTATGGAAAAGTCTCACCTTGGCCAGGACATAAGGCTCTCTCCGAAATATTTCTTGAGTTTGATAATAGCGAGCATCCAGATATCCTCGAAGTTACGTCGCAACAATAATCCGAGTTGTCCTTGCATTGATTTTAGTTTTGTGATAGGATGGGCTTAATTACTGATAGCCATGTTAATTAAGCCTCAAACTACTTCTTTTGCTAGAATCCGCGTAATTGGTATTGGTGGTGGTGGATCAAATGCCATAAATTCAATGATCTCTGAAGGACAAATAAGAGGTGTTGAGTTTATGTCTATAAATACCGATGCCCAAGCCCTTTTAAATAACCAGGCAAATGTGAAAATCCAAATTGGTGAGAATTTGACTCGGGGTCTTGGATCAGGAGGGGATCCTGAAATCGGGCAAAAAGCCGCTGAAGAATCTCGCGAGAAAATAAAAGAGATGCTTGAAGGTACAGACATGGTATTCTTGGCAGCCGGAATGGGGGGCGGAACGGGAACAGGTGCCACTCCTATAATTGCCGAGGTTGCCAAAGAGATAGGGGCACTTACTGTTTCGGTTGTTACAAAACCATTTTTGTTTGAGGGAACTCGACGCATGGTCGCGGCAGAAGAAGGGATAGAACAGATCAAGGAGAAGGTGGATACTCTAATTGTTATTCCGAATCAGCGAATTCTTGAGGTAATAGATAAAAAATTGTCATTGCTTGAAGCTTTTAAGGTAGCAGATTCTGTTCTTACCCACGGTGTTCAGGGTATCTCCGATTTAATAACCATTCCGGGGTTAATTAACGTTGATTTTGCAGATGTTAAGACCGTTATGACGGATGCAGGGTCTGCGTTAATGGGTATTGGAATCGGAGTTGGTGAAAACAGGGCACAACTTGCCGCGCGTCAAGCAACCGCATCTCCACTCCTTGAGGTTTCAATGGAAGGCGCACGCGGAGTGCTTTACAATATTATCGGGGGAACAGATCTTTCCATGGCAGAAGTTAATGAGGCATCAAAGATTATTGCATCCGCTGCGGATCCTGACGCAAACATTATTTTTGGCGCAACAATTGATGAGAATCTTCATGACCAAATTCGCATAACAGTTATTGCTACCGGCTTTGACGAATCAAGGAAGAGACTTCAAGAATTAGTGGAAAAGCCGGAAGAAGCGGGTGAAAATGGAGAGCCTATTTCGGCGACCCCTCCACAAGAAGAAGAGTCAATTTTTGACATCCCCGCCTTCCTCCGCCAGAAGAACTAATTATCAACTCGTTTGATTTTTCAACTCTTGTAGAAAGATGATATAATAATTCTATGAAACAAAATAAGATCAATTTTGTAAACCTACTTAAAAGGTATAAAGATGGATGGGTAGGAATTTCACAAGATCATAAGAGAGTAATTTTGTGGGGTAAAACCCTTAATGAAGCAATAAAAAAATCAAAAGAATTTAAAGAAAAAGTTTACTACTTTCCTGCGGGTGAATCATACTCCAATTTCGTGGGTTTCATTCTAACGCATGGTAGTACCTTATAGCCCATTACCTGATTTTAAGGACAAAATAGTCCTTGCCCCACTTTTACCCATAACATTTAAAAATGGAAAACATGAATTTTCCACTTTTGCTCTCGTTGATTCAGGTGCAACAGGTGCTGTGATATCTACAGTTATTGCCGACGCTTTAAGCATCAAATGGAACAAGATTCCTGTATCGCACGGTCTTTCTATTGGCGGATCATTTCGATCTCACAGATTCAATGGGCTAAAAGCAGAGATTTATGATCATGAATTTACATTAAGTATGGGGATTATTGAAGCCGCCGCGCCTTATAAATGTATATTGGGCCAGAACGATTTATTTCAAAGGGCAAAAATTATATTCGAAGCGTATAAAAATCAGTTTGAAATAATCTTCAGAAGCTATAACTAACTTATATCTTATAGTAGAGCATTTACGCACGAGACAATTTCCAGGAGCAACATTTAGCCTCAAAACTATGTCGCAATAGCAATGTTGTGCGACATGGAGAATGATTGAGCTACAGATTTGGATATAATATAATGTTTAAGGCACCATGAGCAATGAAGACTTAAAAAAAGACTTAGAAAATTTCTTAAAGAAACAACTAGACCCTATCAACCGGAGGAATATAGAGCAGGAAAAAGCAAGACATGAACGGTTTCTAGAGAAGCATGCGGAAAAGTCCGAAAAATTATCTGAAAAACATTCTTCATCAATAACACAACTCATTACATTGGAAGGTGTAATTCTTACGGCGATAGTGATATTTGCAAATCCACAGGAAGCTACAATTTGGCTTACGCTTGGAATTTGCTCTATTTTGTTTAGTTTATTCTTTGGTATCTGGTTGCAAAATATAGCTACGCAGGCTGATTACCAATCACAGGAGTGGGATTATGAACAAGAAATGAAACACTATTGGTGGTCTAGGGAATTATGGAAAGATGAAACTGTTAAAACCGAAAAAGAAGTAGTTGAACCACATCTGAAAGAGAGAGAAGATGCTTACAAGAAGACATTCACATATAAGGTATTAAAATTTTTCCATTTAAACCATGATAGAGTAGAAAATATTTTTAAGACATTGTTCTTAATATCTTTACTCTTTTTAATACTCCACTTTGTAAGCCTTCAATTTGAGGGAGTTAGATTTGGGTTGGATGTAGCTAAACCTTAACCCAGCCACGATACAGTGGGTTTTCCTTTAGCTTCTTTTCAAGCGCATTGAAGGCTTTTGTTGTTTCATATTCTCCGGTGGGGTCAATAAAGTCCTTAAAGAAAAGTTCTGCGACTAAGTATCTATTTATGTCATTTTGTGTTCTTGCGTTTTCCCTTGCCTTTGCAATAGCGTCTATGTAAGTTCCCGCCCCTTGTGGCAAATGATAAGAAGGGATTTGGCGTGGCGGATACAAGTGCGATACTTGTTGGTGAACCTTAACAACTTCTTTCAGAGTTTCTTTATAATCCATGCCTAATTATACCACACATGGAAGAGTGTTAAAACTAGCCGCATTTTTAGTAAAAGTCTTTATATTAGATTGTGGTTAGTGGTATGTTATGGTATTATTTGCTGAGATGAATAATGATGAAGAAAAAAAGCGGGATAAAGTAGAGAAAGGTGCTACAATTCCTACTTCTCCGGATCAGCTACCAGAGGATATAGGTGGACTCATAAATAACGGAGAGCAGGAAAATAATAATGGATAACGAACAAAAGAAGAAGAACGAGCAGAAAATAAGAATACTCATAGAAGAACTTCGCACGAGTTCAAAAGAGAGACATTTTATTAGAGCTAACTTATACAACGAGGAGGTAAACAAAACAGAGGCAGCTTTCAGAAACCTTTTATTTACATTTGCAATTTTTCTTTTTACTTTTACATCTCCATTATTTATAGAAATTAAAACTTTATCTGAAGCAGAAAGAATATTATTGTTTTTGTCCTGGATTTTTTTACTGGTTTCATTGCTTAGTGGAATTGTTCAGATAGCTATTGATATAAAATATTTTTTCAATGGAGCTGAAAGAGAAAGCAAGGGTGAGAAGTTGTGGTCAAAAGCTTTTATAAGTTTTGATGAATATAACGAAACCGTCAAGGAAGATAGCAAACTTTACGCTGATTTTTCTCCTCACTCAGGCCTATATGCATTAATATTGCAGCTTGCATTTCTAATGTTAGCCTTCGTTTTAATACTTTCAGTAGCGAGTTTGCTTCTGTTTGGGTCAAGATAATCTCGGTAGATATTCTCAACAGGTTTTGACTTTTTTCTTATTTCCTGTTAAATTCTTATTGGAGACATAAGAATACCTATTATTAAGCGGTGCTTGATAAGGGAAATTGAAGCTACAAGCGGGTTCTGTCTATAAAATCCCCGCATTTCTAAGACAGAAAATTAGAGGCCGAGTTGTTGCTTGATTTGGATTAAAATTTTACCCCAGAACCCTGCTTTTTTATATCTTTTCCAGGTTTCTTCCTGTTTGGCATCGGGACTTCCCGGGAGCGGAGGATTTCGCCAAACGGATCGAACAACCCATTCGTTTTTTTTGTTTTGGTGGGCAACAACAGTAATTTTAAAGTCATCAAATTCACGTTCGAATTCTTTTGTCTCTTTGTATTTTCCGATATTTGTTCTCATTGGATGCTTGAAGACTTCCCAAGCCTGCTCCATTTTTATGCCACGATTTCTCATTTGTTCTTGGGCATGTAATGTAAATATCAAATCAAAATATTGCATTTATTTCTTGAAGAAAATAATATTTGCGATAAGAAGCGATACGATTAGAGGATCGGGGATGAAAATGTTTCCGGCGACTATGTTCAATATCAAAATAAAGTTAAGCGCGGCAACACTAAAACCAAAAAGTAGTTGCTTATTCCGTTCATGCGGCGAGGTTAACGGTTCTGGCAACATTACGGACGAAAAAAATAATAGCGTTGGATTAAGAACGGCAATGAATAAAGTATTTATCGATAAGTTTCCGAAGCTAAAAATTGTGATGGCAGTATAAATGGCAAGGAAACTTAGAATAGAATAATACTTTCTCATACGATATGCTGAAATATATAGGGGAGAAAGTAAAATAATGTATAAAATTAGTGTTTGAATAGAAAAAGTGTTCGAATAGTGGAAAGAACTGCCCCACCAAGCAATATTCGAACCGAAGATAAAATTTCCCGCTAAAAGTCCTGTAGCTGCGGGGTTGAATATATGCTTGTTATTGATTCGAACAAAGTTCTTTGCTGCCATAGCAATAAATGCGATTGTAGTTATTTTGTACCAAGGGAGACTTGGGTCAACCAAAAGCGTTAATATCATTCCTGTGACCATGGCCGCGTGGGGTATGAAAAGCTTTCTTGTTCGAGCGTAAGAGAGTACAAGGTCGAATAACATGGTTGATCCCAAAGATACGACTAAAACGTAGAGATATTGTTCAAATGGTAATTGTCCAAAAGCGGATAGATATATTGCGATTAAAGCAAGAGACATCTGAACCTTAGGTAATTTAAGTTTTTGAAATAACATCTTTAGCATAGTTTAATTATAGGTTTTTTTGCTTATTTATCAATCGTTTTTGGTATAATCCGTTTATGTCAACACAAGAGAACATAAGACGATTATCGAAAATATCCAGTAGGGCTGAATCCGAGGGAGTAGGCGGAGCAGAATATGTTCGAAGAATTATTCGAAAAACAGTTCTAGCCGGAAACCCGTTTGTAAATCCCGGTGACGATTTTATAGTTTTGGGTGTCGATGGCTTTGATGGAAGCATATTCCCTTGCGGTTCATTTAATACCCTTGAAGATGCAGAGCTACTTGTAAGAACAAAAACAGGAGAAGAGCATCTTTTCTCGGATAGCGAAGATATTTCTACGACATTTCATGTCTTTAGTAAAGACGGATTCCATATACCCCCTGAAGAGCCGCCCAATATCTAGTGATTTCTTGAAGAGTGAAGCTAATTCGACTATAATAATTGGATATGTCATTCAAGCCTGTTTCGCCAAAAGTTGATTTTCCAAAACTCGAGCAAAAGATACTTGGATATTGGAAAAGAAATAAAATATTTGAGAAATCTATAGAATCCCGCCCGAAAGATAAGAAGTGGACCTTTCTTGACGGGCCGCCGTTCGTAACCGGAGTCCCTCACTATGGATCTCTTCTTTCAAGTATGCCCAAAGATTTGTTCGGAAGATACTGGACAATGAAAGGATATCGAGTGCGCCGCGTTTGGGGTTGGGATGGTCACGGACTGCCTGTTGAGAATAAAGTTGAGGAGGAGCTTGGGATTAAGTCTAAACGAGAGATTGAGGGAAGGGTGGGAGTTAAGAAATTTATTGAAGAATGCAAAAAATATGTTAATCAAACATCTGCCGAGTGGGAGTGGTATATCGATCATATAGGACGCTGGGTAGATTTTAAAAATGCTTACAAAACATGGAACATTAACTATATGGAGAGCGTGATGTGGGTGTTTAAACAGATGTATGATAGGGGATACATTTATAAGGGTTTACGAGTATCTTTATATTGTTCACACTGCGCGACTCCCATTTCAAATTTTGAGGTAGCGATGGACGCTGATAACTATAAAGATGTAAGCGAAAGCGCAACTACTTATAAATACGAACTAGAAGGCGAGGAGGGAACATATCTTCTTGCTTGGTCAACCACTCCATGGAATAAAATTGTTACACCGGCGCTGGCAGTCAATCCAAAACTAATATATGTAGAGGTAAGGCAGGGAGACGAGCTTTACATCCTTGCTAAATCGACTCTCGAAAATATTATAAAGGATTCTTATGAGACAGTCTCCGAATTTAAGGGCAGTGAACTTATCGGCAAAAAATTCAAACCACATTATGATTATTATAAAAGTCAGGTAAAAAGCAGAGAGAAGCTTTTTGAAGTGATAGGCGGAGGTTTTGTAACAGCCGAGGAAGGAACGGGGATTGTTACTATTGCCGCTTACGGAGAGGATGATCTCAGGGTTATGAAAGAGCAAAACGTACACGTTGAAACGCATTTGGATGAGGAGGGTACCGTAAAAGATAATGTTCCAAAATTTGGCAGGATGTACTATCTTAAGGCAAACAAGGCTGTAAACGAGGATTTGGCATCAAGGGGATTAATATATAAAGATGAAAAATATACGCATTCTGTTCCTCATTGCTGGCGCTGCGGTACAAGGCTTTACTACGCTCCTATTGACGCGTGGTACGTAAACGTTCAGACCCTCAAGCCATTAATGAAACGTACAAATGAGAAGATAAACTGGTTCCCCGGACATTTCAAGCACGGGCGGTTCTTAAAGAGCCTTGAGTCTGCACCTGACTGGAATATATCAAGAAATAGATATTGGGGGTCTCCGGTGCCGGTTTGGGAGTGTGGAAAATGCCATGAAAGATTCATACCCGGTTCAATAAAAGAACTTGAGGAGGCAAGCGGTTCGAAAATTTCCGATTTACATAAGCCGGGAATTGACGAGATAATTGTGAATTGTAAAAAATGTGGCTCGGAATCTCTCCGAACACCTGAGGTTTTGGATTCCTGGATTGAAGCAGGATCTGCGTCTTTTGCAGAAAGACACTTTCCATTCGATCAATCCCAAAAACTTGAGGATTTTTTTCCTCCGGATTTCATAGCAGAATACACGGGGCAAATAAGAGCTTGGTTCTACGTCCTGCATGTAATAGGAGCCGCTTTGTACAAATCTCCCGCATTTAAGAATGTTTCCGTAACTGGTGTAATTCTTGGGTCTGATGGTCGAAAGATGAGTAAGAATTATGGTAATTATCCTGATCCTAAGATGATGCTTGATACATACGGAGGAGATGCCTTAAGAATGTATCTTATGAGTTCACCGGTTATGAAAGGGGAGGATATTCTAATCTCAGAAGAACAATATAAGATGCAGATTCGTGGAACACTTTTAATACTATGGAATGTTTATAATTTTTTTGTATCCTACGCGAATATAGACGGCTGGTCTCCCGCAAGTCACAAGTCGCAAGCCAGTTCCAATGCATTGGACAGATGGGTTATATCTTTAACCAACCGGTTAATTATAGAGGTTACTGAGGCTTTGGATTCTTATGATACAGTTTCCGCGATCACAAAAATACAAGATTTCGTAAATAATTTATCCACTTGGTATATAAGGAGAAGTAGGGACAGGGTCGGACTTTCCGCAGAAAACAGGGAAGATAAAGAGTTATTTTATGAGACTACATTTGAAACTTTGTCTATACTTTCAAAGCTATTTGCGCCTATAGCTCCATTAATCTCTGAAGAGATTTTCCGAAATTTAACAGGGGAAGAGTCGGTTCATCTAGTAGACTGGCCTAAGCCTATCTATGATTTAGTGGATAAAGATTTGGAACAGAGAATGACTGATGGGATGGCGGTTACAACAATAATTCTCGCAAGAAGGAAAGCCGCTCGCGTCGCTGTCAGAATTCCATTAAGGAAACTCTCATACTTCGGACCGCGCGAACTGACAGGTGAAGTTTTAAAAATTGTTTTGGATGAGGTAAATGTTTATGAATTAAATTTTGAAGGAAAAGAAAAAAGTTATAGAGCAGAAGGTGATATGAGTGTCTCGAATCAAGACTTGGCGGCGGGGGCTGCAAGGGATATAATTCGAAAAATTCAAGCAGAAAGAAAGAATCTAGGAACAAGTCTTGATGAGAAAGTTGATGTAGAGCTTCCGGATTGGCCAAAGGATTTCGAAGAGGAAATCAGAAAAAAAGCGCTCGTCGATAAACTTACAAAATCTGAGATCTTCCGTGTCGTGAAAAAATGAAAAATAGACTTGAGCTTTCCATTCTAACCCCCGCCGTTTTAATTATGATTCTTTCTTTGGCAACCTTTTACTCTATTGATTTTAATATATTTCGCCAGCAACTAACCTTTTTCATAGTGGCACTCGTTGGATATTTTGTCTTTTTAAATATTGACTATAAGATCCTAGGGTTTTATTCGAAATATTTATATTACTTAATGATTGCCGTATTGCTGCTGCTTTTTTTAATCGGCGTGGAGGCAAGAGGAGCAGTCCGATGGATAGATATTTTTGGTATCAGAATCCAATTCTCAGAAATTATGAAACCCTTTTTTGTAATTTTTATGGCTTCTCGTCTTACGCAAGATGACTCGCGAAGTTTAGGCAAATTCTTAAAAACTATTCTTTTAATTTTGCCAATTTTTTTTCTGATATTAAAACAACCCGATCTTGGAAATACGATGATTTATATCCTTGTTGCCTTCTTCATGCTTTTGCTCTATGGATTTCCTATAAGATATTTCATTAGCATTGGAAGCATAGTTCTTGTGCTTTTGCCTTTAATATTTAATTTGCTTGCTCCATATCAAAAACAGAGGATAATGACCTTTATAAATCCCTCCTCTGATCCTCTCTCTTCATCGTATAATGTTGTTCAATCGCTAATTTCAATTGGAAGCGGAGGTTTTTTTGGCAGGGGATTTGGAGAGGGGACACAATCGATCCTTAAATTTCTACCAGAAAGACACACGGATTTTATTTTTGCGACAATATCTGAGAGCCTTGGACTTTTAGGAGGCTTGCTTCTAATAGGTTTTTACTTTTATCTAATGATCGGAATTTATAAGATTAAAAGCTATGTAGACGATGAATTTTCAAACCTAGTTCTCACTGGATCATATTTTTTACTTTTGGCGCATATTTTTTTAAATATAGGCATGAACATAGGCATAGTGCCGATTGTAGGGGTAACATTGCCTTTTGCTTCTTATGGCGGGAGTTCCCTTTTAACGAATTTTATAATACTTGGCATTATCTCGTCCATCAAGTTTGATTTCTCAAGAGAAAGATCTATGGTAATTAGATAGCTTTTTTGATAAAATATCTTCTTCATTATGGTGGAGTACGTGGTTGTTGAAATAGGTGGTAAACAATATAAGGTAATAAAAGGGCAGGTTCTAGATGTCGAAAAATTACCCGAGATGAAAAACGGTTCTATACTTTTTGATAAGATATTGCTTTATGTAAGCAATTCGGATTTTAAAATAGGCAGGCCTTACATTGAAAATTTTGCTGTTCGCGCCAAAGTTCTTGAAAATTTAAAAACAAAGAAGATTGGAGTCAGAAGATTCAAGGCAAAATCAAGATACAGAAAAGTCTTCGGTCACAGACAGCATATATCAAGAATTCAAATTCAAGACATTATCCCCTCTAAAAAATAATGAACTTTTGATCCACTTTGAGCCTCTTGATTTGTGTGAAACAGATTGTTATAATCGGCTTGGTTTTCACAATATTCGAAAATTTCAATATATATGGCACACACAAAATCACAAGGAGCAGTAAGGGGAAATCGGGATTCAATCTCAAAGAGACTTGGAGTTAAGATTTTTGGCGGTCAAAAAGTAAATTCCGGAAATATTATATTGCGACAACGCGGCACAAACGTTGTTTCCGGAAGCGGAACGTCGATAGGCCGCGATTTCACTATTTTTGCAACGAGTTCTGGAATTGTTAGCTTTAGAACACTACGAGGTAAAAAAATAGTAGAGGTGCAAGGATTATAATTTAGCAATCTATGGATGAGAATACAAACGAAAGGACTGCGGAACTTGAAACGATTTTACTTCAACCAAACCCGCTCCAGCCACGCGGCTTAATTTCCCCAGAATCCCTAACAGATCTTGTTAATTCTATTCGCGAGCAGGGGATTCTTGAGCCAATAGTTGTAGCTAAAACTCCGGCAGGATTCCAGATAATTGCAGGTGAACGGCGCTGGCGCGCGGCAAGAATATTAGGCCTCTTAAGGGTTCCCGTAATAGTTCGTGATACTACCCCTCAAGGAATGCTTGAGATGTCAATAGTTGAGAATGTCCAAAGAGAGGATTTAAATCCGCTAGAACGGGCTCAGGCATACAAAAGATTAATAGATGACTTTAACTTATCCGTTACAGAGGTGGCAAAAAGAGTTGGGAAAAGTCTTCCCTACATCTCGAACACCATAAGGCTTCTAACCCTTCCTGATGCTATAAAGGACGCGTTGGCCGCAGGAGTTATTACTGAGGGACACGTAAGGCCCCTTATATCAATTGGCGATCCAAAACTCATGCTTCAGGCGTTCAAGAAAATTTTAGTAGATGGTATATCTGTACGAGGAGCTGAGGAAGTAGCGAGACAGGTGAAGTCAGAGATTCAGCAGAAAGAACCACATAGGAAAGGGGATAAGCTTTACATTCCGGAGCTTGACGCGCGAGCTAAAAAATTAGTGGATACAGAAAAATTTAGTCGCGTCTTGTTTGAGCAGACAAGTAAAAAAGCTCGGGCAATTCTTGAGCTAAAAGGCGATCCGAGCCATACCACACCGTGGCTAAATAACCTTTCGGACAAATTAGCCGATTAGTTTATCACATTGTATCTTGCGTGTTCCACCAACCGAAGACTACTAACCGGCCAATAGACCAGAAAAGATTCCCCCACTATTTTATTGGAGGATACAAAACCCCATTCTCTTGAATCCGAACTAAAATTTCTATTATCTCCTAAAGCAAAATATTGATTTGGCGGAACCCGTACCATTACCCCTTCTGCTAAAAATGCTCCTCCGTATGTCTTCACATCCGGTTGTAAATATTTTGATTCATCAAGCCTTATACCGTTTATAAAAACATATCCTGCCTTAATCATAATCTCATCTCCGGGTACGCCTATAACTCTTTTAATAAAATCTTTCTCTTTATTAGTAGGTGATTCGAATACCACTACATCTCCTCTTTCTACTTGCTTAAATCTAAGAGTAATAAGATTAGTCAAAACATACTCACCATTTTCGTAATTAGGGTGCATAGATTGTCCGTTGACCTGGAATGGGCGAAATAGAAAAGCATAAATTACTACAAAAATCGCCCCTGCAATAACCAGTGTTTCCGCGAGATCAATAAATATTGTGTAAATCTTTCGAAAAATAGGCATAGATTATTATTGTCCAGTATGATTTGTGATTTGTCAATCATCACAAATAGAAATTAGGTCATAAGTTTGATAGAATCGAAAGACTTATCTAGGATCCGTAACTCAGAGGTACCCCGCACAAAGCCTACTTTGCTCCCGAGGCCTACGTCCTCGCGTTGCAAGAGTGCTTATGCGGGGCAAGGAGCATTTTCAAGGGCTTATAGCTCAGTTGGTTAGAGCGTCCCGTTCACATCGGGAAGGTCTCAGGTTCGAATCCTGATAGGCCCACTGATATTATGAGGATTTTATTTTTAACAAGAAGATTTCATCCTGATATTGGCGGGGTAGAAAAGCATGTTTTTGAAGTCTCAAAAGAGTTAATAAAGCGGGGACATAAAGTAACGATTATTACAGAGAGCTCAGCCCATGGCGGATCAAGAAATTGTCACTCAATAGATCAAAGTGATACGCAAGATATCAACTTAATACGGCCCGTCAAATCAAGCCAAATAGGCAATATTGACACAAGAAAATTGAATGTAATTAGGTTAAATTTTGGAGCAGAAAATTGGTTTAAGAAATTTCGAATTTGGCTCGGAGTGTTAGGGATGCTTGGGATCATTCGGAATTCTGACATCGTACATTGTCATGATGTTTTCTTTTGGTATTTGCCTTTTCGATTTTTATTTCCAAACAAAAAAGTTTTTACGACCTTTCATGGATATGAAACAAAATTTCCGCCAACAGCAACGGCAAAATTTGTAAGAAAAATTTCTGAAAAACTTTCGCGGAGAAATATCTGCATCGGAAAATATATAGAGAAGTGGTATGGAACAAAATCGGACTTTATAACATATGGAGGAGTCTCAACAGTTCAAAGTTTAAAGTCAAAAGTTAAAAATTTCGGAAAAAATCGTAAATCGATGAATATCTTGTTGTTGGGAAGGCTTGAGGAGGATAATGGGGTAAAAATTTACCTTGAAGCGCTGAGAAAACTCAAAAACAGAGGAATATCCTATAAGTTAACCGTATGCGGCGACGGTAATTACAGAAGACAGTTTGGAAGATACGGCAATGTACATGGATTCGTCAATAATCTGAATAAATATATTGATCGAGCAGATTTTATATTCGCGTCTTCGTATCTTTCGATTCTTGAGGCTTTTCTCCGATCTAAAAAAGTGTTCAGCGTGTATCAAAACGAACTCAAAAGAGACTATCTGACTCTCTCTCCCTTTGCAAAATACGTATCGGTTGCTGGAGATTCGGAGACGTTAGCTAGTCAAGTAGTTTCCTCAATATCGGGTGGTAAGGTACCCTATAATAAACCTGCCTACTTTTGGGCTAGGAAGCAAACATGGAGTAGGGTGGCGGACATTTATCTTAAGCTTTGGAAATTATGAAAATATCGCTTATTACAACAGTTCTAAACGAAGAAAATGCTATCGGTTTTTTTCTTGAATCAGTATCTAAACAGACTGTATCTCCAGACGAACTTATTATCGTGGATGCCGGATCGAAAGATGCTACAGTATCAAGTATTAAGTATTATGTATCAAGTATGAAACGAATTAAGACCCGGGTAATTGTAAAAAAAGGGAATAGGTCTGCGGGGAGAAACATTGCGATTAAAAATTCGAGTGGAGATATTATTGCAGTTTCAGATGCAGGGTGTATTCTAGATAAAAATTGGCTCAAAAATATCACCAAACCCTTTGAGAACAAAGATGTTGATGTTGTAGCAGGGTTTTACAAACCGAGGACAGGTTCGATTTTCGAAGAATGTCTGGCAACGTACACTTGCGTTATGCCGGATAAGGTGGACCCTAAAAATTTTTTACCATCCTCACGTTCAGTTGCATTTCGAAGAGAGGCATTCAAAAAAGTTAGGGGGTATCCTGAGAACCTTAATACTTGTGAGGATTTAGTGTTCGACAAAAAATTAAAGAAAGCAGGATTTAAATTCCAATTTGCGAAAAAAGCGATTGTCTACTGGCCTCAGAGGAAAAACATTTTCCAAGCTACAAAACAGTTTCTGAATTATGCAATCGGTGACGGACAAGCCTTATATATCCGCCCTCAAACACCACTACTGTTCGCAAGATATTTTTTTGGACTGATTCTAGTTATCTTTTACTTCACGACTAAATCCGCTCTCCTATTATCTATTATCTATTATCTATTATCTATTTATCTGATATGGAGTGTCTGGAAAAATTATAAATACGTAAAACACCCAAAAGCGTTTATATATCTTCCCGCCCTTCAGATAACTTCAGATATGGCAGTGATTTGTGGCATGACATTAGGCTTTTTAAAAAGATTTATGAGAATATAAAAAAATGGGCTATACAACTGTTGCAATAAAGGGTATTACATGGATAGGTGCCTTAAGGGGGTCAACCCGGATTCTCGCAATTGTTCGTACGGCTATTTTAGCAAGAATTCTTGCTCCTGGGGACTTTGGGCTTTTCGGCATTGTTACTTTAGTTTTATCTTTGCTTGAAATACTAACTGAAACCGGAATTAATATCGTTCTTGTCCAGGAAAAAAAAGACATAGAGAAATATATTAATTCCGCATGGATAGTATCGATATTGAGAGGAATACTGATAGCATTATTAATCCTTGTAACCGCACCTTTTGTCTCTTCTTTTTTCAGATCTCCTGAATCTCTCAATCTACTTTTTCTTATAAGTTTAGTGCCGTTTGTACGTGGATTCATAAATCCTTCTGTCGTCAAATTTCAAAAAGAGCTTAAATTTCACATGGAATTCTTCTACAGCTTCTTAGGACTTTTTACATTCTCATTATCTTCTATTATTTTCGCCTTGATAACTAAAGATGCAATAAGTCTTATTTTTGGACTAATAATATCAGCAGCTATTGAGATGATAGCCTCCCACATAATAGTTGTACCAAGACCAAAATTAGAATTTAAAATAAAATATTTATCAAGAGTTATTCACAGAGGCAAATGGGTTACATTATCCGGCATATTGGATTATTTGTTTACCGAGTTAGACGATATTATTGTAGGAAGGCTTATGAATACAGTTTCTCTTGGTATTTATCAAGTAGCATATAAGATTTCAACTCTTCCAATTTCTGAAGTGACACAAGTATTTGGAAAAGTTACTTTTCCAATCTATGTAAAAATCTCCTCTCAAAGCGTTGACAATCTCAAAAGAGCTTTTCTTAGGACAACATTAGTTATTTTTCTTATTGTTATACCATTTGGAGCGGTATTATTCTTTTTCCCACGGGAAATAGTATTAATTGTTTTGGGCGAAAAATGGCTTGCAGCAGCAGATGTTCTAAGAATTTTAGCGCTTTTTGGGATGTTGAAGGCCGTTTCTACAATTCCATTTGCAATCTTTCTTGCAGTGGGAAAGCAAGAATACGTAGCCTTTTCTAATTTAGTAGCAACTTTAGGACTTGCTATGGTAGTACTTCCCTTGGTATCAATGTATGGATTAGTAGGAGCGGCTTTTTCTGCTATTTTTGGTACAGTTATTTCCGTGCCTGTTATTATCTTCTTTACAGTAAAGATATTGAGACAAAAAAAGCATGATGGATTTTAATGAAAGAGTGATTCCGAGTATTAGTGCTAACTTCTTATTTCAAGAAGCATTAGCTCGTTACATCTTCGCAGAAAAATTAATAAAAAAAGGATCTAGAGTTGCGGATATAGGATGTGGTACTGGGTATGGAACTTCAGTTCTTGCGAAAAAAGGCGAAGTCGTAGGAATTGATAACAGCCGCGAAGCTATATCATTTGCGGAGAGGCACTATCAAGATACCGATTTTTTAGTAGCTGATGCAACAAAATTACCTTTTAAAAATGGTGAGTTTGATATAGCTTGTAGCTTTGAAGTGATAGAGCATTTAAAAAATCCCAAACATTTCTTATCAGAGGCAAAACGCGTTCTTAAAAAAAGAGGCATCTTAGTTTTGTCTACACCCAATAAGGCAATAAGTTCTATAGCCGGCAGTCCTGAAAGTCCCTATCATGAAAAAGAATATACGTATGAAGAATTTAAAGACTTGCTGAAAGAGTTTTTCCCAAACGTCAAAATTTTAGGGCAAACCAAATCAAAACGTGCAAGAAACGCAATAATCGAATTTCTAAATTCACAAATTGCAAGGGAAACATTGGGTTCCAAAGATAAATTTAGACTTAGGAAATTAATTCCCAAGAATATTAAAGAAGAGATATGGAAGTATTTAGGAGACTTTTATGGCAGGACATCACAAAACAAATTGTCTTTCAATGATTTCCCAATAGGTGCTGATAATGTTTCTCAATCTGACTACTTCATTGCTATATGCAAAAACTGAGTACTAAAAAAAACAATGTCTCTGTCTCCATAATTATCGTTCATTATAAAGCTCGCGATGAGCTTTTTGATCTTCTCTCCTCAATTAAAAATTCTAAATCTCACACCAATTATGAAGCAATTATTGTTGATAATGACGAAAAGAAAAGCATAGGAATTGATTTTTTACGCCATTTTAATTGGGTAAAATATGTTTCTTCAGAAGGGAATATTGGTTTTGGAGCAGGAAATAATCTGGGAGTAAAACATGCGAAAGGTAAATTTTTATTTTTCTTAAATCCGGATACAAAAGTATTTCAGAATACAATTAATAATTTGGTTAATTTTCTTTTGAAAAATAAGAAGTTTGGAGTCATTTCTCCTATTCTTCTTGATGTGAATCTTGCCCCTTATCCTCTTCAAGGAACACTTGAGCTTACCCCTACAAGAGCCATTTTCGCTCTGTCATTTATAAATAAAATTTTTCCAAACAATCCGATCTCGCGCAAGTTTTGGTTGTCCACTTGGAACAGAAAGAAAACAATTGAGACAGATGTTGTACCTGGGACAGCCATGATGATTCGAAAGGATATATTTGAAAAGATAGGAGGATTTGATGATAGATTTTTTCTTTTTTTTGAAGAGAATGATGTATGTCGGAGAGTTAAAAATAGTGGGTTTAAAGTAGGTATATTGCCAAACGCAAAGATCGTTCATTTTTGGGGTAGAAGTACCAAGAAGAGAAAGGACACTGAAAAAATATTTTCAAAAAGTCGCTTCCTTTACTTTAAAAAGCATTTCGGGATTTTAAAAGCTCTTTTGGTTGAGTCTTTTTTAAGAATAAATACAACCATTATTTTTTTGCTAGCCATTATGGGAATTAGTTTATTTCTTAGAGTTTTTAAATTAAACGAGCTTATGATGTTTATTGGGGATCAGGGGCTTTTTTATCTTCCTGCAAGAGACATGATATTGTATGGGACTATTCCGCTCGTTGGGCCCGAGACCAGTCATCCTTGGATCCATCATGGTGCCCTATGGACATATGTTTTGGCAATTATCCTTTGGCTTTTCCAATTTAATCCGCTTGCGCCTGCATATTTTATAGCTATTTTGGGAGTCATAACTATATTTTTGTTTTACGTAACTCTCAATTCAATGTTTGATAGAAGAACGGCGATTCTTGGATCAATTCTCTATGCAACATCACCGCTTATCGTTATGAACGCGAGAATGCCATATCATACAAGCCCCATCCCCTTTTTTGTAATAATCTTATTTTTTTTGAGTTTTAAGCTTGTTAAGGGAAATTCCTGGGTCCTTCCGGTGGTCACGTTTATGCTTGGGACCTTATATAATCACGAAATTACCACGTTCGTGTATTTCATAGCTGTTGGTATTATTTTAGGATTCGGATTTACCCAGCACTTAAAGAAAGGTGCTGGATTTATAAAGAAAGAGCTGTGGTTTAAAAAATTACTCGACAAAAGACTCGTGTTAATCTCAATTGTTTCATTTCTCGTTCCCATGATTCCATTCATTTTATACGATATTTTCTATGGCGGAAAGCAAACAATATGGTTTCTGATTTGGGTTTTTTGGCGAGTTATAAAATTTCCTATCAGCTTAATTGACAGAAGCTTTGCTTCACCCGGATCTAATCCCTCAACTTTGCTTGAATTTTTCTCTTACTATAATCAACTGATATTTGCATCAAGCAGCATGATCCCCTTGATAATTCTCTTTATGACAATTATTTTTGTGATTTGGTATCTAATTCGTAATATTAGATTTCAAAAAAGAATTTTCGATCAGAAAATTTCTTCATCTTATATTCTCCTTTTTATTTTTTTGTCAGTAGGTTTAATAGGATTATCTATACATCGAGTTCCAATTGAAGCAGATACCCTATTGATTGCCCCTTTTATTTTAATTTTAACTTCCATTTCTATTTTATGGATCGTAAAGAATAATTTTGTGCTCGCCCTCATTTGCGTAATAGTAGTTTCGACCTTTAACATCCAATTCTTGCTTTCAACAGATTTCATGACAAAGGATTCTTTTCGTAGGATAGCTTTTTATGAACGTATGAAAGCTGTGGAGCAAATTATTGCTATTGCATCCGGCAACCCTTACAACATAGTGGGCGAGGGCGAATTAAGCGAATTTAGATCATTTACGCTTGGATACGAGTATCTTCTGTGGTGGAAGGGCCATCCGCCGGAAACCAGAAACGTTCCTTTAAAAATTGTAATATTGGAGAAGGGCAATAAAGTGTCTGTTTTCAAAAAATGAATACTACAAAATTAACTCTGGCCATTATTTTAATTCTTGCCGCATTCTTAAGATTAGATAGGCTTTTTGACTTGATGATGTTTATTCCCGATCAGGGATGGTTTTATATTTCGGCAAAGGAACTACTAATAGAAGGCAAATTTCCTCTTATTGGTATAACCGCAAGTTACACATGGCTTCACCAAGGAGCCCTGTGGACATACATACTTGCACCTTTTCTTTGGTTGTTTAATTTTAATCCTGTCGGAGGAGCATATCTTTCGGCATTTCTAGGGGTAGGTGCGGTTTTGGCAGCCTATTTTGTTGGTAAAGCTTTATTTAAAAGCGAACAAATTGGCTTAATTACTGCATTTCTTTTTGCAGTATCTCCGCTTGTTATTATTCATTCACGTATGCCTTATCATACGGCTCCGATATCCCTTGTTGCATTGCTTTTTGTTTATTCCCTATATGGATATGCAAAAGGAGAGATGTGGTATTTGCCCGCATCTGCCTTTCTACTTGGAATTCTTTATAACCTTGAGCTTGCAACTATGGTGCTTTTTTTTCTTGCGATCATTATTTTTTTTATTGCAAAAAAACCCGCTTCCAAAATTCTGATTTTAAGCTTTCTTTCATTTTTGATCCCAATGATCCCAATGGTTCTATATGATTTCAGTTCGAAATCGGGTTTTTATCAAACAACCGCATTTTTTCGCTTGATAAAATTAAGTGTTTTATCAACCGATATATTTTCAATAAAAAATATTTATGATATTGTGCAAGATTTATTTATTTTTAATCAGAGACTGATATTTTTAGGAAACGGATTTATCGCAACGGTAATTACGGGAGAAAGTCTTATATTTCTATTTAATACACTTCGAAACTTTAAAAAGAAAAAAATCGATATTGCTCACCTGATATTAGCCTTATGGATTCTTATTGCGATAGGCGGAATTTTTGTGAGTAAAACAGCCTCGGAAGCATATCTTCCGATGACATATCCGGCAATTTTACTTACAATCTCGATTTTTATAGTCGGCATTGCAAAAAAACTTCACGATTTGAAAATTAGTATTTATTTTATTATCGGATTAATTTCTTTAGTTAATATATACCTTCTGCTCTCAGAAGACTATCTAATGGGAAGTAACGGATATGGGTTTCCCCTTAGCGAGAGGTTAAAGATTGTTAGAGAGACTTTGCCTCCGGGTGATAATTACGAATACCTTAGATGGTGGCTCTCAATAAAACAAAAATGAACGAAGAACAAATTTTAAATCAAGTGCCAGTTTATTACTATCAAGAAGGAATTAAGAAAAACATCCTTCAGAGAGCTTGGCATCTGGGAAAACTTAAAGCTGTACTATCCATGATAGATAAATATCCTGATTCTATCTTGGATGTGGGTTGCGCAAGCGGATGGTTTTTGTCTAAAGTTTCAAGAAGATATCCTAAGGCGGCTTGTGTTGGTATCGATAAATATAAAAAGGCAATTTATTACGGAAAAAAACGTTATAAATCTCTAAAATTCTTATATGCTGATGCTCACAAATTGCCGTTTCGATCCAATTCTTTTGATTTAGTGATCGCAACAGAAGTTCTTGAACATGTTACCGATCCTACGGGGGCTTTAAAAGAGATAAAGAGGGTTTTGAAGAAAGAAGGCAGCGCAATTATAGAAATGGACAGCGGCAATTTTTTATTCGGAATCGTATGGCACTGGTGGACAAATATTCGAAAAGGTGTATGGAGAGACGCACACTTGCATTTATTCACGGCTAAAAAATTGTCTGAAATGTTAGGAAGTAATGGTTTTATTGTTAGCAAAAAGAAGATGTTTAACTATACAATGGGAGTAGCTTTCCTTTTAAAAAAGAGATAAAAAATGATGAAGCTTTCGGTTGTAATTTTAACAAAAAATGAGGAGAATAATATCCTTGACTGTGTGGAATCCGTATCTGGCTTATCCGAAATAATCATAGTGGATGATTATTCAGAGGACAGAACTTTGGAACTAATAAAAAACCTTAATAAGCGAAATGTCAAAATATTTAGGAATCATTTAAATAGTGACTTCTCAAAACAGCGAAATTTTGGTTTAAGCTTGGCAAAAAATGAATGGGTATTATTTTTGGATGCAGACGAAAGGCTATCCGAAGATTTGGCTTCGGAAATTTCTAATTTCGAATTTCCCCCTCGACTTCGCTCGGGGCGAGCAATTCCCAATGACATTAAAGGATTCTACATAAAAAGGAGAGATATAATTTGGGGAAGAAAGTTAAACTATGGAGAAACCGGGGATATTAAACTATTGAGACTTGCTCGAAAAGGCGAGGGCAAATGGGTAGGACGCGTACATGAGACTTGGGAGATAAAGGGAAGAGTTGGGCAACTTGAGCATGAACTACTTCACTATCCGCATCAAACAATTCGAGAATTTTTAGAAGAAATAAACTACTATTCTACGATTCGCGCAGAAGAACTCGCGCAAGACGGGGAGCGGGTTTGGGCGCTTTCTATTATTCTATATCCCAAGGCTAAATTCGTCTTAAATTACTTCTTAAAATTAGGGTTTCTTGACGGACTGGCGGGCTTAGTTGTTGCTTTGATGATGAGTTTTCACTCGTTTCTTGTCCGTGGAAAACTTTGGCTAATTCAAAACAGATCATGAATACCTTATTTAACTTACTTATTTTTTCATTGCCCCTTGGGGTTATTTTCCGTATTGCTCCCTTTCAAGGCGTCGCAGTGTATCTCTACGATTTAGTGACGGGTATAATTTTATTCTATTTTATTTTCCTGATTACTATTCGAAAGAAAAAAATCCCCTCAAAGAAGCTTTTTACCGTAATTACAATATTTCTATTAATAGGTTTCGTTTCATTAATAATAAATTCGAAATATTTATCTGCCCAAGACTTCCTTATCTCTTTTGCCTACTTATTAAGATATGCCTCTTACGCAAGTATTATTTTTGCTATGCAATTTTTAAGCACTGAATTCCGCTCGTCTGTTAGCAAAAAATTGATTATCGCAGGTTATATATTCGTGACGCTCGGATTTATTCAGTATTTTTTCTATCCAAACCTTCGTAATCTATATTATTTAGGGTGGGATGAGCACTTGTATAGATTTTTTTCAACCTTCCTCGATCCTAATTTTGCCGGGACATTCTTGGTTTTAATCCTGATTTTACTAAGTGAAACTATTATTGGTGTTCGTAATGAGATTCTGAAACCCTTCAAGGGCTCTCTGGGCTGGCGAGTTCAGAATGACAAAAGAATTTTTGTGGCGTTTATTATGTGGACAGTTACTTTGGTTGCGATTTTTCTTACCTATTCAAGAAGCGCCTTGGTGATGTTGCTTGTTGTTACTTCGACTTTTTTAATTATACATAAATTCTATCGGGTGGTTCTTGTTGCGTTGTCTGTTTTTATAATATCGTTCTTTATATTTCCAAATCCAAATATTCAAGGTCTGAATCCGTTAAGACCCGCGTCTCTTGAAGCAAGGATTGAATCAGCGCAAGATGCGGTAAAAATCATTAGCAAGAACCCAATTTTAGGTGTGGGTTTTAATGCATATAGATATGCTCGAATAAGATACGGACTAGGCGGGGAGGAAGACGTACTTGAGAGCCATTCGGGTGCGGGAACAGACAATGGTTTTTTATTTGTTCTGGCGACAACCGGAATTGTAGGAATTATAGTTTTTCTTGATTTTTGGGTTAATGTATTTAGGATTATTATCCCAAAGCTTAAGTCCGAATTTTACGCTAGAGTGGTCCTTGTTTCGATTATTAGTCTTTCGGTTAATACTATATTTATAAATAGTCTTTTCTATCCGCCAATCATGGCATGGATCTTTATTTTAGTAGGGCTTACCACGTTAGAAACTCGAGAAAAATAATTTTTAGAAATAAAATTATTTTTCTTTAGCAAGATTAGAAAGGCGTTTCTAACGTGGCTTACGGTGAGTAGGAGACGGTAATTTCTTTTTCGCTTGTTTTTCCTGCGGGATTTGTCGCAACTATTTTTATCTTATTTTCCCCCTCTTTTAATTTAAGGAAATAAGAAAAGTTGCCATTTGTATCAACTATTGCGATAAAGTCGTTTACTTTGACAGTATTGTCCGGATCCGTCGTCCCGCTAACATTTATTTCCTGGTCGGCTTTTGTAAAACTTGCACCGTCCGAAGGAAAACCAATCTCAAGTTTTGGTTCACCCTTAAGGTACGAAATTTTGTAATCCTGTGAAAATTCGCTGCCCTTATTGTTCTTAATCATTCTCACTTTAAGAATATTCTCCCCTTCCTCAAGTTTTACGTCGCGAATCTCAAAATCCTGGGAATTATCAAGATTTACTATTTCATATGAAGAGTCATTTAAAAATAATTCGACCGCCCCATCCGTGTAAAAAGCGCTTCCCTTGACATTTATAAGTTCTTCGGTTGTTCCGGCGGGCAACGGATCCAGTTGAGGAGGTTCAAGATCTGCATCGGACGGCAAAATTGTTGTTTGTTTTGATTTGTCTGCAAGTATATCAATAAAACTACCGAGCCGAGAGATTAAAATAGGGCCAAAATTCAAGGCAACAAATATGATTATTACAATGCCGATAAGAGAGGCATAAAGTTGCTTTTTGTTTTGCGTTTCCGATCTTCTCGAAAGTCTTGACTCCATTGTGTTTTCAGGGTTTCTGCCTTCTTCTTACTTTTTGAGCTACCTTAAGCTCCAAAATTGATATTCTTAAATCTTTGTCTGCTATTGTGAATTCTTCATTGGTCAATTTTTCGCGAAGTTTTTGTTCCGCCTGTCTTTTTTTCTCAAGAGCGGCGGCTTCTGCTATGCTTTCTGCCCGTATTGCGTAGTCGGATAAGACACTTGCTTTATTATTATTTATCTCAAAAAACCCACCGGATATAACGTAAGATGTTCTTTTCCCAAGTTGCACGACTTCTATTTCCCCCTCAATTAATTTTGTAAAAAGTGGGACATGATGGGGAAGAACCGTAATTATACCATCCACTCCAGGAAGCGTAACCTGATCAATATTTCCTTCAAAAATTATGCCTTGCGGGGAAACTATCTCAAGAAAAAGATTATCCGCCATTTTTTACAGCCTCCTCAATCGACCCAATCATATAGAAGGCTTGCTCAGGCAACTTGTCATGCTTTCCTTCGATTATCTCCTTAAATCCACGGACAGTATCGGCAATTTTAGAATAACGCCCGCTCATTCCGGTAAACATTTCGGCAACAAACATTGGTTGGGTCAAAAACCTTTGAATTTTTCGAGCACGCGCAACAATTAGTTTATCTTCATCTGAAAGCTCATCAATCCCCAAGATTGCTATTATGTCTTGAAGATCTTTATACCGCTGGAGTATTCTTTTTACCTCGGATGCTACTTCATAGTGATCGCTACCCACAATATTCGGATCAAGCAATCTTGATGATGAGGTAAGAGGATCAACCGCAGGGTAGAGTCCTTGTTCTGCAATCGAACGCTCAAGGGTAACAGAGGCGTCCAAATGTCCAAAGATTGTAGCAGGAGCAGGGTCCGTATAGTCATCCGCCGGCACATAAATTGCCTGAACAGAAGTGATAGACCCCTTCTTTGTAGAGGTTATTCTTTCTTCGAGCATAGCAAGATCTTCTGCCAAATTCGGTTGGTAACCAACAGCCGAAGGCATGCGGCCAAGAAGCGCTGAAACTTCACTTCCGGCTTGTGCGTATCTAAAGACATTGTCAATAAAAAGCAATACATCCTCACCTTTTACGTCTCTAAAATATTCGGCCATTGTCAAAGCAGTTAAACCGATTCTTAGTCTATTTCCCGGAGGCTCATTCATTTGCCCAAACAGCATGACCGTTTTATTGAGAACATCTGCCTCTTTCATTTCAAGCCAAAGATCTGTTCCTTCACGTGTTCGTTCACCAACTCCGGCAAAAACCGAATGACCTTTATGAACCATGGCGATATTACGAATTAACTCCTTTACGATTACTGTTTTTCCAACCCCGGCACCACCGAAGATCCCAATTTTCCCTCCTTTTGTAAAGGGGGCGATTAAATCAATAACCTTAAGTCCTGTTTCAAGCATCTCCGGCTTTGTAGATTGTTCCGAGAGTGCTGGCGCGGGTTTGTGAATCTGCTCAAATTTCACAGATTTTGCGTCTATTTTAGAAAGACCGTCAATCGGTTCTCCGAGTACGTTAAAAATCCTTCCCAAAGTTTTCTCACCTGTAGGAACTTTAATTGGGGAGCCCGTTCGCTTAACCTTTTGCCCGCGGGAAAGACCCTCTGTCGGGCCTAGCGCGAGAGTTCTTGCTTCGTTGTTTCCAAGTTCAAGTTCAGTTTCAAGAATTAATTTACCATGAGGACCGTCTACCTCAAGAGCCTCAAAAATACCCGGAATTTCACCCTTAAATAGGACGTCAACAATTGGCCCTTGTACCCTGATTATTGATCCTTCGCCAGATCTATTAGTTTTCCTTGCTCTATTTTTATTCGCCATAGTTTCTGCTTGTAAGCGTTAATAATTCGTTTGTTATCCTTTCTTGACGCGACTTATTATAAATAAGCGTCAAGTAATCGGCAATGTCAAGCGCATTGTTCTTGGCGTTTTGCATTGCTACCATTCTTGCTGCCTGCTCTGACGTATATGCCTCGATGAGCGAGGTGTAAAGTATTACTTCAAGATAATAAGGCAGAAGATCCGATAGTAAATCTTGAATTTTCGGCTCAAATATATAAGGAAGAGGCGTGACTTCCTGAGTCGGTGGTTCTATAGGTAGAATATTTTTTAAGATTGGTATTTGCAAAAACATAGACTTAAACTCCGTGTAGAGAATTCTTAAAGATGAGACCGATCCAGAAAGATATTCTTGATTTATGATTTCTATAAGCTGGTAAACGGTTCCATAGGGTGGCAGAGTAGTGCCAATATTAAATTCCGCAATTAATTCTGACTCAAGTCTTCTTGAAAACTGGCCGGCCCTTTTTCCCATAGCAATAAGTTTTAGATTTTTACTATCAATCTCAAGAATCTTTTTAAATAAGTTGGTATTTAGCGATCCGCAGAGTCCTTTATCAGGGGATATTACGAGCACAAGACTTTTTTCGGCCTCAACCCCAGAAATATAAGGGTGTTTAAATTGTTCGGGGTCTATGTGGGCAATTATAGATGATGTTATTTTGGTTATCCTCTCAGCATAAGGCTTATTAGCTACAACAGTACTTTGCGCTTTTTTAATTTTACTTGCCGCTACCATCTCCATAGCACGCGCAATCTGTGCAATATTCTGCGCGGTCTTTTTTCTTCTTAGTAATAGTTGTAAATTTTGAGCCATATTTTTAGCTTTTGGCGTTTAGTCTTTAGCTATTAGCAAATCGCCAACAGCCAAGAGCCAACCGCTACTTGAATGATTTCTTGAAATTTTCGATTTCGTTTGATAATTCTTTCATGGTTTTGTCGTCCATTTTTTCTTTCGAGGAGATTTTAGCCCATAGCTTCTTATTTTTTACTTTAATAAAATCATGCACTTTTGTTTCAAAATCTCTAATTTTTGATATCGCAAGATCATCAAGCAAGCCCCTTGACGCGGCAAATATTGAGATAACTTCTTGTGCCTCATCAAGGGGGGTAAATTGCGGCTGCTTAAGAATTTCTGCAACGCGTCGCCCGCGCTCAAGTTGCTTTTGCGTTTGTTCATCCAAATCGCTTCCAAACTGTACAAAGGCCGCCAATGACCTAAATTGCGCGAGATCAAGTCTTAGGGGACCTGAAACCTGCTTCATGATTCCTGTTTGAGCAGCGCCTCCCACCCGAGAAACAGAAAGTCCAGCATTGATCGCCGGTCTTGTGCCTGCATTGAATAGATCTGTTTCAAGATAGATCTGGCCGTCAGTAATAGAAATAACATTTGTGGGTATATATGATGCTACGTCTCCTGCCTGAGTTTCTATGATCGGAAATGAAGTTATGGATCCTCCCCCCTCTTTCCCGGACATTCTGGCTGATCTTTCAAGCAGTCTTGAATGAAGATAAAAAATGTCACCAGGATATGCCTCACGACCGGCAGGTCTTCTCAGGAGTAGCGATATCTGTCTATATGCCCAGGCATGCTTTGAAAGGTCGTCATAAACGACCAATACATCTTTCCCTTTATCCATAAAATATTCTGCGATTGCAGTAGCAGTGAACGGTGCCAGAAATTGCTGTGCGGCAGAATCGGATGCGGACGCCGCGACAACTATAGAAAAGGAAGAAGCGTCTTCCTCAAAAAGTCGAGCAAGAATTCTTGCAATGTTCCCTCTTTTTTGGCCTATGGCGCAATAAATACAGATTACTTGTGCAAGGTTTAAATCTCGTTTCGTCTGATTTATTATTGTGTCAAGGGCTATTGCGGTTTTTCCAGTATTTCTGTCTCCTATTATAAGCTCTCTTTGCCCACGACCTATCGGTATCATGGAATCTATTGCCTTGATCCCGGTTTTAAGAGGAGTATCTACGGGTTGGCGTTCGATTACCCCCGGTGCGATTTTCTCAAGTGGATAAAATTGTCCTTCTTTTTTTAAAGGCTTTCCGTCCAAAGGATCTCCGAGAGAATTTATGACACGTCCCAAAAGCTTATCCGAGACATTTATTCCAAGAGTTTTACCGGTTGTTTTAACCTTCATGCCCTCATATAGGGAATCCGAATCTTTTAGTAAAATAATGGATACGCGATCTTCGTCTAAATTAAAAACCAGACCGCGGGTTTTACCCGCTTCGCCGCGAGGCGAGTCCTCAAATTCAACCTCTTCACCAAAGCCTGCTTTTGAGAGTCCATTTGCAGTTACAATCCCGTCTCCTATGGTAAGGATTCTTCCCTCATTCGTTTCCTTTGGGATTATGTCCATCCCTTCAATTCTTAATTCTAACTCTTTTAAAAACTCCTGTATGTTATTTTTTTTTCTTGCCATTATGCCTTTAGTTGTTCTAAAACGCGTGTTATATATCCGCTAAAAGTAAGATCTATAATTGAGTCATCTAAAATTATTTTAAGTCCTGCACCCAATGATTTATCCTGCTCAAAAAAAACAGTTCTGTCTTTTAATTTTGCCCTAATTGATTTTTTTGCTTTGTCTGACAACTTTTGAGAGGATATTACGCGTACAGAATTTTCGTAAACAGATTTTTTAAGCGCTGCAAGATAGACTATCAGTTCTTTCCTTGAAAGATTTGAGAGAACATATTTTATGATCCGTTTGTCTATTCTGCCGTTTCGAATGGTAATTTTTGCTAACTTTTTAATAAATTCATCATTCATACTTATCAAGCCTTTTTATGTTACGCGTAAAGATTCTTTCTTTCTCTTCTTTTGTAAAAAATTCGGTAAGGACTCGATCCAAGACCTTCTTTGATAGTTCGATAGAGATATCGCTAGCTTGATCTCTTGCGGAAGCAAGTTCAAGAAGGGCTGCATCGTGTGCTTGAGCAATAATTTTTTCTGCTTCTTCTCTTGATTTACCGAACAATTCCTCTCGAATAACATGCGCATTAGTTTTTGTTTCTTTAATAATTTTTTCTGCTTCCTCCGCTGCCGCTGCTATTATTTTGTCTTTTTGAGCCTCTGCTTCTTCAAGCGCAACTCTTGCACTTTCCGTATCACGCAGACCCTTTTCAATAGCGTTTGTTCTGTCTTTTAAAATCTTTAGGATTGGTTTATATAAAAACCTTTTGAACACAAAAAAAAGTATTAGAAAATTTATAATTTGAGCCGTAAAGAAAACAGGCTCAAACCCAAAGTTTTTCAAAATTTCCATAGCAATTTTTTTCTCGTGAAATTTATCCTGCGAAAGCCAAAATTAAAGCGTAAATAGCGATAGCTTCGGCAAAAGCCATTGCCAAAAGCATTGCAGGTAGTATTTTGTTTGATGCGTCAGGATTTCTTCCAATTGCTTCCATAGCCTTAAGGCCTATAAGACCAACAGCCAGTGCCGGAAACATTCCTCCTAGAGCAATGATAAGACCACCGCTAACAGAAAACTCCATTAATGCTCACCCCCTTTAGAAGCTCTTAGCGAATATACGAGCTTAGAGATTCTTAAGCCCTGAGGCGAACCTTCTTGGCGGCGGGCCAGCCTACTTTGATTTCTAATTGATGTATACATCTGATTTAGTGCGCCTCTGACTTGTGCGGCGTAATTAATATTGACATAAATACCATTGTTAACATTGAGAATACCATAGCTTGCACCAAAGCGACTATAGACTCAAGAAGCAAAAACGGAATAGGCACAACAAATGCAAACAAGGATGATATAGTATGAATTACTACTTCACCCGCATATATATTACCAAAAAGACGGAAAGAAAGCGAGATAACTTTTGTAATCTCCGAAACAAGTTCTAAAACCCCAACAAAAAGAAAAATCGGATTTAAAGAAAAAAATCTTTTAAGATAATTGATAATCCCATTATATTTAATAGCAAGAAAGTGAGTTGCCACAAGACTAACAGTAGCAAGACCAAATGTTGTATTGAAATCGGAAGTTGCAGCTCGAAGTATGGGCACAAAAACTTCACGACCCTTTTCATTATGGAAAAAACCCACCGATCCAAACCCTGGCAGGAGCCCGAGTATATTAGAGAAGAATATAAAAATGAAGAAAGTGGCGAACCAGGGGAAAATAACGTTCGCAAATTTTCCGGCTATCTGTTCTGTTAATGTGTGGAAGTATTCAATAGTCCCTTCTGCAATCAATTGAATTTTTGAAGGAATACTTGACAAATTTGTTCTAATATAAATTACGAGCGTTAGAAGAATTATATCTACCAGTAGAGTCGCGAGTAAACTGTTAGTTATCTTAAAGTTTCCAACAATAGCAACAACTTCTGGTGCAAGTGAGACTTGGGCCATAAATCGTAATCTATTTTATCAAAGAATAAACTAGGCCGCAAGGCGGGAGATGTTATCAACAATTACGACAGGCTTATCATCTTTAAAATCCAGCTTGCCTTCAATAATGACAACCGAATCCTTTACCAAATTGTATTTGAATGTATCAAAGATCTTTGGGAAAATTACACACTCTACGGTATAACCTACATTATCCTCAAGAGTAGCGAATGCCATCTCGCTGTTTGTTTTCCTCGTGAAAATTTTTCTAACCATGGAAATAATTCCTCCAACCTTAATCTTTGAACCCTCTTTCTCCTCCGAGAGCGTCGGAATGGCGTGCGTTGTTCTTTGAAAGAGCGCACCAAGTTGTTGATTGATAGGATGATCAGTTAAGAAGAATCCAAGAAGCTCTCTTTCAAAGAGTAACTTTTCATTGTCGGAAAACTCCTCAAGGTCACCATGAAGAGTTTCATACGGTTGCTTTGTTGGCGAGGAATTATTGTCAAAAAGGCTAAATTGATTTCTGTTTTTGTTTTTTTCCGCTTTAGATATTTTTTCTATTACATCTTGATAAATTGAAAGTTGCGCGGATCTTTTACCAAACTCATCCATAGCTCCAGCCTTAATCAGGCTCTCAACCGTTTTTTTATTGACTTTCGAAAGGTCTACTCTTTCAAGAAAATCCCTAAGATTATTAAATTGTCCTTTTGATCTTGCCTCAAGAATGGAAGCAATTGCCGCGCTACCTACGTTTTTAATTGCCGATAATCCAAATCTAATCGCGGTTTTGTTTTCAATGCTAAAATCTGAATCCGACTTATTAACAGAGGGTGGGAGTATCTCAACCTTTAGGCGTCTGCACTCGGCGATTGCCTGGGCAATTTTTTCATTACGTGTTGGACCGGAGGCACCTCGAGACTCGGCGGTTAAAAGAGCGGTCATGAATTCTACGGGAAAATTAGCCTTAAGATACGCTGTTCTAAAAGCTATTATGGCATAACATGCGGCATGTGCCTTGTTAAAACCATACCCTGCGAACGGCGCTATTAAGTTAAAGAATTCGCGAGCACATGCCTTTTCCATTCCATTTGCTACACATCCTGCTACAAATAACTCTTCCTGCTTTTTCATCTCGGACGGATTTTTTTTGCCTACAGCCTTTCTCAATTTATCAGCATCTAGCCATGAATATCCGGCAAGAGCGATAGCTGATAAAAGAACGTCATCTTGATAGGTTAAAACCCCATAAGATTGTTTTAAGATGTCTTTTAATCGCGGATCAGGATATGAAATAAGTTCAGGATTGTGTTTCCTTGCTATAAATTCGGGTATATTCGCCATAGGACCAGGACGGTATAACGCAACCATTGCCTGCAGATCAAAAATGGTTGTCGGTTTAAGATCCTTGACATATCTCCTCATACCAGCTGACTCGAGTTGGAAAATTCCTGTTGTCTCACCGGAGGAGAGAAGCGCATAAGTTTTTTTGTCATCCAAAGGAATTTTTGAAAAATCAATCTCAAGTTTTTTATTCCGAGAAACAAACCTCAATGTTTCCTCAATGATAGTCAGATTTCTAAGTCCCAAAAAATCCATTTTAAGGAGACCGACTCCATCTTCTCCCACAGTGTACATATCATACTGAGTAATAACTTTTTCACCATTTGTTTCTCGCTGTAGCGGGGTGTAGTCTGTTAAGGGTTTGTCTGCTATCACAACCCCAGCTGCATGAACAGACGCGTGCCTTGCTACTCCCTCAAGTTTTTTTGCCAAATCCAAGAGCTTTTTTGTCTCAACCTCCGTTCTATATGCCGCGTGTAACTCTGGACTTTGAGAAAGCGCGGTATCTATTGTCATTGCATGACCTTGCCATCCCGGAGGGATCATTTTTGATATTCTATCGGGAGCGGCGTAAGGCATTCCAAGAGCCCTACCTACGTCTCTAACAGCTTGCCTTGCTTCCATTGTCCCAAATGTGATAATTTGGGCCACCTTATCGGTTCCATATTTTGATGTCACGTACTCTATAACCTCATCACGCCTGGTATCCGCAAAATCCAAATCTATATCGGGAGCAGATGGTCTTGCAGGATTTAGAAAACGTTCAAACGGAAGATTGAAATAAAAAGGATCAGCATCTGTAATATTTAGCGCATAAGAAACAACTGATCCAGCAGCTGAGCCTCTTCCCGGTCCCACCGAAATTCCTTTGTTCTTTGCCCAATTAACAAAATCCGCGACTATCAAAAAATAAGCTTCATACCCTTTTTTTATTATTACCGTAAGTTCTTCCTCAACGCGCTCCCTTATTCCAGGAGTGATCTGTTCATATCTATTCTCAAGTCCCTCATAGACCAATTTTCTAAGATAATCTTTGCCCGATAACCCTTTTGGTACCTCAAATTTTGGCATTATCCATTTTCCCAACTCAAGCTCTAGATTACACTGATCCGCAATTTTTACACTGTTTTTAAGAGCTTCCGGCAGGTCTATGAACATTGCTCTCATCTCATCCTGGGATTTTATATAGAAGTCGGGTGATGTTATCATTGACAAACGTCTATTGGGAGTATCTATGGTTGTTTGAGTACCTATACATAAGAGTATTTCTTGAGCTTCTGCATCATCATGATTTATATAATGGTTGTCGTTTGTTGCAACCAACGGTACGCCATATTTTTTTGAAAGATCTATAAGTTTCTGGTTTAATTTTTCTTGTTCCTCTATATTCGGGTGTCTTTGAAGCTCAAAATAGAAATTATCCCCGTAAATCTCAAGTAGTCTGTCAAGCCTTTTTTTTACTTCTTTGTCCTGTCCCAAAATTAAAGGCTCTGATAAATATCCATTTAGACAGGCTGACAGGCAAATTAAGCCTTTACTATATTTGTCGAGAAGCGAAAGGTCAGTCCTTGGTTTATAATAAAATCCCTCAAGGTGCGAGATAGATGCAATTTTCATTAGGTTTTTGTACCCAGTTATGTCGCGTGCCAGGAGAATTAGGTGATTATAGTCTTTGTCCTCGACTGTTTTATCATGTCTTGAACCAGGCGCTATGTAGATCTCGCAGCCTATAATAGGCTTTATTCCAAGTTCGCGACAAATTTTGTAAAAAGCTATTGCTCCGTAAAGGGCTCCATGGTCTGTAATAGCAAGGGCATCCATCCCAAGTTCTTTTATTCGTTCTACCATTGGCCTTATCCTCGATAAACCATCGAGTAGAGAATACTCTGAGTGATTGTGAAGATGTGCAAAATCCGCCATACATTAAGCTGCTCTTTCGCGCGATATGTTGTCTCTTTTTGCTACCTGCACATTGTTTTCTCCGGTTTCATAACCTATTTTTTTAGAACGATATAGTGCCCGATCTATTGCCCTGAAGCTTTCCATCATGGAGTCTATTCCTGTAGAATTTACTAATCCTACGCCAATTCCTGTTTTTACTTTTTTTTCTGTCAATATCTTACTGTAGTCTTCCGCAGCTTTTTGTACACCTTCTATATCCGTATCTGGAAGGAGTAATATTACCTCGTCTCCTCCTACGCGAAACCCAAGATCCGTTTCTCGTTTTCTTTCAGCCATTACCTCTTTTATTGCTTGTCCGAAAATTGCGATGTATTCATCTCCTGCCTCATGTCCTTCTTCATCATTTATTTTTTTTAACCCCTGTAAATCCATTGCAATCACACCAAGAGGTTTTCCTGTTCTGAATGCGTGCATTAGAATGGGGTATAACATTTCAAGATATGCGTTTTTGTTGTATAAACTGGTTTGTTGGTCAACGCGAGCTGCCTCTATAATCTGTAATAATTGATTTCTTAGTCGCTCTATTTCTAGTTTTTGTGATTGAATTATTAACTCGGGATTTGATGGGAGTGCTTGTTGTGCTAGCTCCTCGAGTGATAATTTTTGTGATCCATCTTCCTGATTTTCCGAGATTTCGGATTCCGACATGTATTAATTTTACACTTATTTGAGGCTTTGTTCAATGAGTTCGCGTATGCCTTCTGATGAGGAATTAGGCGGTAAGAGAGTTCGGACTTTACCTATTAAAAAGCCTAAAACTTGGGTTTTCCCCTTTTTGTAATCTTCAACGGCCTTTGGGTTTTCTTCTAAAACTAGTTCTATCGCGTGCTCAAGTTCTTCTTTGTCTAGTTCTTTTGTTTCTTGCGTTACCAAAATCAATTCCACGAGCTCTGCTGGAACTGTTTTTTCTATGTTTGGTTTCTTATTAATAATGTAATTTGCTACCTGCTTTGGTGTTAAATTATGTTTTTTTCCGTCTTTGACTGTCTGCTCGAAATAGTCCGCGTCCGAGCGTTCCCGGACAAGAATCTCTGCGTCATACACAGGAATTGCGTACTCTCGAACAAATCTTTCTCTTTTTGAGTCTGGTAGTTCTGGGATTTGAGATTTGATATTTGAAATTTGAGAATCCGCGAAGCGGATTGGTGGTATGTCTGGCTCCGGAAAATATCTATAATCATGAGCTTCCTCTTTTGTACGCTGGGATACTGTTGTATTTTTATTTTCATCCCAACCTCGAGTTTCCTGTAGAGGAGTTTCTCCTTTATCAAGAATTTCCGATTGGCGAACAATCTCTTCCTCAATCGCTTTCGCCACAAATCGAAACGAATTAATATTTTTAACCTCCACCTTATATGGTGGCAGTTGGCTCTTGGCTTTTGGCTGTTGGCTTTTATTACCAACTGCTAACCCCTGCTCGCTAACCGCCAAACTAATGTTTGGTTCCAAGCGCATATCGCCTTTCTCCATGTCTGCATTTGAAACATCAAGATAACGAACAATCTGCTGCAATTTCTGAAGATACTCCGTTACTTCTCCTGCATTTTCAAAATCCGGTTCAGTCACAATTTCAACTAACGGAACTCCGGAGCGATTAAAATCTATCAAGCTAAAGTTTTGAGTTTTGAGTTTTGAGTTTTGAGTTCCAAATTGATGTGTCAATTTGGCAGTGTCTTCCTCCATGTGAACGCGGCGAATCCTGATTCGCTTATCTTTCAATTGAATCCATCCTGCGAGCCCAAACGGCTCGTCGTATTGGGAGATTTGGTAGCCCTTTGGTAGGTCTGGATAGAAGTAATTCTTTCGGTCGAATTTTGAAATGTTTGAGACGTTGCAATTTAGCGATAACGCAATTTTTATACACCATTCGATAGCTGTTTTGTTAGGAATAGGAAGAGTGCCGGGTAGCCCTAAACAGACAGGGCAGACGTGCGTGTTCGGTTCGCGGCCGGAATAATCTGCCGAACACGCACAAAACATTTTCGATTTAGTCTTAAGCTCAATATGTGTCTCCAGGCCGATCACGGGTTTATATTTCACAGATTCTCCTTTCTTGTGTTTGTTCGAATGCGTGTCCGATCCTAAACAATAACTTCTCTGAAAACTGAGGCCCTAAAATTTGAAACCCCGTGGGTAAACCCCGATCAGATCGGGGTAAATCGCCGATAAATCCAGCACCAAAAGTCTGGTGCTGGATAAATCCCGAAGGAACGGCAAGCCCGGGAATTCCGGCAAGATTTGCAATAACTGTGTACGCATCGGATAAATACATTTTCAATGGATCGTCAACCTTTTCGCCAAGTTTCCAAGGAGGAGTAGGGGAAACAGGAGAAATAATCGCATCAACTTTTTCGAATGCTTTTTCAAAGTCTTGGCGAATCAATGTTCTGACTTGCATAGCCTTTTTATAGTAAGCCTCATAATAGCCGGAAGAAAGAGTAAATGTCCCAAGAATAATTCTTCGGACTGCTTCATCACCAAAGTATGATCGATCATATCCATAGCGAATTCCATCGTATCTTGCTAAGTTTGATGAAACTTCTGCTGGCTGAATAATGTAATAGCAGGCAAGACCGTACTCCGTGTGCGGGAGCGAAATCTCAACCATTTCAGCACCAAGTTCCCCAAACTTTTTAATTACTTTTTCGATATTCTCTTTAATTCTTGGATCGAGTCCCGAACCTAGGTATTCCTTCGGCATTCCGATTTTTATCCCACCAACACCTTTGTTTAAATCTTCAAGATAGTTTGGGATTCTATTTTTTGTGATTGTCGCATCCATTGGGTCATTCCCTGCAGTAACGTTTAGGTAAATTGCGCAGTCCTCAACCGTTTTTGTTAAATGGCCAATTGAATCAAGAGATGATGCCATTGCAATTATTCCATATCGCGAGACTAACCCGTAGGTTGGTTTAAGCCCCACAGTGTTTGTAAATGACGCAGGTTGACGAATTGATCCTCCGGTGTCAGTCCCTGATGCTGCGATTGTCATATTTAGAGCAACTGCCGCAGCAGAACCACTAGATGAGCCGCCCGGTACATAATCAGTGTTCCAGGGATTTTTCGTAGGTCCAAAATCTGAATTTTCACCGCTTGCACCGTGTGCCCACGCATCATGATTTAACTTTCCTAGAATTACCGCTCCCGCGTCTTTAAGTTTTCGTACGACTGTAGCATCATATTGCGGTATATAGTTTTCCAGAACTTTCGAAGCCGCAGTAGTCCTCAGTCCTTTTGTCATATAGATATCTTTTAGGGCAATCGGCACACCTAAAAGCGGAGAGTTAGAATCGCTTTCACGAATCTCGTCAGCTCTCCTTGCCTCATCCAGAGCGTGTTCGTTAACCGCTATAAATGCATTAATTTCCGAATTATGTTTTTCTATCTGATCCAAGCACGCCTGCGTAATCTCGACACTCGAGAACTTTTTACCTTTTAATCCCTCAACAGCCTCTTTAATTGTAAGTTCGTTTAATTTCATATCTGTTGAATAATTATTCGGATAAATTCGGACTAATTAAATTCGTATGCATTCGCATGGCTATTCTTCTAGAATAGCTCCGACTTTAAATAGACCATTGTGTTTCGAGCGAGTTCCCGATAGTACTTCTTCTTGGGTTAAGGATGGAGCAGGAGTATCTTCTCGGGTTACATTTTCAAGACCCGTAACCTGTGAGGTGATCTCAATATTTTTGGTATTAACCTCATTTAGCTTTTCAACATAAGAGACAATTTCATTCAACTGCGTTTCGAGTCTCGGAAGGTCTTCATCTTTGAGCTTTAAATTCGCCAATTTTGCTATATGTTTAATATTTATTTTCATTTGTCCTTGCCCGTTTTGTTTATCCTGAGCTTGTCGAAGGGCCACGTGCTTAATGTCAATTTTCATAGAAATATTTTATCAGAGTCTTTTAATAATTGCCTCGCGGGCTTTTTGCTCGATTGAATCGTTCAGAGGTTCAAGATGGAATTTTTCTCCATATTTCTTCTCAAGCGCTAAAGTCAGCAGTAGATCTGCGAGTTGGGGGTTTTTGGGCAGGATTGGGCCGTGGAGATAAGTTCCGAAAGAATTTTTATAAACTATTCCTTCGCTTCCGTCTTTCCCATTGTTACCAAAACCTTTGACGACGTTACCGAGTCTTTCATTTTTGTATTCAAGGTATGTTCGCCCACCATGATTCTCAAAACCGATTAAAGGTTGTGTCAGTCCCTCAATTTTTGGTTCAACAATAACGTTTCCGATTAATCTTTCATATTTTTCTCCCGGGTTTTCGGTAATCATTTTGAAAACGCCAAGTCCCGCGAGATTTTTATTATCAGCAGTTTTATAGTACTTTCCTAAGAATTGGTATGCGCCACAGATATATAGACCGGGAATTCCTTTTTCGATTTGTTCGGTCAAGACTTCCCCCTTCTTATCAAGGAGGTCTTTATTAACAATTTCTTGCTGTGTATCTTGGGCACCGCCCATGAAGAGTAAGTCGCAAGTATTAAGTATTAAGTATGAAGTATTAAGGGAGATGGGTTCGATTTTTGCATTGAAACCGCGCCATTCGGCGCGTTTTTGAAGCACAATAATATTTCCCCGGTCTCCATAAGTACTCATAAGATCTGGGTATAGCCAGCCAATAGTTAGCTCGTGGCTTTTGGCTTTTGGCTTTTGGCTCTCTGTCACAGAATGCTCCTTCCTGTTAGGATTTTACGAGCTTCTAGCATGGCAGAATAGGTGGGTAGTATAAAAAGCGTTTCGTTTGTCGAAGTTTCGCGCGTCGCAATTTCAATTGCATCTTTTAAATTTTCGAAGATTTGAACATTTGAGTTGAAGTTTTGAGTTTTGAGTTTGGAGTTTTGAGTTGAATCAAGGTACTTTATTCGGAGTGCCATGTCGTAGGCGCGGTCGCCGGAAATAAATATCTTCGAATCTTTTGGCAAATTCTCAAAGTCCACGTCCCAGATCCATGAAACATCCCGTCCGTCTGGAATCCGATCATTTAAAACCAACAATATCGTACACCCCCGAGGTGTATGATCCTTTCCACCTCGAGGGTGGAAGTTTACGATTGCGTCGATAGACTGATTAAATCCGGCGGGGTTTTTTGAAAGCAGCATCAAAATTTTTCTGCCCTTGTAGGTAATTTCCTCCTGGCGGCCGAACGCAGGTTTGAAATCTGTCAACGCCGTTCGAATTTTGTCCTCCGAGATGCCGAATCCCTTGTCTCCGGCAAGTGCAGCCGCATTGATGTTGTAAATATTGTAATTTCCCAAAAGAGGAGAGGGTAGAGTAGAAAAGGTTTCGGTTTTAGGGTTTGTGAAACCGCAGCTTGGGCATTTAAATTTTCCCATGTGTGAGTAAGATACTTTTCTATAGTCAAGTTTTGTTTGGCAATTGGGGCAATAAATAAAATCTACGTCATGTCCAGTTGAATCTTTGATCATGAGTTTTTCATCGATCCCAAAGTAATAAGTTTTTAGTTTTGTGTTTTGAGTTAATAATGATAGAGCAGGATCATCCCCATTCGTGAACAATAGCGTATTCGAATCAACGCTCGACAAAGCTTCTTCCCAATCGGAAAGAACTTTATTAACTTCTCCATAGCGGTCAAGTTGGTCGCGGAAAATATTAAGTAATACAACTGACAACCCCGGCCTCGCTCCGCGAAGCGGGGCGGGCTGACCACTGACAACTGACATTTCTTGTAATGCGAGCGCAACGTTTCTTTCATCAACCTCAAAAATTGCCACATCAAAACTTAACCGTCCGGTTAAATTTGTATTTCTTATTATACTTGAGGCTATTCCATTCAAAAGATTAGCGCCAGCCTCATTTCGAAACACGCGAATTCCACCCTGCTCAAGAATTTTCTGAAGCATCAAAGACATAGTAGTTTTTCCATTGGTTCCCGCGACCAAAACAACCTTAAGATTCGGATTACTTTTCAAAATTTGCCGAACAAATTTCGGCTTTATCTCCATTACTATGTGCCCCGGCCACGTAGACCCCGAACCTAGACTTAATGTTCGGGATAGAAAGAAAACGACCTTACCAAGGAGGATAAGAAAAATATTCATGTAGGACATATTATAGCGTCATTCTGAATTTATTTCAGAATCTCAATGGAGGTCCTGAAGCAAGTTCAGGACGACAAGCATATTACATAGCTCTCAGGATTCGGATGCGGTCGTCGACCGGTGGGTGGGTTGAAAAAAGATTAACAAACCAGTTTCCGTGAGCTACTTTAGTATCTGATTTATAGGGACTCTCGATATATAAATGTGCGGTGCCGGTGTGGGCGTGTTTCAGTGGAGTTCTATCCGCTGCGATTTTCCCAAGTGCATCCGCAAGTCCGTCAGGATAACGAGTTAGTAATGCCCCATCTGCGTCCGCTAGATATTCACGTCTTCGGGATACCGCAAGCTGAATCAATATTGCAGCAATGGGAGCAACTATTGCAGCTATAATCCCGATAATAAGAAAAATTTGTCCGCCTGATCGATTGTCACGATTTCTCCCTCCGAGCCACAGAGATCTCATAAATACGTCGGCTAAGATCGCAATTGACCCAACAAGTATTGCTACTACGCCCATAAGCCTTGTATCGTAGTTTTTAACATGCGAGAGTTCATGCGCTATTACACCCTCAAGTTCAGCGTCTTTTAATTTCTTGAGTAGTCCTGTTGTTGCAGCAATGGCGGCATGTTTTGGATTACGTCCGGTAGCAAACGCGTTTGGAGAAGAATCATCTATCACATAAACCCTTGGCATAGGGAGCCCCGAGGCAATTGAAAGATTTTCGACAGTCGTATAAAGTTCTCGGAAATTCTTTTTATCGGCGGGTTTTGCACCCGACATCGAGAGAACGATTTTATCCGAATTGTAATATGACATAAATGAAATTAAGCCCGAAATTATGAGCATTATTCCGGCGAATGATAGGCCGTAACCAAGAGCCCTGCCTAAAATGTAAGAAGCCATGAAGAAAAACAGGACGAAAAGAATCATTATAATCCAAGTTTTAATTTTGTTTGAAGAAATTTGGCTATAGATGGTGGTTGCCATGGCATTTATTATACCATAGACTTGAGGCTAAAACTTGACCTTAACTTCCTTTTTGCTTTCTTCTTCTGTTTCGAAGAACTCTGCGGGCTTAAAGCCTAACTGATTTGCAATTAATATAGTAGGAAATGTTTTAATAGATGAATTAAAGGCAAGTACATTCGAATTGTAAAACTGTCTTGAATATGAAATTTTGTTTTCCGTGTCCGTTAATTCCTCCTGAAGATTGAGAAAATTCTCGCTTGCTTTCAGGTCCGGATAGGCTTCTGCGACTGCAAAAATCGATTTTAAAGCCTTTTCCATCATGTTGTCTGCTTCTGCTTTTTGCTGTGGCGTTTGCGCTTTTAGCATATTTGCTCGTGCTTGGGTTACTTTTTCGAACACTTCTTTTTCATGCTTTGCATAACCTTTAACAGTTTCGATCAAGTTAGGAATAAGATCTGCTCGTCTTTTTAATTGAACATCAATTTGAGAAAGCGCTTCTTTGATTCTTTCGCGCAAGACTACGAGAGAATTATAGGTAAACCAGAGGTAAATTATTACTAGAAGAACGATAATTCCAATAACCAAAGTTAGATTCATATTAATATTCTCCCACAAAAGCTGACTGAAAGTCAACTTTTGTGGTACACGTGGTACCCTATTAACTGGTGAGCCATTTATAGAATTCTTCGTAGGGTAAAGTATTTAATATATCTTTTGGCTCGCACCATCCGCGGCGAGCGACAGAAACACCATAAAACATATTATCCATTTGAAATGTAGCATGCGCATCAGTATTAATGACGAATTTCACACCTAGTTTTCTTGCCTCAAAAACCAACTGGTCGGTTAGATCAAGCCGGGTGGGCCAGGCGTTTATTTCAATCGCCTTGTTATTTTTAATACAATATTCAAAAATCCTATCATAGTCTAACTCATATCCTTCCCTTTGGTTTATAAGCCTCCCGCTTGGATGTGCAAAAATACGCGCCTTAGGATGTGAAAGTCCGTTTAACACACGCGTGGTCATTTCTTTCTTAGGAGTCTTGAACACGCTATGGATTGACACAATTGCAGCATCAATATATTCGAAAGCTTTATCATCAATTGCTAGGTCACCATAGGGTAATATATCAACTTCGAGTAAATTAATTACATGAACATTTTTTATACTCTTGCGAATTTGTTCGATTTTATCTTTTCGTCTTGCCAGTATTGAATAGACTTGACTTTTTGTGTGATTTGAGGTGCTGGGGTTATGCTCTGAAAATCCAAGATATTCATATCCAAGTTCAGCGGCTCGTTTTAACATATCTTCCATAGAATCATTTCCCATGTCGTGACTCGGCTCAATCGGAAAACTTGAGTGTATATGAAGATCGCCCTTGACATCTTTTAATTCGATAAGTTTTGGCAAATTATGTTTTAGAGCAGCTTCGACTTCTCCCCTGTTCTCTCTCATCTCAGGTGGAACCCAGTCCATGCCCAAAAATTTATAAAACTCCTCCTCGGTTCTGAAGGCTTTCATTGGCTGACCCCTTTCCTTTAGAAGTTTTGCCCCTTTTTCAGACAATGAATACCCCTTTTTTAGAGCGTACTCTCGAAGGGCAACGTTGTGGTATTTTGAACCCGTAAAGTGCTGGAGAAGCGCTCCAAAACTGTTTTCGTCCTGAACAAGAAGATCAACTTGCCTTCCCCCCGAGACCAACATAGATGAGGATGTTGGCCCTTTTTCTATTACTCTTTCAATTCCGGGGTATTTAACAAAATAATCAATTACTTTCTCTGGGGTATTAGTTGCAATGGCAAAATCAATATCGCCGACAGTGTCCCGCATTCGCCGAAGACTTCCAAGTGGAAAAACCTTTATCACGTCGGGACCTTTTTTTAGATACTCCTCAACTTTTTTGGCAAGCTCAAATGCATAAGGAAGAGCCATCCTGTTTAGCTTTGTCTTTCCAAGTTTATATTCTTCAAGAGCTCTTAAGATATCTTCTTGTGATTTTGCTCCGAAAGTTGCTATAGTTGCAATTTTGTTACCCTGACAGGCCTTTATCAAATCGTCGATTACGGTTTCGGGATCCTTGAGTTTCAGCGCAGTTACAAGTTTATATGCCTTCTTAGGCCCGATAGTAGTAACATCAAGTAAGGGGAAAACGCTTGCCGGCACGTGTTTTAATATGCTATCAAAATGCTTTGACCTCCCTGTTTTGATGAGATCTTTAATATGGCTCTCAATTGACGGGCCTATTCCCGGTATCTTTTGTCCTTCGCTCAACGCATCCTCAACTTCAATTGGAAGATGAATGAGGCTGTCGTATGCTTTTTGATATGCAACAATCTGAAAAAGATGTTTTTTTTCATCAATTATGGTATATGCTGCGGCAGCATTTCGAAGAATCATTGCAATATCCTGATTTGTCATAGTTTGATATTATCAGACGATTGACTCAAGTTCAATAATCTGGGATAATTACATGTCGCATTTGTGGGGGCGTAGCTCAGTTTGGTTAGAGCGTCTCCCTGTCACGGAGAAGGCCGCGGGTTCGAGTCCCGTCGCTCCCGCCACGTTTAACGTGGCCCGCCCGCATTTGAGTATTGACAAACCCCAAAGAATTCATATATATTTTTGTCACACATTTTTTACCCCTGCCTGGAAAGGAGAAAAGAATGGCAAAAGGAATAACTGGACTTAATCTTCCTGCTCCAAAATCTTACGCAAGTTTAATTTATGGCGCCCTGACCGTAGTAATTATATTTCTAATTCTGTTTTTCGGAATTCGCGCGATTCAACAAAGACAGGTAGGGATAACACCTGAGGCAGGAGAAACAACAGCAGAAAGAGTCTATGAAGTAAAAGAAGGAGACAACTTGTGGACGATTGCGGAGAGGGAATATAAGGACGGATACAAATGGACTGAGATCGCAAAAGCAAATAATATCACGAATCCCGACGTAATTGAAAAAGGCATGAAGCTGAATCTTCCTGAAATCGCTGTGGCAGAACCAAAAGGAGAGCTAACTGCGGGAACGAAGATAACAGGAAACACTTATAAGGTTGTTGAAGATGATAATCTCTGGGATATTGCGGTTCGTGCGTATGGCGACGGATATAAATGGGTAGATGTTGCTAAGGCAAATAGTCTTACAAATCCGGACCTAATACATCAGGGAAACCAACTCAAGCTACCCCGCTAGAAGAGCTCATAGAGTTATAGAAGAGTAGGTGTCAAGCTAATCCACCCTCCAGGTGTACTTGGTTCGCGCCTGTTGTTAATTGCGTTTGAGATTTGGAAAAGATAAAATAATCCCGCTAGCTGTGCGGGGTTAGTACACCGGTAGTATGCTACCTTCCCAAGGTAGAGAAGCGAGTTCGATTCTCGTACCCCGCTCACATATGCTATAATTCCGAACATGAGAGAAGCGCAAAGGTTACTTAGCGGTGGATTAGCTATTGGATATGCCGGCGGGTCGGTACGAAAAGGGGTTGATCGGGGTGGTTTTAAAGTGGAAACTTCCCATGTTGAGCTTGAAGAGGGCACTTATCATGATGAATGGGCCGCAGACCGTCTTGGTGGAGGACAAGAATTAGTCAGAACGCGGGACGGGGAGATTTTTACTAGGTTGTATGCAGGGGGAACTATTTCTCAAGAAGAATTACGAAGGCTTCGCATAAGTAAAAAAATGGTAACCGACTATCTCAAGGGGAAACTGTCTGAATTAAAAGATGCGACACGCCTTGATCGTTATTGTCTCCCTAAACCAGACGGTTATTGGCAATACCGCTATGAACTTACAGGAATAAATTTCAGAGAAATCCCTGTTAAGGTAGGTATTGAAACAATATCCTTTAAAGGTCAGCTTGTTTTTGCTCACTTTTTTCTTCTTTCCCCCGTTGAGTAATCTTCTTGTTGACTCGTTTGGACCTTTTTGATAATATAAATCGTGCCCCGTCTAAATTCGAATAAAAAAAGAACCAAATACATTTTTGTCTCCGGAGGAGTCATTTCAGGCATCGGAAAAGGGATAACCTCAGCATCGATTGCGCTTCTATTAAAACTTTCAGGTTACAAAGTAGCTCCGATTAAATTCGAAAATTATCTAAACTTGGACGCTGGAACTATCAACCCAATTGAACACGGCGACCCATTTTTATGTGAGGATGGTACGGAAGCGGACATGGATGTTGGATCATACGAAAAGTTTCTGGGGGAAGACATGGGGCGCGACAATTTTGTAACAATGGGGGGAATTTATCAGGCGGTAATTGAGCGAGAGAGGAGATTCGAATACAACGGTGAAGATGTCGAAGCAATTCCGCATATAACAGATGAAATAATATCAAGAATCGTCCGCTTGGGCGAGAAAAAAGATGCAGATATAGTGCTAGTTGAACTTGGAGGTACTGCCGGTGAATATCAAAACGTCTTCTATTATGAAGCTTCAAGGATTTTAACTCTCAAAAATCCCGGAGACGTAATCCACATTCATGTGTCCTATGTTCCAACACCGCCGCATTTGGGAGAACCAAAAACCAAACCAACTCAGCTTTCTGTTCGAACCCTTAATTCAATGGGAATTCAACCGGACTTTATAATCGCGCGGTCAGAAAAATATCTTGATCAGAGAAGACGGGACAGATTCGCGCTGTTTTGTAACATGAGCGGAGATGCAATTATTTCAAATCCTGATGTCAAGACTGTTTATGAGGTTCCCCTAATTCTTCACCAGCAAACATTAGACAGTAAAATCCAAGAAAGGTTGGGACTCCCTGTTCGAAAACCCGCGCTTTCCGATTGGGAAAACCTTATTAAGGAAATAAAATCGAAAAAGCCCAAAAGCATTGAGATTGCAATTGTCGGAAAATATTTTGGAACAGGTGACTACCAAATTAGAGACTCATATGCGGCGCTCTTTGATGCCCTGGAACACGCTTCATGGTTTAACAATCTCGAGCTTAAAACCCGCTGGATCGATGCAGAAAAGGTTGAGCGCGAGGGAGTAGATAAGTTAATAGGCAAACCTGATGGCATTATAGTACCTATCGGTTGGGGTCCTCGCGGAGCAGAGGGCATGATTCAAGCGGCATCATATGCTCGCGAGCATATGATTCCGTATCTTGGGCTTTGCTATGGTATGCAGCTTGCGGTCGTTGGATTTGCTCGAGATATTTTGGGATGGGAAGGTGCAAGCTCCACAGAAAACGCACCAAAAACACACTATCCCGTGATCCATATAATTCCTGCACAAAAAGAAATGCTTGCAAGGCGCGCATATGGCGGCACAATGAGGCTTGGATCGTGGGACGCGATTGTTAAAAAAGGAACGCGCACATTTGATTTTTATAAAAAGTTTGGCAATATTAACAAAAGTTCAGGTTTGACTTCTGAAAGACATAGACATAGATACGAATTTAATAACAAATTTGCAAAAGACTTTGAATCAAAAGGACTGATTATAAGCGCGCGGTCGGTAAAGGAGAATCTTGTGGAAATTATTGAGCTTCCAAAAGATATCCATCCATTTTATCTTGGAACTCAAGGACATCCGGAATATAAGAGTAAACCACTAAAGCCGCATCCATTTTTCATAGAATTCCTGAAAGCCGCTTCCGATAAATAAGATATTGGTTATGGGAGATTAGAAAATAGTAATGGAAATTAGACATTGGAAATTGGACCAAATTATATTCAACTATTTTCTATCCTCCATTTTCTATTACTAATTTCTATTTTCTAATAACTATTTTCTAACCCTTTGATATCCGTGGTACTTGTGATACCCGTGATATCTTTGCTATAATACTCCTTTATGATCGAATTGCCACAACTGCGGGAAGGACAAAAGATTCGCGTTTTCCAGAGATTAACGGAAGGAAAGCGCGAAAGAAATGTTCCGTTCGCGGGAAAACTTCTTAAGGTTCGAGGAATTGGAACTAACCAGACAATCACGGTTCGCCAAAACCTTGAAGGAGTAGATGTGGACAAAATTTTTCCAACTGCTCTTCCAACAATAACAAAAATTGAGGTAATCGAACAAGTGAGGAGTCTTATCAAGGGTCAATCCGTTGCTCCCAAAAAATCCAAAAGGGCAAGGAAATCCACAAAGCAAGCAAGATCCACAAAACAAGCAAGGAAGTAAGCTCCATTTTTTGATAAAATATATTCATACGGGCCGCTAGCTCAATTGGCAGAGCAAGAGCCTTTTAAGCTCTGGGTTCAGGGTTCGAGTCCCTGGCGGCTCACAAAGAGAGAAATCGTGGATTTTGAGGGCGGATTTTTTGCGGCACCCCCAAATGCCGCGAGGATTTTGAAGCTATTTTTATACTCAACAGACAGGCGGCGGTCAAGTAAAGAATAGTTCGAGCCGACTGTTTTTGAGATGAATTTTAATTCATCATAATTATTTTTCGCGCGCGCGGTTTTAAAGCATGCTATCGAGCTTTGCATGATTTCTCTCATAGGTTCGAGCCAACTCGAACCCATCCGTTTAATTTTTGAAATTTCCTCCTGAATCTTTAACTTTTCTTCGAACAATTCATTCTTCTTCGTCTTGTAAATATCACTATCGATAACCCCCTCCAAATATGCGTCCAGCAGCTTATTCAGTTTCTCATCTGACTGGGCTAACTTTTCCTCTGCAAGATTTAGAATTTCTTCCGAGTTAGTTCTTTCTTTTTCAAGCTCTACCTCTGCCCATTTTTCAAAGATCTCCTCATAATCCTTATGAAGGGCGCAATCCCAAACAATCTTTTTGAGTTGTTCTGCGAAATTTTCCTCCGGAACATACTTTTGAGTGCAAGGATTAGGTTTTTTGGTACAACGGTAATAAATAAAGGTTTGAGACGTGCCATTTTGGTATTTCTTAATGTGTTGCTCGGCAGTTATCGCTGCTTGGCACTCACCACAACGGGCAATTCCAGTTAAAGCAAAGTTATGACCCTTCTGTCTTGGCTTTTCAATTCTTGAAATTTCCCTTGCTACCCGTGCAAACAACTCTTTTGAAATAAAAGTCTTGTGAGTACCTACGTAATATTCACCCGCGTATTTTATGATTCCAACGTAGAACTTATTGGTAAATGTCCTTCTTATCTGATTAAGGTGCAAAGGGCGTCCATTTGCGCGTGTCAGGGCAAATTTTGCCATAAATAGTGAGACCTCTGTAAAAGAATGGCCTCCTTCTGCAAAAAACTCAAAAGCTCGTCTTATAGTCCTTGAAGTTTCGGGATCTATGTCAATACTTCTTGTCTGTCTGTTGTTAATATACCCGTAAGGCGCTTTACCGGGTAATTCCCCTCGACGAAGTTTCTGGCGATTCCCACGCTTTACATTCTCACTTAAGTTGTCAACGTAGTATTTGGATTGTCCAAAGGCGATTGAAAGCATGAATTTTCCCTGTGGAGTGTTTTCAAACCAGAAAGAGGGGAACTTTAAATCAAGGAGTTTTCCCGTGTCTAGTAAATAGATGATTTTGCCACCGTCAATTGAATTACGGGCCAAGCGGTCGGGGTGCCATGAAACTATACCTTGAGCCTCACCTTTTTCAATTCTTTCCAATATAAGTTTAAATTGTTCACGTCCTGGGGACTTTGCAGTTTTAGCTTCTGTTATGAAGTCAACAAGTTCTAAATTCTCACGCCTTGCAAATTCTTTTAATTCGGCAATCTGAGCTTCAATTGACAAGACTTGTTTGTCTTTTTCATCCGTTGATTTTCTACAATATGCTATATATTTCATTGGCAGTTTGACTTTACAAAATTTTTGCGTTTTTCTCTATTCTTTTCCGCCGCCTGTCTGTTGAGTATAAAAATAGCTTCAAAATCCTCGCGGCATTTGGGGGTGCCGCGAAAAACCCGCCCTCAAAATCCACGATTTCTCTCTTTGTGAACGTTCACAAATAGTTTAGGGTCGAATCCAAAAAAGGGTTGACCCGTTCGACAAGCTCAGGGTCTTCGTCGTAAAACTCCTTGACCCCGATTGAATCGGGGTTGACAAATCAATCTGTTCTGTGATAGCCTAGTGGTAGATATGGCCGCCGGCCCTAAGAAAGGTCTCTGACCCGGAGGGCCTCTGGCCCGGAGGGTGGTGATAAAATTTGCAGTTTGAGAGTGTAAACCAAGTTTTAACAGTTACACTTAATAATACATTAACCTCAGTTGCCCAATTCATCCCGCGTTTTCTAACAGGTCTCATTGTTTTGCTCATAGGCTTAATTATTGCTTCATTTGTCAAGCAGGTGTTGGTTCAGCTTTTTAAATTTGTAAAGCTTGAACAATTGCTTGAAAGATACGGCGTGCCTGAGACTCGGGGAAGAGAGGGTGTTTCATGGACAGGATTCTTGGCTGAACTTGCACGTTGGTTTGTTATTATTTTGTTTCTTGTACCAACGGCAGATATTTGGGGGTTGGGTCAATTTGTTGTCATCCTTAATAATCTCTTGGCTTATCTACCAAGCGTTCTGGTTTCGGTATTGTTGCTTTTGGTTGGATTTGTTGTAGGAAGATTGGTTCACGACCTGCTTTTGGCATCAGTGCAAGGAGTCTCGGGAGAATCGGCAAGGACAATTGCGGTGGTTGGACAATATTCGGTAATAATTTTTGCCGTATTAATAGCCCTAAATCAATTGGGAATCGCAAGCGATTTAATAAGAATATTGTTTGCGGGGGTTGTGGCATCAGTTGCGCTTGCCGCAGGTCTTGCATTTGGTCTTGGAGGCCGCGACGCCGCCAAAGAAATCCTGACCAAGCTCCTTAAAAGATTGTGAGCCTAGAGATATTATTATTTCGAGTGGGGATCTCCCGAATATCTTTGTAAATATTTGAGGAGAAGTAAAAACCATGCATCGACATAACCTTCTAGGAAGGTGGAGGTGTGGATACGGTCAGACCCAAGTCTCTTTTCAATTTCCAGCATAGCTGCATTGATGTTAGGAGATAGCTTAGGTAATATGTCTACGACAGCATCGTAAAAATTAGCAGGTTTCTGCATTCCTGCAATATTAAAGGCTTCTCTTAAAATAGGGTTGTCCCAATCGCTGTCATCTAACCGGTCTATTACGTGAACCACTTTTTCAATATCTGTCTCTTCAATTTCATCCAACTCAAGACCTAACCTACCTATCAGTTTCGTTGTAAATATTGCGGTAGTAAGATAAACTATTGCCCCTCTTTCAAAAGTCCTACCCGACATGCTGTATGCTTTTGTAGCAAACATAAAATACCGAAGAGATGACGTACCCTCAGCTTCTAATTCCGCGAGAGTATATTGCTCTTTATCCCTTATATTCCTCCATTCCTTGAGGGTACCAGGAATTCCAGATGTGTTTATATCAAATGGACGTACGTATCCTCCTTCTTTGTTTTCTACCATGCGAAGAATTATATTAAGAAACGGGGAAAATGTCAAACTATAGGTTTATTGTGACCCATGTTAGTCAGAATTGGAACCAGCTTCTAATTCTTAATCCTAACCATGGGATAGGTATCGCCTACAATTACCACTAAGGATTGGAAACTATTTTGTTTGCATCTCTAATGATTTTACTAAAGTGGATGTTTTTGCAAGAAGCTGCAGTGCTAATGCTCTATCTGGTTGGATTCCATAAAAAAGAGAAAGTCTATACCTGTTGCTTTCTACATTAGACCATCTATTTTGGTTAAGTTCATAGAACCTCCACGTAACCATATTCGCAAACGCGTTTCCTGCCATTACTATCATTGGACCACTTTCTAGAGGGCTTAATCCTAAAAATTGAGGAAATGGGAAACCAAATCCTGTTGCGGTTGTTAATCCATCAATTATAATCATAGCTACACCATCGTTAGTACGCAATCCAGACATTAAATTTTTAGTCCCTATAGTCGAAACTTCCTGTTTCATCGCTTGATTCAGGAAATGTGACCAAGATTCAAGTGACCTTATCCCTTTGTTTTTCCATCTCTTATCGTTGTTCATTCGGAAAATAACTTCGTTAATATTTACATCAATTGTTGCGCCTATCCAGTCTGCGGCGTGAATCGGTCCGTACCACGAAGGACCAAAGCTTGAATCTTGGGGGGATACTATGTTCCTCGAAATTTTACTTGACCCATAAGCAGATCCTTGCGAATCGTATCCTGCAGTCTGTGGAATTTCAGTTGATGTATCACCCTTCGTATTGCTAATTATTCTTAAATGCTCTATTCCTCCCAACCTGCACAGACTATGAATAGCCTTTAAATTTACTCCTATTTGATTTTGGTCAATGTAAGGTGGTAAATTTAATTCAAATTTTACCAAAGGAGAAGAAGCCTGTGGTAAGGGTGTATATCTGGATTCTACTTTGGACATGCAAGGAATTATAACAGAATTTGAGGCCAGAATAAACAATAAGATTGTGACGCCTACGGGATTCGAACCCGTGATTACAGGGATGAAAGCCCTGTGTCCTGGACCGCTAGACGAAGGCGCCGTGCTCAAATTATATTAAAATGGCGCTCAAACATCAAGGAATCCTATCTGTTTCTATTTGTTTTGAGGTGTTCGCGGGCAATTAAGAAAGAGGTTGTAAGCACTATTCCTGCGCCAACTATTTGTACCGGACTTAGAGTTTCGCCAAAAAAGAAAAAGGCAAAAGGTGCTCCGACAAGAGGTCCTACCGCTCGTAACGATGATACTATCCACTCTTTTACGCTTTTTAGAGATGCAAACCAGAGGGTCAAGCTGACAGAAGTTAAAAGCACTGCCTGAAGTATTAAATATAACCAACCTTCTGAAAATCTGAACACATGACTTCCTGAAAATATAAAAAAGACAGGCAAAAAGAAAATACCCGCTACTAAAAGACCGAGCATATTTGAAATTTGAGGGCCAATGGTTTTAACTAGTCTTGAAGCCGGAAAATAAGAATAGGAATAAAATCCCATCGCAAGAATTATTGCAAAGTCTCCGATTTGAGGTGCGCCGACTCCTGTAAATATTCCTCCGGTTGAGAGCAAAATTGCTCCGAAGATATGGATAGCAAGTAGTAATAAATGTGCCGGCTTTACCTTTTCTTTATTTATTAACCAATGCCAAAAAAGTACAAAATAAGGTTCGGCCTTTGTAAAAAAGATAGCCTTAATTGCTTCCGTCTGACTTAGCCCTAAAACCAGTATGATATCGGCGATTATGTATCGAGTCGAAATAAGAGAGAATAGTTCCTTTTTATTATCCTTAATTTTATCAAAGTCTAATTTCTCTTTTTTTAAACCTAAAAAAGCTAAAAGCGTCAGGAATCCAAACAAAGCATTAAAAAATAGAAATGTTGGAACATCCAAAAGTTTAATTGCACGAGTTTTGAATATTGTTAATACCGAGGATAAAATTGGAGATGCAATCGCAAAAAAAAGATGTTTCATTTTGCTATTTCGAGGAGTTTTGAAAGGACGATTGGAAGTTCTGTTACTCCATCACCGTCGGTAAAATGTCCATAACCGTTTAGGATAATCGATTCAGCTCCAAGTTTCTCTTCGTAAATTTTACTGTGCTCAATAGGTACCCAAGGATCGTCCTCCGAATGAATAATCACGAATTTGTTCGCTTTCGTTTTGATCTTGTTCCAATCAGTTGGACTGGCAAAGAATGAGCTCAGCTCGCCTTTATATCCTTCATATTCAAGATCGTGCCCAAATCCGGCGACAAATATTACCCCGCCAATTTTTTGATCTTCGTCGAGTGATTCGAGAAATCTTAATATCGCTATACAACCAAGACTATGACCAACAAGATAGGTATTTTCATCAGGATCGACAATCGCTTCTTTCAGTTTTGATAGCCATTTGTCAAGATTCGGAGTATCAGGGTTTGGCATGGAGGGCACAATAACTTCGAACCCTTTTTGTTCGAGTTTTTCTTTAAGCCAGGGAAACCAGCTTCCAGTCGGAGAACCCTCCCACCCATGAATAATAAAAACTCTTTTTCACGTTGTCAAATTATAGCATTTCGACTCCGAATTAATCGGACTTGAGAACTTTGAGCTTGAGTTTGCCTTTGGGGGTTTGGATTTCGACTATGTCCCCTTCTTTTTTGCCAAGGAGCGAACTGCCAATTGGAGAGTTTGCAGAAATTTTATTTTGTGAAGGGTCTGCTTCAAAATCGCCCACAATTTGGTATTCGATTTGTTGCCCATTTTGTTCAACCAGGACTTTTTTGGAAGGCACAACTTGCGCAAGTTTAATTTGGTTCGAAAGTCTCCTTAATTGGATATCGATTGATCTGAGTCTTGCTTTTGCGGCGTGATAAAGACTATTTTCCGATAGATCTCCTAACTCTCTCGCTCTTGAGAGTTCTTTGACTGCTTCCGGCCGGCCAACTTTGAGTTTTTCGTATTCAATTTTAAGTTGATCGAATCCCTCTTTAGTAAATTTAATTCTCCTCATTTGGTAAACCCCGCATCCACGACTTTATGGTCATGGTATTGTGGTGCGGGGTAAACGATATAAAGATTCTGCCGCTTTTTTCCACTGCGCATCCGATATTTGGTCGACTTTATCTTTCCTGACAAATAAACAAGAAGGATTTTCAAGATTATACAATTGAACGTATTTGTTTTTTACAAAATCGGGTAAGCGATACAATTCTCCAATGTCCGATTTTTTAGGACATGATCCAAACTCCTTATAAAACGTAGGCGGGTTTATCTTGAACATTTCAATCCTTGCGTCAGCATACTTTTTAAAGTGTGGCATTGCAGATGTATACCAAGAGTATTTATATGAAGAAGGAATTTTAGCTTGCCAGTAGATAAGATCGTCAGAGCCGTCAAGAAAAAGAGTATCGCCCGGACCGGATAATTTGCGGGCAACCTCTCCAATTTGCATCACTTCGCCATAGTTTGTCAGAAGCTCTTTGTGTTGGTCAAATGGTTCATGGGCAAAATATGAACGCGAGGAGACAAAGGATAAAAGGGCGAAAGAAAGTATTAAAATTGAAGCGTAGAATAGTTTTTTTTGAATGAAATTCCAAAAGACTAGCATAGATGTTATGAAGACAAAGAGTGCAAACCAAACCAGCAGATGGAAAGCCTCATAAAACATTGAGCCCGGCAAAACGACTCTAATATTTGCAAGCCCCAAAACTATCAATATCGCAATTATTGTTCGATAAACTCTTTTTTTAAACAATACGAACAAGTTAGCCAGAAATACAATATCTATTAAAATCAGGAGATTCCGAAGTATGTTTGAATTTCCGTAAAAGAATACATAGACAGGGTAGAACAATGCTTGAGTAAAACGGTTACCAAGCATATCAGCCTTAACATCTGAAGGTAAAACAGCTGTATAGTTCACAGTTACAACATTAAAGAAGTACTCGGACAGGTTAAAGGATAGTAGTGTAATTATAGAAAGCGTGGCGAACAACAGGATGGGAATAATTCGAATTTTCCTTAACTTGTTTTCAAAAAAGATAATTGCAAATAATACTAGAGCTAGGGGTACGTACGGCTCTCGCATGAAGATGACGAACCAGGCAGCGATAGATACTAGATAATAGTCAATAGTTAATAGCGTTTGGCTGTTGGCTGTTGGCTTTTGGCTGGAAATTTTCAGAAGTGCGAGGCCGGTGAGGTAGGCTAGGGGATAGACGATTATTCCTTCAGCCAGAAATCTATCTCCGAATAGGTAAAACTTGGCTGGTTCGTAAAGCAAAATAAATAGGAAGGCTGGAAGTCTGAATCGCCAAATGAGAATTGCGTTCATGATTAGAGAAAATACGAGGACGAATTGTCTATGTCGCAAGATTAATTCGAACACATTCTGTGGATGGGTAACCGCCTGGATGAAATAGCTTATAAACCCAGCAAAGGGCTGGTGGTTGAAAAAGAATTCTGAAAACATAGCTTTTCCTTGAAGTAAAAAATATCCACCCATAAAATTATTGCAGTCGTCAAAGCACCCAAAGGCATTCACGCGCGGAATATAAATTTTGTAAAGGATTGCGTAGATCGGGATTAAAAGAAGTAGGGGGATAATAATATTAAGATTCGATCGAACAAACTTCAGGATTTTTTCAACGTGCATCCCTTAATTGTCAGTTGTCAGTAGTTAGTTGTCAATTGTTATTTTACGGTAACGGATTTTGCAAGGTTTCGAGGTTTATCAGGATCCTTATTGCCACGTGCGAGCGAAAGATAATATCCAAGTAGGTGCGAGACAGTTACTTGGGGGAGTAACGTTGCTTCCTCAATATCGTCTGTTTCAAGAAAATCGTCAAAGGTCTCGCTGTTTTTGGGTCCTACTCCTATAATGTATCCTCCTCGAGCTTTTATTTCTTGTGCATTTGAGAGGATGTCGTAGTAAGTTTCGTCATTTGAAGCAAATACGATACAAGGAGTACCTTTTTCAATAAGTGCTATGACGCCATGCTTGAGTTCTCCACCAGGAAATGCCTCTGCATGTATATACGTTGCTTCCTTGACTTTTAAAGTTGCCTCAAGCGCTGCTGTGTATGACAATCCTCTTCCAATAATATAAATATGCTCGCTCTTTGAAAGTTTTCGGGCCAAGAATTTTATTTTTGCAACATAAACATCGGATAAAATTTGCGCTACGTTTTTTGACGCCTTTTTAAGTAAAGTTCTTCCCTTATCTTGTTTTCCTGCGAGAGTATATGCTGTTAGAATTAAAACTGCGAGCATTGCAATAAAACTTTTTGTAGCAACAACCGCCTTTTCAGGTCCTGATTCAAGCAGTATTTTAAAATCCGAGATTCTGTAGAGGGTTGAACCCAACACGTTTACTATTCCTGCGATATACGCCCCTTTTTGGGTCTTTACGCGCATTATGGGTTCTATTACATCTATTGATTCGCCGCTCTGAGATATTGGAATAACTAGGGTTTTGTTGGTTATAAAATCCTCTATATATTTAAATTCTGATCCAATGGCAAAATTTACGTGTTTTTTTGCAATCTTTGAAAATAAATATGTTGCCCCAATTGCAGAGTAAGATGCCGAACCACATGCTATAAGGAATGTTCCAAAAGCCTTGTCAATCAATTCGGCCAGTTTTTTTATATTAGCAACACCATTTAGGGCAATGTTTTCGATTACTCTTGGTTCTTCGTGAATCTCCTTTATGAAAAAGTGCTTGTATTTCCCTTTCTCCGTTTCTTCAAATTTCCAAGATAAGGTTGTAAGTTTGGGTTTAACATCTATCCCTTTTGGGAGCTTCAAAAGCTTGAGGTTTTTGCCAAGAATAGCCATGTGATTATCTTCAAGGAATAGCACTCTATTCGTATGCTTGAGAATTCCTGCAGCGTCAGAAGCTGCAAAAATTCCGTCTTTTCCTATGCCTATAACAAGAGGGGAGCCATTCTTTACGGCGATAATTTCAGATGAGGCTGAATTCATAATTAGCATAGCGTTCATCCCTTTGAGTATACTGAATGAATCTCGAACAGCGGTTGCAAAACCACTTCTCTTTAAGTTATCTTCGATTAAATGGGCCATTATTTCTGTGTCTGTTTCGGAACTAAATTTATGTCCTTTTCTGATTAATTCTTCCTTAAGCTCTGCATAGTTTTCAATTATTCCATTATGAAGAACTGCGATTTGTTTTGTGCAGTCAAGATGTGGGTGTGCGTTTTCAACGGTGACTCCTCCGTGAGTAGCCCAACGTGTATGGCCTATCCCAATATTACTTTTGGTAAGGTTGGTTATTGCCCCACCTATTTTCCCAACATGTTTATCTACATCTATTTTCCCACCATGTTTTATTGCTATGCCCCAAGAATCGTAACCGCGGTATTCAAGGCGTTTTAGCCCTTCAAGGACAATATTGGCAGCATCCTGTTTGTTTCCGATGTATGCGAAAATTCCGCACATAAGAAGAATATTATACCACTGGGATCGTGGACCAGTCGATAGTATCAAGGGTGTGATAAAATATAGACCCTTTGATCTTATGAAAATTATCGTTTCTATTGTCTTGGTCTTTACGTTTTTTATTTTAGCCCGACAATCTGATGCGATCTATGATTCTTCAACTCGATCTAATAACATCTCTGGAATTCACATATTGTTTACATACGAAATTCCAAAAGCTGCAGAGCTTGTAAATTCCTCGGGGGGAGATTGGGGATATGTAACCATTCCGATTCAGTATGGGGATCGAGATCTTGAAAAATGGCAGAAATTCATGGATGAGTCTCGGCGCCACCATGTCATTCCGATAATTCGCGTAGCCACCGAGCCTTTTTACAAAAACACGAGCGTATGGAGAAAACCAAATGATTTTGATATTGTAGATTTCGCAAACTTTTTAAATTCTGTTTCCTGGCCGACAAAAAACCGCTATGTTCTTTTATTTAATGAAGTAAATCGATTTGATGAATGGGGAGGAGAGCCACCCGCACCATCAGAATACGCAGATTTTGTATCCTATGCAGTAGACGCGTTCAAAGCTCGGAATCAGGATTTTTTCATAATTGCAGGCGGCCTTGATAATGCTTCTCCAAATGACGGCGAAAAATACCTTGATAATTTAGTTTACCTCCGAAGAATGCATGAACATAATCCCGATGTTTTTAAAAAAATCGATGGGTTCTCAAGCCATTCATATCCCAATCCGAACTTTTCGCAGGCTCCTTCGCAAGGCAAAATTGAAGGAACATCAACTTATAAATTTGAAGTAGATCTAGTTGAAAGATTATCGGGTAGAGCTTTGCCCGTATTTATAACAGAAACCGGCTGGAACGCTGATGTTCTTTCTGACGGTGTGGTTTCGGAATATTTCAAAATTGCTATGAATAATTGGAAGCAGGATGTACGTGTAGTAGCTGTTACACCTTTTATCCTTGAATCCAATGGCGGCCCGTTTGATAAGTTTACATTTCTTAAAAACGGAAAATTTACAAATTATGGACTCTCATACCAACAGTTGCCAAAAACTAAGGGCGATCCTGTTATAAATCCTTCGAAAATTATCGCAACCAATGTTGCTAAGCCGAAAGCAATGCCCAGAGTCAACTTTATTGCGGCGAGTTTTCTCCCGGAGCTCTCATTTGATTCAAAAATCCTAAAAAATTATTTCAAAATGATTTTAGGAATAAAATAATTAGTATAAAGAACCGGTGTCAAGCTAATCCACCCTCCAGGTGTACACAACTGGATACTCAATACTCGATACTGTATACTCGTAGGATGAAGTGGCAGAGGGATGGTAAAATTCAGAAAGAACTTCGCAAATTAGTTCGTCATTTGTCTTTCGACCATGTAAGGCCTACTCAAGTACACGCATTCAGAACTTATGGGTCAAAGGCTCGGGCATATGCAAGGATTTGGGCTTTCCCAAAAATCTTCCAAGAGGTCCTCAATGTTCAGCCGGCATACGTAATCGAGGTTTTGTCCGAAAAGTTCGATAAGCTCTCGGAAGATAATAAGACAAAAGTCTTAATTCATGAACTATTGCACATACCTAAAAATTTTTCAGGAAGCCTTCTGCCACACAGAGGACGAGGTAGAAGATTGGATAAAGAAGTCGAACGGTTATATAAAATGTACAAAACGTGATAGTTTATAAGGTTTATAAAGTTTTTAAAGTTCATAAAATTACCTTATGAACCTTACAAACCTTAAGAACTTTACGAACTGACGTATGATTTACATAATTTCAGGCGAGGATGTTGTTTCGTCAAGAAATAAGCTAAGCGAACTACTTTCGGGAAAAGAAAATATTGTTCGTTTGGACGGAAAAAAGGCTACGATTGCGGAGCTTGACGAGGCACTTTTAGGAGGAAGTTTGTTTTCTGATTCAAAGGTGGTTGTTTTGGAGTACTTCTCGAAACTAAAGCCGGAGGTAAGGGTTTGGGAGATTCTGAACCAAGTTCAGAATGACAAAAGTACGGACGTGATTCTTTGGGATGATATTGACCTTAGCAAAAAGAAATTTCCAAAAAAAGTTCAGATTTTTAACTTTCTATTCCCAAAGTTCTACTACGCATTTTTGGATAGTTTTGAACCAAATTCGAAAAAGACCTTAGAACTACTTACGGAAGTTCTAAAAACTTTTGAACCGGAGCAGGTTTTGTATGGACTTGTTCGGAGAGTTCGGCAACTTTTGATTATAAAGTCTAATAACTATTCGGAGTTTTCGGAATTTAAGCGAGTGCAATCATGGCAAATTTCAAAACTAAAAAAACAGGCTAATCTTTGGTCTGAAAATCAATTAAAAAAGGCATTTCTTGAACTTGCCAAACTTGATGAAAAAATGAAAACCAGCAATCTTCCCTTGCCGTTAGCATCTCACCTTGACATTCTACTCCTCTCCGAATTAAACTAATTCCTAACATCATGATCCCTTCGCATATTTTTAAAGGCTATGATATCCGTGGCCTTTACCCAGAGGAACTGAATGAGGAGAATATTAAAACTATAGTTTCGGCAATTTATAAATTCTTCAAAAAGGGGAAGCCCAAAAACGATAAGCTGACTTTAGTTGTCGGCACCGATATGAGAGTTTCATCACCGTCACTTACAAAAGCGGCTATAGATACGCTTGTTTCACTCGGAGCAAATATAGTAGACATTGGTGTTGTTTCAACGCCCACATTCTATTTTGCTGTTTCGCACTACGGGTATGAATGCGGAATGCAGATTACGGCTTCTCATAATCCTCCGCAATGGAACGGGGTGAAATTTGTGAAAAAAGGTAATCGAGGATTGGTTAAGATAGGAAAACCTACGGGAATGGATGACGTTAAAAAGATGGTTCTTGAGAATGACTTGCCAAAACCGGCACCCGGTGGTTCGATAGTAAAAAAAAGCGGAATACTCAAAGACGAGGTCGAGAATTCTTTAAAAATTATTGGCAGTCCCAATATAGGAACGTTCAAAATAGTCGCGGATCCGGCGAATGCCATGGGGTCTCAATATATCGAAGCGCTATTCAAGCGTGTTCCTCAAGAATTAATTAGAATGAACTGGGAGCTTGATGGCACGTTTCCCGCACATCAACCTGATCCTCTTCAAACTGAAACATTGGTGGATTTACAAAAAAGAGTAATTTCCGAGAACGCAGATCTGGGTCTTGCTCCAGATGGAGACGGAGATAGATTATTTTTTATTGATGAAAAAGGCAACATCGTTCCTCCAGCTATTATTACATCAATTGTTGCGAGCGAACTTCTTGCCAATCATCCGAGAGACACGATCTATGTTGATATTAGATACTTGTTTACCCCAAAGAAGATAATTGAGGAGGCCGGTGGAAAAGTAGAGATTACCCGGGTGGGACATGCTTACATAACGGAAGCCATGAACAAAACCGGAGGTATTTTTGCAGGAGAATCATCTGCCCACTACTTCTTCCGTGAAACAGGAAATGCAGAATCGCAAATGCCTGTAATTCTTATGATTCTTAAGGTCCTAACACGTGAAGGCAAGCCGTTTTCAGAAATCATCGAACAGTACAGAAAAAGTTATGAATCGGGCGAATTTAATTTTAAAATAACAAACGCAGCTGAAATTCTTGATGCTCTTTCCCAAAAGTATAAAGATGGAGAACTTAAAACAATGGATGGCGTTGCTATTTCATATCCAGATTGGCGTTTTTCAGTCAGAACTTCAAACACAGAACCCCTGCTTCGTCTTAATGTCGAAGCATATGAATTGAACGTAATGGAAGCAAAAAGAGACGAAATAAAAGCACTTATTGAGTCATTAGCTAAATAATCGTGGTATATTTAATAAATGGCTGATTCTGTTGACAAGTCGAATTTGAGGCAAGTAATACTTGAGACGCCAGGGCAGTTTGAGGTTGGTCTCTCTCTTGCCAAAGATGTTAAGGTCGAAGGGGAATTTGAGAACGTGACTATTTCCGGAATGGGAGGTTCGGCACTTCCTGCAAACCTGCTCCGAACCTATTGCAATAGCCTTTTTAAAACTCACCCGAATTATAAACCTTTCGAAATCTATATTAATCGATATTATTCGCTTCCACCCGAAAGCCATGGGTCAACCACATTAAACTTTATTGCTTCTTATTCGGGGAACACGGAGGAAACAATAAGTTCTCTTGAGGAGGCGCAATCGGCAGGATTGAAATTCGTCGGTTTCTCAAGCGGAGGTAGAGTTGAAGAGCTTTGCAAGCAATATGGAGTGCCTCACATAAAGCTTCCCATGCCAAACCCAAATTTTCAGCCGAGAATGGGGACAGGATATTTTTTTGCCTCCATGTTTCAATTATTGATTAATCAAGGACTGATTCCTGATACAACTTCTGAATTACTGGCTCTTGCTGGAAAGCTTAATGAACACATGGAGCATCACGAAAATCAAGGGAAAGAATTAGCGAGCAAAATCCGTGGGAAAACGCCGGTAATTTATTCATCGCCAAAATATAAGCCAGTTGCTATGATTTGGAAAATAAAAATAAATGAAAATGCAAAAACTCCTGCTTTTTGGAATTTTTTTCCTGAACTTGATCACAATGAAATGGTTGGATTCACAAACCCTCAGGGAAAATTCTTTATAATAATGCTTAAAGATTCAGAGGATGACCCTCGAAATCTTAAAAGATTTGATGCGACTTCGAAACTTTTGCGAGAAAAGGGCGTTGAGTCTGAGATTGTTGAAATGCATGGAAATAATGTGTTTTCCAAAATGTTTTCGTCTCTTAATCTTGCTGATTGGACATCCTACTATTTAGCGCTTGAGTACGGTCAAGACCCCACCCCTGTAGATATGGTAGAAAAGCTCAAGAAGATTCTTGCTTCATAATTCTTGCATTCTTCGTTATTTTTCCTGTACGATTAAATTATGGTAAGGCCGAGTGATCTGGTCGTGTCTTTATTTGATGTGGATCGAGATGATACTCTCTTAGTCGGAGGGAAGGCTGCCAATCTTGGAGAGATGCTCGAACAAAAATTTCCAGTACCGGAGGGCTTTGCAATCACAGCGGCTTCTTATTTTGAATTCCTCAAAGAGAATAAATTAAACGAAAAAATAAAACACTTGCTTTCGACAGTAAATTATGAAAGAGATGAGTCTTTGAATCAAATTTCTTCCCATATTCAAAAGCTCATTAAAAACGGCAAAATATCGGAAAAGCTTATGAGTGAGATATTCGAGGCATATAAAAAGATAGGCTCTCCCTATGTTGCCATAAGGTCCTCTGCGACCTCCGAAGACTCAAAAGCTGCATCCTTTGCCGGGCAAAATGAAACCTTCCTGAATGTTAAGGGAGAGGCTTCGCTTGCGGATAAAATAAGGCAGGCTTGGAGTTCACTTTTTGAACCACGCTCAATTTTCTACAGACATGAGAAAAGAATAAGCCACCTTAAAACCGGAATTGCTCTAGTCGTTCAAAAAATGATCGAATCGGACGTTTCAGGTGTTATGTTCACCCAAGATCCAGTAACAGGTGACAAATCAAAAGTCGTAATAGAAGCCATTTTCGGACTGGGAGAATATATCGTTCAGGGAAAAGTAACTCCCGATCATTATGAGATAGATAAAAAGTCACTTAGTACCGTCGAAAAGGCTAAAAATCCACAGGATGTAATGCTTAAAAAGGTAAAAGAAGATAATCGGGAAATAAAAGTTCCTTCCCGTTTTCGGAACCGGCAAAAATTGAGCGACCACGAAATCATCACTCTGACAAAACTTGGCATAGCCATAGAGAAACATTATTACTTTCCTCAGGACATTGAGTGGGCAAACGAAAAAGATCGAATATACATTGTGCAAACCCGCCCAATCACCACACTTCGCCCCGCCCCGCCATTCGGCAGGGCCCGCTCAGAGCAAACCACTAGAATTGCATCAGGCAATCTACATCCTATTCTGATTGGTGATCCTGCAAGCCCAGGAATAGGAACAGGAAAAGTTCGAAAACTTGCAAATGCTAAAGAATCCAATAGATTAGAGAAGGGGGAAGTTCTAGTGGCGCACGTTACAAGTCCTGACTATGTTCCTGCCATGAAAAGGGCTTCTGCAATTATCACTGAAAAGGGAGGACGCACATCCCACGCTGCAATTGTTGCGCGTGAGTTTGGAATTCCGGCAATCGTTGGCGCACTGCAGGCCTTTGCAAAACTTACCGATCAAAATGTAGTATCCGTAAACGGCGCGAGCGGAGAAGTTTTTAGTGGTGCACGTTATTTCCCACCAAACGCATCGGAAGGCAAGTTTTCCGAAGCTAAAACCAAAACCAAAATATACGTGAATTTAGCAGAGCCCGAACTTGCGCCAAAGTTGGCAGAAAGAAATATTGACGGAGTGGGACTTTTGCGAGCGGAATTCATGATTGCTCAAATCGGAACGCATCCTAAAAAGCTTATTCATGATGGAAAGAGCGGTTTATTCGTTGAGAAATTATCAGAGGGGGTTGGCAAAATTTGTGAAGCTTTTTATCCAAGACCTGTATTTTACAGAACTACAGATTTTAAGACTAATGAATATAGGAATCTTGCTGGAGGAAAACAGTTCGAGGAGTATGAAGAAAATCCAATGATAGGCTACAGAGGAGCTTTTAGATATACTCGAGAGCCGCGTGTTTTTGAACTTGAACTCCGCGCGATAAAAAAAGTTCGGGAAAAGGCTAAGCTTAACAACCTGAATTTAATGATTCCTTTTGTTAGAACTACAAATGAACTTCTAGGGATTAAAAAAATAATTAATGCACATGGATTGAAAAGAAGCCCAACATTCAAGATCTATATGATGTGTGAGGTGCCTTCAAACGTAATATTGATTGACGATTTTATTGGTGTTGGAATTGACGGTGTGTCAATAGGCTCTAATGATTTGACGATGCTAATCTTAGGAGTTGATCGCGATAACGAGGAGGTTGCGAAAGTTTTTGATGAAAGAGACAAGGCTGTTTTATGGGCAATCGAAAAAGTTATTTCTGCCTGCCGAAGAGCAGGCATAGACTCATCGATATGCGGGCAGGCTCCTTCCGTGTTTCCAAGTTTTGTTGAAGAACTTGTTTCTTTTGGTATAAACAGCATTTCCGTATCACAAGACGCAGTAGAAGACACTAGGAGAATCGTACATTTTGCAGAGGTCAAAAAAGGATAAATTATATGCCGAAAATTAAAGCCGTAAAAGCGCGGGAAATTCTTGACTCGCGAGGTAATCCCACAATTGAAACTATGATAACGCTTTCGAATGAAATGTCGGCAGTGTCATCGGTCCCGTCCGGTGTATCAAAGGGGAGTTTTGAGGCGGTTGAACTTCGCGATCAAGATCAGGGCAGGTTTAAGGGCATGGGAGTTCTTTCGGCAGTAAAAAATGTAAACGAATTGATAGGCCCAAAACTTGTTGGCATGGACGTTTTAGACCAAAAAAAAATAGACAGCTCTATGATGGAAATTGACGGGACGCAAAACAAAGCAAAACTTGGCGCAAACTCAATGTTATCAGTATCATGTGCCGCGGTAAAACTTGGAGCAACAGCTTCCTCCCTTCCCCTATTTTTATATCTCAAGCAGTTTGTCCAATCAAACTCCGGTAAGAAGCTTCCTATTCCAATGTTTAATTTACTAGAGGGTGGGAAACATGCAGGTGCTAGTCTTAATTTTCAAGAGTTTCTTCTAATTCCTGCTTCGTCTAAATCGTACCCCGAATCTTTAAGAATCGGCTCAGAAGCCTATCAGTCCCTAAAGCAAATCCTATTTGATCGGAGCGAGAGTACGCTTTTGGCAGATGAGGGCGGTTTCTCGCCAAATTTGGCGACAAACCAGTCGGGCTTAAAGACCATTCGCGAAGCAATAGAACACGCAGGTTTTTCATATGCATACGACGCGTTTATAGGCCTCGATGTCGCAGCCAACTCTTTTCTTGATGGAAATGTTTACAAGATAAGCGACAGATCGGTCGCTTATGACTCACAGGATCTTGGGGAGTTTTATAAAGTGCTTGTTACAGATTATTCATTAATCTATATTGAAGATCCTTTTTCCGAGAATGACTTGAAAGGATGGAAGAAAATAGCATCTGATCTTTCCTCTAAAGTTCTTATTGTGGGCGACGATTTGACTGTAACCAATCCCTACAGATTGCAACAGGCTCTCGAAAATAATGTTGTGGGCGGAATAATTATCAAGCCGAATCAAATAGGTACAGTTACCGAGGCGATTGCTGTCTCAGAAATAGCGAAGTTTAAAGGGCTTAAAATAGTAGTGTCTCATAGAGGAGGAGAGACAATGGATGATTTTATTGCCGATTTTGCTGTTGGAATAGGTGCTGACTATGTTAAGTTTGGCGCCCCGGCCCGGGAAAGAGTAGTAAAATACAACAGGCTTCTCGAGATAGAAGAGGAGCTTAAAAGGATTTAGCTTTCTATAATGGTTAATTTATGCTAATATCACTTCTGTTATATGGCAAAACAAGAAGGTAGGAGTCATTATGATGCTTGGATTCGAGCAGATTCAGGAACTGCTACGAGGAGAGCTGATGAATTGCTACCCCCTCGGTTTGCAAGGTACATCAAGGAGGAAATTGCAGGCCACAGCGCGGACGAAATTGCAGTTCTTTATGGCCTAAAACCCGCAACGGTCAGAGACGAGAGCTTGCGGGCGAGAAAATTATTCACGGAACAATTAGGATTGACCATTCCCGGGAATATAAGGCGCCTGCGTGTAGAAGAAGCCAAAAACCTGATTCAACAAGTCCGGCTAGGTGATAGATCAGCAGCTATTAGACTTGTTGCACTTTGGCCTGGAACAGTGGGAAGTTTTATAAGGAATATGGACGAAGGAAAAAAAGAAGATTTTATATTAAAAGTTGTAGAAAGAGTCCAGAACAGTGGGGCAAAGATTAGGTGGGAGGGACTATCAAAATTAAATCGATGGCTAAAAATATCCATGCGTGGTGTTGCTGTCGATTTATACAACAGTGAACAAATACCAGGTAGTTTTGAGGCTGATGTTTTTGATTGGATGGATAAACATCCGGATGTAGCTCGAGGATTCATTGATGAGTTATCGAGTTGGCAAAGAGAGGTCATTGTTCTTGTAAGATCGGGGTTGAGCTATGAAGAGATACAGTTGAGATATCCCTCCAAAAGCCATAGTTCTATTAGAAAAACCTTCTATAAAGCTAGGCGCTCCCTTGAAGAAAAAATAGACTCTATGAGCGGAAGTTCTGATACTACTTTTGTTGAAACTGCAATGTAGGGATTACCATAGGCGCGCCTTCTCCTCGCGTTCATGCAATATGGCTTAGAGCGGTGGCCAAATTTAATGCAAACGGTGGCAACCTTGATATTGCTTAGTTAGAATAAAATTACAAATTCGCCCTTTGGCTTTACTTTTTCAAAGTGCTCGATTGATTCAGAGATTTTTCCCCTCCGGATTTCTTCGTGGATTTTTGTTAGCTCTCGGGCAACGACTATCTCTATGTCGCCGAATACTTCTTGAATGTTTTTTAAAGTTTTAATCAGTCTGTGTGGAGATTCGAAAAGAACAATTGTCGAATCGCTATTCTTTAACTTGACCAGCTTGGCTCTCATTTTTGCTTCAGACTTTGGCAAAAACCCATTAAAAGTTACTTTATTTATTGGAAGACCGGAGACAGATAATGCGGCAATGAATGCCGACGCGCCGGGGATAGGGATAATTCGAACCCCTCTTCTTATACATTCTCGAACCAATTTAAACCCGGGATCCGATATCAATGGTGTTCCGGCTTCTGAAATTAGTGCCACGTCATTTGTTTCGACCAGTTTAAGGATCGAAGGAATCTCGTTCTCCTCCTCTTCTTCTATCATGGATATAATTTTTTGTTCGTTAATTCTTTTTCTCTTAAACTCTTTTTCAAGAAAATCGAGAAGAATTCCTGCTTTCGAGGCTGATTCTGCGATTATTACATTTGATCCTAGCAAAATATTTGCCGCTCGGAGCGTAATATCTTGCAAATTCCCAATCGGCGTTGCTACAATGTAAAGATTGTTCATGCTCGAATTTCTTGCGCATTATATTATACAACTGATCGAGACAACAGGCTACTTTGGGATATTTATCCTAATGGCTCTTGAGTCTGCGCTTATTCCGATTCCTTCAGAAATAACCATGCCATTTTCGGGATTTCTTGTTTCGGAAGGAAAACTTTCATTCGTCCTGGTCGTATTAACCGGTACATTTGCAAATCTTGTGGGGTCCCTTGCCGCTTATTATCTTGGGTATATATTAGAAGAAACTGTCTTGCTGAATTTAATACGCAGGTATGGGAAGTTTATTCTTCTCTCTGAGCATGAATTCCATCGCGCCGAAATGTGGTTTAGAAAATATGGCGATAAGATAATATTTATTTCACGCCTTTTACCTGGAATCAGAACTGTAATTTCGCTTCCCGCCGGCATGTTTGAGATGGATATTAAAAAGTTCGTGATCTACACAACGATCGGTTGCTTAATCTGGTCAATATTTTTAACATATGTAGGATTTGTGATGGGGGAAAACTGGAACGCGCTTGAACCAATTTACCGAAAATTTGAATTTCTAATTGCGGGAGTAGTGATTCTAGTGATTCTTTTATATATTGAGAAACACTTAAACCTGCGCAGAAAGTTTTTAAAAGGCAAAGGAAATTAACTCGAGGAATTTCCGAATTTTCTGACAAGAGAGACAACAATTCCCTGAATTTGAAGTTCGCTAGGGTAAATAGGGTCCATTTGACTGTTTGCCGGTTTAAGAACTACACGATCATCTTCTTTGTAAAATCTTTTAAGCGTTGCGAGCTTGTCATCCACAAGAGCAACCACAATATCTCCGTTATTAGCGGTTGCGCTTTTTTCAATAACAACGTAATCTCCGTCCAGAATTCCATCATCGATCATAGAATTACCTTTGACCTGAAGAACATAGGATGTTTTTTTGCCTGAAAGCATTGTTGAGGCAACAGGGAACGATGCATCAGGATCCGTATGGGGTTCAAGGGGTTGCCCAGCCGCAATATAACCCATGAGGGGAAGCATCATGGTTGGGCCAATCGCTTTTGGCGTCGAGCCCATAAGAAGACCAATATTGTCCCTTTTCAAAACCTTAAGAGTTCTATTGTTGCCATCGACTTTTTGAATGTAGCCTTTGTCAACCATTGATCGGATTAATGCGTGAATTGTTGAAACGGAGTTTCGACCCATTGCATCAGCCATCTCTCGAAGAGTCGGTGAATATCCATGTTGTTCCTGAAACTGAACAATGTAATTTAGTAATTCCCTTTCTCGGCGATAAAGTACAGCAGTCATAGGTTAGTATTAAGTATGAAAAACACTAGAACTATATTATTAATTTACACGAAAATAAGTCGAAATGTCAACTAGCGTAAAGGATATCAATCGCTATCATCTGTTATCAGTTTTCAGTTGTCGGTTGTCAGAATCAAGTTTACCAGTAGTCTGTTCGCCTGTTAAAAAACCGATTGACCGAAGACTGAAAGACTGGAATCCGAAAACAGAAAACCGAGAACCGATAACCGCACTGTGGTACAATTATAGATTCCATGAAATTCGAATTGGTTTCAAAATTTAAGCCTACGGGGGATCAGCCGGAGGCGATTGAAAAATTAACGGATTTTCTTCGCAAAGGCGAAAAAAATGCCGTCCTTTTGGGGGTTACCGGAAGTGGTAAGACATTTACTATTTCAAATGTAATTCAAAACCTTAATATTCCTACACTGGTGATGACACACAATAAAACACTTGCCGCGCAACTTTATCAAGAATTTCGTGATTTTTTTCCCAAGAATGCTGTGTCATATTTTGTTTCCTATTATGACTATTATCAGCCTGAAGCGTATATGCCGACAACGGATACATATATCGCAAAAGAGACAGAGATAAATGAAGAGATCGATAAATTAAGACTTGCTGCAACAACCAATATTTTAACTCGTCAAGATACAATAGTTGTTGCTTCGGTTTCGGCAATCTACAACCTAGGGTCTCCAAAAGAGTATGGTAAATTTGCCATGGAATTGGCCCAGGGAGTTAAATTATCTCGAGGAGCACTACTTGACAGGCTTCTTGATCTTCAGTACGCAAGAAACGATTATGCATTTAAAAGAAGCACTTTTAGAGTTCGAGGAGACGCAATCGAGGTTTACCCAAGTTATGAAGAGCAAATCGTGAGGATTGCGTTAACGGGGGATACTATCGATAAAATACAGCTAATTGATCCTCTGAATGGAAATATTATAGAAGAAAAAAAATGGACCATGATTTATCCTGCTAAACACTACATCACAGATAGATCTTCTTACGAGAATGTATTCGAACAAATTCGACGAGATCTTAAAGTTCGCGTCAAAGAACTTAAAGATATGAACAAGCTTCTTGAGGCAGAAAGACTTACTAAAAGAACAGAATACGACATTAAAATGATAAGGGAGATTGGATATGTTAATGGGATCGAGAATTATTCCCGTTATTTTGACGGCAGAAAACCGGGGGAGCCACCTTTCACGCTTTTAGATTATTTTGAAGAATCAGGAAAGCCATGGCTATTGTTAATTGATGAATCCCATATGACGAATCCTCAGATTCGTGGAATGTTCCATGGGGACCGATCCCGAAAAGAACTTCTTGTTGAATATGGATTTCGTCTCCCCTCAGCATTCGACAACCGTCCTCTGACTTTTGACGAATTCCGTGCCCGTGTCCATCAAACAGTCTTTATGTCTGCAACTCCCAGCGAATGGGAACTTGAGAATTCAGGGAAAAATAATGTTGCCGAACAACTTGTTCGTCCAACAGGAATACCTGATCCGCAGGTACAGATTCGCCAAACAGAAGGGCAGATAGATAGCCTAATCTCAGAGATTAGAACTGTGGTTGCAAAAAAAGAAAGAGTGCTTGTAACAACCTTGACAAAAAGAATGGCGGAGGATTTGTCGTTCTATCTTCAGGAGAAAGGAATTAAGGTCAATTATTTACATTCGGAGATTGATACTCTGGCAAGACAAGATATCCTGGATGAGCTTCGGGAAGGGAAGTATGATGTGATAGTCGGTATTAACCTGCTTCGAGAAGGACTTGATTTGCCTGAGGTTTCACTTGTTGTAATCATGGATGCTGACAAAGAAGGATTCTTGCGCTCAAAAACTTCCCTGATTCAAATTATGGGGAGAGCTGCCCGTCGAGTAGATTCAAAAGTCATTTTATATGCGGACGACGAGACTGGCTCAATGAAATCTGCGATTCATGAAGTTGAGAGGCGTCGAAAAAGACAACTTGCATACAACAAAAAGCATGGAATAACCCCTCGGTCTATCGAAAAAGAAATTCGTGCAAAACTGATTCGAAAAGAAGAAACAATAGAAGATATAAAACCACTTCTTGAAAAAGAGGTTTTATTGCCCGACGAAAGAGATAAGGTAATTAAGAGGCTTAGAAAAGAAATGATAGAAGCAGCAAAGCTTTTAGATTTTGAAACCGCAGCCCTATTGAGAGACAAAATCCGCTATCTTAAATCGGGCTTATGATATAATTATTCTATATGATGAGGGGACCAGAGGGATATGTAGGAGATGTCCGACAGATAGGCGACACATATTTGAAACAGCTAGCTCGTCTAGTTAGCCTTAGGCATGAGTATCGAGAAGGCCTCAATCCACTTGGAGTGCAGTTACTGAACAGGGCAATTATGACTAGAGTTTCCGAACTTCGTGATTTAGCCCGCCACGATGAGGTAGTCATGATTATAAATTCTCCCCAGCGCAAATCCGTTTAATCTAGGTATCGTAGGGCATAAATACTCCCAATGTTGAACATTTGTCGCAGTTTGGGTTATAATGTTTGGTTTCGAATATGTTAGATAAAATTATAATTAATGGCGCTCGCGAGCATAATTTAAAAGATATTGATCTTGAAATACCTAAGTATAAATTGGTAGTGTTTACCGGGTTGTCTGGGTCAGGGAAATCTTCTTTAGCCTTTGATACTATTTACGCCGAAGGGCAAAGGCGATACGTTGAGTCTCTTTCGTCATATGCTCGGCAGTTTTTGGGGATAATGAAAAAGCCCGACGTAGATTTTATCGAAGGTCTTTCGCCAAGCATCTCGATTGATCAAAAAAGCACTTCCCATAATCCCCGATCAACTGTTGGAACAGTAACAGAAGTTTACGACTATCTTCGATTGTTATTTGCTCGAATTGGACATCCACATTGTCCAAATGACGGAACAGAAATATCTCGAACTACCAAAGAAAAAATAGTTGAAGATATCATCCAAAAGTTTGCATCGGCTGCACCAACTCGAATCATGATTCTTGCGCCAATTGTAAAAGGAAGGAAAGGTGAATACGTAGATTTATTCCGCGATCTTAAAAAAAGAGGATATCAGCGCGTTAGAATTGACGGACAAATTTTTGGATTAGATGAAGACCTTGTTTTAATAAAGACAAATAAACACACAATTGAAGCAGTTGTGGATCGTTTGACCCTCGACCCCGGCCTCACCAAGCAAAGACTAATAGATTCTGTTGAGCAGGCGTTAAATCTTGCGAATCGAGAACTAACAATTGCGGAAATTAAAGATAAAGGTTTCTCAATTCCTGACAAGCCAAAAAATATGGAAGACACATTCTATTCTGAGAAATTTGCATGTCCTCTCTGCGGAACTTCAATGCTTGAGATCGAACCAAGATTATTTTCATTCAATTCCCCTTATGGTGCATGTCCTGACTGTAATGGTTTAGGCGTTATTCAGTCAATAGACGAAGATCGCGTTTTGAATCCTTATCTCTCAATTCTTGAGGGGGGAATCCTAGCTTTCCCGGATATCGATTCGGACACTTGGTTTGGAAGAACCGTTCAAAAGGCTTTTGAAAACAATAACATCCCTTTAAACGTAGAAGTACGAAGGCTCATGCCGGAACAAAAAAGACTAATTCTTAACGGAACAAGTGACCAAATTTACGAAGTAAAAGGAACAAATAGATTTGGCGAGCGGACAAAAATTTACGAAACATATCCGGGCGTAACTGCCTACCTTCTTCAAAAATACAATGAGTCTGGGTCGGAACTTGTCAAGCGAGAGATTGAAAAATTTATGACAACTTTAGATTGCGATTCTTGCCATGGAGCGAGGCTTAAAAAAGAAGCACTTTCTGTTACTATAAGTGGGATCTCGATTGTTGAACTTTCAGATTTGTCAATTGAAAAGTCGTATGATTTTATTGCGAAACTTTTTGATTCATTGAACGAACGAGAAAAACAGATAGCAAGAATAATCTTGCGTGAGATACAAACCAGAATGAAATTCTTAATCGATGTTGGACTTTCTTACCTTACATTATCAAGAAATGCCCAAACACTTGCCGGGGGAGAAGCACAAAGAATTCGATTAGCATCGCAAATCGGCAGCGGTCTCTCGGGAGTACTTTACGTCCTTGACGAACCCTCAATCGGCCTCCACCCACGTGACAATTCGAAACTTATTAATACACTTAAAAAACTTCGAGACCTTGGAAATTCTGTCATCGTTGTTGAGCATGATCGAGAAATGATGAATTCATGCGATTATATTTTTGACATTGGACCAGGCGCAGGAGAATCGGGAGGGAAAATAGTGGCAGAGGGCACACCGAGAGAAATTATGAAAAACAAAGCTTCTTTAACCGGCGAGTATCTTTCAAAAAAGAAAGAGATAATAAATAGAAGACGCGGTTTTGATGTCAAAAAAATCGAAAATTTTCTTGAGCTTAATGGAATTTCCGCCCATAATTTGAAAAACATAAACGTCAAACTTCCGCAAGGTGCATTTATATGTGTTACCGGCGTCTCGGGAAGCGGAAAATCTACCTTAATTAATGACGTTTTGTATCATGTAATAGCGCTTCGGAAAAACCCATTCCATAAAGAAAAGCCCGGTGAGTTTCGCGAAGTCTTAGGGGATGAAAACTTGAAACGTGTATTCTTAATAGATCAATCACCGATTGGCAGAACCCCTCGATCAAACCCCGCAACATACACAGGAGCATTTACCTATATTCGGGAAATCTTTTCAAATACTCGGGAAGCGCGAATGAGGGGATATGGTCCTGGACGTTTTTCATTCAATGTAAGAGGGGGCCGGTGTGAGACGTGCGAAGGAGAGGGTCAAATAAAAATTGAAATGCAGTTTTTGCCTGATGTTTATGTCACCTGCGAGACTTGCAACGGGTCAAGATATACGGAATCAACGCTTGAAATCGGTTTCGAAGGAAAAAATATTTCGGAAGTCTTAAGCATGAGCGTCGATGAAGCTTTGGATTTCTTTTCTTTTCATGAGGGATTGTTCGGAAAACTTGTGACGCTAAAAGAGGTTGGCCTCTCTTATATAAAGCTTGGACAGTCGGCAACAACATTATCGGGAGGAGAAGCACAAAGAATAAAATTAGCAACGGAGCTCTCAAAAAAAGGCGGCGGCGGTAGTTTGTATTTGTTAGACGAACCGACAACCGGATTACACTTCGCTGATCTTGAAAAACTCATATCAGTACTTCGAAAATTGGTTGAGAAAGGCAATACTGTTATCGTAATCGAACACAATCTTGATGTAATTAAGAATGCCGATTGGATTATAGATCTTGGTCCTGAAGGCGGCGACGCCGGCGGAGAAATTGTCGCCGAAGGTACTCCTGAAGAAATCACAAAAAATCCCAAATCCTACACTGGGCAATACCTGGCCAAAGAACTTTAGTTCATTGGAATTTCCAATTTTCCCGCCGATAGTTTTCGGTCGGGATCCCGCACGAATGGAATTCGTCGGGACAAATTACCAATTTCCAATTATTTGTTAATATTAAAACATGCTGCGAAAAATCTTTCTGTTTTTAGTTTTAAGTTTTATGTTTTTAGTCGTGCCGAAGGCACACGCGGATGAAAATTTTGATATTTCTACGAACGCGACATACAAGGTTTCAGAAAATGGTTTGGCTCATGTTACACAAAGAGTTCAAATTCGAAACAAAACAGAATTCATATATACGCCATCCTACGCAATTACAACTGGCATGGGAGACCTCATAAACCTTAGAACGTATAATAATTTGGGAGAATTACCAAATAAAGTAACAGAGACAAAAGACGGAGGCAAAAATATTGAAATAAATTTTTCGGATAAGACTGTCGGGCTTGGTCGAATAAACGAATTTACGATAAGTTTTGACACTAATTTAATTGCTCGCAGGAAAGGCTCTATTTGGGAAGTAAACGTTCCGGGACTATCTGATCCTTCATCTTTTGTGCAATATAATATAACTCTTGAAACACCGGCTTCTTTTGGCCCGCCAACCATAGCGAAACCTTATAGATACCTTAGTGACCAAGGTCCTTACAGCTTCACGAAGAATGAGATAGGGAAGTCGGGGATTTTAATATTATTTGGTAAATCTCAGTACTATTTCATAAAGCTTGTTTATCATATACAAAACTCAAGCGTCGTTCCAGTTAAAACTGAGATCGCGCTGCCGCCTGAGACTTCTTATCAAGACATTCGAATAGAAAAAATAGTTCCCGAGCCTGAAGATACATATCAAGACGAGGACGGGAACTGGCTAGCAGTTTACTCTCTTGCTCCGCGAGAAAAGAAAACAATTAATGCGCAGGTCTTTGCTCACGTTTTTGCAATGCCTATTTTTGACCTTGCAGAGCCTCGCGGTAGCATTTCTTCTGCAAAGTATTGGGAGGTTAACGATCCTGAAATTAAAAAAATCGCACAAAAATTAGAAACGCCAGGTAAAATCTACGATTATGTCGTATCTACACTCTCTTATAACTATGACAAGGTCGAGTCAAAAAATGTAAGATTGGGTGCATCGGGCGCTCTTAAGAATCCGGATTTTGCCGTATGTCTTGAATTCACGGATTTATTTGTGGCACTTGCTAGGGCCGCCGGTATTCCTGCAAGGTCTGTTGAAGGCTATGCATATACGCAGGATTCAAAACTAAGGCCCTTGTCTCTCGTTCGTGATGTTCTCCATTCATGGCCCGAGTACTACGATCAAGAAAGAAAAGCATGGATTATGGTTGATCCCACGTGGACAGATACAACCGGTGGCATGGACTACTTCAATTCGTTTGACTTAGATCACATTGCCTTTGTTGTAAAAGGTAATGATAGTATGTATCCGGTCCCTGCCGGCGGTTATAAATTGAGCGAGGACACAAAAGATGTCAATGTGGCGTTTTCGGACGAATCTTCATTTCGCAATATAGTGAAAACTCAAGTATTAAGCGACTTCCCGGACTACGTATTTCCACTAGTTTCTGTTTCCGGCCAAATTATCGTTGAAAATCAGGGGAATATGGCAGTAAAGAATAGGAAACTTTATGTTAAAAGCGACCTTACGCCTTCCTATCAGGAATTTTATATTGATTCTATCCCACCATATGGAAAAAAGGCTTTATATATCACGTTTAACAAATCACCGTTTTTGACAAATAAATCCCATAATATTACAATACTCTTTGAGGGAAATTCGACTACTGAAAAAGTTCTCGTTGGATTCATTCCGGATTACTATTTAATTCTAATCGGAGGTGTAATAATTCTTGGATCAGGAGCAGTTAGCGTCATTGCCTACAAAACCTGGAGTTTATATTTTCAAAAACGAAAAAAACAGGCCAATTTACGTGGGAAAGGCCCGCGATCTTAAAAAAAGAATCTCTTCTTATTTCTCAAACAAAGCGCTTGACTCTAAAACTCTGAAGCTTACATCAGAGGCAAAATTTATTGAACATATAATTGTAGCTTCCGAGATTGAAGCTTTTTTGCTTGAATCAAGCCTAATTAAGAAATACAAACCTATCTACAATGTTCGGTTGATTGATGACAAAACATTTCCACACCTTGAAATAAACCCCGGCCTCGCCAAGCGAAGCGGGACGGGTAAGAAGCCTGTACCATATGTTGTTTTAACGCGAAAACTAGAAAACAAAAATGCTATCTATCTGGGCCCATATACAAGCGCTACTGATCTAAAGATAGTTTTGCGCTTGTTACGCCGAATTTTCCCATACCAATCTGTCAAAAAGCACCCAAACAGGAGGTGCCTTTATAGCCACATAGGTCTTTGTCCGTGCATACCCATATTCCCTGAAAAACTGCCGGAGTATAGAAAGAATATAAGAAATTTAGTTTCCTTTTTAAAAGGGGACAAAGATAAAGTTATTCATGATCTTGAAAGAGAGCAGAAGAATTACGTTAGACATGAAGAGTTTGAAAAAGCCGGTGAAATCCAAAGAAAAATCGAGAAGATCGGTTATATCACAAGTGAAACATATAATCCTTTTAAATATGAGGAGAAGCCGGATTTTTATTTCGAAAGAATTAAAGCAGAGATAGATTCTCTCAAAGAGATTTTAACTAAATATGGAATTGCAGTCAACGCTCTTCATAGAATCGAATGTTATGATATCTCAAATATTTCTGGAAAAAATCCGACCGGATCTATGGTGGTATTTATAGACGGGGATTCTATTAAAAATGAATATAGAAAGTTTAGAATAAGATTTAAGAAAACTCCCGACGATTTTGAAATGATGCGGGAGGTGCTTCGACGCAGGATCAAACGAAGCGATTGGGAAATACCTAATCTAATAGTAATTGATGGCGGTCGCGGACAAGTCTCGGCTGTCCTTCAAGTGTTTACCGAAGAAAAAATCAATATTCCCGTAATCGGACTTGCAAAGCGGAAGGAAACACTAATTATTCCAATTCGGATAAATCACGGAGTTGACTTTCTTGAGGTAAAACTTCCAAAATCGACTCCCGGTGTTAACTTACTTCGCCGAATCCGTGACGAAGCCCACAGATTTGCAATTGCCTACCATCGACTACTTCGCAAAAAAGCCCTCAATATTTGAAAACTGGGACATCTTTTTGTTAGGATAAGTTAATGAAGGCAGTTTTAAGGCTTATTGTTATAAATGCACTCTCTCTATTTTTAGTTTCCCTGTTTTTGCCTGGACTTACGGTCTCGGGCGGTTTTACAGGATTTTTAATTAGCGGATTACTCTTGACAATAGCTTCAACCATACTTGACCCTATTATCAAAATTCTTACTCTTCCGTTTAATCTCCTAACGCTTGGTTTTCTTTCTTTCTTAACTACGCTTTCGGCTCTTTTTTTAATGAGTTTGTTTTATAAAAACATTAGTGTCTCTGCGTTCACGTTTGAGGGGCTAAATTTCATGGGGATAGTAATCCAAGAAATTCAGTTTTCAGACCTTTTGTCTTTCATCGTTATTTCTGCTACAATATACATTCTTGGAAGAATTCTTGACTCTCTCTTCGCCAAATAATTAAGGACTATGATAATTACGGTTGTCGAAATGTTAATTGGAATCTTATTGATAGTATCCATTATTCTGCAACAAAGAGGAACGCAGGCAGGCGTTGTCTTTGGCGGGAGTAGTCAAACTTATAGAAGCAAAAAGGGAATCGAGAAGGTTCTCTTTTATTCAACTATAACCCTCGCAGGTTTGTTTGCCGGCTTTTCTATTCTGGGAGCACTCATTTAGCCATATTGTTATGCAGTTTATCAGGAGAAGATACTACTTCTGGCTAATAAAAGCGTACTTTAAAAAATGGAGCAAGACGATCATATCGTCGATAATACTCGGAGCTATATTTTTTTTCGTTATAGTTTTTACCTTTAATTTTTATCTATTCCCACGACTTCAAAAAAAAGTTCAGAAGATAGGATACGCTGGGGCATATACGCTTCAAGCCGTTCCAAGAGAAATTCTCGGAGACGTATCTTATGGACTAACAGAAATTGCCTCCGACCATGCTATAAAACCGGGCGCGGCGTACAAATGGCAGGTGAAAGATGATGGGAAGGAATATTTGCTCTACATCAAAAAAGGACAATATTTTCACGATAACAAGGAATTAAACGCCAAAAACTTGTCCGTTGCGTTTAAAGACGTAGAAAAAAAAATTATTGATGATTATACTGTTTCGTTTAAGCTTAAGAAAGCTTATGCGCCATTCTTTTCTTCCCTATCAGTCCCAATAATAACAAGTACACTCGCCGGATTGGGCGAATACAAAATAGCAAATGCGGATTTAAATGCCGATTTTATACGATCATTAACTTTGATTAAAAGAAAAGATGGGAGCGCAAAAAAGATAATCCATTTCTATCCAAATGAACAAGCATTAAGAACCGCGTACGCTCTTGGGGAAATCGACGTTGCTTACGGACTTAAAACAACCACAATAAAAGGCAGAGACTTTAACACATTTGCTAATACGCAAATTAAAAAGAGCACTAATTATAACAAGCTAGTCACTGCATTTTACAATAATTCCGATAAGATATTGTCCAACAAAAAAGTTCGTCAGGCATTAAACTATGCAATACCTCCCGAATTTACAGAAGGGGAACGTGCATTCTCCCCTATTCCTCCTATATCTTTATACTTCTCCAAAACTCCAAATTACGGAATAGTAGATGCTGCCATTGCAAAAGAATTACTTTCGCAAGAAAAGGATGTAGTAGATGCCGTTTTCGAAATATCTGTGCTTGAAGGCTATGAAGGTGTTGCAAATTCCATCAAACGTTCTTGGGAAAAAATTGGAATAAAATCAAAAATCAAGGTTGTTAATAGCCTGCCTCAAGTATTTCAAATTTTAGTATATCCGATGAATCTTCCACAAGACCCTGATCAATATACGCTTTGGCATTCGGGCGAAGTTAATAACATCACTAAGTATAGAAATTTACGCATAGACAAGATCCTTGAAGATGGCAGGCTTAATCACGATAGCGCAAGGAGAGCTGAAATATATCAAGATTTTCAAAAATATCTCATTGATGATGTCCCGGCTTCCTTCCTTTACTTTCCCTACGAATATAAGCTTTCACGAAAATGAGGGTCAGTACGCTGACTGAATTCTTCCCGCAACGCTTCTTTTGGCAAACGCAATAAAGTCACCGGTTCTATAAAGTTCTATATAGAAAGAGTTATTTTGTATATTGTTTGCCAACTCACGTTGCTCTGATAGCGACGGCTGCGCATAGGGATCGTTTAAAAGAAAAACTACAACATCCGCTTCATTTACTCCATAAGGGACCGTATATATTTTTTCTCTGTGAGATAAATGCGCACCCAGATTGTTTGTTGATGCAACGGACAGATCTTGTGGAATATTTTCCAAGAATCTTTTTATCTGGTCTCTTTCCTGAAGGTATCTATCGTATATTTCCAAAGAAGGATTTTTTGATCCCGGCAGCACTCCATACCGGTAAGTACTCGCGATGGAAAATACGATAAGAAAATATAAGACAATTTTTGGAGTAAGAAACTTGAATTTGAGGTTTAAAATTTGTTTCAAGCCGAATATCGCAGCAATATACATAAATGGAATTATCGTAGCCGAATAATGAAATGTTAATGTTCTAAAATTCTCATTTTTGGATAGCAAGTTTATTGCAAGGTCAGGAGCTGCAAAAAACAAAATAAGAGGTGACAGAATTGATAAGAATCCTACAGGTAAAAACAGTTTATAAAGATATAGAAAATTTGATTGCGTTATTAAATTTGCTGCGGTCTTTAGTGGGTTAACTACAAGGTTAATAAGAATTTCGAATGGCGAGTCTCCAAATTCTGCAAAATATTCTGCTGCAAAATGCTGTCCTCCCCGAGCCCAAGGAATCAATTTTGCAACCAGGATGTAAAAAGCAGAAAGTCCTCCAAATGTCAAAAATAGCCATTTCTTATTTTTTCCCGCTTCGCGGGAAGTTTTAAGGAACAAGTAGATCCCAAATATCGATGCGATCAGGTATAGATTTTCCTTAGTTAATACTGAAAGAAATAAAAATAGAAAAAAGTACCTATAATTTTTAATAAGTGTGAAGTAAAATGCAGCCAACAAAAATGTTGTCGAGAGCACTACCGCATGGAAGTCGAAAAGATTTTGCTTTTGAACGAAAGGGTTAAGTAAAAAAGAAATACCCAGGACAGTCGAAATGGTATTATTTCTTAAAATATGACTCGCTATTAGATACACAAAATAGGCCCCCAAGCCTAAAACGACGGTTTGAATGAATAATAATGTTCTGGGATCTTCCCAAATAAGATAGAAGGGCGCAAGTAAAATAAGTATAAAATCGGAGTGAATTGCAAGGCGAGAAATAGTGTTTATGCCATCTGGATTTGTAAGCTGAAAAATTCTCCCGTTGAGAGTGTTCCAGACTGTCTGATCCATATTACCGAGGTCAAAACGGCCCGTAAAAAAATTGGCGTGTCTCTCAAATGAGTAATAAGTGAAGTAGACTACATAGGAAATAATAGACGCCCACAAAATTAAAACATGATTTTCTATCTTGCGTTTTATTCTTATAAATCGGCGAACAAAATATGACAAGGCCAAGAATAATACTTCGGAAACAACAAGAATTACTCGAGTAAATAGCGCAATAGATGCCGCAATTGAAATTGGCATTAACATAGAAAGCCCAAAAGTAGTTACGCCTTCACGCACTCCAATCCCCATTGGCACGACCAGCACTAAGTATCCTGCAAGCCACGAGAGTACAAAAAAAGAGGAAACCTCTAGAATTTTTGAAGGGTCAATATAAATAATTGCTGTTGCAACCAAGTAGTTCCCAAGACCATAGAATACCCACGCTAAAAGCATAAGAATAAATGGAGTTTCAAAAAATCTAAGAGGATGGACCCTTTTGCGTAGGGTAACGCCGGATATAACAATTATAATTGTTATAAGAATTATAAATATTATAATCGGAAATTCTGGGAAAAAGTAAAAAACGGCAGGGGTGGAAATCAGAGCGCTTGTTGCAACAAAAAGAATGCTTTCATACAGAATCAGTTTTACAGTTGACCTTGCCGGAACTTTTAATAAATTAAAATTATGGATTCGTGTTAAAAATGACAAAATACTTCCGGGTATATACCTTTTTATCTCGGCATTTGCAAGAAGAAACGTTGATTCAGCTGTTCCCACAATATAACCGTCATTCGCAAGAAGTTCCCTCCAGGCTAAAGATCTAAAAAAGAAAAACAATATAAGGAAAAAAAACCCAAGCAGGAAGGGCAAGATGCTGAAACTTGAAACTTGCGAAAATATCTCACTTTTGCCTGAGTAAATAAATCTTGTTATAAAAAGCAATGAGATAATTGTAAGCGGAGCTCCGAGAAAAAATTTTAAAAATCCCTTAAGTCTTTGAGGAAATTCCTTCTCTTGAATCATATTTGATTGAAAATTCATCGCCCTTTTTAGAGTTAGCGTTTACTATTAAATCGGCTAACAAACCGGTAAATAATGTTTGAATTCCCGCTATAACCAATAGTACTCCAAAAAGCAAAAGTGGTCTATCGCCAATTTTTTGATCCAAAAATATCCTTAGATATGAAAGGTATAAGAGAATCGCAAATCCAGCACCAAAAATCGCTCCTCCGATTTTCCCGAAGAAATGTAGAGGCCGGCGGTTATATTTCATTATAAAGTAAATTGTAAGAAGATCCGGAATGTCTGTAAAAATCTTTGAAAACTTATATTTTGACTCCCCATACTTACGGGGATGGTGCAGAACCTCTTTTTCGGATACGGAAAAGCCGAGCTCCGCGGCAATCACAGGAATGAATCTATGCATGCCTCCATATATTTTTAGATCCTTCGCGGCTTCCGATCTGTAAATTTTCAAACCGCTATTCAAATCATTAAGTCTTATCCCAAACAAAGTTGGTACTACAACCTTATTAAAAATCTTTGACGACAAGATTTTTAAAAATCCGTCCTGTCGATTTTTTCTCCAACCGGTCACCAGATCAAATTTCCCATGCTCAAGCGTTCGATAGAGGTTCTTAATGTTTGACGGGTCGTCCTGAAGATCCGCATCTAACGTAACAATGTATTTGCCATTTGCCTCACGAAAGCCAAGAGTCAACGCGGCAGACTTCCCAAGGTTCTTTCTGAAAGATAAAAACCTGATTTTTTTGCTTTCCGAGACCATTCTTTTTAAAACATCAAGGGTTTTGTCCGTTGACCCATCATCAACAAAAATGACCTCGTAAGTTTTTTTAATGCTCGAAAAAGCCTTCTCAATATTCCGCACAAGTTCGCGAAGGCTTTCCTCTTCATTAAACACAGGAACTACAATAGAAAAATCCAATTGCATACCGGGATAAGCACTATTATAGCAATCTAAGCTCCCTTAATAAAGGAACGCTCAAGTTCTCCAATCATATTTTCTCTTACTAAAGGGTCTAATTTAACCGACCGAACGGTAACGGAATGCGTAGAATGTGCCATAAGCCTTCTCGCCCCGTCTCGAACATCATGCCTCCGTGAATAAAAAATTTCATATTCGGAATCGATTAACAGTGATTCGCCGTCTCTCAAAAGTACCTGATGCAGAAACCAATTTCCTGAAGAGAAATTTGGATTTAGATCACGCAGTTCTCCTCTTTTGTTCCTTATTAATAAAGTTCTATTGGATTCACTTTGAAACACCAGTCTGACTATTCTTTTCCCTCTATGATAGGTGCCTCTTGTAAAAAGCACAATTTCTTCACCAATTACGACTGCGTTTTGTTTTCTATACAAAATGAATGGTATAGAAAACGGCATCTCTGGCGGGAGTCTTGTTTCTTTTTCTTCCATAAACCATGATTATAATAAACATAATAACCTAAATCAATATTATAGGGCTGCCTTGTTATACCCTTTTAGCTTTGATAAAATATTGTGATAGATTGTGTATGCCTTCGTAGCTCAACGGATAGAGTGCTGGTCTTCGGAACCAGTGATGAGAGTTCGATTCTCTCCGAAGGCGCCACGGGCGACTAGCTCAATTGGTAGAGCAGAGGCCTCTTAAGCCTCAGGTTCAGGGTTCGATCCCCTGGTCGCTCACAAATCTTGTATTTCTCTTCTTTGCCAGCGGTCGGCGAGGTAGCCGTTGGGGCGAGTTAGGAGTTTTGGCCCGTCCACTAAATAGCCGTTTCGGATGGTGTGATGACCAAAGCGATCATTAATTTGGTCTACGAGCTTGGTAATTATTTCTTTTTTGGGACTTTCGAACATTGATGGGGTAGAGTATTGTTCGTCTATTAAATTTCCCACCCAAACACTAACTTGCCGAACATATTCAAGGTTCCATTTTTTATAAAATCGCAAACATATCTCAAATATTTCTTTGCCCGAACTTGTATATCGCGGAATTGTTTTTCTTTCGCCTTCTGATCGATTTCCATGTAAAAATAACCCGATCGTTCTTCCTTTCATTTTGAGACGGCGAAGCTTAATTGCGATTTCTTCACAAAGTTCGTAAATAGTCTTGAGGATTTTGTCTTTATCATATTCATTATGGGGTAGACAGTAGTTTCTTCCCACTGATTTTGTCTCGATTTCTTCTGTGTAGAAAACCACCGGCGAATCATCTATGCCCATAGATATTGCCTTAAGATGCTGCGAGGCAACGTTACCGAATTCTTTTTTCAAGAGATGCATGGGATATTCTTGCAGGTCGCGAAAATTAAATATTCCAAGCAGATTCAGTCTTCTTTTGTATCTTTCGCCAATTCCCATGATATCTGTCAACCTAACCTGAGATAAGATTTTATTCTTATTCGAATTATCAATTATTGCGAATCCATCAGGTTTATTAAGGTTTGTTGCGAGCTTTGCCAAAAGTTTATTGTAAGAAAGTCCCATGGAAACAGTAATAGTTGACCCGATTTCATTTTGTAACTGTCTTTTAAAATCCTGAACAATATTCTGAATGGCTTCGATACGCCTCCTCTCTCCACCCCTGTCTGCGCTGTCGCTTGCAGGCGGGCTCCCTCGCTTCGCTCGGTCCGCCCCTCGGGGGTGGGTAGCGTGATAGAGATGCAAAACCGGCGTCAAATCAATAAACACCTCATCCAGCGAAAATAGCTCGACGATTGGTGAATAGCGATTTGCGATCTGCAATAACTTTTTTGTTATTTCAATATACCTTTCAAAATCTGCTTTTACAAACTCTATCTCAGGACAAATCCTTTTTGCCTCCCAAGTAGTATTGGGACTTTTAATGCCTGCGGCTTTTGCTTCGCGTGAAGCCGCAATAACACAATTTCTACCGTTCTCAGCCGTTATTCCGATTGGCTTCCCCCGAAGATTAGGATTAAAATGTTGCTCGCAGGAAGCAAAGAAAGAATCGAAATCAACGTGTAATATACTACGCATAATTAGAAAATAGTTAGTAGATAATAGAGAATAGTAATGGATAATGGAAAATAGAAAATAGTTTTTAAAATACTAATTTCCAAATCTCTAATTTCCGAACTATTTTCCAATTTCTAATAACCAATTTCCAGAACTTGAACTAGTTTAGTCGAAAAATAACCGAAAATAAAGAGAATAAAAACCGAACATACAACATCAAAAAGCGTCAAATAGTTAAAATGACTAAAATAGCTGAATAGTTAGAATAGTTTTAAGCTATACAGCCATTCAACTATTTAACTATTTTTCGCTACTTGACCTTTTTATTTATATTGTTCTATCATGGAAGAAGGAAGCTTTATCAATGTAAATGAATAAAAAAACCGCATTGGTTTTGGGAGCGGTAGTTGCCGCATTAATTGGCGTTATAGCACTAACTCTATATTTAATTCAGAGCCAACAAGATGTCAGATCGCGAGCAAGCGAGGAACAAACGCCTGTTACTGTCCAAGAAACTACCTGCCCAACCCCGTCTCAAGTTCAAAATGTCCTTGTTGAATTTCCCAACTGCGTAGGAGATGCGTGTAACTTCACGCAAGCAAGCTGTTCATGGGGCAGCGTTGCCGGAGCAACGCAGTACCAAGTAAAAATTTCGCAGGTCGAATCGGGAGAGGTGGTAAGGGATGATAAGGTAGAGGCGGCAACAACAAGGATAGAGTTCTCAATTGTACAAAATAAAACTTATAAATGCGACATTTCTGCAATCAATTCTTGTGGTGTATCAGGGGCCGCAGGATCCCATTCCCTTCTTTGCGCAGTTGATGCACTTGTTGAGACCCCTACCCCTCAACCGCTAACCCCAACTCCAACTATTGCAAAAGCTGATTGCGGATTTTCATGCACAAGTACCGCAGATTGTAAATCAGGGCTAATCTGCGCGCAAGGCACAAGTGGACAGGGGTACTGTGCGATACCTGCATATGAAAGCACGTGTGAAGCAAATCCATCAATCTCATCCTGCTGCACAGCGCCAACAGCCCCCGCTCAAGCGTCCGGTACTCCGGTACCCACGATTCCACCGACCGGGGATATAGGGAGCGCGGCTACTGTTGGAGCCGGAGCGTTGTTGTTATTGCTTTTTGGAGCAGCATTATTTATTCTATAACTTATAAAATAGATGGACAATAATACAACACAACAAATCGCAAAACAGACCGAAATAGATGCCGGCAATTTGCCACAAGCAAGTAGTGGCGGTTTTGGATCGCTAATTCACGGGAAAAAAAGACTAATTATCCTGGCTGTCTTAGTTCTATTTGTACTATCGGCGCTCGCATTTTATTTCTTCAAAGGTCAAAACAAGTACTCACAAAGCAGATCCTTATACGCGGCTAGCGAAGCACAAATAGCTTACGAGTCAGGTGACTTAGACACTGCGAAAAAAATTATCGAGGACGTGCTCAAAAACAGTGAAGATGATCCCTCCCTTAACATTGCGAAAGTGAATTTAATTTCGATTGAAGGAAATTCTACAGGTACGGAGCAAGAATCATTTCAAAAATCCATGCCGTACATTGAGAAGGCTCTGGCAAACGGCGGGAATGAAAATCCAAATATTTTGAGTTCCGTAGGATATGCATATGAAACAGCCGGAGAATATGAGAAGGCACTCGAGTACTATACAAGAGCAACGGAAATAAATCCTAAATTCGCTGAAATATGGTTTCACAAGGGGCATGCGCTTGAATTTCTAGGGAGAGCGGAAGAAGCACAATCTGCATACGACAAAGCATACGAAATCAACCCGATGTATCCATTACTTCTACTCAGAAGGGGAAGTATATTTATGGCAAGCGGCAATTTTGAAGCCGCAATTGCCGAATTTGAACGACTCCTTCAGACAAACGCGACCAATGAGATAAAGGCAAAGGCTTTGGCATCTCTTTCAAGTATTAAAAAAAGCCAACTTGACATTCCCGGCGCTTTGGAGCTTTCAAAACAGGCTATTGAACTTAGTCCGAACGATTCAAGAACTGTCGGAATTCACGGGTACAACCTTGCTATAAGCGGCCAGCGCAGCGAAGGTATAGAGCACCTCAAAAAAGCAATTGAGCTAAACCCGAGAATTTCATGGAATTATGACGTGATCGGAGAAATTTACAGAGCCAACAAGCAGTATAGCGAGGCCATACAGTTTCAGAAAGGAGCAATTTCAAAAGCAGAAAATGACAATACGATTCTTGACATGAAAGACAGGCTTGAGGCAAAAGGTTTTTACACTTATAATCTTGCTAAAACGTACGCGATGTCCGGTCTGAGCGTTGACATTGTTCCCCTCCTTGCGGATGCTGTTTCACTGAGCCCTAAAGCGAAAGATTTTCTTATATTAGATAACAATAGGCTGGAGATTTATAACAACTACGAAAACGACAGCAGGTTTACGGCTTTAATTCAATGAGATTATTCAAAAACATTATTAAAACGTCACTAATACTGGTCTTTTTTAGCGTGCTGTTTTTGTTGTTTCCGAAAGGCTCATTTGCTCAAATTAGCCAGGAATATTATGATCAATTATTGGCGGAAGGGTGGACGGTAGTAGGAACCAATCCCGACGGGTCTGTGGTTCTTGATAATCCCAACATTGAGTGTACGAATGGAACTTCAACAATTTATCCGCCGGGGTCGTCGCCAGGAGATAACAGCGCAGGATATGCTTGCGACTGTGCAGGAGACGGATATATTTGGTGTTGTGATGTAGCCGGTAATTGTGGAAATACCGGTAATCTTTGTACTGATCGTAGTGATCCAACCTCAACACCTACGCCTACCGTAAAGCCTACCGCAACCCGAATCCCGACTCCAAAACCAACTACGCCAACACCTACACCTACAAAAAAGCCTACGCCAACACCTATACCTACAAAGATTCCGAACGCCTGCGGGGTTACCTGCACAAGGGATGCTGACTGTACAGGTAGCCAATACAGTAGTTCAAACCAATGCGCTGTATGCGATCTAACTACAAATACATG